>CZKB01000028.1_pt1 | contig 204685 bp, 201 predicted proteins | sample 1657981 | NCBI WGS metagenome assembly CZKB01 (sample SAMEA3501707, study PRJEB10267) | metagenome | biome: nitrite oxidizing laboratory bioreactor; material: liquid mineral medium | place: Austria | collected 2011-12-21 | reverse complement strand
TCGGTCGAGGTTGGGGGAACGTGATGCCGACGGAAGCGTGTTGTCCCCGGATGTCTGAGGCGGGTAGTCGAGCTGCTCGAGAGATCGCGCCGGTCTCAGGGCTCCACGTGACCAGGCTCTTGTCCATCGAGAGCAGGAGCCGCTGGTCGTCCCACCAGCCGTGGATCTGAAGGTACGTCGCCGTCCGTCGGGACCATGTCAAGGCCGCGACGGGCTCACCAGTGGCCGCGTTCGCGACTCGCAGCGCGTAGCGTCCGGCCACGGCCTCATAGTTCGCGTACGCCACTCGGTCCCCCGCCCACCATGAACGGAAGTACCGCCCGCGCTGGAGCGAGCACGCGGGCAGATTCGCAAGCTCGAGCTCGTCCATGTCGCGCACGCGGTCGACCTCGCCATCTCGCCTGACCGTGACGGCGGATCCGTCGTCACGGAATCCGAGTCCGAGAGTGGGCGCTGCCGCATCGGTTGCTCGTCCTGTCTCGACGTCCACCACCTTGTCGGGACCCTTCCACGGGTCAGCGACGAAGCGACGCCCGCCCGGGTACCAACGGATGCTTCCGACGCCACCGATGTCGTCGAGGTAGGACTCCCAACGCCCAGAAGTCAGGTTCACCACGATGACGCCCGAGGACGCCTGAAAGGCCAGCTTGGTGCCTGTGTCGTCGAGTGCGCCGGCGCCGAGCATGTCCCCGCCCGGCCACAAGCGTGCAGGGATCCCCAGGCGGCCCAGCGACAACGTGGTCCACGAACCCTGCCACAGGGCGATCGTCTCGGTCGACCACCCGATCCCGTCTCTGAGCACCTCCCGAGGCCGGTACGTCAGCCAGGCCCGTGCGTCAGGACCTGCTTCGAATTCGACAAGCCCGTCCAGGTCGGTGGGGAACGACTCGGGGAGACCTCGCGAGGGACGAACAGCAGACGTCACGCGTCGCGGCAGACGGGTGACGTCTTGGCATTCGTCTGCGGGTGCTTGCGTGGACGGAGATGCGTCGTCGTGCACCGGAGAGGAGCGAGGAGGAGCTGGCTCTGCGTCGCACCCTGCGAGAGCGAATGCGAGTGTTGCCAGACCGACCCAGGCTCGAGCCCGTGTCCGAGGGTCCTTCACAGGAAGTGCTGACACACGGAGTAGTGCCAGCTGCCGTTGTTGTGCCGGTACTTCCCGTCCGAGCAGCGTCGATCAGCGGGGTTCGGTGCAGCCGGGTTGTGTGAAACCCTCCACACCCACGCGTTCTTGCCGGTCCCCGGTTCCGCGCCGCCGATACACGAGTACGGCCGGCGCTCGAACTGCGTCGTGAAGCCAGCGGGGTTGTAGATGCTGTCATTGCGATGGTAGTTCTCGCCGTTGCAGAATCCGTTGCTGATCTCGATCGCGTTGCCGTCAACGTCGTTGGCGTACGGATTGCACTGTGTCCACCACCCGTTCTCCCACGACTTGTTGACGTAGTCGCTGCAGTGGGTCCAGGTCGGGGGGACGGCATGAGCTCCGCTCAGACGGAGGAGGCCGTCGACGCTCGACAACGCCGACGCCGACATGGCTACCAGCGCGCCCTTCACCAAGGATCGACGACTGAACGCCGAGCGCACCAGCTGCCTTCTGGCCCGGCTGCGATGCGCACCTACAGGTGCCTCATCCGTACCAGGCACGGCTTCGAGGGTGATCTCCGTCATGATGCCTTTCCCTTGCCCGTCATCGACGCCGAGTTGATGTTCTTCACGAGTTCAAGGCATCGCGGCATCAACGACTTCTTGCTGCCCGCCGGGACTACGACGCACACGGTGCGGTTGGCACCGAGCACCAAGTAGTCGCCTTGCAGTTCGTCCTGCGTCTTCCACACCTCGCCGGCACTCACTTGAGCGCCTCGCCACGCAGGAAGGAATCCGAGACCGATACCCGGAGGAAGGAAGTTCAACCCCGCGATGCCTGGAGCGTAGGTGAAGCTCTCCCTCACATCGACGGTCTCGACCGCCGAGTCGGGCTGAATGACACATCCGTCCGGACTGTCGATGAACCGTAGGCCCGCCATGTAGTCCACTGCCGTCGTGCCGGCGAGCGCCAGAGCGCTCGGGATGTAGGTCTGAACTTCGTGATAGCGACCGCGCCAGAGTAGTAGCCCTTGGCTCCTCGCAGGGTCCTCGCTCCCCGCGACGAGGAACTCGCCGCCACCGGACGGAACTCTCTGCAACACTCCCCCGAAACGTTGCGCGATGAACGTGTCGTAGTTCCCGCGGTGGGCGACGTGGAACGTGCGCCTGTTCTGGGCGTCGGGACTGCGCCCGTCCATCGGCTGGTGCACGAACACCTGGGACTGCCACGCATCGAACGTCAGGGTCTCGCGCAGGTCCAGCGACAGCAGGGAACCGTCAGGTTGAACGAAGTCTGTTCTCAATGTCACTCCTCATAGGACAAGCAGGGCTGCGGCGACAAGCAGGGAGATGCCGAGAATTGTTCGGACCCGCGAGGCGGACGCGTCGAAGGTGAAGGTCCAGCCGGGCTCGTTGCCTGGGATGGCACGCGCGAGTGGCACCGCGGCGCGCCCGGCTCCGAATCCGAAGCCGGCTAGCACGGCATCGGCAGTCGGTAGGAAGAACAGGGCGCACAGTGCAATCGCGTGCGGGAGCACACTTGTCATGAAGGTCCGCAGGCCTGTGCCCATCTCGAAACCGAACTGAAGTGCTCCGTAGGTCGGGCCGCGCAGCTGCACGCGTTCGGGGACTTGACGGGCATTCTGAGGAATGCGCAGCGGAACAATCCCCGAGTCCACCAATACAGCCAACAAGAAGACGGCGAGAAGTAGTGCAGGAGCGAATTGGTTTGGCAGCCACCAAGCGAACAGGATTGCGTTTGCCGTCGCCAAGACTCCGCCGACGAAGATTCCGCCGATCAACAAGCCGAGAATGAAGTATGTTCGGGCCCAGTCTCGCCAGACCGACGAGATCAGCATCGCTGAGTTGTGGCTTCATACGGAGCCGGATATCGAGAAGCCTGCAGCCATGGCTGCAACGAACCAGAAGCTCGACGCCACGCCGGATTGCGATGCCGCGAGTACTGCCACAGACAGCACCGCAGTGATCACCAGCGGGTGGGTCAAGCGTCGGGCCAGGCCGTGAGTCGAGGGGCGGGTGCCACCAGAGGCCGTCATCACAGGACAGCGGCACGCTGCAGCTGGGCCTTCAAGCTGGCCGGGGATCCTACGGGTTCTTGCGAGGCGACCTGGCCCTTGGGAGTCACCGTGACGAGACACGGGGTGTAGCCCGGGAACAGGCTCATCCAGCTTGCGGGATCGACCAACACGTCTGCCCCGAGCCCCTCATCCGAGCTTGCCAGAACCAGCACGCCGGAATCCTGGTAGTGATCGCGGACCTCAGAAAGGGCCGAGGCGCAAGCGGGGCACCCTTTGCTGATGAGCAGCACCGGGTGGCCCCACATCCACTCCGGCACGATGCTCCCGCCGCTCACTCGCTCCAACCGACGAACAAGCGAGCGCCGCTGCAACAGTGCTCCGGAGAACGCGAGCGCTAGAAAAACGGTGGTGGCGCCGAAGAATAGGGCAAGCCCTGTTGACGTGGACATTGTGTTGTCCTCCCCCGAGTGGAGCCACGAAAACTACTGACACGCCCTGTCACTGTCAAGCAATTGAAAGGCTGCCGGCGGCGTTGGGAGCCCATCGGCATCATCGCGAGCTGGCGTGGTGCTCCGGCCATCCGTCCGACCGCCAGCGGCACGATTCATCCTTTAGGTAGCCGACGCGCCGCCGCGGGATCGGTAGCGTGCCGGACGAATGGATCAGCCCGACAAGGGCTTCTCGGACCAGGAATGGAGTCAGTATGCGCATGAATCTCGTCACCGGCGGAGCGTTGGCTACCGTCTTTTGCGGTGTGCTCACCGCATTCGCGGCAAGTCCAGCCAGCGCACACTGTGGGGACGCCCACCTGAGCACGCCTGACCGATACTCCGCGGGAGGAATCGCAGTCAGCATTCCGAGCTCGTTGATGACGCATCCCCACAACAACTGCGGCAACATCTCGGGATCGGCCGCACCCGGTCAGGCAATCGATGTTCACTGCAAGGCTGTGACTGGGACGACCTTCATCCACATCTACGTCCTCCCGAACAACACCAGCGGCTGGATCGAAGCGAGCAAGCTGTCCGGCCCGACGTCCGCCGTTCCGCTCTGCTGAAAACCGTGCAGCGCCGCGGGGCACGACCTTCCGAACAGTCGGCGGCGCTCTAGTCGGCTCCGGTCCCAGGCGTACCGAGCGCTCCCGAAGGGGTACGAGTTGGTCCGACCGGGGACCTGCGATCCCACGAGCTCGGGTCCGGCCACACCCCTCGCCACGGTGTGATCGGACCCGAGTCATGTGGTCGAGCGCCACGACGCTGGCGGTGACAAGCCCTAGCCGTTGCCGCGACCCCGGCCCTTGCCCTTGCCCTTGCCCTTGCCGCCGTTGGTGTTCGCCGGCGGCGGGACGTAGCCGGTGGAGGTGTAGAGGACGACGGTGTCGCCGCTGCTCAGCGCCGTGCCGCCGCCGGGGGAGGTGTAGGCGACGAGCCCCTCGCTCACCTCCGAGTTGACCTGGCCGCCGTCGGCAACGGTGAAGCCGGCCGCCTCGAGCTGCTGGGTGGCCGCCTCGACGGACTGCCCCGCGACGTCGGGGACCGACGTCAGCACGCCAGCGATCTCGTCGCCGGGCGGCGCCTGGAAGTCCTCGTAGGGGAGCTTGGCCGAGATCGCGTCCATCGCGTCGCCCCAGATCGGCCCGGCGACCGTGGAGCCGAAGGCGCTGCTGATGGTGGTGCCGCCGACGGACTGGCCGTTGAGGGTGACCCACTCGCCGAACTCGTTGGCGCCGGCGACCATCGCGGCGGTGGCGAGCTTCGGGGTGTAGCCGACGAACCACACGGCCATGTTGCTGTTGTTGGTGCCGGTCTTGCCGGCCGAGGGCTTGTCGATGGCAAGGGGTGCTCCAAAGCCGTCACCCTCCATCACGCCGCGCAGGATCGAGTTCACCGCGTCGGCGGTGGCGCCCGGCATCACCTGCTCGCACTCCGGGGTGAACTCCTTGAGCGTCTGGCCGGAGGAGTCGAGCACCGCGGTGACCGGACGCGGGTCGCAGTGGAAGCCGCGCGCGGCGAAGGTGGCGTAGGCCTGGGCCATCGTCAACGGGTCTGCGTCGGAGACGCCGAGGATCCACGACGGCACCTGCTGGGCCTTCGGGACCTTGACTCCCATGTCGGCGGCCAGCTGCAGCGGCTCGCACATCCCGGTGCGCGTCTCGAGCTGTGCGAAGAACGTGTTCACCGACTGCTGCGTGCCGGAGTAGAGGTCGTAGGTGCCGGCGCCGGTGGAGTTCTCGGGGTCCCAGCCCGTCTGGTCGCCGGCGTAGGGGCCGTCGCACGTCTCGAAGTCCCAGTCGTCGAAGTGCATCGTCTGCGGCGAGGGGATGCTGGTGCTCAGCGGGATGCCCTGGTTGATGGCGGAGGCGAGGACGAAGAGCTTGAACGTCGAGCCGGCCTGGAAGCCGTTGGCGTCGCCGTACTTCTTGGGGACGGTGTAGTTGAGGTAGGTCTCGCCGCCCTTCTTGTCCTTGCCCATCGGCCGCGACTGCGCCAGCGCGCGTACGTCGCCGCTGCCGGGCTCGACCATCGCCAGCCCGCCGATGGCCTGGTCGGTCTGGTAGACGTGCGCCTTGACCGAGTCGTCGGCGGCCTTCTGCATGTCGAGGTCGATCGTGGTGTTGATCGTGAGGCCGCCCGTGTTCAGCCTGGTCAGGCGCTCCTTGGGCGTGTCGCCGAGCACCGGGTCCTTGAGCAGCCAGTTGACGACGTAGTCGCAGAAGAACGGCGCGCGCGACTGTTGACAGCCCCGGGGCGCGGTCTCGACCTTCAGCGTCTTGCCGATCGGCTTCTTCTTCAGCCGCTCGGCCTTCTTCTCCGTCAGCACGCCGAGCTGCGCCATCCGATCCAGGACGACGTTGCGACGGCTCTCGGACCGCTCAGGGTTGTCGATCGGGTCGTAGCCAAGCGGGTTCTTCACCAGCCCGGCGAGGGTGGCTCCCTCGAGCAGGTTGAGGTCCTTGGCGTTCTTGGAGAAGAAGTGGCGCGCGGCCGACTGCACGCCGAAGGCGCCGTCGCCGAAGTAGGCGATGTTGAGGTAGCGCTCGAGGATCCAGTCCTTGGTGTGGTTCTTCTCGAAGGCGATGGCGTAGCGGAGCTCGCGGATCTTGCGCGCGTAGGTCTCCTCGGTCGCGGCGGCCTTCTCCTCGTCGGTCTCCGCCTGGTAGAGCAGGGTCTGCTTCACCATCTGCTGCGTGATCGACGAACCACCCTGCACGGCGCCGCCGTTGGCCTGGTTGGTGATGAACGCGCGGAGCGTGCCCTTGAGGTCGAGCGCACCGTGGTCGTAGAAGCGGTAGTCCTCGATCGCGACGATGGCCTTCACCATCGGCCGCGAGATCGACTTGAGCGGGACGTTGATCCGGTTCTGGTCGTAGAGCGAGGCGATGAGGTTGCCGTTGGCGTCGTAGATGCGTGTCTTCTGCGACAGGTCCTTGGCCTCCAGCGACTCGGGGAGGTTGACCATCCCCTTGCTGACGTCCTTGGCGGCCACGCCGACCAGGCCGGCGAACGGGATCGCCAGGCATGCGGTGAGGACGCCCATGACGACCGCGACCGCACCCATCACCGCGAGGTGGGAGGCGATGCGACCGGCTTCGGGGCGTCCGTCGGGGCGCTCGGGGCGGGAAGACATGTCCACAGGGTACGGGGACGGGGCCATACCACCTGAATTACGCGCGCGCTGGGACCTAGTCACATTGGACTATGCGAATTGAGCCACCTGGTCCTGACGCCGACCCCCGAGGTTCGTTTACTTTTCAAGTCGAGTCGGGGATGGCCGCTATGGGGGCGGCCAGCTGACTCGCACAAAGATCGTGGGGAATGACAATGTGGGTCGAGGACTGGGCAGCACGCGCCGCATGCAAGGGCGACACGCCTGACGCGCTCTTCGTGCGTGGCGCCGAGCAGAACAAGGCCAAGCAGGTCTGTGCCGGTTGCCCGGTTCGCACCGAGTGCCTGGCCGAGGCGCTGGACAACCAGATCGAGTGGGGCGTCTGGGGCGGGATGACCGAGCGTGAGCGCCGTGCGCTGCTCCGCCGCCGCCCGGGCTCCTCGTGGCGCTCCATCCTCGAGACCGCCCGCACCAAGGTCGAGTCTCCCGCCGTCAACGCCTAGGCGTCCTTCTCCACTCCCCTGTGGGAGGAAGGCGCATCAGCCCCCGTCGGCGAGCAGCTCGCCGATCGCTCGCAGCCCGTCGAGGTCGTGGACGTCGCCGGCCATCGCCGGCACGACCGCGGTCGGCACGGCGGGGTGAGAGGCGGCGAACCGCTCGCGCAGGTGCTGCTCGCGCTCGATGATCCGCACCCGGTCGGCGTGCAGCCGCAGCAGGCCGGCGGTCAGCGACGAGGAGTCGCTCGACCGGAGCCGGTCCGCGGCGGTGATCGCCGCCTCGGCCGACAGCTCGGTGCGTGCCGACGGGCTGACCCGGTTGACGACCAGGCCGGCCAGCGGCATGTCGTCGTCGGTGAGCCGGTCGACGAAGTACGCCGCCTCGCGCAGCGCGTCGGGCTCCGGCGCGGCGATCACGAGGAACGCCGTGCCGTCGGCCTGCAGCAGCGCGAAGGTCTGGTCGGCGCGCTGGCGGAAGCCGCCGAAGAGGGTGTCGAAGGCAGCGACGAACGTCTGCATGTCGCGCAGCACCTGGGCGCCGAGCACCTTGGTCAGCGCGTTGGTCACCACCGACAACCCTGCCGTCATCAGCCTCGCCGGGCCTCGAGCCGGTGCGAGGAGCAGCCGGATGAAGCGGCCGTCGAGGAAGCTGGAGAGCCGCTCCGGGGCGTCGAGGAAGTCAAGCGCCGACCGCGAGGGCGGCGTGTCGACCACGATCAGGTCGTAGGTGCCGTCCCGCTGGGCGTCCCGGTGGAGCTGGCCCAGCTTCTCCATCGCCATGTACTCCTGCGTGCCGGCGAAGGAGCTCGAGAGCGCGACGTAGAAAGGGTTGTCCAGGATCTGGCGGGCCTTCTCCGGGCTGGCCTGGCTCTCCACCACCTCGTCGAAGGTGCGCTTCATGTCGAGCATCATCGCGTCGAGCGAGCCGCCTGCCGCGCCGTCGACGGCCGGCACCGGCCTCGGGGTGTTGTCGAGCTGCTCGATGCCCATCGACTGCGCGAGCCGGCGGGCCGGGTCGATGGTGAGCACCACGACCTTGCGACCGCGCTCGGCCGCCCGCAGGGCGAGCGCCGCCGACGTGGTGGTCTTGCCGACGCCGCCCGACCCGCAGCACACGATGATCTCCGTGTGCGGGTCGTCGAGCAGGGCGTCGACGTCGAGGAAGGGAGCGAGCGTCATGCCATGCCCTGCCTGCGGAGCAGCTGGGCCAGCTCGAGGAGCGCGCCCCGGTCGATGCCGCCGGCCAGCCGGGGCAGCTCGTAGGTCGGCAGCCCTTCCGCGGCGACGAGCTCGCGCTGCTCGTCCTCGAGCTGACGTCGTACGGCGTGGTCGCGCGCCTCGTCGACGAGCGAGGTGACCAGGTCGGCGTCGACGTCGACCTTGGCGCGGGCGAGGTCCGAGGCGACGGCCGTGGGGTCGACGCGGTTGCCGCGCACCTGGGCCAGCGCACCGGCGCTGAGGTCCCGCGGACGGACCAGGTTGACCACGATGCCGCCGACCGGGAGGCCGGCGGCGCGCAGCTCGGCGATCCCGTCGTGCGTCTCCTGCACCGGCATCTCCTCGAGGATCGTCACCACGTGCACCGCGGTGCGGGCCGAGCGCAGCAGCTCCATCACCTTGTCGGCCTGGGTCTTGATCGGGCCCACCTTGGCCAGGCCCGCGAGCTCGGAGTTCACGCCGAGGAACTGGCAGATCCGACCGGTGGGCGGCGCGTCGAGCACCACGGCGTCGTAGGTGATCTGGTCCTTGTGACGGCCGCCGCGCGGGCGCTGGACGGCTTCGTAGACCTTGCCGGTGAGCAGGACGTCACGCACGCCGGGGGCGATCGTGGTGGCGAAGTCGACGACGCCGAAGCGGTCGAGCGCCTTCCCGGCGCGACCGAGCTTGTAGTACATCGCGAGGTACTCCAGCAGCGCCGACTCCGGGTCGATGTGGAGCGCGTGGACCTGGCCGGCGCGGCCGTCGGTGTCCGGTGCGCCCTTGGCGATGCGGCGCTCCTCGTAGGGGAGGGGGTCGGTGTCGAACATCCGCGCGATGCCCTGGCGGCCCTCGACCTCGCAGAGCAGGACGTTGCGCCCGGTGGTGGCGAGCGCCATCGCGAGGGCGGCTGCCACCGTCGACTTCCCGGTCCCGCCCTTGCCCGTGACCACGTGCAGCCGCACGCGGGGCCAGTCGACCGGCCGATCGGTTGGAGCGGTCACAGTCCCGAGGATAGCGAGGGTCCGCCAGCCACACGTCGGCACGCGAAGAGTGGCTCCGGCCCACACAGTGGCACCGATCACATGGCCGCTAGGGTGCCGACCATGGACAAAGTGGTCACCTCGGCGGCCGACGCGGTCGCCGACATCCCGGACGGCGCCACCATCGCCGTCGGCGGTTTCGGACTGTGCGGCATCCCGTCGGTCCTCATCGACGCGCTGCTGGAGGCCGGCACGACCGACCTCGAGGCGGTCTCCAACAACTGCGGCGTGGACGAGTGGGGACTGGGCCGGTTGCTCTTCCAGAAGCGGCTGCGCCGGATGATCTCCTCCTACGTCGGGGAGAACAAGGAGTTCGCCCGCCAGTACCTGCACGGCGAGCTCGAGGTCGAGCTCACCCCGCAGGGCACGCTGGCCGAGCGGATGCGGGCCGGCGGCTCGGGCATCCCGGCCTTCTACACCGCCACCGGTGTCGGCACCCAGGTGGCCGAGGGCGGCCTGCCGTGGAAGTACGACGCCGACGGCAACGTCGTCGTGTCGTCGCCGCCGAAGGAGACCAAGGTCTTCGCCACCGCCGAGGGCGACAAGGAGTATGTCCTCGAGGAGGCGATCGTCGCCGACTTCGGGCTGGTGCGGGCCTGGAAGGGCGACCGCCACGGCAACCTCGTCTTCCGCCAGTCCGCGCGCAACTTCAACCCGCTCGCCGCGATGTGCGGTCGCGTCACCATCGCCGAGGTCGAGCACCTGGTGGAGCCGGGCGAGATCGACCCGGCCGAGGTCCACACCCCGGGTGTCTACGTCCAGCGGGTCGTGGAGCTCACGCCCGAGCAGGCGGCGGACAAGCGGATCGAGAAGGTCACCACGCGGCCGAAGCCCTCCCCCGACCCGTCGGGGGACGCGCTGGTCGACGACGCTGCGACGCACGGACTGGGAGGCTGAGATGAGCTGGAGTCGTGAGGAGATGGCGGCCCGTGCCGCGAGCGAGCTGCAGGACGGCTCGTACGTCAACCTCGGCATCGGGCTGCCGACCCTGGTGCCCAACTACGTCGCCGACGACGTCGAGCTGGTGCTGCAGTCGGAGAACGGCATCCTCGGCGTGGGGGCCTATCCCTTAGAGGGTGAGGAGGATCCCGACCTCATCAACGCGGGCAAGGAGACGGTGACCCTTCGCAAGGGCGCCTCGTTCTTCGACTCCGCGCAGTCCTTCGGGATGATCCGCGGCGGCAAGATCGACGCCGCGATCCTCGGCGCCATGCAGGTGTCGGCCAACGGTGACATCGCCAACTGGATGATCCCCGGCAAGATGGTCAAGGGCATGGGTGGCGCGATGGACCTGGTCCACGGCGCCAAGCGGGTCATCGTGCTGATGGAGCACACCGCCAAGGACGGCTCGCTCAAGATCCTCGACGAGTGCGACCTCCCCTACACCGGCAAGCGCGTCGTGCAGCGGATCATCACCGACCTCGCGGTCATCGACGTGATCGACCCGACGACCGGTGAGGTCGCCCCCTCCGGCACCCTCGGTGAGCGCGCGCTCCGGCTCGTCGAGCTCGCGCCGGGCGTCACCGAGGACGAGGTGCGGGAGAAGACGCAGCCCGAGCTGGTCTGATCAGTCGGTCCGTGCGGCGAACCACCGCTCGAGCTGCTCGAAGGTGTCCGGGTCGAGCGCGGCCTCGGGGTCGGCCACCAGCTCGCGCTGGAGGTGCTCGCGGGCGGCGTCGTACAGCGGCGGGGTGATCGCCCAGGGCAGGTTGCTGACGTACCAGGGCCGGAAGATGCGCGCGCCGAGGGCCTGCAGCAGCTGTGCGATGATCCCGGGCCGGCCGCGGCGCACCCAGAAGCCGACGACCTGGCCGACGACGGCGGCGACCGCTAGGGCCAGCACCATCACGAGGAGCGTCGAGGCGATCTCGTCGCTCGCGAAGTTGTCGGTCAGCGTGAAGAAGTTGCCGTAGTAGACCGGGATCAGCACGTCGACCTGCTGCTTGAAGGGCTCCACCTGGTCGGCCACCGCGGCCAGCTGACGGAGGGAGTCGAGGTCGGGTCGCGCGTCGTACGCGTTGCCGACGTGCCCGATCGCCTCGCGGACGTTGTCGAAGGTGCCGGTGATGCCGTCGAGCTGGAGGACGTCGCGGGCCCGGCCCACCTCGTCGTAGGTCGTCTCGATGGCGCCGAGCGTCCGCACGCTCTCGTCCGCCGTCCGCTGCAGCTCCTCCTGGGGGAGGGTGTGCTCGTTGAGGTAGGTGACCGCCGCCTGGATCTCCTCGCGGTGGCTGATGACGTACGACGCCTCGTGGTACTTGTCCGCGAGGTTGGGGACCGCCCGGACCGCGTCGCGCACCTTGCCGCCGGTGGTCTCCGAGTCGCTCAGCGCGACGCTCAGGGCCGCGCCGGCGCCGTACGCCTTGATCAGCATCTCCACGGCGGAGCCGAGCAGCAGCCGCCCGGGCTCGATCCGGCGGCGGAGCGTCTGGAGGTCGAGGTCGGGCATTGCGGGATTCTCCCCGCAGCCGGGCCGTCGGCGCGCTGCCGCTCACCCCGAGGGGTGCCTCAGGCGCCGGCGCCGGCCGACCAGTCGGGCAGCTGCTGGAGCGTCCAGCGGTTGCCGTCGGGGTCGCGGAGCTGGATGAAGCGGCCCCACGGCTGGTCGTCGATCCCGCTCACCTCGATGCCGCGCGCCACCAGGTCGGCGTACGCCGCGTCGGCGTCGGCGACGACCGCCTGCAGGTTGTCGAGGGACCCCGGGGCCATCTCGGTCAGCCCGCGCCCGATCGCGATCGAGCACGCGGAGCCCGGTGGGGTCAGCTGCACGAAGCGGACCTCCTCGCTGACCGTCTGGTCGTGATCGGCGTGGAAGCCGACCTTCTCGTAGAACGCCTTGGCGCGGTCGACGTCGCTGACCGGCACCATCACCAGCTCGAGCTTGATGTCCATGACGTCGACGGTAGGGCGGCATCAGGTCAGTGGGTGTCCGCATACGAGCTGTGAGTCATCTCTCGATGGGGAACATCGACGGCGCCGGGGCGGCTGAGGAGGTCGTACAGTCCTCAACCACTGGAGGCACTTCTCCTCATGTCCCACGCATTCGAGCCCCTGTCCGTCGGCCCCTGGACGCTGCCGCAGCGCTTCGTGATGGCGCCGCTGACCCGCAACCGCGCGGGCGCGGGCAACGCCCCGACCGGCCTCAACGCCGAGTACTACGCGCAGCGCGCCGGCGCGGGACTGATCATCACCGAGGGCATCGCCCCGAGCCACGTCGGCCAGGGCTACCTGAACGTCCCCGGCCTCTACACCGACGAGCAGGTCGCCGGCTGGCGTGCCGTCGCCGACGCGGTCCACGTCCGTGACGGTGTCGTCGTCGCGCAGCTGATGCACGCCGGACGGATCGCGCACGCCGACAACAAGGACGGCGTCGAGACCGTCGCGCCGAGCGCCGTGCAGGCGCCGGGCGAGATGGTGACCGCCGACGGCGCCAAGCCTCACGACGTGCCTCGTGCGGTGGAGGCCGACGAGGTCGCCGACCTGGTCGCCGACTTCGTCACGGCCGCGCGCAACGCCGTCGCCGCGGGTCTCGACGGTGTCGAGGTGCACGCCGCCAACGGCTACCTGCTGCACCAGTTCCTCGACCCGACCGTGAACCTGCGCGACGACCTCTACGGCGGCTCCCCGGAGAACCGGGCGCGCTTCGTCGTCGACGTGGTCACCGCGGTCGCCGACGCGATCGGCGCCGAGCGGGTGGGCCTGCGGCTCAGCCCGGGTCACCAGTTCAACGGCATCGGCGAGGAGATCGGTCCCGACCTCGAGGCCACCTACCGCGCCGTCGTCGACGCGGTGGCCCCGCTCGGCCTGGCGTACCTCAGCCTGCTCGCCAGCCCGCTCGAGCCGCTCGAGGCGCTGGTCCGTGACCTGCGCGAGCGCTTCGACGGCGTGGTCCTGCTCAACGACGGCTTCGGCGCCGTCACCACGCTGGAGTCGGTCGAGGAGCTGCTCGCGACCGGGATCGCGGACGCGGTCGTGGTGGGACGCCCGTTCCTCGCGAACCCCGACCTGCCGGTGCGGTGGCGTGCGGGGGCCGAGCTCAACGAGCCGGACCCGAGCACCTTCTACGGCGGCGGGGCCGAGGGCTACACCGACTACCCGACGCTCGACGAGGCCTCCTGACCCGCGCGCCGACCTGCGAGCGCGCCGACGGCACCGATGGCCACGGCCAGGAGGTAGACGACCGGGAACGGGTCGACGTCGGCGCGCACCGCGGCGGCGTACGCGATGCCGCTCACCGAGAGCGCCAGCGCGGCGCCCAGTGAGTCGGCGACCGTGAGCGCGGACGAGTTGAAGCCGCGGTCCTCGTCGGTCGCCGAGGCGAGCATCGAGACGCCGGTGCGGGGGTAGGCGAAGCCCATCCCGATGCTGGCGACGACGTACGCCGCGATCGGCGCTGTCGCGGGTATGTCGGTGCCCTGGCCGCGCAGCCAGACCACGAGCGCGATGGCGGCGACGCCGACGAGCACCACGCTCGTGCCGAAGCGGAACGCCGTGGCGTGGGAGACGCGCTCGCCGAGGCGCGACGACGCCTGGCTGGACGACGCCCAGACCACGCCGACGAGGGTGAGGGCGATGCCGGCCTGGCCCGGGGAGAGGTCCCAGCGCTCCTGGAGGACGTAGACGATGTAGGCCTCGGCGCAGAAGAACGACGCCGCCAGCAGTCCGCGGGTCGCGATGACCGAGGGCAGGCCGCGCCCGCCGGTCAGCGTCCCGGGCGGGAGCAGCGGTCGCAGGCCGACGACCACGAGCACGAAGGCCAGGGCCGCGGCGGCCAGGGTGAGGCCGGTGCCGGACCCGAGCAGCTCGAGGGCGAGCACCGCCGCAGCGGCCAGCACCGACCAGCCGAGGCGCGCCCACGCCGCGGGGCCCGGTGCCTCGGGCACCGGTTGCCGACGGGCGGTAGGGGTGACCAGCGCCGCCGCGACCGCGACGAGGGCGACGATGCCGAGGAACACCCAGCGCCAGCCGACCGTGGAGGCGACCAGGGCGGCCACACCGGGACCGAACAGGGCCGGCAGCACCCACGCCGCGGCGAACGCCGCGAAGATCGCGGCCTGCAGGCGCTGGGGGTAGACGAGGCCGACCAGCACGTAGGCCACCACGGTCAGCAGCCCGCCGCCCAGGCCCTGCACGATGCGGCCGAGGACGAAGACCTCCATCGTCGAGGCCGTCCCGCAGACCACCAGCCCGAGCGAGAACGTCACCAGCGAGGCCACCAGCGGCATCAGCGGCCCGCGACGGTCGGCCCACGTGCCGGCGGCGACCATGCCGACCACGCCGCTCGCGAAGGGCGCGGCGAAGGACAGCGCGTAGTGGTCGAAGCCGTCCAGGCTGCGCGCCACAGTGGGCATGATCGTGGTGACGGCCATCGACTCGAAGGCGGCGAAGGCGATCAGCGAGAACAGGCCGATCGTGGTCGCGGCGTAGGCCGGGGAGAGGATCCGCTCGCGCGGGTCGTGGGTGCTCGTCGTCACGGCGACGACGGTAGGACCTCACGTGGACATGAGGTCAACCGAGATCGTCGTCCCCGGCGGAGTGGGCGAGGTGCGGACGTCGTCCAGGAGCAGGTCGATCGTCCGGGCCGCGTCGCCGGATCCGAGGGCGGCCAGGATCGTGAAGCCGTCGTCGGGGAGTCGCCGTTCGCTCTCGTGCCGTGCGGCGACGATGGCCGGCGCCAGCCGTTCGCGGGGTGCGACGCCGTGCTGGTCGTAGGCGGCGCCCGCCGCTCCGTAGCACCGCGCAGCTCCCGCGTCGTCGAGCTGGTGTGTCGCGCACGCTCCCAGCGTGTACAGGATGTCGGCCGCCGCCAGCGGGTCCGGGTAGCGCTCGCGCGTGATCCGCAGCGCCTCCAGGAGGCTCGCCCGAGCGGTCACGGGTTGTCCCGAGACGACCAGGGCCGAGCCGTGCACGAGCAGCACGCTGCCGAGGAGCGGGCCGACGTCCAAGGTGGCGATCCGGTCGAACGCCTCGCTGCTCAGGTGCAGGGCCTGGTCGGGGCGGTCGAGGTAGAGCAGGTCGACCGCGGCGCTGAGCAGGAGGTGCACCACGTCATAGGTGTCCTCGTCGTCGCGTGCTTCGGCCAGGCTCTGCAGGTTCGCCCGGAGCGACGTCTCGTGGTCGCCGGCGTAGGCGGCGACGTGCCCCTGGATGTCGCGTGCGAGCGAGGTCAGCTGTCGCTCACCCGAGGACGAGGCGAGATCGGCGGCCCTGGCCCCTGCTGCCTCCGCTGTCGCGAGGTCGCCGTGGTGCGCAGCGAACGCCGCGAGGCAGCACCATCCGTTGACGAGGATCCGGTCGACGCCCAGGCCGAGCGCCTCCGCGCGTCCGAGTGCGTCCGTGAGCCGCGATTGCGTGCCCGGATGGTTGAGGTAGCTGGCGAACGTGCCGGCGAGGACCGCGACGCGGACCCCCTGGTCCCGGTCCGGCGGCTGCAGCGAGGCGACCCGTTCGAGCGCGGCGTGACCCTCGACGAGCCTGCCGGTGAGCAGCCAGTAGCGGTGCAGCGCCACCGCGAGACGGGCCCCAGCGTCCGCGTCCTCGGCTCTGATCGCGCCGGTGAGCGCCACGTCCAGCGTGTCGTGGTCCCGGGCCAGCCGTGCGACGGAGGCGCCGGAGGACGCACCGAACAGGTGGGGGGCGGTGTCCTCGGCCAGTCCCAGGGCGGTGAGCCGGAGGCGCGCGTCGAGGGCGTCCCGGTCGCCACGGGTCCTGGCGAACTGGCGAACGGGCTCGCGCATGGCGGCGCGGCCGTCCAGGTCGAGGCTCAGCAGTCCGCAGGAGACCAGCTCCTCCAACGCGTCCTCCAGGTCGCCGACGACGCCGTCCGCCGCTGCCTCGAGGAGCTCCAGCGACACCCATCCCCGGAAGGACCCGAGGAGCTCGAAGACGCCGCGCGCCGGCTCCCCGAGTGCCGCATGGGCCTCCGCCAGGACGTCCAGCAGGCTGGCACGCGGCCCGGTCCGCGAGGGGGAGGGGTCGAGCGGTGACGTGCGCTGGTGCGCGAACCGCTCGACCAGCTGGCCCGGGGTGAAGGTCCGGACGCGGGCCGCGGCGACCTCGAGCGCCAGTGGGATCCCGTCGACCAGCAGGCAGAGCTCGCGGACGGCGCCGCGGTCCACGGCGCCGACACCGGGCCGCACCTGCTCGGCCCGGTGGACGAACAGCTCGACGGCGTCGTCCGGCGACAGCGGGGCCAGGAGGAGCGTGTGCTCGCCGGCCGCCCCCGTCGGCCGCCGGCTCGTGAGGAGGAGCTGCAGGGCGGGCGCCCGCGCACCGAGGGCGTCGAGCAGCCCCCGGATGCCCTCGACGCCCTCGAGGTTGTCGAGCACCAGGACCGTGCCGTCCGCCCTCCGTGCCACGGCCGCCACGAGGTCGTCCTCGTTGGGGTCGACCCCGACCTCGCGGGCGATGCGCGCCAAGGCGGCCGGAGCCGCGACCTCGGTCTCCAGTCGGCAGAACGCCACGGGGGTCCCACTGGCCGAGAGCTCGTGCGCCACCACGGTCGCGAGCGTCGTCTTGCCCATCCCACCGATCCCGACCAGCGTCACTGTCCGGCGCCCCGGCTCCAGCAGCCGCAGCGCCTCGGCCACCTCCTCCTGCCGGCCGACGAACGGGTCGGGGCGTGCCGGCAACGGGGCGTACGTCGTTCCGGACTCGGGTTCGTCCGTTCCCTCGCCGCCGCCGTCGCCAGGCGCGGGCGGCCGGTCGGGCAGGGCGTGCCGCAGGATGTCGGTCTCGAGGTCGGTCAGGGCAGGCGTCGGGTCCACGCCGAGGTCCTCGCGCAGGACCTTCCGGGCGCGCGCACACGTCGCCAGGGCCTCGACCTGCTGCCCGCTCCAGTAGAGCGCCCGCGCGAGGGCGCTCCAGCCCCGTTCGTCGTACGGATGCTCCTCGAGGAGGCGACGCGCGGCGGTCGCGGCACCGGCCTCGTCCCGGAGCCGGAGCCGTGCGTCCGCCAGCTCGGCGAGGGCGGTGGCGCGGGTCTGTTCGAGGCCCGGGCGGGTGGACTGCAGCAGTCGTTCGGCGTCGATGCCCGAGAGCGGGGCGCCGGACCACAGGCCGAGCGCGCGGTCGAAGAGCTGCGCGGACCGCGCCGGGTCACCGGTCCGGAGCGCCGCCCGTCCCGCCGAGACGAGGTGCTCGAAGGTCCGCGCGTCCACCTCGACGTCCCCAGTGAGGGCGTAGCCGTCGCCCACCCGGGCGATGTCCGCGCCGTGGCTGCGCAGCAGCTTGCGGAGCGTGGTCACGTTGACCTGCACGGCGTTGCGGACGCTGGGGGGTGGTAGCTCGCCCCAGAGCTGGTCGACGATGTCGTCCACGGTGCAGGCTCTCGGATGGCTCAGCGCCAGCACCGCGAGCACCGAGCGCCGCCGCGGTCCACCCAGGGGCAGCTCGGCGCCGCCGGAGACTGCCGTCACGGTGCCGAGGACGGTGATCAGGACCATGGCGCCATGGTGATCGCGATAAGTCGACGGTAAGTGGCTGGGCGCACGGTTTTCCCAACGCCCGGGGATGCCGGGACCAGAACCCAGGAGGAGCCATGAACACCACGCAGCGTCCCGTCCCGTCCGCCACCCTCGACCAGGCCACCCGCACGTCACGGCCCCGGCGCCGGATCGCCCACGTCCTCGCCACGCTCGCCGCCGTGGCCGCCGCACTCGTCGGCGTCACCGCCACCGCGATGCCGGCCCATGCGGCCACGTCCGTCGCGGGCTGCTTCCGCTCGGCCACGCCGGGCATGAGCATCGCCGGCGTCGGCGTCCAGCTCCAGGCCTACGGCACCGGCGGGTGGTTCACGATCTGGTCGGGCTCGCTGCCCCAGAGCCAGTGCGTCTCGGTGAACACGCCCTACCACTCGAACTACTACCTGCGGTACGCCGTCAACTACTCGAGGTTCGGTGCGACCTGGTACGGCACGTCGCCCTACAACGCGACCCCGGGGTACGGCGCGGTGCACGTCGGGACGGGTGTCGTGCAGTGCGCCGGGTGCCGCATCTGACCTTCCGGCCAGCTGACGAGGGAGCCTCCGGGCTCCCTCGTCCGGCATGTCCGGAATAGTCCGCGCGCGCTCGGCGCTGTGCCGACAGTGACTGCACTCTCCGTCCTGGACCTCGTCCCCGTCCGCAGCGACCAGACCACCGGTGACGCGATCGCGGCCTCCCGGAGCCTCGCGCAGGTCGCCGACGAGCTCGGCTACCGCCGCTACTGGGTCGCCGAGCACCACAACATGCCGGCCGTCGCGGCGACCAACCCGCCGGTGCTGATCGCGATGCTCGCGTCCGCGACCTCGCGGATCCGCGTCGGGTCGGGCGGCGTGATGCTGCCCAACCACGCGCCGCTGGTCGTGGCCGAGCAGTTCGCGCTCCTCGAGGCGGCGTTCCCGGGCCGGATCGACCTCGGCATCGGCCGGGCACCCGGCACCGACCCGCTGACCAGGTACGTCCTGCGCGGCAGCAGTGCCGAGTCGGCGGACGAGGCCGTGACGAAGTTCCCCGACTACGTCGAGGACATCCGCACGCTGATGACCAGCGACGGCGTCGAGCTGCAGATCGGGCCGCGACGCCAGCCGTTGCGCGCGACCCCCTCGGCCAGCTCGGTCGCCGACATGTGGCTGCTCGGGTCCTCGGACTACTCCGCGCGGCTCGCGGCCGAGAAGGGCCTGCCCTACGTCTTCGCCCACCACTTCTCGGGCGAGGGCACGGGCGTCGCGCTCGACCTCTACCGGTCGTCGTACCGGCCCTCCCCGGAGTACCCCGAGCCGCGGACCTTCCTCACCGTCAACGCCGTCGTCGCCGAGACCGAGGAGGAGGCGCGCCGCCAGGCGCTGCCCAACGTCCAGCAGATGATCGCCCTGCGCACCGGCTCGCCGCTGCACCCGCAGCGCCTCGTCGAGGAGGCCGAGGCGGTCGAGATGACGCCGGAGCAGCAGGCCTTCGGGCACGCGATGTCCGGGCGCTGGGTGGTCGGGGACCCCGACCAGGCCCGCAAGCAGGTCCAGGACCTGGCCGCGACGTACGACGTCGACGAGGTGATGGTGCACCCGGTCGCCGGCGCCCATGCGGGCACCGACGTCCAGGCGTCGCCGAACCGCGAGACCACCCTGAGGCTGCTCGCCGGCTAGTGGCGTTCCTCGAGGCCGACGGCCTTGCGGAGCTTGTCGACCGCGTCCTTGAGCTCCGGGTCGTCGGCGGCGCGTGAGTCCATCAGCGCGGCCAGCGCCTCCGCCAGGACGTTGAGCTTCTCCTGCGCGGCCTCCTCCGAGCGGCGCCCGGCGTTCTCGAGCAGGACGAGCAGCAGCAGCGACAGGATCGACGACCCGGTGTGGAGGGCCAGCTCCCACTTGGTGGTGCTCTTCCAGAGCGGGTAGCTCACCGCCCAGGCGAGCAGCGCCACGAGGATGACCGCGAAGAACGGCGCCCGACTCACCCGTTCGTTGACGGCGTCGACGAACCGCTCGAAGGCGCCGGGCCGCCCGGCCTGCTCGCGGGACTCCGCCGCTTCGTTGTGCTCCATGGACCGGAGGCTAGCGGGGTGCGAGCACGGCGTCAGTCGTCGCGGCCGAGGCCGGCGTCGCGGGCCCGGATGATCACCTCGGCCCGGTCGGTGGCCTGCAGCTTGGCCAGGATGCTGGTGATGTTGTTGCGGATCGTCTTGGGCGAGAGGAACAGCTGCTGGGCGATCTGCGCGTTGTTGCGGCCGGCGGCGATCAGGTCGAGGACCTCGGTCTCACGCTCGGTCAGCTCGGGGAACGGCCGCTCCGGGCGGTCGGTGGGTGCGAGCACCTCGGCGATCCGTGCCGCCAGCGAGGCGCCGAAGACGACCCCGCCGGCGTGCACCGTCGCGATCGCCCGGACGATCTCGTCCTGCTCCGCCCCCTTGCGCAGGTAGCCGCGCGCCCCGGCCCGCAGCGCGGAGAGCACCGTGCCGTCGTCCTCGCCCATGGTCAGCACGAGGACGCCCGTGCCCGGGTGCGCGGCGACGACGGCGCGCGTCGCGTCGATCCCGTTCATCACCGGCATCTGGACGTCCATGACCACCACGTCGGGCAGGTGCTCCCCGACCAGCGTCACGGCCTCGGCGCCGTCGGCGGCACGCGCGGTGCCGCGACCGTACGGCAGGACGGCGTGCACCGTCGTGCCACCGGTGTCCGGGCAGACGACCTCGCAGCGGCCGCCGAGCTCCTCGGCACGCTCGCGCAGCGAGAGCAGCCCGACGCCGGCGGTGACGTCGGCGCCGATGCCGCGCCCGTCGTCGGTGACGGTGACGTCCAGGGCGCTGTCGTCCGCCACGAGGCGTACGTCGACCCGCTCGGCGCCGGCGTGCTTGACCACGTTGGTCAGCGACTCCGCGACGATCCGGTAGGCCGCCACCTCCACGGCCGCGGGCAGCCCGGTGGTGCCGACCGCTGAGACGGTCACCTCGACCGCGGACCGCACCCGGTCGGACTGCTGCCGCACAGCCGCCTCGAGGCCCAGGTCATCGAGGGCCGGCGGGCGCAGGTCGTGCACGAGCCGGCGTACGTCGTCGAGCGCGTCGCTGACCTCCGTCCGGGCCAGCCCCACCAGCTCGCGGGCGCGCTCGGGGTCGGTGGCGACGGCGTTGCCGGCCGCCTGCAGCCGCAGCGCCACGCCGCCCAGCGCGGGGCCCAGCCCGTCGTGGAGGTCGCGGCGGATCCGGCGGCGGTCGTCCTCACGGCCGAGCACCAGCCGCTCGCGGCTCTCCTGCAGCTCGGTCGCCAGGAGCCGGGCGCGGATCGCCACCGCGGCCTGGCGGACGAGGTCGACCAGCAGGCCCTGGTCGCGGTGGGAGAGCATCGAGCGGAAGCCCTGCACGGGCAGCGCCAGCCGCCCCACCCGCTCGCCCTGGTAGGCGATGTCGATCTCCTGCACCTCTGCCGGCGGCGGCCCGTGCGACGCCGACAGCAGCCCGCCGCCGGGGGTCACCACCTCGACGCGGACGTGGCCGACCTTGAAGGTCTCGGCGACCGCGCCCGCCAGGGCTGGGAGCTGCTCGTCGATGGTGCCGGTGACCTCGAGCCTGGCCGCCAGCCCGGTCACCGCACCGTAGCGGTCGGTGCGGCGCCCGAGCAGGAGACGGCGCACGAGTGTTCCCAGCCAGGAGCGGAGCGGGCCGTAGACGAGCACCGCGAGGACGAGCACGACCAGCGTCGCGTCGCGCTCGTCGAGGCGGTCGCCGAGCAGCGCACTGCCGGCCGCGAGGACCACCACGTCGACGGTGACCACGGCAGCCGCGACCACGGCCGTGGTGAGGGTCCATGCGACCAGCGCGTCCACGTCCCCCAGGCCCGGTCGCAGGAGCCCGATCGTCACCGAGACGGACAGTGCGGCGACTGCGAGGTCGAGCAGGATCGTGGTGACGAGGCCGCCGACCGACAGGGTGGCCCCGGCCACGACCATGAGGACGCACATGATGCCCGCCCACAGCAGCCAGCGGAGCTGGGTGCGCTCGGCCGGGGCGGCACCGCGATGGCGCACCCACACCAGCGCGACCGCGCCGACGATCGATCCCAGGGTGAGCACCTGCCCGGCGCGCAGCAGCGCCTCGGCCGTCGCGTCCGACCACGGGACGTCCACCAGCTCGGTCGAGCCGACGGGCTCTCCGGAGGCGAACACGACGGAGTCCGGCGCGAGCAGGAGCATGACCGGCAACGCGACGGACGCGACCAGCACGGTCACCGCGGCCCGGTGGGCGCGGCCGGGAACGAGCGTGCCGGTGGGATAGAGCACCAGCAGCGCGACGAGGCCGGAGAGCAGGAAGGCCCCGACGCGCGCGACGAACCAGAACGCGACGTCGGTGCCCGGCAGGTCGTGCGCCAGCCCGTAGGCCACCCAGCCGTACAGCGCCCCGTCGAGGGTCCACGCCACTGCCACCACGCCGAGCAACCGGCCGACGGCGTCGCCCGGCCGGCCCGCCAGCACGACCACGGCCGCGGCGGCGAGGAGCAGGCCCGGCAGGGCGGTGGAGGTGGCGGGCTCGGTGGTCGCGGCGGCCCGCTCGGCGTCGGTGGTGGCGAGGTCGAGCCACAACGCGGTGGCGACCGCGGCGAGCGACGCCACTGCCACGACGACGGGCTCGAGCACTCTGCGCACGGGAGCAGTATCACCGCGCGCGTGTCCCGTCGTCCCGGGACCGAGGTCCCTGTCCCGGGGGACCACGCCTCGGGACGGGGAGGGGACCGCGCTCCCTGACGCGCGGGTCGCCGGGACCGCGAACGTTCTGGGTGTGCCGCCGACCGCGGCCCGACACCCACGAAACGACAGGAGTCACGACCGTGACGATCCAGCACTCACCCGCTCCCGCCCGCTCCGACGTCGCGGCTCGCGACGCCGGGACCACCGTCGCGGAGCGGCCGTACGCCGTCCACGGCGCAGTCCTCACCGCCGGCGCCCTCGCCTGGGCCACGGCGATGGCCTTCAGTGGCATCGACCCCGCAACCCGCGGCGAGGAGGTCGCCTTCTCGCTGTCCTCGGGTCTCTTCCAGGTCGGCCTGCTCTTCCTGCTCCGCACCCTGTGGCGGACCCGGGCCCTCGGAACCGGGCGCCTGGCCCGCGTCGCCCTGCGGGTCGAGGCGTTCGCGGTCGTCCTGGCGATCGGGTCGACGGCCGGTGACGGGCTCGGCCTGACCGACATGGACCAGGCGGGCTGGATGGCCCTCGACGCCTTCTGGCCGCTGTCGATGCTCGGCATGTTCCTCATCGGCATCCGCATCGCCGTCGCGGGCCGGTGGAAGGGCCTGTCCCGCTTCTGGCCGATGGTCGCCGAGAGCTGGGCCGTCGTCGTGATCCCGACCCTCGGCATCTTCGGCGACACGGCCGCCCACGTCGTGGCGGTCGCCCACCTCGTCGTGGGCTACGCCGTGCTCGGCCTGCTGGTCAGCCGCAAGACCGACTGACCGGGCACCCACCGACCGACGCCCCGGACCTCTCCCCTGCGGAGGTCCGGGGCGTCTGCTCGTCCTCAGTCGAGCGCCAGGCCCGCGGCCGGCGTCACCCGGGCCGCCCTGCGGGCAGGTACGACGCACGCGCCGAGCCCGGCGAGCGCAGCGACCACGGCGACGGCGGCCACCTGTGCGACGGGGACGGTCATCCCCGCGTCGTCGACCACGGTGCCGATCAGCACCTCGACACCGACCCAGGCGAAGACCAGCCCCAGCGCGGTGCCGAGCACGGTGGCCACCCCCGAGAGCAGCAGCCCCTCGGCCGCCATCGCCCGGCGCAGCTGCGTGCGGGTCAGCCCCATCGCCCGCAGGAGCGCGTTCTCCCGCCCGCGCTCGAGCACGGAGAGCCCCAGCGTGTTCGCGATCCCGACCAGGGCGATCACGATCGCGATCGCCAGGAGCCCGACGACCGCGCCGGTCATCACGTCGACCTGGAGGTTCACCCAGGCGCGGTTGCCGTAGCCGCCGTCGAGGCCGGCGCCGGAGGCCCCGGCGAGGGCCGCGAGGTCGCCGCGGAGGTCCTCGGCGTCGGCCCCGTCGCCGGCGCGCACCCACACGGCCGTCGGCTGCGGGGAGGAGTCGAGGGCCGCGAGCGTCGCGCCGGAGACGATCCCCGCCCGACCCCACCCGGACGCCTGTTGGACGGTCAGGCTCCGCTCCCGGCCGCCGACGGTGACGGTCACCTCGCGGCCCTTCCACGCCTGGGTCGCCATCGCGCGGGGGAGCTCCTCGATGACGTCGTACGGCAGCACCAGCACGCCGTCGGCGGCTGCTAGGTCGTCGGTGCCGCGCACGACACCCGGACGCTGGTCGACCGCGACCAGCGGCACCTCGACCCGTCCGATCGTGGCCACGGTCCCCTCGAGCGCAGCGACGTCCGCGACCCCGTCGAGCGCCCCGGCCCGCTCGGCCAGGTCGGCCGCCAGCGGGGCGTCGACCGCGGTGATCGTCGCGTCGAGCGGGTACTCGTCGTCCATCTCGCGGTCGAGCTCGGTGCGGGTCGACGCCAGCCCGGTGAGCACGGCCGTGGTGAGGGTGACGCCGATGAGCAGCGATGCCGCGGTGGTCGCCGTACGCCGGGGGTTGCGCACGGCGTTGCCCGTGGCGAGGTTCCGCACCGGGCCGTCGCCGGCCAGCCGGCCGACCGCCGTGATCAGCGTGGGCACCAGGACCGGGCCGAGCAGCAGCACGCCGATGAAGGCGGCGCTGCCGCCGGCCAGCATCACGGGGACGGTGTGCGAGACCATGGAGACGGCGAGCAGTGCGGCGCCGCCGGCCAGGAAGAGCCCGGCGAACCCCAGCCGCCAGCGTCCGGCCGCGGAGCGTACGTCGATCCCGGTGTCGGGTCGCAGTGCTGCGAGTGGAGGCACCTTCGTCGCGCTCCGGGTCGGGAGCCAGGCGGCGAGGAGGGTGACGACCAGGCCGATGACGAACGCGGCACCCGTCCACAGCGGGTCGGGCGCGGCGCTGCCCATGTCGGCGTACCAGTGCCGGACCAGGGCGACCAGGCCGTAGCCGAGGGCGGTGCCGACGGCGACGCCCAGCGCGGACGCCGCCAGCCCGAGGACGAGTGCCTCGAGCCGCACGGCCCGGCGCAGCTGCCTGCGCGTGACGCCGACGCAGCGCAGCAGCGCGAAGTCACGCATCCGCTGGGCGAAGAGGATCGCGAAGGTGTTCGCGATGACCATCACGCCGACGAAGAGCGCGATGAAGACGAAGATCAGCGCCATGATCGCGAGCACGTCGACGCCGCGCGAGATCTCGGCCTGCCGCGCGGCGACCCAGTCGTCGGCGGACTCGACCGTGGCGCCCGGGTCGATCTCGGTGGCGAGCTGGGGAGACCCGCCCCAGGCCACGGCGTCGACCCAGAGCGTGCCGCGGAACCCCTCGAGCACCTGCCACGGCACGTAGAGCGCCGCGCCCATCGCGGCGGGACTGTCCACGAGGCCGACCACCTCGACGTCGGTGGCGGCGTCGCCGGTGCCGATGCGGAGCACGTCGCCGATGGCCACGTCGGTGCTCTTCGCGGCGTTGACGTCGGCCACGGCCTCGCCCGCTGCCGTCGGGAACCGGCCGTCCTCGAGGTCCTGCCACTGCAGGTCTGGCTCGAGGGAGACCTCCGAGATGTCCGCGGAGGCGGCGACCTGCACGCCGTCGCGGCTCACGGTCTCCATGGCGTAGCCCAGCGACAGCGCAGGGATGCCGCGTTCGGCGCCGGCGTCGAGGAGCCTGCTCGCACCCTTCGCACTGTCGATGGTGACGACGTGGTCGACCGCGGCGACGGGCGCGCCGACATCGGCGGTCAGGCCCTCGCGCGTCGCGCCGGTGAGCATGCCGGTGACCACGACGAAGGCCACCCCGATGACCACGGTGAGCGCCGCGGCGACGTACCTGCGTGTGTGGTGGCGCAACGACGCCAGCAGCACCCCGCGCATCAGGCGCTCCGCCCGCGCAGCGCGGCGACGAGCTCGTCCTGGCTCGGGTCGGTCAGGTGCGCGCTCACGGCGCCGTCGTGGATGACCACCACGTCGTCGGCGTACGACGCCGCGTCGAGCTCGTGGGTCACCATGACGACGGTCATGCCGAGCTCGCGGACCGAGCGGCGGAGGTGGCCGAGGACCTCGGCGCTGGCCTCGCTGTCGAGGTTGCCCGTCGGCTCGTCGGCGAAGACGATGTCGGGCTGGGTGACGAGCGCGCGGGCGATCGCGACCCGCTGCTGCTGCCCGCCGGAGAGCTCGCTGGGCAGGTGGCCGAGGCGGTCGGCGAGGCCGAGCACGCCGACGACCTGGTCGTAGCGTGCGCGGTCGACGTCGCGGCCGGCGAGCTCGAGCGGGAGCAGGATGTTCTGCCCGGCGGTGAGCATCGGGAGCAGGTTGAAGGCCTGGAAGACGAAGCCGATGTGCTCGCGGCGGAAGAGGGTGAGGGCGGTGTCGTCGAGCCCGGCGAGGTCGCGCCCGGCGACCGTGATCGTGCCGGCGGTGGCCGCGTCGAGGCCGGCCAGGCAGTGCATGAGGGTCGACTTGCCGGACCCGCTCGGGCCCATGATCGCGGTGAACCGGCCGGCGGGCAGGTCGAGGTCGATGCCCCGCAGCGCGTGGACGGCGCTGCCGCCGTCGCCGTAGGTGCGGGTCAGGCCGCGAGCGCTCGCGGCGGTCGTCTGGTCGGTGAGAGTGGTCGTCATGGGGACAACGCTCGCCGGGATCGGCCGCGCGATCGTCGGCCTCCGGGACGGACCGCGGGTCCGTCCGCGGGCGGACGCGGGTTGGTCGGCGTACTGCCGCAGGAGGACGGCAGGTGCGGGACTTGGTACCCGAGTTGCGTGCTTACAGGTGGAGATCTCTACCTGTAAGCAGGGCGGTCCCCGGATATCCGGGGACTCCAGCGACGAGCGCCGGCGGATGTCAGGGGGTGACGAGCCCGGCCTCGTAGCCGAGCACCACCAGCTGGACCCGGTCGCGGGAGCCGGTCTTGGCGAGGATCCGGCCGACGTGCGTCTTGACCGTGGTCTCGGCGACGACCAGCTCCGTGGCGATCTCGGTGTTGGTCAGGCCGCGGGCGATGAGGGTGAGCACCTCGACCTCGCGCTCGGTGAGCAGGGCCAGCCGGTCGTCGGCGGCTGCGGGGGTGGCGGGGTCGGGGAGGGCAGCGAAGTGGTCGAGCAGCCGCCGGGTGGTGCTCGGTGCGACGACGGCGTCACCGGCCTGCACGGCCCGGATCGCGCCGAGCAGGTCGGGCGGGGCGGCGTCCTTGAGGAGGAAGGCCGAGGCGCCGGCCCGGATGGCGGCGAAGGCGTACTCGTCGAGGTCGAAGGTGGTCAGCACGATCACGCGCGGTGGCGTGGGGCCGGCGAGCAGCCGCCGCGTGGTCTCCACGCCGTCGAGCCGGGGCATGCGGACGTCCATCAGCACCACGTCGGCGCTCGTCACGGCCAGCCGCTCGAGGGCCTCGCCGCCGTCGCCGGCCTCGCCCACCACGACCATGTCGTCCTGGCTCTCGACCAGCATCCGGAAGCCCGCGCGCACCATCTGCTGGTCGTCGACGAGGAAGACCCGGACTGCCCCGGTGTGGTCTGGGCTCACCGCGTGGTCTGGGCTCACAGCGGCAGCCTCGCAGACACCACGAACCCGCCACCGCTCGCCGGTCCCGCCGCCAGCGTCCCGCCGTGCACGGCCGCGCGCTCACGCATGCCGACCAGCCCCAGCCCGTGGCCGTCGGACGAGGCGGCCGCCCCGCGCCCGTCGTCGCGCACCTCGACCTCCACCTCGCGCCCGACCGAGACCCGCACGGACGCGGTCGCGGCAGGCCCGGCGTGCTTGCGCACGTTGGTCAGCGCCTCCTGCACGATCCGGTACGCCGCCAGCCCGACGCCGTCGGCCACGTCCGTCGGGCCGTCGGGCAGGTCGGCCTCCACGCGCGTCCCCGCGGCGCGTGCCTCGTCCACCAGGTGGCGTACGTCGTCGAGTCCGGGCTGCGGCGCCACGCCGGTGTCGCCGTCGCGCAGCAGCCCCAGCAGCCGACGCATCTCGGTGAGCGCCTCCCGGCCGGTCGTCGAGATCGTCTCGAGGGTGCCGACCGCGACGTCGGGGTCCTTGGCCGAGGCGTAGCGGGCGCCGTCGGCCTGGACCACGATCACCGACAACCCGTGGGCGACCACGTCGTGCATCTCGCGTGCGATCCGCGACCGCTCGTCGCGGGCGGCGAGCTCCACCTCGCGCTCGGCCATCCGCTCGGCCTGCTCGGCGCGCGCGACCAGCGAGGCGACGTACTTCTCCCGCGACTGGGCGGCGAAGCCGAGCGCCCACGCGGCCGTGACGATCGCGCTGATGGTGACGCCGTAGGGGGCGAGGTTGGTGGCCGTGATGTCCCCGGCACCGAAGCCGATCAGCCAGCGGGTCGCGGCGACCGCTGCGCCGGCGTAGCCGACCAGGAGGGCCGCGACGCCCTGCCACCGCGGCGACCAGCGGGCCACGGAGTAGACGGCGATGGGGAACGCGAGCTGTCCGGTGGTCGGCTCGTCCACGACGAAGGCCTGGGCGGCGCTGATCGCGGCCACGGCGAGGAACACCGGCCACGCGTGCCGTCGGCGCCACAGCAGCGGGAGCACCTCGAGGACCGAGAAGACGGTCGAGTGCAGCTGGCCGGCGACGACGTGCCCCGTGGCGAGCAGCAGCAGGCCGGCGACCAGCAGGCCGTCGAACCACCGGCGGCTGCGGGCGCCGAGACGCCAGGGGTGCTGGTCGGTCCTCGTCGGCATGGTGCGGACGATAGACGGCCGCGTCCGGTCGCACGTCCGCCCCCGGGAGGACCCCCGTCCGCCCCGAGTAGGGTGCGACGCATGACGAAGTGGGAATACCAGGTGGCGCCGATTCCGCTCCACAACGAAGCGCTGATGCTCAACAACTTCGGCCAGGACGGCTGGGAGCTGGTGGCCATCCACACCAACGCCCAGGGCGGACTGGTCGCCTTCCTCAAGCGTCCCGGACAGGGCGCCTGAGATGGGTGCTGAAGCGCGTCTCGCCGAGCTCGGCATCACCGTCCCCGAGGTCGCCCCGCCGGTCGCGGCCTACCAGCCCACCGCCCGCACCGGCAACCTCGTCTTCACCGCCGGCCAGCTGCCCGCGCGTGACGGCGAGATGATCGCCATCGGCAAGGTCGGCGCCGAGGTCACCGAGGAGCAGGGCTACGAGTGCGCGCGCCAGTGCGCCCTCAACGCGCTCGCCGCGGTCAAGGCCGAGATCGGCTCCCTCGACGAGGTGAAGCGCGTCGTCAAGGCGGTCGTCTTCGTCGCCTCGGCGCCCGACTTCACCGGCCAGCCGAAGGTCGCCAACGGTGCCTCCGAGCTGCTCGGCGAGGTCTTCGGCGATGCCGGCAAGCACGCCCGGTCCGCCGTCGGCGTCTCGGTGCTGCCGCTCGACGTGCCGGTCGAGGTCGAGATCATCGTCGAGGTCTGAGGCCCTGTCCCGCATGGACCGACTGCCGCTGCCCGAGGCGCTCGTCGCCCAGGCCCGGTCGTACGCCGCCGGTGACGCCACGCCGGCCGAGCCCCGCGACGCGGCCACGGTCGTGCTGCTGCGCCCGGGAACGTCCGGCTCGGAGGTCTACCTCCTGCGCCGCCAGACCTCGATGGCCTTCGCCGGGGGGATGTGCGTCTTCCCCGGCGGCGGCGTCGACCCCCGCGACTTCGACGACGAGCTGGTCGACCGCGGCCTCTGGGCGGGACCATCGCCGGCGGAGTGGGCGTCCCGGCTCGGGTGCGACGAGCCCGAGGCCCGGGCGCTGGTCTGCGCGGCAGTGCGCGAGACCTTCGAGGAGTCGTCGGTGCTGCTCGCCGGGCCGAGCGCCGACGAGGTCGTCGCCGACACGACCGGTGACGACTGGGAGGCCGACCGGGTCGCCCTGGAGTCGCGCGCGACGTCGCTCACCGAGTTCCTCGAGAAGCGCTCGCTCGTCCTGCGCACCGACCTGCTCGGCGCCTGGTCGGGCTGGCTGACGCCCGTCTTCGAGCCGCGGCGCTACCGCACCTGGTTCTTCGTCGCCCGGTTGCCCGAGGGCCAGGTCACTCGCGACGTCTCCTCCGAGTCGTCCTCGGTCGCCTGGCTCGGTGCGCAGGAGGCCGTCGACCAGGTCGAGCAGCAGCAGATCTTCATGCTGCCGCCGACGTGGCTGACCTGCCTCGACGTCGCGCAGCACGCCGACCCCGACGCGGTGCTGGTCGAGGCGCAGACCCGCACCGTGGACATGTTCATGCCCGAGGTGGTGGCCGACGGCGACGAGTTCATCCTCTCCACCCCCGCCCACTACACGGCCCTCATGGCCGCTCGATGAGCTGGACCGGCGGCAGCTTCGGCTCGACCGGGCAGTGCGTGCTGGCGCCCAACGCCGACATCATGACCCTCGACGGCACCAACACGTGGGTGCTGCGCGACCCCGACTCGTCGCGCTCGGTCGTCGTCGACCCGGGTCCGTCCATCGCGGCGCACCTGGACGCGATCGACGCAGCCGCTGGCGACGTGTCCGTGGTGCTGCTGACCCACCACCACGCCGACCACAGCGAGGCCGCTCGGGAGTACGCCGAGCGGCACGGGTGCGGCGTACGAGCGCTGGATCCGGCCTACCGCCTCGGGTCCGAGGGCCTCGGCGAGGGCGACGTGGTCGCGGTCGGCGGGCTGGAGGTGCACGTCGTGGCCACGCCCGGCCACACCGCCGACTCGCTCTCCTTCGTCGTCCCGCAGGACCGCGCGGTGCTCACCGGCGACACCGTCCTGGGCCGGGGCACCACGGTCGTGGCGCACCCCGACGGCCAGCTCGGCGCCTACCTCTCCTCCCTCCAGCGGCTCCACGCGCTGTGCGGCGAGCAGGGCATCACCACCGTCTGGCCCGGGCACGGCCCGGTGATCGACGACGCGCTCGGCGCCCTCGACCACTACCTCGCGCACCGCCAGCAGCGCCTCGACCAGGTCCGGCAGGCCCTGCGCGACCTCCACGCCATCGAGCGGGAGGGCGGCGCCTTCCCGCACGAGACGCTGCCCCGGGCGATCGTCGAGATCGTCTACGCCGACGTCGACCCGGTGCTGTGGGGCGCGGCCGAGCTGTCGGTGCGGGCCCAGCTGGCCTACCTCACCGACCGGTGACCTCCACGACGCCGTGCTGCCCCCGCTCGGCGTCGACCATGACGTGGTTGACGAAGGGGTAGCGGCCCGGTTCGTCGAAGGTGAGCTCGGCGAAGCCGCCCTGCGCTGGAAGGAGCGGCAGCACCTGCGCGCCACCGTCCGTGCCGGGCGGGAGCGTCCACGCGCCCTCGCTCCACGTGGCATCGAGCTGCTCGCCGACGACGTGGAACGCCATCGCCCGGTTGGGCCCGGCGTCGAGGACCCACATCCGCACGGTCTCGCCGACCCTCGCACGCAGGGGCGCGGTGTCGTACTGGAAGGCGCGCCCGTTGAAGGCCACGAGGTCGGGCTGCTCGGCCGCCACGGCGTCGTCGTCGACCTCCTCGGCGCCCTCGCGCGACGTGTCGTCGCCGAGGAAGGTCTCCGAGCCGACCAGCACCCACTCGTGGTCGACCGGCTCGAGGCCCGGCGGCTCGATGACGACCGCGCCGGCCAGCCCGGCCGCGATGTGGCTGCTCATCGGCATCGTCGAGCAGTGGTACATCCAGATCCCGGCTCGCCGCGCGGTGAAGCGGTAGACCAGCGTGTCGCCCGGCGGGATCGCCCGCATCACCTCGTCCGGCGCCCGCTCGCCGGCGTGGAAGTCGATCGAGTGCGTCATCTCCGCGGCGTTGCGGACGGTGACCACGAACCGGTCGCCGACGCGTCCGTGCAGCACCGGACCGGGCGCCTGCCCGTTGAAGGTCCACCGCTGCTGCCACACCCCGGGCGCCACCTCGAGGACGGTCTCGTCGATGGTCAGGTCGACCCGGTGGACGCGGCCGCGCACCGGGGGGAGCGAGGCGTCGTACGCCGGCGAGGTGGCCGCGGCGTCGTGGTCCGAGCCGTGCGCCATGTGCTCGTGGTCGGTCGCCGGCGCGGCTGCCGAGGAACCGGTGCGGATCGTCAGCACCATGCCCATCCGCCGGTGGCCGACGACCGAGCACCATCCCTCGGTGGAGGACCCGACGACGCCGGCGTCGAGCGTGGCGGCGTCCCCGGGTGCGAGCCGCGGGGTGTGCGCCCCGTCGGGCAGCACCAGGTCGTGGGTGTCCTCGTCGTCGGTGTTCACCAGCTCGATCACCAGCCGGTTGCCGGCCGGGACGTCGATCGTGGCGGGGTGGAAGGCCATGTCGTGGGTCTCGACGCGCACGGTCGTGGTCTCGCCGGTCGGGGTCGCACCGGCGGCGAGGTCGGAGGACGCAACGGGCCCGGCCAGTGCCCCGGCGACCGCGACGACCAGGGCGAGCGCGCTGGTGGCGGCGGCGAGCTGGCCGAGCGACCACGGGGCACGCTCGGGCGTCTCGACGGCTTCACCGGCCACCAGTGCGCGCCGGGCCGCGACCGCCGCCCGGATGCCGCGCAGCATCAGCGGCACGAACGCGGCGAAGGCCAGCAGCACCAGCGACGACGCCACGACGCGTACGCCGGACGGCACGGGCAGCAGGCAGACGAGCAGGCCGCCGTTGACGAGGGTCAGGCGCAGGACGGCGCCCTTCTCCAGCCAGCGCTGGCCGGCGCGTACGACGCTCGGCCCGCCGCCGAGCACGCTGGGCACGAGGTGGCTCAGTGCGCCGGTGAGGAGCTGCAGCCCGAACCCCGCGGCGACGACCGCCGCGATCCGGCCGGTGAGGCCGCCGAGGTCGCCCACCCCGCGCACGGCGACGGTGACCGCGGCCGCGACCAGGCCGCCGGCCAGCCAGAGCAGCGCCAGGCCGACGGAGGCGGGGCCGAGCTCACGCGGCGGGCGTCGCCGCAGCGGCGCGACGAGGGCGCGCCCCCACCAGCCGAGGCCGGCCAGCCAGAGGACGAGTCCCGCGGCGGTGCCGGCGGAGAGCCCGGCGAGGGCGGTCGTGTCGATGACCACCAGCGCCGTGAGGAAGACCGGCAGGGACTGACGTGCGAGCCGCTCGGCGCGGTCGTCCATGCGGGTGCGCAGCATCGTCGGCCAGAGCGTGACGAGGGTGCCGGTCATGGTCAGCCCGAGCCAGCCGAGCGCCATGGTCGCGACGTGGGCGGCGAGGAGCCGGCCGTGCCACGGGTCGGCCGGCTGGCGGGCGAGGAGGACGCCGAACGTCGCGCCGACCGGCAGGCAGGCGGCGGCCGCGACGTAGAAGCGCACGGTCACGCGGAAGCGCCCGGGCAGCGCGCGGCGCAGGCGGCGTACGAGCTGCACGGCGTGCCACCCGACCGCGGTGCTGACGGTGACCGCTCCCGCGACCGTCAGTGGCCACCAGGTGCTGGGCACGCCGACGACCACCATGGCCGTGCCGGCGAGCAGGAGGAGCAGGCGCCGGGACTGGACCCGGCGGTCGTCGATCGTCGGCGGCGACTTGAGGATGGTGGCGGCGAAGTGGGTGCTCCACACCATCGCCGAGTGGGTGAGCGCACCCAGCAGCACGAGGTGGGTGAGCAGCCACACGGCATCGGGCACGAAGGGGTGCGCCAACGCCACCAGGACCGCCAGGACGAGCCACAGCACCCCGGGCCGGTCGCGCAGCCCCCATGAGCCGCGCGCCTGCTGCGGCCGCCCGGCCGGGGTGGCCGGGGTGGCCGGGATGGTCAGGCCGCGCGGGTCAGGAGCAGGCGCCACGCCTCGGGTCCTTCGTCGAGGTAGGTCACCGCGATCGCGCCCTGCTCCTCGCGATCGATCTCGGCGAGCAGCGGCAGGGGGTTGTGCGGGGCGACGAGCACCATCGCCGCGCCCGGGCGGACCCGGGACAGCGCGCCGAGGATGGCGCCGTGGCGCAGGGCGTGCGGGATCAGTCGCGCGTCCAGCTCGGGGTGCGCGGCGTCGTGCTCTCCGCAGGCGCAGGCGTGGTCCTTCTCGACGAGGGGGAGGTCTGGAGTCATGTCAGCAGATTTACCGGTTGGAGTCCGTGAAAAAAGAGGCGAAGGTCCTGCGTCGCGTCACGTACCGCCCCTTGCGCGCCGCACCGGTTGGCGATGGAGTGGTGGCATGGCAACTCCTCACCAGGCCGTCGTGGTCCTCTCCCGCGCGCTCGACCAGGCCGGCGACGCCCTCGCCTCGATCCACGCCGACGACCTGGACAGGCCGACGCCGTGCGGCGACTGGTCCGTGCGCCAACTGGCGGCGCACCTCGCCGCCGCCCCCGAGCACTTCCTGCAGCACGCCCGGGGCGAGGCGGTCGACTGGAACGCGCCCGCCGACGTCCCCGACGGCCAGTGGGCCGGCCACTTCCGCACCCACGGCGACGACCTCCTGCACCACTGGCACGGCCAGCCCGACGACGAGGCCGCGCAGGCCGACTGGCAGACCGCCGAGCTCGGCGTGCACACCTGGGACCTCGTCCGGGCGCTCGGCCGGCCAATGCCCCTCGACGACGAGGTCGCCGAGCGGGGCCTGGCCTTCATGCAGCAGGGGCTGACCGCCGACAACCGCGGCGGCGCCTTCGGTGCGGAGGTGGAGGTCGGCGCGGACGCATCGGCGTACGACCGCCTCGTCGCCTTCGCCGGCCGCGACCCCCGCTCCTGACCGGGACTAGCCGAGGAAGCGGCGCCAGAGCCACCGCAGGCCGAGGAGCAGGGCGACCGCTGCCGCGACGCCGAGGCCGATCAGCCACGAGATGTCGCGCGGGTCGTCGATCGTGTCGCCGAAGTCGTGCGTCAGCTGCTGCGAGGACGTGCCGTCGAGGTCGGGCACGAGGTCGACGGCGATGCTGAGGTCGGCGACGTCCGGGACGTCGCGCACCACGATGCGGTAGGTCCACTGCGACGTCGGCCGGTCGGGGCTGGTGAGGAGGGCCAGGTGCGGTCCCTCGACGTAGCTCCCTGCGGGGCCGTCCACACGCGCGAGCAGGAGGCTGTCGGCCGTCCAACCGAGCGGGGTGACCTGCGCGCCGTAGGGGTAGAGCTCGCGGTCGAGCGCGCGTCGGAGGACCTCGCCCTCCTCGGTCACGAAGAGCGCGGCCCGGGTGTCCGAGCGCATCGCGATGGCGGTGAGCTCACCCGTCGGCGAGGTGCTCGCCGTGTCGCCCGGGTCGGTGCTGGGGAGGTCGTCCGCGAGCGGCACCTTCGTCGTCCCGGACGACTGCGAGAAGAAGGACCAGACCCCGTCCAGGGTCACCAGGGTGCCGACCGCGTCGCCGTCGGCTGAGGCCATTCCCTCCGCGGAGGCCTGCGTCGACTGCGATCCGCTGGCGACCTCGATGACTCCCAGCATGCCTCCGCCGGCCTCCGAGCGGATCTCCGCGTCGGTCCACACACGCAGGCCGAGGCCGGACCACGCGACGTAGGAGCTGTCGGCGGACCACCCGATGCTGGAGACCGCGACGGGGAACCCCCGGCCGCTCACGGCGGGGATGCGGCGGACCTCGCCGGACACCAGGTCGACCAGCGCGGTGCCCGCCTCGACCTGTCCTTCGGCGGACTCGACCCGGTAGGCGTAGGCGAGGTGCCGACCGTCCGGGCTGAGGCGAACGGGCCCCCGCAGCGGTGCCTCGGGGAGGGTGAGCGCGTGGTAGCGCCCGTCCGCCGCGGTCACCACGGTCACGTCGGTGGACATGCCGACGAAGGCGACCGAGGCCGCGCCGACGGCGAGGTCGTCGCTCGCCGACAGGCCCACGGGATCCTCGATGCGGCTGGGGATCGCGCCGCCCTCGACCACCTCGGTGGACGCCGTACGGACCTCGCGGTCGGTGGAGACGAGGGTGGCCACGCCACCGACGGAGGCGAGGACGGCGAGGACGGCGGCGACGGCGAGCACCTGGCCGCGGCGGCGGGCGCGCTGGCCTCGCCGCCAGAGGTCGTCGGCCACGGGGAGCGGGTCGGTGGTGTCGGCGATGCGGTGCAGGGTGGTGCGGAGGTCCTGGTCCGGGTGCGTGGTCATGTGTCTGCTCCGATCAGCTCGGCCAGGTCGGGCGCGAGCACCCGGAGCCGGGCCAGCGCCTGGCGGGTCGTGGACTTCACGGTGCTCGTCGAGAGCCCGAGGGTGCGGGCCGTCTCGGCCTCGGTGAGGTCCTCGTAGAAGCGGAGCACCAGCACGGTGCGCTGCTTGGGGGTGAGGCGGGCGAGCGCCTGGTCGAGGGTGAGCCGCAGGTCCGTGTCACCCGCGCCCGCCGCGCCGTCGTGTCCCTGGAGGGCGGTCTCGGTGATTCGGCGTCGCCGCCACCACGAGATGTTCTGGTGGTACATCGCCCGGCGCACGTAGGCCTCGGGCGAGGTGTGGATCCGGCCCCAGTGCTTCGCGGCCTGCAGCAGCGCCGCCTGCACGAGGTCCTGCGCGAGGTGGTGGTCGCCGGTGAGGAGGTACGCCGTGCGCGACAGCGCCGACTGCCGCGCGGCCACGAACGCCGCGAAGCCGGCTTCGTCGTCTGTGATCACTGCTACCCCCTTCACCACGTCAGACGCAGGCTCGCATCGTGCCGGGTGGTGCGGGGTCCGGGAAATCTTCGTCAGCTCCCGAAGTCGTGCGTGAGCTCCTGCTCCGGGTCGCCGTCGAGGTCCGGGACGAGGTCGACCGCGATGCTGGCCACCGAGCCGTCGGGCACGTCCTCCACGAGCGTGCGCCAGGTCCACTCCGACTCGGGTCGGTCGGGCGAGGTCAGCAGCACGAGGTCGCTGCCGACCTGGGCGACGAGCAGGCTGTTGTCGGCCCAGCCGATCGGGAGGATGACGGCGCCCTCCGGGTAGCGATCGGCGGGCAGCTCGCTCACCGGGTCGGTGCCCGACGCGGTCTCGAACTGCACGGCGTCGACGACGTCCGGGGTCCTCGGGAAGGTCGCGCTGATGCCGAGGCCGGGAGCGGCGACACCAGTCAGGGGCGCGGTGCCACTCGCGCCGGTCGCGGGGTCGACGGTCCAGCTGATCGTGGGAGGAGGGTTCGTGGCGGTGGGCTCGGCCGTGGGCCTGCCGAAGACGTCGACTGCTATCCGGCCGTCCGTGGTCCACGACATCGCGAGCGGTGTGCCGGTGCCGGGAGGGAGGTCCACCAGCTCGCTCTCGCCCGTCGTCAGGTCGACCACGCGGTACCACGACGTGATGAAGGAGCGCCGGCCGGTGCCGTCGTCCTCCACGTCGACCGTGGGGTAGGCCAGGCGACGTCCGTCCGGGGAGAGCGCCAGCCACGTGCCTCGACGGACGTCCTCGGCAATTCGGAAGGCCTCCTGCGTCGGGAAGTCCGGCAGCTCCACGTGGTGCGCCTCGCCGGTGGTGGCGTCGACGAGGACGGGCATGCTGTCGGAGTCGACGTAGGCCACCGAGGCACGGCCGATCGCCACGTCGGTCAGCGTCTCGCCCGTGGGCTCGGCGACGACACTGGGGATCGCGCCGCCGGGCACCTCGGCGGGCTGCACCTGCCCGCGGTCGGGCTGCAGGGCCACGGCACCGACGACGATCGCCACGGCGGCGAGGGCGGCGGCTCCTCGGACCACCCGCGAGCGGCGCCGCGCGCGGCGGCCCCGGTCCCAGGCGGACGGGTCGGGGGAGAAGGTCTGGGTGTCGGCGAGGGCGTCGAGCTCCTCGCGCAGCTGTGTGGTCATGCGTCTGCTCCCACCAGGTCGGCGAGCTCGGGTGCGAGGTCGCGCAGCCGCTTGAGGGCCTGGCGCGACATGGACTTCACCGCGCCGCTGGAGATCCCCAGCGCGGTGGCCGTCTGGACCTCGGTGAGGTCCTCGAAGTAGCGCAGCACCAGCACGGTCCGCTGGCGCGGGGTGAGCCGGCGGAGGGCCTGCTCGAGGGTCAGCCGGATCGTCGGGTCGGCCGCGGGCGCCGGGGCGTCGTACGACCCCAGGCCGGTCTCGGTGAGCTTGCGCCGCCGCCACCAGGAGATGTTCTGGTGGTACATCGTGCGCCGGACGTAGGCCTCCGGCGAGGTGTCGATGCGCTCCCAGTGCTTCGCGGCCTGCACCAGCGACGCCTGCACGAGGTCCTCGGCGAGGTGGTGGTCACCCGTGAGGAGGTACGCCGTCCGCGCGAGGGCCGGGCCGCGCGCATGGACGAACTGGTCGAACCCGGATCGATCGGTCATCGTGACCCCCTTCACCACGACAGACGCACGGATGCGTCGCGACGGGGGTCAGGCCGTGCGAGAAATCTCGAGAGGATTCAGCGGGCGCGGCGCGAGAGGCGCTCGAGGTCCATGATCACCACGGAGCGGGGCTCCAGGCGCAGCCAGCCGCGCGAGGCGAAGTCGGCGAGCGCCTTGTTGACCGTCTCGCGGGAGGCGCCGACCAGCTGGGCGAGCTCCTCCTGGGTGAGGTCGTGGTGGACGTGGACGCCGTCGTCGGCGGTGCGGCCGAAGCGGTCGGCGAGGTCGAGCAACGCCTTGGCGACGCGGCCGGGGACGTCGGAGAAGACCAGGTCGGCCACCACGTCGTTGGACTTGCGCAGCCGCGAGGCGAGCTGGGAGAGCAGGCCGCGGGCGACCTGCGGGCGGCCCTCCAGCCAGCGCAGCAGGTCGTCGTGCGAGAGGGAGGCGAAGGTGGCGTCGGTGACCGCGGTGACCGTGGCCGAGCGCGGACCGGGGTCGAAGAGCGAGAGCTCGCCGAACATCTGGCCGGGGCCCATGATCGCGAGGAGGTTCTCGCGGCCGTCGGCGGCGGAGCGGCCGAGCTTCACCTTGCCCTCGGTCACGATGTAGAGCTTGTCGCCGGAGTCGCCCTCGTGGAAGAGGACGTCTCCGCGGCGCAGGGTGGTCTCGGCCATGGAGCCGCCCAGAGCGGTGGCCGCCTCGTCGTCCAGCGAGCTGAACAGCGGTGCCTGGCGAAGCACGTCGGTGTCCACGTCAATCCTCCAGATAGGTGCGTCCCGCGTCATGCCCCCGGGATCGGCACGATCCTAGCCGTGGTGTGGCTCACAAGCGGCAATGCGCTCACCCGTGAGTTGGGTTCGCCCGTCTCCCGCCTGTCTCCCGCCTGGCTCTCGCCTGTCTCTGGGGTGTCGGAGCCGAACCGTAGGCTGGCCGCGTGCCCGTTGCCCCCAAGGTCCAGCCCCGCGAGATCCCCAAGCCCGACACGTCCCTCGTGCGGCGGGCCCGCCGGATGGATCGGATCCTGGCCGAGACCTATCCCGACGCCGCGGCCGAGCTCGACTTCACCAACCCGTTCGAGTGCCTGGTCGTCACGGTGATCTCCGCGCAGACCACCGACCGGCGGGTCAACGCGGCGAGCCCGGCGCTGTTCGCGGCCTACCCCACGCCCGAGGCGATGGCGGCCGCACCGCGCGAGCACATGGAGCAGCTCCTCGGCCCGCTGGGCTTCTTCCGGCAGAAGACCGACTCGCTGCTCAAGCTCAGCCAGGCGCTGGTCGACACCTTCGACGGCGAGGTGCCCGCTCGCCTCGACGACCTGGTCACCCTCCCGGGCGTCGGTCGCAAGACGGCCAACGTGGTCCTGGGCAACGCGTTCGGCAAGCCGGGCATCACCGTCGACACCCACTTCGGCCGGCTGGTGCGTCGCTTCGGCTGGACGGAGGAGACCGACCCGGTCAAGGTCGAGCACGCTGTCGGGGCGCTCTTCCCCAAGCGCGACTGGACGATGCTGTCCCACCACGTCATCTGGCACGGCCGTCGCCGCTGCCACGCCAAGAAGCCGGCGTGCGGCGCCTGCCCGCTCGCCCGGCTGTGCCCGTCCTTCGGCGCCGGTCCCACCGACCCGGTCGAGGCGGAGAAGCTCGTCACCACACAGGGGCCCGCATGAGGCGGCTCCTCCTCGCGGTCCTCGTGCCGGTCCTCGTGGCTGCCTCGCTCTCGGCGTGCAGCCCCGACGCGATCGACGTACGCCCTCCGGACGTGCAGGTCGACACCCCTGAGCTGCGCGAGGTCAAGGCCCGCATCGGAATGGAGGACTGCGCGCCGGGCGCGGGCGAGCCGGTCGACGGGGGGCTGCCCGAGGTGACGCTGCCCTGTCTCGGCGGTGGGCCAGACGTCGACCTGTCGACGCTCCGCGGGCCGATGGTGATCAACCTCTGGCAGGCCAACTGCGGCCCGTGCAAGAAGGAGATGCCGGCGCTGGAGGAGTTCCACCAGCAGCACGGCGACCGGGTCGCGATCCTCGGCATCGACTTCAACGACGTCCACCCCGGCGGCGCCCTCGCGCTGGCCGAGGAGACGGGGGTGACCTACCCCTCCCTCGCCGATCCCGGCGGTGACCTGATGGTGGAGAAGGCCTTCGCGGTCGGACGCCGCGGCATGCCGGCCTTCGTGTTCGTCGACGCCGACGGCACGGTCGTCGGCGAGGCGTCCGGCGGCGTGGAGTCCGTGGCGGAGGTCGAGCGGCTCGTCGCCGACCAGCTAGGGATCACCCTGTGAGCCGGCTGCCCGGCTGGCTCGCCCCGGTGGTGGAGGCGGCGGCCACGATCACCGTCCACGAGCTGACGCGGTTCATGCCGCCCGAGGACGCCGAGGCGCGACGCGGCGCGGTGCTGATGGTGTTCGCCGACCGCGCCGACGACCCCACCGGTCCCGACGACATCGCCCACCGCGGCGAGCTGCTGCTCACCGAACGCGCCCACCACATGCGCTCGCACCCGGGTCAGGTGTCCTTCCCGGGCGGCTCGCTCGACGAGGGCGAGACCCCGCGGGAGGGGGCGCTGCGCGAGGCCTACGAGGAGATCGGGCTCGAGCCGTCCGAGGTCGAGGTCTTCGGCGAGCTGCCCGAGCTGTGGCTGCCGCCGAGCAACTTCGCCGTGACGCCGGTCCTGGGCTACTGGAAGCACCCCGGCGAGGTGCGCATCGCCAGCCCCGACGAGGTTCACGAGATCCACCACGTGGCCATCGCCGAGCTCCTCGACCCCGAGCACCGGATCAACGTCCGCCACCCGAGCGGCTGGACGGGCCCCGGCTTCCTCATCGGTCCCGACAAGGACGTCATCCTGTGGGGCTTCACGGCCGGCATCGTCGCCCGGCTCCTCGACTACCTCGGCTGGGCGCAGGACTGGGACCGGGCGCGGGTGCGTGACCTGCCGGACCACATGCTGCAGGGTGTGCCCAGGGGAACCGACCTGGCACCCAACACCAAGCTCGAGGAGTAGCACCATGAACGTCCTCGACTGGTGCCTGCTGGCGCTCGTGGGGATCTATGCCCTCTCCGGCTACTGGCAGGGCTTCATCACCGGCGCCTTCGCCACCTCCGGCCTGCTCATCGGCGGCCTCCTCGGCGTCTGGGCCGCACCGACCGCCCTCGGTGACGCGGCGCCGTCGCTGTGGGTCTCGCTGGGCGCGCTCTTCATCGTGATCGTCTCCGCCTCGGTCGGCCAGGCGCTCCTCCAGTACGCCGGCTCGCGGATCCGCGACCGCATCACCTGGCAGCCGATCCGCGCCGTCGACGCGATCGGCGGCTCGGTCCTGAGCGCGGTGGCCGTGCTGCTGGTCGCCTGGGCCCTCGGCGTCGCGGTGTCCGGCACCCGGATCGGCGCGATCACGCCGCTGGTGCGCGACTCGACCGTGCTGGCCAAGGTCGACAGGACCCTCCCGGCCGACGCGAGCAAGGTGCTGCAGGCCTTCAACAACGTCGTCGGCACGACGTTCTTCCCCCGCTACCTCGAGCCCTTCGCCCCCGAGCGCATCGTCGCGGTCGAGCCCGGCGACAAGCGGATGCTCACCGACCCCGACGTGGTCGCCGCGCAGTCCAGCGTGGTCAAGGTGCGCGGCACCAACGGCTGCGGCAGCGGCGTCGAGGGCACCGGCTTCTTCTTCGCGCCCGGCCGGCTGATGACCAACGCCCACGTGGTCGCCGGCGTCACCCGGCCCGAGGTGGAGGTCGGCGGCTCGACGGTCGTCGCCTCGGTCGTCCTCTACGACCCCGACCTCGACATCGCGGTGCTGACGATGCCCGACCCGGGTGTCCCGCACCTCGCGTTCGACACCGACGCCCAGCCTGACGACAACGTCGCGGTCGTCGGCTATCCCGAGGACGGCCCCTACGACGTCGAGGCTGGTCGCATCCGCTCGCAGCAACGGCTGCGCTCGCCCGACATCTACGGCGAGGGCACCGTGATCCGCCAGGTCTACTCGCTGCGCGCGCTGATCCGCCCGGGCAACTCGGGCGGGCCGATCCTCACCTCGGGGGGCGACGTGGCCGGCATGGTCTTCGCGGCGTCCGTCAGCGACCAGGACACCGGCTACGCCCTGACCGCGGCGCAGGTCTCCGAGTCGGCGGCGCGCGGGATCACCGAGGAGTCACCGGTCGACACCGGCACCTGCGTGCGCTGAACCGCCAGCGTCTACGGTCGGCCCTTGAGCGCCTGCGGGATCTGCTTGCCCTGCTGGATCGCGCGCTCGGGCGCCTTGACCTGCTTGACCTGCTTGATGCCGATGAAGGCCAGCAGTGCTGCGATGAGGACGTAGAGCCCGAAGACGATGAGGAACGCCCAGTGCAGGCCGAGCCCGGCCCAGTGGATGAAGTAGGCGATCGAGACCGACAGCATGATGACGGCGAGCAGGCCGAGGAACGCCGCACCGGCGAACAGGCCTATGCCGGTGCCCCCGTGCTTGACGCTGACCTTGAGCTCGCTCTTGGCGAGCTCGATCTCCTTGGAGATGAGCGTCGAGATGTCGCGCTGCGCATCCATGACGAGCTTGCCCAGCGTCGGATCGCTGTCCTTGACCGGTTCGTGTGCCATGCGCAGCAGTCCTTCGTCGTACGTCGTCGGGTGACGGCTGCGACCCTACCAACGCGACCGTCTAGACTCGGTCCTCAGGTGAGCCGGGAAGTCTGGTCGGCCCGTGGCGAGCAGCCGCGGTGATCGTTACCCCGACCACCCCGGAAGGATGCGCCCGCATGGCATCGCGCTCCCACGACCCCCACGCCGTCCCCGGCCCCGACGACGACCTCTGGGAGAACGGCCCGGCCTACCTCTCCAGCAACAAGCCGTTGGCGAGGCTCGTGGCCCGACCGGTGCGCGAGTTCCTGCGCGTCGAGTCCGCCGGCTCCCTGCTGCTGCTCGCCGCCGCCGCCGTCGCGCTGGTCTGGGCCAACAGCCCGTGGGCGTCGTCGTACGACTCCCTGTGGCACACCCACCTCGTCCTCGACGTGGGCCCGCTCCACCTCGACGAGTCGCTGCAGCACTGGGTCAACGACGCGCTGATGGTGATCTTCTTCTTCGTCGTCGGCCTGGAGATCAAGTACGAGCTGGTCAACGGCGACCTCCGCGACCCGAAGACCGCAGCGCTTCCGATCGTCGCCGCGATCGGCGGGATGGTCGTGCCGGCGGGTCTCTACCTCGCACTCAACCCGCCGGGCAGCGACGGCGGCTCGGGCTGGGGGATCCCGATGGCCACGGACATCGCCTTCGCGGTCGGTGTGCTCGGCATCCTGGGGCGCCGGATCCCCTCCGCGGCGCGGTTGTTCCTGCTGACGCTCGCGATCGTCGACGACATCGGCGCGATCCTGGTGATCGCGGTGTTCTACACCTCCGACCTCTCCCTCGGCTGGCTCGCGATCGCGCTGGGGCTCCTGGCGGCGATGGTCGTGGCCCGGATGCTGCGGGTCTGGACCGTCGTGGTCTACGCCGTGTTGGGCGTCGGGGTCTGGTTCGCGCTGCTGGAGTCCGGGGTCCACGCGACCCTGGCGGGCGTGGCGATCGGCCTGCTGACGCCCGCCGGTCCGCTCCTCAAGGAGAACGTCGCCCGCCAGCACGCCCGCGCCGCGCTCCGCGACAACGTGCTCGACCCCGACGAGCTGGCCAGGCTGCGCTTCCTGCTCAAGGAGTCGGTCTCGGTGGTCGAACGGCTGCAGAGCGCGCTCCACCCCGTCTCGGCCTACGTTGTCCTGCCGGTCTTCGCGCTCGCCAACGCCGGTGTCGAGCTCGGCGGGGTGGGCAAGGTCCTCACCGAGCCGGTCGGCATCGGGATCATGCTCGGCCTGGTGCTCGGCAAGCCCGTCGGGATCCTCGCGGCCTCGTTCGTCGCCGTACGCCTGGGCCTGGGCCGGTTGCCCCAGGGCACCACCTGGCCGATGGTCCTCGGCCTGGGCGCGGTCGGTGGCATCGGGTTCACGGTCTCGCTCTTCATCGCCGGGCTGTCCTTCCCCGGCTCGGACCTGCTCACCGAGGAGGCCAAGATCGCCATCCTGCTGGCCTCGCTGATCGCCGCGGTCGCCGGCGTGGCCATCCTGCTCGCGGTCACCCGCGCGCCCGACGCCGAACGTCAGACGAACCCGCACCAGTAGGTACGGGTTCGCATGACGGATCGGCGGGCGGTCAGTCCTCGGAGGCAGCCGAGCCTTCCTTGCCCTTGATCAGGTCCATCACCGTCGAGTCGGCGAGGGTGGTCACGTCGCCCACCTCGCGGTGCTCGGCGACGTCCTTGAGCAGGCGCCGCATGATCTTGCCGGAGCGGGTCTTCGGCAGCTCGGGCACGACCATGATCTGCCGCGGCTTGGCGATCGCGCCGATCTCCTTGGCGACGTGCTTGCGCAGCTCCTCGACGATGTCGTCGCCGCCGTCACCGGCGGAGTCGCGGAGGATGACGAAGGCGCACACGGCCTGGCCGGTGGTCTCGTCGGCAGCACCCACCACGGCCGCCTCGGCGACCTTGGGGTGCGAGACCAGCGCCGACTCGATCTCGGTGGTCGAGAGACGGTGGCCCGACACGTTCATCACGTCGTCGACGCGTCCGAGGAGCCAGATGTCGCCGTCGTCGTCGAGCTTGGCGCCGTCGCCGGCGAAGTAGAGGCCCTTCCAGCGTGACCAGTAGGTCTCCTTGAAGCGCTCGTCGTCACCCCACAGCGTGCGCAGCATCGCCGGCCACGGCTCCTTGAGCACGAGGTAGCCGCCGTTGCCGTTGCCGACCGGGTGGGCCTCGTCGTCGACCACGTCGGCCGCGATGCCGGGCAGCGCCTTCATCGCCGAGCCGGGCTTGCCGGCCGTGACGCCGGGCAGCGGGCTGATCATGATCTGGCCGGTCTCGGTCTGCCACCAGGTGTCGACGACGGGGCAGCGGTCGCCGCCGATGACCTCGCGGTACCAGACGTAGGCCTCCGGGTTGATCGGCTCACCGACCGAGCCGAGCAGCCGCAGCGACGACATGTCGTAGCTGTCGGGGATCTCGCGACCCTGCTTCATGAAGGTCCGGATCGCGGTGGGCGCGGTGTAGAAGATGGTGACCTTGTAGTCCTGCACGATCTGCCACCAGCGGCCCTTCTCGGGCGTGCCCTCGTACATCACCTGGGTCGCGCCGTTGGCGAGCGGGCCGTAGACCATGTAGCTGTGGCCGGTCACCCAGCCGACGTCGGCGGTGCACCAGTAGACGTCGGTCTCGGGCTTGAGGTCGAAGACCTCCCAGTGCGTGAACGACGTGCCGGTGAGGTAGCCGCCTGTGGTGTGCAGGATGCCCTTGGGCTTGCCGGTCGTGCCGGAGGTGTACATGACGTAGAGCGGGTGCTCGGAGTCGTGCATCTCGGGCTCGTGGTCGGCCGAGGCGCCGCCGACGGCGTCGTGCCACCACACGTCCCGGCTCTCGTGCCAGTCGACGTCCTGGCCCGTACGACGGACGACGAGCACGTGGCGCACCAGGTCGCCGGTCTTCTCGACGGCCTCGTCGACGGCCGGCTTGAGCGCGCTGGCCGCGCCGCGGCGGTAGCCGCCGTCAGAGGTGATGACCACGTGGGCCTCGCAGTCGGTGATGCGCGAGGCGAGCGCGTCGGCGGAGAAGCCGCCGAACACCACGGTGTGCGGGGCGCCGAGACGGGCGCAGGCGAGCATCGCGACGACGACCTCGGGGATCATCGGCATGTAGATCGCGACGCGGTCGCCCTTCCTCACGCCGAGCTCGGTCAGCGCGTTGGCAGCCTGGGACACCTCGTCCTTGAGCTGGGCATAGGTGATGTCGCGGGTGTCGTCGTCCGGCTCGCCGACCCAGTGGAGGGCGACCTTGTCCCCGTTGCCCGCCGCGACGTGGCGGTCGACGCAGTTCACCGAGGCGTTGAGCGTGCCGCCCACGAACCACCTGGCGAACGGCGGGTTGGACCAGTCGAGCACCTGGTCCCACTTGCGGCCCCACTCGAGTCGATCGGCCGCCTCGGCCCAGAACCGCTCACGGTCGGCGTCGGCACGGGCGTAGGCCTCCTCCGTGACGTTGGCGTTCGCGGCCAGGTCTGCCGGTGGCTCGAAGCGTCGGTCCTCCTGCATCAGGTTCGACAGGGTCTGCGTCTGCTCGGACTGCGTCTTCTCGGACAAGGGGGCTCTCTCCTCGTGCGGGCACGTGCATGGGTGTGGGGGGCGACCCCTTCGCCGAACCTACTCCGGCTCGGCGAAGGGGTCACGGGGGTGGGCGTCAGTGCTGGACGGCCTGCTCGGCGCCGGCACCGGTGAGGGCGCGGACCTCGAGCTCGGTGTAGCGCTCCTCGGCTGCCGGCTCCTTCGACGTGATCGTGCCGAGGTAGCCGAGGATGAAGCCGAGCGGGATCGACACGATGCCGGGGTTCTCCAGCGGGAACCACGAGATGTCGATGTCGGCCGGCAGCAGGGACAGGTTCTTGCCCGTGGTGGGGTCGATGCCCTTGCCGGAGACGACCGGGCTGAAGATCACCAGGCCCACGGCGGAGATCAGGCCGCCGTAGATGCTCCAGAGGGCGCCGCGGGTGTTGAAGCGCCGCCAGAACATGTTGTAGATGATCGCCGGCAGGTTCGCCGAGGCCGCGACCGCGAAGGCCAGCGCGACCAGGAACGCGATGTTGAGCTTCTGCGCCGGGATGGCGAGCAGGATCGCGACCAGGCCGATGACGCCGGCGGCGATCCGGGAGACCCGGATCTCCTCGGCCTCGGTGGCCTTGCCGTCGCGGAACACCGAGTTGTAGAGGTCGTGCGCGACCGACACCGACGAGGTGAGGGTCAGGCCCGCGACCACGGCGAGGATGGTGGCGAACGCGACGGCCGCGATCAGCGCCAGCAGCACGGCGCCGCCGGTCGAGCCGGGTCCACCTCCGACGGCCTCCGCCAGCAGCGGCGAGGCCAGGTTGCCGCCCGACGCGGCCACCTTGGCGTACGCGTCCTTGTCGAGCAGCGCCGCGGCACCGAAGCCGAGGACCAGCGTGAACAGGTAGAACGCACCGATGAGGCCGATCGCCCACAGCACCGACTTGCGGGCGTCACGCGAGGTCGGGGTCGTGTAGAAGCGGATCAGGATGTGGGGCAGGCCGGCCGTGCCGAGCACGAGCGCGATGCCGAGGGAGATGAAGTCGACCTTCGAGGTGGTGCTGACGCCGTACTTCAGGCCCGGCTCGAGGAACGCGCCGCCCTTGCCGCTGTTGGCCGCGGCGGTGCCGAGCAGGTCGGAGAGGTTGAAGCCGAACTTCGCCAGCACCAGCACCACGATGAGCGCGGAGCCGGCCATCAGCAGGACGGCCTTGACGATCTGCACCCAGGTCGTGCCCTTCATGCCGCCGACCGTGACGTAGAAGATCATCAGCGCGCCGACGAAGAAGATGGTCAGGTTCTTGATGCCCTCACTGGTGACGCCGAGCAGGAGCGCGACGAGCGCACCGGCGCCGACCATCTGGGCGAGCAGGTAGAAGATCGAGACGACGACCGTCGAGGTCGCGGCCGCCATCCGCACCGGCTTCTGCCGCATCCGGTAGGCGAGCTGGTCGGCCATCGTGTAGCGGCCCGAGTTGCGCAGGACCTCCGCGACCAGGAGCAGCGCGACCAGCCAGGCGACGAGGAAGCCGATGGAGTAGAGGAAGCCGTCGTAGCCGGACAGCGCGATGGCGCCGGAGATGCCGAGGAACGACGCCGCCGACATGTAGTCGCCGCCGATGGCCAGGCCGTTCTGGAAGCCGGAGAAGTTGCGGCCACCGGCGTAGTGGTCGGCCGCGCCCGAGGAGTTGCGGCTGGCCCAGATGGTGATGCCGACGGTCAGGGCGACGACGCTGAGGAACAGCGCCGTGGTGAGGATCTGGTTGCCGTCCATGTCAGCGACCTCCCTTGTCGGTGCGACCGTCGAGGGTGCGGTGGTACTCGTCGGTCAGCTGGCGGGCCAGCGGGTCGAGGTTCGCGTTGGAGTAGCGGCTGTAGAGCCAGGCGAGGACGAACGTGGTGAGGAACTGCAGGAGGCCGAAGACCAGGGCGACGTTGATGTTGCCGACGACCTTGGTGCTCATGAAGTCCTGGGCGAACATCGACATCAGGACGTAGAGGGCGTACCACGCCAGGAAGGCGGCGGTGGCCGGGATGACGAAGCGGCGATAGCGCGAACGCAGCTCCGCGAACTCGGGCCGGGCCGACAACTCGTCGTAGACGGGGTCGTGGCGCGCGGCCTGATCGTGGGCGTCTTGAGGCACGACAGGTCCTTTCCGGGCGAACGGTCACCGGGATGTGACCGCCGTCACCGTGACACCGCTCACGCGTCGCGGGGGAGGGGGCGACCGGCTCGCGTCGGTCGATGGGGGCGGCGGCGCGCCCAGCGGTCGATGTGGCACGACGAGCGGTCGGCGACCCTGCGTCGTGAGGCCGTGAGGAGAATGTGACGGCTCCGCCACCACCGCGGCACGGTGACGGATACACGCGCTGACGACCATCGTCGGCATGAGCACGCAGACATCGATCCCCCGCAGCCGCCGCACCCGCCGCTGGATCGAGGACTGGCGCCCGGAGGACCCGGACTTCTGGGAGACGACCGGCCGGGCGGTGGCCCGCCGCAACCTGGTGTGGTCGATCTTCGCCGAGCACGTCGGGTTCTCCGTCTGGCTGATCTGGAGCGTGTCCTCGGCGTTCCTGCTGGCCCAGGGCTTCACCTTCACCCCCCAGCAGCTCTTCCTCCTGGTGGCCCTGCCGAACCTCGTCGGCTCGCTGCTCCGCCTGCCCTACACCTTCGCGGTGCCGAAGTTCGGCGGGCGCAACTGGACCATCGTCAGCGGCGCGATGCTGCTGGTGCCGACGCTGCTGTTCGCCCACGCGGTGCGGGACCCGTCGACGCCCTACTGGGTGTTCTGCCTGATCGCGGCCACTGCGGGCGTCGGTGGCGGCAACTTCGCCTCGTCGATGGCCAACATCAACTTCTTCTACCCCTCCGACCGCAAGGGTGCCGCGCTCGGCCTCAACGCCGCCGGCGGCAACCTCGGCGTCTCGCTGATCCAGCTGCTGCTCCCGGTCATGGTCGGCGGCGCCGGGGTCTTCGGCCTGGTCCGGGCCTCGGGCAGCGGCATCCACCTGGAGCGGGCGGCGTACGTCTATGCGGGGCTCGCGCTCCTCGCCACCGCCGCCGCGTGGCTGTGGATGGACAACCTCAGCACGGTGGCGTCCTCCCCGCGCGAGCAGCTTCAGGTCGTGCGGCAGAGGCAGACGTGGTTGCTGTCGCTGCTCTACATCGGCACCTTCGGGTCGTTCATCGGCTACTCCGCGGCGATGCCGCTGCTGATCAAGCTCAACTTCTGGGTGCCCGAGCCGGCGCCGCTCGGGACCGGCGTCTACTTCGCGTTCTACGCCTTCCTCGGTGCCGGGGTCGGCTCGCTGACCCGCCCGTTCGGCGGCTGGCTGGCCGACCGGCTCGGCGGCGCCCGGGTCACGCTCGGAGCGTTCGCGGCCATGGTCGTGTTCACCCTCGGTGTCCTGTGGACCGTCAGCCGGCTCACCCCGAACCCGGCGGCCGACCCGGCGGTCGCGACGGACAACGCCGGCTGGTTCCCGCTGTTCCTCGGCTTCTTCCTCTGCATCTTCGCCGCCACCGGGATCGGCAACGGGTCCGTCTACAAGATGATCCCGGCGCTCTGGAAGGCCGAGGGAGAGCGCTCCACGGTCCCGGGTACGGCGTCGCGCGCGGCCGCGCTCACCACCGCCACCCGACAGTCGTCCGCCGCGCTCGGCGTGATCGGCGCCGTCGGGGCGGTGGGCGGCTTCCTCGTGCCGCTGGCCTTCGCCGCGCCGTGGGTGGCCGACCCGCTGGCCGCCACGCGGGCGGCCTTCACCGTCTTCACCGCCTACTACCTGGGCTGCGCGGTGCTGACCTGGGCGCTCTACCTCCGCCGCCCGGTGCGAGCGCACGGCCTGGCGGCCGCGGAGATCTGATGACCCAGACCCAGACCGAGACCCAGACCCAGACCCAGACTCACTGCCCCTACTGCTCGCTCCAGTGCGGCATGCGCCTCGGCGTGGCTGCCGGTGGAGGGCGGCGCGCCCCCGAGGTGTCGGCCTGGGAGGAGTTCCCGGTCAACCAGGGCGCCCTGTGCCGCAAGGGCTGGTCGGCCGCCGGGCTGTACGGCAGCCGCGACCGGCTGACCTCGCCGCTGGTGCGCGACCGGGCGACGGGGGAGTGGTCCGCGGTCTCGTGGGACGACGCCCTCGACCGGGTGGCCGACGGCATCCGCGCCGCCCAGGCCCGCGGCGGCCCGGACGCGGTCGCGGTGTTCGGCGGCGGTGGCCTCACCAACGAGAAGGCGTACTCGCTCGGCAAGCTGGCGCGGGCCGCCCTCGGCACCTCGCAGATCGACTACAACGGCCGCTGGTGCATGTCGGCGGCCGCCTCCGCGGCGATCCGCGCCTTCGGCGTCGACCGCGGCCTGCCCTTCCCGCTCGCCGACGTCGAGGACGCCGACGTGCTGGTGCTCGTCGGGTCGAACCTCGCCGAGACCATGCCGCCGGCGGCGCGCCACCTCGACCGGCTGCGCGAGCGGGGCGGCCGGGTCGTGGTGGTCGACCCGCGTCGTACGCCGACCGCGGACCGCGCGGACCTCCACCTGCAGCCCGTGCCGGGGACGGATCTTGCCCTGGCGCTCGGGGTGCTGCACCTCCTCGTCGCCGCCGGTGCGGTCGACGAGGACTACCTCGCCACCCGGACCGTGGGCTGGGCGGAGGTGCGCGAGTCGGTCGCGGCGTGGTGGCCCGAGCGGGTGGAGCGCGTCACCGGGATCGAGGCGACCGACGTGCGGGCGCTGGCGGCGCTGCTCGCCGGCTCGCCGCGCGTCATGGTGCTCACCGCGCGCGGCGCCGAGCAGCACTCGACCGGATCGGACACCGTGCTGGCCTGGATCAACCTCGCCCTCGCGCTGGGCATGGTGGGGCGGCGAGGCGCCGGCTACGGCTGCCTGACCGGGCAGGGCAACGGGCAGGGTGGCCGCGAGCACGGGCAGAAGGCCGACCAGCTGCCCGGCTACCGCCGCATCGACGACCCCGTGGCGCGTGCGCACGTGGCGGGGGTGTGGGGAGTCGACCCCGACTCGCTGCCCGGCCCCGGGCGATCGGCGTACGAGCTGCTCGACGCCCTCGGCCTCGAGGGCGGTCCCTCGGCGATGCTGGTCCTCGGCTCCAACATCGTGGTCAGCGCGCCCCGCGCCACGCACGTCACCGCGCGCCTCGAGGCGCTGGACCTGCTGGTGGTCTGCGACGTGGTGATGTCGGAGACCGCGGCACTGGCCGACGTGGTGCTGCCGGTGACGCAGTGGGCCGAGGAGACCGGCACCATGACGAACCTCGAGGGCCGGGTCGTGCTGCGCCAGCAGGCGATCACGCCGCCGCGGGGCGTCCGGTCGGACCTGGACGTCATCGCCGGCCTGGCCTCGCGGCTCTCGGACGTGCCGTTCTCGACAGACCCCGAGGAGGTGTTCGCGGAGCTCGGCCGCGCGTCGGCCGGCGGCGCGGCGGACTACTCGGCGATCACCTACGACCGGATCCGCGACGAGGGCGGGGTCTTCTGGGGTGGCGAGCGGCTCTTCGGGTCGTCCTTCGCCCACCCCGACGGACGCGCCCGGATGCTCGCCGTCGAGCACCGTGGCGCCGCCGAGCAGCCGTGCGTCGACTACCCGGTCCACCTGACGACCGGGCGCGTGCTGGCGCAGTACCAGTCCGGCGCCCAGACCCGCCGGGTCCGCGCGCTGCCGGACGACGGGCCGTTCGTCGAGCTGCACCCGCTCCTGGCGGGGCGGATCGGCGTCTCCCACGGCGACGACCTCCGGGTGTCGACCCGGCGCGGCACGATGACCGCGCCGGCCCGCGTCGTCACCACGATCCGGCCGGACACCGTCTTCGTGCCGTTCCACTGGGTCGGCGCCAACCGGCTGACGAACGACGCGCTCGACCCGGTCTCGCGGATGCCCGAGTTCAAGGTCTGTGCAGCCAAGGTCGCCCATGCCTGAGCGTGTGGTCGTGGTGGGCGGTGGGATGGCCGCCGCCCGGCTGGCCGAGCAGCTGGTCGGGGCCGACGTCGAGCTGACGATCCTGGCCGACGAGACGCACCCGCCGTACAACCGCATCCTGCTCTCGGCCGTCCTCGAGGGGACGCACCCGGCGTCGGCGCTGACCCTGCGGTCGCCGCAGTGGTACGCCGATCGCGGTATCGACCTGCGCCTGGGTGCGCGGGTCCTCGAGATCGACCGCGACGCGTCCGCGGTCGTGCTCGTCGATGGGGAACGAGTCGCCTTCGACCGCCTCGTGCTGGCGTGCGGGTCGATCCCCACCCTGCCGCCGATCCGCGGCCTGGTCCGGCGCGACGGCACGCTCGACCCCCGGGTCCACCCGTTCCGCAGCCTCGACGACTGCCGCCGGCTGGGCGCCGCCATCCATTCGTTGGTCGAGGAAGGACGAAGTCCTGTCACGAGACCCCGCGCCGTCGTGGTGGGCGGCGGGCTGCTGGGCCTCCAGGTCGCGCGGGCGCTGGCGGTGCGCGGCGTGCTGACCGAGGTCGTCGAGGGGGCCGACCACCTGCTGCACGCGCACCTCGGTGCCCCGGCCGGCCGGGTCCTGGCCCGCGACCTGCGCCGCCTCGGGACCGAGGTCTACACCGGGGCGCGCGCCGTACGGCTGACCGACGAGGGGCTCGTGCTCGACAACGGTGCCGTGCTCGCCACCGACCTCGTCGTGCTCACCGCCGGGGGGCGGCCGTCGACCGCGCTCGCGCGACGGGCCGGGCTGATGGTCGGCCGCGGCGTCGTCGTCGACGGCACGCTCACCAGCGTCACCGACGACCGGGTCCACGCCATCGGCGACTGCGCGGAGCACCGGCGTCGGACGACCGGCAATGTGGCACCGGCGTGGGAGCAGGCCGAGGTGCTCGCCCGCGTCGTGCGGGGACAGGCGGCGTCGTACGACGGCACCCGCAGCGTGGCGCGGCTCCGCGCCACCGGGCTCGACGTCGCCGTGCTCGGGGAGCCCCGGACCGCGGAGGGCGAGGTGGTCGAGGTGACGAACCCGATCGCCGGCACCCACCGGCGTCTCGTCGTCCACGGCGGCCGCGTCGTGGCGGCCGAGCTGGTCGGTGACCTCTCGCGCGTCGGGCTGATCACCCAGCTCTACGACCGTGGCACGATCCTCGGCCCCGACGAGCCGGGGCAGCTCCTGCTCCCGGAGCCCGCCGACGCCCCGGTCCCCCTCCCGGACGACGCCGAGGTGTGCGCCTGCGCCGGGGTCACGGCAGGCGCGATCAGGGGCTGCGCCTCGGTGGCGGAGTGCGTCGACCGGACCCGCGCCACCACCGGGTGCGGCGGCTGCGCCGACGTCGTACGTCGTCTCGTGGAGGACGCCGCCGCGGAGCCCCGTCCGCGCGTAGTTGTCGGTTGACCGGTGTAAGGGCGTGGGCGGGCCTAGTGTTAAGACATTCTCAAGATCGCGGCAACAGGAGCCCGGTCGCCACCGCAGAGGTCAACGATGCAGCTCCACGCCGTGATCATTCCGCCAGCGGGTGTGGTCCAGGCCGCTCTCGAGGCGGCGCGCGACCTCGTCCCGCCGCCGCCGGCGCCCCCCGAGGTGCCGAAGCCGGGGTTCATGGACCGGCTTCTCGGCCGCACCCAGCCGGAGCCGGTCGTCCTGCCCGCCGCTGGGCTGGTGCCCGCCATGGCCGAGACCGTGTGCCTGCGGGTGGCGAAGTTCGGCAACCTGACCGCACCGGACGCCGCGTCGCTTGCCGAGTCCCTCGCGGCCGAGGCCGCGAGCTGGCCCTCACCCGTGGTGCGCGTCGCCAAGCTGGCGGTGGCGAAGGACGACCCGTTCGGCGTCACGGCCCAGCTCGAGGGCGACCTCGACGCCCTGCGCGCCATCCACCGCAACGTCCTCGAGGTGGCCGAGAGGCACCGCCTCTACCTCGACCGCCGCAGCTTCCGGGGTGAGCTGGCCCTCGGCACGATGGAGATGGAGGACGGTTCGCCGGTCCCCGAGCCCGTCGCCGGGTCAGAGGTCGAGCACCGCGGTGCGCGCTGGTCGCCTGACCACCTGACGCTCCTCCGCTCCTCCTTCGCGGGCGGCGGCACGACCTTCGCGGAGTACGCGCGCATCGACCTGGACGTGGGAGGCGCGGAGGAGCTGGGTGCGCTCGGCTGACAGGCCCTACCGTGGGGCATGGCTCGTCTGCCGCTGCCCCCGCCACGACCGCTGGTCCACCCCCTGCGCACGTCGGACCCCGCCCGCAGCACCATCCGGTGGCTGCCGCACCGCCGGATGCGGGTCACCATTGACCACGAGCCCCTCGCCGGGGTCACCCCGGCCATGCTGCTGTGGTGGTTCCAGCACATCGGCGACCGGATCTCCTACGCCGGTGAGGAGATGTCCGGCTACCTGGCGTGGCACCCGCTCGACCACATCCACTGGGAGCTGGCCCGGCCGGCGCCGGCCGGCGGCGCCGCCGCCGAGGGTGCGCGCTACCGCATCGTCGAGGCGTTCGGTCGCCGGGACGACTTCTACGTCGACTCCGTCGAGCGCGTGGAGAAGCTCGACGCCACCGGCATCCGCCTGGTGCGCCGCGTCGCCGGCGTCCAGGTATTCCAGCTCGAGCACACCTGGTCGGCCGGTCGCGACGGCACCCACTACGTCAGCGTCATGGACCTGGGCTCGGTCCTGCCCCTGACGACGCCGGTGAACCGCTACCTGACGTCGCGGGTCTTCACGGAGGCGATGGCGCGGGCCTGGGTGGTGCACAACGTCGAGGAGGTCGGGGTCCTCGAGCACCTCCTGCCCGACCTGGTGCCGCGGGAGGTCGCCTAGGCCGCGAGGACCACCAGGGCGACGGCGGGCAGCACCGACGACGCGACGGTCCCGCGGACGCTGCCCCCGCGCGGCAGCCAGTAGCCCAGCAGGTCCGCCATTCCCATGGCGAGCGACGCCAGCACCATGTACACGCAGGCGACGACCACCACCGTGGTGCCCGTGTCGGCGTCACCGCGGTTGACCAGCCACAGTCCGACGAGCGTGCCCGCTCCGGCGATCGCGTTGCGGGCGCCGATGCAGAACGACCAGAGGTGGATATGATCGGTGCTGTGCGGGTCGATCCCCAGGAAGCGCTGCACCCACGGCCGGTCGACCAGGAACGCCTCGAGCGGGGCGACCACGAGCAGGATCACGGCGGAGAGCCCCGCGGCGAGCTGGGCCAGCAGGTCCATCGCTCACCTCCCGGCCTCGGCCTCGACCAGGGAGATGGTCGAGATCGTCGGTACGACGCGGGTCATCCGGAAGCCGGAGCGCTCGAGCAGTGCGGCGTACTCGGGTTCGGTCCGCTCGCGCCCGCCGACGAAGACCAGCATGTCGAGGTCGAGCGACTTGGCGAAGTGCGGGTCGTTGCCGGGCGGCACGATGCTCTCCATCAGCAGCAAGGTGGCGCCGTCTGGCATGTGCCGCCTCACGGTGGCCAGGATGGCGGTCGCCCAGTCGTCGTCGAAGTCGTGCAGGACCCGCCGCAGGACGTAGAGGTCACCGTCGTCGGGCGCGGTCTCGAAGATCGACCCCGCCTCGAGGCGGCACCGCGCGAGGACCCCGGCCTCGCGCAGGTGCGCCTCGGCCCCGGCGATGACGGACTCGCGCTCGAGGAGCACGCCCGTGGCCGCAGGTGCGGCGCCGAGCATCCGTGCGAGCAGCTGGCCGTGCCCGCCGCCGACGTCGACGATCGTCGAGAAGGGCGTGAAGTCGTAGGCCGCCTCGACCGTCGGCCAGTCCAGGGAGGACAGGCGGGTCATCGCGTCGTTGAACGCCCCGGCGAACTGCGGGTCCCGGTCGAGGTACTCCCACATGGGCACGCCGAGCGCCGCCTCGGCGCTCGGCGCCCCGGTCGTCACGGACTCCGGCAGTCGGCCCCAGACCGCCTGGTAGGCCGGGTCGCCGATCATCAGCACCACGGGTCGCATCGAGTCGTCGCGGTCCGCGCGCAGCGTGGCTCCCAGTGGCGTCAGCGCAAACCGCCCGCTGGTGTCCTCGCGGAGCAGACGGAGCGCTGCGGCTGCTCGCAGCAGGCGGTACGTCGCGTCGGGGTCGGTGCCGAGCCCCGCAGCCACCTCGGCCGCCGGCCGGGGTCCGTCCCCGAGCGCGTCCGCGACCCCGAGGCGGGCGACGGCGTACACCGTGTGGGTCGCCATGAAACCGGACGTCAGCTCGAGCAGGTCCACCTCGGGAGGCACCATCCGGCGCGTCAGCGACTGCAGTGCGGTCCGGACGGAGGTCGCGGCGCGGACCACGCGGACGGGAGGGAGCTTGGCCATGGGTGCCCCTACAATGGTCAGGGATACTGACCATATTCGTCAGTGCGGCTGACCAAGTCAAGGGGTGCGATGGATCTCGCGACGCTCATGTACGTCTCCTACCGGGCGATGGACGAACGCGTCCTCACTGCCATGCGCGCTGCGGGCTACGACATCACTGCCGCGCAGTCGCGGATCGCCCAGCGGATCGACGACGAGGGATCCCGGCTGACCGACCTCGCCGAGCGCGCACAGGTCACCAAGCAGACCGCGAGCCAGCTGGTGGTCGCCCTGGAGCAGCAGGGCCTGGTCGAGCGCGTGCCCGACCCGGCGGACGGACGGGCGCGGTTGATCCGCTTCACCGAGCGCGGCCGGGCCGCCGCGCAGGAGGCCATGCAGGTCGTCATCGGCGTCGAGCAGGAGTGGACCGAGCACCTCGGTCCCCGGGCGACCGCCCAGCTGCGTGCCGCGCTGACCAGGCTGCGCGAGGTGACCGACCCCTACGCCTGAGCGAGGATCGGTCCATGACCGATGTCCACCTCGATGTCCACGAGCTCCGGATCACCCTCACCGTCGACGACTTCGATGCCGCCGTACGCCTCTACCGCGACGCGCTGGGCCTGCCCGAGGTGGCCGACTGGAGCAGCGACCGTGGCCGGGTCCTGCTGCTCGATGCCGGGCGGGCGACGCTCGAGCTGTTCGACGAGGCGCAGGCGGCGATGGTCGACGAGCTCGAAGTCGGTCGGCGGGTGTCGGGGAAGGTGCGCTTCGCACTGCAGGTCCCGGACGCCGACGCCGCCGCGGAGGAGCTGGTCGGGGCCGGGGCGTCACGCGTCGCCGACGCCGTCGACACCCCGTGGGGCGACCGCAACGCCCGGGTCGCCGCGCCCGACGGCATGCAGCTCACCCTGTTCACGCTGGGGGAGGAGTCCTGACCATCCACATCGTCGGGTCCGGGAGCGGCGTGAAGCCGAAGCCGGCGTAGACCCCGTGCGCGTCGCGGGTGGCGAGCAGGGTGCGCTTCACGCCGAGCGCGTCGAGGTGCTCGGCGACCGCCGCCACCAGACGCGTGCCGAGCCGCTGGCCGCGGTGGTCGCGGTCGACGTACACGTCGCACAGCCAGGCGAAGTTGGCGTGGTCGGTGACGACGCGGGCATAGGCCACCTGCTGCCCGTCGCGGGTGAAGGCGCCGTAGTTCAGCGAGTGCTCGGCGGCGGTCCCGACGGCCTCGCGGGACCGGCCCATCGACCAGTAGGCGTCGGTGCTCAGCCACCGGTGGACGAGGTCGAGGTCGATCGCTGAGGGAGCGAGGTCGCTCCGGATCTCGTGGTCGTCGCTCATGCCGACGATCCTCGCCTGGTCGGGTGCGGCTTGCGCAGGGTGTCCGGCAGGAGCTGGGCGCCCGGCCCCTGCTGGGCCGCCCAGTCGCCGGCGTTGGAGAAGGCGCAGGAGCGCAGGCTCAGGCACCCGCAGCCGATGCAGCTGTCGAGGCCGCCCTTCAGTCGCTGGAGGGCGGCGATCTGGTCGTCCAGCCGGCTGCGCCAGTGCTGCGAGATGCGGTGCCAGTCGGCCTTGGTGGGGTTGCGGTTGCCCGGCAGCCGGGCGAGCTCGTCGCGGATCTCCTCGATGGTGAGCCCGACGTTGGAGGCCGCGCGGATGAACGCGAGGCGGCGGAGCACGTTGCGCTCGAACCGGCGCTGCCCTCCGCCGGAGCGGTGCGCCTCGATCAGGCCCTCCGCCTCGTAGTAGCGGATGGCCGATGCGGCGAACCCGCTGCGACGGGAGATCTCGCCCATCGGGAGCAGGTCACGCGAATCCATCGACACTCCTTGAACTCAAGTTCACTTGAACTTGAACCATGGTGCCATGACGACCAACAAGATGACACGGGTGGCGCTCGTCACCGGAGGATCGACGGGTTTGGGGCGCGCGCTGGCGAGCGCCCTGGCCGCGGCCGGCTGGGACGTCCTGACCGACGGACGCAGCGAGGAGAAGTTCAAGGAGGCGGACCTCCCCGCCGGGGTGACGGTGGTGGTCGGCGACCTCACCGACGCCGACCACCGGGACCGGCTCGTGGCCGAGGTGCGGGAGCGGGGCCGGCTCGACCTGCTGGTCCACAACGCGAGCACGCTCGGGCCGCTGCCGATGCGCCCGCTCGCCGAGGTCGACATCGCCGACCTCCAGCAGGTCTGGCGCACGAACATCGGCGGCCCGCTCGTGCTGACCTCGGCACTGCTGCCGTGGCTGCGGGAGGCCGGGGGCGTGCTCCTGTCGATCAGCTCGGACGCCGCGGTCCTGCACTACGGGACCTGGGGGCTCTATGGAGCGAGCAAGGCGGCGCTCGACCACGTGACCCTGACGTACGCCGCCGAGACCGGCCTCACCGGCTACGCCGTCGACCCCGGTGACATGCGCACGGCGATGCACCAGGACGCCTTCCCCGGCGAGGACATCTCGGACCGGCCGCTGCCGGAGTCGGTGGTGCCGCGGCTGCTCGCCCTGCTCGAGGACCGTCCGGGGTCCGGTCGCTACCGCGCGGAGGACCTCGGATGACCCACCCTCGATCGACCCGGCTCCACGAGACCCCGCACACCCGCTTCGCCGCCTCGACGTTCGCGCCCCAGCCGCCCGAGGAGCGTCACCTGGCCCGCGACGAGGTGCGGCTGCTCGTCGGCACGCCGGACGGGATCGACCACGTGCGGTTCCGCGACCTGCCCGACCACCTCCACCCCGGCGACGTGCTTGTGGTGAACACCTCGGCCACGGTGAACGCCGAGGTCGACGCGACGCTCGACGGCGAGGCGGTCGTGCTGCACGTCGCCCACCGCCTCGACGACGGCGACCGCGTCGTGGAGCTGCGCACGGCCCCCGATGCCGCGCGGGCCGTCCTCGACGCCCGCGAGGGTGCCGTTGTGTCGGTGGGTGATGTACGCCTGGTGCTGCGCGAGCCGTGGCCGGGTGGCGCGCCGTCGTCGCCCAGCGGTCGCGGGAACCGGCTCTGGCGGGCAACGGTCCGCGGCGACCTGGACCGCCAGCTCGACTGGAACGGCCGCCCGATCGCCTACGGCTACCTCGACCGGCGCTACCCGCTCGACGCCTACCAGACCGTCTTCGGGACCCGCCCGGGCAGCGCCGAGATGGCCTCGGCCGGACGGCCGTTCACCCATTCGCTCGTCACGCGCCTGGTGACCGCCGGCATCCAGGTCGCCCCGGTGACGCTGCACACCGGTGTCTCCTCGCAGGAGGCGGGCGAGGCGCCCGGCCCGGAGTGGTTCGAGGTGCCCCCGACGAGCGCGCGGCTGATCAACGGGGCGCGCGCGGACGGCGGACGGGTGATCGCCGTGGGCACCACCGCCACCCGCGCCGTGGAGTCGACGGTGTCCGGGCGGCACGTGGTCGCGGGCCGCGGCTGGACCGACCGCGTCATCACGGCGGCGGACCCGCCGCGCGTGGTCGACGGTCTCGTCACCGGCTGGCACGACCCGCTGGCCTCGCACCTCCTGCTCGTCGAGGCGGTCGCCGGTCGCGGTGTCACCCAGGCGGCGTACGACGCCGCGGTCGCGGAGGGCTACCTCTGGCACGAGTTCGGCGACTCGGCGCTCCTCCTGCGGCGCTGAAAATGTCCTTGGGGGTGGACGACACCGGGGCCCGGTGGGGCAGTCTCTGCCCGTGACGCACTTGACGAGCCACCGTGCCGTGGCACGCACCCTCGCGGCCGCGTGGGCCGTCCTCGTCCTGGCCGTGCTGGCGGTCGGCTGGCTGATCACCGGTCCGTTCGAGCAGGTCGTGGACCCGTGGGACGACAGCGTGGAGCGCAGCATCGCGGCCGAGCGCACGTCCGACCTCGACGTGGCGGCGGCCATCGGCAGCGGCATCGCGGACACGATCATCGGCGTCGGGCTGGCCGTCGTGGTGGCCGGCATCGCTGCCTGGCGGATGCGCTCCTGGCGTCCGGTCGTCCACTTCACGGTCCTGGTCGCCGGCTACCTGGCGCTCTACGTCATCGTCACGCACCTCGTGACCCGCGACCGGCCGCCCGTCAAGATCCTGGATCCCGGCCTGATCCCCGACCACAGCTTCCCGTCCGGACACGTGGCCACCTCGATCGTGGTCTACGGCGGCATCGCGCTCTGGGTCGCCGCCGTCGCGCCGCGCTGGCGTCGGTGGACGTGGCCGCTCTTCCTCGCTCCGCTGGTCGTCGCGCCCTCGCGCCTCTACCAGGGTGCGCACCACCCGACCGACGTGCTCACCAGCATCGTCTTCGCGACCGTGTGGCTCCTCGTGGTGTCACGCGTCCTGCGGCCGGAGCGCGCCGAGGCGGCTCAGAACTCCGAGGTCCCCCGCAGTGCCCGCGGCCTGCCGTCGGGGTCGTAGGCGAACCGGTAGACGGGCCCGGCCCACAGCGTCGTACGACGTGACAGCCGGGGTGGCTCGTGCCGGCTGATCCGGCTGCCGGGAGCGCCGACCCGGGAGGTCCACAGCCCGATCGGGTCGTCGACGTCGGCGAGGCGTTCGTCGTCGGGCAGCCCGAGGTGCTCGGCCCACAGTGAGGTGCGCAGGCTGCGCGGCAGCTCGCCGTCGGGGTCGACGACCGCGCAGGTCAGCTCGGAGTCGTGGGTCCACGAGCGCAGGTTGAGGTTGTCGGAGCCGATCGTCATCCACGCGTCGTCGACGATGCAGACCTTGGCGTGGACGTAGATCGGCGTGCCGTCGGCGTTCTCGATGTCGAACATCGCGAAGCGCTCGCCGCCGGCCTCGCGTAGGCGGTCCCACGCGACGCGCTGGCCGTAGTGGGCCGGCGGGCCCGCGAACCTGCCCTCGTCCTCGCTGAAGCGCGGGACGACCGCGATCACCTGCAGGTCGGGCTCGCGGCGCAGCGCGTCGGCGAGGGTGCCGGCGACGACGTCGGACCAGAAGTACTGGTCCTCGACGTAGATCATCCGACGCGCGCGCTGGAAGGCCCGGGTGTAGGCCCGCGCGATCGAACGCTCGCCGTCGGGCGCGAAGGGGTAGCGCGGACGCTTCGAGGGATAGGTGCGCAGGACCTGCACCTGGTGCCGACCTGCCTTCGGTGGCGGGTCCCACCGCTCCGGCAGCTGCTCGGGGCGGCGCGGCATCCGCACGATCCGGTGCGCCACTGCGCGGTAGGGGTTGCGGTGGTCGAGCGGCGTCCGGTCGTCCCACCGCTCGGTGAAGGTGTCGAGCACGTGCGCGACCGCCGGGCCGCGGATCTCGGCCATCGCGTCGTGCCACGGCGGGGCGTCGCCGTACCTGTCGTCGAGCGGGGCCGCCTGCGGGTCGCCGCCGTGCTCCGCGTCGTCGCGCCGGCTGTAGCAGAGGTCGATGCCGCCGACGAAGGCCACGTCCTCCTCCGGGCGGCCCTTGCGGCGTACGACGAACAGCTTCTGGTGGTGCGAGCCGCCCCACTTGACCCGTTCGTCGAGCAGCGCCTCGCCACCGCACTCGTTGATGATCCGTCCGAGGTGACCGTTCTCCTCGCCGTTGAGCTGCCCGGGGTGCGAGCGCCACCTGAGGGCGCGCACCTCGACGTCGCGCGCGGCCGCCTGCCGGAGCAGCTCCGCGACCGTCGGTCCGTCCTCGGTCAGCCTCTCGTCTGCGTCGCCGCGCCAGTCGGTGAAGAAGACTCGGTCACCTGCCTCGGTGGCCTCGATCAGCTCGACGAGGCGGGCGAAGTAGTCGGCCCCGTGGACGCGCGGGACGACCAGGTTGCCCGTCGTCCACGGACGCTCCGACTCGGGCAGGAACCACTCGCTCACCCCTTCAGGTTCCCAGCGCGAGCCTGTCGCGTCGACGGTGTGCCACCCTCAAGGGGTGGTTGCCGCAGCTCGTGCCCTGACCCGGGAGACCCTCGGCGCGTGGCTCGTGAAGGCCAGCGGCGCCACGCCGTCGACCGGGGAGCACGTGCGCGCCGGCTTCGCCGACGTCGCGAGCTGGTGCGCGCGGCCCACCTACCGCACCGAGCTGGTGTCCGCGGGGCAGCCGGTGCTGCTGTGGGTCAGCGGGACCGAGTCCGAGCACCCGGCCGGGATCTACGCCCGCGGCCGGACCACGGGTCCGGCGAGCGAGGGCGTCATGCCGATGACGCTGCTGCCGCTCGAGGCGCCGCTCCTGCGCGCGGAGCTGGTGGGGCATCCGGACCTGTCGTCGCTCGAGGTCCTTCGGATGCCCGCCGGCAGCAACCCGTCCTTCGTCACCCCGCCCCAGCTCGCCGTGCTCGTGTCGATGAACGAGGAGCTGGCCCGGCCCGTGTGACGGCGTGCGCCCCAGTTTTCACAGCCGAAACATTCCCCCGACCACCGGGAAACATCGCGTTCCTAGCGTCCTCGGCATGAGCAAGCGCCAGCGGATCGTCGTCGTCGGGCACGGCATGGTGGGCCACCGGTTCGCCCAGGCCGCGGTCGAGCGCGGACTCACCGAGACCCACGACGTGCTCGTGGTCGGCGAGGAGCCGCGGGCGGCGTACGACCGCGTCGCACTGACCAGCTGGTTCGGCCACGACGCCGACGGCGGCGGCGACGAGGCGCTCACCCTCCTCCCCGGCGGGGCGTACGACGACCCGCGCGTGCGGCTGGTGCTCGACACCGTCGTGACCGAGATCGACCGCGCCGCCCGCACCGTCACGGTCGTGTCGCCTCCGGCCGCGGTCGGCGACCCGTTGGCGAACCCGGGGGCGGTGACCGTCCACGAGTACGACGTGCTCGTCCTGGCCACCGGCGCCGCGCCCTTCGTGCCGCCGGTCCCCGGCCGCGGCCTGGCGGGATGCTTCGTCTACCGCACCATCGACGACCTCCAGGCGATCAAGGCCGCCAGCGCGACCGCGACGAGCGGGATCGTGATCGGTGGCGGCCTGCTGGGCCTCGAGGCGGCCAACGCGCTCGTACAGCTCGGCCTCGACACCCACGTGGTGGAGATGGCGCCGCGGCTGATGCCCGTCCAGCTCGACGCCGCCGCCGGCACGACGCTGGTGCGCCACATCGAGCGGCTGGGCGTCACCGCCCACACCGGCGTCCTCACCGAAGTGGTCGAGGGAGACGACCGCGTCACCGGCCTCCGGATGAGGCAGGCCGGCACCGAGGAGGGCGCACCCACGACGACGGTCGAGGCGCAGGTCGTGGTGTTCTCGGCCGGCATCCGGCCCCGCGACGCCCTGGCCCGCGAGTGCGACCTCGCGGTCGCCGAGCGCGGTGGCGTGCTGGTCGACGAGCAGTGCCGCACCAGCGACCCCGCGATCTTCGCGATCGGCGAGTGCGCGGCACCGGGCGGCAGGATGTACGGCCTGGTGGCTCCCGGCTACGCGATGGCGGAGGTCGTCGTCGACGCGCTGCTCGACGGTCCCGGCGCCTTCACCGGCGCCGACATGTCCACCAAGCTCAAGCTGCTCGGCGTGGACGTGGCCAGCTTCGGCGACGCCTTCGCGACGACCGCGGGCTCGCTCGAGCTGACGTACTCCGACGCGGTGAGCGGGGTCTACAAGAAGCTCGTCGTGAGCGAGGACGGCACCCGGCTGCTCGGCGGCATCCTGGTCGGCGACGCGTCGGCGTACGGCATCCTGCGCCCGATGGTCAGCAGCGGGCTCGCCCTGCCCGACAACCCCGAGCAGCTGATCCTGCCCGCCAGCAGCGGCGTCCAGCTCGGCATGCCCGACGAGGCGCAGGTCTGCTCCTGCAACGACGTCACCAAGGCCGACATCATCCACGCGGTCGCCGAGCAGGGCTGCGAGGACGTGGCCGCCGTCAAGCAGTGCACCCGCGCCGGCAGCACCTGCGGCTCGTGCGTGCCGACGGTGAAGAACCTCATCGAGGAGCACTTCGCGAGCGTCGGCAAGGTCGTCGACAAGGGCCTGTGCGAGCACTTCCGGCTGACCCGGCAGGAGCTCTTCGACGTGGTCGCGGTCCACGGCTACCGCCGCTTCGACGACATCGTCGAGGCCCACGGCACCGGCCGTGGCTGCGACATCTGCAAGCCCGCGATCGCCAGCATCCTGGCCAGCCAGACCAGCACCCACGTCCTCGAGAGCGGGACGGCCGAGCTGCAGGACACCAACGACGCCTACCTCGCCAACATCCAGCGCAACGGCACCTACTCCGTCGTCCCGCGCATCCCCGGCGGCGAGATCACCCCGGAGAAGCTGATCGTCATCGGGGAGGTCGCCCGCGACTTCGACCTCTACACCAAGATCACCGGCGGCCAGCGGATCGACCTCTTCGGTGCCCGGATGGAGCAGCTGCCCGCGATCTGGCGACGACTGGTCGACGCCGGCTTCGAGTCCGGGCACGCCTACGGCAAGTCGCTGCGGACGGTGAAGTCCTGCGTGGGCTCGACCTGGTGCCGCTACGGCGTCCAGGACTCCGTCGGCCTCGCGATCGCGCTGGAGCTGCGCTACCGCGGCCTCCGCAGCCCCCACAAGCTCAAGGGCGGCGTCAGCGGGTGCGCCCGCGAGTGCGCCGAGGCGCGCGGCAAGGACTTCGGCGTGATCGCCACCGAGAAGGGATGGAACCTCTACGTCGGCGGCAACGGCGGCGCGAAGCCCGCCCACGCCCGGCTCCTCGCCGGCGACCTCGACACCGCCACGCTGGTGTCCTACCTCGACCGCTTCCTCATGTACTACGTCCGCACCGCCGACCGGCTCCAGCGGACCTCGACCTGGATCGAGCAGCTCGACGGCGGGCTCGACCGGGTCCGCGAGGTCGTCGTGGACGACGCGCTCGGCCTCGGCGCGGAGCTCGAGACGGAGATGGCCCGCCACGTCGGTGGGTACGCCGACGAGTGGCGCGCGACGCTCGAGGACCCCGAGAAGCTCGCCCGTTTCGTCACCTTCGTCAACGCCCCCGACACCCCCGACCCGACGATCGCCTTCACGACCGAGCGCGACCAGATCCAGCCCATCGCGCCGGCGCTGATCCCGGTGGGAGCACCGGCATGACGGCCACCCGGATGGACGAGATGAGCCGGATGACCTGGACAGCCGTGTGCGCCGTCGACGCCATCCCGCTCGAGGGCGGTGTCGCCGCTCTGGTCAACGGGGAGGCGGTCGCCGTCTTCCGGACCCACGACGGCTCCGTCCACGCCCTCGGCAACATCGATCCGTTCAGCCACGCGTCGGTCCTCTCGCGCGGCATCGTCGGCAGCCGCGGCGAGGTGCCCGTCGTGAGCTCGCCGATGTACAAGCAGGCGTTCGACCTCCGGACCGGTCGCTGCCTCGACGACGAGACCGTCAGCGTGCCGGCGTACGACGTCGCGGTGGTCGACGGACGCGTGCTGGTCGGCGCACCGCGGGAGGCCACGTGACGGTGCTGCCCCTCGACGGCTTCCGGATCGGGGTCACCGCTGCTCGCAAGGCCGAGGAGCAGGTGGCCCTGCTGGAGCGCCGCGGGGCGAGCGTGGAGTGGGCGGCGGCGCTGTCGCTCGAGCCCAACCACGTCGACCTCGACGAGCTGCTGACCGCGACGAAGGAGGTCCTGACCGGGCCGGTGGACTTCTTCCTGGCGACCACCGGCGTCGGGATGAGGACGTGGCTGGACGCCGCGCGGGAGGCCGGGCTCTACGACGACCTCGTGGCGACGCTCGGGAGCGCCGAGATCCTTGCGCGGGGGCCGAAGAGCGTGGGCGTGCTGCGTCGCCACGGCCTGCGCGAGCTGTGGGCGCCGGAGTCGGAGTGCTTCGAGGACGTCCTCGCCCACCTGCGCGGTCGCGACCTCACCGGCAGGCGGATCGTGGTGCAGGAGCACGGCCAGTCGCTCTCGATGGCCGCGCACGCGCTGCGCCGCCAAGGTGCCTCGGTCGTGACCGTGCCGATCTACCGGGTCGCCTCGGCCGACGACCCGGAGCCGATGTTCCACCTCATCGACCGGATCGCCGACCGTGAGCTCGACGCGGTCACCTTCACCTCCGCGCCCGCCGTGGGGGCGCTGATGGAGGCGGCCTTCTCGGTCGGTCGCCGCGACGACATCATCTCGGCCTTCCAGTCCGACGTGGTCGCCTCCTGCGTCGGACCGGTCACCGCGGCCGCCTTCGAGATGTGGGGCGTGCCGACGATCTTCCCGGAGCGCTCGCGGCTGGCCGGGATGGTCAAGCAGCTCGAGACCGAGCTGCCGACCCGGCGCGACGGCGTCGACGTACGCCTCGCGGACGGGCGCACGCTGATCGTGCACGGCGACTCGCTGATCCTCGACGGCGTACCGGTCGACCTCTCCCCGGCTCCGGCGTCGGTCCTGATGGCGCTGCTGGTCAACCCCGGGTTCGTGGTCTCGCGTCGCGCGCTGCTGGCCGCGCTGCCCAGCGGCCAGGCCGGCTCCGAGCACGCGGTCGAGATGGCCGTCGCCCGCCTGCGCGCCGCGATCGGGACCAAGGCGGTGCTGACGGTCGTGAAGCGGGGCTACCGGCTGGCTGTCACTGTGGAGGCATGACCTCACCGATCGTCGTCGTGACCGGAGCCAACGGCCTCGTCGGCAGCCACGTGGTGGCTGCCCTGGGCGAGCGGGGTGCCACGGTGCGTGCCGTCGTACGCCGTGTGGGTGCGGCGCCGGACCTGCCCGGCGTGGAGGAGCACGTCGGCGACTTCGCCGACCCGGTCTTCGCCGAGACCGTCGTGGCCGGCGCCGACGCGCTGGTGACGACCGTGCACCCGTTGGGCGGCGACCACGACGCGCAGCGCCGGGTCGGCCTGGACGGCACCCTGGTGATCGCCACGGCCGCGGCCGATGCCGGCGTTCCTCTTCTGGTCCACGTCTCGACCGCCGCCGTCTACGACCGCAGCCCCACCGCGGGTGACGTCTCCGAGGACTCCGCGCTGGTGGACGACGATGCCGGCGACTACCCCGTGATCAAGCGCGACGTCGACGCCGCCCTCGACAGGCTGGAGGGCCTGACCCGGGTGCTGCTGCGGCCGCCCGCGATCCTCGGGCAGGGGGAGTCGTCGGTCTGGAACTCCGTCCGCCCCGCCCAGGTCCGCGACGCGGAGTCCGAGCGTCACGCCCAGCCCGACAAGAGCTTCGCCTGGGTGCACGTCACCGACCTGGCGGCGCTCGCCGCAGACCTGGCGACCGGCGCCATCGCCGTCTCGACGGACCCGGCGTCCGGGCCGGTCCGCGGGGAGTGCACGCCGGTCAGCGTGGCGAGCGAGCCGGCCACCCAGCGCGACTACGTCGGCACCGTCACCCGCGCCCTCGGCGTCGAGCCGGTATGGGAGGACGGCGAGGCCTGGACCGGGCAGATCCTGGCCGACCGGGCCCGCGGCTGGGGCTGGGCTCCCGCTGTCTCGCTGCAGGACGCGCTCGCCGAGCTCGAGGCTGGGGTGCGGGGGCTGTAGGTCGGCGCTCCATGACGTCCGCAGCGGGATGTGCCGCCATCAATCCGCTGGCCGCAGGGATGGAGTGGAGCGACCATGGGCAGGAGCACGCACGCGGCTGATGAGGGAGGCGCGATGTTCTACTCAGTGTGGTCGTTCTTCAAGGAAGCGGATAGGCAGTGGTGCCTGAACACGGCGGAGCAGGTCCTGCGCGCAAACAAGCTGACCATCCAGGATCCCGCAGGGGACGCCGACATACATGTGGCGGGCACGGGTAGGACGGCAGACCTCCTGGTGACCGTCGTCTGCACCCGGATCAAGGACCACCCGACCTCGGTCGTCGTTCATGCGGTGGCCACGACTCCCGGCACGGCTCGAGCAGCCGGCAAGGCCGTGCGGGACGGGATCATCCGCACCAGCCCACTGGCCGACCCGGACAGGAACGAGGTCAGCCCGGAACCCTGAGTCGTGTCGGTCTCCATCCGCCGAAGCGCGCACGTGCGGCGGAAATTGCCCCCGGACGGCGCGTGGGAGGGCCACAACCGCCGCACGTGCGCGCGCGGAGCCGAGCACCCGCCTACGGTGCAGGTATGGCCGCTCGACTCCAGTCGCTGACCGTCCTTTCGCCCGACCCCGAGCGGCTCGCCTCCTTCTGGGGTGAGCTCCTCGGCTCGTCCGGTGAGGACGAGCTGCCGTTCGCACTCGTCGTCGAGCCGGGCCACGTGCCGAGGGTCGCGCTGAACCAGATCCACTTCCACCTGAGCAGCAATGCGGCCAGCCAGGAGGACACGGTCGCTCGCGCGATCGAGCTGGGCGCGACCCACCTCGACGTCGGACAGCTGCCCGCGGAGGACCACGTTGTCCTCGCCGACCCCGACGGCAACGAGTTCTGCGTGATCGAGGCGGGCAACAGCTGGATGGCCGGGACGGGGTTCCTCGGTGAGGTCGCGGCAGACGGGACACGCGAGGTCGGGATCTTCTGGAGCGCGGCCCTCGACTGGCCGCTCGTCCACGACGAGGACGGCGAGACCGCGATCGCGCCGCCGGACGGTGGCATCAAGATCGCCTGGGGCGGCCCACCGCTCAACCCGCAGCACGACCGCAACCGCATGCACTTCGTGCTCGGGACCGACGACCTCGAGGCCGAGGTCGAGCGGCTCGTCGGGCTGGGCGCGACCGTCGTCGAGCGCGGCCACGGCGACGTCGAGATGGCCGACCCGGACGGGAACGAGTTCCGCCTGCGCGGCTGACGGCGTACACCTGTCCGAGAACTCGCCCCGAAGTGCCCAGCCGAAGGGCGACATCGCGGACACGTGTCGGTGTTCGGGCGCCAAGGTACGCCCGTGCGGCGGAAGTGGCCGCCGGATCGCGCGTGGGAGGGCCACAACCGCCGCACGTGCGCGCGTAGTCGAACCCCGTCAGCGGGTGCGGAAGGTCCAGCTGGCCCGCTGGATTCCCGGCTTGTCCGGGTCCTGGTCGAGCGCGTTGCCGAGGGTGTCGCGGACCTTCGAGGTCACGACGACGCGGTAGGTCGTGCCGGGTCGCAGGCGGCTCTTCGGCGTCAGGGTGAGCCGCGCCCGCTGGGCGTCGTACGACATCCGCATCGGCACGCGCACGGCCTTGCCCTTGCGCTGCAGCCGGACGCTGGCCCGGGTGAGGGTGGCGGCACGGATCTTCGTGGAGAAGGTGACCTTGATGGAGGCGCTCCGGCTCACGCGCGTCGCCCCGGCGCCGGGCACGGACGCGTTCACCACCGGCGCCACTGCGGCGGGGGGCGTGGGGGCCGGCGTCGGGGTCGGGTCGGGAGCAGTCGGGTCCGACACGTCCTGCCACAACGGCGTCACCCAGTAGCTCGAGCTGCGGAAGCCGTCCGTGGGAGAGGTGCAGGGCGCGACGTCGTAGCAGTGCACACCGTTGGGCGCGGAGTCCGTCGCGCGCAGGGCGGTGATGGGTCCGCGGGTCACCTGGCGGTCGAAGAAGTCGTACTGGAAGGCGTACTTCGTGGCCGGCGTGTAGTAGGACGCGATGTAGCTCTGGCCGGGAGAGATGGCGACGGGCTGGGCGAAGACCAGGTCCTGCCACCCCTTGCGCGTCGTCGGCGCGAACGTCCCCGTCGCGATGCGGTTGCCCTGACCGTCCCAGAGCGAGCCGGTCACCGTCGCCGGGTCGACGCGGTAGGCGCGGACGCCGACGACGCTGACCACGCGGGAGGTCCGGAACCGGGTCCCCAGCTCCACGCCGTTGCGCCAGTCGTTGGCCGTGCAGAAGCCGTCGTCGAGCTTCCAGCGACCGCAGTCCTCGGCCTTCAGGCCGGGGCCGAAGTCGGCGTCCCAGAGCGCGGCGGGCCCCGGTGCCGTGCGGGGCGCCTGCGCGGGCGTGGCTGCGGAGGGCAGCAGCGTCGACGACGCCAGCACCAGCCCAGCCAGAGACGCGACGAGCGTCCTGATCCCCATGTCTCCCCAACCCCCACGTGTGTGGCGCGAACCTAACAACCCACCCCTAGGGGTGACCGGCGAATCGGACGGAAGGCGCCGGTGGTCTAGCCGCGTTCGAGCTCGACGGCCTCGGGGGTGTGGAGGCGCACCATGAACCGACCGGCATGGACGGGGACCGACGCCCGCGTCAGCCGGGAGACCACGACCATGGTCAGGAAGGACGCCGGCACGGACCACGCCGCCGGCTGGCCGAGCAGCGCCGCCGCCCAGCCCGCCGACGGGGACGCACCCAGCGTCCACGCGACCGCCGCGCCGGAGCCGAGCCCGCCGACGAGCAGCCCCGCCACGGCCCCGGCGGGGGTCAGCCCCCGCCACCAGATCCCGAGCATCAGCAGCGGCGCGAACGTCGACGCGGTCACCGCGAACGCCAGGCCCACGGTCCGGGCCACCGCGACGTCCTGAGCCGGCAGCGAGGCCAGGAGGGGTACGACGACGGCGATCGCGGCGGCGACGCGGAACGCCGCCACCCCGCCGAGCCGGTAACGGCCCCACCGCCGCCCGGTGACGTCCTGGGACAGCACGCCGGCAACCGCGATGGTCAGCCCCGAGCTCGTCGACAGGAACGCGGCGAAGGCCCCGGCGGTGACCAGACCGGTGAGCACCGACCCCGCCATTCCGGGCACCATCAGGTGCGGCAGCTCGAGCACCAGCACGTCGGACCGCCCGTCGACCAGGTCGGCGGCGTAGATGCGGCCGAGGGCGGCGTACAGCGGCGGCAGGACGTAGAAGATGCCGAGCAGCACCAGCACCGCGAGCGTCGTGCGCCGGGCGGCCCGGCCGTCGGGGTTGGTGTAGAAGCGCACCACCACGTGCGGCAGCCCCATCGTGCCCAGGAAGGTCGCGATGATCAGGGAGTACGTCGTGTAGAGCCCGATGCTGTCCCCGGGCGAGGCGAGGGGCACCGACCACGACTGCGGCGCGGCACGGGTCGGGTCGGGTGCGCCGTCGCTCGCCCAGACCGCGAGCAGCACGAAGACCGGGACGAGCAGCGCGGTGAGCTTGAGCCAGAACTGGAAGGCCTGCACGAAGGTGATCGACCGCATCCCGCCGGGGCTCACCGACGCCAGCACCACCAGCGCCACCACGAGCGAGCCGGCCCACGTGGGCGCATCGATGGTGGCCCGCAGGGTGACCCCCGCCCCCTGGAACTGGGGCAGCAGGTAGAGCCACCCGATCCCGACCACCAGCACCGAGCACAGCTTGCGCACGCCGCGCGAGCCGAGCCGAGCCTCGGCGAAGTCGGGAAGCGTGTACGCCCCGGAGCGACGCAGTGGGGCGGCGACGAGGACGAGCAGGACGAGGTAGCCGGCGGTCCAGCCGACCGGGTACCAGAGCATCTCCGCGCCGAAGGTGAGCAGCAGCCCGGCGACGCCGAGGAAGGAGGCGGCCGAGAGGTACTCGCCACCGATCGCGCTCGCGTTCAGCCGGGGGCGCACGGTGCGGGAGGCGACGAAGAAGTCGCTGGTCGTGCGCGAGATGCGCAGGCCCCACGTGCCGATCGCGAGCGTGGCCAGCGAGACCAGGACGACCGCCACGACGCCGGGCACGACGCTCGTGTTCACGCGGAGTCCTCGGGAAGGACCGTGCCCACCAGGTCGGCGAAGTCGCGCTCGTTGGCCTCGGAGCGCCTGACGTAGAACCAGCCGAGCAGCACCAGCCACGGATAGGTGAGCAGTCCGAGCAGCAGCCACGCCAGCGGCACCGGCCCCAGGCGTACGTCGCCGAGCGAAGGGAACAGGTGGAACAGCAGCGGCAGCAGGCCGAGGGTCAGCGCCAGCGCGACCAGCACCCGTCCCGCCAGCAGCAGCTGCTCACGCAGCAGGGAGCGCATGAACACCTCGCCGAGCGCCGTCTCGGCGTCGATCTCGCGCGTGCCCGTCGACCGTACGACGTCCGCGCGGCGCCGCGGCGGCCCGGTGACCCGCACCCGTGGTGGCGGGTCGCTCATGTCTGGCGCCGGGTCAGCACGGACCGCAGCTCGCGGGTGTGGCGCCGGCTGACCGGCAGCTCGGTGCCGCCGATGACGACGCTGACCCGTCCGCCCTCGCTGCGCACCTCCTCGACGTGGGGAAGCGCGACGAGGACCGAGCGGTGGATCCGCACGAAGCCGGCGGAGGCCCACTGCTCGGCCAGCGAGCTGAGCGGCGTGCGGACCAGGTGGGAGCCCTCGGCGGTGTGGAGCCGGGCGTAGTCGCCCTGCGCCTCCACGTGGGTGATCTCGGAGCGGTTGATGAACCGGGTGACTCCGCCGCGCTCCACCGGGATCTGCACGTCACCCGACGGCGCGGGGCCGCCGGCCTCCACCACCCGTCGTACGGCCTCGGCGAGGCGCTCCTCGCGCACCGGCTTGAGGACGTAGTCGACCGCACGCAGCTCGAAGGCCGCGACGGCGTGCTCCTCGTGGGCGGTCACGAAGACCACCGGCGGCGGGGACTTGAAGCGCGAGAGGACCTGGGCGAGGTCGAGCCCGGTCAGGCCGGGCATCTGGATGTCGAGGAAGACCGCGTCGACCTCCTCGGCCTGCAGCACCCGCAGCGCCTCGGTCGCGGAGTCGCTGCCCATCACCTCGCCGATGCGCGGGTCGCGCCCGAGCAGGAAGGTGAGCTCGTCGAGCGCCGGTCGCTCGTCGTCGATGACGAGGACCTTGAGCAGCGGGGTGGCGGTCATACCTGGACTCCGGGGGCGAACTTCGGCACCCGCACGATCACCTTCGTGCCGGCGCCGGGCGCGGTCTCGACGACCAGACCGTAGTCGTCGCCGTAGGCGTTGCGCAGCCGCGCGTCCACGTTGCCCAGCCCGACCGAGTCCATCGACGCGTCCCCGGCGAGCGCGCGACGCACGCGGTCGGGGTCCTCGCCGGTGCCGTCGTCCTCGACCTCCAGCACGCACTCCTGGTCGAGGTCGCGGGCGGTGATCGAGAGCCGGCCGACACCGTCCGCCTTGTCGGCACTCGCCTCCAGCCCGTGGCGTACGGCGTTCTCCACCAGAGGCTGGATGCACAGGAACGGCACCGCCACGGGCAGCACTTCAGGTGCGATCTGCAACGTGACGTGCAGCCGCTCGCCGAAGCGGGCTTGCTCGAGGAGGAGGTAGCGCTCGACCGAGCGGAGCTCCTCGGCGAGCGTCGTGTACTCGCCGTGGCGGCGGAACGAGTAGCGGGTGAAGTCGGCGAACTCCAGCAGCAGCTCGCGGGCCCGGTCGGGGTCGGTGCGCACGAAGCTGGCGATCGCGCCGAGCGAGTTGTAGATGAAGTGGGGACTGATCTGCGCGCGCAGCGCCCGGACCTCGGCCTCCATCAGGCGGGTGCGCGAGGCGTCGAGCTCGGCCAGCTCGAGCTGCCCGCTCACCCAGGACGCCACCTCGTCGGCGGCGCGCACCAAGCCGCCGGTCGTGTGCGGGGCGCCCACGACGAGCGCGCCGACGAGACGGTCGTCGACGGCCAGCGGGCTGACGATCGCCTGCCGCACCTGGCAGCCGCCGTCGTCGCAGACGAGCGTGCGCTCGTCGACGATCATCGTCCGGCCGGTCTCGGCGACCTGGCTGATCGTGGCGGCGAGCTGGCTGCGGTGGTGACCGCCGAGGCCGTCCCACGCCAGCAGGCCGCTGCTGTCGCCGAGCCCGGCGGCAGGTGTGCCGAGCAGGGCGCGGAGGTGGTGCACGGACCGTTCGGCACTCGCCGAGGTCAGGCCCTCCCTCAGCGCCGGGCTGGCCAGCGAGGCGTTGTGCAGCGCGCGAAACGCGGCGCGGTCGGCCTCGCCGCCCAGGGACGTACGCCGCCACCGCCATCTCGCCACGGGGCGACAGTAATCGTCCGGAGTCGAGTGCGGACCCCCGTGGCGACCACTACCGCGGGCGCACTCGACCCCGGAGGGCGCGATCAGCGCTCGCAGCGGCGCTCTCGCTCGGCGCTGCAGCGGTCGCGGCGTCCCTGGCCGCCATCGGCCTCGTCCCGCCCCGGGCCGCCGCGCAGCACGTCGTCGCCGTTGGCTCCCTCGAGCAGGTCGTTGCCGGGACCGCCGACCAGCGTGTCGTCGCCGCTCTGGCCCTTGAGCTCGTCCGCGCCGGCGCCGCCGACCATCCGGTAGCGCTCGGGGCATTCGGGCGAGGTCTCGAACCAGTACTCGTACCGACGGCTGAGGGTGTCGTCGCCGCCCCGGCCGCGGACGACGCCGTCGCACGCGGACACACCGATGTCGTTGCCCCGGTCGGTGCCCTTCACGCGCACCGTGCGGGCGTGCACGGCGGCGTCCTCGAAGCCACGCACGGTGGCGGCGTACGACGCCGACGCGTCGGAGGCCACCAGCCGCTCCTTGTGGAGGTCGACGTCGAGGGTGCGCTCGCGGTCGAGGACGTAGAGCAGGTCGCGCCCGGAACCGGCGTCGAGCACGGTGCCGTCCAGGAGGACCGAGTCGGTCGTGATCTCGTCCTTGCCGCCGGCCATGTCGGCCGTGACGACGGCGCTGGCGGCGTAGACGGTGAGGACGTCGGCCGCCGTGGTGCCGGTGAACGCGACGTCGACCGGGTCCTCGTGGGTGGGCCACACGGTGAACGACTCCACCTGGGACCAGGGGAGCGTCTGCTGCCCGTCCTCGGTGAGCCGGCCGCCGGGGCTGTCGATGACGAGGTCGTGCGCCGAGGTGCTGAGCGAGAGCGTGTCAGTGCCGGCGCCGCCCGAGACGATGCCGCCGGAGGCGGTGCGTCCGAGCCACGCGAGGTAGTCGCCTCCACTGCCGAGGTCGACCTCGTCGGTGTTGGCGAGGCCCTCCTGGCCGCTGACGAGGCTGTCGGCACCGCCGCCGCCCACGAGGAGGTCCCGGTCGGCGTCGAGGTGCTCGTAGTCGGACGAGCGCGTGCCGGCGTCGACGTCGTCGCTGCCCCCACCGCCGTGGAAGGTGTCCGCGCCCGCCCCCAGCGTCCCGGTCGCCGGCCAGTCGGGCGCCGCCGTCCCGTCGACGACGTCGTTGCCCGGCCCGGTGTCGATGGTGACGGGACGCTCGGTCCACTTGCCCTGGTCGGGACCGGTGATGCAGACCAGGTCGTCGCCCCCGAGGGTCGTCACGTCCTGGCTGCGGTTGGTCACGATGACGTCGCGGCCCTCGGTGCCGACGATGTCCTTCCTCGGGGTGCCCACGATGGTGGCGGCCTCGCCGCGGCAGGTCTCGCCCGCGGCGGTGGCGGAGTACGCCGGCGCGAGCAGGGTCAGGCCGAGCAGGCCGGCTGCGGTCAGTGTCGTCGTACGTCGCATGCGTCCCCCTGGAAGCAGTCAGCGGAAGTCGATGAGCAACATGTCGGTGTCGGTGCCGTCGCTCACGACCGGTCCCTCCTGTGACGGCTCGTCCGGGCCGGAAGTTGCCGGTTCGTCGCCATCGACCACGACCGCGCGGTAGCAGCGGGTGACGTAGGGGACCTGCATGCCGTCCATGCCGCGGCCGTAGTCGTCATAGAAGGCGAGCAGCTCGGCGAGGTGGCGCTCGCGCCCGGCGTCGTCCATCGCCGCGAAGCTGGAGCGCGAGCGCGCCAGGTCGAGCACGGTCTCGCGGTTGACCTCCTGCCAGTGCTTGAAGGTCGCCTCCTCCACGAAGCCGAACAGGTCGCTGTGCACGAGGTGCTGCGACGAGCTGGTGTTGGACTCCTGGCGGCCGAGGATGTCGCCCATCCGGCGCACCCACGGGATGCGCTCGTCGCGGCTGTTCCACACGAGTGCCAGGTGCCCGCCCGGCTTGAGCACGCGGGCGATCTCGGCGAGGGCGGCCTCGTGGTCGAACCAGTGGAAGGCCTGCGCCACGACCACCACGTCGACGGAGCGGTCGTTCGCGGGGATCTCCTCCGCGGTCGCGACCTTGGCGCTCACCTCGGGCACGCGCTCGCGCAGCACCTCGAGCATCGCCTCGTCGGGCTCGGTCGCGAAGACCGCGTGCCCCTGGTCCACGAGCTCGCGGGTCAGCTTGCCGGTGCCGGCCGCCAGCTCGAGGACGACCTTGGCCTCCCCGCCGGTGAGCCAGGCGACCGCCTGGGCCGGGTACGACGGGCGACCCCGGTCGTAGGCCTCGGCGACGGGCCCGAACGACCGTGCGCGGTCGACCGGGGCAGGGGCTGCAGGGAGTTCGTCGCTCATCGCGGACAGGCTACAAGCGCGAGCGCGCCGCGCTCAGCGGCGTGCCTCGCAGCGACGCACCGTCTCGCCCTGGCAGGCGTCGCGTCCCGACCTGCCGTCGACGAAGTCCTTGCCGGGACCGCCGATGAGGCGGTCGCGGCCGTTCGAGCCCGCGAGCGTGTCCTTTCCCGGGCCACCGAAGAAGCGCACCCGGGGCTTGCGGGCGCAGTCGGCGCGGCCGAGGTCCGCGGTGGCGTCGAGGGCGGTGATGACGTCCTTCCCGCCCAGGCCGTGCGCGGTCGCGCGGCAGGCGAGGACGGCCACGTCGTTGCGGCCGGGCGTGCCGAGGACCTCGACGTCCGGTGCGACGACGGTGGCGTCCTCGAAGCCGCGGGCCGCGATCGTGACCTCGCCCTTGCCGCGGCCCGTCGAGAGCCGGCCCTTGCGGAGGTCGAGGTCGACGTCGGACACAGAGGCCATGCCGAGGTCGAGGCGGTCGGTCCCGCGCCCGCCGCTGAAGGAGGCGTTGTCCTTGGTCTTCTCCTGGGAGACGATCCGCAGCTCGTCGTCCCCCGACCTGAACGACACCTGGAAGAGGGTCGAGCTCCGCAAGCCGTCGAAGAACAGCGAGTCGTGGCGCTGGGTGCCACCGAAGCTGAAGCGGGTCAGGCCCGGGTGGGAGGTGACCGCGAACCGCGCGAAGCCCGAGATCCGCTGCAGCGGTGCCCGTGCCATGCCGAGGGTGCCGAGGTCGGCGTTGATGGACACGCCCCACGCCTCGACCGGGTGCAGCCGGAGCAGGCTGTCGTCCCCTCCGTCCAGCACTCCTGCGCCGGTCGCCACGCCGTACCACGACAGGTCGACCCACCCGGCCCGCACCTCGTCGGAGTTGGCCTGCTGCGCCTGGCCCGAGACCACGACGTCCTCGCGCAGGCCGCGCCACCCCGCGTCGATCACGTCGCGCCCGCTGTCGAGGGAGGTCCCCGCCTGGACGGTCCCGGCGTGCACCACGTCCCAGGCCGGAGAGCCGACGTAGCGGTCGTCGCCCTCGCCCAGGACGCTCTCGCTCCCCGCCACGGCCGCACTGGCGTCCACGCTGTCGTTGCCCGCGCCCGCGTCGACCACGGGTCGCGCCCCACCGGTCACGCACACGAGGTCGTCGCCTCCGAGCGCGAGGACGCGCGTCGCGCCCTCGGTGGCGATGACGTCCTTCCCCTCCGTGCCGGTCAGCGTGCCGGAGGTGTCACCGGGCCCGCTGATCGTCACCGCCTGCCCCTGACAGGTCGTCGGTGCGGCGCCGGCCGAGGTGGCCGGCAGGAGCGTGGCTCCGAGGAGCGCGGTGGCGAGGAGTGCCGTGGTGGAGCGGTGCATGGACGTGTTCCCCCGTCGTGGTGGTCGGCTGTGGCGCAGGTTACGGGGTGGGATGCCGCGACCGGACGAAAGGTTGCCGCGACTACCGTCCTCCCCATGACCGACCCGCTCGCCTGGCTCACCGACCTCGAGGGGGTGCGCTCGGCCTACGCCGGCACCCGCGACGGCATCGACGTGATGCTGCGCGACCGCGGGCTGCGGCGTACGTCGCCGGAGATGACCGCCGAGTCGCTGCTGCGTGGCGCGCACGCGAGCGCCGTGCTCGAGGGGTCGGGGTCGTCGTTGGAGCAGGTCCGGGCGGGGGAGGGCGACGGGATCGCCGCCGACGCGGTCCGCCTTTCCGCCTCGATGCTGGCACTGGCACCGTTGCTGAAGACCGCACCGTTGCAGGCGATCGCCCGGCTGCACACGGTGGTGGCGTCCTCCGCGCTTCCCGCGGAGGAGCTGGGCCGCCCCCGCGACGCGGCGTCGGCCGACCGCCTGCGCGGGGTGTCCGAGCTGCTGCTCTCCGGCACCGAGGCACCGGCGCTCCTGGTCGCGGCCGTCGCGCACGCCGACGTGGCAACCGCAGCGCCGTTCGCCTCGCACAACGGGATCGTCGCCCGCGCGCTCGAGCGGCTCGTGCTGGTCTCGCGCGGCGTCGACGCCAAGTCGCTGGTGGTGCCGGAGGCCGGGCACCTGGCGCACCGGGCGGCCTACGAGTCGAACCTGCGCGGCTACTCCGAGGGCGGCCCGAGCGGGGTCCACTCCTGGGCGCTCTACGGTGCCGAGGCCTTCGCCGCGGGCGCCGAGGCGTCACCGCTGCGCGGCTGAGGAGCAGATACGAGAGGGGCACATGCGAGCGGCACCCGCTCACATGGATCGGGTGCCGCCGCCTACACGTGATGCCGTGGCTACCAAGCGTGCTCTTCTCAATCGCTGCCTCGGGCAGATCCCGATCGGCCAGCACCCCATCGGATGGGTGGATCGCCGCGTGGGTACCCGGTACACGTGCTGTCTCTTGAGTTGCTGCTTCAGTTCTAGCCCGCCCCGCAGGGGTCTTCAAGGGTTGACTTTCCCCCCTGCCGGTGGGTGCACGGGGATCGGCTCCGAACTGGCCGGAACTCGTCAGGCCTCGAGCCCGCGGCGCTTCCGGTTGGCCCAGATGACGCCCCCGGCGGCGACCGCGCCGCCCACGGCGAGGGCCGCGAGCGTGGGCTTGGCGGGCGGTACGGGGAGGTGCCGGCGCAGCGCCACGGGTCGCACGAAGAGCAGCACCGGCCACTCCCGGGTGATCGCGATGCGGCGCAGCTCCTTGTCGGGGTTGACCGCGAACGGGTGGCCGACGACCTCGAGCATGTGCACGTCGGTCACCGAGTCGCTGTAGGCGTAGGACTCGGCCAGGTCGTAGCCCACGGTCGCGGCGAGGTGCTCGATCGCGCGCGCCTTCTCCTCGGCGTAGGCGTAGTAGTCGATGTTGCCGGTGTACTTGCCGTCGACGATCTCCATCCGGGTCGCGACGACGCGGTCGGCGCCCAGCATCCGCCCGATCGGCTCGACCACCTCGGCGCCGCTGGCCGACACGATGACGATGTCGCGGCCGGCGGCGCGGTGCTCCGCGATGAGCGTCACCGCCTCGTCGTACACGAGCGGCTCGACGATGGTGGTGATCGTCTCGGTGACGATCTCGCGCACCGTCGCGACGTCCCAGCCGGCGCACAGCTGCGACATGAAGGCGCGCATCTTGTCCATCTGGTCGTGGTCGGCGCCGCCGGTGAAGAAGAGGAACTGTGCGTAGGCCGAGCGCAGCATCGCGCGCCGCGAGATGAGTCCGCCCGCCTGGAACTCGCGGCTGAAGGCCAGCGTGCTCGACTTGGCGATGATCGTCTTGTCGAGGTCGAAGAAGGCCGCGGTGGGGCGAGGCATGCCGTCATCGTAGGGGGCCGACCGACGAGGATCGTGGGCCTTCCGGCGTCCACAGCCCCGAGCTGGAGGCGGTCCTCCACAGGCAGTCGGGGCGAGCACGCCACGGCGTGGGTCCCGCCGGTGAGGCTCGTCCGCATGCCCGTCCTCCTCCTCACCCGTTCCCCCTCCGTCCACGACGCCGTGGTGCCGCTGTGTGCTGCTGCTGGGGTGGGCGCCGAGGTCTGTCGTGACCCGGTGCTCGCACTCGCCGCGTGGGCGGAGGCCGACCTGGTGCTCGTCGGTGCCGACCTGGCGGACGGGGTGGCCGCCCTCTCGCCAGGGCGCCGGGAGGGCGTCCTCGTCGTCGGCGTCGCTCCCGAGGACGCCACCTTCCGGGCCGCCGTCGAGCTCGGAGCGCAGGCGGTCGTCGACCTCGGCTCGGCCGCGGAGTGGCTGGTCGACGCGCTGGCCGACGTCGGCGAGCAGGCGTCCCCGGGCCGGGTCGTCGGGGTGGTCGGGGGCTCGGGAGGGGCCGGCGCCACCACGCTGGCATGCGCCCTCGCCCAGTGGCACGCCGCCCGGGCGCCGACGCTGCTCGTCGACACCGACCCCCTCGGCCCGGGGCTGGACCGGCTGCTCGGGATGGAGGGTGAGGTGGGCGTCCGGTGGGAGGCACTGGCCGAGACTGCGGGCCGGCTGGGTGCCCGGGCGCTGCGCGAGGGCGTGCCGCGGCGCGACCACCTCGGAGTGCTCACGTGGTCGGGGCTGCGACGCCGGCTCGACCTGCCGACGGTGCGCCGGATCCTGCCGTCGGCGGTGCGCGGCCACGACCTGGTCGTCGTCGACCTGGCCCGCCACGGCGAGTCGCTGGCCGAGCTGGTCGACCGCTGTGACGACCTCCTCGTCGTCACGCCGGCCACCGTGCCCGGCCTGGCGGCGACCGCGCGCCTCGTGGGACTGCTCGGCCGTGATGGAAGGGCCGCCCGCGCGGGGCTGGTCGTGCGGCCCGGCGGTCTCGGTGACGCCGATGCGGAGCGGGTCACCGGGCTGCCGGTCGTCGCGGCGCTGCCCGACCAGCGCGGCCTGGCGACCTCCGTCGACCGGGGGCTCGGGCCGCTGTCGAGCCGGGGCCCGCTGGCCCGCGCGGCCCGCGACCTGCTGGGGGAGGCGGCGTGAGCACCCCGGTCCCTGCGACCGTGCTCGACGACGTACGCCGCCGGCTGGCGGGTGCCGCGGGCGAGCTGACCCCCCACCGGGTGGCGGAGGCGTTGCGGGCGTCCGGCTCGCCGGTGGGCGACGCGACCGTGCTCGCGGTCCACGACCTGCTCCGGCGCGACGTGCTCGGCGCCGGTCCGCTCGAGGAGCTGCTGCGCCTCCCCGACGTCACCGACGTGCTCGTCAACGGTCCCGGGGAGGTCTGGATCGACCGGGGCCGCGGCCTCGAGCGGGCCTCGGTGACCTTCGCCGACGACGCGGCCGTGCGCCGGCTCGCGCAACGGCTGGCCGCCTCGGCCGGGCGGCGTCTCGACGACGCGACGCCGCACGCCGATGTCCGGCTGCCCGACGGCACCCGGTTCCACGCCGTGCTCGCGCCCGTCGCCCGGTCCGGCACGGTGATCTCCCTGCGCGTGCCACGCGGTCGGGTGTGGACCCTGCCGGAGCTCGTCACGGCCTCGGCCCTCCCGCCCGAGGGTGCCTTCCTGCTGGAGGAGGTCGTCGACGCGAGGTGCGCGTTCCTCGTCACCGGCGGCACGGGCACCGGCAAGACCTCGGTGCTGTCCGCCCTCCTCTCACTGGTCGATCCCGGCGAGCGCATCGTGCTGGTGGAGGATGCCAGCGAGCTGCGGCCCGCGCACCCGCACGTGGTCGGGCTGGAGGCACGGCCACCCAACATCGAGGGTGCCGGCGAGATCTCACTGCAGACCCTCGTCCGGCAGGCGCTCCGGATGCGACCGGACCGCCTCGTGGTCGGTGAGGTGCGCGGCGCCGAGGTCGTCGACCTGCTGGCCGCGCTCAACACCGGCCACGGAGGCGGCTGCGGCACCCTCCACGCCAACTCGGCGGCCGACGTCCCGGCCCGGGTCGAGGCGCTCTCGCTGGCGGCCGGGCTCCCACGTGCGGCGGCGCACAGCCAGCTCGCCTCCGCCCTCGACGTGGTGATCCACCTCGGCCGAGGACGCGACGGGCGTCGTCGGGTCCTCGAGCTCGCGGTGCCCCAGCGCGACACCGCAGGCCTGGTCACGCTGGCCACCGCGGCGACGTTCGAGTCCGACCGTGTCGTCCGCGGACCGGCGGCGACGGCCCTCGCCCGGAGGCTGGAGTCGGTGTCGTGCTGAGCGCGTGGGTCACCGCGGTGCTGCTCGGCTCGGCCGTGGCGCTCCTGCTGCCGGCCGGGTCCGCCGTCTCCGAACGCGGCCGGGTGCGTGCACCGAGCCGGGGTCGGCCACTACGGAGCCGGAGGCGCGAGCGTGCCGCGGACCAGGCGGCGGTTCTCGAGGTGTGCGACCTGCTGGCGGCCGAGCTCGCCTCCGGGCAGCCGCCGGGCACGGCGCTGGTGGCGGCCGGGGAGCGCTGGCCGCCGTTGCGGCCGGCCGTCGAGGCGCACCACCTCGGTGCCGACGTGCCGCAGGCGCTGCGCGAGGTCGCGACCCAACGGCCCGGGGCGGTCGACCTGCGGTGGGTGGCCGGCGCCTGGCAGGTGGCCCACCACTCCGGTCACGGGCTGGCCACCGCCCTCGAGCGCACCGCCACCGGGCTGCGCACCCGTCGCCGCACCCGTCGGCTGGTCGACTCGGAGCTCGCGTCCGCCCGTGCGACGGCCCGGCTCGTCGCCTGCCTGCCGCTGGCCGTGCTGCTCATGGGCTCCGGAGCCGGGTCCGACCCGTGGGGGTTCCTGCTCGGCACCCCCGTCGGCGTGGCCTGCCTGCTGGCCGGGCTGGGTCTGCTCGCCCTGGGCCTCTGGTGGATCGAGCGGCTGGCCGACCGGGCGGCCGCGCCATGACCTGGCTGACCGCCGCCTGCGCCTCGCTGGCGGTCGTGCTGTGGGCGGCCCCGGCGCACCGGCCGGCGACCCAGCCGGGTCCGTCCCGCTCGCCCGTGCGGCTGCTGCGGCTGGTGGGGATGGTCGGCGCCGGCGCGTCCGCGTGGCTCTTCGTCGGCGGTGCCGCCGGGCCGGTCGCCGGGTTGGCGGGGGTGGTCGGCGCGTGGTGGGCGCTGTCACGCGTCGAGCCACCCGGTGTGCGCCGCGAACGCGAGGAGGTGCAGCGGACGCTCCCGCACCTCATCGACCTCTTCGCCTCCACGCTCCGGTCGGGCGCCGCGCCCGTGGCCGGCCTGGCCCAGGTCTGCGCGGCTCTGCCCGGTCCGGCCGCCGACCGGCTCATCCCGGTCGTCGAGCACGCCCGGTGGGGCGCCGGTGCGGCCGAGGCGTGGGAGTCGGTCGGCGACGACGAGCAGCTGGCGCCGCTGGTGCGCGCCATGGTCCGCGCGCAGGCCTCGGGGGCGTCGGTGGTCGACCTCGTCGAGCGGCTGGCCGACGAGCTCGAGCGCGAAGGACTCGCGCGAGCCGAGGACGCCGCGAGGAAGGTGGGCGTCGCTGCCGCGGTGCCGCTCGGCGTCTGCCTGCTGCCGGCCTTCCTCCTCCTCGGTGTGGTGCCCACCGTCGCCTCGCTGCTCGGCTCGGTGGCGCCGTGACGACGGGCCGCGAGTCGTGCACAGGCACCGCGGATCGCGGACCGTCCACAGCCCGCTGGGCGCGCGGGTGCGCACCCTGGCCCGAGCGCCCAAGGTCGATGCACCGGGGCTCATCGGGAGCCCCGCACCACCTCAGGAGGACGGATGACGACCACGCCACGCGACGACCGGGGCATCACCACAGCGGAGTACGCCGTGGGCACCGCGGCCGGGGCCGGGTTCGCCGGTCTGCTCTACAAGCTGCTCACCGGCAGCTTCGGCGACCGGTTGCTGGGCCGGCTCTTCGACCACGTGATGAGCCTGCTCGGCATCGGCTGATGCCGGCCCGTCGGCACGCGGAGCGTGGCGCGGCCACCGCCGAGCTGGCCCTCGGCATCCCGCTCCTGGTGGCGCTGACGGCCGGGCTCGTCTGGATGCTGGCCGTCGGCGCGGCCCAGGTGCGCGTGGTCGACGCGTCCCGCGAGGCGGCCAGAGCCGTGGCTCGGGGTGACGACGTGGCCGCCGCGGAGGCGGTGGCGCTGCGGATCGCGCCCGAGGGCGCCCGTGTCCGGGTGGTCGTCGGCGACGGTCAGGTCGCGGTCACCACCAGCGTGCGGGTGCGCGGCCCCGGCGGGTTGCTGTCCTCGTTGCCCGGCGTCACCGTCTCCGACGACGCGGTCGCGCTGGTGGAGGACCCGTGAGGTGGCGGCCGGAGCACGGGGGTGCCACCGTGCTGGTCGTTGCGATGGCTGGGGTGCTGCTCGCCGTGACGGGCGGGCTGGCCGCGGTCGGCGGCCTCGTGACGGCCCAGCGCCGGGCCCAGGCGGCCGCCGACCTCGCCGCGCTCGCGGCGGCGACGACGCCCTCTGGGGGTGCCTGCGCCGAGGCCGCGCGCACGGCGTCCGCCAACGACGCAGCGCTCGTGGGCTGTCGGGTCGCCGGTCAGGAGGTGACCGTCGTGGTGGCCGTCCCCGGTCCGGCGGTCCCGTGGCGGACGGTCCGCGTCACGGCCGAGGCCCGGGCCGGTCCCGGGTGATTCAGGTGCGGGGGTCGCCGTCGCCTTCCTCGCGGCGCTCGGCGTCGACGCGCTCGAGCTTCTCGTTCAGCTTGGTCAGCTCCTTGCGCTCGCGCCGCTGGGCCAGGCCCCGACGGGTGCCCCACTTGAGGATCGAGAAGCCCCAGAGGATGGCGGCGCCGGCGGCGACGCCGATCAGGAACGACTCGAGCGTGGACACGGTGAAGCCGAGCAGCTCACCGCCGTTGCCCGGCTCGCTGACGAACACGGCCGAGAGGATCGCGATGCCGCCGAGGATGATGAGTGCGAGTCCGAGGATGACCATGCCTCGAATCTAGCCCTTCAGGTCGTGCGCGGTGCTCCGGCGAGGAGCGCGTCGAGCAGCAGGATCGCGCCCGCCTTGTCGAGCGGGTTGTTCTGGTTGCCGCACTTGGGCGACTGGATGCACGACGGGCAGCCGCTGACGCACTCGCAGCCGGCGATCGCCTCCCGGGTCGCGGTCAGCCAGTCGACGGCCGTGTGGAAGCCCCGCTCGGAGAAGCCGGCCCCGCCCGGGTGGCCGTCGTACACGAAGACGGTGAGCAGGCCGGTGTCGGCGTGCCGGGCCGTCGAGACCCCGCCGATGTCCCAGCGGTCGCAGGTCGCGAAGAGCGGGAGCAGCCCGATCGAGCAGTGCTCCGCGGCGTGGGCGGCGCCCGGGACGTCGAGCGCGGCGAGCCCGGCCTCGGCGACCACGTCGTCGGGGACGGTCCACCAGACCGCGCTCGTGCGCAGGGTCCGCTCCGGGAGGTCGAGCGGCTCCTCGGCCAGCACCTCCCCGCCCGGTTGGCGGCGCTTGAGGAAGGAGACCACCTGGTGGGAGACGTCGACCTCGCCGAGCGCGAGCTCGCAGCCGGACCACGACTGCCGTTCGTGCGTCGCGACGATGCTGATGTCGGTGACCTCGCGGGCGGTGGTGCTGTAGGCGGGGTCGTCGCGCCGCATGGTCGCGACGGAGTGCTCGAGGTCGAGCTCCTCGACCAGCCAGGTCTCGCCCTGGTGGACGTAGACCGCGCCCGGGTGGGCCTGGTTGTGGGCACCTCCGGCGTCGACGGTGCCGACGACGCGCCCGGTGTCGGCCTCGACCAGCTGCACGGGCGAGCCGCCGGCCGAGCGGATGTCGGCGAGATCGGCGGCGCGGCCCCGGTCGGTCCAGAACCATCCCCGCGGTCGCCGCCGCAGCAGGCCGAGCTCGACGAGCTGGTCCACCACCTCGCGGGCCGTCGCGCCGAAGAGGGGCAGGTCGGCCTCCGTCAGGGGTGACTCCTGCGCGGCGGCGGTCAGGTGCGGGCCCATCACGTGCGGGTTGGAGGGGTCGAAGACCGACGCCTCGACGGGTGCGCCGATGAGCATCTCGGGGTGGGTGACGAGGTAGGTGTCGAGGGGGTCGTCCTTGGCGACCAGGATCCCGAGCGCGTCCTCGGCGCCGCGGCCCGCGCGCCCCACCTGCTGCCAGAACGCCGCGCGCGTGCCGGGGAACCCGGCGATCAGGACGGCGTCGAGCCCGCTGATGTCGATGCCCAGCTCGAGCGCGTTGGTCGCGGCCAGGCCGATCAGGTCGCCCCGGCGCAGCGCCGCCTCCAGGGCCCGGCGCTCCTCGGGCAGGTAGCCGCCGCGGTAGGCGGCCACCTTGTCGGGCAGCGACCGGTCCACCTCGGCCAGCAGCTCCGACGCGGTGAGCGCGACCTGCTCGGCGCCGCGGCGGGAGCGGATGAACGCCAGTGTGCGGACGTCCTCCGCGACGAGGTCGGCGAGGAGGTCGGCCACCTCCGACGATGCTGCGCGCCGGACCGGTGCGCCGTTCTCCCCGGCGTGGGAGGTGAAGGGCGGCTCCCACAGCAGCAGCGACACCCGGCCGCGCGGCGAGTCGTCGCGGCTGAGCGCGACGACGTCGAGGCCGGTCAGTCGCGACGCCGTCACCTCGGGCTGCGCGACCGTGGCCGAGGCCAGCACGAAGGTCGGGTGGGCGCCGTACATCGCGCACACCCGGCGCAGCCGCCGCAGCACGTGGGAGACGTGCGCCCCGAAGACCCCGCGGTAGTGGTGGCACTCGTCGACGACGACGTACTGGAGGGACCCGAGGAAGCGCGACCAGCGGTGGTGCGAGGGCAGCAGCGAGCGGTGGAGCATGTCGGGGTTGGTGAGGACGTACTCCCCGAAGTCGCGCGTCCAGTCGCGCTCCTCCCGCGAGCTGTCGCCGTCGTGCGCCGAGAGCCGTACGTCGAGCCCGAGCGACGACAACCCCGCCAGCTGGTCGTGTGCGAGCGCCTTGGTGGGCGCGAGGTAGAGCACCGAGGCCCCCCGCTCGCCCCGTGGCCCGCGTGCCGCACGGATCGCGGACAGGGCGGGCACCTGGTAGGCCAGCGACTTCCCCGACGCGGTGCCGGTCGCCACGATCACGTGGTCGCCCGCGTGGGCGGCGTCGGCCGCGACGGCCTGGTGGCGCCACGGCCTGGCCACGCCGTGGGCGGCGAAGGCGGCGCGTACGTCGTCGGGCACCCACGCGGGCCAGTCCTCGAACACCGGCTCGCGGGCGGGCAGCACCTCCAGGTGTCGGAGCCGGTCCTCCCGGCCCGGGACGGCCGCCAGCCGGTCGACCAGCGCGTCGACCTGGGGCAGCACGCCGGGGCGGGAGGGACTCACCTCTCGAGTCTGGCAAACGGCACCGACCGCCGGAGATGTTGGGGAGTCCTGCGGAACTCGTGGGACTCGTGGTTTGATACCACCCGAATGAACTAGGGGCGCGCAGTGCGTCCTGCTGGCGTACTGTCCGAACAGATTTCGGGAACCGGGGAGCAGTCGTGGATCTCACCCTTGCCACACGCGAGGTGGATGGACGCGCCGTCGTGGCCGTCGGCGGCGAGATCGACGTCTACACCGCACCCAAGCTGCGCGACTGCATCACCGAGCTGGTCGGCGCCGGCACCTACGACATCATCATCGACCTCGAGGCCGTCGAGTTCCTCGACTCCACCGGCCTCGGCGTGCTGGTCGGCGGGCTCAAGAAGGTCCGCGCCCACGACGGCTCGCTCGACCTGGTCTGCACCCAGGAGCGGCTGCTCAAGATCTTCCGGATCACGGGCCTGGCCAAGGTGTTCGTCATCCACGACTCCGTGGGCCTCGCGCCCGGCGCCTGACAGACACAGTGTGGCGTGGGTCACCCACGTCCCGTGATCCGGGTCACGTCTGCGTAGACTCCGGCGCGTTCTGACTCATCCACAGGAGGACGCGCTTATGACCGGGATCTTGCCCGCAGTCGTGAAGCCGGAGCTCGAAGGTGCGAACCTGGTCCTGGTCGTCGTCGTCGCCCTGATCGCGCTCGGCGCGCTCGGGATGGCCGCGATGTTCCGGTCCCAGGTGTTGGCAGCCGGCGAGGGCACCGACAACATGAGGACCATCGCCCAGGCCGTCCAGGAAGGCGCCAACGCCTACCTGACACGGCAGTTCCGCACTCTCGGGATCTTCGCCGCGGTGGCGTTCGTGGTCCTGTTCGCACTGCCGGCAGACGACGTCACGGTCAGGATCGGCCGCTCGGTCTTCTTCCTGGTCGGCGCCGGGTTCTCAGCCGCCATCGGCTACCTCGGCATGAGCCTCGCCGTCCGCGCGAACCTGCGTGTCGCGGCTGCCGCCGAGACCGAGGGCCGCGACCCGGCCATGACCATCGGCTTCCGCACCGGCGCGTTCGTCGGCATGGCCACCGTCGGCCTGGGCCTGCTGGGCGCCAGCCTGGTGGTCCTCCTGTTCAAGGACGAGGCCCCGCACGTGCTCGAGGGCTTCGGCTTCGGCGCCGCGCTGCTCGCCATGTTCATGCGTGTCGGCGGCGGCATCTTCACCAAGGCCGCCGACGTCGGCGCCGACCTGGTCGGCAAGGTCGAGCAGAACATCCCCGAGGACGACCCGCGCAACGCGGCGACCATCGCGGACAACGTCGGTGACAACGTCGGTGACTGCGCCGGCATGGCAGCCGACCTCTTCGAGTCGTACGCCGTCACGCTGGTGGCCGCGCTGATCCTCGGCTCCCAGGCGTTCGGCGACAAGGGCCTGGTGTACCCGCTGCTCATCCCGGCCATCGGCGCACTGACGGCTGTCATCGGCGTCTTCATCACGCGACCGAGGGCCGGCGAGAACGGCCTGACCACGATCAACCGGGCGTTCTACATCTCCGCCGCCATCGGCGCCGTCGCCTCGATCATCCTGTCCTACCTCTACCTGCCGGGCACGTTCGCCGAGTTCGACAACATCACCGGCCTCGACATGGGCACCGCGGAGGGCGACCCGAGGCTGATCGCCTCGGCCGCCGTGGTCATCGGCATCGTCATGGCCGCCGGCATCCTCGCCCTCACCGGCTACTTCACCGGCACCGAGTACCGCCCGGTCAAGGACGTCGGCAAGACCTCCCTCACCGGTGCGGCGACGGTGATCCTGTCGGGCCTCTCGGTCGGCTTCGAGTCCGCCGTCTACACGACGCTGGTCATCGGCGGCGCCGTGTTCGGGGCGTTCCTCCTGGGCGGCGCGACCGTGACCGTCTCGCTCTTCGCCGTCGCCCTGGCCGGCTGCGGCCTGCTCACCACCGTCGGCGTGATCGTGGCCATGGACACCTTCGGGCCGGTCTCCGACAACGCGCAGGGCATCGCGGAGATGTCCGGCGACGTCAGCCCCGAGGGCGCGCAGATCCTCACCGAGCTCGACGCGGTCGGCAACACCACCAAGGCGATCACCAAGGGCATCGCCATCGCGACGGCCGTGCTCGCCGCGACGGCGCTGTTCGGCTCGTACTCCACCTCGGTCGTCGAGGCCGTGCGCGACGCCGGCACCCTCAGCGACGACGACGTGTCGGGGCTCAACTTCCTCGTCTACAACCCCGGGGTCCTGGTCGGCGTGCTGCTCGGTGCAGCGGTCGTCTTCCTCTTCTCCGGCCTGGCGATCAACGCCGTCGGTCGCGCCGCCGGTGCGGTCGTGTTCGAGGTGCGCCGCCAGTTCCGCGACATCCCGGGGATCATGGAGGGCACGACCCGACCGGAGTACGGCAAGGTCGTGGACATCGTCACACGCGACTCGCTGCGCGAGCTGATCGCGCCCGGGCTGCTGGCGGTGCTGGCCCCGGTTGCCGTCGGCTTCGGCCTCGGTGTCGGTCCGCTCGCCGGGTTCCTCGCCGGTGCCATCGGCACCGGCACCCTGATGGCGGTCTTCCTGGCCAACGCCGGTGGCGCCTGGGACAACGCCAAGAAGCTCGTCGAGGACGGTCACCACGGCGGCAAGGGCTCCGATGCCCACGCCGCGACCGTCATCGGTGACACCGTCGGTGACCCGTTCAAGGACACGGCCGGCCCGGCCATCAACCCGCTGATCAAGGTGATGAACCTGGTCTCGCTGCTGATCGCGAGCGCCGTCGTGTCGATGAGCGTGGGAGAGGACCAGAACGACGTGCTCCGCATCGTCATCGCCCTGGTCGCCGTGGCGATCATCGCGGCCGCCGTGGTCATCTCCAAGCGGCGACAGGTCGTCATCGCCGACGACGGCGACAACGCCGGCTCGTCGTCGTTCAGCCCGCACACCGTCTGACCCAGCTCGACCAGCGGCCCGCCCTCCTCCGGGAGCGGCGGGCCGCTGCCGTCTGGGAGGCTGGTGCCATGCCTCCGGACATCGACGTCGCCGCGCCCCTGCGCGAGGCGCTGCTCGCCGCCGACTTCACCTACGACCGCGTCGCCGAGGCGATCGGCGAGGACGCGCACCGGGCGCTCGGCCGCAACGAGACCCTGCCCGCCCTGCGTCGTACGACGTCCGGCGGGCCGCTCGACTCGCTGGTCCGGCTCTTCCTGCTGCAGACCACCGTCACCCGCGACGAGGCGGACCGGGCGCTCCCCGGGCTGGTCGACCGGCTCTGCAACGCCGGCCTGCTCGAGCAGAGCGTCGACGAGGTGGCCGCCCGCACCGACTGCCGGCCCTACGCCACCACCGAAGAAGGGCACGACCGCGACCTGTGGGTCGTCTCCGACCTCACCCCTGGCCTCGACGGTGCGCCCGTCGCCGTCGGTCCCGACCACGTCCTCGGCATCTCGAGCGCCTCGACCAGCCTGGCCCAGCTCACCATGCGCGAGCCCGTCGGCAGCGCGCTCGACCTCGGCACCGGCTGCGGCGTCCAGGCGCTCCACCTGGCCGGCCACGCCGACCGGGTCGTCGCCACCGACGTCAACGCCCGCGCGCTCTGGATGACGCGGCTCAACGCCGCCCTCAACGAGGTCGACGTCGACGTGCGCGACGGCTCCTTCTTCGAGCCGGTGGCGGGGGAGCGGTTCGACCTGATCGCCACCAACCCGCCCTTCGTGATCTCCCCGGCGACCGGCGAGCGCCTCGTCTACCGCGACTCGGGGCTGCCCGGTGACCGCGTGGTCGAGCACATCGTGCGCACCGGGCCCGACCACCTCACCGAGGGTGGCTGGCTCCAGGTGCTGGCCAACTGGGCGATCGTCGACGGGCAGCCGTGGGACGAGCGGCTCGGCTCGTGGCTGCGCGACGACTGCGACGCGCTGGTCGTGCAGCGCGAGACTCTCGACCCGGCGTCGTACGTCGAGCTGTGGCTCAAGGACAGTGGCCACCACGGCGGTCGCGACTACGCCGCGCGCTACGGCACCTGGCTGTCCTGGCTGGAGGAGACCGGCATCGAGGGCGTGGGCTTCGGCTGGATCAACGTGCGAAGCGCAGGCGCGGGCCGCCACGAGCTGCTCGAGTGGCCCTACGACGTCGAGCAGCCGATCGGCCCGGCCATCCGGGCCTGGGGCGACGCAGTCGCCGACCTGCGCGGGCTGACCGACGACGACCTGCTGGCCGCCACCCTCCGCGCCCGTGAGGACGTCCAGCAGGAGACCGTCGGCCGGCCCGGCGCGGAGGACCCGGAGGCGATCGTGCTGCGCCAGCAGCGCGGATTCCGGCGCGCCCGCACCGCCGACACGGTCGAAGCGGCGTTCCTGGGGGCCTGCGACGGCGACCTGACGGTCGGGCAGCTCCTCGGCGCCCTCGGCTCCCTGCTCCAGCGCGACGAGGCCGAGCTGCGCGAGACCTACCTTCCGGCGGTGCGCGAGCTGGTCGCCGAGGGCTTCCTGACCACCTGAGCCCGGCCGACCGGCGCACATGTGTGCGTCGCGGCCGATGGGGTACTACCGGCCCATGCCCCACCACGACATCGACGGAGGAGACATCTGATGGCCGAGTCACACGTCAGCGACGAGCTGTGGGAGGAGTTCCACGCGGTGGTCAACATGACCTCGCGGGAGCTCGCCGACTGGATGGTCGTCGAGGCGTCCGACGGCGGCACGGCGGTCGCGCCCGACAGCCCCGAGCTCGAGGTCGGCGAGCAGGTCGTCCAGATCCTCGGCAAGCGGCGCACCGACCTCACGCCCGACGACATCGACACGATGCGCCACGTCGTGGAACAGGTGCGCACCGTGCGCGGTGACGAGCCCGAGCCGGAGGCCTACGACGACGACGTACGCCGCATGCTGATGTCGTTCGGGCACGACCCGCTGAAGCCCGCGGACGCCTGAAACCGGCTCCCGCGGGCCACGCTCCGGACCGGCCGCGCCGCCTCCCGGGGTGGCCATCTGCCGATGTGGCGCTACCGTTGCGGCGCCGAGCACATCTCGGCAGCAACAAGAGGGAGCAGATCAGAGTGGCAAAGCTCGTCATCGTCGAGTCACCGGCCAAGGCACGCACCATCGGCGGCTACCTGGGCCAGGACTACGTCGTCGAGTCCTCGATCGGACACATCCGCGACCTGCCGAACAACGCGGCGGACACCCCGGCGAAGATCAAGGACAAGCCCTGGGGCCGCCTCGCGGTCGACGTCGACAACGGCTTCGAGCCCTACTACGTCGTGCCCCGCGACAAGAAGAGCCACATCGCCAAGCTGAAGAAGCTGGTGAAGGAGGCTGACGCCCTCTACCTCGCCACCGATGAGGACCGCGAGGGCGAGGCGATCGCCTGGCACCTCCTCGACGAGCTGAAGCCGCCGAAGGGCCTGCCGGTCCACCGGATGGTGTTCCACGAGATCACCAAGCCCGCGATCCTCGCCGCGGTCGAGAACCCCCGCGAGATCAACGACGACCTCGTCGAGGCCCAGGAGGCGCGCCGCATCCTCGACCGCCTCTACGGCTACGAGGTCTCCCCGGTGCTGTGGAAGAAGGTCATGTCCGGCCTCTCCGCCGGCCGCGTGCAGTCGGTGGCGACCCGCCTGGTCGTCGACCGCGAGCGCGAGCGGATGAGGTTCAAGGTCGCCTCCTACTGGGACCTCGACGCCACCTTCGACGCCGGCACCGGCCACGACCCCCGGATGTTCCCGGCCAAGCTCTACAGCGTCGACGACGTCCGCGTCGCCCGCGGCTCCGACTTCGACAACACCGGCGCGCTCAAGGGCAAGGACAGCCCCAAGTCAGCCCGCGCCCACCTCAGCCGCGCCGACGCCGAGGCGCTGGCCGCCGGCCTCGCCGAGACGTCGTACGCCGTGCGCTCGGTGGAGTCCAAGCCCTACCGCCGCTCGCCCTACCCGCCGTTCCGCACGACCACCCTCCAGCAGGAGGCCTCCCGCAAGCTCGGGATGAGCGCCAGCGTCACCATGTCGGTGGCGCAGCGCCTCTACGAGAACGGCTTCATCACCTACATGCGTACGGACTCCACGACGCTGTCGGGCGCGGCGGTCGGCGCCGCTCGTGACCAGGTGCGTGAGCTCTACGGCGCCGAGTACCTCCCGGACTCCCCGCGCACCCACGCCTCCAAGGTCAAGAACGCGCAGGAGGCCCACGAGGCGATCCGTCCGGCCGGCGAGTCGTTCCGCACCCCGGCCCAGACCGGCCTGTCGGGCGAGCAGTTCCGCCTCTACGAGCTGATCTGGATGCGCACGGTGGCCTCCCAGATGAAGGACGCGGTCGGCAGCTCGGTGACCATCCGCATCGGTGGCGCCGCGGCCGACGGTCGCGACGTGGTCTTCAGCTCCAGCGGTCGCACGATCACGTTCCACGGCTTCCTCAAGGCCTACGTCGAGGACATCGACGACGCGTCGAAGCGCAAGGACGACGTCGAGACCCGCCTGCCCAACCTCACCGAGGGCGCCGGCGTCTCGGCCGCCACGCTGACCCCGGAGGGCCACGAGACCAAGGCGCCGGCCCGCTACACCGAGGCCACCTTGATCAAGGAGCTCGAGGACCGCGAGATCGGCCGTCCGTCGACCTACGCCTCGATCATCGGCACGATCCTCAACCGCGGCTACGTCTACAAGAAGGGCACCGCCCTGGTGCCGGCCTGGCTGGCCTTCTCGGTCACCCGCCTGCTGGAGGAGCACTTCCCGCGCCAGGTGTCCTACGAGTTCACCGCCTCGATGGAGGACGTGCTCGACGAGATCGCCAACGGCCAGCGCGACCGCGCCACCGAGCTCGGCGAGTTCTACTACGGCGCCGGCGACGTGGTCGGCCTCAAGACGCTCGTGAGCGACCTCGGCGAGATCGACGCCAAGGAGATGGCGACCTTCGCCATCGGCACCCCCGAGGACGGCATCAACCTGCGCGTCGGCCGCTACGGCCCGTACGTCGAGGGGCCGGGGCCCGACAGCGGCACTGATGGAGAGGCTGGGGCACCCGTCCGCGCCAACGTCCCCGACGACCTGCCGCCGGACGAGCTGACCGTCGCCAAGGCCAAGGAGCTGCTGGCCAACCCCGCCGGCGAGGAGCAGGTGGTGGGCACCCACCCCGACACCGGGCTCCAGATCGTGGCCAAGAACGGCCGCTTCGGCCCCTACGTCACCGAGCTGCTGCCCGAGGACGCCCCGAAGAGCGCCAAGCCGCGCACCGGCTCGCTCTTCTCGTCGATGACGCTCGACACGGTCACGCTCGAGCAGGCCGTCCGGCTGCTCGACCTGCCGCGGGTGGTCGGCGTCGACGAGGACGGCACCGAGATCACCGCGCAGAACGGTCGCTACGGGCCCTACCTCAAGAAGGGCACCGACTCGCGCAGCCTCACCTCCGAGGACCAGATCTTCGACATCACCCTCGACCAGGCCAAGGCGATCTACGCCCAGCCCAAGCAGCGCGGCCGCGGTGCGGCCACCCCGCCGCTCAAGGAGCTCGGCAACGACCCGGTCTCCGGGCAGCCGGTCGTCGTGAAGGCGGGCCGCTTCGGCGAGTACGTCACCGACGGCGAGTACAACGCCACCCTCCGCAAGGACGACACCGTCGAGTCGGTCACCCTCGAGCGCGCGGCCGAGCTGCTCGCCGAGCGTCGCGAGAAGGGTCCGGCCAAGAAGGCGGCCAAGAAGGGCGCGAAGAAGGCCCCCGCGAAGAAGACCGCCGCGAAGAAGACCGCCGCGAAGAAGACCGCCGCCAAGAAGACCACCGCGAAGAAGGCCGCCAAGAAGTCCTGAGCACTGGCCTGCCGCCGAACGGACTGAACGGGTCTGTCGCCGGCAGGATCACGCTCAGCGTTGGGCGCGGACAGTCCGTTCGGTCCGTCGCGCGGTCAGGACTCCGAGGGAGCCACGGTCTCCTGGCGGGCGTCCTTCAGCTCGAGAGCAGCACCGACGACCCAGGCGATGCCACCGAAGAGCGTCAGGTAGAGGCCGATGGCGGCGGCGCCGTTCATGTCGAGCAGGCCGATGAGGGCGACCAGGCCGGCGAACACCACCGAGGCGATCAGGCTGGCCTTCTCCGGCACCTTGGCCCGCCCGAGGAGGCCGACGCGGATGGCCAGCGCGACCGCACCGAGGATCGCGAGGATCAGGGTGAGCACGCCGTCTCCCCGAATGCCCGAGACGCTGAAGCCGAAGACCGACACCCACGGGAGGAATGCCGCAAGCGCCACCACGAGGATGGCGATGCCGGAGACGCGCTGGGGAGTGGAGAGTCTGGAGAAGTCCATGGCCCGAACGCTAGCGGTGCGTGGCGCCCCCGGTGCTCGGTTCGGACGATCACGATCGCCCGCTCAGCGCAGGCCGGCGCCGATGGCACTGGCCAGGAGGAACGCCCAGCCGCCGGTGAGGCGGTAGGCGCCTGGTCGCGGGCGCAGCAGACCGGTGAGGCCGCCGAACAGCAGGAACAGGGGTACGCCGACAGGGGTCAGAAGGACGAGCCAGGCCCAGCCCCAACGGGTGGCGCGCCACGGCTCGATCGCGCCGATCAGCAGCAACGTGGCGCACACGGCGCCGAGACCGACGAAGGCGAGCCAGCCGGGAGCGTCGAAGCCGACGATCGTCGTGCGGATGCCCGAGTAGTGCTGGTTCGTCGGGCCGGTGACCGTGACCTGGCGGCCGTTGGTGCGCAGCCAGTCGGACACGTCTCCGACCACGACCTCGTCGGCCGGTCGCCGCACCTTGTCGGCCTGCCGCTCGCTGGACGCCTGGGTGACGTCGGTGACGTACGCGATGCCGTGATCGCGCCAGCGGATCGTGACGGAGGCGTTGCCCCTGGAACCCTCGGGCAGCTGCTCCGACATGCGCACCTCGGTGACGTCGCCCGCGGCGATGGCCGCGCGGAGGTCCGACACCGTGACCGCCCGCTCACCGAGCACGACGGCGGCACCGAGCATGACCACGAGCATGGCGAGGAGCGACCACGCAGCGATGCGGTCCCAACGACCCACCGGCGGCGTCGGCTTCGCCGTACTCGCCGCCGCCACCTCGGCCTCCATGGTCACGGTCTTCCCCCTCGTTCCGCAGGATCATAGGGGGCGTGACGCCGTGGCGTGCGGCCAACTTTCATCCCTCCGTCGCTGTTTCGGACCGCGCCCCGATGGATACGTTCGACGCGACGGTGTGACGCGGACCATGGGGGGATCGCGCCGCCGCGGACGGAAGTGATCCACATGGCCACCACATCCCGCACCGCCCTGCTGACCGCGCTCGCGCTCGTCGCGAGCCCGCTCCTCGTGGTCCAGGCAAGCGCGCCGGCCCACGCGACGGTGAGCGTGTTCCCGGTCCCGACGAGCAACGCGGGCCTCGGACGCATCGTCACCGCCCCCGACGGCAACATGTGGTTCGTCGAGGAGAACGCCAACAAGATCGGCCGCATCACCCCCGGTGGCCAGATCAGCGAGTTCGGTCTCGGGGAGCAGACCACGGAGGACAGTCGGGTCGTCGACGTGGACGTGGCCCCCGACGGCAAGGTGTGGGTCGTCTACGACTCAGGCTGGAGCGCAGCGCGGGTCGATCCGGCGGCGGGCACGGGCGAGCGCTTCGAACTCGGCGAGTTCCCCTACGGCGGGGCGGTCCGGGTCGGCCCCGACGGAGTCGCGTGGATCACCATGAACTTCGACGAGTCCGGGGTCATCCGGATCGTCCCCGGGCAGCCCTTCAGCTGGACCGACAATGCGCCCGAGTGCAACGACGTCCTCGGCGAGGCCAACGACGGCACGATGTGGTGCCAGGGGGGCGAGGCGGATGCGCAGGACACGATCGTGCGTCTCGGCCCCGATGCCAACAGCGGCACCACGTACCCCCTGCCGAGCGACGCGACCTACCCGAACGCACTCACCGGGGGCCCCGTCGGCTCGATCTGGTTCACCCGCAGCACCAGCGGCAGCTGGCTGACCTCTCCCCGGAACGGCTCGATCGGGTACCTCGATGCGGCCACCGGCGCCACCCAGATCTGGAGCACCGGTTCGCGGACCGCCCCCCAGGACCTGGTGCGCGGTCCCGACAACCAGATGTGGTTCACCAACGTCGGCCTGTCGCCGGGCATCGGCCACATCTCCGCCAACGGCGTGGGCGCGATCAGCTCGATCGGCAACTACGAGCCGACCTCGCTGGCCTTCGGCCCCGACGGCGCGATCTGGTTCACGGACGCCAAGAACAACTCCATCGTCCGCGTCACCACCGACCAGCTGCAGACCACCAACATCGACCTGGGCGACGGTGTCACGATGGCCTCGCCGCCGACGACCACCCCCACCCCGACGCCGACGCCGGCGCCGGGAGCCCGGTCGGTGGGTGCACTGCCCAAGGTCAAGGGCATCACCAAGGTGAAGCGCGGCAGGATCACGGTGCCCGTGCTGTGCGGCCGCGACGTGCCGGGCTGCAGCGGGCGCATCGGCCTCGAGACGGCGAAGGGGAGCAAGGCGCTGGCGAAGCAGAAGGCCTACACGGTCGCTGCCGGCAAGAAGGCGCGCCTGAAGCTCAAGCTGTCGAAGAAGGGCCTGCGGCTCCTCCGCCCGGGGAAGGTCCACAAGGTGCGCGTCGAGCTCACCGCCCCCGGATCCAGGAAGGTGCTGGTCCGGCGGACCATCAAGGTCCGTCGAGGCTGACCCCGAAGCCTGTCCCACCCCGCCCGTAGGGTGTGCCCGTGAACAAGGGCGTCTTCTCCGACAGCGGGCTCTTCGTCTGCTTCGAGGGCGGCGAGGGGGCCGGCAAGTCCACCCAGTCCCGCCTGCTCCGCGACTGGCTCGTCGAGCGCGGCGAGACCGTGCTGCTCACCTTCGAGCCCGGCGACACCGCGGTCGGCAAGGAGCTGCGCCGCATCGTGCTCGACCCGGCGACCGGCGAGCTCTCCGACCGCACGGAGGCGTTGCTCTACGCCGCCGACAAGGCCGAGCACGTCGACCACGTCGTGCTGCCGGCCCTCGCCCGCGGCGAGGTCGTCATCACCGACCGCTACGTCGACTCGACGCTGGCCTACCAAGGCGCCGGGCGGACGCTGGCGGTCACGGAGGTCGAGGCCGTCGCCCGCTGGGCCACCGGAGACCTGCGCCCCCACCTGACCGTCGTGCTCGACCTGGCGCCCGAGGCCGGGCTCGGCCGCTTCGAGGAGCGTGACCGCATCGAGGGGCAGTCGCTGGAGTTCCACCAGCGGGTCCGGCAGGGGTTCCTCGACCTCGCTGCTGCCGACCCCGACCACTACGTCGTGCTCGACGCCCGCGCGCCGATCGAGGAGATCGCGGCGACGATCCGCGAACGCCTCGAGCCACTCCTGGGGGCGCGATGACGACGACCACTGGGACGGTCTGGGACGACCTCGTCGGCCAGCAGTCCCTGATCGGCACGCTGCGTGACGCGGCCGCGGGCCACGGCATGACCCACGCCTGGCTGTTCACCGGTCCGCCGGGCTCGGGCCGCTCCAACGTGGCGCGCGCGTTCGCCGCCGCGCTGCAGTGCCAGAGCGGCACCGGGTGCGGCACCTGCGAGCCCTGCCGGCTGGTGATGAAGGGCTCGCACCCCGACGTGACCGTCGTACGCTCCGAGACGACCGTGCTCTACGTCGACGACATGCGTGACCTGGTGCAGGCCTCGGCCAAGTTCCCGGCGCTCGGGCGCTGGCAGATCATCCTCGTCGAGGACGCCGACCGGCTCGGCACGCCGGAGAACCCGCGCACGGGCAACGCGCTGCTCAAGGCCATCGAGGAGCCGACGCCCAAGACCCTGTGGCTGCTCTGCGCGCCGACCCGGGCCGACGTGCTGCCGACGATCGCGTCCCGGTCGCGGCACGTCACGCTGGCCACCCCGACGGCGCCCGAGGTCAGCGAGTTCCTGGTCCGGCAGGGGGTGGACGCGGCCATGGCCTCGTTCGCCGCCCGCGCGAGCCAGGGCCACATCGGCCGTGCGCGGGCGCTGTGCGTCGACGAGGACGCCCGCCGGCGCCGCCGCGAGGTGGTCTCGCTCCCGTCGCGCCTCACCTCGCTGGGCGCGGTGATGACCGCGGCCACCAACCTCGCCGAGATCGCCAAGGAGGAGACCGCCGCGATCACCGCCGAGGCCGAGCGGCGCGAGCTCGAGGGGCTGCAGTCCATGTTCGGCAGCGAGCGCAAGGACACCGCCACCCGGGCCTACCGCGCGGCCCTGTCCGCCCTGGAGAAGCTGCAGAAGCAGAAGGCCCGTCGCCGCGTGCTCGACGTGATCGACCGCTGCCTGATGGACCTCGTCTCGGTCTACCGCGACGCGATCGCCGTGGCCGTCGGTGCGCCGGGCGAGCTCGTCAACGAGGAGCTGCGCGCCGACGTCGAGGTCGTCGCCCGAGCCGCGTCGCCGGAGCAGCTGCTCCGGATGATCGACGCGATCTTCACCGCCCGCGAGCAGATGCTGGAGTTCAACGTGCCGCCACAGCTGGCCCTCGAGTCGATGACCGTCGCGCTGCGGCTCCCCGGAGGACGCGGGTGAAGCGGATCCTCGCGCTCGTGGCGGTGCTCGCCCTGGTGCTCACGGCCTTCGTCGCGGTCGGAGTGGCGCTCGGGGAGGGCTCCGACGACTCGCCCCGCGTGCTGCCCACGCCCTCGCCCACGACCCCGCCGCCGGCATCGGTCACCCAACCGCCCGAGCCGGCGCTCACGGACTTCTACTCCCAGCGCATCGACTGGCAGCCGTGCGCAGGCAACGACGACCAGGACTGCGGCACGCTCACCGTGCCTATCGACTACGCCGACCCGCAGGGCGAGACCATCGACCTCGCGCTGCTGCGCGTCCCGGCCTCGGGCGCCCGCGTCGGCTCGATGGTGGTCAACCCCGGCGGGCCCGGCGCCCCCGGGACGTCGTACGCCGCTGCCGGCGGGCTCGTGTTCCGCAAGCCGCTCCTCCAGGCCTTCGACGTGGTCGGCTTCGACCCGCGGGGGACGGGTCGCTCGGCGCCGGTGGACTGCCTGAGCGACGAGGAGCTCGACGCCTACATCGCGGGCGACCCGACACCCGACACCCCCGACGAGGTGGCGGCCTACCGGCAGACGGTGCTCGGCTTCGGTGCCTCCTGCAAGGCGGAGTCGGGACCGCTCCTGGCGCACGTCACCACCATCGAGGCCGCCCGCGACATGGACGTGCTGCGCTCCGCGCTGGGCGAGGAGACCCTGACCTACCTCGGCGCCTCCTACGGCACCAAGCTCGGCGCCACCTACGCCGAGCTCTTCCCCGAGCGGGTCGGGCGCTTCGTGCTCGACGGAGCCGTCGACGTCTCGCTCGACCTCGAGACGATGTCGCTCGACCAGGCCGCGGGCTTCGAGACCGCGCTGCGCGCCTACGTGCAGAACTGCCTGGACTCCACCGACAACTGCTTCCTCGGTGACTCGGTCGAGGAGGGCCTGGCGAAGATCAGCGGCCTGCTCGAGCAGGTCGAGGACGAGCCGCTGCCCGCCGGCGACCGCGAGCTGCAGGTCGGCAACGCGTTCTACGGGATCGTGGCGCCGCTCTACAACCGCGACTACTGGTTCCTCCTGAGCACGGCCCTGGCCTCGGCGCTCGAGGGCAAGGGCTCCGCGCTCATGGAGCTCTCCGACCTCTACTCCTCACGCGGCTCTGACGGGTCCTACGACGACAACTCGATGGAGGCGATCTACGCGATCAACTGCCTCGACGACCCGAGCTCGATCGGCTTCGGGGCGGTGCCCGCGCGGTTCGCGGCCTTCGAGGAGGCATCGCCGACCTTCGGCAAGGTGTTCGCGTGGGGCCTGACCGGGTGCCGGGGGATCGCGGTGACGTCGTCGGAGGAGCCGCTCGACATCCGCGGTGAGGGTGCCGAGCCGATCCTCGTGCTGGGCACCACCCGCGACCCGGCGACGCCGATGAAGTGGGCCGAGGCGCTGGCCGCGCAGCTCGACTCGGGCGTGCTCGTCGAGCGCGACGGCGACGGGCACACGGCGTACAACTCGGGCAACGAGTGCATCGACACGATCGTCGAGGACTACCTCGTCGAGGGCGCCGTGCCCGACGACGGCACCACCTGCTGACCTCGGGACCTTCGGCCCTGCGGTGGGCCGTGCCGCCTGCCTAGCGTGGTGACATGACGACCGTGGCCGCCCGGTGCCCCCTGCGCCCGGGCGACTGGTGCACCCTGTGCGTGCCGGGGGCCACCGGGCCGCAGGACTGCCCCACGGTCGCGGAGGTGATGCGCGACCCGGACCTGCGCGAGCGCCTGGCCGAGCTGCGCCGTGAGGCGGCCGGGGTCAGCCCTCGAGGGCCGCGTCGAGCGTGATCGGCACGGAGGAGAGCGCCTTGCTGATCGGGCAGCCCGCCTTGGCCTTGTCGGCAGCCTCCTTGAAGGCGGCGTCGTCGAGCCCCTCGACCTCGGCCCGGACGGTGAGCACGATGCCCGTGAGCTTGAACCCGCCCGCGTCCTGGTCCGCCCCGAGCGTGACGTCGGCCTTCACGTCGAGGGCCTGCACGGTGCCGCCACCCTCGGTCACGAGGTTCGACAGCGACATCGCGTAGCAGGCGGAGTGCGCCGCCGCGACGAGCTCCTCGGGGCTGGTGGTGCCGCCCGCGTCGTCGGCCGCGCGCTTGGGGAAGTTGACGTCGAACGTCCCGGCCCCGGAGCTGGAGAGCTCGACCTGACCGGATCCGTCCTGGAGTCCGCCGTTCCAAGCGGTGCGTGCGGAGCGAGTGGGCATCGTGCCTCCTGGGGTGAGGTGGTGCGGTCGCTCCGAACCTAGCCGGTGCGTCCCACCCCGTGATTTCTGTCCGGACGCACCGCCTCCGTATACTCGCCCACGGTCCATCGAGCACGCTCGACGGGCCACGCCGCCTTAGCTCAGTCGGTAGAGCGAATCACTCGTAATGATTAGGTCGTCAGTTCGATTCTGACAGGCGGCTCCGACTCCCCCGGGGACCCGAGACCCTGGGGGAGTCTTCACGTCCGGGCTCGCTGAGCGGGCAGACAGGCATGCGGAACACTGGCGGCCATGACGGTGCAGCCGGTCGACATGCCCGTGGTCGAGTTCGGCGAGGGCGCGCGGTGGTGGGCGTCGGGTCCGGTCCAGGTCGACCTGCTTGCCGGACGGTTGCTCTCGGTGGGTCCGAAGGGGATCGCGGAGGTGCTCGCCCTCGACGTGCCGCTCGGCGCCGCGGCGCCGCGCACGGGCGGCGGTCTGGCGCTGGTGGCCGGCACGTCCGTGCACCTGCTGGACGAGGGCGCGGATGCTCCCGCGGTCGTCGTCGACACCGGGCTGGACCCGCAGACGATGCGGGTCAACGACGCGTGCACCGACGACCGCGGTCGCTTGTGGTTCGGCGCGATGGCGTACGACGCCACGCCGGGCGCCGGCTCCTTGTGGTGCCTCGAACCGGACCGGACCCTGACGTGCGTCCTCGAGGGGCTGGACATCCCCAACGGACCGGTGATCGACCACGAGCGCGGGTTGGTCTACGTCGCCGACAGTGCCCGGGGCATCCTCCGCGGCACGCTCGACGCCGCCACCGGTGACCTGGGCGTCCTGGAGACGTTCGCGCGCGTGCCGGACGCCAGTCCGGACGGCATGGCCCTGGACCACGAGGGACTGTTGTGGAGCGCGCTGTGGGGCGGTTCACGACTGCACTGCTACGACCTCGACGGGTCCCTCGCCACCGTCGTGCCCCTCCCGTCGAGCCAGCCGACCAGCATCGCGTTCGACCCTGCCGGCGGACCGGCCCTGGTGACCACCGCCCGGCACGGCCTGACGCACCCGCGCGACGCCGACGGCAGATCGCTCTGGGTCGACCTCCAGCGGTCGGCTCCCGCGGCGCTGCCCTACGCCGGGTGAGGGGCCCGGCCGACCGAGAACACCGGCCAGCCGATCTCCGTACGCCACTCGGCGGGGTCGTCGGTGTCGCGCGGGCCGACGAGGTAGGTCTCGCGCACGGGTCCGGCGACGCTCAGCGCGTTGTCGACGACCCAGGCGCCGACCTCGCCGTACGTCACGTCGATGTCGTCGTGATCACCGAGGTGGGTCGCGACGGCCAGCTCGACGGCTGGCAGCTCGACGGGGTGGACGCGCCCGCTGGTGGGCGGGTCGTCGCAGGGGCGGTGGACGAGGACGTGCCCGCGGCCCTCCTCGAACAGCGCGTTGTCGTAGACGCCGCCGGCCGGAGCGGGAGGGTAGCCCAGCGTGGCGTCGAGCTCGGCCATCGCGCCGGCGTACCAGCCGAGCACGTCGTCCAGCGCGACGTCGTCCTCGATGGCGGCGACCGTAGTGGCGGGGACCGATCGCACCTCGACCTGCACGGGCGCCGGCTCCGGTGCCAGCAGCCGGCGCAGGGACCGGACGGCCGCCCGCGTGCGGTCGAGCTCTGACTCGAGGTGGCGGAGGTGGTCGGCCACGAGGTCGGACCGGGTGCCCGGGTCGGTGGCGTCGAGGATGCGTCGCACGGTGGCGAGCGGGACGTCGAGGTCTCGCAGCCGGTGGATCACCTGCGCCGTGGGGATCTGCCCGGGGGTGTAGTAGCGGTAGCCGGACTGGTCGTCGACCTCGGCCGGGACGAGCAGGCCCGCCTCGTGGTAGCGGCGCAGCGTGCGGACGCTCAGGTGGGTCAACCGGGAGAACTCGCCGATGCTCAGGCTGGTGCGCACCCGCGCAGTCTGCCCTCTCTCCCCGGGGGAGGGTCCAGGGCTTGACCCTCGCGCCGAGGAAGCACGGACGCTGGTGGCATGACGCAGACCATCGATCCCACCGACCTCCCGACCACCGTCCACGCGTTCCTCGCGGCGCACACGGCCCGTGAGGTGGACGCCGCGGCGCGCACCTTCACCACCGACGCCGTCGTCACCGACCAGGGCGAGACCTTTCGCGGGAGCGAGCGGGTGAGGCACTTCCTCGAGCACGCCGGCAGCGAGTACACGTACACGACCGAGCTCGTCAGGGCCCGCCGCGTCGACGAGCGCCACTGGGTGGCGGAGATCCACATCGACGGCGACTTCCCCGGAGGGGTGGCGGACCTGGACTACGCCTTCACGCTGGACGGCGACCTCATCAGCGAGCTGACGATCGGCTAGGCCTCCGGCCAGAGCGAGTGGTAGGCGTTGATCGCCGGCTGGCCGCCGAGGTGGGCGTAGAGCACGTGCGAGTCGCGCGGGATCTCCCCCTCGGTGACCAGGTCGATGAGCCCGGCGAGGGACTTCCCCTCGTAGACGGGATCGGTGATCATCGCCTCGAGCTGCGCGCCGAGCGCCATCGCCTCCATCGTGGAGCCGACCGGCAGGCCGTAGAGCTCCCCGGCCCAGCCCTCGAGCACGGTGATCTCGTCGTCGCGCAGGTCGCGGCCGAGCTCGATCAGCTCGGCGGTGTGACGGGCGATCCGGGCGACCTGGTCCGTGGTCTTCTCCAGCGTGGCGCTGGCGTCGATGCCGAGCACGCGGCGGCGTACGCCGGTGAGGTCCTCGAGTGCCGCGAAGCCGGCGATCATGCCGGCGTGCGTGGAGCCGGTGACCGTGCACACGACGATCGTGTCGAAGGTGACGCCGAGCGCCTTCTCCTGCTCGGCGACCTCGAAGGCCCAGTGGGCGAAGCCCAGGCCGCCGAGGCGGTGCTCGCTGGCGCCCGCCGGGATGGCGTACGGCGTCCCGCCCGCGGCTTCGACCTCACTGATGGCGTCCTTCCACGAGTCGCGGATGCCGATGTCGAAGCCGTGCGGGTCGAGGCGTGAGTCGGCGCCCATCATCCGGCTGAGCAGGATGTTGCCGACCTGGGTGTTGGTGGGGTCGTCCCACGGCACCCACTTCTCCTGCACCAGTCGGCACTTCAGGCCGAGGTGGGCGGCGACCGCGGCGACCTGGCGCGTGTGGTTGGACTGGTAGCCGCCGATCGAGACGAGCGTGTCGGCGCCGGAGGCGAGCACGTCGGGGACGATGTACTCCAGCTTGCGGACCTTGTTGCCGCCGAAGGCCAGGCCGCTGTTGACGTCCTCGCGCTTGGCCCAGACCGTCGCACCGCCACCTCGTCCGGCCAGGTGCCGGGTGAGCCGCTTGAGCTCGTGGACGGGGGAGGGACCGAACGTCAGGGGGTAGCGCTCGAACTGGTCGAGGATCACGGGGTCTCCAGTGGTGAGGGGGTCAGCTGGTGGAAGGTGCCGAACGCGACGGCGGAGGCGCCGTCAACGTCGCCGGCGGCGCAGAGGCGGATCAGCTCGGCGTGCCGGGCGACCGAGTCGCGGCCGTCGATGGAGGCGAAGCGCAGGCGCTCGGCGCGGCGCAGGACCGGGGTGAACTGCTCGAGGACGGTCGCCAGGGACCGGTTGCCGCACACCGTGACGGGGACGCCGTGGAGCTCGTCGTCGGCCGCGAGCGCCGCCTCGACGTCCCCGGCGGTGACGGCCTGCTCGAAGCGGTCGTTGGCCTCGCGCATCCGCTCCACGTCGTCCGCCGTGAGGCTCGGCACTGCCTCGCGGACCGCGAGCTCGTGCATCGCCGCGACGACGTCGCGCGCCTCGCGGACCGCCCGTTCGCTGATGGTGCTGACGGTCGTGGAGCGGCCCGGGCGCGCCACGACCAGCCCGGTCTGGCCGAGGCGCAGGAGTGCCTCGCGGACCGGCGTACGACTGACGCCCAGCCACGTCGCCAGGTCGGCGTCCTTGAGCTGCTCGCCGGGCTCGAAGGTGCCGTCGATGATGGCGTCGCGCAGCCGCCCGTAGACGTCGTCGCGGAGCAGCCGGCGGTCGGTGCGGGGTGAGGTCGGAGGGATCGGCATGTCAGAGGGAGGCCGCCGCACCCTCGGCCGCGGCGACGATGGCCTCGGTGACGGCGTCGGCCTGGGTGAGGTAGACGGCGTGGCTGCCGGGGACGGTGGTGATCTCGGCGCCCGCGCGCTGCGCCATGTGCTGCAGCATGGCCTGGTCGAACGCCTTGTCCTCCGTCCCGAACACGGCCCAGCTCGGCTTGTCGCGCCACGCGGCGTGGGTGAGGACCTGGCCGAAGACGGACATGTTGACGGGCACCTGCGAGTCCCGCATGAACGCCGCCTCCTCGTCACTGGCGTCGGCAGCGAAGCCGCTCTGGAACGTGTCGCGGGCGAGGAAGCCGTAGTCGTCGTCGCCGACGTCGATCACGAAGTCGGGCGTCGGGGCGAAGCCGTCGTACTGCTGGCCCGAGGTCTCCCCGGCGTCGGGCACGATCGCCGCGACGTAGACCAGGCCGGCCACCTTGTCGTGCACCCCCGCCTCGGTGATGACGGAGCCGCCCCACGAGTGGCCCACGAGGATCGTCGGTCCGTCCTGCAGGTCCAGGACCCGGCGGGTGGCGGCGACGTCGTCCTCGAGCGAGGTCAGCGGGTTCTGCACGACGGAGACGCGGTAGCCGCGGCCGGTGAGGCGGTCGTGCACGCCGCGCCAGCCGGAGCCGTCGGCGAACGCGCCGTGGACGAGGACGACGTTGGTGATACCGGCACTGCTCATGGTGCTCTCCTGTCGTAGCGCGACCTGTCGTGCATGCAATATATTGCAGCGGACCGATGGAGCGTCAAGGGCGGGTGCCTTCGATACTTGATCCACCCAACGACCTGTCGCGCGAGAGGTAGGAACGCATGCACCACGTCCTCATCACCGGCGCCCGCGCCAAGACGGGCACCCCGCTGGCCGACGTGCTCGCCCAGGAGCCGGGCGTGGTCGTCCGCGCCGGGACGCGGGACCCGCGCCTCCTGCGTCCGAGCGCCTCCGTCCGGCCAGTGCGCTTCGACTGGGACGACCCGACCACGTGGCCGGGCGCCGTGGACGGGGTGGACGGGGTCTTCGTGGTGCGCCCGGACCGCGCGGACGCCCCCGAGCTCGTCGCCGATCTGGTCGCGGCGACCCCGGCCTCGGCCAGGGTGGTCCTGCTGTCCGAGCTCGACCGCGGCTACTTCGACCCCGACGACTGGGCGCCCCGCGTCGAGCGGGCGGTGCGTGACGGTGGTCGTCCGTGGACGATCCTCCGTCCGGGCTGGTTCATGCAGGTCTTCGCCGACCCGCGCTTCTTCCTCGACGACCTCGTGCGCAAGGGTCGGCTGCCACTCGTGTCCGGAGGCCGGGCCGTGTCCTGGGTCGACAGCCGCGACATCGCCGCCGTGGCGGCGCGCGCGCTGCTCGAGGACGGACACCAGGGCCGGGCCCACGAGCTCACCGGCCCCGAGGCGCTCACCCTCGTCGAGACCGCCGAGGTGCTCGGCGCGGCGCTGGGGCGGCGGGTGCGGCCCGTCGAGCTGTCGATGGACGAGGCGCTTGCGGGAGTCGACGACGACTTCCAGCGCCGCAACGACGAGGGTGCCTACGACCGCATCCGGACGGGCATGTTCGGCGCGCTCACCGACACGGTCGAGCAGGTGACGGGGCGCCCGCCGCGCACGTTGCGCCAGTTCGCCTCGGAGGTCCTCGTCCCCGCGGCGGGCGCGGCCTGATCAGCCACGTCGTGGCACGCTGAGCGCCGCCTCGACGGCGGCCGGGGAGAGCACCTCGTCGAGCGCGAGCTGGGCGCAGCCCACGAGACCGGCGCGATCGCCGTGGGCGACCGGCACGACCTGGAGGTCGCGGCCCGCGAGTGCCGTCGTGCTGGCGAAGAGTCCCTCGCGGAGCCCCGCGGAGAACACGTCGAAGGCCCCCGCCATGTCGCCGCCGACCGCGACGACGCGGGGGTTGGTGACGATGACGATCGCGGCGAGCGCCTCGCCGATGTGGCGCCCCGACTCGCGTACGACGGCGCGGGCGCGACCGTTGCCCTGGACCGCCTGCGCGACGAGGTCGCGGACGTGGTGCACCTCGTGGCCCCCGGTGCCGAGGGACTCGACCAGCGCCCAACCGCCTGCCACGGTCTCCAGGCAGCCGACGTCGCCGCAGCGGCACGACAGCCCGGCGGCGGCCGCGACCTTGACGTGACCGAGCTGGCCGGCGGCGCCGCGGTGCCCGCGCACGATGCGGCCGTCGGCGACCAGGCCGAGGCCGATGCCGGTGGAGGCCTTGAGCACGAGGGCGTCGTCGCGCTCGGCCAGCGTGGTGGGCGCGACCCGCAGCTGCGAGAGCGCCATGACGTTGCAGTCGGTGTCGACGAGCACGGGTGCGGAGGTCACCTGGCGCAGGTAGGGCGCGAGGGGTACGCCGTCCCAGCCGGCGAGCGCGGGGGAGTCGACGCTCATCACCCGGTCGCCGTCGACGACGCCGGCGAGCGACATGCCCACGCCGCGCACGTCGTCGGCGCTGCGGCCGAGCGCGGCCAGCATCTCGGTGAGGTGCCGCACCACGACGGGCATGACGACGTCGGGGCCGGCGCCCACCTCCTGCTCGTGGCTGACTGAGGCGAGCTCGGTGCCGTCGAGGTCGTGCACCGCCACCTGCGAGCGGCTGCGGCCGAGCGCGACCGCCAGCACCAGGCCCGCCTCGGCGTTGAGCACCAGGGTGCTCGCCGGGCGACCGCCGGTGGCGGACTCCTGCTCGCCCTCCACGACGAGCCCGGCACGCTCGAGGGTGGCGAGCCGTGCGGTGACGGCGGTGCGCGACAGGCCGGTGAGCCGGCCGAGCTCGCCCCGCGTCGTGGCGCGACCCGAGCGGATGAGGGCGAGCACGTCGCCCGCGCCGGTGGCCGGGGCCGGAAGGGGGGCGGGGGCGGTCGACATGGTGCCCAGAGTGTGTCATCAGACGAGATAAGTCCATGAAAAACCGAAGTTGCGTTGTGCAAGGACGTATAGGTCCGTACCGTCCTGCCCCATGGTCAGTCCTTCGGTCGTCGAGCCCTGCGACTTCACGGTCTTCGGCGCCACCGGTGACCTCGCGCTGCGCAAGCTGCTGCCCGCGCTCTACCTCCGCGACCGCGACGGCCAGCTCCCGGAGGGCTTCCGTGTGATCGGGGTGTCCCGGGCCGACGCCGACGACGCGGCCTACCGGGTCATGGTGCGCGACGCGCTCGTCCACCACGTCCGTCCGCAGGACCTCGACGACGCCGTGGTCGAGCGGCTGCTCGGCCGGCTCCACCACGTCGTGCTCGACATCGAGGACATCGCCGACTGGCACCTGCTGCACGACCGGCTGAAGGAGGGCGCGGCGGGCGACGACGTGATCCGCGTGTTCTACCTCGCCGTCGCTCCGGGCCTCTTCGGCGTGATCTGCGAGCACCTCGACGAGGTCGGGCTGGTGACCGAGCGCTCGCGTGTCGTGCTCGAGAAGCCGGTCGGCACCGACCTGGCGAGTGCGCGCGCGATCAACGAGGCGGTGGGCCGGGTCTTCGACGAGTCGAGCATCTTCCGCATCGACCACTACCTCGGCAAGGAGAGCGTGCAGAACCTGCTGGTCACGCGCCTCGCCAACACCTTCCTCGAGCCGCTGTGGAACAGCCGCTGGGTCGACCACGTCCAGATCACCGCCGCCGAGACGATCGGCGTCGGCGAGCGCGGTGCCTACTACGACCGCTCCGGCGCGCTGCGCGACATGGTGCAGAACCACCTGCTGCAGCTGCTGTGCCTCGTGGCGATGGAGCCGCCGACCTACGTCGACCGCGAGACGGTCCGCGACGAGAAGCTCAAGGTCCTCCAGGCGTTGCGCCCGATGACGCCCGAGCTCGTCGACCGCGACGTCGTCGCCGGTCAGTACGGCGTCGGCCTGTGCGACGGCAGCCCCGCCCGGGCGTACGCCGACGAGATCGGCCAGCCGTCGACCACCGAGACCTTCGTGGCGCTGCGGACCGAGGTGCAGAACTGGCGATGGGCGGGCGTGCCGTTCTACCTGCGCACCGGCAAGCGGATGCCCGAGCGGGTCTCGGAGATCGTGGTGGTCTTCAAGGAGCCGCCGCACGCGATGTTCCCGAACAGCGAGGGCCCCACCGAGCCCAACCGCCTGCACATCCGGGTGCAGCCCGACGAGGGCATGAAGCTGCACATGACCGCCAAGGAGCCCGGCCCGGGCGGCATCCGGTTCCACCCGGTCTCGCTCGACCTCAGCTATGCCGCGGCCTTCGGCGCCCGCTCGCCCGACGCCTACGAGCGGCTGCTCATGGACGTCGTGCGCGGCAACACGACCCTCTTCATGCGGCGCGACGAGGTGGAGGCCGCCTGGACCTGGGTGGCGCCGATCCTCGACCACTGGTCGCGCCCGACCCACCGACCCCGGCGCTACCCCGCAGGCACCGACGGACCCGCAGCCGCCACGACGCTCATCGAGCGCGACGGCCGATCCTGGCAGGAGACCGCATGAGCCACCCCAGCAGCAGGACGAACACCGTCGTCGCGGAGGTCACCGACCGCATCACCCGGCGCAGCGCCGGGACGCGGACGGCGTACCTCGCCCGCGTCGCGGCCGCGACCAGCACCGGGCCCGCCCGCGGTCGCCTGGCGTGCGCCAACCTCGCCCACGGCTTCGCCGCCGCAGAAGGGTCCGTCAAGGAGGGCCTCAAGTCGGGCCGCAAGCCGAACGTCGCGATCGTGTCGTCCTACAACGACATGCTCTCGGCGCACCAGCCCTTCCGTGACGTGCCGGAGGTGCTGAAGAAGGCGATCGTCCGAGCGGGCGGCCTGGCTCAGTTCGCCGGTGGCGTGCCCGCGATGTGCGACGGGATCACCCAGGGGCGGGCGGGGATGGAGCTGTCGCTCTTCAGCCGCGACCTCATCGCGATGTCGACGGCGGTCGCGCTGTCGCACGACATGTTCGACGCGGCGATGATGCTCGGCGTCTGCGACAAGATCGTGCCGGGCCTGCTGATCGGCGCCCTGTCCTTCGGCCACCTGCCGACGGTCTTCGTGCCGGCCGGCCCGATGCCCTCGGGGCTGCCCAACGGCGAGAAGGCGCGGGTGCGCCAGCTCTACGCCGAGGGCAAGGTCGGCCGCGAGGAGCTGCTGGAGGCCGAGGCGGCGTCGTACCACTCGGCGGGCACGTGCACGTTCTACGGCACGGCCAACAGCAACCAGATGCTGATGGAGGTGATGGGGCTGCACCTGCCGGACGCGACGTTCGCCAACCCGGGGACTCCGCTGCGTGAGGCCCTGACGCGCGCCGCGGGGGAGCGGGCCGTCGCCATCACCGCCGCAGGTGGGGAGCCGACGCCGGTCGGCCACGTGGTGGACGAGAAGGCGATCGTCAACGCCTGCGTCGCGCTGCTGGCCACCGGCGGCTCCACCAACCACACCATGCACCTCGTGGCGATCGCCGCTGCCGCGGGCATCACGCTGACCTGGGACGACCTGTCGGACCTCTCGGCCGCGGTGCCGCTGCTCACCCGGATCTACCCCAACGGCTCCGCCGACATCAACCACTTCGTCGCCGCCGGCGGTACGCCGTTCCTCGTGCACACCCTGCTCAAGCACGGCTACCTCCACGACGACGTCCTCACCGTCTCGGGCCGCGGCCTGTGGCGGCACACGAGCGAGGCGCGCCTCGACGGCTCGGGCGACACGGCAGGCGTGACCTGGGAGGAGGGCCCGAAGGCCTCCCTCGACACCGCCGTCCTGCGCGGGGCCGAGGACCCGTTCGCCCCCGACGGCGGCCTGCGGATGCTGTCGGGCCGTCTCGGCCGCGCGGTCGTGAAGACCTCGGCGGTCCGGCCCGAGCACCGCGTCGTCACCGCGCCCGCGATGGTCTTCGACGACCAGGCCGACTTCCTCGCCGCCTTCGCCGAGGGCCGGCTCGACGGCCGCGACCTCGTCGCGGTGGTGCGCTACCAGGGCCCCGCCGCCAACGGCATGCCCGAGCTGCACAAGCTCATGCCCGCCCTCGGGGTGCTGCAGGACCGCGGCCAGCGCGTCGCGATCGTCACCGACGGGCGCATGTCGGGGGCGTCGGGCAAGGTCACGGCCGCCATCCACGTCACGCCGGAGGCGGCGCTCGGCGGCCCGATCGCGCGTGTGCGTGACGGCGACCTGCTCACCGTCGACGCCGACGCCGGCCTGCTCGAGGTCGCCCTGTCGGACGCCGACCTCGACCGCCGGGAGACGACCGGCCGCGCGCCGCACGACGTGGAGTGGGCCGGAACCGGGCGCGAGCTCTTCTCGGGCTTCCGCGCGATCGTCGGCACCGCCGAGACCGGCGCCAGCGTCATCCGTCCCCTGCCCGCCCCCTCGGAGGAGGCCCCCCTTGCCCAGCACGTCTGAGTCCCTGCTGTCCCTCGCCCCGGTCGTCCCGGTCGTCGTCCTCGACGACGTGGCGCACGCCGTGCCGGTCGCGCGCGCCCTGGTCGCGGGCGGCCTGCCGGTCATCGAGCTCACGCTGCGCACGCCGGTGGCGCTCGATGCCATCGCGGCGATCGCGGCTGAGGTCCCCGAGATCACCGTCGGCGCCGGCACTGTGCTGACCCCGCGCCACGCCGAGCAGGCCGTCGCGGCCGGTGCGCAGTTCCTGGTGTCGCCGGGTGCGACCCCCGACCTGCTGCGCGGCCTGAGCGACGCGGGCGTCCCGTTCCTGCCCGGCACCGCGACGGTGTCGGAGGTGATGGCGGTCCTCGAGGCCGGCGTGACGGAGATGAAGTTCTTCCCCGCCGAGGCCTCCGGTGGTGCGGCGTTCCTGACGTCCATCGCCTCCCCGGTGCCGGCCGCCCGGTTCTGCCCGACCGGCGGCATCACCGCGGCCACCGCGGCGTCGTACCTCGCCCTGCCCAACGTGGGGTGCGTCGGCGGCAGCTGGCTGACCCCGGCGGACGCGCTGGACGCGAAGGACTGGGACCGGGTGCAGGCCCTCGCGTCGGAGGCAGCAGCCCTCGCCCACGCCTAGGATGCGCGCATGGCGGACGCCGGCAGTCGACGCGGATCGCGCTCCCCGAGCATGGCGCAGGTGGCCGAGCGTGCCGGTGTCTCGCACCAGACCGTCTCGCGGGTCCTGAACGACGCGTCCCTTGTCAAGGAGGAGACGCGGCTGCGGGTGCTCGCGGCGATCGAGGAGCTCGGCTACCGCCGCAACTTCGCCGCTCGCATCCTCGCGACCAACCGCTCCCGCCGGATCGGCATGGTCACCGCGCACCTGGCGCTGCACGGGCCGAGCATGATCGCCCTCGGCGTGCAGGAGGCGGGTTACGAGGCGGGGTACGACGTCTCGCTCGTGGGCCTCTCGGAGTTCTCCGCCGAGCTGCTCGACAACGCCGTCGACCGCCTCTCCGACCAGGCCGTGGAGGCCATCGTCGTCGCGGTCGCGCACCGGGAGGCGGCGGACCTCACACGGTCGCTGCAGCTCTCGGTCCCCATCGTCACCGTCCAGGGCGTCGCCGCCGGCACGCCCCTCTCCGCGAGCATCGACCAGGAGGCCGGCGCGGCCCTGGCCGTGGGGCACCTGCTCGACCTCGGACACCGCCACGTCGCCCACCTGGCCGGTCCGGCCGACTGGGTGGAGGCCGAGCAGCGGCGGGCGGGCTGGCGCCGGGCGCACGAGGAGCGCGGCCTGCTGCCCGGACCCGAGCTGAGCGGTGACTGGTCCCCCGAGAGCGGGCACCGCGCCGGCCTGCTCGTCGCCGACGATCCGCACGTGACGGCGGTCTTCGCCGGCAACGACTCGATGGCCCTCGGGCTGCTCAACGCCCTGCACGAGCGCGGCCGTCGGGTTCCCGACGACGTCAGCGTGGTCGGGTTCGACGACGTGCCGGAGGCGGCGTACTTCTGGCCGGCGCTGACCACCGTCGCACAGGACTTCGCCGAGCTCGGCCGGCGTGCGCTCAGCGTGGCGCTGGGTGCGGTGCGCGGCGAGGACGAGACGGTCCGCGACCCGATCCTGCCGACGCTGACGGTCCGGCGCTCCACCGCCGCGCCTCGCGAGTGAGCGTTCACATCTGACGGACCACCGGTCTAGTACTGCCTCTTGACGTGTGGAATGTTAGCGCTCACACTCGTGGCACGTGACACCGGTCACACGGGCGGGACCGCCCCTTTGATGTGGAGGAAAGACAGTGGTGAAGAAGACCTTGGTCGCCGCAACGGCGATCACGTTGAGCACCTTCGCGCTCACCAGCTGCGGCAGCGACGACGCGGCCGGTGACTCGGCCAGCGACGACGGCACGATCACCATGGGCTTCGCCCAGGTCGGCGCCGAGAGCGGCTGGCGCACCGCCAACACCAAGTCCATCCAGGACTCCGCCAAGGACGCAGGCATCGACCTCAAGTTCACCGACGCGCAGGGCAAGCAGGAGAACCAGATCGCCGCGATCCGGTCCTACATCCAGCAGAAGGTCGACGTCATCGCCTTCAGCCCCGTGGTCGAGACCGGCTTCGACGCCGTGCTCCAGGAGGCCAAGGCCGCCAACATCCCGGTGATCCTCACCGACCGCGCCGTCGACGCCGACCCGTCGCTCTACAAGACGTTCCTCGGCTCCGACTTCGTCGTCGAGGGCGAGAAGGCCGGCGACTGGCTGGTCGAGAACGCCAAGGACTCCGACGTCGACGGCGACGGCTCGGTCAACGTCGTGCAGCTCGAGGGCACCACCGGCGCCGCTCCCGCCATCGACCGCGCCGAGGGCTTCGCCGAGAAGATCGCGGCCGACGACTCCATCGAGGTCACCGCCTCGCAGACCGGTGACTTCACCCGTGACGGCGGCAAGCAGGTCATGGAGTCCTTCCTCCAGTCCGACGACAGCATCGACGTGGTCTTCGCCCACAACGACGACATGGGCCTCGGCGCCATCGAGGCGATCGAGGCCGCTGGGCTCGAGCCGGGCAAGGATATCAAGATCATCACCATCGACGCGGTCAAGGACGGCATGCAGGCCCTCGCCGACGGCAAGATCAACTACATCGTCGAGTGCAACCCGCTGCTCGGTCCCCAGCTGATGGACCTGGCGACGAAGGTCCTCGACGGCGAGGAGGTCCCGGCCCGGGTCCTGACCGAGGAGAGCGCCTTCACGCAGGACCAGGCCAAGGAAGTGCTGGCGGACCGGCAGTACTGACCGTCAGCCCTGATCAGCAGCGCGGCCCGCGCCACCCGCGGGCCGCGCCGCGCCCGACCTCTGGAGCGAGAGGAACGAGATGACCCAGATGAGGACGCCGGCGGGCACCACGCCCGTGCCCAGGCCCGAGCCGCAGCCGGTGATCGAGATGCGCGACATCTCCATCACCTTCGGCGCCGTCCGCGCCCTCGACGAGGTCTCGGTGCGGCTGTTCCCCGGCGAGGTGCACGCCCTGATGGGCGAGAACGGCGCCGGCAAGTCCACCCTCATCAAGGCGCTCACCGGCGTGTACGCCATCGACGCCGGCGTCGTGACCATCGACGGGGAGAGGCACGAGTTCTCCTCGCCGGCCGCCTCGCAGGCCGCCGGCATCAGCACGGTCTACCAGGAGGTCAACCTGGTGCCGAACCTGACCGTCGCGGAGAACATGCTGCTCGGCCGCGAGCCGCGCCGCTTCGGCTCGATCGACGTCCGCGAGATGAACCGGCGGGCCCGGCGCACGTTGCTGCACCTCGGCATCGACGTCGACCCGCGCACGGTGCTCGACGAGCACCCCATCGCCGTCCAGCAGCTCGTCGCGATCGCCCGCGCGGTCGACGTCGAGGCGAAGGTCCTGATCCTCGACGAGCCGACGTCGAGCCTCGACGCCGACGAGGTGGAGAAGCTCTTCACGGTGATGCGCCGGCTCCGCGAGGAGGGGGTGGCCATCGTGTTCGTCTCCCACTTCCTCGACCAGATCTACGAGATCGCCGACCGCATGACGATCCTGCGGAACGGCCGGCTCGTCGAGGAGCGGATGGTCGCCGACACCAGTCAGCTCGAGCTGGTCCGGCTGATGATCGGCCGCGAGCTCGAGGTCCTCGACCGCCTCGACCGGGTCGCGCCGACGACCGACGCCGAGTCCGGCACCCCGCTGCTCACAGCGGTCGGGCTCGGCCGCAAGAACACCCTCGAGGCCACCGACCTCGCGCTCTACGAGGGCGAGGTGGTCGGCATCGCCGGCCTCCTCGGCTCGGGGCGCACCGAGCTCGCCCGCCTGCTCTTCGGCGCCGACACCGCCGACACCGGGGAGCTCGCGGTCCGCTCGCACAAGCGCCGGCTGCGCAGCCCCCGGCACGCGATCGACCGCCGGATCGCCTTCTCCAGCGAGGACCGCAAGGCCGAGGGCGTGGTGGGCGACCTGACCGTCGCCGACAACATGCTGCTCGCGCTGCAGGCCTCGCGCGGCTGGCTCCGGCCGATCCCTCAGGCCACCCGCACCCGGCTGGTCGAGGACTACATGGAGGCGCTCGACATCCGGCCCGCCGACCCGACCGCCCTGATGCGCAACCTGTCCGGCGGCAACCAGCAGAAGGTGCTGCTCGCGCGCTGGCTGATCACCGAGCCGGAGATCCTGATCCTCGACGAGCCCACCCGCGGCATTGACATCGGAGCCAAGGCGCAGATCCAGGCCAAGGTCGCCGAGCTCGCGGCCCAGGGACTCTCGGTGGTCTTCATCTCCGCCGAGCTCGAGGAGGTGCTTCGTCTGAGCGACCGCCTGGTCGTGATGCGCGACCGCCGCAAGATCGACGAGCGCATCAACGACGACGTCAGCGTGCGCGACGTCCTCGAGATCATCGCGGGCGAGGCCCGCTCGGAGGAGGAGCCCGATGCCTGAGACCCCGACCCTCGCCCAGCGGGTCCTCCGCCACCAGCTCCTGTGGCCCGTCCTCGCCCTGCTCGTCCTCCTCCTCGTCAACGTGGTCGCCAAGCCCTCCTTCCTCGACGTCCGGATGCAGGACGGGCACCTCTACGGCAACCTCATCGACATCGCCCGCAACAGCGCGCCGGTGATGCTGGTCGCGCTCGGCATGACCCTGGTCATCGCCACCCGCGGCATCGACCTCTCGGTCGGCGCGATCGCGGCGATCGCCGCGGCCGTCGCGTGCACGCGGATCATCGGCGCCGGTGACGAGGCCGCACTGGGCACCGCCGTGATGGCGATGACGTACGCCGTCGTGGTCTGCATCGTGCTCGGCGCCTGGAACGGCCTGCTCGTCTCCGTGCTCGGGATCCAGCCGATCATCGCGACGCTGATCCTCATGGTCGCCGGGCGCGGCATCTCGATGGCGATCACCGACGGGCAGATCACGACCGTCAACAACCCGTGGTTCAGCGACCTCGCCTCGGGCTTCGTGCTGACCCTGCCGCTGGCCTTCCTCATCGCGGTCGGGATGGTGCTGTTCACCGCGCTGCTCACCCGGCGCACGGCGCTGGGCATGCTGATCGAGGCGGTCGGCATCAACCCCGAGGCCAGCCGGCTCGCCGGCGTCCGGGCCACCACGATCATCTGGACCGTCTACGCCTTCTCCGGCCTGTGCGCCGGCCTCGCCGGCCTGGTCATCGCCGCCAACACCAACTCGGTCAACGCCAACAGCCTCGGCCTGTGGATCGAGCTCGACGCCATCCTCGCGGTCGTCATCGGCGGCACGTCGCTGATGGGCGGTCGCTTCTCGCTGGCCGGCACCTTCGTCGGCGCGCTCTTCATCGCCACCCTGGCCCGCACCATCCCCAACATCGGGATCCCCTCCGAGGTCAACTACCTCTTCAAGGCGGTGGTGGTGATCGCGGTGTGCCTCCTCCAGTCGCCGAAGGCGCGCGCCCTGCTGCGCGTACGCCGATCGGCCGCCCCGACCCTCGCGAACGGAGCCCCGGCATGAGCGCCGTCACCGTCCCCACCACCTCGGCCTGGGACCGCGTCCGGACCTACCGCCCGCCCCAGCGCTACCTGCCGATCCTCGCGACGGCCGCGCTGTTCGTCGGCCTCTTCGGCGTCGGCGGCATGCGCTACGACGGCCTCACCGACCCCCAGGTCCTTCTCAGCCTGCTCATCGACAACGCGTTCCTCATCGTGCTCGGCGTCGGGATGACCTTCGTCATCCTCACCGGCGGCATCGACCTCTCGGTCGGCTCGGTGGTGGCGCTGTCGACGATGATCGCCGCGAAGACCCTCGACATGGGCTGGTCGCCCTACCTGTCGATCGCCGCGGTGCTCGCCACCGGCACGCTGCTGGGGCTGCTCATGGGCCTGCTCATCCACTACTTCGACATCCAGCCCTTCATCGCCACACTGGCGGGACTGTTCCTGGCGCGCGGGCTCACCTACCTGATCAGCGTGGAGTCGATCTCGATCAAGGACCCGACCTTCACCGAGCTGGCGTTCAGGACCGTCCACCTCGGCGACTACTACATCCGCTGGACCGCGATCATCGCCCTGGCCACGGTCGCGATCGCGGCCTACGTGCTGGCCCGCACCCGGTTCGGCCGCACCGTCTACGCCATCGGCGGCAACGAGGCCTCGGCGATGCTGATGGGCCTGCGGGTGGCGTTCACCAAGGTCGGCGTCTACGTCATCAGCGGCTTCTGCGCAGCGCTGGCCGGGTTGCTGTTCTCGCTCTACATCCTCTCGGGCAACAGCCTGCACGCGATCGGCATGGAGCTCGACGCCATCGCCGCCGTCGTCATCGGCGGCACCCTCCTGACCGGCGGGCGCGGCTACGTCGTCGGCTCGCTCCTCGGCGTGCTGGTGCTCGGCATCATCAAGACCCTCATCTCCTTCGACGGCACCCTCAGCTCGTACTGGATCCGCATCATCACCGGTGTGCTGCTGCTGGCCTTCGTGGTCGTGCAGCGCTTCGCCACCAGGCGCCGTCCATGAGCGAGGTCCGCCGCACGCCGGTCATGGCCGACGTCGCCCGGCTCGCGGGCGTCTCCCACCAGACCGTCTCCCGCGTCATCAACGGCCAGGACAACCTGCGACCCGCGACCCGCGAGAAGGTCGAGGACGCGATCCGCCAGCTCGGCTACCGCCCCAACACCGCCGCCCGGGCGCTGGTCACCCGCAAGTCCGCGACCATCGGCGTGATCGGCTCCAAGAGCGGCTACTGGGGGCCGTCCACGGTGCACCGCACCATCCAGGCCGCCGGTCGCGACGCGGGCTACTTCGTCAGCTCGGTCAACCTCCAGAGCATGACCCGCGACGAGCTGGTCGACGCGATCGACCACCTGCGCAACCAGGGCGTCGAGGGCATCGTGCTGATCCACGCCACCGACGCCGCGGTGGAGGTCGCCCGCGCACAGGAGCAGTGGGGCGTGCCCGTGATCGTCGTCGAGGGCGATCCCGCCAAGGCCCAGTGGACCGTCGGGGTCGACCAGGTGGCCGGCGCCGAGGCCGGCACGCGCCACCTCGTCGAGCTCGGGCACACCGACATCGTCCACCTCGCCGGGCCGCAGGAGTGGACCGAGGCCAGGGCCCGCCTGCAGGGCTGGCAGAACGCGATGTACGCCGCCGGGCTGCGGCCCTCGCAGCACGTCGTCGGCGACTGGTCGGCCGCGAGCGGCTTCGAGCTGGGCCGCGAGATCGCCGGGAGGGAGGACGTCACCGCGGTCTTCTGCGCCAACGACCAGATGGCCCTCGGCCTGCTGCGTGCGCTCAGCGAGGCCGGCCGCACGGTGCCGTCGGGTCCCCGCGGCGTCAGCGTCGTCGGCTTCGACGACATCCCCGAGGCGGCGTACCTCATCCCGCCGCTCACCACGGTGCGGCAGGACTTCGAGGCGGTCGGCCGCCGCGCCATCGAGATCCTGCGCGCCGCGCTCGCCGGCACGACCGCCCCCGACCGGCTGATCAAGCCCGAGCTGGTCGTCCGGGCCAGCACCGAGAGGACCTCCTGATGCCCGCTGACCAGTACGTCGTCGGCGTCGACTACGGCACGCTCTCGGGGCGCGCCGTCGTCGTACGCGTCTCGGACGGCGCCGAGCTCGGCACCGCCGTCCACCCCTACCCGCACGCCGTGCTCGAGCGCGCCCTGCCCGCCCACCTCGCGGGGGCGGAGTGGCCGCTGCCGCCGGAGTGGGCGCTGCAGGTGCCCGAGGACTACCGCGAGGTGCTGCGCGTCGCCGTCCCGGCCGCTGTCGCGGCCGCCGGGATCGACCCGTCGCGGGTGATCGGCATCGCCACCGACTTCACCGCCTGCACGATGGTGCCGACGCTCGCCGACGGCACGCCGCTCAACGAGGTCGATGGCCTGGCCGACCGCCCGCACGCCTACGTGAAGCTGTGGAAGCACCACGCCGCCCAGGCGCAGGCCGACCGGATCAACGAGCTCGCCCGCAGGCGTGGCGAGCCCTGGCTGCCGCGCTACGGCGGGCTGATCTCCTCGGAGTGGGAGTTCGCCAAGGGGCTGCAGCTCTTCGAGGAGGACGCCGCCCTCTACGACCGGATGGAGCACTGGGTCGAGGCCGCCGACTGGATCGTGTGGCAGCTGTGCGGGACCTACGTCCGCAACGCCTGCACGGCCGGCTACAAGGGGCAGCTGCAAGACGGGGTGTACCCCTCGCCGGAGTTCCTCACCGCACTGTCGCCCGGCTTCGGCGACTTCGTCACCGACAAGCTCGAGCACCGCATCGGCGCGCTCGGCGAGCGGGCCGGCACGCTGACGCCCGAGGCCGCGGCCTGGACCGGGCTGCCCGAGGGCATCGCCGTCGCCGTCGGCAACGTCGATGCTCACGTCACCGCCCCCGCCGCGCAGGCGGTCGGGTCGGGCCAGATGGTCGCGATCATGGGCACCTCCACCTGCCACGTGATGAACGCCGAGGTGCTGCGCGAGGTGCCGGGCATGTGCGGCGTCGTCGACGGCGGCATCGTCGACGGGCTGTGGGGCTACGAGGCCGGTCAGAGCGGGGTCGGCGACATCTTCGGCTGGTTCGTCGAGCACGGCGTCCCGGCCTACGTGGCCGAGGCGGCCGCGGACGCGGGCGAGTCGGTGCACGAGCACCTCACCCGCCTGGCCGCGCAGCAGGAGGTCGGCGAGCACGGCCTGGTCGCCCTCGACTGGCACTCCGGCAACCGCTCGGTCCTCGTCGACCACGAGCTCTCCGGCCTCGTCGTCGGGCAGACGCTGGCCACCCGCGCCGAGGACGTCTACCGCGCGCTGCTCGAGGCCACCGCCTTCGGCACCCGCGTCATCGTCGAGACGTTCCGCGACAGCGGCGTGCCCGTCGAGGAGTTCATCGTCGCCGGCGGCCTGGCCAAGAACGCCCTGCTGATGCAGGTCTACGCCGACGTCACCCGGCTGCCGCTGTCGATCATCGACTCCGAGCAGGGCCCCGCGCTCGGCTCGGCGATCCACGCCGCGGTCGCCGCCGGTGCGTACGACGACGTACCCGCCGCGGCCAAGCAGATGGGCAAGGTGCGGCGCCACGTCTACGTGCCCGACGAGGACCGCGCGGCGTCGTACGACCTGCTGTTCGAGCAGTACCTCGCCCTGCACGACCACTTCGGCCGTGCCACCACGACCATGCGGCGGCTCAAGGCGATCCGGCGCGACGCCGTCGCCCGCCGGTCCGACCGCGCCACGACAGAAGGAAGTCCCTCATGAGCATGACGTCCGCGCCCACCCCCGAGGTCTGGTTCCTCACGGGCAGCCAGTCCCTCTACGGTCCGGAGACCCTGGACCAGGTGGCGGCGCAGTCGCAGGCCATCGCCGAGCGGCTCGGCGTCGTCGGGGACATCCCGGTGAAGGTGGTCTGGAAGCCGGTGCTGCTCGACGCGGCCTCCATCCACCGCCAGATGCTCGACGCGAACTCCGACCCCGGCTGCGTCGGAGTGATCGCGTGGATGCACACCTTCTCCCCGGCGAAGATGTGGATCGCCGGCCTCGACGCGCTGCGCAAGCCGCTGCTGCACCTGCACACCCAGGCCGGCATGGAGCTGCCGTGGTCGACGATCGACATGGACTTCATGAACCTCAACCAGGCCGCGCACGGCGACCGGGAGTTCGGCTACATCCAGTCGCGCCTCGGCGTGGCCCGCAAGACCGTCGCCGGGCACGTGAACTCGCCGGTCGTCGCGGAGCGCGTCGCTCTCTGGGCCCGTGCTGCGCTCGGCCGCCACGAGCTCGCGCACCTCAAGCTGGCCCGTTTCGGCGACAACATGCGCGACGTCGCGGTCACCGAGGGCGACAAGGTCGAGGCCCAGCTGCGCTTCGGCGTCTCGGTCAACACCTACGGCGTCAACGACCTCGTGGACCTGGTGGACGAGGTGGCCGACGCCGACGTCGACAAGCTCGTGCAGGAGTACGTCGACACCTACGCCGTCGCGCCCGAGCTGCTGCCCGGCGCCGAGCGGGCCGACTCGCTCCGCTACGGCGCCCGGATCGAGCTCGGCCTGCGCGAGTTCCTCACCGCCGGCGGCTTCGGCGCGTTCACCACGAACTTCGAGGACCTCGGCGGGCTGCGCCAGCTCCCCGGCCTGGCCGTGCAGCGGCTGATGGCCGACGGCTACGGCTTCGGCGGCGAGGGCGACTGGAAGACCTCGGTGCTGCTGCGGGCGACCAAGACCATGGCCGCGGGGCTGCCCGGCGGCACGTCGTTCATGGAGGACTACACGTACCACCTGGTCCCCGGGCAGGAGAAGATCCTCGGCGCGCACATGCTCGAGGTCTGCCCGAGCATCACGACCAGCAGGCCCTCGCTCGAGGTGCACCCGCTGTCCATCGGTGGCCGCGAGGACCCGGTCCGGCTGCGCTTCACCGCCGACCCCGGTCGCGCGGTGGTCGCCGGCCTGTCCGACCTCGGCGACCGCTTCCGGCTGACGGTCAACGACATCGACGTGGTCGAGCCCGACGCCGACCTGCCGCACCTCCCCGTCGCGTGCGCGGTGTGGGAGCCGCGGCCCTCGCTGTCGACGTCGGCCGAGGCATGGCTGATGGCCGGCGCCCCGCACCACACGGTGCTGTCGAAGGCGGTCGGCGTGGAGGTCTTCGAGGACTTCGCCGAGATGTCGGGGGTCGAGCTGGTCGTCATCGACGACGACACCACGACCCGCAGCTTCAAGCGCGAGCTGCGGTGGAACGCCGCCTACCACCGGCTCGCCGAGGGTCTGTGATGGCGATCGAGCTGGCCGGACTCGTCTCCGACGACCTCCTGCGTGAGGTACTCGAGGCCAACCTCGTCATCCCCCGCGAGGGCCTGGCCACCCTCACCTGGGGCAACGTCAGCGGGCTCGACCGCGAGCGCGGCATCTACGTCATCAAGCCGTCCGGGGTGCCCTACGACGAGCTGTCGCTCGCGCACCTCGTGCCGGTCGAGGTGGAGACCGGCCGGGTGCTCGCCGGCGGCCTCAAGCCGTCCACCGACAGCGAGACCCACCGCCTGCTCTACCTCTCGCACCCGGACCTCGGCGGCGTCGCGCACACACACTCGACCTACGCCGTCTCGTTCGCGCAGGCCGGTCGGGCGGTCCCGATGCTGGGCACCACGCACGCCGACACGTTCAACGGGCCGGTGCCGGTGACCCGCACCCTGACGGCTGAGGAGTGCGCGCACGACTACGAGCTCAACACCGGCCGGGTGCTGGTCGAGAGCATGGGTGCCGATGCCCTCGACGTGCCCGGTGCCCTGGTCGCGGGGCACGGACCCTTCACGTGGGGCGGGAGCGCGGCGAAGGCCGTCGAGCACTCGGTGGTGCTCGAGGCGGTCGCGCAGATGGCCCTGCACACGCTGGCGCTCAACCCCGCGGCCGCGTCGCCGGACCACCTCTTCGAGCGTCACTTCACCCGCAAGCACGGTCCGGACGCCTACTACGGCAACCCCGATCGGGCCGCTGCGGCGGGCGTCTAGGCTCGCCGCATGGAGACCCGACCCTTCCCCCGCACCCCGTTCTCCGCCTCGGTCGTCGGACTGGGCACCTGGCAGCTCGGGGCCGACTGGGGTGACGTCAGCGAGTCCGACGCCCGCGCGGTGCTGGAGGCGTCGGCCGAGGCCGGCGTGACGTTCTACGACACCGCCGACGTCTACGGCGACGGCCGCAGCGAGCAGCTGGTCGGCGCCTTCGTCGCCGACCACCAGGACGCCGGCTTCACGGTCGCGACCAAGATGGGCCGCCGGCTCGAGCAGGTGCCGTCGAACTACGTCGAGGCCAACTTCCGCTCGTGGCTCGACCGCTCGCGGCGCAACCTCGGCGTGGACACGATCGACCTCGTCCAGCTGCACTGCCCGCCGAGCGAGGTCATCGACGACGACGCGACCTACGACGTCCTCGACCGGCTCGTCGCCGAGGGCGTCATCGCCGCCTACGGCGTCAGCGTGGAGACCGCCGACCAGGCCCTCAGCGCGATCGCCCGGCCGAACGTCGCGAGTGTGCAGATCATCCTCAACGCCTTCCGGATGAAGCCGCTCGACGAGGTCCTCCCGGCCGCTGCCGCCGCCGGCGTCGGGATCATCGCCCGCGTGCCGCTGGCCTCGGGCCTGCTGTCCGGGAAGTACGACCTCGACACCACCTTCGCGCAGGACGACCACAGGACCTACAACCGCGACGGCAGCGCCTTCGACGTCGGCGAGACCTTCTCCGGCGTCGACTACGAGACGGGCGTCCGAGCTGCCCAGGAGTTCTCCGCCCTCGTCGCCTCGGCGGGCCTCTCCGACGTGACGCCGGCGCAGGCCGCGCTCGCGTGGGTGGTGCAGCAGCCGGGCGTCACGACGGTGATCCCCGGCGCGCGCAACGTCTCGCAGGCCTCGTCCAACGCGGCGGCCGGCTCGGTCGGTGAGCTGCCGGCGTCGTTCCTCGACGAGGTACGGGACCTCTATGACCGGCGGATCCGCGACCAGGTGCACGCCCGCTGGTGACCATGCCTACCGTGGTCCTGTGAACCTCCAACGGTGGATCATCGCGGCGGAGTCGGCGTGGGACCGGCGCCGGCTGCGGCGTGCGCAGTCGCGGACCCCGAAGCACTTCCGGATCGAGCCCTACATCGGCCACGGCGGCCCTGCGGCCGTCGTCGTACGCGGCCGGGTGCTGGACAACCCGCTCGCCTCGGAGGCCGTCGAGGACGAGGGCGTCGGCGCGGCCGTACGACGTACGTTCCGGCACTTCGTCACCGACGAGCTGCCCGGCGTCCCGTTGCGGGTGACGGTGGGCGGTGCGTCGGTCGACGCCGTCACCGACGCGGAGGGCTACTTCCTCGTCCGGATGCCGGCCACCGCGCTGACGAGTCCGTGGACGCAGGGAGTCGTCTCGCTGGCGGGTGACTACCGCGGTGTGACGGCTGCGGAGGGTCGGGTCGAGGTGCGGGTGCCGGATCCCTCGGCGCGCTTCGGGGTGGTCTCCGACGTCGACGACACGATCCTCGAGACGGGGGTGCAGCGGGTGCTGCGCATGGTCGTCCAGACCTTCGCCGGCTCGTCCCTCACCCGTACGCCGTTCCCGGGGGCGGTGGAGCTCTACCGGGACCTGGCCGCCGGTGCGAACCCGGTCTTCTACATCTCGTCGAGCCCGTGGAACCTCCACTCGTTCCTGCTGGCCTTCCTCCGTCACCGCGACTTCCCGCTCGGCCCGGTGCTGCTCCGCGACCTGCTCGGCACCTCCGCCGGGCGCGAGCAGAAGCACGACCGCATCCGCGAGGTGCTCGACCTCCACCCCGACCTGCGCTTCGTCCTGCTCGGTGACTCCGGCGAGCACGACCCGCGGATCTACGCCGACATCGTCCGGGAGTACCCCGACCGGATCATCGCCGTCTACATCCGCGAGGTGCGGCTCGACCCGGGCGACGGGCGCGTGGAGAAGGTGTCGGACGCCTGGGACTCCGACGTCCCCTTCGTGCTCGCCGCGGACTCCGACGCCGTACGGCGTCATGCTGCGGGGCTGGGGTTGCTCTGAGTCGAAGTACGTCAAAGTCCTCCGGTCAGCTCGAACGCGAGTCAGAATCAATCATGGACACCAACGACTGCCCGCTCCTGGAGGAGGTCAAGCACCTCGTCCAGCGCGCCCAGCTGGGTCATGCGTCCGAGGTGCTGGCCACTGCGGAGACGCGGCTGAGGGAGCTCGGTGACGGGACGGTCGAGGGCGGCCCCGCGGCGATGCACTTCCCGCGCGTGGTGGCACTGATCGACGACGACGCCGCCGCGGGGCTGACGGCGACCGAGGACATGCTGGCCGCGGCGGAGCGGGACGACGCGCAGGGGTGGCGAGCGTGCGCCCTGGCCCTCCGGGCCGAGGCCAAGCTCCTGCTGGGCGACGACGACCCCGCCCGGTACGACGTCGAGGCCGTGCTCGTCGACCTCGCGGCGGCCGAGGCCGCCCTCGAGCTCAGCGGGGCCGAGGGCTACGTCGCCAGCACCGCCCACGTGGCGATCGCCAACAGCTACCTCCCCCTGCGGCTCTACGAGCTCGCGCTGCCGCACCAGGAGGCGGCGTACGAGATCAGCCTGGCGCACTCCAGGCCGGAGGACGCTGCTCCGAGCATGTGGTTGATCAACCTGGCCAACCTCCACCTGCGGTGGTGCCTCGAGCTCTACCGCGTCGGTCACGATGCGGAGGCGGAGCAGCACAGCGCGCGCGCTCACACGCATGCCGCTGCTGCCGCGGAGAGGCTCGCCGGGGCGGTCCTGCTCCCGGCGGTCACCGCCTGGATGGAGCCCTGCCTGCTCTTCGAGGCCGCGGCGCGCTCCGACGGTCCGGAGCCCAGGGACGCGGTCGCGGACATCCAGCGGCTGCTCCCGGCAGTACGCGAGCTCGGCAACGCGCACGACCACGCGCTGGCCGTCCCGTTCCTGGCCGTTGCCCTGATGCGTGAGGGGAGGCACGAGGAGTCCCTGACCGTCATCGAGCAGGCGCTGTCGCTGGCCCCCACCGCGGAGCGCGCCTCACCGGCCTACCTCTCGCTCGCCCACACCTACAGCCTGCTCCTGGCGCGCACGTCGAAGCCGGCGGCGGCGGCGCTGGAGTACGGCAACACACTGGCCGCCGACTCGTGGCGCCAGCGTCAGCGCACCCTGGCCGTGGCTCAGACGATGCGCGCCTTCGCCCAGCTGCAGGCCGAGCACGAGCAGGTGACCCGCGAGGCGGACACCGACGCCCTCACCGGAGTCGCCAACCGCCGCGCCTTCGACCGGCACCTCGAAGCCCTCGCGCACGCTGAGGAGAACGATCGGCAGGTCGGGGTGCTCTTCATCGACCTCGACGAGTTCAAGGAGGTCAACGACACCCAAGGTCACGCCGTGGGAGACGCCATGCTGCAGGGCGTGGCCCAGGCGATCGCCGCGAACTCGCGCGAGGACGACCTCGTCGCCCGCGTCGGTGGTGACGAGTTCGCCGTGCTGCTGCCCGGCGCAGGGACCGACGACACGGACCTCGCCGCGGCGCGCATCCTCGCCGCGGTGCGCGACGCCCCGCAACAGCTTCCGACCGTCAGCATCGGGGGAGCGGCCGGTCCCGCACGCACCATTCGTGACGTCGTCGTCTGCGCGGACGAGGCGATGTACGTCGCCAAGCGCGGTGGGCGCAACCAGCACCACGTCTGCGACGGCACGGTCTCCGGCGGCATGGTCTCCGGCGGTGTGGTCGCCGGCACGGTGACGTAGGGCTCGACGCTGTCCCGGGCGTTCCGGCGCGTCATCCCACTCCGAGCACCCGGTCGATCATCGCGTTGCGGAAGGTGCCGGACGGGTCCACCCGCTCCGCCAGCGCGCGGAAGTCGGCGCGGCGGGGGTGGTGGGCGGGCTCGACGCGGTCGTACACCTTCCCCCAGTGGGGCCGGGCGGCGTAGGGCTCGAGGGCGTCCTCGACGCGTCGGACCATGGCGAGCACCGCCTCGGGATCGCGCGACCAGGTGAAGTGCAGCGCGACGGTGTCCCGGCCCTGGGCCGGCGAGAGCCACAGGTCGTCCGCGCGGATGGCGCGGATCTCGCTCACCATCAACAGCGCAGCCAGCTCCCCGCCGGTCGCTGCTGCCAGGTCGGTGACGGCCCGCAGCGCACGCTCGGCAGAGGACGCAGGGACGAACCATTCCGACTGGATCTCCGCGCCGAAGCTGGGCTGCCGGTCCCCGCGGAAGTGGGGCAGCCGCTCCGACCACGGTCCGAACGTGCCGCGCGCCGTGAGGTGGTCGCCCTCCCCCAGCGTGAGCGACGCGGTGGAGGCCGGAACTGCCTCGGCCCCGCCGATCCAGGCGGCGGGCCCGCCCTCGTCGTTGGCGCGGGTCTTGGCCAGGACCTCGGTGGGGTCCGTGTCGTTCCAGCGGCCGAAGACGCTGACGCTGTAGGCCGACCCCAGGACCTCGTCGATCCGCTCGACGACCTCGCTCCAGCGCAGATGGGCGTAGAGGTCCTGGCGCACGTCGTACGTGGGCTCGACATCGAGGTCGAGCGTCACGAGGGCGCCGAGGGCGCCGAGGGCGACGACGGAGCCGTCGAAGTCCGGTTCGCCCCGCGAGATCGAGCGCAGCTCGCCGTCCGGGCCGATGAGCTCGAGGCGGCTGACGCCCGCACCCAGGATGCGGTTGGCCGCTCCGGAACCGTGCGTGCCGGTGGACGTTGCGCCAGCCACCGAGATGTGGGGCAGTGAGCCCATGTTGGCCAGCGCAAGGCCGTGCGCCTGCAGGTGGCGCGCGACGTCGGCGTACGGCGTACCGCCGGCGACCCGCACCGTTGCCCGCCTCGCGTCGATCACCGGCTCGGCGGCCAGGCCCGTGAGGTCCAGCAGCGTTCCCTCGGTGTCGCACAGGGAGTTGAACGAGTGACGGGTGCCGAGCAGCCGCACGTTGCGGGAAGCGCGGATGACTTCTTGGGCCTCTTCGAGCGAGCGCGCCCGGACGTAGCGCTCCGCCGTGTAGGTGTGGTTCCCGGCCCAGTTCGCCCCCGGGGAGGGGAGGCTGTCTCGATCGGTCGAGGCGCTCGGGACGTCCTGCGGTCTGGGCATGCGGCCTCCTGGTGGATGTCGCGGAATCTACAGCGCGGGATCAGCTCCGGGCGCCTGCGCATCCAGCCGGGGCGACGTCCAGCGGTTCGCTGAAGTAGAGCTCGACGCCGTCGTCGATGGCATCGGCCATCGCAACCGCCTGCTGGGCGGTGATCCGTTTCGTGCCGGTGTGGTCGACGAGGCATGCCTGCCCGTGGGGGCTCTGCCAGAGGTGTCGGCCGGGTCCGACGACGCGGGTGGTGAGGCCGCCGTGGGTCTTGGTGCGGTGGTGGCGTCGGCGTAGGGGGCCGGAGTTGTGGGGACCGGTCTGGCCGGGTGGGCCGGTGTCGTCGTAGGGCACGGCGTGGTCGTAGTCGACGCCGTCGCGGGTCGCGGTGCGTGGCGTGAAGGGGAAGCAGTCGCCGCCGGTCTGGGTCCAGACGTGGTCCTTGACCACCTCGGGGTGCTCGTAGGCGTCGACGCGGCGGCGCATCCGTAGGTCGAGGACGGGGGTGACGGTGACGTCGGCGTGGCCGAGGACCTCGTGGAGCTGTCGTACGTCGATGGGGCCGACGCCCTCGATGCGTGCGATGCCGGTGCCGGTGCGGAGTGCCTCGTCGGTGAGGTGGACGAACAATCGTCCGCGGCCGCGGAGCCGGGCGAGGCGGCGGGCGGGCATCGCGGTGAGCTTGTCGAGGGTGTCGGCGAGGTGGTCGGGCGCCCACGCGGGTCGCTCGCTGTCGGTGTGCTCGCCGTCCTCCGTGTCCTCCGTGTCCTCCGTGGGCTCCGTGTCCTCCGTGGGCTCGGTGTCCTCGGTGAGCTCGGTGGGCTCGGTGTGCTCGAGGAGGAGCTTGAGGAGGTCGGCGGGGCGTGCCAGCCAGCCCATCGCGATGGAGCGGAGCTCGTCGCGGTTGTGGTCGTGCCCCATGGTCGTGGCGAGGATGTCGGCGACGCGGTCGATCATGGCGTCGAGCCAGGCGGCGTCGCCGGCCGTGACCCGCGCGATGAGGTGGCGGTAGCCGAACTCGTCGGAGCGGGACAGCGACACGTAGCGCTGGTGGCGGGACCGCTCCTGCTCGGCGCGGTGGGTCTCGGGGTCGGCCTCGATGACCTTGGCTCGCGCGATCTCGAGGACCGTCGACGGTGCGTGCCCGGCGATCGCCTTGGCGACCGCCCGGTCGACCTTGACCATCTGCTCGCTGAGCAGGGAACGGGAGATGACCGCGACCTTGCGGGCCACCCACGGCTCGCAGCCGCCGGCCTCGACGACCGCCCAGGTCAGCGGCAGCCGGTGGACCAGGTCGAGCCCGTCCGCGATGAGGGCGCGGGTGGTGGCGGGGTGTGTCTCGCGCGCCATGGCCAGCTCGGGGATCGCGTGCTCGCGGACCTCGGGCGTCCCGTCACCGCCGGGTGTGACCATCGGGTCGCGGTCGTCGCGCGGGTGGCCGCTGAGGACCGCCCACTGGATCGCGAGCCGGAGCTCCTCGACCTCCGCCAGGCGGCGCGCGCGGAGGGCGTCGGTCGCCATGGCCAGCACCTGCGTCGCCGACGCCTCATCAGCCGCGGGAGGCGACTGGGGGAGCGAGGGGGCGATCGACATGCCTCATTCTATCGAACAGGTGTTCGATCAGGCAAGAGTCGGGAGGCAACGGGGATGACCACGAACGGCCGTCGGGCAATCCGTTCAGCTGTCCAGCAAGTCGATCGTCCTCGTGTCCACCTCGCCGGCGAAGAACGCGTCCAGCACGCGTTGGAACGGGGCCTCCGGGCCGGCCGCCAGCACGAACAACGTCATCGACGAGCGGAGCTTCACATCGTCGGGCGACCCCAGGATCTCGCGAGCACTCCGGTCGGAGTGCGAGAGGACTGCCTCGACGCACTCCGTCAGCCGTGGTCCGAGCACGGGATGAGCCAGGTAGGCGCGGGCCTCCCCGAGCGAGCCGATCGCGTAGCGCTGTGCCATGGCCGAGGAACCCAGGCCGGCCACCTGCGGGAAGACGAACCACATCCAGTGGCTTGTCTTGCGGCCGACGCGCAGCTCGTCCAGCACCTGGTCGTGAACCCCCTCCTGGGCATCGACGAAGCGCTGGAGTCGGTAGGGGTCCACGTCCATCCCGGCGACGCTACGGCACGGCCTCGCGACAAGGGTGTCGAGCAGCAGCGCGGCGGGTCCGGCGTACGCCAGGTGCTCGAGCCCGCGAGGATGGGGCGGTGACCCGAGACCTCGTGTTCGGCCAGATGCCCGACGGGCGTGACGTCCGCCAGCTCATCATCGGCAGGGAGCCCGGCCCCGTGGTCGAGGTGCTCACCCTCGGCGCGACGGTCCACCGGCTGGTCGTCACCGGGGGCGACGGCGGGCGGCGCAACGTCGTGCTGGGCCACCCTGATGTCGCCGAGCGGCTCGCGAGCAGCTACTACCTCGGCGGCACCATCGGACGCTACGCCAACCGCATCGCGGGCGGCCGGTTCCCGATCGCCGGCCGCGACGTCGAGGTGCGCACCCACGACCGCGGCAACAGCCTGCACGGTGGGCCCGACGGGTTCGATGCCCGCCTCTGGGACGTCGACTCGCACACCGCCGACGAGGTCGTGCTGAGGCTCGTCAGCCCCGACGGCGACCAGGGCTTCCCGGGCACGGTGACGGCCACGGTCCGCTATCGCGTCGACGGCGGCACCGTGCGGGTCGAGATGGGGGCGACCACCGACGCCACCACGGTGGTGAACATGACCAACCACGCCTACCTCAACCTCGACGGGGAGGGCGCCGGCACGATCGACGGCCACGAGCTCATGGTCGAGGCCGACGACTACACCCCCGTCGACGCCACCGGGATCCCGCTCGGCGCCCACGCGCCGGTCGCCGGCACCCCCTTCGACCTCCGGACCTCCACGCTGCTCGGCAGCGCCGTCCGGACCGCCCACCCGCAGGTCGTCGACGCCCAGGGCATCGACCACAACTACGTCGTGCGCGGCACCGGGCTGCGTCGCGCGGCCGTCCTCGGCTCGCGGGCGACGCGGACCAGCGTCGAGCTCTGGACCGACCAGCCGGGCGTGCAGGTCTACACCGGCAACTTCCTCGACGGCACCCGCCGCTCGACCACCGGCGCCCTCCACCGCCAGGGCGACGGCATCGCCCTGGAGCCACAGCTGTTCCCCGACTCGCCGAACCGGTCCGAGTGGCCCTCGGCCGTCCTCGAGCCGGGCGAGACCTATGCCGCGACGCTCGAGTGGCGCTTCTCCTGACCCCGCGGCGCCCGGACGGGCCGTTTCTAGACCCGTCCGGGCTTCACCGCAGGCGGGTCCGGACCCGACTGTGGTGCTCTGTCGGGTTCCCCGACCCGGCGAGTCCCAGTCGTGATGGGCGAGGATTTCTCGATCCACGGCGGCGCCCGAGCGCCGCTCCACCCGCACAGGTGGGGGGCTCAGCGGTTCTCGAGGTAGTGCAGCACCGCCGTGACCCGCCGGTCGGCATCGTCGGAGGGCGGCAGGTCGAGCTTGGCGAAGATCGAGCGGATGTGCTTGTGCACCGCGCCGTCGGTCACCACGAGCTCCTGCGCGATGGCGGCGTTGCCCCGCCCCTCGGCCATGAGCGAGAGCACCTCGCGCTCCCGCGCGGTGAGCCGCGCCATCCTCGCGTCGGGCCGCGCGACCAGCTGGGCGACCACCTCGGGGTCGATGGCGGTGCCGCCCCCGGCGACGTGCTCCAGCGCCTGCACGAACATCTCGACGCGCCCGACGCGCTCCTTGAGGAGGTAGCCCAGGCCGGCGCTGCCCTGGGAGAGCAGCTCGGTCGCGAAGGCGCGCTCGACGTAGGCCGACAGCACGAGCACGGGGAGCCCCGGACGTCTCCTCCGGGCCTCGACGGCGGCCCGGACGCCCTCGTCGGTGTGCGTCGGCGGCATGCGTACGTCGACGACGGCCACGTCGGGCTCGTGCCGGTCCACCGCGGCCAGCAGCAGCTCCCCGTCGCCCACGGCTGCGACGACCTCGTGGCCCTCGGCGGCCAGCACCGCGCCGATGCCCTCGCGCAGCAGCGGGTCGTCCTCCGCGATCACGATCCGCACGGGACCTCCACCCTCAGCTCGGTCGGCCCGCCGGTCGGGCTCGAGAGCGACCAGCGCCCGTCCATCGCCTCGACGCGGCGGCGGATCCCGGCGAGCCCGGTCCCGTCGCCCTCGTGCGCCCCGCCCTTGCCGTCGTCACGCACGACCGCCTCCACGTGCTCGTCCGCCCGGCGGCGTACGACGACGTCGACGCGCCCGGCGCCACTGTGCCGCGCCACGTTGGTGAGGGCCTCGGCGACCACGAAGTAGACCGTGGCCTCCACGGCGGCGGCGCACCGCACGGGCACGTCCACCTCGACGGCGCACGGCACGGGGCTGGCCGCGGCCAGGCCGTGCAGCGCTCCCTCGAGGCCGCGGTCGGCCAGCACCGGGGGAAGGATGCTGCGCACGACGGCGCGGAGCTCGGCCAGCGCCAGCTCGGCCGCGTCCTGCGCCTGGTCGAGCAGGCGCTCGGTCCGGTCCGGGCTGCCGGTGAGGCTCCGCCGGGCCGCGCCGATCATCACGGTCGCGGCCACGACCCGGTTCTGCGCGCCGTCGTGCAGGGACCGCTCGATGCGGCGCAGCTCGGCGGCGTGGGCGTCGAGCGCCGCCGCGCGGGTGCGGGTGAGCTGGGCGACCCGCAGGGTCAGGTCGCCGGGCGCCTCCCCGAGCAGCCTGCGCGCGACACCGAGCTGACGCCGCGCCGCGCCCGGGGCGCCCCACACCGTCACGGCGCCCCACGCCAGGCCGAGCACGACGACGACCGGGACGCCCGACCAGTCGTGGACGACCCACAGGCCCAGCGACGGGCTCGCCCAGCCGTCCGGGAGGGTCCACCACCACAGCGGGAACGTCAGGTCGCGCACCGCCGACAGCGGAGCGAGCACGGCGAGGAAGCCGACGAGCGTGCCGGCCACCGCGTGGCGGGCGAGCCAGTGCAGCTCGGCGCGGGTGGCCGGGTCGCCGAACGCCTCGCGCAGCCGGTCGGGCCGACGGTCCGGTGGCACCACCTCCGCGCCCCAGCGGCCGAGGCGTACGCGCTCCCGGTCGGCGAGCCCGTGCACCGCTCCCAGCGTGGCGCGGGACGTGAACCAGCCGAGGGTCACCGACCACGCCAGCACGCCCAGCGCGAGCAGCGCCGTACCGAAGCCCCCGAGCAGCTGCTCGAGCGAGCGGAGGGTGCGCCTGGGCGCGAGCGGGGCGGTACGGGGCACGACTGCACCGTAGGGGCCGGACCGTGCCGGTCCCAAGGAATCCGGGCCAGGAGTAGTGCCTGCTGTACCACCGGGTCGGCAGGCAGTGGGATCGATCGCGGCGCCCGGACGCACGACGGTTGAGGGACACGCAGATCCACCCCATCACAAGGAGAAGCCCATGTTCCAAGGCATGTCCCGTCGCTCGGCCGCCGCTCTCGCCGTCGCCGCCGTCGCGCTGTCCGTGACCACCAACGTCGTCGCCGCCAGGGCCGAGCCCGCCGGCCCGCAGCAGCGGCTCGACCGCCTCGTCTCCCACACCGGGTTCCCCGGCGTGCTCGCAGCCGTGGGGGACGCCGACGGACGCGTCCGGACCTACACCTCCGGCACGGGCGACCTCGCGACGGGTGAGGCCGTGCCCGCCGACGCCCGGGTCCGGATCGCCAGCAACACCAAGATGTTCACCGCCACAGTGGTGCTGCAGCTCGTCGCGGAGGGGAAGGTCGACCTCGACGCCCGTGTCGAGCGCTACCTGCCCGGCGTCGTCCGCGGCGCCGGCGGCGACGGCCGGCGGATCACCGTCCGCCAGCTCCTCCAGCAGACGAGCGGCCTGCCCGACTACGACTCGCTGGTCATCGAGGCCGGCGGCTCCATGAGCGCGGTCGCGCACACCTACTTCGAGCCGTACGACCTGCTCGACGCAGCACTCGCCGAGGAGCGGCACTTCGCACCCGGCACGAAGTGGGAGTACTCCAACACCAACTACGTCGTCCTCGGCCTGCTGGTGCAGCGGGTCACCGACCGGCCGGTGGGCGAGGAGATCACCCGGCGGATCATCGAGCCGCTCCACCTGCGCGACACCTACTGGCCGCGCGTCGGGGAGCAGCGCATCCGTGGCAGCCACCCGCACGGCTACCTCGCCGACGCGCCGGGTGCTCCGTGGCAGGACATCACGCGGATGGACCCGTCCCTCGGCTGGGCGGCCGGCCAGCTGGTGTCCACCCCTGCCGACCTCGGGTCGTTCATGACCGCCCTCGTCGGCGGCGAGCTCCTCGCACCCGCCCAGCTGTCGGAGATGCAGGAGACCGTCCGGGCGCCGCACTTCGACGCCGAGCCCGGCTGGCGCTACGGCCTCGGGCTGGCGCGTGCCGAGCTCGACTGCGGGGTCGTCGGCTGGGGCCACGGTGGCGACATCCAGGGCTTCGAGACCCGCAACCTGGTGACCGACGACGGACGGTGGGCGGTCGTCGCGGTGACCGCGCTGCCGACCAGCATGGGCATGGTGGCCGACGTCAGCGACGCGGTGGAGGACCTGGTCTGCGCAGCGGGGTGAGGAGTTCCGGTTTGGGCTGACCCGGAGGGGGAAGGAACGGCGCGGACGTCAGGACCACCCTGACCGAGCGCCACCCCTCAGGAGAGTCCCAGGATGAAGACCGGAACCCGCACCGCAGCGTTCCTCACCGCAGCCGCCCTGTCCGTGTCCATGGCCGCGCCCGCGGCGCTGGCCGCCGACACCAGCAGGGCGGCGAGCGGCGTCGCCGCGCGCGCCGAGAGCCCGCAGGTCGACGCCCGGCAGGCCGCGACGCTCAAGGAGCTGAAGGCCCGGCTGCGCAAGGCCGTGAAGGCCAAGAGGAGGGCGGCCACCGCGGTCGGGACGGCCACGACCAAGCTCCAGGCCCTGCGCGACGCCGGCACCGCAGCGATCTTCACCTACCAGGGTGCGTCCGTGGCGCTCGACGAGGCACGCGCCAAGCACGCCGCCGCCAAGGCAGCCCTCGACCGCACCCAGGGCCTCGTCGCCAACGAGGACGCGCTCTGGGCCGACCTGCGCCAGCGGATGACGACGGCCGAGGCCGGCTACCAGCCCCTCCGGGCTGCGTACGACGCCGCCGTCGCCAAGCGGACCGAGCTGCAGAACGCCGTGCAGGCGCTGCGCACCCAGCAGAACACCGCGTGGGCGAACCAGAACGAGGCAGCAGTGGCTGCCAGCAACGTGCAGGCCGAGATCGTCCAGGTCCGGGACGCGCTCGACGCCGCCCGAGCCGCCGAGCAGCGTGCACTGGCCTACGCCGAGGACTGCCGGCTCGACTTCGCCCGCCGCAAGGCGCAGTGGGACGACACGCGCAAGCGAAACGGCCACTGGGAGGGGCTGCGCGACGGGACGTGGCGCCCGGCTGCCGGCCTCGACGACGCGGAGGCCCTGCTGGAGCAGGCCCTGGTCGAGGTCAAGATGGCGCAGAGCCGGGTGGCCGACGTCCAGAACCACCTGGCCCAGCTCAACGCCAAGCTGGTCGAGATCGAGGACGCCATCCAGTACTGGGCCGATGTCGCCGCCGACCTGCAGCGCCAGATCGACGCCTACGACCGGCCCCTCGCCGACCAGAACGCCGCCGTCACCGCTGCGAGCGCCGCCATGGACGCCTACTACGCGCAGCACATCGACCCGCTCCACAAGGAGGCCGACCAGCTCCGCAAGGACCTCGAGGCAGCCAAGGCGAACCTGCCGGCGCTGATCGCCGCGGAGAAGCCCCTCGCCGACGCGGTCACGCAGGCGAGCGCCGCGCTGGCGGCGGCCACCCCGGCCTACCAGTCCGCGCAGGCGGCGATCGACGCGGCGGAGGTGGTCCTGACCAAGGCCCGCGACGCCCTGGGCAAGGCCGAGTCGAAGGTCAAGAAGCTCAAGAAGCAGATCCGCAAGGCGAAGTCCCGGCGCTGACGGCGACCGCGACCGGGGCCGGCGTCGGAGCCGGCCCCGCGCTCGCGGTCCGCAGCCGCCGCTGCTGCGACGTCATGAGCAACGCGGCCACGACGGTGGCGCCGACCGTGACCCCGAAGGCCGCGGTCGCGCCGGACGTGTCCGCCAACCGGCCCGCGAGGCTCGAGCCCAGCGCGTAGCCGAGGCCGGTCGCGCTGGCGAGCATCGTCATCGCCGCACCGACCCGGGCCGGCGGCACGACGCGCTCGGCGAGCGAGAAGACCGCGATCATGTAGGGCGCCACGGCCAGGCCGAGCACCAGCACCGTCGCGGTCGTGCCGAGCAGGGTGTCCGTGAGGAGCAGCGGGACGGAGAACGCGAGCAGCGCCCACGCCGCGACCAGGGCACGTCGCTCGTGGCCGATGCGCTCGGGGACGTACGCCGTCGCAAGCCCGGCGAGTGCGCTGCCCACGCCGAGCGTGGCGTGGACGAAGCCGGCCAGCCCCGGGCTGCCGAGATCGGTGGCGAGGACCGTGGCCCCGGTCTGCGTGGCGCCGAACAGGGAACCGATGGTGACCTGCGCGACGGCCAGGACGACGAAGGCGGGGACGAGGAGCCGGCCGGTCGCCACGGCGCGGGTGCCGTCGTGGGCGAGGCGCGCCGACGGGTCGAGGGCGAAGAGCGACCCGAAGACGGCGAGCAGCACGGCCGCCAGCAGCAGGGCGCCCGACGGTGAGACGACGGCGACGGACAGGCCCACCAGCGCGGGGCCGATGGCGAAGGACGCCTCGTCGGCCGCTCCCTCGTAGGAGAAGGCCGCGTCGACCAGGCGACGCTGGTGGGCGCCGGTGGCGCGGGTGAGGGGCCGCCAGCGCACGCGCGCCAGCGGGCCGACCTGGGGGAGGGCCAGGCCGGTGGCGGCGGCGGTCAGCACGACGAGCGCGTCGGTGGCGTCACTGCGCACGACCGCGACGAGCGCCGCCAGGCCGGCCGCGCCGAGCAGCGACTGGGTCAGCACGACGGGCCGCTGGCCGATGCGGTCCGCGAGGGTGCCCGCGATCGGCGCGCCGACGGCGTTGGCGACGGCGAGCGCACCGGCGCTCAGGCCTCCGAGGCCGTAGCTGCCGCTGGCGGTGGCGACGAGGAGGAGCGTGCCGAGCTGGCTCATGGCGAGCGGCAGGCGGCCGATGAACGCCACGGCGACGTAGGTGGGGCCGGCCAGCTGCAGGAGTCGGCGGTAGGAGGCGAGGGGGCTCACGGGCGGGTCCTTCAGGGTGCGTCGGAACGACGCGCCGAACCCACCTCCAAGACGCGTGAAACCCTGTGCTGCCCCAGATCCTACGAGCGCGTCCGGCTCCGGTCGCAATCGCGCGGGCATTGATCGGCGCTGGTAGGCGTTGGGGGACACACACCTCCGACGAAGGGCAACCCGATGCGTGCTGTGGTCTACACCGAGAGCGGCGACTCCTCCGTGCTGGAGGTGGTCGAGCGCGAGGCGGCGGAGCCGGGACCCGGTGAGGTCCGCATGCGGATCGTCCGCGCCGGCGTGAACCCGACGGACTGGAAGTTCCGTGCCGGCGGCATGGGCGAGCTCGCCTTCCCCGAGATCGTGCCCGGCCAGGACGGTGCCGGGGTCATCGACGCGGTGGGGCCCGACGTCACCGACCTTGCCGTCGGTGATCGCGTGTGGACGATCCTCGCCCAGCACACCCGTCCCGGTGGCACGGCGCAGGAGCAGGTCGTGCTGCCGGTGGCCCACGTGGCCGCGCTGCCCGACGCAGCGTCGTACGACGTCGGGGCCTCGCTCGGCGTGCCGGCCGTCACCGCGCACCGCGCGCTGACCACCTCGGAGGACGGACCGGACCGGCTCGCACCGGGCGCTCTGGACGGCATGACGGTCCTCGTCGCCGGCGGCGCCGGCGCGGTCGGCAACGCCGCTGTCCAGCTGGCGCGGTGGGCGGGCGCGACGGTGATCACCACGGTCAGCAGCGACGGGAAGGCCGCGCTGGCGAAGGCCGCCGGCGCGCACCACACGGTGAACTACCGGGAGGCCGACACCGTCGCCGCCGTCCGCGAGATCGCGCCCGACGGGGTGGACCTCGTCGTCGAGGTCGCACCGGCGCAGAACCTGCGGACCGACCTCCAGGTCATCAAGCCGCGCGGCACGATCGCGATCTACGCCAACAACGGCGGCGACGAGGTCACCATCAGCGTCCGCGAGACCTTCTCGACCAACGCCCGCTTCCAGTGGGTGCTGCTCTACACCGTGGGCCGGGCGGCGCTGCGAGCCGCGGCGGAGGACATCACGGCCGCGCTCGAGGACGGCGCGTTCGGGGTGGGCGACGAGCACGGCCTGCCGCTCCACCACTACCCGCTCGAGCAGACGGCCGACGCGCACGCCGCGGTCGAGGGCGGTGCCGTCGGCAAGGTGCTCCTCGACGTCGGGTGACCGGCCGGCGTCAGAACAGCTGGGGCACGAACGTCTGCTCGTGCAGCGGCGGCCTGACGTAGGGGATGTCGCGCACCTGCGGCAGCTCGACGCGCGGGGGTGCGACGTCCTCGTAGTCGAACTGCGCCAGCAGGTGGCTGATGCAGTTGAGCCGTGAGGCGAGCTTGTCGTCCGAGGGCACGACGTACCAGGGCGCCTGCTTGATGTCGGTGTACTGGAAGGTGGTGTCCTTCGCCATCGAGTAGCGGACGTAGAGCTCGCGCTCGGCGAGGTCCATGTCGGAGAGCTTCCAGCGCTTGAGCGGCTCGTTGTTGCGCGCCTCGAAGCGTCGCTGCTGCTCGTGCGCGCTGACCGAGAACCAGTACTTCAGCACCACGATCCCCGAGCGGACGAGCATCCGCTCGAGCTCGGGACAGCTGCGCAGGAACTCCTGGTGCTCGTCCTCGGTGCAGAAGCCCATCACCCACTCGACGTTCGAGCGGTTGTACCAGGAGCGGTCGAACAGGACCATCTCGCCGGCGGCGGGCAGGTGCTCGACGTAGCGCTGGAAGTACCACTGCGAGCGCTCGCGGTCGGTCGGCTTGGGCAGCGCGGCGATCCGCACGGTGCGCGGGCTGGTGCGCTCGGCGATCCGCTTGATCACCCCACCCTTGCCGGCAGAGCCGCGTCCCTCGAAGAGCACGACGACCCGGAGGCCCTGGCTCTGGATCCAGTACTGCAGCAGGACCAGCTGCTCCTGCAGCCGCTTCATCTCCGACTCGTAGACCGACGTGCGCAGGCGCCCCTTCGCGGTGTAGCGCTGGTCCCTGGTGGTCTCGTCCATGCCGTCTCCCGCGGGTGTCGGCCCACCCGTCCTTGGCGCCGGGCGGACCACTGGTGAGAATGATGCTCCTATGGAGGGAGCCTGCCGGTGAGGCGGGCGAGCAGAGGGAGTGCCGTTGACCGCGCAGAACGCCAACATGTCGGAGTTCGCCGAGCTCGCCCGCGCCCTGGGCGCCGCCGACGGGGAGAGCGACCGGCTGACGCTCGCCGTGGAGGCGGCCGTCGAGCTGATCCCTCGGTGCCTGCACGCCGGCATCACCATCAATCGCGGTGGGGAGTGCCACACGCTGGCGTTCTCCGACGAGGTCATGCCGGCGATCAACGCCCTGCAGAACGAGCTCGGTGAGGGCCCGTGCAAGTCCGCGGACCGTGAGGAGGAGGTCGTCGTGATCACCGACCTCGTGGCCGACGAGCGCTGGTCGGGCTGGGGGGCTCGCGTGCACGGCGACTTCCGGATCGGGTCGGTGATCTCGATCCTGGTCTTCACCGGACGCGGGGTCTACGGCACCCTGAGCCTCTACGGCGCGGGCCGCGGCGCGTTCGACGCCGACGACCTCGCGACCGCCCAGGCGCTGGCCGGGCACCTCGCCGTGGCGATGGCGGCCGGCCGCGAGATCGACGGCATGAACCTCGCCCTGCAGAGCCGTACGGTCATCGGGCAGGCCGAGGGCATGGTGATGGAGCGCCTCGGGGTCGACGCCGACCAGGCCCTGGCCTACCTCAAGCGCGTGTCGTCGCACACGAACACCAAGCTGGTGCAGGTCGCCCAGCAGCTCGTGCTCACCCGCGAGCTGCCCGAGGGCTGAGCAGCCTCACGGTCGCGACCAGCCCACCGCCCGGGCGGGGCTCGAGCGACAGCGTCCCGCCGTGGGCGGCGGCGATCCGCTGCACGATCGCCAGGCCGAGGCCGACGCCGCCGTGGTCGTCGTGGACCCGGTCGGTGCCCCGTCGGAACGGCTCGGCCAGGGTGGCGACGAGCGCCGGGTCGAGCGGGCCGCCCGTGTTCTCGACGGTGAGGACCGCGGCCGGACCGCCGTGGGTGGTGACCCACGTGCGGCCCCCCGGCACGTTGTGCACGATCGCGTTGTGCACGAGGTTCGTGGTCAGCTGCAGCAGGAGCGCGCGTGAGCCCGAGGTGGTGGCCGTGTCGCCGGTGGTCGTGACGGTGACGGTGCGTTCCTCTGCAAGGGGCAGCAGCACCTCGGCCGCCTCCTCGGCAAGGAGCGACAGGTCGACGGGCTCGCACGCGAAGCTGCGCTGGTCGGCGCGGCTCAGGACCAGCAGTGCCTCGGTGAGGTCGATGGCGCGGGTGTTGACCGTGCGGAGGCGCGCGACGAGCAGGTCGACGTCCGGGGTGGGGTCCTTGGCGGCGACGTCGAGCAACGTCTGGGTGATGGCGAGCGGGGTGCGCAGCTCGTGGGAGGCGTTGGCCGCGAAGCGCTGCTGCTCGGCGACGTGGCGCTCGAGCCGCTCGAGCATCCCGTCGAAGGCGTCGGCCAGCTCGCGGAACTCGTCGCTGCGGCCGGGCAGCCGGATGCGGTGGTCGAGGGCGCCGGAACCGGCGGCGCGGGTGGCCGCGGTGATCCGGTCGAGCGGCGCCAGCATCCGTCCGGCGAGCACCCAGCCGCCGGCCAGCCCGACGACCAGGAGCACGACCATCATCAGCGCGGCCTTCGGTGCGAACGCGTCCCACAGGTCCGACCGGCCGGGCATGAACGTGCTGCCGAAGGCGCCGTCGGGGGCACCGAGCCCGGTCGTCGTCCCCGCCTCGTCGGGGACGTAGCGCAGCAGGAACAGCCACACCACGGTCAGCAGCCCGACGCCGGCGACGACGAGGAAGCCCGCATAGCTCAGGGTCAGCCGCAGCCGGACGCTGGGACCGGGGGGCCTAGCCACTGCCTGCCCGGTCTCGAGGGTCGTCCGGCACGTCGATGCGGTAGCCCGCCCCCGGCACCGTGGCGATCACCCACGGCTCGCCGAGCCGCTTGCGCAGCGCGGACACCGTGATGCGTACGGCGTTGGTGAACGGGTCGGCGTGCTCGTCCCAGGCCCGCTCCAGCAGCTCCTCGGCGCTGACCACCCCACCCTCGGCGGCGACCAGGACCTCGAGAACGGCGAACTGCTTGCGGGTGAGGGCGACGTAGCGGCCGTCGCGGTGCACCTCGCGGCGGAACGGGTCGACGCGCAGTCCCCCCAGCTCACGCACCGGCGGCCGGTGGTGGCCGCGGCGGCGGTCGAGCGCACGCAACCGGAGCACCAGCTCCTGCAGCTCGAACGGCTTGGTGAGGTAGTCGTCGGCGCCGAGCTCGAAGCCGGACGCCTTGTCGTCGAGCCGGTCGGCGGCGGTGAGCATCAGGATCGGCAGGCCGGAGCCCGACGCGACGATGTGGGCGGCGACCTCGTCGCCGGAGGGTCCCGGGACGTCCCGGTCCAGCACCGCGATGTCGTAGGCGTTGAGGTCGAGCAGCTCGAGCGCGGTGTCGCCGTCACCGGCGATGTCTGCGGCGATCGCCTCCAGTCGCAGCCCGTCTCGGATGGCGCCCGCCATGAGGGGCTCGTCCTCGACGATCAGCACGCGCATGCCCCGATGGTAGGGAGCGCGAGGTGTCGTCGGCGTATCGAAAAGTCCATACGCTCCGGCAACGTCGTGCTTCCTTCACTGGAGGCATGTCCCCAGCACGCCCCGTCGTCCTCGCCCTCGTCCTGCTCACCCTCGGCTGCGCCGCGACCCGCGACCCGTCCGTCGTCTCCCTGGAACAGGTGACCCGGTCGGTCTCGGCCCCGGAGGGACTGCCGCGGTCGTCCGGATCGCGCGGCATCGCCGACGGCGAGCTGCCCGCCGGGACGACGGCGTACGACGACCACCCCGGCGTCGCGAGGCTCGACCGCCGCCTGCTGCAGCAGCTGCGCGCCGCGACCGACGACGCGTCCGCTGCGGGCGTCGGGGTCGTGGTCACCAGCGGGTGGCGGTCTCGGGCCTACCAGACGCTGCTGTTCGAGGAGGCGGTCGCCGAGCGCGGTTCGGAGTCGGCAGCGGCCGCATGGGTCGCGCGACCCGGCACGTCCGTCCACGAGGCCGGGGCGGCGGTCGACATCGGTCCGTACGCCGCCATCGACTGGCTGGTGCAGCACGGCGCCGACCTCGGCCTGTGCCAGGTCTACGCCAACGAGCCGTGGCACTTCGAGCTCGACCCGGACGCGCAGGATCGAGGATGCCCGCCCCTCTACGACGACCCGACGGAGGACCCGCGGCTCAGCCCTGCAGGCGGTTGAGCACCGTGGTCATGTCGTCCTCGGTGTTGCTGCCGATCTTCTCGAAGACGATCTTCATGATCGGGTCGGCGACCTTGGCCGCACCCGAGAGCTCGATGACCGCCTCGTAGGTGATCCGGCTTCCCGGGCCGTCGGGGTTCGGCACCACGGTGATCGTGTCGGTCGACGTGGCGGTGTCGTTGTGCCCGACCAGGACGATCGTGTCGCGGGTCAGCGTCTCGAGCGTGTAGTCCAGCTCGGTGGTGATGCCGGCGATCTTCGAGGTGTTGTGCCAGGTCGACCCGACCCCGAGCGGGCCGGTGTCGGTGCGCACGCAGGACTCGGTGCCGGGGTCCCAGTCCACGGCGTTGCTGAAGTCCTTGAGGTAGTCGATCACCAGGTCGGGTTCGGGATGGACGTCGAACGTGCGGCTCACTGTCGTCATGCCTCGACAGTAGGCAGGTGTGGCGACGGCGCAGACCGCCCGCAGGGGTGCCTCAACCGCCGGTCGCGGCGTAGGCCTCGGTGAGCTGCTCCTCGGCCACGGTGAGGTAGCGCTCCAGCGTCTCGGCCGCGCCCTCGACGTCGCCGGACTCGAGGAGGTCGAGGATGCGGCGGTTCTCGGCGAGGTAGGGCTCGTGGAAGGTCCGCGGCGCCGCCATCACGTGGAACACCAGGCGCAGCTCGGCGAGCACGTGGCGCATCGCCTCCTCCACGCGCGGGCTCCGCGCGAGCGCCGCGACTGCCTGGTGGAAGCGCATGTTGGCCGTGCCGACGTCGACCCACCGTCCGTCGGCGGCGGCGGCCTCGCCCTCCTCCACCGCACGGCGTACGTCGTCGAGCGGGGCGTCGGCCGGGCTCGTGCGCAGGACCCCGCCCTCGACCAGTCGACGGAAGCGGTAGAGATCGTGGACGTCGTCGACGGTGAGGCGGCGGACGAAGACGCCGCGGTTGAACTCGTGGACAAGCAGCCGCTCGTGGGCCAGCAGGCGGAAGGCCTCGCGCAGGGTGTTGCGGGAGACCCCGAGCGCGACGCCGATGTCCTCCTCGGAGAGCCGGGTGCCGGGCGGCAGCCGGCCCTCGGTGATGCGCGAGCGGAGGATCTCCGCGACCCGACCGGCCGTGCTGGCGCGGGTCAGGGCCGCCCGCTCGCCGGAGAGCTCCTCGACCCACGTGCTCGATGCCACCCCGTCAGTCTATGGGCACGAAGGGATTGACAGATTGTTGAACAATCCTGCACGCTCGTGTGACGGGGCTCACCATGACCCACCCACGAGGACAGGACGACCATGGATCAGCAGGCAGACCAGCAGGCGGACCGGAAGGCGGACCAGCACGCGGACCAGCACGGGGCCGGGGCGGCCGCCCGGTCCGGTCGAGGTGCCCTCGTCGGGGCGATGTTCCTCATGGCGACCAGCGCGATCGGTCCCGGCTTCATCACCCAGACGACCGTCTTCACCGACCAGCTCGGGGCCGCCTTCGCCTTCGCGATCCTGGTCTCGATCGTGGTGGACGTCGCCGTGCAGCTCAACGTGTGGCGGGTCATCGGCATCGCCGGCATGCACGCCCAGGACCTGGCCAACAAGGTGGCCCCGGGTGCCGGCTACGTGCTGGCCGCCCTCGTGGTGCTCGGCGGCCTGGTGTTCAACATCGGCAACATCGGCGGCACCGCACTGGGCATGAACGCGATGTTCGGCATGGACGTCAAGCTCGGCGGCGCGATCTCGGCCGTCATCGCGATCGCGGTGTTCCTCAGCCGCCGCGCCGGGGTGGCGATGGACCGGATCGTGGTCGTGCTCGGCGTCGTGATGATCGCGATGGTGCTCTACACCGCGTTCGTCTCCGACCCGCCGGTCGGCCAGGCGCTCCAGCAGAGCGTGCTGCCGGACGACATCGACTTCCTCATCATCACCACCCTCATCGGCGGCACCGTCGGTGGCTACATCACCTATGCGGGGGCCCACCGTCTGGTCGACTCCGGCATCACGGGTGCCGAGCAGGTCTCGCAGATCAGCCGGGGCAGCGTGACCGGCATCCTCGTCACGGGCGTGATGCGGGTGCTGCTGTTCCTCGCGGTCCTTGGCGTGGTCTCCGGTGGCGCCGTGCTGGCCGCCGACAACCCGCCGGCCTCCGCCTTCCAGCACGCGCTGGGCGACGTCGGCGTCCGCGTCTTCGGCGTCATCCTCTGGGCCGCGAGCATCACCTCGGTCATCGGCGCCTCCTACACCTCGGTGTCCTTCCTCAGCGGGCTGCTCAAGGGCAACGAGCGCCGCCGCAACTTCGCCGTGGTGGGGTTCGTCGCCGTCTGCACCGTCCTCTTCCTGGTGCTGGGCAAGGCTCCGGTCACGCTGCTGGTGCTCGCCGGGGCACTGAACGGGCTCATCCTCCCCGTCGGCCTGGCCGTCATCCTCTGGGTCGCCGCACGGCGCACGCAGGACCTTCTCGGGGGCTACCGCTACCCGCGGTGGCTGCTGGCCATCGGCGTCGCGGTCTGGCTGCTGACGCTCTACCTCGGGTGGAGCTCGCTGGGCGGCATCGCCGACCTGTGGGCCTGATGGGAGCGCGGCGATGACGACGACCCCGACCAGCATCGACCTCAACGCCGACCTCGGCGAGGCCTTCGGCCAGTGGAGCCTCGGTGACGACGACGGCCTGCTCGAGGTGGTGACGAGCGCCAACGTCGCCTGCGGCTTCCACGCCGGTGACCCCACCGTGCTCCGTCGCGCCTGCGGTCAGGCGGCCGAGCGCGACGTGGCCATCGGGGCGCAGGTCGGCTACCGCGACCTCGCCGGCTTCGGGCGCCGCTTCATCGACGTCGAGCCCGACGAGCTCACCAACGACGTGCTCTACCAGATCGGTGCGCTCGAGGCCTTCGCCCGTGTCGCCGGCACCCGGGTGCGCTACGTGAAGCCGCACGGCGCGCTCTACAACGCGATCGTCCACCACGAGGCGCAGGCCACCGCGGTCGTCGAAGCCGTGCTCCGCTACGACCCGGCGCTGCCCGTCCTGGGGCTCCCCGGCTCGATCTTCCTCGCGCTCGCGACCGACGCCGGTCTGACGACGGTCGCCGAGGCGTTCGCCGACCGCGCCTACACCGCCGAGGGCACCCTGGTCTCGCGACGGGAGGAGGGTGCGGTGCTGCACGACGCCGAGGAGGTCGCCGCCCGTTGCGTGCGGATGGCCACCCACGGGGAGGTCGAGGCGATCGACGGGTCGTCGGTCGCGGTGCGCCCCGAGTCGCTGTGCGTGCACGGCGACAGCCCGGGTGCGGTGGCGATGGCCGCCCGCGTCCGTGCGTCGATGGAGCAGGCCGGCGTGCGGGTCACCCCCTTCGCCGGCGGCACGGTCTGATGCGCCTGCTCCCGTGTGCCGACTCCGGCCTGCTCGTCGAGCTGGCCGACCTCGACGAGGTGCTCGCGCTCTACGCCGAGCTGGTCGACGACCCACCCCCGGGCGTGGTCGACCTCGTCCCCGCGGCACGCACCCTGCTGCTGCGGCTGGACCCGGCCGGCGCCGACCCGGCGGAGGTCGAGCGCGCCGTGCGCGAGTCCCGGCCGCGGCGCGGAGCGCGGCCCGACGTCGGTGAGGTCGAGATCCCGGTCGTCTACGACGGCGACGACCTCGAGGAGGTCGGCGAGCTGACCGGCCTCGGCGCCCGTGGCGTGGTCGACGCCCACGCCGGCCAGGAGTGGACGGTGGCCTTCGGCGGCTTCGCACCCGGCTTCGGCTACCTCGTCGGCAGGGACGAGCGGCTGCACGTGCCGCGGCGCGCCACGCCCCGTACCAAGGTCCCGGCGGGAGCCGTCGCCCTGGCCGGCGAGTTCGCCGGCGTCTATCCCCGTGAGTCCCCGGGCGGCTGGCAGCTGCTCGGTCACACCCCGCTCAAGATGTGGGACCTCGACCGCGACCCGCCGGCGCTGCTCCTGCCCGGCACGCGGGTCCGGTTCGTGGAGGCCTCGTGACCACGCGCGCCCTCGAGGTCGTGGCGACCGGTCCGCTCGCCACCGTCCAGGACCTCGGCCGGCCCGGTCTCGCCGCCCTGGGGGTCGGCCGCTCGGGTGCGGCCGACACGACCTCGATGCAGCTCGCCAACCGGCTCGTCGGCAACGAGCCCGGCACGGCGTGCGTCGAGGTCACCTTCGGGGGCCTGGAGGTGCTGGCCCGCGGCGGCGTCACCGTCGCGCTCGCCGGTGCACCGTGCCCGATGAGCGTCGACGGCCGGCAGGTGGCCCCGTTCGCGGTGATCTGGGTGCCCGACGGGGCCATCCTCCGGCTGGGCGCGCCGACGTCCGGCCTGCGCAGCTACCTCGCCGTGCGCGGCGGCCTCGACGTGCCGGCGGTGCTCGGCTCCCGCTCGACCGACACGCTGTCGGGCGTCGGTCCGGCCGCGCTCGAGCCCGGACGGCGGCTCAGGGTGGGTCGCACCACGCGACCGCTGCCCGGGGTGGACGTCGTCCCCGTGCGCGTCCCCGACCACGGTGACCTGTGGTTGCGCGTGGCGCGTGGGCCGCGCGCCGACTGGTTCACCGACGAGGCGTACGACGCCCTGCTGGCGACGCCCTACGAGGTCACCGCCGAGAGCAACCGGGTCGGCATGCGCCTGAGCGGGGTGGCGCTCGAGCGGACCCGCGACGAGGAGCTGCCGAGCGAGGGCATGGTGCCCGGTGCCCTGCAGGTCCCGCCGTCGGGGCAGCCGACGCTGTTCCTGGCCGACCACCCGGTCACGGGCGGCTATCCCGTCGTCGCGGTCGTGGTCCGCGCCGACCTCGGGCTCGCCGCGCAGGCCCGCCCGGGACAACAGATCCGATTCCGCAGCGACACGAGGTGAGCCCCATGGCGATCGACGACCCCAGCCACCTGTCCCCCCACGAGGCCCGAGCCCGGTTCCGCGCCGGGCTCCGGGTGCCGACCGCCGGGTGGTCGGCCGGCTGGACGCAGGCCAACCTGATCGCGGTGCCCCGCGAGGTGGCCTACGACGTGCTGCTCTTCGCCCAGCGCAACCCGAGGCCCTGTCCCGTGCTGGACGTGACCGAGCCGGGCGCCACCAGCAGCCCGCTGTTCTCCGGCGACCTGCGCACCGACCTGCCCGCCTACACCGTCTACGAGCACGGCGAGCTCGTCGCGGAGGTCGACGACGTCACCGCCCTCTGGCGCGACGACCTCGTCGCCTTCCTGGTCGGGTGCAGCTTCACCTTCGAGGCTGCGCTCCTCGAGGCGGGGGTGCCCGTGCGGCACGTCGAGGCGGGCAGCAACGTGCCGATGTACCGCACCTCCGTGGAGTGCCGTCCTGCCGGATCGCTCTCCGGGCCGCTGGTCGTCTCGATGCGCCCGGTCCCCGCGAGCCAGGTGGCGACCGCGGTCCGTGTCACGTCGCGCTATCCCGCGGTGCACGGTGCGCCGGTCCACGTCGGCGACCCGCGGGCGCTCGGCATCGCCGACCTGGACCGCCCCGACTTCGGGGAGCCTGTGGAGGTCCGTCCCGGCGAGGTCCCGGTCTTCTGGGCGTGCGGGGTCACCCCGCAGGCGGCCGTGATGAGGTCGCGGCCGGCGTTCGCGATCGGCCACGCACCCGGTCACATGGCGATCACCGACGCCCGCGACAGCGACTACCTGGTGCCCTGAGCGGGCCTCACGAGTCGAAGCCGAGCCCGGCGCGGTCGAGGGCACGGAGGAACAGGTTGCGCCGGCCCTGCCGGTGGTCGGCGCGGTCGAGCGACCAGCGGGTGAGGTTGATGCCGACCGACGCCAGCGGCTCGGGCGGGAACGGCAGGGGCCGCTCGCGCACCATCCGCAGCCCGGTGCGCTCCGTCTGCTCGCCGGCCAGCAGGTCGAGCAGCACCTCGGCGGCGAAGCGCGTCGCGCCGACCCCGAGGCCGGTGAAGCCGGCCGCGTGCGCGACCCGCCCACCGTGGGTGAGCCCGTAGAACGCCGTGAACTGGGTGCAGGTGTCGATCGCGCCCGCCCAGCGGTGGCTGAACCGGACGTCCTCGAGCTGCGGGAAGGTGGCCAGGAAGTGCGACGCCAGTCGCGCGTGGCTCTCCGGGCGGTCCTCGTGCCGCGCCCGCACCCGACCACCGGCGGGGTAGATCGCGTCGTACCCGCCCCAGAGGATGCGGTTGTCGGCACTCAGCCGGGAGTAGTGGAACTGGTTGGCCAGGTCGCCGAGGCCCTGCCGGCCCGCCCAGCCGATCGACGCCAGCTGCTCGGCCGTCAGCGGCTCGGTCATCAGGACGTAGTCGTAGACCGGCACGGTCATCAGCCGGTTGCGGCGCAGCAGCGACGGGAAGACGTTGGTCGCCAGGACGACGTGGTCGGAGGTCACCACCGCGCGGTCGGTGTGCACCCGGACCCGGCCCGCGGACCCACGCAGCTCCGTGACCGCCGAGTGCTCGTGCACCTCGACGCCGAGGTCGGCCGCGACCCGGGCGAGCTCCAGCGCGAGCCGCGCCGGGTGGACGAGGGCGTTCTGGTCGGGCTCGAGGACGCCGGCGAGGAAGAGCGGGCTGTCGATCACGGCGCGGACCGCCGGTCCGTCGAGGGCGTGCGGCGCCTCGCGCAGCTCCTCGACCTGGTGCTCCTCGACCGCGACCGCGAGCGCCCCGGTGCGCTCCCACTCGCACGCCAGGCCGAGGTCGCGGACGTCGGCCTCGAAGCCGTCGAGGTTGGCGCGGCCGAGGCGGTCGAGGACGTCGTACTCGTCGGGCCAGCGGCTGCGACCGTTGTCCTCGCCGTGGGTGATCGAGGCCTCGCAGAAGCCGCCGTTGCGGCCCGACGCCGCCCAGCCGATGGTCCGTGCCTCGAGCAGCACTATCCGGATGCCGGGATCGCGGCGCTTCGCGTGCACCGCCGCCCACAGGCCGAGGTAGCCGCCGCCGACGATCGTGAGGTCGGCGGTCGTCGGCGCGGTCAGCTCGGGGTGGCGGGCCTCGGCCCCGGCGTCCTCCAGCCAGAAGACCGCCTGGCGGCTGCCCGCGAGGGCGCGCTCCACGACGCGGGGGTCGGGCGCGTTCCGCTCGTAGGCGGTGCGGTGGGCGGCCACGCCGGGCAGTGTCTCAGCCGGCCGCGGCGGTCAGCGCGGCGTCGAGGACCGCCAGTCCCTCGCGCGCCTCCTCGTCGGTGATCGTGAGCGGCGGCACCACGTGCATCCGGTTGTAGTTGGCGAAGGGCAGCAGCCCGCGCTCCTGGCAGCCCTTGACCACCGCGGCCATCTCCGGGCTCGAGCCGCCGTAGGGCGCGAGCGGCTCGCGGGTGGTCCGGTCGCTGACCAGCTCGACGGCCCAGAAGGCGCCGGTGCCGCGGACCTCGCCGATCCACGCGTGCTTCTGCGCGAGGGCCTGCAGGCCGGGGCCGATCACCTCGGCACCGAGCCGGTCGGCGCGCCCGACGACGTCCTCGTCCTCCATCGTGCGGATCGTCGCGACCGCAGCCGCGCAGGCGAGCGGGTGGCCGGAGTAGGTGAGACCGCCGGGATAGGTGCGGTGGGCGAAGGTGGCGTGGATGGCGTCGCTGATGGCGACCCCGCCGAGCGGGACGTAGCCGGAGTTCACGCCCTTGGCGAAGGTCAGCAGGTCGGGGACCACGCCAGCCCCCTCCGACGCGTGCTCGACCGCGAACCAGCGGCCCGACCGGCCGAAGCCCGACATCACCTCGTCGGCTACGAGCACGATGCCGTGCCGGTCGCAGATCTCCCGGACCCCGGCGAGGTAGCCCGGCGGCGGGACCATGATCCCGGCCGTGCCGGGGATGGCCTCGAGCACGATCGCCGCGATCGTCGAGGGACCCTCGAGCGCGACGACCTGCTCGAGGTGCTCGAGGGCGCGCTGGCACTCCTCCGCCTCGGTGGTCGCGTGGAAGGCGCTGCGGTAGAGGAACGGTCCGAAGAAGTGCACGGTGCCGGTCGAGCCGTGGTCGCTCGCCCAGCGCCGGGGGTCGCCGGTCATGTTCACCGCGAGGTGCGTGCCGCCGTGGTAGCTGCGGTAGGTGGTGAGCACCTTGTGCCGGCCCGTGTGCAGCCGCGCCATGCGTACGGCGTGCTCGTTGGCGTCGGCGCCGCCGTTGGTGAAGAAGACGTGGTCGAGGTCGCCGGGGGTGTGCGAGGCGATCAGGCGGGCGGCCTCCGAGCGGGTGCCGTTGGCGAAGGCGGGCGCGACCGTGGCGAGGTGCCCGGCCTGCTCCTGGATCGCCGCCACGATGCGCGGGTGCTGGTGGCCGAGGTTCGTGAAGACCAGCTGGGAGCTGAAGTCGAGGTAGCGCCTGCCGTCGCCGTCCCAGACGTGGCTGCCCTCGGCGCGGGTGATCACCATCGGCGAGATCTCGGCCTGGGCCGACCAGGAGTGGAAGACGTGGGCGCGGTCGAGCTCGTAGGCCCGCTCGGCGTCGTGGGTGCCGGCGAGGTCGCTCGTGACCACTTCTGCGAGGGCGTCAGTCATTGCGCGGGAACCCCAGCTCGAGGCCGCCCTCGGGGCGGTTGGCCGGGTCGATCCACCGGGTGGTGACGACCTTGCCGCGGGTGAAGAAGTGGACGCCCTCGGTGCCGTGGGCGTGGGTGTCGCCGAACAGCGAGCGCTTCCAGCCGCCGAACGAGTAGTAGGCCACCGGGACCGGGACCGGGACGTTGACGCCGATCATCCCGACCGTCACGTCGGCCTCGAAGCGGCGGGCCGCGCCGCCGTCGTTGGTGAAGACCGCGGTGCCGTTGCCGTACTCGTTGGCGTTGACCAGCGCGACCGCCTCCTCGTAGGTCTTCACCCGGACCACGGAGAGGACCGGCCCGAAGATCTCCTCGGTGTAGATGTCCATGTCGGGCGTGACGTCGTCGAAGAGCGTCGGGCCGAGCCAGAAGCCCTCCTCACCACCGCGGGCGGTGACGTCGCGGCCGTCGACCACGACCTTCGCGCCCGCCGCCTCGCCGGAGTCGATGAAGGAGCTGACCCGGTCGCGGTGGGCCTTCGTGACGAGCGGGCCCATGTCGGCCTCCTTCTGCCCGCCGGTCGCCTCGCTCCCGCCGTCGCCGACCAGCAGCGTGCGGGTGCGGTCGGCGATGCGGGCGACCAGCTCGTCGCCGATCGGGTCGACGGCCACGAGCACGCTGATCGCCATGCAGCGCTCGCCCGCGCTGCCGTAGCCCGCGTTGACCGCGGAGTCGGCGGCGAGGTCGAGGTCGGCGTCGGGCAGCACCACCATGTGGTTCTTCGCGCCGCCGAGGGCCTGGACCCGCTTGCCGTGCCGGCTCGCGGTCTCGTAGACGTACTCCGCGATCGGGGTCGAGCCCACGAAGCTGATCGCCTGGACCTCGGGGCTGGTGAGGAGCGCGTCGACCGCGGTCTTGTCTCCGTGCAGGACGTTGAAGACGCCGTCGGGCAGACCCGCCTCCTGCCACAGCGCGGCGAGCCAGTTGGCGGCGCTCGGGTCCTTCTCGCTGGGCTTGAGGACGACGGCGTTGCCGGCCGCGATGGCGATGGGGAAGAACCACATCGGCACCATCGCGGGGAAGTTGAAGGGGCTGATGATGCCCACGACGCCGAGCGGCACCCGCTTGGAGTGCACGTCGACACCGGTCGAGGCCTCCTCGCTGTGACCGCCCTTGAGCAGGTGGGAGATGCCGCACGCGAACTCGACGACCTCGAGGCCGCGGGAGATCTCGCCCATCGCGTCGGAGTGCACCTTGCCGTGCTCGGCGGTGATGATCGCGGCGAGCTCGTCCTTGCGGCTGTTGAGGAGCTCGCGGAAGGAGAAGAGCACCTGCGTGCGCCGGGCCAGCGACGTGCTGCCCCACGCGCGGGCGGCGCGGGAGGCGGAGGCGATGACGTGGGTGGCGTCGGCCTCGCTGGCGAGGGCGACGCGTCCGGTCACCTGCCCGGTCGCGGGGTTGGTCACCTCGGCCCAGCCGGTGGGGGAGCCGGTCAGAGTGGAGCCGTCGACCCAGTGCACGATCTCCTGGGGCTCGGCGGGAGGAGTGGGGGTGGTCATGCCGCCATCCTGCTCGTCGTACGCCGCCGGGGCGGGTGTCGGATCGTAGGCTTTCGCCGCTTCGCTCGGACACTTCGTCACCCTGTCGCTGGGTAGGCTGCGCCCGTGGTCGAGGTGACGCCGGGCGTGACGCTCCAGGAGGCTCTCGCGCTGCCCACCTTCCACCGGGCCGCGCCCACCGTGGTGGCGGGCGCGTCCGCGACGCACCGGCCGATCCGGTGGGTCCACGCGACCGAGCGGCCGGACGTGCGCGAGCTGCTGCGCCCCGGCGACCTCGTCCTGACGATGGGCACCGGGCTGCCGGCCGACGACGACGAGGCCGGGCTGTCCGCCTTCGTCGACGCGCTGGTCGACGTGGGCAGCGCCGGAGTGGTGGTCGAGCTCGGCCGCCGTTGGCGCTCGGAGCTCCCCGACGCACTGGTCGCGGCCTGCGAGCGGCACGGACTGCCGCTGGTCGTGCTGGCCCGGGAGACCCGGTTTGCGGCCCTCGCCCAGGAGATCGGCGAGCGGGTGGTCGACCACCAGCTCAGCGAGCTGCGCGAGGCCCAGCGGGTCCACGAGACCTTCACCGAGCTGAGCTTCACCCAGGCCGGTCCGATCGAGATCCTGCAGGCCGTGCAGCGGCTCGCCGGCGGGCCGGTGGTGGTGGAGAACGCCCAGCACCGGCCCCTCGACTACTTCGCCGGACCCGACGACACGAGCGGCTTCCTCGACGGCTGGCCGGCACGGTCGCGCCGCGTCGAGGTCGCCGGGCGCACCGGGTGGGACGCCGCCAACGGCTGGCTCGTCACCCGTCTCGGCACCACCGACCAGGCGTGGGGCCGCCTGGTGATCGGGTCCGCGACCGCCCCGTCGCAGCGGCTGGTCGCGGTCGCCGAGCGCGCCGCCGCCGCGCTCGCGCTGCACCGGCTGCACGACCGCGACCGGGGCACCCTCATGCGCCGCACCCACCTCGAGCTGCTCACCGGGCTGGCCGAGCAGCCCGACTCCGAGGAGGTGCTGCGGCGGTGCGAGGTGGCCGGCTTCCCCGTGCGGCGCCGCCGCTTCGTCGGGCTCGTGGTCCGGCCCCGCATCGGTACGACGACCCCCGCCGACCTCGACGAGCTCGCGGCGGCCGTCGTCCGGGCCGCCCACGGTTTGCGCCTGCCGGCCCTCGTCTGCGAGGTCGAGCGCGACCTCCGGGTGCTCGTCTCTGCGCCCGCCTCGGCCGACGCCGACGACCTGGTCGACCGGATGGCGAGTCGTGTCCTGCCGCACCACGACGTCGTACTGGCTGCGGGGCGGGTGGTCGAGGAGCGCACCGGGATCGCCCGGTCGGTGACGGAGGCCGGGCAGGTCGCCGACGCGGCGCCACCGAGCCGTCGCGAGCACGACCCCGACGTGCACCGGCTCGCGGACCTGCACCTGCGCGGGCTGCTCGCGCTGCTGGGCGACGACGAGCGGGTCCGGCTCTTCGTCGAGCGCGAGCTGGCTCCGCTCAAGCAGCACGACCGTGCCCACGGCTCGCGCACCGACCTGCTCGCCGCGCTGCGGGCGCTCCTGCTGCACCCCTCGAGCAAGACCGACGCCGCGGCCAGCCTGCACCTGTCCCGCGCCGCGTTCTACGACCGGCTGGCGCGGATCGAGGCGGTCCTCGGCGCCGACCTCGACGACCCCGACGTGCGGGTCTCGCTGCACGTCGCGCTGGTGGCCGACGAGCTGTTCAGCGATCCCCGGCTGGCCGGGGATCACTGAACATGTCGGCCCGTGCACGGCCTGACATGTTCAGGAAGAGCCTGACAAGTCCGGTCCCGATCCGCCGGATCGTCCACCGTCACACCGAAGGTCCGACAGATCGTCGGCCGCCCGCGCCTGCATCGGCGCGCGACGATGGTGCCATGTTCCGTGTGCTCGACGTCGCCGCCACCGTGCCGACCACCCCGCTCGACCCCGCGACCGTCGTCGACGGCGCACCCGAGGCCGGGTCGCGGGCGCTCGCCGCGGTCGCCGGCGTCGAGGTCGGGGTGTGGGAGATGAGCCCCGGCACGGCCACCGACGTGGAGGTCGACGAGGTCTTCGTCGTCCTGTCCGGGTCGGCCACGGTCAGCTTCGAGGACGGCGAGCGCGTCGACCTCGGTCCCGGCACCGTCGTACGCCTGCGGGCCGGCGAGCACACCACCTGGGTCGTCCACGAGACCCTGCGCAAGATCTACGTCGCCTGACCCACAGGAGCTGCCATGACCGACACGATCCGCAACTACGTCGACGGCGAGCTCGTCGAGTCCGCCACCACGCAGTTCATCGACCTCGTCGACCCGACCACCGGGGAGCTCGACGGCCGCTCGCCGGTCTCGACGGCCGACGAGGTCGACCGGGCCTACGCCGCGGCGTCGAGGGCCGCTGAGTCGTGGAAGCGGCTGACCCCGGGCCGCAGGCAGGGCTACCTCCTCGACCTCGCGAGCGCGATCGCCGAGCGGCGCGACGAGATCAGTGAGGTGCAGGCACGCGACACCGGGCAGCCCATCCGCTACATCGCCAGCGAGGAGGTCGACCAGGGCGTCGACCAGCTGCGCTTCTTCGCCGGCGCCGCCCGGCTGCTCGAGGGCAAGTCGGCGGGGGAGTACCTCGAGGGCCACACCTCCAGCATCCGTCGCGAGCCGATCGGGGTCGTCGGCCAGGTGACGCCGTGGAACTACCCCTGCGCGATGGCGATCTGGAAGGTCGCGCCGGCGCTGGCGGCGGGCAACACGACCGTCCTCAAGCCCAGCGACACCACACCGCGCTCCACGGTGCTCCTCGCCGAGATCGCGGGCGGGATCCTGCCGCCGGGCGTGCTCAACGTGGTCAACGGCGACGCCACCACCGGCCGCCACCTCGTCGAGCACCCGACGCCCGGCCTCGTCGCGATCACCGGGTCCGTGCGCGCCGGCATCGAGGTGGCGACCTCCGCGGCGAAGAACCTCAAGCGCGCGCACCTCGAGCTAGGGGGCAAGGCCCCCGTGGTCGTGACGCCCGACGCGGACCTGCCACGCGTCGCCGAGATGGTCGCCGCGGCCGCCTACTTCAACGCCGGCCAGGACTGCACGGCCGCCACCCGCGTGATCGTGCACCGCAGCGTCCACGACGAGCTCGTCGAGCTGCTGGTCAAGGAGGCCGAGGGCACCCGGCCCGGCCCGCCGTCCGACGGCGAGGCCGACTACGGCCCGCTCAACAACGCCGCGCACCTCGCCAAGGTCGAGGCGTTCCTGACCGGTCTCCCCGACCACGCCGACGTACGCACCGGGGGCGCGCGCCACGGCGACACCGGCTTCTTCTTCGCACCCACCGTCGTCACCGGCGTGCGCCAGGACGACCGCATCGTGCAGGAGGAGGTCTTCGGCCCCGTCCTCACCGTGCAGCCGTACGACGACGAGGCCGAGGCGGTGCGGATGGCCAACGACGTCCCCTACGGCCTGGCCGGCAGCGTGTGGACGCGCGACCACGGCACCGCCGACCGGCTGACGCGCGAGCTCGACTTCGGGTGCGTGTGGGTCAACACCCACATCCCGTTCGTGTCCGAGATGCCGCACGGCGGCTTCGGCGCCTCGGGCTACGGCAAGGACCTGTCGGGCTACGGCTTCGACGACTACACCCGCATCAAGCACGTGATGACCGCGCACTACTGAGATGCTGTGCGGCGTGCCGAACCCCCGCCAGCTCGTCCAGCTCGTGGTGGGGTGCGTGGTGCTGGGCCTTGGGGTCGCGATGCTGCTGACCGCCGACCTGGGCTCCGACGGCTACTCGACCCTGGTCAACGGCATCGCCCTGGCGTCCGGGATGAGCTTCCTGCTCGCCAACACCCTCGTCAGCATCGCCTTCCTCGCCCTCGCCGCGGCACGGCGGGTCCTCCCGGGCATCGGCACCGTCGTGCAGGTCGTGGTCGTCGGTGTGACGGTCGACGCGCTGCTGGGCGCGTGGGACCCGCCGGGGTCCTGGGCGGCCCGCATCGCGCTGCTCGTGCTCGCCTTCCCGGTCCTCGCCGTCGGCATCGCGACCTACCTCGGCAGCCACACGGGCGCCGGGCCCGCCGAGGCGGCCGCACTGGCCTACGACCCGCCGCTGCCGTTCCGCTGGAGCTACAGCGCCGTCCAGGGCGGTGGTGCGCTGCTGGGCTGGCTGCTCGGCGCGACCGTCGGGGTCGGCACCCTCGCGGTGATCGTCGCCCTCGGTCCCTGCGTCGACCTCGCCAGCCGGCTGCTGCGACTCGACGTCCACCAGGGGCGCGAGGCCGAACCCCGTCCCATGGGGTGAAGCCGGACCGTGCCGGCGCGGGGGAGCATCGAGAGCGTGACTGAAGTCCTCACCGGCATCGACACGGTCGTCGTCGACCTCGACGGCACGCTCGTGGACTCGAACTACGTCCACGTCGTGGCGTGGCGCGAGGCGTTCCGCGACGTCGGGCTCGACATCGCGTCGCACCGCATCCACGCGTTGATCGGCATGGGCGGGGACCAGCTGGTCGAGCGCGTCGCGGGCGAGGCGGTCGAGCGCAACGTCGGCGACGAGGTACGCCGTCGCCACCAGGTCCACCTCACCGAGCGCGCTGGCCTCGTCTCGGCCACCGACGGGGCCAGCGAGCTGATCGAGCTGCTCCGCGACCGCGGGGTCCGGGTCGTGCTGGCGTCCTCTTCCGAGCAGGAGATCACCGACCGGTTCCTCGACCTCGTCGAGGGCGCCGCCGGCATGCTCACCGCCGCGATCACCGGCGACGACGTCTCGCGCTCCAAGCCGCACCCCGACCTGATCGAGGTCGCGCTCGAGGAGGTCGAGGCCGGCAAGGCGGTGGTCGTCGGCGACACCGTGTGGGACATCGAGGCCGCGACGGCGGCGCGGGTGCCGTGCATCGCGCTGCTGACCGGGGGCATCGCGGAACGCGACCTGCGCGAGGCCGGCGCGGTGATGGTGTTCGAGAACCCCCGCGACCTGGCCCGGACCCTCCGCGACTCCTGAGCCATCCCCTCTGCCCGGTTCGCCCGGGCGGGTGTGGCGTGGGTCCGGTGGCGGCGGCACCATCGAAGGAGGCAGTTACCGAGCTTCGATGGGTGGGACCGGGATGGAGCTGTTGCCCCAGAGCCGCGAGGCGCTGGACGAGTACCTCACGCCCTCGGGCGACGACCTCGAGGACCAGCTGAGCGCGATCGAGAGCTGGGCCGTGCGGACCGTCCCCGAGTGCGTCGCCATGAGCGTGACGCTGCTCGAGGAGGACCTGACCTTCACCTTCGTCCGGCAGTCGCCGGACGTCGGCGAGGACGCGGCACCCGCGGGCCCGGCGCCGCCGGCGGGCACCGGGTGGCACGCCCTCGATGAGGACGGGTGGGCCGCGCTGGCCCGTCAGCAGGCGGCCGCCGGGATCGCGAGCACCGTCTCGTTGCCGGTGGTGCACCGGGACCGCGTCGTGCTCGGCATCGACCTCTACGCCTGCACGCCGCACGCCTTCGACGACCGCCTCGAGGACCTCGCCCGCTCGCTGGGCGCCTGGCGGGACGGGGCGGTGACCAACGCCGACCTCGCCTTCGACACCCGCCGCCTCGCGGAGGAGGCGCCGCAGCGGCTGAAGGAACGTCGTACGGTCGAGGTGGCGGTCGGTCTGCTCGCCGCCCGGCAGGGGCTCGACATCGAGTCCGCCAGCTCGGTGCTGCACTCGTGCGCCCGGCAGGCCGGGATCGAGGACGTGCAGGCGGCGCTGGTCCTGCTCGCCCTCCCGGACCTCTGAGGCCGGGCGCCGAACAGCCTGGCAACACGCGTGCATGCTCCACCCCTGACGGGGTACCGGAGCGCATGCATCGACCATCCCCCACCGTCCTCCCCACCCGTGCCCTCCTCGTGGGCGTCCGGGAGGAGAGCGAGCTGGTCCTCCACGGCCTGCGGAGCATGCTCGCCCCGCACGCGGCCGCGGTCACCCTCGTCGGCCTGCGCGCCGACCAGCCGGCTCCGCCGTGCGACCTGACCCTCTTCGAGCCCGCCGCGCCCCACCGGGCGCCCGGGCAGCCCCTCCGCGTGCCCGGGCGGATGGTGGCCTACAGCTACGACTGCTCGCCGAGCGCCGTGTCCACCGCCATGTCGCGCGGCGCGGCAGGCTTCGTCAGCAAGTGGCTGCCGGCCCATCGCATGGTCCGCGACCTGCTGCAGATCGCCGACGGCCGCGTGGTCATCGACGCCTGGACCGGCCGCAAGGCGGCACAGAAGGCGGGCGAGGAGCGGTGGCCGCTGACGCAGCGCGAGACCGAGGTCCTCGCCTTCATCGCCGCCGGTCGTTCCAACCAGGACATCGTCGACGAGACCCTCCTGAGCATCAACTCGGTGAAGTCCTACATCCGCAGCGCCTACTCCAAGATCGGCGTGACCTCCCGGTCGCAGGCGGTCCTCTGGGCGGTGCGCCACGGCCTGCTGCTGTCCAGCGAGGCCGACCAGGGCGGGCTGCGCCTGGTCGACGCCCCCATGGAGGCCGTGCGACCGACTGCCTGACCCGGTCCGGTCGGGGCCCGCGCTACACCCCCGCTGTCACCATGGGGGCATGCCGCGCACGACCGACACCTGGCGCGACGCCGCCCTGGTGACCGGGACGTTCGTCGCGCTGCTGTGGGTGCTCGAGGTCGTCGACAGCGCGACCGGGCACCCGCTCGACGCGTACGGCGTCCAGCCCCGCAGCGAGGAGGGGCTCGTCGGGGTGCTGGTGGCGCCGATGCTGCACTTCGGCTTCGACCACCTCGTCAGCAACACGATCCCCGTCGTGGTCCTGGGCTTCCTCGCCCTGGTCACGGGCATCGCCCGCGGGCTGCTCGCCACCGCGATCATCTGGGTCGTCGGCGGCCTGGGAGTGTGGTTGTTCGCCGGCAGCCAGACCACCCACGCGGGCGCCTCGGTGCTGGTCTTCGGCTGGATCGTCTACCTGGTCGTCCGGGGCTTCCTCACCGGCCGCACGGCCGAGATCCTGATCGGCGTCGCCGTGTTCCTCCTCTACAGCGGTGCGCTGCTCGGCGTGCTGCCCGGCCAGCCCGGGGTCTCCTGGCAGGGCCACCTCTTCGGCGCCCTCGGCGGCGCGCTCGCGGCGCGGCTGACCAGCGGTCGCCGCGAGACGTAGGTCTCCCCGGCGGCCCGGAATCCCGGTCCCCGCCGGTCGGTTCTCCCCGAGAGCCCCACACAACCCCACGGCAGGAGACAGCATGCGCAGCGTCGGCCACGACACCTTCGGAGCACCCGACCAGGTCCTCACCGAGCGGGAGGTGGAGACGCCGGTCGCCGGCCCCGGACAGGTGCTGGTGCGCACGCTGCTCTCCCCGATCCACAACCACGACCTGGTGACCGTCGCGGGCAACTACGGCGTGAAGCCGGCGCTGCCCGCCGTGGGCGGCACCGAGGCCGTCGGCGTGGTCGAGGCGGTCGGTGAGGGTGCCGACGAGGCCCTCGTCGGACGTCGGGTCGCCGTGGCCGGCTCGCCCGGCACGTGGGCGGAGTACTTCGTCGCCCCGGCCGGTGCCGCCATCCCGGTCCCCGACGCGATGACCGACGAGGCCGCCGCCCAGCTCATCTCGATGCCCTTCAGCGCCATCAGCCTCGTCGAGTTCCTCGGCGTCAGCGCCGGCGACTGGATCCTGCAGACCGCCGCCAACGGCGCCGTCGGCAAGATCGTCGCCGTGCTGGCGAAGTCGCGCGGCCTCAACGTCGTCAACCTCGTACGCCGCGAGGCGGCCGTCGCCGAGCTCGCCGAGCTGGGCATCGACAACGCCATCGCCACCGAGTCCCCCGACTGGGTGGCGCAGGCACGTGCCCTGATCGGCGACGACGGCGGCCGGGCAGCGGTCGACTCGGTCGGCGGCGACGTCGCCAACGGCCTCGCCGAGCTCCTCGGCGAGGACGGCCTGCTGGTCACGTTCGGTGCGGCCAGCAACGAGCCGCTCGTCATCAGCAGTGGCCCGATCATCTTCAAGCAGCTGACCGTGAAGGGCTTCTGGGGCGCGAAGGTCAGCCGCACCACCTCCGCCGAGGACCGCACCCGGATGTTCGGCGAGCTCATCGGCCTGGTCCTCGACGGCAGCCTGTCGCTCACCTCGGGTGGCACCTTCGGACTCGACCAGCCGGCCGACGCGGTCACGGCGTCGCAGTCGCCGGGCCGCACCGGCAAGATCATGTTCCGCCCCTGAGCGGACCGTCCGTCAGTCGGTGGCCCTCAGCCGGAGCACCCGTGCGGTCTCCGGCGCCATCACCGGGAGCGCCAGACCGGACGTGGCCATCACCTGGCCCGGCAGGACGTGCTCGCCCGAGGCCACCCACCACGGCCTGAGGTCCGCGTCGTGCTGGTCTGCGGTGGCCGTCACGTCGGCGAGCCGGTAGGACCGGTCGGGGTCCAGGCCGGTGAGCCGCAACGGCGCCGGGTGCTGGGTCGCGGGTGAGGCGACGGTGGCCACGACGTACCACGCCTCCGAGCGGTCGGCGGCGACCACGCCGGTGACCACCACGGCGGGGTCGGCGTGGTGGGGGTGCACCAGCGTGCCGGTGCCGATGAGCGGGCGCACCTGCTTGTGCAGCGCGATCCACCGCCCGAGGGCGTCGAGGGTGGGCGCGTCGAGGCCGGTCACGTCCCACTCGACGCCGAACGAGTAGAGCAGGGCCGTGGCCGCCCGGTAGCCAAGGCGGTGGGCCCGACCGGTGGTGTGCGCGACGGGGCCCCCGACGTGGGAGCCGATGAGCTCCGGTGGCACGAGCAGCGAGGTCCACCGCTGGATGGTCTGGCGCTCGAGCGCGTCGATCGTGTCGCTGGCCCAGATCCGGTCGGTGTGCTCGAGGATCGCGGCGTCGACCCGGGCGCCACCGGACGAGCACGACTCGATCTCCACCTCGGGGTGGGCTGCGTGCAGCTCGTCGAGCAGGCGGTGCAGGGCCAGCGTCTGGCCGTGGACGGCGGGCCTGCCGGCGTGGGTGGCGTCGGTGAGGTCCCGGTTGTGGTCCCACTTGAGGTAGGCGATGTCGTACTCGTCGAGGAGCGCGAGCAGTGCGTCGCGGACGTCGGTGTAGGCCGCCTCGTCCTGGAGGTCGAGCACCTGCTGGTCACGCCAGGACGCCGGCGGGTCGCTGTGCCCGCGCAGCACCCGCTCGGGGTGGCGGCGGACCACCTCGGAGTCGGGGTTGACCATCTCGGGCTCCACCCACAGGCCGAACTGCATGCCGAGCCCGCGCACGTGGTCGACGAGGGGATGGAGGCCCTCGGGCCACACCTGCGGGTCGACGGTCCAGTCGCCCAGGCCAGCGGTGGCGGCGCGGCGGCCGAGGAACCAGCCGTCGTCGAGGACGAACCGCTCGATGCCGGCAGAGGCGGCGACGTCAGCGAGGTCGGTGAGCCGGTCGAGGCGGTGGTCGAAGTAGACCGCCTCCCACGTGTTGGCCACGACCGGCCGCTCGCTGCGCGAGCGCGGTGAGCGGGCCCGGACGTGGGCGTGCAGCCGGTGGCTCATCGGGTCGAGCCCCTCGCCGGACCAGGAGCCGAGCAGCCACGGGCCGACGTAGGTGTCGCCCGGGTCGAGGGCGACCTCGCCCGGGCCGAGCAGCTCGCCACCGCCGAGGAGGCACTCGCCTTCGGGCGTGCGCTCGGCGTACGTCGTGTGGTCGCCGCTCCACGCCGTGTGCACGCCCCAGACCTCACCGTGGGAGAAGCCGAAGCCCGGCGTGCCGGCGACCATGAGGAGGGTGGCGTCGTGGCCGGTCCGGCCGTGCCGGCCGTCACGACGGTGCGTGCCCTGCACCCACGGGTGCCGCTGCGGCGAGCGTTCCTTGGACCAGCGGCCGGTCAGGTCGAGCAGCTCGGTGGCGTGCGCCCCCACCGGGAGGGCGGAGCGGACGCCGGCGAGGTGCAGGACGCCGTCCAGCGTGTTGGTGACCGAGGTCCGCACGCGCACCAGGCCGGCGTCGCTGAGCAGCAGGCGCACCTCGACCGACCACCCGGCCTCGTCGTCCACCCCGGTGAGGGCGATGCCGGAGTCGGGCCCGTCGTCGCACGGGCGGCACGACCACCGCGCCAGGCGGGGGAGCGCGGCCGCCTCGCCGCCGACGCGGTGGCCCTCCAGGGCGGGCGTGCCGGTGTAGCCGCGGGTGACCTCCGGGACCAGCCCGGTGGTGCGGGGGTGGTCGTAGGCGGAGTGCGAGACCCCGGGCCGCCGCGCGGCGACGAGCTCGACCAGCACCTCCGCGTCCGGGTCGCCGAGGTCTGCGCCCCAGTGCACGAGGACGGGCACGCCCTCGTCGTCGGGCGCGACCACGACGCTGACCCCGTGCCGGCGCAGGTGGACGGGGGCGAAGTCCTCAGCCGTCATGCGCTGCCCCGTTGGTCGCGTCGCCCGAGGTGTTGACCAGGACCAGCTCGTCGACGTGGTCGGACAGGATGCCGCTGGCCTGCGCCGACAGGCCGGAGTCGGTGATCAGCACCGACGCCTCGGACAGGGAGGCCATGCTGCTGAGGCCGACCACGCCCCACTTGCTCGAGTCGGCGCAGACGATGAGGCGTCGCGATCGCTCGATCATCGCCCGGTTGGTCTCCGACTCCAGGAGGTTGGGCGTGCTGAAGCCGGCCCGGACGTCCATGCCGTGCACCCCCATGAAGAAGGCGTCGACGTGCAGGCTGCGCAGCGAGGACACGGCGACCGGGCCGACGAGCGCGTCCGACGGTGTGCGGAGGCCGCCGGTGAGGAGCACCGCGGTCGTGCTGTCGCCGTTGCGGTGCAGCACGTCGGCGACCCAGACCGAGTTGGTGACGACCGTCAGATTGGGGATCCGGGTGAGGTGCTCGGTGAGGGCGTGGGTGGTGGTGCCGGCCGAGACCGCGATGGCCATCCCGGCGTGCACGAAGCCGGCCGCACGGGCGGCGATGGCCTCCTTCTCCCGCAGGCGCTGCACCGACTTGGCGGCGAAGCCCGGCTCCGACGACGAGGGCTCGGCGACCGCGAGCGCGCCGCCGTGGACCTTCTCGAGCAGGCCCTCGCGGTGGAGCGCCACCAGGTCGCGGCGCACGGTCATGTCGGAGACGCCGAGCAGCTCCACCAGGTCGGTGACGCGCACGGTGCCGCCGCGGCTCAGCTCGGCCAGGATGAGGCTCCGTCGCTGTGCCGCCAGCATCAGCCCCTCTCCTCCCGCACCACGGCGACGCCGCCGGCCGGCACCACGAGGTCGCCGCTGACCGCCCGGTCCGCGACCAGGTCGTGTCCGTCCACCGCGACCGGTGCGTCGTCCTCGCCGTGGTTGATCACGAAGAGCCACGAGGCGTCCGCGCCCACCCGGCGGGTGACCTCGACGTCCGGACCTGCGCCCGGCAACCGTTCGACGCCGGACTCGGCGACGAGCCGCTCGGCGAGGCGGTCGGTGCCCTGCGGGGAGAGCCGGGTGGCGACGTACCAGGCGGCACCGGACCCGACGTCGCGCCGGGTCACGGCCGGCAGCCCGCGCGCGGGTCCGTCGGCGTACGTCGCCACGGCGGTGGCGCCGGTCAGCTCGAGGTCCTCGGCCCAGGTGTCGGCCTCGACGGCCGCGCCCAGGCCCTCGACCTGGGTGCGCTGGCCCTCGAGCAAGGGCAGGAGCTCCGTGGTGCGCACGCCCAGCAGCTCACGGAACGCACCGGGATAGCCGCCGAGCCGGATGTGGTCGTGCTCGTCGACGATCCCGCTGAAGTAGGTCACGACGACCGTGGCGCCGCGCTCCGCGGCAGCGGCCACGGCTGCGGCGGCCTCGTCGGTGACGAGGTAGAGCGTCGGCACCACGACCAGGTCGTACGCCGACAGGTCGGCGCTCGGATGCACCACGTCCACCCCGACGCCCAGCGCCGTCAGCGCCCGGTGGAGGTCCTCGGCCCGGTCGCGGTAGTGGACGTCGACGCTCGGGTGGGAGTCCAGCTCGCACCCCCACCATGCCTCGTAGTCGAACAGGATCGCGGCCTGGTTGCGCGGCACGCTGCCGGCGACCTCCTCGACCCGGTCGAGCAGCTGCGAGAGCTCGACCACCTCGCGCCACTGGCGGGTGTCCGTGCCGGCGTGGGGGAGCAGGCCCGAGTGGAACTTCTCCGCCCCGGCGCGGGAGGCGCGCCACTGGAAGAACAGCACCGCGTCCGCGCCCCGCGCGACGTGCGCCAGGCTGTTGCGGATCATCTCGCCGGGGACCTTGGCGCGGTTGCGCGGCTGCCAGTTGACGGCGCTGGTCGAGTGCTCCATCAGGAGCCAGGGACGGCCGCCCGCGGTGCCGCGGGTGAGGTCGGCGCTGAACGCGAGCTCACGGTGGCCGCCGTCCTCCGCGGCGATGAGGTAGTGGTCGTTGGAGACGACGTCGAGCTCCCGGCCCCAGCGGAGGTAGTCCATCTCGAAGGTCTGGCGCATGACCATGAAGTTCGTGGTCACCGGCACGCCCGGCGACACCTCGTGCAGCACGTCACGCTCGACGACGAAGTTGTCGAGGAGCTGGTCGGAGGAGAAGCGGAGGAAGTCCAGCTGCTGGGTGGGGTTGGCGTGTGCCGGGGCGACCCGCGGCGGGAGCACCTGCTCGAAGTCGGTGTAGCGCTGCGACCAGAACGCCGTGCCCCAGGCGTCGTTGAGGCGCGCCACGTCGTCGTCGTACCGGTGGCGCAGCCAGGTGCGGAAGGCGTCGGTGCTGACGTCGCAGTAGCAGCGGGCGTTGTGGCAGCCGATCTCGTTGGAGACGTGCCACATCGCCAGCGCGGGGTGGTCGGCGTAGCGCTCGCCGAGGGCGCGGCACAGGGTGAGGGCGTGCTCCCGGTAGACCGGCGAGCTGGGGCAGAAGGCCTGCCGACCGCCCGGCGAGAGCGTCCGGCCGTCGTGGGTGACCGGCAGCATCTCCGGGTGCTGGTGCGTCAGCCAGGGCGGTGGCGACGCGGTGGCGGTGGCGAGGTCGACGCGGATGCCCGCGGCGTGCAGCTCGTCCATCTGCTCGTCGAGCCAGGCGAAGTCCCACGTGCCGGGGGAGGGCTGCAGCCAGGCCCAGGAGAAGACGCCGAGCGTGACCAGGTCCACCCCCGCCTCGCGCATCAGGGCGCGGTCCTCGACGTGGGCGTCGCGCGGCCACTGCTCGGGGTTGTAGTCGCCCCCGAAGGCGAGCACGGGCAGGGGAGTCGGCATGCCAGAACTGTGACGAGCATCGCACTGGAAAGTCAACCGAAAGTCGGTGACTTTGTTTGTTTTTTGTGGACTTCGGTGATCGAAATCGACATGCAGAGGGTTGACGGGGCTGTGTTGGCCGTCACATGCTGTCGTTCCCTGTTTGATTCTGTGTCTTGGAGGCTCCCGTGTCCCGACCCCGCTCCACCGGTGCCCTCGGCGGCACCTCCGTGCCCCGGTCCGCCCTCGCGACCCGAGCGGCCACGCGCCGCACGATCCTGCGCGGTGCCGCCCTGTCCGGCCTCGCCGTCGGCGGGGCCAGCCTGCTCGCCGCCTGCGGTGGCGACTCGGGCGGAGGCTCGGGGTCCGGCTCGGGCGCGGTGAAGTTCGGCATCAACGAGGCCGAGGGCGTCGGCGCTGCGCACGACCGTCTCGCGGCGATCGCCAAGGCCTACCAGAAGGAGTCGGGCACCGAGGTCGACCTCAACGCGGTCGACCACAACACCTTCCAGGAGAGCATCAACACCTACCTCCAGGGCACCCCGGACGACGTGTTCACCTGGTTCGCGGGCTTCCGGATGGCGCAGTTCGCCGAGAACGGCCTGATCACCGACCTGAGCGACGTCTGGCCCATCGACGGCCTCAACGACTCCTTCAAGCAGGCGTCCACCGCGCCCGACGGCAAGCAGTACTTCGTGCCGATCAGCTACTACCCGTGGGCGGTCTTCTACCGGAAGTCGGTCTTCGAGAAGAACGGCTGGGAGGCGCCGACGACCAACGACGACTTCATGGCGCTGATGGACGACATGCAGGGCAAGGGCATCACCCCGTTCGCCTTCGGCGACAAGGACGGCTGGCCCGCCATGGGCACCTTCGACATCCTCAACATGCGCCTCAACGGCTTCGACTTCCACATGAGCCTGATGGCCGGCGACGAGGCCTGGGACGGCGACGAGGTCAAGCTCGTGTTCGACACCTGGCGCAAGCTGCTGCCCTACCACCAGGAGGACCCTCTGGGTCGCACGTGGCAGGAGGCCGCGACCTCGATGGGCAAGGGTGACTGCGGGATGTACCTCCTCGGCACCTTCGTCGTGGACGCACTCGGCGAGAACGGCGAGGACCTCGACTTCTTCACCTTCCCCGAGCTCGACTCCTCCATCGGCTCCGACGCACTCGACGCACCGATCGACGGCTTCTGCGTCGCGGCCGCGGGCAAGAACCAGGAGGGCGGCAAGGCCATGGCGAAGTGGCTCGGGAGCGCGGCTGCCGCCGACGCCGGCAACAACGCCGCCGACGCGCCGTTCATCGCCGCCAACGAGGGCGCCAGCACCTCGACCTACAGCGACCTGCAGAAGAAGTCCGCCGAGGTCGTCGGTGCGGCCGCCAACATCGCGCAGTTCATGGACCGCGACACCAACGCCGACTTCGCCAACACGGTGATGGTCCCCTCGATCCAGGAGTTCCTCAAGAACCCCGACGACATCGACGGGGTCACCGCCAGCATCCAGGAGCAGGCCGCCTCGATCTTCGGCTGAGTCATGGCACACATCGACGAGGCCCCGCAGCAGGTCGTTGCTTCGGCGCCCAAGCAGGGCAGGGAGAAGCGCCTGCCCCTCCGCGACCGCATCACCGTGATCCTCATGGTGACGGTGCCGCTGCTGTTCGTGCTGCTCCTCGTGTGGGTGCCGGCGCTGGGGTCGGTGGCGCTGTCCTTCGGCAAGTGGAACGGCTTCGGCGACCTCGACACGATCGAGTGGGTCGGCCTCCAGAACTACCGGGACATCGCCACGATCTACCCGCCGTTCTGGCCGGCGATCCAGCACAACCTGATCTGGCTGGGCTTCCTGTTCCTGTTCCCGACCGTGCTCGGGATCCTGCTCGCGGTGGTGCTCGACCGCGAGATGCGCGGCAGCCGGTTCTACCAGACCGCCTTCTACATGCCCGTCGTGCTGTCCCTGGCCCTCATCGGGTTCATCTGGCAGCTCTTCTACTCCCGCGACCAGGGCCTGATCAACGACGTGTTCGGCACCCAGGTGGACTGGTACGGCGACCCCGACGTCAACCTCTGGGCGGTGCTCGTCGCGACCGCGTGGCGCCACACCGGCTACATCATGCTCATCTACCTGGCGGGCCTGAAGGGCGTGGACGCCTCGCTGCGGGAGGCCGCGGCCGTCGACGGCGCGGGCGAGGTGAGGACCTTCTTCAACGTGATCTTCCCGGTGATGCGGCCGATCAACATGGTCGTGGTCGTCATCGTGGTGATCGAGTCGCTGCGGGCCTTCGACCTTGTCTGGGTCATCAACAAGGGGCGCAACGGCCTCGAGGTGATCGGCGCGCTCGTCGCGCAGAACGTCGTCGGCGAGGCGACTCGCTACGGCTTCGGCTCGGCCCTGGCGGTCATCATGATGCTGATCTCGTCGATCTTCATCACCATCTACCTGCGGACCGTGTTCCGTGAGGAGCGTCGAGGATGACCTACGAGACACCTGTCGCCACGCCTACGGCCGGTCCGACAGCGCGCCCGACCCCACGCTCCGAGGGCGGTGGCGTCGCACTGGGCCGCCGCCGTGGTGCCGCCGCCACCGTGATCATGGCGGTCCTGGCCCTGGCGTGGCTCTTCCCAGTCCTCTGGGCGCTGGTCAACTCCTTCCGCGAGTACGAGTACACCCAGGTGAACGGCTACCTCTCCTTCGGCGGCTGGACGTTCGACAACTACCAGGAGGCGTGGGAGCGTGCGAACTTCGGGTTGCACCTGAAGAACTCGTTGCTCATCACGGTCCCGGCCGTGCTGCTGACGCTGTGGCTGTCCTCGATGGTGGCCTTCGTGCTCGCTCGCTTCAGCTATCGCTTCAACCTGGCCCTGCTCGGGGTCTTCCTCGCTGCCAACCTGCTGCCGCCCCAAGCACTGCTCATCCCGGTCTTCCGGATGTTCCGCGAGATCCCGCTGCCCTACTTCATGAGCGACTCGGGCTCGATGCTGAACAGCTTCTGGGCGCTGATCCTGGTCAACACGGCGTTCCAGCTGGGCTTCTGCACGTTCGTGCTCAGCAACTACATGAAGACGCTGCCCCACGAGATCTACGAGTCCGCACAGCTCGACGGCGCGAGCGTGTGGCGGCAGTACTGGCAGCTCACCATGCCCCTCGTCCGTCCTGCCCTGGCGGCATTGGCCACGCTCGAGGTCACCTGGATCTACAACGAGTTCTTCTGGGCGACCGTGCTGCTGCAGCAGGGCGACAAGTTCCCGATGACATCAGCGCTGAACAACCTGCGGGGCGCCTTCTTCACCGACACGAACCTGGTGGCCGCAGCGTCGATCATCGTGGCACTGCCCGTGCTTGTCGTGTTCTTCGCCTTGCAGAAGCAGTTCGTGTCCGGCCTGACCCTCGGCTCGACCAAGGGCTGAGTCGTCAGCGGTGCGAGCTGCCCTCATGAGGAGCAGTAGCGGTACGACGACGAGTACGCCCGACCGCCGATGATCGCGTAGGCCCGGTACTTGCCGAAGTAGCTCGGGTGATTCGTGCACCCGTGGGCAAAGGTGTCCACGCCCGTGACGCCCTTCATGTACGACGCACCTCGACAGTCGACGACCGAGTGCCAGTTGTTGGGCCCGATCTCCTTCTGCAGGCAGAGCCTGTCGCCCTCCCGGATCGTGCATCCGGCGTAGCTCGCGCTTCCCATGATGCTGCCCCACATGAAGTCGACGACCCTGACGGAGGGTGCGCAGGCCGCGGACGCTGGCGCCTGAGCCGTGACGACGAGTGGGAGAGAAGCGATGGTGCTGAGGACGAGTGCGAAGAAACAAACGGCTGAGTCGCATGTGCTGCTCCCGAGAAGGTTGGCGTTTTCGTCAAGCTACGCCTGACGTTCGCGGCCAGTCGAGGATGGACTAGACAGACGCTCGACGGCGACCTGTCCACCAGTGAGTCGAGCGTCACGTACTCATCGGTAACGAAAGCCGTACGTCCTCCGGGAGGCCCTCCTAGCCTGCACGCATGCGTGCTCTCGTCCTCGTCCTCGCCCTGCTCGTCCCCGGCCTGTCCGCCTGCTCGGGGGGTGCCGATGCGGAGTCCGGGAGGGGCGACGCCGCCGAGAACGTCGCCCAGCAGGAGGACGAGGCGACCGCTGCCTGGCGTGCGGCCGTCGAGGACGAGCTCGGCGCCGACACGTTCGACTTCGACGCGATCCGGGCCCGGGCGGCGGTCGACTGCCAGCGCACCGACGCCGGGGCGTGGACCGTGCACCTCGCCCTGAGCGGTGACACCGCCACGTCGACGCTGACCCGGATCGGCCTGGAGCACGCGTGCGCCGACGTGGTGCCCGCCTTCGACAAGGGCGTCGCCGCCGTCAAGGGGGCCGCTGACCCGCTCGACCTGGTGTGCGGCCCGGGCGTCGACCTGTCCTCCGAGGACGCGCTCAAGGCCGACCTGGTCTGCGCCAACCGCTGACGCGGCCCAGCAGCCCTAGGACCCGGAGCGTCCCCGCTTGCGCAAGGGCCGGGTCGCGGGGCCCTCGAGCACCTCGCCGTCGGGTGCGAACCGCGAGCCGTGCAGGGGGCAGTCCCACGTCTCCTCGCCGTCGTTCCACTTCAGCAGGCCACCCAGGTGGGTGCACACGCCGACCACCCCGCAGTCGTACGCCCTGGGCGCGTCGCTCGTGCCCGGCAGCCGGTCGAGCGCGGCCTTCGCCGCGCGGGTGGCGGCTGCGACGCCGACGCCGAGGTTGACCCGTGCCGCCTCGGCGGCCACGGCGGGACGCGTGCTCCGGCCCGCGAGCACGGCAGCCCACGGCGGGACGTCGCCGAGGATGTCGGCGGAGATGGTGCGCGCGGCGGCGACGGCGTTGGCCATGCCCCACTTCTCGTAGCCGGTGGCGACGTGGACGTGCCCGTCTCCCCCGGGAAGCCGGCCGACGAACGGCACGCCGTCGATGCTGCTGTAGTCCTGCGCGGACCACTGGTGCGTCTGCTCCGTGGCGTCGGGGAACCACCTCGCGGTCCACTCCCGCAGCTCCTCGACGTGGGCGCTCTCCGAGCGCGTGCGGCCGACCACGTGCCCGCTGCCGCCGACCACGAGGTGGCCGCCGGGGGCGTCGCGCACGGAGCGCGAGTTCGACCCCGCGGACAGGTACATGCCGTCGAACGAGCCGTCCCACCGGTAGGCCAGGGCGTAGGAGCGCTGGGGTTCGACCCTCGCGAAGTGGAGCCCGCGGTCGAGGATCGAGGCGCCCGTCGCGACGACGACGTGGCGTGCCCGCAGGTCGCGTCCGTCCTCCAGGCGGACCACTGGCTCACCGGACTTCGACACCGAGCGGACCCGGAGGCCCTGGGTGATCGTGCCGCCGTGCCGGCGGACCTCCGCGACAAGCGCGCCGAGCACCTCCATCGAGTCGATCTGGGCCTGGTCCTCCAGCACCGTCGCGCCGACGTGGGGGAACGGCACGTCGAGCCGGTCCAGCCACCGCACCTCGAGGCCGAGGGACGCGGCTGCGCGGTGCTCCTGCTTCACCCTCGACCGCTCCGAGTCCTTCGCGGCGTACGTCACCGCGCGGCGGCGCTGGTAGGCCACCTCGTGCTCGTCGCAGAAGCCGAGCAGCCACTCCATGCCCTCGCGGTTGGCCTCGACGTAGGCCGCGCCGACCTCGGCGGACTGGTGGCGCAGGATCCGTGAGAGGTGCGTCCCCTGCAGCAGCGAGACCTTGCCGGTGGTGTTGCCGGTCGTCACGGCGCCCACGGTGCGGGCCTCGACGACGGCCACGTCCTGGCCGGCACGCGCGAGCAGCAGGGCAGTGGTCAACCCGGTCAGTCCGGCGCCGACCACGAGGACGTCGGGTGTGCGGTCGGGGAGCGGGTCGTCGGCGACGGGTGCGGCGCCGTCGAGCCAGAGCGACGTCACGCGTCGTCCACCTGCTCGTCGGCCTCCTCGACGGGGTTGCCGGCCAGGTCGGTCTCCGGGTTCGGGGCGTTGACCGGGTCGGTGTCGAGGTGGGTCTGGGGATCGGCCTGGGTGTCGGGGGTGTTCTCGCCGGACGAGCTCATCGGGTCCTCCTCGGGGTGGGCGTCCTCGTACCCAACCGAGACAGGGTCCATGAGCACGCGCATGCCCCACACCCCTCCGGGGTACACGGTCCTCGCAGCCGGGGAATGCCCTCCCGTGCGCCGTGTGAGGGCGTCCCCGGCGCCGCGGCGGTCGCGGGGGCACATGACCCCTCGCCCCGCCGGGTGTGGCGGGTCTGTTGCGGGAGGCGCACCATCGTCATTTGCCACGCACCGACCGAACGGACGTCATGGAGCTTCTGCCGCAGAGCAGGGAGGCGCTGGACGAGTACGTCACGACGACGGTCGACGACGTCGAGGTGCTGCTGAGGGTGATCGAGGGGTGGGCGGTCCGCGCCGTGCCCGAGTGCGTGGCGCTCAGCGTGACGCTGCTCGAGGAGGACCTGACCTTCACCCTCGTTGACCACGCCGCGACCACGGCGTCCGCCGGCGCGGACGCCGACGTGACAGGGGGTGCGGACGGCGACCCGCACGCCCTCGACGAGGGCGGATGGGCCGAGATGGCTCGCGAACGGGCCTTCGCCGGGATCCTCAGCACCGTCTCCCTCCCCGTCGTCGAGGAGGGCCGGGCGGTGCTCACCATCGACCTCTACGCCTCCACCGCGCACGCCTTCCACGACCGCATCGACGGCCTGGTCGACGCGCTCGGGGGATGGCAGGCCGGGGCGGTGACCAACGCGGACCTCGGCTTCGAGACGCTGCGCCGGGCCGAGGAGGCGCCCGAGCGGCTGCGCGAGCAGCGCGTGCTCGACGTGGCGATCGGTGTCGTCGCCGCCCGCCTCGGGATGACCACCGGGGACGCCCAGGAGCTCCTCGTGCTGGCCGCCGAACGTGCCGGCGTCAGCGGGGGGCAGGCGGCCGCGGTCGCCCGGACCCTGCTCGCCTGAGCCCTGCGCATGGTGCCCCGGGCGTGGGGTACGTGGCCGGGCATGGAGACCGCGTCGTGACCCGCTTCGGCTACTTCCTCTCGTGCGAGGAGTACACCCCCGACCAGCTGATCGACCAGGCCCGACGGGCCGAGCAGGCGGGCTTCGACGCGCTGTGGATCAGTGATCACTTCCACCCGTGGACCGACGCCCAGGGACAGTCGCCGTTCGTCTGGTCGATGATCGGCGCCATCGCGCAGGTGTGCGACCTGCCTGTGACGACCGCGGTCACCTGCCCGACGGTGCGCACCCACCCGGCGATCGTGGCGCAGGCCGCGGCCACCTCCGCGGTGCTGCTCGGCGAGGGACGCTTCACCCTCGGCGTCGGCACCGGCGAGGCGCTCAACGAGCACGTCCTCGGCGACGTCTGGCCGCACACCGAGCGGCGCCTGGAGATGCTGGAGGAGGCCGTCGAGGTGATCCGCAGGCTCTGGGAGGGCGACGTCGTCTCGCACGAGGGCCGGCACTACCGCGTCGACACCGCCCGGATCTACACGCTCCCCGACAGCCCACCGCCGGTCTTCATGAGTGCCTTCGGCCCCAAGGCGCTCGACGTCGCCTGCCGGATCGCCGACGGCTTCATCACCACCCAGCCGGACGCCGACGCCGTGGCCACGTTCCGGGAGGCGAAGGGGAAGGACGCACCCACGCAGGCCGGCTTCAAGGTCGCCTGGGGTCCGTCGCGCGACGAGGCCATCGACGCGGCCTACGCGCTCTGGCCCAACTCCGGCGTGCCGGGCGAGCTGAGCCAGGTGCTGCCGAGCCCGCAGCACTTCGAGCAGGCCTCCGAGCTCGTGACACGGGAGGCCTTCGCCGAGAACGGCGCCTTCGGCCCGGACGTCGCCGAGCACGTCGAGGCCTACGCGCCGTTCGTCGAGGCGGGCTTCAGCGAGGTGTACGTCGCCAACATGGGGCCGGACTACGCCGACATGCTCGCCGCCTACGGCTCCGACGTGCTGCCGGAGCTGCGGAGCCGGGCCGGGGCGAGCGCCTAGGCGTCGTACTCCGGGTCGCCCTCCACGTCGGCCGGGGTGGCCTCGTGGCCCTCGCGTCCGTCGCGGGTGCGCCGCAGCTCCTTCATCTCCGCCTCGAAGACGTGGCGCCGACCGCCCATCAGCTCGTCGATGGCGCGCTGGTGCAGGCCCTTGGCCCGGGCGTAGAACCCGTCGTCGAACTCGTCGACCATCTGGAACGACCACATGCCCGGCAGCGGGTTGGCGCCGAGCGCGTCGCGGTCGAGGGCGTCGGCGAGGTCGGTGTGCCCGGCGTCGCGGACCATCCCGGTCGCCTCCTCGAGGGTGCTCTCCGCGCTGCCCATCAGGCGGTGGAAGGCGTAGAGGTGGCCGCGGGCGTCCTCGATGTGGTCGAGCGCCGCGGAGAGCTTGCCGACGGCCTCGACGGTGTCGTCGCTGACGCCCTCGGGACGGGTGTGCTGGGGAGTGGGCTGGTCGTCCATCTGCTCACCCTCACAGGCTGCGCAGCGACACCGCCACGCTCCAACGGGCGGGCTAGGTACAGCTACGAGGGCAGTGTGCGGTCGGACACGATCTGGGCCGCCACGTCGCGCAGCTTGCGGTTGTCCTGCGAGGCGATGCGCCGCAGCACGTTGAAGGCGGCGCCCTCGTCGACGCCGTAGCGCTCCATCACCATCCCCAGCGCCTGCCCGATCACGGTCCGCGACTCGAGCGCGGTCGCGAGCTGCTCGTCCTGGATGGACCGGGCCAGGGCCACCGCGCACATCGCCGCGATGGTCTGGCCGTTCAGGACGTCCTCGTCGGAGAAGGCGTTGGCCCGGGTCGCGTATACGTTGAGGGCGCCCCACGAGTCGTGCCGGCGGGTGAAGAGGCGGAAGCTCAGGCTGGAGCGGATGCCCAGCTCGGCCACCATCGCGCGGCCCCACTCGGGCCACCGGGAGTCGGTGGCGAGGTCGTGGACGAGGACGGTCGCGTGGTTGCGGATCGCGTCGCGGCACGGGCCCTGGCCGAGGTCGTACTGCGACTCGTCGAGCTCGCGCAGCTTCTCGTTGGTGGCCGCCGGGGTGCGGGCGCGGCCGTGCTCGACGAGGGAGACGCCGACGTAGTCGCAGCCGTCGAAGAACTCCGGCGTGATCGCGACGATCGCCTCGAGCGTGTGCGGCGGATCCTCCTGGGCGTCGAGCTCGCGCACGGCGTCGGCGAGGTGGCGCTCGAAGAACTCGCGTCTCATCGGCCTGGACCTCTCTCGGACACGAAAGGCCGGCGCTGGGGCATCTGGCAGTGCGTACCGCATGGGTGGACTCCCCGTTCTCGGCAACGGTCCCACCGGGGGCCCCTCAGGGCAAGGCGCTACCCCTCGACCCCTGTCGAGCCGTGCGAGGCGCCCACCGGCTTGCTCTGGGACGAGCCCCGCTGGCGGAGGTAGACGGCGAGCACCGCCATCGTGCCGACGGCGAGGAACTCGCTCTGCCAGTTCTGGAGCGTGCGGGCCCAGAAGTCGGCGGCGGCGAGGTAGGACCCCCACGAGATCGGGTCCTGGAGCTGCTGGAGCCGCTGCTCGTTGTACGCCGCCCAGCCGGCGACCGACTGCACGGACCAGGAGGCGAGGAAGATCGCGCCCATCACGATGGCCATCGAGCTGGAGTACAGGCGGGTCCGCCAGCCACCTGCGGCGGCCCAGGCCGGCGAGTCCTCGTCGGCGTAGCGCCCCACGAGCTGGTCCTCGTCGGACTCCCGGCCGGCCTTGTCCAGCTCCTTGGACTCCGGCGACCCCTTCTGCAGCAGCCAGACCGTCGCCATCAGGTAGACCCAGAACTGGAGGAACTCGCTCTGCCAGTTCTCCGCCACGTCCACGGCGAAGTCGGAGGAGGTGACGTATCCCGACCACGGAACGGGGTCCAGGTGCTCGGCCACCTGCAGCGCGTTGAGCTGCTGCCACCCAGCGACGGACTGGCCGGCGAGGCTGAGCAGGAAGATCACCCCGAAGAACAGGCTCAGCGAGTTGTGCTTGAGGAAGGTGCGCATCACGAGTGCCTCAGTGCGAGGGCGAGCAGGACGGCCAGGCCGCCCCAGATGACGACGAGGTAGAGGACGAACATCGCGCGCATCAGGGGAGTCCGATGCTGCAGTCGTAGGGCCTGTCCGGGACGGGCGTGCAGGCGGCCGCGACGACCAGCCACTCACCGTCGAACCTGGACAGGAAGACCGTCTCGGGTCCGCGGACGACCTGCGCCATGCTGTCGAAGACCGTCACCCGGGCCGGGCCCTCGCCCTGCGTCAGGTCCTCCTCGAGGACGGCCTCCTCGCAGGGCTTGCCCGCGGACTTCTCGAGCTCGCCGCGGGTGGGCGGGGCGAGCGCGTCGCAGGCAGCCGCCCCGTCGCCCTGCCCCGCCGCGGTGAGGAGTCGCTCGGCCGCCGCGCCTGCTGCGTCGTCCTGGCTGGCGGCGCACCCGCCGAGGGCGAGCACGCACCCACCGACCGCGAGGCCGGTCGTGAGGAGTTGCCGGGTGCTCATCGCGGGCTCACCCGGCGTCGCGGGCCGACAGCTCTCGCACGAGCTCGCCCAGCGCCACGTCGGCGCGGAGGAGTCGTCGTACGCCCTCGGCCATCTCGCGGGCGCACAGGTCGGTGACCACGGGACCCGGCGTGACGCCGAGGACACGGAACTTCACGTCCTCGTCGTAGGCGACGACCGCCCCGCGGTACCACTCCGAGGCGCGCTCACCTCGTCCCAGCATCGACGAGACACGTCCCGCGGTCAGTGACTCCGCGACAGCGATCCGCTGCCCGCCCTCCTCGGCCAGCTTCGCGACCTGGGCGGCGAGCTCCTCCTCCGTCTGCATGGGTTCGGTCTCCGTCGACGGTCGTGCGGTCATGGCACCTCCTTCGTGGCGGCCGGCTCGTGCCCCGTTTCCCTTCGGTCCATGCGCGCGGGCTCCACGCATGCCCGGGGCGCCAGCGGGGCACTTCAGGCCATGAGTACACCTATCGCCCCGGCGAGCGTCCTGACAAGGATCGCTACCCGACAGCCCCAGGAGGTCTCGGAGTGAAGGCAGTGACGTGGCAGGGCAGGCAGGACATGCAGGTGGTGGAGGTCCCCGACCCCGTCATCGAGCAGCCGACCGACGTCCTCGTCGAGGTGACCTCGACCGGGCTGTGCGGGTCCGACCTGCACCTCTACGACCCGCTGACGCCCTTCATGACGGCCGGCGACATCGTCGGCCACGAGCCGATGGGCATCGTGCGCGAGGTCGGCCCGGCCGTGGAGACCCTGCAGGCGGGCGACCGGGTCGTGGTGCCGTTCAACATCAGCTGCGGTTCCTGCTGGATGTGCGACCGCGGGCTGTTCAGCCAGTGCGAGACCACCCAGAACCGCGACACCGGCACCGGCGCCAGCCTCTTCGGCTACAGCAAGCTCTACGGCCAGGTGCCGGGCGGTCAGGCCGAGATGCTCCGCGTCCCCTTCGGTGACACGCTCCCGATCAAGGTGCCGCACGGCTCGCCCGACGACCGGTTCCTCTTCCTCTCCGACGTGCTGCCCACCGCGTGGCAGGCCGTGGAGTACGCCGACGTCGAGGACGGCGGCACCCTCTTGGTCATCGGCGCCGGCCCGATCGGAGACATGGCGACCCGCATCGCCCTGCACCGCGGCCTGCGCGTGATCACGGTCGACTCGGTGCGCGAGCGACTGGCCCGGGTCCACGGACGCGGGGCCGAGACGATCGACCACACCCAGGTCGACGGCATCGGCGACCGCGTGCGCGAGCTGACCGACGGTCGCGGCGCGGACGCCGTCATCGACGCGGTCGGCATGGAGGCGCACGGCTCGCCGGTGGCCGAGGTCGCCCAGAAGGCGCTGGCCCTGCTGCCCAAGAAGGTGCAGGAGAAGATGATGCTCAACGTCGGCTCCGACCGGCTCGCTGCGCTGATGAGCGCGATCGACGGCGTGCGTCGCGGCGGGACGATCAGCATCTCGGGCGTCTACGGTGCCCCGACCGACCCGCTGCCGATGTTCCAGCTGTTCGACAAGCAGGTGCAGATCCGGATGGGGCAGGCCAACGTGCGCCGCTGGAGCGACGACATCCTCGCCCTCCTCGACCAGGAGCAGGACGTGCTCGGCGTCGAGTCCTTCGCCACCCACCACCTGCCCCTCGACGACGCGCCCGAGGCCTACCGGAAGTTCCGCGACAAGGAGGACGGCATGGTGAAGGTGGTGTTCACGCCGTGAGGATGCCCAAGCCCCGCGGGGGCCTGAGCGAGTGGACCGTCGCCCGACTCGGTGCCTCGGCGCCGGACGTCGCGCTCGGCCCCGCGCCGGCCGCCGACTCCTGGGACGACGAGGCCATCGCGCTGTGGACCCTGCACGAGCTGTCCTACCGCGGCTTCGAGGACGCGACCGATGCGGGGGAGTGGGACCCCGAGGTGCTGGTGGTGCGCCACCGCCTCGAGTCCGACCTCGAGGCGCGGCTCCGCGCCCGCTGGCCGGGCGCCGACCTCGACCCGGCCGACGTACCGGCTGCGCTCGAGACCGTCGTGGCCGAGGACGACGGCCCGTCGCTGGCCGACCACGTGCGCCGCCGCGCCACCTCCGACGAGGTGCTCGAGCTGCTCCGGCAGCGTTCGATCTACCACCTCAAGGAGTCCGACCCGGTCGCCTGGGTGGTGCCGCGCCTGCCGGTGCGGGCCAAGGCCGCGCTCATGGAGCTGCAGTACGACGAGTACGGCGACGGCGACCCCAACCGCCTGCACCACCACCTCTTCGCCCAGGGACTCGTGGCCGTCGGCCTCCGCTCGGAGTACGGCGCCTACGTCGACGACGCCCTGCCCGAGACCCTCGAGCTCAACAACGCCGTCTCCCTGTTCGGCCTGCACCGCCGGCTGCGGGGCGCGGCCGTGGGGCACCTCGCCGCCTTCGAGATGACCAGCTCGCTGCCCTCGCGGAAGATGGTGCAGGGCCTCGACCGGCTCGGGCTCGACGGCCCCATGGCCGCCTACTACGACGAGCACGTCGAGGCCGACGCCATCCACGAGCACCTCGCGTCGCAGGACATCTGCGGCACGCTCGCCGAGGACGAGCCCGACCAGGCGCCCGAGATCCTCTTCGGTGCGTGGACCTGCCTCGACCTCGAGGCCCGCTTCGCCACCGCCCTGCTCGAGCAGTGGGACGTGGGCTCGTGACCGGCGAGCCTCGCGCCGAGGCCGAGCGCGAGTTCGCCCACCCCGACATCGTCATCCAGCCGCACGGCCCGATGCTGGTGCGCGGCGCGGAGTCGATCCGCGACGAGGCGGGGACAGTGCACCCGGTCGACCGTCCGGTTGTGGCGCTCTGCCGGTGCGACAAGTCGAGCCGGCTGCCGTGGTGCGACGGCACGCACAAGGTGATCCCGCGCCAGTGATCCCGCGCTAGCAGGTCACGCCCGGTCCAGCCGGGCGAGGACGCCCCGCTCCTCCTCGCGCACCTCCACCACGGTGAGGCGGCCCTCGGCCAGGCACGGCTCCGACTTCAGCACGTCGACCTGTGCGGTCGTGCCGAGCTGGAGCACGGCCGAGCCGCCGGGTGCGAGGTGCCGGTCGATGACGGCCAGCACCGCGCGGGCGACGTCGAGCCCGTCGCCGCCACCGTCGATGGCGGTCAGCGGGTCCTCGGGGAACTGGCCGGTCTCGGCGGCCGGCACCCACGGCGGGTCGGCGATGACCACGGGGAACCCCTCGTCGTCGCGCACCGCCTCCTCGAGCCGGCCCTCCCGGACCTCCACGCGGTCGGCGATGCCGGCCGCGGCCGCGTTGGCGCGGGCGTAGTCGCACGCGACGCTGCTGGCGTCCACGCACACGAGGGGGCGTGCGGAGAGGAGCACGGCGAGCAGCCCGATGTGCCCGGCGCCCGAGCAGAGCTCGAGGACGGGGCCGTCGGGTGCGGTGGTCATCAGGTCCGCGGCCCAGGCGGACTGGGCGGCGGTCCACTCCCGCGGTCGCAGCACCCGCTCGTCGAAGGCGATGGTCAGTGGCCCGAAGGCGAGGTGCTCGGTCATCCCCGACCACCTCGCAGCCGGCGCGTGCGGTGCTCCCACAGCGCGCCCCGGGCGGCGTTGGCGCCGGTCGCGCCGTGCACGCCGCCTCCCGGGTGCGCGGAGGCGGAGGCGAGGAAGAGGCCGGGTACGCCGGTCGCGGCCCGCCCGCGCATCGCCGGGACGGGGCGGAAGACCAGCTCCTGGTGCAGCTGCGAGGTCCCGCCGTTGATCGCGCCGCCGACGAGGTTGGCGTTGCGTGCCTCGAGCTCGTGCGGGCCCATCACCCGGCGTGCGGCCACGAGGTCCCCGAAGCCCGGCGCGCGTGCCTCGATCCGCGCCTGCATGCGGTCGGCGAAGCGCTCGAGGTCGTCGTGGTCCCAGCGGCCGGTGACCTCCTCGCCGGCGTCGCGGCGGGTCATCCCCGGCTGGGGCACGTGCGTGTAGGCCCAGAACGACTCGGTGCCGGCGGGGGAGCGCGACGGGTCGCTCGTCGTCATCTGTCCGGTGAGCAGGAAGGGCCGGTCCGGCACCACGCCCGCGGACACCTGGGCGAGGGTCTCCGTCATCTCCTCCACGGAGTCCGCGACGTGCACCGTGCCGGGCGAGTCGTCGGGCCGGCCGGTCCACGGGATCGGCCCGGTGAGCGCCCAGTCGACCTTCACCGTGCCCGGGTCGAGCTCGAAGTGGCGCATGCCGCGGACCAGTCGGCCAGGCAGGTCCTCGGTGGGGACCAGGCCCCCGAAGAGCTTCGGCGCGACGACGTCCGCCAGCACCGCGCGGGCGTCGTACGTCTCGCCGTCACGGGTCTGCACCCCCACCGCGCGGCCGCCGCGCACGACGACCCTGGTGACCTCGCGTCCGGTCTCGACACGGCCGCCGAGCGTGGTCAGGCGGGTCACGAGCGCGTCGGTCAGGGCCTGCGCACCGCCGCGCGGCACCGGGAACCCGACCGTCTGGGCGAGCATGGACATCAGGACGCCGAACACCCCTGAGCCGGGGGAGGCGAGGGGGAAGTCGGCATGACCGGCGTTGCCGGCGAGCAGCAGGCCTCCGGCCGGCCCGCCGAACAGCTCGCGCCCGAGCGAGGCGACCGGGGTCGCGAGCCGGCGGACGGTGTCGAGGCCGCCGGCCCGGGCGAGCGCCGGCAGCAGGCGTGCTCCCGCGCGCACCGGTGGGAACGGCGAGGTGAGCCCGTCGACGAGGGCGCAGCCGATGCGGTCCCACGTGCGGCACAGGTCGAGCCACGCGTCACCGTCGCCGGGGTGCAGGGCGTCCATGCCGGCCGCGGTGCGCTCGCGGTCGCGGTGCAGTACCGCCCACTGGCCGTCGCCGAACGGGTTGCCGAGCACTGCGGGAGCGTGCTCCCACGCCAGGCCGTGGTCCTCGAGCCGGAGCGAGGTGATCGCGCGCGAGGCGAGGGCGAGGGGGTAGAACGCGCTGAACGTGTCGTGCACGAAGTCGGGGTGCAGCTCGCGGTCGCTGCGGACCGCACCACCCACAGTGGGCTGCGCCTCGAGCACGAGGACGCTCCACCCGGCGTCGAGGAGCACGTTGGCCGCGACGAGCCCGTTGGGCCCCGCCCCGACGACGACCGCGTCGTAGCGGCGGCCAGGCGCCGAGGTCACGTCGTCCGACCCTCCACGACGTAGGCGAGGCGCTGCAGGGTCTCGTCGTTGCGCAGGTTGAGCTGGACGTCGCGCAAGGGCTTGGGCATCAGGAGTCCCGGGCCCGCCGTCGCGTCCTCGTGGATGGTGACGAGGGTCTCCGACCCCTGCTGCTCCAGGACGAACTCCACGTGTGCCTCGCCGGCGGGCCAGCCACGGGCGAGCAGGAGCAGTCGACTCGACGGATCGGCCTCGAGGACCTCGGTGGTGTCGTCGATGAGGAGCGGCCACGAGCCGACGCTGTGGTGCAGGCGGGTGCCCACGGCGGGCCAGCCCTCGTCGACGTCGCGCATCCGCGAGGCGCCCACCACGAACAGGGGGTAGAGCCAGCCGTCGGCCAGCACGGACCAGACCTGCTCCGGGGTCGCCTTGATCAGTCGGCTGCGGGTGCTCATGCGTCAGTCCCTCCAGGGCTCGTGGTCACGGTGCCGTCGTACCCCCTGCGTGGTCCAGCATGCACGCTGTGTCGCGTTGAACGGGAGCGCATGGGTTCGCTAACTTTGCCGCGACTCCAGAACTCGGGTCGTCACTGCGCTTCTGCAAGGAACCTCTTTGTCGACCCACGACTCCTCGGCGGTGTTCGCGGCGCTCGCCGCCGAGCTCCAGCTCGAGCCCGACGAGGCGCTGACCTCGCAGGCCATCGTCACCCGGATGCGGGAGCTGGTTCCCGAGGCGGACCACGTCAGCCTCACCATCCGCACGAACCGCGGCGCTCACAAGACCCTCGCCAGCAGCGCACCCGTGGCGGCGGAGGTGGACGCGCTCCAGCACGAGCTGGGGGAGGGGCCGTGCCTCGAGATCGCCGACACGGGCGGCTGGCTGCGCAGCGGGTCGGTCGAGACGGACCCGCGCTGGCCGGGGTGGGGCCCGAAGGCGGCCGTCCTCGGGGTGCGATCGCTGCTGTCGGTCGCCGTGACGGACCGGGAGGCGCCGCTCGGTGCGCTCAACCTCTACAGCGGCGAGCCGAGCAGCTTCGCCGACCGCGACGTGGTCGACCTCGCGCTGGTGTACGCCGTCCACGCCACGACGGCGCTCTCCTCCGCGCGGCGCGCCACCACGTTGCAGACCGCCGTCAGCTCGCGCCACGTCATCGGGATGGCGCAGGGGATCGCCATGGAGCGCTACGGCATCGACCAGCACCAGAGCTTCGAGCTGCTGCGCCGGCTCTCATCGACGACGAACGTCAAGCTGCGCGACGTCGCTGCGCAGATCGTGGCGACCCGGGCGATCCCGTACGACCTCCCGCAGGACGCCGAGGACTGACCCTCACTCGGGCAGGCGGCCGGTCTCCAGGACCTGCTCGGCGACGCGCCCGATCTTCGTGCGCCGGTTGCGGGCAGCGCCGCGGAGCCGGTTGAACGCCATCACGGCGTCGATGGACTCCTTGGCCATGAGGTAGCCCACGCCGCGCTCGATGAGGACGCGGTAGTCGAGGGCGTACTGGAGCTGGCGGGCGAGCTCGCCGGCCGTGTGGGCCTGCAGGGCCGCGGCCAGGGTGGTGGCGATGACCTCGGCGTACCTGACGAGCGCCGCGACCTCGCTGTCGTCCCAGTCGTGGGCGTGCTCCTGGTAGACGTCGAGCGTGCCGACCGGCACGCCGCCCATGCGCACCGGGACGCCGAGCACCGCCCGCACGGGCTGGTCGGCCAGCCGGGCGGCCAGGACCGGCCAGCGCTCGGGCTCGTCGGTGATGTCGCGGCTGATGACGACCCGGTCCTTGACGAAGGCCTCCGTGCACGGACCCTCGCCGGCCTCGGCCTCCGTGGTCTCCAGGATGCGCCCGGGACCGTCGCTGGCCGCGACGTAGGCGAGCACGTCCTGCTCGTCGGCGATCAGCAGTCCGGCGCCGCCGACACCGAAAAGGTCGACGCACGCCGCGACGACCCGCTCGAGTGCCGTCTGCACGCTCCCGTCGTCGACCGGGGAGTGGGTGAGGCGGCGGATGCTCTCGGCGAGGGCCGCGTCGTCGATGTTCACGGTGCCAGATCCTCCCCCGTGACCCGCCTCGGAGGCCAGCGCGACGCGGGGAGGTGGGCGACGAAGGCGTCGAGGAGTGCCTGGTCGGCGCCGTCCGAGGACCCGTCGTGGGTCGCGACCAGGACGCGCGCGACGGTGCGGACCTTGGTGTTGCTGTCCTGCGAGATCCGCAGCAGGCTGCGCCACGCCTGCTCGGTGCTGCACTCGTAGCGTGCTGACAGCAGCCCGATGGCCATGCCGATCGCGCGCTGCGACTGCACCGCCTCCTGCAGCTGTGCGATCTCCGCGCGCAGCTCCGGGTCAGGCTGGTCGACGGGTCCCGACGGCCCGCCCGGGGATAGGGGTGTCCCAGACATCGTCACCTCTCGCATGACGTAGGTCCGCGGACACAGGGCGGAGCTCGGTGATCGAGCCTGATGAGTCTACAAGCAACCGACAGCGCTCGTCGCAGGCGCTTTCTCGGCCGCGCCGGGTTAAGGTCGGAGGGACTCGAGCCCAGTGGTCACCCGTTCTCCTTCCCGGAGGCGCTCCGTGCCCACGTCCCCCCTGCCTCGCGGAGCGCCCGAGGTCTATGACTTCGAGGGCGAGGGCGACACCGCACGCGAGTGGCTGGACACCGCGTACGGCACCAGCTTCCGCCTGAGCGGTCGCCTCGGCACGGTTCGGCACCAGCGGCTGGACCACGGAGTCGTCGCGTTCGACCATGTGAAGATCGATGCGCGGTTCACGATCGACTCCGACCCGGTCCCGGCGCTGGTGGTGCTCGACCTGCTGCACGGCGCCTCGGAGTACACGCGCGACCACGTGACCGACCGCCTCCGCGACGGCGACTCGGTCGTGCTGTCGGGCTGGGAGATGCCGTTCACCGGCAGCAGCGACTTCCTCGAGGTCCGCGACACCGTCTTCACGGCGGAGGCCCTCGCCGGCGCCGTCGATGACGTGGTGCCCGACCACCCCTGGGAGCGCGTCAACTTCACCAGCTACGTGCCCCACTCGCCCGCGGCCGGGGCGAGGTGGCGGGCCACCGTCGACCTGGTCAGCGCCGGCTTCCCCGGTGACGACGCGCCACTCGCCCGGTCGGGGGCGACGCGACTGCTGGGCCACACGTTGCTCCACACCTTCCCCAACAACGTCGTCGACCCGTCGGCCGCGCCGAGCGGGGTGGACTCCAGCGACGCCACCCCGTCCACCGTCCGCCGCGCCCTGCGCTTCATCGGGGAGCACGCGGAGGAGGACGTCAACGTCGCCCTACTGGCGCGGGCCTGCGGAGTGACGCCGCGGGCCCTCCAGTACGCCTTCCGCCGGCAGCTCGGGTGCACCCCGATGGCCTACCTCCGCCGCGTCCGGCTCGACCTGGTCCGACAGGCCCTGCGTGACGGCTCCGCGCCCAACGTCGGCGACGTCGCCGCCCGGTACGGCTTCTTCAACCCCGGTCGGTTCGCCGCGGGCTACCGCCAGGCGTTCCACGAGAACCCGAGTGACACGCTCGCCCGGTCCCTCTCCTGACGTCACCCGTCACTCCGGCCCCATCCGTTCACCCGGCGCTTCGCATTCCGGCTGGCCAACTGGTCTGGACCATGGCACAGTCGAGGCATCGCCTTGCTGGAGACCACGGCAAGCCGTCCCCGTTTGTGAAGGGAGCAAGCCGTGGTCGACACCATGACCCTCCGCGTTCAGCACCCTGACTTCTCCGTCGAGTCGTCCCTCGAGGCCGAGCGGCACGCGCCGGTCCACCGCCTCATCGAGGACAACGTCCCGCTCGCCCGATCGATGGCTGCGCGCTACCGCAACCGTGGCATCGACCTCGACGACCTCGAGCAGGTCGCGCTGCTGGGCCTCACCAAGGCCGCCCAGCGCTTCGACCCCGACGCCGGCCACGACTTCCTGTCGTACGCCGTCCCCACGATCCGCGGCGAGCTGCGCCGGCACTTCCGCGACGCCGGCTGGATGGTCCGCCCGCCCCGGCGGGTCCAGGACCTCCAGGCGCGGATAGCGAGCGCCCAGCGTGAGCTCGAGGCCGAGCTGGGCCGCTCGCCACGACCCAGCGAGGTCGCCGCACACCTCGGCGAGGAGCTCGACGGCGTGATCGAGGCCCTCTCCGCCGACGGCTGCTTCACCCCCACCTCGCTCGACGGGACCGTCGGTGACGGCTCGTCCACGCTGGGCGACCTCCTCGGCGCCGACGACCGCGCCATCGAGTCGGCCGAGGCGCGGGTCGTGCTGGACCCCGTCGTGCGCAGGCTGTCCGACCGCGACCGCCGCATCGTGCGGCTGCGGTTCTTCGACGAGTGCACGCAGCAGGAGATCGCCGAGGACATCGGCCTCACGCAGGCCCAGGTGTCCCGCGTGATCACGCGGATCCTCGGTGAGCTCCGCGAGCAGCTCCGGGAGCCACACGCCGCCCTCTGAGGGCGACGGACGACCATCGGGCATGCTGGTCGCATGCGCTTCACCGAGCACGAGCTGACCGTCGCCGTCACGGCCGCCGCGAAGGTCGTGGCGGGCGGGAAGCCACGCCGTCGCGCCACGGCCGACGAGGCGTGGGACGCGATGAGCAAGATCGACCGCTACCACCTCCTCGAGGCGGTCGGCAGCCAGGTGCTGCCCGTGCTCCTGGCGCTGCCCGACGTCGAGGTCCCGGCCGGCACCCGGCCCACCTTCACCGACGAGCAGGTCGCCACCGCGGTCGAGCAGACGCTGGGCGACAGCGGTGTCGGCCGACTGCGCCAGAAGGTCGCAGTGGCCGCCCGCGTGACCCTCGTGCGCACGGCGCTGGCGCAGCTCCCGGTCCGCCAGGACCCCGACGCGCTGGTCGTGCCGGACCACCTCTGAACCTGAGGACCGCACTCAGGTTCGGTGCGTACGGTCGAGGGCGATGACTCACACCATGCGCACCCACCGGCCCGTCCGGACCACCGTCGGCGCCCTCGCTGCCGCCGCCGTCCTCGCCCTCACATCCTGCAGCGCGGGCGACGACGACGACGCCAAGGCCCCCGACTCCTCCGGGAGCTCCGACACCTCCTCGGCCTCCGCAGCCCCCTCGGCCGACGCCTCCACCGACGCATCTCCTGACGCCGCGGCCGAGCCCGACCTCGAGGGCATTCCCGACGTCGTCGCCGAGGTCAACGGCGAGGAGGTCACCAAGGACGAGTTCGTCCCCGTCTACCGGGCGAGCTTCCAGCAGGCCGCCGCCCAGGCCCAGATGGGCGGCGAGGCGCCCGACGAGGAGGCGCTGCAGAAGCAGGCCGTCGACGACCTGGTGGACACCGAGCTGCTCGCGCAGGAGGCCGACTCCCGCGGCATCTCGGTCAGTGACGAGGACGTCGACGCGGAGCTGCAGACCCTCGCGGAGCAGAACCAGATGGGCTCCGCGGAGGAGCTGCTCAAGGCCGTTGAGGAGCAGGGCCTGAGCGAGGACCAGGCCCGCGCGCAGGTCGAGACCCAGGTCATGGTCGAGCAGCTCGTCGACGACGAGGGCGGCCCGATCGAGCCGAGTGAGAAGGAGCTGCGCACCCTCTACGCCCAGGCGAAGAAGCAGCAGGCGCAGTCCGGCCAGAAGGGCCAGTCGATCCCGCCGTTCGCGCAGGTCCGCGACCAGATCGCGGAGCAGGCCACCGCCGAGCAGGTCGGCAAGGTCGCCCAGTCGCTCGTCGACGACCTCCGCGAGGACGCCGACATCACGATCAACCTCTGACCGGTCACGCAGGGGCGCCGAGGGCCTCTCCACCGATGTCCGGTTGTTGCGCCTGCGCGCTCGGTGCAGGCACTAAAGTCGGCGTCGTGCACCAGCTCCGTGTCCCCGAGCCCACCGCCTCCGGGCGCGTGGTGACCTTGGGGACCCGCCGGTGACGCCGCGTCCACTCGCGCTCCCGTGGGCGGTCGGGTTCGCGGTCACGTACACCCTGCTCGCGTTCACGGCCCGGCTGACGGTCGTGGACGGCCAGACGGTGAGCCTCGTGTGGCCCGGGGCGGGCGTGGCCATGCTCTGGCTGCTCGCGGAGTCGCCGCGCCACCAGGCGCGGGTGCTCGTGCCCCTGACCCTGATCCACGGCAGCGTCTCCACGATCACCTCGGCACCTGCCACGGTGATCGCCCTGGGGGCGATCTCGGTCGCCTTCCAGACCTGGCTCACGGTGGCCCTGCTGCGGCGCTGGTGCCCGACCCTCCTGGGGGCGGGCGGCACCGAGAGCTTCCGGTCGCCGCGGACGCTCGCGCACACGTGTGCGGCCGCCGCCATCGGCAGCATCGGCGGCGCGTTGATCGGCTCGGCCGGTGTGCTGGTCGCCGGTGACGGGGGGTGGGACGCGTGGGTGCCGGAGGCGTGGTTCGCCCGGCACTTCACCGGCATCCTCGTGGTCGGGTGCGTCGGCCACCTCGCGTGGGAGTGGTACACGCAGCACCTGCCGCCCCGCGCGCGTGGCGGCACGCGGCTCGAGCTGGCGATGCTGTGGGTCGTCTCGCTGGTCGTCCTCGTCGCCATCTTCTTCCAGCCGCTGCCGCTGGTGTTCGTCGTCGTCTCGCTCTGCGTGTGGTCGGCGGCCCGCTTCCCGACGTACCTCGCCGCGCTGCACGCGCTCTCGCTGGGCATGGGTGGCCTCGTGCTCACCCTCTTCGGGGTGGGCCCCTACGCCAGCCTCGGCGACCCCGTGGAGGAGACCCTGCTCTCGCAGGTCTTCCTCGTCACCGTCCTGCTCACCGGCCTCGCCGTCGGCACGCTGAGCGACCGGATCGACGAGCTGGTCGCGCGCACGGCGCGCGCCCAGGAGCAGGCGGCAGAACAAGCCGCGCTGCTCACCGAGATGACCGAGAGCATGGACGAGGGACTCATCGTCGTCGACCACGACGGAGGCATCGAGCGCAGCAACGGCGCGAGTCGGCGGCTGGCGCACCGGGTGCGGCCCGGCGCCCCGGACGAGGTGGCGCTCGGGGCGCTCGTCGACCTCGTGGTCGACCCCGCACTCCAGAGGACCGGCGCGGTCCGTGCCGAGCTCGGCGTCGGTGACGTCGAGGTGCCCCTCGACTCCGGCGAGGAGATGGTCCTCGCGGTCTCGCGCGTCGTCCTCCCCGCGCGACGCGGCGACGAGGACCGCTCGGCCGTGCTGCTCGTGCTCCGGGAGGTCACCGAGCACCGCCGGGGCCTGCGCCCCCTCGTCGGCTTCGCCTCGACGGCGGCCCACGACCTCCGCGGTCCCCTCACGGCCATCCGCTCCTGGATCGGGCTGGCGGCCGAGGACCTCGACGCCGACAGCGACACCCTGGTCGCGCTCGAGCGCGCCGAGCGGGCGTCGGGCCAGATGGCCCAGCTGATCGACGACCTGCTCGCCCACGCCCTGGCCGAGGCGGGCGACCTGGCCCCCGAGGACATCCCGCTCACTGGCCACGACGGCGTGCTGACGCTGGCCGGCCACCTCCTCGGCCCCGACGACGTGCTCGAGGCCCCCGCCACGCTCCCGGCCGTGCACGCCGACCGGCTCGCCGTGCGCCAGCTCTTCGCCAACCTCGTCGACAACGCCGTCAAGTACGCCCGCCCCGGGGTGCCCGCCCGCATCTCGGTGTCGGCGCACCGCCAGGGGTCGCGGGTCGTCGTCGAGATCCAGGACAACGGCGTCGGCGTCGGCGAGCACGAGCGCACCCTGATCTTCCAGCGGTTCCACCGCAGCGACGCGGTCCGGTCCGGGTTCCGCGGCACCGGCATGGGCCTGTCCATCTGCCAGACGATCGTCCACCGCCACGGCGGCACGATCGAGTGCCTGGCCGCCGAGCCCGGCCCGGGATCGGTCTTCCGCTTCGACCTCCCCGCCGCCGAGGGCGGCCTCGGCGCGGTGCCGCACGCCGACCAGTCGTTGACGGGCGCGCGCTCGAGCTAGACGTTCCGCCGGTACTGGCCGCCGACCTCGAAGAACGCCTCGGTGACCTGCTGGAGCGAGCAGACCCGGGCGGCGTCCATCAGGACGGCGAAGACGTTCTCGCCCGAGGTCGCGGCGTCCTTGAGGCGTGCGAGGGCCTCCTGCGCCTCGGCGCCGTGGGCGGCCTGGAAGGCGCGCACGCGGGAGAGCTGCGACTCCTTCTCCGCATCGGTCGCGCGGGCGAGCTCGATCTCCTTGGGCTGTGCGTCGCCGGCCGACTCCTTGACGAAGGTGTTCACGCCGATGATCGGCAGCGAGCCGTCGTGCTTGCGGTGCTCGTAGAGCATCGACTCGTCCTGGATGCGTCCGCGCTGGTAGCCGGTCTCCATCGCGCCGAGCACGCCACCGCGCTCGTTGATCCGGTCGAACTCCCGCAGGACGGCGGCCTCCACCAGGTCGGTGAGGTCGTCGATGACGAACGAGCCCTGGAGGGGGTTCTCGTTCATCGCCAGGCCCCACTCGCGGTTGATGATCAGCTGGATCGCCAGCGCGCGGCGCACGGATTCCTCGGTCGGGGTCGTCACGGCCTCGTCGTACGCATTGGTGTGCAGGCTGTTGGCGTTGTCGTAGATCGCGATGAGGGCCTGCAGCGTGGTGCGGATGTCGTTGAAGTCCATCTCCTGCGCGTGCAGCGACCGGCCGCTCGTCTGGACGTGGTACTTCAGCTTCTGCGAGCGCTCCGAGGCGCCGTACTTCTCCTTCATCGTCACCGCCCAGATGCGGCGGGCGACCCGGCCGAGCACGCTGTACTCGGGGTCCATGCCGTTGGAGAAGAAGAACGACAGGTTGGGCGCGAAGTCGTCGATGTCCATGCCGCGCGCGAGGTAGGCCTCGACGTAGGTGAACCCGTTGGCGAGGGTGAAGGCGAGCTGGCTGATGGGGTTCGCCCCGGCCTCGGCGATGTGGTAGCCCGAGATCGACACGGAGTAGAAGTTGCGCACCTGGTGCTCGATGAACCACTCCTGGATGTCGGCCATCATCCGCAGCGAGAACTCGGTGGAGAACAGGCAGGTGTTCTGGCCCTGGTCCTCCTTGAGGATGTCGGCCTGCACGGTGCCGCGGACGTTCGCGAGGGCGTACGCCGCCAGGGTGGCGCGCTCCTCGTCGCCGGGCTCGCGGCCCTCCCTCTCCCGGAAGGCGTCGACCTGCTGGTCGATCGCGGTGTTGAGGAAGAACGCGAGCACGGTCGGCGCCGGGCCGTTGATCGTCATGGAGACGCTGGTGGTCGGGGCGACGAGGTCGAAGCCGTCGTAGAGCGCCTTCATGTCGTCGAGCGTCGCGACACTCACCCCGGAGGTGCCGACCTTGCCGTAGACGTCGGGGCGCGGGTCGGGGTCGCGGCCGTAGAGGGTGACGGAGTCGAAGGCCGTCGAGAGGCGGGTCGCCTCGTTGCCCTGCGAGAGGATCTTGAAGCGGCGGTTGGTGCGCGCGGGGTCGCCCTCGCCGGCGAACATCCGGGCGGGGTCCTCGTTGTCGCGCTTGAACGGGAAGACGCCCGCGGTGAAGGGGAAGTAGCCGGGCAGGTTCTCGCTGCGCCAGAAGCGCACCAGCTCGCCGTGGTCGGTGAAGCGGGGGAGCGAGACACGGGGGATCTTGTTGCCGCTGAGCGACTCCTTGGTCAGCTTCGTGGTGATCTCGCGGTCCCGCACGACCACGACCTGCTCGTCACCGGAGTAGGACTCGACGACGGCCGGCCACCGCGTGATCTGGTCGGTGACCTCGTGGGGGACCTCCTTGCGGGCCTCCTCGAGCAGGCCGGCCACGTCCGTGCTGCCGTCCAGCTCCGCGGCCACGGCCTCGATGCGCTGGAGCCGGCGGGCGGCCTCGACGAGCGTCTCGGTCCGCGCGTGGTAGCCGCGGACGGTCTCGGTGATCTCGCTGAGGTAGCGGACCCGGTCGGCGGGGACGACCTGCCGGATGCCCGATGAGTGGCGTACGTCGACGTGGGGCAGCGTGCCGTCGTGCACCTCGAGCCCGGCGCCGGCGAGCGCGTCGCGCAGGTGCTGGTAGAGCGCGGTGACGCCGTCGTCGTTGAAGGTCGCGGCGCTGGTGCCGAAGACCGGCATGTCGTCGGGCTGCTTGCCGAACGCCTCCCGGTTGCGGACCAGCTGGCGGCCCACGTCGCGCAGTGCGTCCTTGGCGCCGCGGCGCTCGAACTTGTTGATCGCGACCGTGTCGGCGAAGTCGAGCATGTCGATCTTCTCCAGCTGCGAGGCGGCGCCGAACTCCGGCGTCATCACGTAGAGCGAGTGGTCGACCAGCGGCACGATGCCCGCGTCGCCCTGGCCGATGCCGGGCGTCTCGACGATGACGAGGTCGTGGCCGGCGGCCTTGACGACCTCGATCACGTCGGCGAGGTGCCCGGGCACCTCGTGGGCGCCGCGGGTGGCGAGGGAGCGGAAGAAGACGCGGTCGCCGTCGAGGGAGTTGGCGCGGATCCGGTCGCCGAGCAGCGCGCCGCCGCCCTTGCGGCGGGTCGGGTCGACCGCGATCACGGCGATGCGGAGCTTGTCCTGCTGGTCGGTGCGGAAGCGGCGCACGATCTCGTCGGTGAGCGAGGACTTGCCCGAGCCGCCGGTGCCGGTGATGCCGAGCACGGGCACGACGCGGCGCGCGGCCGCCGTACGGATCTCGGCGAGCATCGCCTCGTCGAGGCGGCCCTCCTCGGCGCCGGTGATCGCCCGGGCCACGGCGAAGCGGTCGCCGCTCAGCACCTGCTCGACGGTGACGGACCGGTCGGACCAGAGGTCGATGTCGCAGGCCTCGACGACCGAGTTGATCATCCCGACGAGGCCCATCTTCTGGCCGTCCTCCGGGGAGAAGATGGTGACGCCGGACTCGCGCAGGCGCGCGATCTCGGACGGCACGATGACGCCGCCGCCACCGCCGACCACCCGGACGTGCCCGGCCCCGGCCGCGCGCAGCGACTCGACGAGGTACTCGAAGTACTCGACGTGCCCGCCCTGGTAGGACGACACGGCGACGCCCTGGACGTCCTCCTCCAGCGCGGCGTCCACGACCTCCTGCACCGACCTGTTGTGGCCGAGGTGGATCACCTCGCACCCCTGGCTCATGAAGATCCGGCGCATGATGTTGATCGAGGCGTCGTGGCCGTCGAAGAGGCTCGAGGCGGTGACGAGGCGGATCGGGTTCTGCGGGGTGTGGAGGTCGGCCATGAACAGATACTAGGACATCCTAGTAATTACTGGCGAGTCACAAGGGCGGTCCCCGGATATCCGGGGACCGACGTGCTTACAGGTAGAGATCTCTACCTGTAAGCACGCAACTCGGGTGCACAGTCCGGATCAGGCGAGGTCCCCGAGGCCGGTCCGGAGCTCGGTGAGCCGCTCGGTCAGGGTGCGTACGTCGCCCGCGGGCAGGCCGGGGGTCTCGAAGACCTCCCGGTTGAGTGCGGAGGTCGCCTCGTCGACGGCGTCCCGCCCGTCACCGGTGAGCACCGCGAGCACGACCCGCTTGTCCTCGGGGCCGCGCCGGCGCTCGACGTACCCTTGCGCGACCAGGCGGTCGACCGCGCTGGTGACGCTGGTGGGGTGCACCTGCAGCAGGGAGCCGAGCCGCGACATCGGCATCGCGGCCTCGCGGGTGAACGACAGCAGCCGCAGCACCTCGTAGCGCGCGAAGGTCAGCCCGCGCGGGCGCAGCACCGCGTCGATGCGCTCCATCAGCAGCTGCTGGGCGCGCACGAGCGAGGTCACCATGGCCATGCCGTCGGCGGCCTCGGGCCAGCCGTGGGCCACCCACTGCCGGTGGGCCTCGCCGATGGGGTCGCGCGTCATGGCTGGAGGTTAGCCAGCGTCGCGTGCGCCTCGACCATCGCCGGGCCGTACCAGGTCAGCAGCCGCCCCGACACCAGCCGCGTCGGCGTCGCGAAGGCCTCCGGACCGTCGTCGGCGGTGAAGACGTACGGCTCGTCCGGCAGCAGTACGACGTCCGCGCCGGCGTCGTCGATCTCGGCGGGGGTAACGGTGGGGTAGCGCCCGTCGCGCTGTGCCGGGCCATGGGCCAGCACGTTGGTCAGGCCGGCCCGGGTGAGGAGGTCGTCGGTGTAGGTCTGCGCGCCGACGACCATCCACGGGTCGCGCCAGATCGGGACGGCGACGGCGAGGCGGGGCGCGACGGGCTCCGACCACAGCGTGCCCGCCGTCTCAAGCCACGGCGGGTCCGGCAGGTCGAGGGCCTCGGCGAAGAGCCGCGACATCGACGCGAGGGCCTGCTCGACGGTCTCGATGCGGGTGACCCACACGGCCACACCGGCGTCGCGGAGGCGACGTACGTCGAGCTCCCGGTTCTCCTCCATGTTGGCCACGACCAGGTCGGGGGCCAGCGCACGGATCGCCGCCAGGTCGGGGTTCTTGGTGCCACGGACGCGGGCCACGTCGAGGTCGGCCGGGTGGGTGCACCAGTCGGTCGCGCCGACCAGGTGCGCCGGTGCGCTCGTCGCGAGCGCCTCGGTCAGCGACGGCACCAGCGACACGACGCGCCGGGCCGGTCGGTCCAGCGGGACGTGGGCGCCCAGGTCGTCGCTCGCCATGCAGTGACCCTAAGGGGGTTGGTGGACGGCCGGGACGGCGTGGTGGAGTTGGCCCCATGAGCACGCACGTCGGTCCCGTGGGCCTGCCGATCGACGGCAGGGAGCGGGCGACGCGGGAGGGCTGGACCGTCCCGGTCCGCAGCCCCGCCACCGGCGAGCCGCTCTGGGAGCTCCCCGACGCCGGGCTCGAGGACGCGCAGGACGCGGTCGAGGCCGCGTGGCGGGCCGTCCACGCGACGGGCTGGAGCACCGACGGCCCGATGCGGCTCAAGGCGCTGCTCGGCTTCCAGGAGGCGCTGCTCGCCGAGTCCGACCGGCTGGTCGAGCTGCTCGCCACGGAGACCGGCATCCCGGTCGCCCTGCGGGCCGGGTACGTCGACGAGCCCGTGGCTGCGCTGCGTGCCGGTCCGGGGCGTGCCGCACCGAAGGTCACCACCGTCATCACGCCGGCGACGTCGCCGATCGCGGTGGCCCTCGACGAGGTGCGCCGGGCGGTGGTCGCCGGCGGCGCCGTGGTGCTCAAGCCCGCGCCCGAGGCGGCCCGGGCGGCGATCGAGGTCGGGCGCATCGCACTGGACTTCCTGCCCCGCGGGGTGCTCAACGTGGTCGCCACGCGCGACGTCGACGTCGCGATCTCGCTGACCCTCGACCGTCGGGTCGACGAGGTGGCCTTCACCGGCTCCGAGGTCGTCGCCGAACGCGTGCGCGACGCGGCCACCCGGGCCCGCAAGCGCGTGCGGGTCGACACCGGCCGCCCGGTGAGCGTCCGGGCCAGGGACGACGCCGACCTCGAGACGGTCGTGGCGCGCACCGCCGTCGCGGTCGCCACCAACGCCGGCCAGGCCTGCCGCATCCCGACCAGCGTGGTCGTGCCGGCGTTCCGCTACATGGACGCCCGGACAGCGGCCATCGAGGCGATGGACGCCGTCGTCGTCGGCGACCCGCACGACCCGGCCACCGTGTGCGGCCCCCTGCGCTCCGCGGTCGCTCGGGACCGGGTGCTGCGCTACGTCGCGCTGGCGCGGTCCGAGGGGGCCGACATCGCCCGCGGCGGCGAGGCGCTCGACCGCCCGGGCTGGTGGGTGGCGCCGACCGTCGTCGGCGGCGTGGCGCACGACTCGCGGCTGGTGACCGAGGAGCTGCTCGGGCCGGTGCTCACGGTCGTGACCGGGGCCTGACTCACTCCTCCTCGAGGTGCGGGTCGGCGAGGAGGTACTGGGCGAGCCTTCCCTGGTGCTCGCGGTCGTGGTGGCGCACCGGCTCGGGAACCATCCGCCCCTCCGCGGCATCCCAGAAGTGGTCGACGTGCCGGGCGACGGCCCGAGCGAGGTGGCCTACGACGCCCTGGTGGGGGATCCATGGGTGCGGTCGCGTCGGGGACGCCAGCTCCGCGTGGTGCAGCCGGGTGCCAAGGTCCTCGCGGTCGGCCTCGGGGCGTGCCGACTCCTGGGTGAGCAGCGCCGTGGCGAGCCGGCGTTCGAGCGCGCACACCGCGCCGAACTCGCGGTGCACCTCCTCCCAGATCGAGGGCCAGGGGCGCGAGACCGCATAGCTGGATCCGTACAGCTTGGCCTTCACCTGCGCCAGGGCCTCCTCGTAGACGCGGCTGGTGGCGAGGAACTCGTGCGCGAGGTCGTGGCCACCGGGCAGGTGGGTGATGAGCGGCGCGATCGCGTCGACCATCGCGGCGTTGTGCCGGCTGGCCGCGGCCAGGAAGGTGTCGATCGCCGTGTAGTGGTCGCGCGGGTGGCGGACGTCCGGTCGCGCGGTGCTGGCCAGGGCCAGCCGGTGCCCGAGGTCGTGGTGGATGCTGTCGAGGTCGTGCGCGAACGTGATCACGGCGATCATCTCCTTGGGCAGCCGTGTCCTTCCAGTGTGGCTCGTCCTGGTCCCCACGCAAGCCCTACTGGACGGTTGCTGCCGGACGCTCCATCGGCACGTGCATGATGCCGTCCTCGTCGAACTCCGGACCGGTCACCTCGAAGCCGTGGCCGCGGTAGAACTCGGTCAGCCCGGTCTGCGCGTCGAGGTGGACCTCGCGCTGGCCGCACTCCTCCAGCGCCCGGTCCATCAGCTGTCCTGCGAGACCGCGTCCGCGCGCCGACGGCGCCACCACGACGCGGCCGATGCGTGCCCGGTCGCCGTCGTCGAGGACGCGCAGGCACCCGACGAGCTGCTCGTCCTCGAGCAGCAGCACGTGCCGTGTCGCCTCCTCGGTGTCCCGGCCGTCGAGGTCGGGGTAGGGGCAGTCCTGCTCGACGACGAACACCTGCTGCCGCAGCCGCCACGTGTCGTACGCCAGTCCCGGTGGCAGCTCGTCGAAGCCGACGCACAGCAGCCGCAGGCTCATCGCACGAACTCCACGACCTGGGCGAAGGCGCGGCGGGCCTCGGGCACGAACGGCAGCAGCCCGTAGACGTGGATCAGGTCGGGCTCCTCCCGCGCGGTCAGGTCCCAGCCGGCCTCGGCCGCCCGGCGGACCAGGAGCCGGCAGCCGGGGTGCAGCAGGTCGCGGGTGCCGTAGAGCATCAGCGCCCGCGGCAGGCCGGCCAGCTCGCCGAGGGCCGGGGACACCTCGGGCCGGCCGAGGTCCTGGGAGTCGCCGGCCCACCACTCGGCGTACGCCTCGAGCTTGCCGAAGAACAGCCACGGGTCGATCGCGTCGACCTCGCGCGTCTCGGGGGTCGAGGTGGTGAGGTCCACCCACGGCGCGTGCATGACGAGGTGCGTGGCCGGGGTCAGCCCGCGGTCCCGCACCGACTGGGCGACAGCCAGTGCGAGCCCGCCGCCGGCCGAGTCGCCCGCCAGCACGATCCCGCCGTCGCGGTCGGCCCACCGGGCAGCGTCGCCGACGAGCGCGTCGTGCGAGTCGCGCCAGGTGTGCTCGGGGGCGAGCGGGTAGTCGGGCATCACGACCCGGGCGCCGATCGCGTCGGCCAGCCGGGTGGCGTACCTGACGTGGAAGGCGTCGATCGGCGCCATGAACCCGCCGCCGTGGACGTAGTAGAGCGTGCGCGTCGTGGGACGGCCTCGTGGCGTCAGGACGTGGCACGGGAAGCCGATGTCGGTCACCGAGGCGTCCCACCGGCGCGTGAAGCCGGGCGTCGCGCGGGTCGGGAGCGAGCGCTCGAGGGTGCGGTGCCACGCCTCGATGCGCGCCCGCTCGGCCGGCTCGTCGTCCAGGTCGCGTGACCTGCGGATCCGGGGGACGAGGGTGGCCAGCAGGTCGTGGCGGCGGCTCGGCATGCACGCAGCGTAGGGCCGTGGTCGAAGCGCGCGGACCCGGCTGGGTACGCTGGTGGACGAAGACAGGGGAGCACGTGCGAGACGTGCTGAGAGTGCGGACCAGCCGCAGACCCTCCGAACCTGATCCGGTTAGCACCGGCGATAGGGAGTCACCCATGCACCGACGTGTTCGCGCTGCACTCACCACCGCGGCGGCCGCCGTGACCCTCGCGGGGTGCACCCTCGCGGGCGGAGGCTCGGGCGACACCGCCTCCGAGCCCACCGGTCCCAGCGGGTCCTCGGGGGAGGCGGGCGGCACCGTCGTGCTCGCCACCCACGAGTCCTTCCACCTCCCCAAGCGGCTGGTGAAGGCCTTCGAGGAGGAGACCGGCCACACCCTCGAGGTCCGTGCCGCCGGCGACGCCGGCACGCTCGCGACCAAGCTGAGCCTCACCGCCGACAACCCGATCGCCGACGCCGCCTTCGGCATCGACAACACCTTCGCGTCGCGCCCGCTCGGCGAGGGCGCCTTCGCCGAGGTCACTCCCTCGACTGAGCCGCCCGCGGAGTACGCCCTGCCCGAGGGCGGTGACCGGCTCGTCCCGGTCGACTCGGCCAGCGTGTGCGTCAACGTCGACACCGCCTGGTTCGACCGCGAGGGCCTCGAGCCGCCGACGACGCTCGACGACCTCACCGACCCGGCGTACGCCGACCTCTTCGTCACCCCCGGAGCCTCGACGAGCAGCCCCGGCATGGCGTTCTTCCTCGCCACCGTCGCTGCCTTCGGCGACGACTGGGAGGACTACTGGACCGACCTGCTGGGCAACGGCGCCAAGGTCGTCGACGGGTGGGAGGACGCCTACTACGGCGACTTCACCGCCGGCTCCGACACCGGCACGCGCCCGATCGTCGTGTCCTACGACTCGTCGCCGGCCTTCACGGTCTCGGGTGGGAGGAGCACCACGGCGGCGCTGCTCGACACCTGCTTCCGCCAGGTGGAGTACGCCGGTGTGCTCGAGGGCGCCGACAACCCCGAGGGCGCTGCGGCGCTGGTCGACTGGCTGCTCAGCGACGAGGTGCAGAGCGCGCTGCCGGAGTCGATGTACGTCTTCCCGGTCATGCCGGGCGCCACGGTCCCCGACGACTGGGCGGCCTTCGCGGAGCAGCCGAGCGACCCCTACGAGGTCGACCCGACCGAGATCTCGGAGAACCGCGAGCAGTGGCTGACCGAGTGGACGGACGTCGTCTCGCGGTGAGGCGGATCGCCGGCCTCCTGCTCCTGGCCGCCGGGCCGGTGCTGGTGCTCGGCGTGCTCTTCGTCCTGCCGGTCACCGGCATGGTGTCCGAGGGGTTCGTGGTCGACGGCCGGTTCGCGCCGGGCGAGGTGCTCGACGTGCTGGCCCGCCCGCGCGTGCACCGGGTCGCCTGGTTCACGGTCTGGTCCTCGGCCGTCGCGACCCTGCTCGCGGTGGCGCTCGGGCTCCCGGCGGCGTACGCCCTGCACCGCCTGGCGCTGCCCGGCCGGGCGGCGGTCCGGGCCGCGATGCTGGTGCCCTTCGTGCTGCCGACCGTCGTGGTCGGCGTGGCCTTCCGCCAGCTGCTGGGGGAGGGCGGGCCGCTCGGCTTCCTCGGCCTCGACGGCACGCCGGTCGCCATCGTGTGCGGGCTGGTCTTCTTCAACGTCGCCGTCGTGATCCGCACCGTCGGCGTCGCCTGGGAGTCGCTGGACCCGCGGCCCGGGCAGGCAGCCGCCGCCCTCGGCGCCTCGCCGGGGCAGGTCCTGCGCACGGTGACCCTGCCCGCGCTGCGGCCGGCGATCGTCGGCGCCGCGAGCGTCGTGTTCCTCTTCTGCGCCACGGCCTTCGGCATCGTGCTCACCCTCGGCGGGGTCCGCCATGCGACGGTCGAGACGGAGATCTACCTGCTGACCACGACGATCTTCGACCTGCAGGCGGCGGCCGCGCTGTCAGTCCTGCAGATCGTCGTGGTGGTCGGCCTGCTCGCCCTCGCCGCGCGGCTGCGGGCAGTCCCCGACCCGACGGCGCAGCGCACCGTGTCCCCGCCCCGTGCCGTACGCCGTGGCGACCTACCGGTCGTCATCGCCACGCTGCTGGTGCTGGCCGCGATGCTGCTGCCGATCCTGACCCTGGTCTCCGGCTCGCTGAGCGTGGGCGACGGCTGGGGGCTGGCCAACTACCGCGCCCTCACGACCGCCGGCGACGACCAGGCGCTCCTGGTGCCGGTGACGAGCGCGCTGGCCACCAGCCTGCGGACCGCCGTCGACGCCACCTGGATGGCGCTCCTGCTGGGCGTCGCGGTGGCGACGATCGTCACCCGGCGCTCGCACTCCGTGGCCGAGCGGCGGGTGCGCTCGACGCTCGACGGCTTCTTCATGCTGCCGCTCGGGGTGAGTGCGGTGACGCTCGGCTTCGGCTTCCTGATCACCCTCGACCGGCCGCCGCTCGACCTGCGGGACTCGCCGCTGCTCGTCCCGATGGCGCAGGCGCTCGTCGCGCTGCCACTGGTGGTCCGCACGCTGACGCCGGTGCTCGGCGGCATCGACGACCGCCAGCGGCAGGCGGCCGCCTCGCTCGGCGCCTCGCCGTTGCGCACCCTGCTGACCGTCGACCTCCCGGTCGTCTGGAAGCCGGTGCTCGCGGCGAGCGGGTTCGCCTTCGCGGCGTCGCTGGGGGAGTTCGGCGCCACGTCGTTCCTCGCCCGCGACGACAGCCCGACGCTGCCGGTGGTGATCTTCCGGCTGATCGGGCACCCGGGCGAGATGAACTACGGCATGGCGCTGGCCGCCTCGGTCGTCCTCGCCGCGACCACGGCCGTGGTCATGCTGGCCGTGGAGCGGCTCCGGGTGCCGGGTGTGGGAGCGTTCTGATGGTGCTCGCGATCTCCGACGTGACGGTCCGCTACGGCGACACGCTCGCCGTCGACGACGTGTCCCTCGACCTCGCCACCGGTCAGGTGCTCGCCGTGCTCGGTCCCTCGGGCTGCGGCAAGTCGACGCTGCTGCGCGCCGTGGCCGGGCTCGAGCCCCTGTCGGCCGGGACGATCGCGTGGGACGGCGCCGACCTGGCCGGCGTACCCACCCACAAGCGCGGCTTCGCGCTGATGTTCCAGGACGGCCAGCTCTTCGCCCACCTCACGGTCGCGCGCAACGTGGCGTACGCCCTCCGGCTGCGTCGTACGCCGTCCGCGCAGGTCGCCTCCCGGGTGCGGGAGCTGCTCGACCTCGTCGGCCTGTCGGGCTACGGCGACCGGCTGCCCGGCACGCTGTCGGGAGGCGAGCGGCAGCGGGTCGCCCTGGCCCGCGCGCTGGCCGTGGAGCCGCGGCTGATCCTGCTCGACGAGCCGCTCTCGGCCCTCGATGCGACCCTGCGTGAGCGGCTGGCCACCGACCTGCGGTCGATCCTGCACGCGGCCGGGACGACGGCGCTGCTGGTGACCCACGACCACGAGGAGGCCTTCGCGCTCGCCGACCGGCTGGCGGTGATGCGCGCCGGTCGCGTCGTGCAGGACGGCGCGATCGACGAGGTCTGGCGCGAGCCGGTGGACGAGGCGACCGCGCTGTTCCTCGGCTACGCGCGGGTGGTGCGCGGCGAGGCCGCCGTACGGGTCCTGGCGGCCGCCGGTCTGCCGCCGGCCGCGGCCGTGGCGCTGCGGCGTTCGGCACTGGTGGCGTCGGGCAGCCGGGCCGGCCACATCACCGCTCGCGTCGACGCGGCGCGGGTGACGCCCGAGCAGGTACGGCTCGTGGTGGAGGCGGCGGGCATCGGGGCGCTCGACGCGGTGGCCCCGCTCGGCAGCCGCGTCGCGCCCGGCGACGAGGTGTCGCTCGAGGTCGATGTGACGCGTCTCGCGGTCCTGCCGATCGCCCCCCGCTCTTGACCCGTCCCTACACTGACGTGCGTGTATCGACCGGCCTACGCCCTTCTCGTCGGGATCGCCGCTGTCATGGGTGGACTCGCCGTGGCCGCAGCGATCAGCCTCGACCGGCCGCTGGTCGACCCCGAGGGCTTCCTCGGCCCCTCGTGGCTGCGGCTGCCGCTGCTCGTCCTGGGCGCCTTCCTGCTCGACCTGCTGCCGCGCACGGTGTGGGCCTCGAGGATGAAGCCCGCGCTCATGCCGGCGATCGTGGTCGAGCGGGTGCGCACGCACTGGACCCGCGACCGCATCTTCCTCACGACCGTCGGCCTGGTCTGCTTCTACATCACCTACGTCTGCTACCGGAACCTCAAGTCGTTCCTGCCCTTCATCATGGGCGAGGACAAGTACGACCGTGAGCTGCACCTGATCGACCGGGCGCTGATGTTCGGCCACGAGCCGGCGACGATCCTGCACACGATGTTCGGCACCGGGATCCTCGCCCACGTCCTCTCGACCATCTACCTGTGGTTCCTCCCGCTGGTCCCGCTCGCCCTGGCCGCGTGGCTGGTGTGGTCGCGCAATATCACCTTCGGCTACTGGTTCGCCACCTCACAGTGCCTCGCGTGGTCCCTCGGTACGGCCTCGTACTACGCGCTGCCTACCCTCGGCCCCGGCTTCCAGTACTCCTACCTCTACGCCGACCTCCCCGACACCGGCTCCAGACAGCTGATGGAGGCCTTGTTCTACGGGCGAAAAGGGGTGATCCGCGACGGCGCGGAGGGCGCCGTGCAATCGGTGGCGGGGTTCGCGTCCCTCCACGTCGCGATCACCCTGCTGGTCGCGCTGATGGTGCAGTACACGCTGCGCAACAAGATCCTGCACATCGTCTTCTGGGCGAACTTCGCGATCACCGTCGTGGCCACCCTCTACTTCGGCTGGCACTACATCGCCGACGACCTCGCCGGCGTCGTCATCGCCCTCTTCTCCTTCTGGCTCGGTGGTCTCGCCAGCGGGCAGAAGTTCGATCGACATGGGTTGGCGTCGCACCCGACGTCCACCACCGCCCAGGTTCCCGTCGACGCCGACTGACCGCCGTCTGTGCCCCCGGCGGTCCCCGGATATCCGGTGACCGCCCTGCTTACAGGTAGAGATCTCTACCTGTAAGCACGCAACTCGGGTGCACAGTCAGCCAGCGTGCCGCGCTCGCGAGGCAAAGATCGCGCGGATCCGTGCCGCCAGGCGCTCGGGACGTTCGAGGTCCGCCCACGTGATCCGCAGGCAGGTCCATCCGGTCAGCTGGCAGACCTGCTCCTCGCGAGCCTTCTCGCGCATGAGGAACTCCTCGAGGGTCTCGCCGTCACGGCGGTAGCGGAGGTACTTCGCCCTGCCGTCGAACTCGAGGAACACCCCGAGCTCCGGCCACGCGAAGTCCAGCCGCGCCACCAGCGTCCCGCGCTCGTCGTACACCTCGACCTGCGGCTCCGGACGGGGAAGTCCCTGCTTGTACGCCAGGTGGCTGAAGCGGTCCTCACCGACCGACTCCAGCCGACCGTCGGCGAGGCGTACGACCAGGTTGGCGGTCAGGCTCCCGGGCCAGTGGGCGTGCGCCTCCATCTCGGCCTCGAAGTCGGCCAGCGTCATCTCGCCGGCGTGCAGGAGCCGGTTGACCGCGACCAACCCCGCCTCGACGCCCACGATGGTGGTCAGCTCGAACGCCGACCGTGCCGCTGCGCTCACGGCGATCCCGTTCAGGAGCTCGACGTCGCCCGGTCGGAGGACGCCGCGGTGAGGCGTCCAGTCCGCCTGTCGGCGCCCGGCCCGCTCGGGCCCGTCGCGCGTCGTGTGGATGACACCGAGGCGCACGCCCCAGACGGGCACGCCCCGCTCGACGAGCGACGAGGTGTGGGTGAGCACCGAGTCCTCGTGCGCGCGTGCCAGGACGGCGCGGGCGCGCAGCCGGTGCCGGTCCTCCGCGCTGCAGGACTCCCAGACCTCGTGCGGCACGTAGCAGCCGTAGCGGACCCGATGCAGGATCCGGGACCTGACGAGGCAGTCGACCTGAGTGTCGGTCATGCCCTCGGCCAGCAGCTCGCTCCGACGGCGCACGAGGCCGGACAGGTCCCGGGGTGCGGGAATCGGTCGCATCATGTGTCACCACTGCCCACCTGCGCGGCGCCGTACGCCACCCTCTCGACATCTGTGGACGACCGGGCTTGCGTGCTGAGTTGCGTGCTTCGAGGTAGAGATCTGTACCTCGAAGCAGGGCGGTCCCCGGATATCCGGGGACCCCAGCGACAGTGCGGTGAGAATGACACTGATGTAGTTTGCAAGCCGACACGCCGGGCCTAGGTGAAATAGTTGGGAAAAGTGTTCCTTGTGTGACGAAAGTTGATTAGCGTGCCTCGAGTTGCCCGTGCGATGGGGAAGTCGCACGGGCCCCGAGACCTCAAGGGGAACCCCCGTGCCCTTCGCTCCACAGCACCCGGCCGCAGCGTCGCGTCGTACGACGTCGCGCTGGGCGAGTGCCGCCGTGCTCGTCGCCGGACTGGCGCTGGGGGGTGGGCACGGCGCTGCGTTCGCCGACGACTCCGACCGGACAGGCGTGCCGAGCGAGGCGGACATCGCGGCCGCTGAGGGCCAGGCGGCCGCCAAGGGCCGCGACGTCGCGGCCGTGAAGGCCGACCTGATCCGGGCGAACCTGGCGCTGGACAACGCCGGCGACACCGCCGCGCAGGCCGCCGAGGCCTACAACGGCGCCCGGTGGCGCGCCGAGCAGGCGCGGCTCGAGGCCACGGACGCGGAGGAGGCCGCGACGGCCGCCCGCGAGGACGTCGAGGCCCAGCGCGAGCTGTACGCCGACACGGTGGTCCGGTCCTACGAGGAGGCCTCGCAGGTCCAGGGCCTCGCCGCGGTCGTCGAGTCCGACGGCATCGAGTCGATGATCGACCGCACCGTCACCATGGGCAACACCTCCGACGCGCTCGACAACCAGTACGACGCCTTCATCGCCGCGTCCGCGGTCGCCGACGTCACCGCCACCACGGCGACCCAGGCCGCCGAGCGTGCGGCTGCTGCCGAGGCCGAGGCGGAGCGGGCCCGCGACGCGGCCGCTGCCGCGGAGGCCGACGCCGGTGCGCAAGCCCAGGCCATCGCTGCCACGAAGTCCGAGCTGATCGCCGAGCTCGCGGAGCTGCAGGGCATCAGCGTGCGCCTCGCCGAGAAGCGCCAGAGGGCGCTCGAGGAGGCCGCCGCGGAGGCGGCTGCCGCCGCTGCGCAGGCCCAGGCGGAAGCGGAGGCCCAGGCCCAGGCCGAGGCGGAGGCGCAGGCCGAGCAGGAGCAGCAGCAGGCGACGCCCACCCCCTCGCCGACGAGCAAGCCGTCGCCGACGAGCAAGCCCACCCCGACTCCCACGCCGACCGCCACGCCGACCGCCACGCCGACCGCCACGCCGACCGCCACGCCGACCGCCACGCCGACGCCGGGCGAAGAAGTTCGGCGCCCGCCAGTAGTA
>CZKB01000001.1_pt1 | contig 210394 bp, 202 predicted proteins | sample 1657981 | NCBI WGS metagenome assembly CZKB01 (sample SAMEA3501707, study PRJEB10267) | metagenome | biome: nitrite oxidizing laboratory bioreactor; material: liquid mineral medium | place: Austria | collected 2011-12-21 | reverse complement strand
AGTCTAGGAGGCGGGACCCCGCCGACCCGAGTCGACGGACGTGAGCCCGGCCTCAGCTGATGTGGAGCGGCACGACGAGGTCGGCCACGATCAGCACGACGCCCATCACCAGCATCGCCAGCCCCACGACGTAGGCCACCGGGAGCAGCTTGGCGACGTCGACGTGACCGGGGTCGGGGCGGCCGCGCAGGCGGGCGATGCCGCGCTTGAGGCCCTCGTAGAGCGCGCCCGCGATGTGGCCGCCGTCGAGCGGTAGCAGCGGCACGAAGTTGAACATGCCGATGAAGAAGTTGAAGCTCGCGATCAGGAAGAGCAGCGTGACGAGCTTGTCGACGAGCGGGAAGTCGGGACTGGACGCGGCCTCGCCCGCGAAGCGCCCGCCGCCGACGATGGACACCGGGCTCTCGGGGTCGCGCTCCTGCAGCCCGACGATCGCGCGGCCCACCTCGTAGACCTTGACCGGCAGCTGGCCGAGCGCCTTGACCGTCTCGACGGTCATCGTCCCCATCTGGGTCACGGTGTAGATCGGACCGCCGGTTGCGAGGTGGGTCTCCGGCTGCACGCCGAGGAAGCCGACCTCGGTGAGGGTCTGGTCCTCGAGCGAGGTCTGACGCAGCGTGACCGTGGTGTTGGTCTCCAGCGTCAGCAGCTCGCCGTCACGCCGCACCTCGATGACCGCGTCACCGTCGGCGTTGGCGCGGATCAGCGACTGGAAGGACTCCCAGTCCTCGAACCGGGTGCCGTTGAAGCTGACGATCTCGTCGCCGGGCTCGATGCCGGCCTTCAGAGCCGGGGTCTCCGGGTCGGTGGCCTTGCACGCGGTGCGCTCCTCGGCGACCGGGATCACGCACTCGGGCACCGCGGCCACCGTCGGCTCGACGACCTCGTCGCGCGGGTTGCCGTAGGTGGCGAAGAGGATCACGAACAGGAAGAACGCGATGGCGATGTTGACCGTCGGGCCACCGGCCATCACCATCACCTTCTTCCACCACGCGAGGCGGTAGAAGAGCCGGTCGGTGTCGTGCTGCTTGACGTACTCCCACTCGGCGGCGCGGGCGTCCGAGATCAGCTGCGTGAACATGCCCGTGTTGGAGCGGCGCACCTTGTGGACCGGCTCGCCGTCCTCGTCGTAGGTCGTCTCCTCGACGAGGTCCTCGGCGCCCGGGGGCAGCATGCCGACGATCTTGACGTAGCCGCCCAGCGGGATCGCCTTCACGCCGTACTCGGTGTCGCCGATCTGCTTGCTCCACACCGTGGGGCCGAAGCCGATGAACCACTGCGGCACCTTGCACCCGAACTTCGTCGCCGGGATGAGGTGGCCGAACTCGTGGAGGCCGATCGACGCCAGGATCGCCACGACGAACGTGACGACGCCCAGGGTGTAGAGCAGGGCGGTCATGCAGGGGGATCCTTCTCGGGGTGGGGCGTCAGATGAGGGCCGACGCCTCCGCGCGCGCCCAGGCGTCGGCAGCGAGGACGTCGTCCACGGTGAAGTGCTCCCTCGATGGTACGTCGTGGAGGTCCAGGACCCGGGAAACCGTGGTCACGATGTCGGGGAATCCCAGTCGGCCGTCGTGGAAGGCGTCGACGGCGACCTCGTTGGCCGCGTTGTAGACCGCCGGGGCCGTGCCACCCCGCTCCCCCGCGGCCCGGGCGAGGGTGACGGCGGGGAAGACCTCGTCGTCGAGGGGCTCGAAGCGCCAGTCGGCGGCCCTGGTCCAGTCGATCGGGGTCTCCGCGTCCGGCACGCGGTCGGGCCAGCCCATGCCGAGGGCGATCGGCACCAGCATGGTCGGCAGCCCGAGCTGGGCGACCACGGCGCCGTCGACGAACTCGACCATCGAGTGGATCAGCTGCTGGGGGTGCACGACGACGTCGATGCGGTCGAAGGGGATGTCGAAGAGCAGGTGCGCCTCGATCACCTCGAGGCCCTTGTTGACCAGCGTCGCGGAGTTCGTCGTGATCACGCGACCCATCGCGAAGTTGGGGTGGGCCAGGGCCTGCTCGGGGGTGACGTCGGCCAGCTCGGCCGCGCTGCGCCCGCGGAACGGGCCGCCCGACGCGGTCAGCACGAGTCGGCGTACCTCACCGGCGGAGCCGGCGCGCAGGCTCTGCGCGATGGCGCTGTGCTCGGAGTCGACCGGCACGATCTGCCCGGGCCGAGCCCGCTCCCTGACCAGCGGGCCGCCGATGATCAGCGACTCCTTGTTGGCCAGCGCGAGCGTGTTGCCGGCGTCCAGGGCGGCGAGGGTGGGCCGCAGGCCGACCGCGCCGGTGATGCCGTTGAGCACGACGTCGCAGTCGAGGCCCGCCGCCTCGGTCGAGGCCTCCTCGCCCAGCCCGGAGTACGCCGGCGCGAGCTCGGCGACCTGCGCCTCGAAGAGCTCGGGGTTCGAGCCGCCGGCGGTGAGGCCGACCACGCGGAACCGGTCGGGGTTGGCGCGGACGAGGTCGAGGGCCTGCGTGCCGATGGAGCCGGTCGAGCCGAGGATGACGATGTCGCGCGCAGTCACGGCGCCAGTGTGTCAGGTGCCGCGTCGGGCCCTACGGCGCGTCGAACGACCACAACCGCAGGCCGCCGACCTCGACCAGGCGCGCACCGTCGGGCACCGGCAGGCTGTGGTCGTCCGACGCGCCGAGGGCGGCCAGCACCGGGAGCTCGTCGTCGCGGTGGCGCGACAGGATCGCGTCGCCCGGAACGTCGGCGGTCGGGGCCGGGTCGGTGCGCCCGGCACGCATCGCGACGTCCCACGGGAGGTCCTCGCCGTCGACGGTGAACACGACCGCGCCGTCGACGCTGCGGACCTGCACGCGGCCGTCGGCGCCCGGCGAGTCGTCGTACGCCGCCACGGCGCCGACGCGCGCCACCGCGAGCACCGCGACGACACCCGTCTCGGCCGGGAGCGACCCGAGGACCACCCGGTCCCCCACGTCGACCCCGAACGCCCGGAGCACACCCGCGCACGCGGCCACCTCGGTCAGCAGCCAGGCGTAGGAGCGCGTGGTGCCCCCGACCGCGACCGCGTGGTCGTCGGCCCGCCCCCGGATCACGTGGATGTCGAGGGCGTTGTAGCAGGCGTTGAGGGTGCCGGGGTCGTCGCCGCTGGGCGCCCGGAACCAGGTGATGTCGGACATCAGGGGCCGCACCATCAAGCCAGGCCGTTGTCCGCCGTCGCGGCGGGCTTGGACGGGGTCCGCAGCCAGGCGGTGAAGAACGCGCCGAGGTCCTGGCCGCTGACGCGGGCTGCGACCTCCTCGAACTCCTCGGTCGCGCCGTTGCCGCCGCGCTGCTCGTGGATCCAGGTGCGCAGGATCTGCCAGAACGCCGCGTCGCCGACCCGGTTGCGCAGGGCCTGCAGGGTCATGGCACCGCGGCCGTAGACCGCACCGTCGAACACCTTGTCGGCGCCGGGGTCGGCCACCGTCACCTTCCAGAACTCCGACTGGGCCGCCATGGAGTCGTAGTAGGACGTCAGCGTGGCCTTGGCCGTGCGCTTGCCGTGCGTCTCGTTCCAGCGCCACTCCATGAAGCTCGCGAAGCCCTCGTTGAGCCAGATGTCGCGCCACTGCTGCACGGCGATGTCGTCGCCGAACCACTGGTGGGCGAGCTCGTGGACGACCAGGCTCGTGTAGCTGCCGCCGACCGCGGGGTAGGTGGGGCGGGTCTGGTTCTCCAGCGCGAATCCCGGGTCGAGCGAGGTCGTCAGTCCGCCGACGACCGAGAACGGGTAGTCCCCGAGGTCCTTCTCGAGACCGGCGACGACGTCGGGCGTCCGCTTCATCAGCCGCATGCTCGCCTCGCGGTCGTTGGCGCCGAGCCGCTGGGACACCGCGACCAGCCAGGGCAGGCCGCGGTGCTTGCCCCGCGCGATGTCGAAGTCACCCGCCGCGAAGAACGCGAGGTAGGGCGCCATGGGCTCGTCGGCACGCCAGTGCCACGTGGTGGCCGTCTTGCCGACCTTGCGCCCGCGCAGCTTGCCGTTGGAGACCACCTCGCGCCCGTTGGGCACCTTCACCCTGACGTCGACGACCGCCTTGTCGAGGGGGTGGTCGTTGGCGGGGAACCACCACGGCGCCATGTGCGGCTCGTTCATGGTGACGACCTCGTGGGAGTCGGCGAGCCAGTTGCGCTCGCCGGCGTAGGCGTGCGTCCCCGGCTTGTCGGCGTAGGTCACCACGACGGTGTGCCTGCTGCCGGCGGCGAGGGGTGCGGACGGCGTGATCCGCAGCTCGTGGTCGCCGTCGGACTTCGTGAAACCCGCCTCGACACCGTCGACGGTGACCGTGTCGACGTCGAGCAGGAAGTCGAGGGAGAAGCTAGTCAGGTCGGTCGTGGCGGTCAGCACGACCGCGGTGCGTCCCGCGAGGCGCTTGGACCCGAAGTCGTAGCGGTTGGCGATCTCGTAGCGGGCCACGTCGATCCCGCCGTTGCCGTCGAGCGGCCAGTAGGCGTCGCCGATGCCGGCGGCGCCGTCGCCGGCCGCCACCGCCACCTCGGCCGTCGCCGTGCCGGTCGCGGGTCCCATCGCCGTGGCGCTGGTCAGCGCGACGGCCAGGGACGCGCACAGGGCGGTGGACAGGAGGGGTCGGGAGACGGCACGCGTGGTCACCGTCCGAACCTAGCGCGTCCGAGCCGGCTTATTCCGTTGCGGCCTGCCCGTGCCGTGCCCGACGATGGTCGCGGCGTTCCGCCCCGACCACGTGCTGCCCGCACCGTGGTGCCCCGTCCGAAAGGAGCCGTGACATGTCCATCGCTGTCCTCGGCCTGCCCGCCGACCACCTTTCGCACACACGGAGCACCGACCTTGACGCACACCTTCCCGGAGGACTTCCTCCGGCCTGACGACCGTTCGCCCCTCGAGGGGATCGACGAGTCGTTCGTCTTCACCTACGACACCTACGCCGACGAGCTCGGCGCAGGTCAGCGATGGTCCCGCTGGGAGGACCTCGAGGCCCTGATGCGGGGTCCCGAGCCACGCCCTGAGTGGGTCGTCACGTCCAGCGGCGCCATCGACACCGAGCTCGGCGTCCTCAAGACCGGCAAGGAGGCCGACGTCTTCCTCGTCGAGCGCGAGGACCCGCACCGGCCCGAGACCGCCGTCGTGATGGCGGCGAAGCGCTACCGCGACACCGACCACCGCACCTTCCACCGCGCGGCCGCCTACACCGAGGGCCGCTCGATGAAGCGCTCGCGCGACGAGCGTGCCCTCAAGCGGAAGTCGACCTGGGGCCGCCAGGTCGCCGCCGGGGAGTGGGCGGTCTCGGAGTGGAACGCGCTGCGCCGGTGCTGGGAGCTCGGCCTGCCGGTCCCCTACCCGGTCCAGATCGACGAGACCGAGATCATGATGGAGTGGATCACGGTGTCGGTCGACGGGGAGACCGAGACCGCGCCGCGCGTGGCCCAGGTCCGGCCCGACCGGAGGGTCGTGGAGGGGTTCTACGAGCAGCTCCGCGACGCGCTGACCACGCTCGTCCAGGCCGGCCTGGTGCACGGCGACCTGTCGCCGTACAACACCCTCGCGGCCGGCGAGCGGCTGGTGATCATCGACCTGCCGCAGATGGTGGACCTGGTGGGCAACCCGCAGGGGATGGACTTCCTCCTGCGCGACTGCGCCAACATGTGTGCCTGGTTCCGCTCGCGGGGGCTGGAGGTCGACGAGCAGGAGCTGTTCGGTGACCTGATGGCGCACGCCTTTTGAGTCGGGCAGCGACGACCGAGGCACGAGGTCGGCGCGTCGCCCGGCCAGATCGAGTGGTCCCGCGGCTGAGGCACGAAGCCGCGCCAGGACCGTATCGAGATCGAACCGGGCTGTTCAGGCGCCGGGCACGTCGAGCACCATCACGCAGTTGCCCTGCCCCTTGGGGCGGACGTAGGAGAAGCCGATCCGCTCGTACATCGTCCGGGTGGCGTTGTAGAGGAACGATGCGGACGTCTTCTTCTCCGGCGGGAGGTCGTGCGGGTAGGACTCCACGCGGCCCCCGCCGGCGTCGGCGATCAGTGCGAGCGCGCCCTTGACCGCCACCTCGGCCAGCCCGGTACGACGATGCCCCTTCTCCACGAACAGGCAGGTGATCCGGTGGTCCGGCGGCTGCTCGGTCTCAGCCTCCCACTGCTTGCGGTGGTGGATGTTGGGCAGCTCCGCCACGGTGCCGTACTCCGCCCAGGCGACGGCGCGGCCGTCCTCGAGCACCAGGGCGGCGTGCGCGACCCCGTCCTCGACGAGCTTCCTCTTGAACGCCTGGTTGCCCATCGCCTCCCGCTCCGGCGGGTCGGGGTGGCAGTGGAAGTGGACGCACCAGCAGCCTCCGAACAGACCCTTGTGGCCGGCGAGCTCCTCGAACAGGTGCCACGTCTCCGGGGTCAGCGGCACGACCTCGTGCCCGTCGATGGTGTGGCCCATCCCGGCAGCCTACGAACGGTTGCGGACGTTCGGCGACCTCTTCGGGCCCTCTAGGTTGGCCGTGTGAAGCACTCCCGCGGACGCGTCCTGGACATCACCACGCTGGCCGACCTCGACCGCAGGCTCGCGGCGGGCGCCCGTTCGCTCGCGGGGTGGCGGGTCCTCGGGCTCGACCTGACCGCGCGCGGGCCGGCGTTGCTCGAGCTCTCCCTGGCCCAGTCGCTCTTCCTGGGCTGCGAGTTCGACGACGGTGACGACGACGCCGTACGCCGCGCCGGCGGGGTCGTGCTGCACGAGATCCCCGGCATCCCGGTCGCCCCCTACCGCTCGACGCTCTACTCGCCGCGCGAGCTCTACGACACCCGGGGCTACGCCGACAGCCTCGACGCGCGGGCGTACGCCTGGTCGCGCCGCGGCACCGACCACGAGGACGCCCTCGCCCAGGCGCTGCACGACCACCACGTCGACGAGGCGCTGGAGGCGTGGGTCGCGGGCCGCGCCGTCGTCGGCGTGATGGGTGGTCACGCCCTCGATCGGGGCACCGAGGGGTACGCCGACGCAGCGCGGCTCGGCCACGCCCTCGGCGCCCGGGTCACCGTCGCGACGGGGGGCGGGCCCGGCGCGATGGAGGCGGCCAACCTCGGCGCCTTCGTCCCCGACGACCTCGACGCGGCGCTGGCCACCGTCGCTCAGGTGCCGTCCTTCCGCCCCGACGTCGGCACGTGGGCCAGCGCCGGGTTCGAGGTCGTCGAGGGCGTCCCCTCGGGCCGCGAGTCGCTCGGCATCCCGACCTGGCACTACGGGCACGAGCCGCCCAACGTCTTCGCCACCGCGATCGCCAAGTTCTTCCGCAACGCGCCTCGCGAGGCGGTGCTGCTCGAGGTGTGCGACGCGGGCATCGTCTTCCTGCCCGGCGCCGGGGGCACCGTGCAGGAGGTCTTCCAGGACGCCTGCGAGAACTACTACGCCGACGAGACCGCGGTCGCGCCGATGGTGCTCGTGGGCCGGCGGTACTGGACCGAGGAGCTGCCGGCCTGGCCGCTTCTCGCGGCCCTGGCGCGCGACCGCCCGATGGAGCCGCACGTGCACCTCGTCGACAGCATCGACGAGGCCGTGGACGTCGTGCTGCAGGTGGTCAGCCGGCGCGACGCCGACTGACCGCCGGCGCGCTCACGTCGAGGTAGTGCCCGACCAGGACGTCGTTGACGGCCTGCCAGGTCCGGGTCCGCACGCTGGCCCGGGCGGCGTACGCCATCCGGCGTCGCAGCACCGGCTGCCTGACCAGCCGCTCCACGTGGGCCACCAGCTCGACTGCGTTGCCGGGCTCGTAGAGGTAGCCCGCGACGGTGTCGTCGACGACGTCGATCGGCCCGCCCGCACGGGGCGCGACGACGGGTACGCCGCTGGCCAGCGCCTCCTGCGCGGACTGGCAGTACGTCTCGTGGCGCCCGGTGTGCACGAAGACGTCCAGGGTCGCGTAGGCCCGGGCGAGCTCGTCGCCGTGCAGCACACCCAGGAAGACCGCGTCGGGGAGCAGGGCCCTCAGCCGCGCCTCCTCCGGCCCCCCGCCCACCAGCACGAGCCGCACGCCCGGGAGCCGGCCGACGTGGGCCAGGAGCTCGAGCTCCTTCTCGGGCGCCAGGCGACCGACGTACCCGACCAGGAGCTCGCCGTCGGGCGCGAGGGTCGCGTGGAGCGCCTCGTCGCGCTTGGCCGGCTCGAAGAGGACCTGGTCCACTCCCCTGGCCCAGCGGGCGACGTCGGTGATCCCGAGGCGGTGCAGTTGCTCGATGCTCGCGCTCGACGGTGCCAGCGTCCGGTCGACGCCGAGGTGGATCCGGCGGGTCAGCGACTCCATGGCGCGCGCTCCGCCAGGTACGCCGTAGCGCTCGGCGAAGCCGACGAGGTCGGTCTGGTAGATCGCGACCGTCGGGATGCCGAGCGACCGGGCAGCCCGCGCGGCCTGGTAGCCAAGGGTGGCGGGTGAGGCGATGTGGACCACGTCGGGGCGGAAGCGCTCCATCGTGGCGCGGAGCCGGCGCCGGGTCTCCAGGCCGATGCGGAACTCGGAGTAGAACGGCAGGCTCGCACCGCGGGCGATCGTGACGGGGAAGCCGGCGTACGACGAGGGGCCGGTCGGTGCGACGAGCTCGGCCTGGTGCCCCTCGGCGGCGAGGTGCTCGAGCACGCGCCGGACCGAGTTGGTGACCCCGTTGACCTGGGGCAGGAAGGACTCGGTGACGACCAGCACGCGCAGCCGGCGCGCGGAGGGGGCGACGGGGAGGGTGACGACTGTTGCCGGAACGGTGCGGCTGCGACGCCGCCTCTCGAGCAGGTCCATGCCCCGGACGCTAGGAAGCGCCCCGCAACGCACGACCCGCCCCGGGCGGACGACACGTGAACGCTCCTCGACGCTCCGGGGCTACTCCTTGGCGGCGAGCTGGCCGCAGGCGCCGTCGATCTCGCGGCCGCGGGTGTCGCGCACGGTGGTGGGGATGCCCTTGGCCTCGAGACGGCGGACGAACTCGCGCTCGTCGGCGGGGTCGGAGGCGGTCCACTTCGAGCCCTCGATGGGGTTCAGCGGGATCAGGTTGACGTGGACCCAGCCCCAGTCGCCGTAGGAGTTGAGCACGTCGCCGAGCAGGTCGGCGCGGTGCGCCTGGTCGTTGATGCCGCGCATCATGGCGTACTCGATCGAGACGCGGCGCTTCGTCTTCGCTGCGTAGTTCCACGCGGCTTCGACGGTCTCGGCGACCGAGAAGCGGGTGTTGATCGGCACCAGCTCGTTGCGCAGCTCGTCGTCCGGTGCGTGCAGGCTCAGGGCCAAGGTCACCGGGATGCCCTCGTCGGCGAGCTGGTTGATCCGCGGGACCAGGCCGACGGTCGAGACGGTGACGCCGCGCGCGCTCATCCCGAGGCCGGCCGGCGACGGGTCGGTGAGGCGGCGTACGGCGCCCACGACGGCCTTGTAGTTGGCCAGGGGCTCACCCATGCCCATGAAGACCACGTTGGACACGCGTCCCGGCCCGCCGGGGACCTCGCCGCGGGCGAGGGAGCGCGCGCCGGCGACGACCTGCTCGACGATCTCGGCGGTCGACATGTTGCGCTGGAGGCCGCCCATGCCGGTCGCGCAGAACGGGCAGGCCATGCCGCAGCCGGCCTGGCTCGAGACGCACACCGTGGCGCGGTCGGGGTAGCGCATCAGCACCGACTCGACGAGCGCGCCGTCGAAGAGCTTCCACAGCGTCTTGCGGGTGGTGCCCTTGTCGGCCTCCATGGTCCGCAGCGCCGTCATCAGGTCCGGGAGCAGCGCGGAGACCAGGTCGTCGCGCTGGCCGGCGGGGAGGTCGGTCATCTCGGCCGGGTCGTCGACCAGGCGGGAGAAGTAGTGGGTGGAGAGCTGCTTGGCACGGAAGCCGGGCAGCCCCATCTCCTCGAGCAGCGCCTTGCGGCCGGGCTCGTCGAGGTCGGCGAGGTGCCGCGGCGGCTTCTTGCGGCCGCGCGGCTCGTCGAAGACGAGGGGCAGGGTCTTGATGGGCTCAACGGTCTCGGACATCGCTGACGATTGTCCCACCCCTGCGGTCGCAGGGCGATTCAGCGGATCAGGCGTCGACCATGAAGTAGAGCACCAGCGACGCCACCCCGAGGACGACCATCGCCGTGACGATCATCCCGACGAACATGAACTGAGCGAAGCGCCGGGTCTTGCGCTTGACCAGCAGCGCGATCGGCAGCACGAGCGCGACGAGGACGAACGGGAACAGCTTCTCGGCGGTCTCGTAGCTGAAGAGCAGTCGCAGGATGCCCACGAAGGCGCCCGGCACGGCCGTGACGTAGAGCATGCCGGCGAAGAAACCGGTGATCCCCGCGAAGGTCGGGTGGCTGTGGTGCCACCACCCGAGCTGCTGGCCGCGCTGCTCCTCGACCCCGTCGACCTGTCCCGTCTCCACGCTCCCAGCCTAGGCGGTCGGACCGACGACCCGGCGCTGGGCACGCTGTCGCAGGCAATTCCGCCCACGGTGCACGGGGATCGCGGTCAGTCGACGGTGATGACGTCGGGCATCCCGAGCGCGGCCCAACGCGCGAGGTCGGGCGGCCGGCCGGTCAGGTCGGCCACCACCAGGGTCCAGGCGGTGCCGTGGCCCACCAGCACGACGTCCTCCCCGGCGTGCACCTCCCGCACCCGCCGCACCGCGGAGACCACCCGCTCCCGGCAGTCCCGGAGCGGCTCCCAGCCCTCGACGGCAGGCTGGTCCGGGCGCTCGAAGGCGCGCCGCACCGCACCCGCGAAGTCCTCGACCCACTCCCCCGAGCGCTCGTGCTCGCGCAGGTCGTCGACGACACCGACGTCGCCGTCGGTCAGCAGCTGCGCGGTCTGCACGGCCTTGGGCTCCGGTGAGGTGAACCAGGTCGCCCGGGCCGGCAGGCGGGCGCGCAGCGCCCACACGTCGTCGTACGTCGCCGGGTCGAGCTCCCAGGTGGCGGCCGGGTCGCCGACCACGACCAGCGGGCGCCCGTGGCGCACGAGGTGGAGGGTCATGGGGCGAGGAACTCCCGCGCGCCGCGGAGGCGGGTCGTCAGGAGACGCGCCGCCAGCGAGGAGTCCAGGCGTACGTCGACCGGGCCGGGCAACGAGGCACGACTGGTGCCGCGCAGCACGCCGGGCTCCAGCCCGTCGCGGCGGGCGATGAGGCGGCCGAGCTCGAGCCGGCTCACCGCGTCGGCGCCCGCGACGTGCAGCACGCCTCGGTGGGTGCCGGCCGCGAGCTCGACCAGCGCGGCGGCGAGGTCGCCGACGTGCACCGGGCACCGCCCCTCGTCGTCGAACAGCGCCCCCTCCGCCCCCGCGGCAAGGGCGTGCACGAGGCGTTCGTGCTGGGAGGCGCGGTCGCCGAGGATGAGCGAGGTGCGCGCCACGACGACGTCGTCGCAGACCGAGAGCGCGGTCGTCTCCGCTGCCGCCTTGGCCGCGCCGTACGCGGTGATCGGGTCGGGGCGGGCGGTCTCGTCGTAGTGCACGTCGGCTCCGGAGAAGACGACGTCGCTCGACACCAGCACCAGCCGGGCGCCGTGGGCGCGCGCCGCGAGCGCCACGTGCGCCGCACCGGTGGCGGTGACGTCCCAGTCGGACTGGACGTAGGCCGTGTGGACCACGGCGTCGGGACGGTGCGCCGTCAGCAGCGCCTCGACGGCGGCCCGGTCGCGGACGTCGCAGTCGGCCGAGCCGACCGCGACCACGTCGTGCCCGGTGGCCGCCGCCACGACGTGCCGGCCGAGGTAGCCGGTGCGGCCACCGGTGACGAGCAGGCGCATCAGAAGACGAGGTAGTAGAGGACCAGCCAGATCGGCGCGACCGTCGCGAGGAGCGAGTCGAGCCGGTCCATCAGGCCGCCGTGGCCGGGGATGACCTGGCTCATGTCCTTGATGCCGAGGTCGCGCTTGATCACCGACTCGCACAGGTCACCCAGCGTGGCCATGACGGCCGTGATGACACCGAGGACGACACCCACCCACCAGTCGCCGCCGAGGAAGGAGGTGACCAGCCACACGCCGACAGCGGTGGTGGCGACCATCGACCCGGCGAAGCCCTCCCACGACTTCTTGGGCGAGATCACGGGCGCCATCGGGTGCTTGCCGAAGAGCACGCCCGCGATGTAGCCACCGGTGTCGGAGGCCACGGTGATGGCGATGAACGTGATGACGCCCCGCACGCCGTGGTCGTCGAGGTCGAGGCCGAACGCCGGGTTGGTGCCACCCTCGCCCAGGAGCAGCGCGACGAAGGAGGCGAGGAACGGGACGTAGACGAGCGTGAACACCGACGCGGTGGCGTTCTTGACGTAGCCGGCCACCCCGCGGCGCAGCAGCCACAGCATGATCACCAGGGCGGTCACGGCGGTGGCGGTGACCAGCGCCGGTGCGCCCCAGAAGTAGGCGACGACGACCATGACGACGCCGCCCAGCATCAGCGGCTGCTCCGGGATGTCGATGTCCTTGGCCGACAGCCCACGGTGCAGCTCCCAGACCGCGACGGCGACCGCGATCGCGACGATCCCCATGAACGCGGTCTTCCAGAAGAACAGCGACAGCAGGATCGCCGCGACGAGGACCACCGCCGAGGTGATCGCCGCAGGGAGGTCACGGCCGGCGCGGCCGTGGTCCTTCGGCACGGGCTGGGGAGCCGCCGAACTGTCAGGGGTCGTCATGGAAGGGGCGCTCAGACCTCGAGCAGCTCGGCTTCCTTGTGCTTGAGCAGCTCGTCGATCTTGTCGGTGTGGGTCTTGGTGACCGCGTCGAGGCGCTTCTCGGCACCGGTGACGTCGTCCTTGCCGACCTCGCCGTCCTTCTCGAGCTTCTCGAGGGCCTGCTTGGCCGCGCGGCGCACGTTGCGCACCGACACCCGGCCGTCCTCGGCCTTGGCCTTGGCGAGCTTGATGTACTCCTTGCGGCGCTCCTCGGTCAGCTCGGGGAAGACGCAACGCAGCACCTTGCCGTCGTTGGCCGGGTTCACGCCGAGGTCGGAGTCGCGGATGGCCCGCTCTATGTTGCCCATGGCGCCGATGTCGAAGGGCTGGATGAGGATGGTCCGCGCGTCCTGCGAGGTGAAGCTCGCGAGCTGCTGCAGCGGCGTCTGGGTGCCGTAGTAGTCGGCCGTGATCTTGGCGAACATGGCCGGGTTGGCACGGCCTGCCCGGATCGTGGCGAAGTCCTCACGGGTCGCCTCGACGGACTTGCTCATCTTGGCGTCGGCATCGTTCATGACGTCGTTGATCACGGTTGCTCTCTCTCCTCGTACGTCGGTGTGTGGTGGTCGCCGGGCGATCGGACGAGGCCGATCAGTCCGAGCTGCTCACCAGCGTGCCAATCCTCTCACCCCGCACGGCGCGGCCGATCGTGCCCGGGGTCGAGAGGTTGAAGAAGACCATGTCCATGCGGTTGTCGCGCGCCAGGGCGATGCCGGTGGCGTCGGCGACCTTGAGGTCGCGAGCGAGGTACTCGTCGTAGGTGAGGTGGTCGAACTTCACCGCGTCGGGGTTGGTCTTGGGGTCGGAGTCGTAGACGCCGTCCACGCCCTGCTTGCCCATCAGGATCACCTCGCAGCGGGTCTCCAGCGCGCGCTGGGCCGCGACGGTGTCGGTGGAGAAGAACGGCATGCCGGCGCCGGCGCCGAAGATCACGACGCGGCCCTTCTCCATGTGTCGGATCGCGCGGCGCGGGATGTAGGGCTCGGCGACCTGACCCATGGTGATGGCGGTCTGCACGCGGGTCTCCACCCCGTGCTTCTCGATGAGGTCCTGGAGCGCCAGGCAGTTCATCACCGTGCCGAGCATGCCCATGTAGTCGGCGCGGGCACGCTCCATGCCGCGCTGCTGCAGCTCGGCGCCGCGGAAGAAGTTGCCGCCACCGACCACGATGGCGATCTGGACACCCGACTTCGCGACCTCGGCGACCTCGCCGGCCAACCCGTTGATGACGTCGAGGTCCAACCCGACCTCACCCCCACCGAACACTTCACCCGAGAGCTTGAGCAGGACACGGTTGTACGCCGTCACTGGGATCCCTTCACACGGCTTGGTGGGTCCCGAGAAACCTACCGGAACGAACCGGTCGCGACGAACCCGCCGGATGGGCACCGTCCCCGGCCGGCGCCGCCGTCCCCGGGGCAGTGGTGCGCGAGGGCAGCGAGACCGCCGGCTACCGGCACCGGGCCGCTCGTCGGACATGCAGACGGGGCCCGTACGCCAGTGCGTACGGGCCCCGTCCGGGTGCTCGGGTGGAGCGTGGCTCAGGCGCCGACCTCGAAGCGGGCGAACCGCTTCACGGTGGTGCCGGCCGCGTCCAGGACGGCCTTGACCGACTTCTTGGACTCGGTGACCGACTCCTGCTCGAGCAGGACGATCTCCTTGTAGAAGCCGCCGAGGCGGCCCTCGACGATCTTCGCGATCGCCTGCTCGGGCTTGCCCTCCTCGCGCGTCTTCTGCTCGGCGATGGAGCGCTCGGACTCGACCAGGTCGGCCGGGACCTCCTCGCGGGTGAGGTACTGCGCCTTCATCGCGGCGATCTGCATCGCGGCACCGCGGGCAGCGGCCTCGTCACCCTCGAACTCGACGAGCACACCCACGGCGGGCGGCAGGTCGGCGGCACGCTTGTGCATGTAGGTGACGGTGTTGCCCTCGAAGTAGGCGACCTCGCCCAGCTCGATCTTCTCGCCGATCGTGATGGCGAGGTCCTCGACGACCTCGCCGACGGTCTTGCCGTCGAGCTCGGCGGCCTTGAGCGCGGCGGTGTCGGCGGCCTTGACGGAGTCGGCGACCTCGGCGATCTGCTGCGCCTTGGCGATGAAGTCCTCGTTCTTGGCGACGAAGTCGGTCTCGCTCTTGAGCTCGACCAGCGCGTTGCCGGCGGTGGCGACGAGGCCGGCGGCGGTCTCGCGCTCGGCGCCGCGGGCGGCGGCCTTGGCGGCACCCTTGACGCGGAGCAGCTCGACGGCCTTGTCGAAGTCGCCGTCCGTCTCGGTCAGCGCCTTCTTGCAGTCCATCATCCCGGCCTGGGTGAGCTCACGGAGCTTCTTGACGTCGGCAGCGGTGAAGTTGGCCATGGTCCTTCTTCCTTGACTCAGGGGGCTGGCTCGGCTGAGCCAGGGTGGGGGTGGGACGTGACGCGTGCGCCGGTCGCCCGCCGTGGCGGGCGACCGGCGTAGGCGATCAGTCCTGCTTCTGCTCGGCCTCGGCCGGGGCGTCCGCGTCAGCAGCCGGGGCGTCGGCCTCGGCGGCGGGGGCCTCGGCCTCAGCGGCGTCGGACTCAGCGGAGGGGGCCTCGGACTCAGCCGCAGGGGCCTCGGCCGGGGCGTCGGTCGCAGCGTCGGCGGCGGCCTCGGCCTGCGGGGCCTCGGAGGCGGCACCGGTGGCCTCGGAGGCCGGGGTCTCGGCGGCAGCGTCGCCGGTGGCGGCAGCGGCGGCCTTGTCGGCGTCACCCTGGAGGAGCTCGCGCTCCCACTCGGCCAGCGGCTCCTCGGCGCCGACGGCCTCGCCCGCGTCACCGGCCTTGGCGCCCGAGCGGGCGATGAGGCCCTCGGCGACGGCGTCGGCGACCACGCGGGTCAGCAGGCCCACGGCGCGGATGGCGTCGTCGTTGCCCGGGATCGGGAAGTCGACGACGTCGGGGTCGCAGTTGGAGTCGAGGATGCCGATGATCGGGATCCGCAGCTTGCGGGCCTCCTCGACGGCGAGGTGCTCCTTGTTGGTGTCGACGATCCACACGGCCGACGGGACCTTCGTCATGTCGCGGATGCCGCCGAGGGTCTTGTCGAGCTTGGTGCGCTCCCGCCGCATCTGGAGCAGCTCCTTCTTCGTGCGGTTGGAGCCCGCGACGTCGTCGAAGTCGATCTCGTCGAGCTCCTTGAGGCGGTTGATCCGCTGGTGCACGGTGGAGAAGTTGGTGAGCATGCCGCCCAGCCAGCGCTGGTTGACGTAGGGCATGCCGACGCGGGTCGCCTGCTCGGCGATCGCCTCCTGGGCCTGCTTCTTGGTGCCGACGAACATGATCACGCCGCCCTTGGCGACGGTCTCCTTGACGAAGGCGTAGGAGCGGTCGATGTAGGCCAGCGACTGCTGCAGGTCGATGATGTAGATGCCGTTGCGCTCGGTCATGATGAAGCGCTTCATCTTGGGGTTCCACCGACGGGTCTGGTGACCGAAGTGGACGCCGCTCTCGAGCAGCTGGCGCATGGTGACGACTGCCATGGGTTCTCCTGTTGTCGCGGAGGCGCTCACCGCTGTGCCCGACCTTGAACCAGGCCGTGCCGGGAGCGTGACTCCTGTTGTTCTCAGTTGTTGCGCCCGGCGGGTGCCGGGAGCCCTGACGCCCACACGCCGGTCCGATCCGCACCCACTCCGATGGACCTGGAGCTGGTGGGAACTGAGGGCCGACGCCCACGGGTGGTGCGGAACCGAGGAGCATTCCGCCGCGGTCTGCGAGCGTGCGAAGTCAGTCCGGGAGGACTGCTCCGCACATCGTAGGCCAGCGATCCCCACGGCGCGAATCGCTGCGCGCGCCCTGGCCGGGCGTGGAACGAGCGGGTCGAGGCGCCTGGTCGCGGGCCGGGAACCATCCCCAGCCGGTTCGGGCGAACGACCGTCCACAGGTGGCTCCCGGCTCGGTCGTACGACGACTCGGCCCCGCGCAGCATCGAGGGATGAGAGCCGTCCTCGGAGTCGTCGTCCTCGTGCTGCTGGTCGGTCTCCCCGGGCCCGCGCACGGCGCTCGGGATGAGCCCGTCGGCGTGTGGCCGCTGGCGCCCGAGCCTGAGGTCGTCCGGGGCTTCGAGCCGCCGCCAGGCCCCTGGGCGGCGGGGCATCGCGGCGTGGACCTCGCAGGGCGCCCCGGGCAGGCGGTGCGGGCGGCCCTGCCCGGCACGGTCGGCTTCGTCGGCTCCATCGGTGGCAAGCCGGTCGTCACCGTGCTCCACGGCGCTCGGCGCACGACGTACGAGCCGGTCGTGGCGTCGGTCGAGCGCGGCCGGACGGTGGCGGCGGGCGACGTGCTGGGCCGCCTCACCACGACTGACAGCCACTGCTTCCCTGCGGCCTGCCTGCACTGGGGTCTCATCCGCGGCACTGGCGACGGCCAGGAGTACCTCGACCCGCTCACCCTCGTCGGGTCGGGACCGGTGCGGCTGCTGCCGCTGTGGCGAGACGAGCCGGCGACGACGGCGCGCCTGCCGTGGACTCCCCCGCTGGCGCGCTGGCACCGCCCAGTGGACTGGCTCGCCTGACCCGGTGCGCCCCCCACCCCCGGGCCTCCCGCCTCCGGCCGGTCCGTCATCCGAATCCGACCCCATCTGTTCGGGTCGGGATGACGGACCGATGACGGATCGCGGCAACGCGAACGTCCGTCATCCGAATCCGACCTCATCTGTTGGGGTCGGGATGACGGACAGCGCGGGCCTCAGGCGCGCGGGTGGGCCTGCTGGTAGGCGCGGCGCAGCCGGTCGGTGGTGACGTGCGTGTAGAGCTGGGTCGTCGCGAGGGACGCGTGGCCGAGCATCTCTTGGACCGAGCGCAGGTCGGCGCCGCCCTCGAGGAGATGGGTGGCCGCGGTGTGCCGCAGGCCGTGCGGGCCGATGTCGGGTGCCCCGGGCACGTCGGCGATGCGCCGGTGCACCAGCTCGCGGACCGCTCGCTGGTCGATCCTCCTGCCGCGCACACCGAGGAACAGCGCCGGGCCGGAGCCTTCCACACGCAGCGCGGGTCTGCCGACGGAGAGCCAGCGGTCGAGGGCCCGGGCAGCGGGGGTGCCGTAGGGCACCGAGCGCTCCTTGCGCCCCTTGCCGAGGACCCGCACCACGCGGCGCTCGGCGTCGACGTCGTCGATGTCGAGGCCGACGAGCTCACCCACCCGGACCGCGGTCGCGTAGAGGAGCTCCAGCATCGCCACGTCGCGGACCCCGGCCGGGGTGCCGTCGTCGGCGAGCTCGGCGGCGGAGCGGATCAGCGCCTCGGCCTCGTCGGCCCGCAGCACGGGGGGCAGGGTCTTGTGCTTCTTCGGTGACCCGAGCGCGGCGCCCGGGTCGGTGGGCAGCCGGCCGGTGCGGTGCAACCAGGCGGTGAAGACCCGGGCAGCGGTGGCTCGGCGGGCGATCGTCGTACGGCTGCGGCCGGTGGTCTGGAGCCGGGCCAGCCAGCTGCGCAGCGCGCGCAGGTCGAGCTCGGTCACGTCGTCGAGCCCGAGGCGTACGCAGTGGTCGAGCAGGCTGGACACGTCACCGAGGTAGGCGCGGACGGTGTGCGGCGTGAGGTCCCGCTCGGAGACGAGGTGGCGCTCGTAGTCGCCGAGCAGGCGCACCATCGTCTCGGGCAGCCCGGGCTCGTCGGCTGCACCTCCTCCGGCGGCCTGCCGGGCGGCCTGGTCCGTCGTGCCGCCGCTCGCCTCCACCTCGCTCACAGCCCGAGCCTAGGCGCGCGGCGCGCCGTCACACGTCAGGCGCGAGCCGCCAGCCGTCCTCGGTGAGCCGGACGAGGCCCTTGGACTCGAGGCGCCGCAAGGCACCCTCGGTGGTGCGGATGTGGAGACCGCACAACCGCGAGATCGAGTCGACCTGGGCGGACTCGCTCACCGGCACCCACTCCGCCACCTGTCGCTCGATGGGGGTGAGCCGGTCGCGGGCCCGCTCCTCGCCGCGCGGTGCGTCGACCAGGTGCTCCCCCGCCGCGCCGAGGAGCTCGAGGACCTCCGCCCCGCGGGTCACGACGGTGCCGCGCCCTTCACGGAGGAAGTTGTTGACGCCCTGGGAGGTGTAGCTGGTGACCGGCCCCGGCACGCACATCACGTGCCGGTTCATGCGCTCGGCCCACCCGGCGGTGTTGAGCGCGCCGCTGCGCAGCGCCGCCTCGACGACGACGGTGCCGCTCGTGACGGCGGCGATGAGCCGGTTGCGGGCCAGGAATCGCAGGCGCGTCGGAGCCGACCCGGGCGGCTGCTCGGAGACCACGGCGAACTCGGCGGCGAGGTGCTGCAGCAGGCGGCGGTTGGCGGCGGGATAGACGCGGTCGACGCCGCAGGCGAGGACCGCCGCCGTGGCGCCACCGGACACCAGCGTGGCGTCGTGGGCCTCGAAGTCGATCCCCAACGCGCCTCCGGAGACCACGGGCACCCCCGCCAGGGCCAGGTGGTCGCAGATGGCCCGCGTCATCTCGACGCCGTAGACCGAGGCGGCGCGCGAGCCGACCACGGCCACCGACGCGGCGAGCTCGGTGAGGGGCATCGGCCCCCTGACCCACAGGCCGGGCGGCGTGCCGCCGAAGCCCTCGTCGGCGAGGACGTGGTCGAGCTGGTCGAGTCCCGACGGCCACTCGGGGTCACCCGGGACGAGGAACCGGATGCCGCACCTGTCCGCCTGGTCGAGCTGGCGGACCGGGTCGACCGCGGCCAGCCGCTCGGCCAGCCGCTCGGCGACTCCCGTGTCGCTCGTCGACGTGAGGGACTGCTCGAGGGCGCGCACGGCACCCATCTGCCGCACGAGCGAGGAGGTCGTGCCGTCGCCGGGCTCCACGCCGCAGCTCAGCGTCACCCGGGCCAGACGGTCGGCCTCGGGGACCGGGGTCGCCGGTCCCGGACCGGGACGGCGAGGAGCCGACGACATGGCCTCCGTCGGCTCCGCACGGAGGCGTGAGGCGTTCACGACGCCACCCGGACGGCGCGCGCAGGAAGGCTCCGTGCGGGATCGTCCGACCGCAGCGCCAGCGCGATCGCCGCCTCCCGCTCACCCGGCCGGCCCACGCCGGCGCAGTCCGCGACGCTCCACGCGAGCCGCTGGACGCGGGTGAGGCCGCGTCGGGTGAGCCTGCCCTCGGACAGCTCCTGGTCGATGAGGCGCTGCCCCTCGGGCTCGAGCGGCCAGTGCTCGGTGAGCACGGGCCCGGGGCAGGACGCGTTGAGCTGCCACGAGCGGTCGCGGTAGCGGCGGGCCTGGCGCTGGCGCGCCTCGGTGACCCGGGCACGCACGTCGGCCGACGACTCCGGGGCCGGCCCCCACGACCCTCCCCGCCGCCCCTGGGGGCGCACCTCCATCCAGATGTCGACGCGGTCGAGGATCGGCCCGGTGAGCTTGCGGCGGTAGTGGGTGCGCTGGACCTCGGTGCAGTCGCAGGACCCGCCGGACAGCCCGTGGAAGTTGCCGCACGGGCACGGATTGGCGGCGAGCACGACCAGCGACCGCGCCGGATAGGTGGCTGCCTCCTCGCCCCGCGCGATCGTCACCTCTCCCGACTCGAGCGGCTGGCGCATCGCCTCGATCACGTCGGCGCGGAAGTGCGGGAACTCGTCGAGGAACAGGACCCCGTGGTGCGCCAGGCTCACCTGCCCCGGTCGGACCCGCCCGGTGCCGCCGCCCAGCACGCTGGCAGCGGTCGCCGAGTGGTGCGGCGCGAACCAGGGCGGGCGGCGCAGGAGGCCGCTCCCCTCCGGGAGGGTGCCGGCGACGGAGTGGAGCGCCGTCACCTCGAGCGCCTGCTCGGTCGTGAGGTCGGGGAGGATGCTGGGGATCCGCTCGGCGATCGACGTCTTCCCGGTGCCGCGCGGACCGATCAGCATCATCGGATGGCCACCCGCCGCCGCGACCTCGACGGCGTAGCGGACGTCCTCGAGACCGTCGAGGTCGAGCAGGTCGAGGTCGGCCAGCCGGTCGTCACCCCGCCACGTCGCGAGAGGGCTCGCCGACGGGCCGACCACCGGATCCGCCTCGGGGACCTCGGCGTCGCGCAGCACCGCCGAGACCTGCGCGAGCGAGCGCACCCCGAACACGGTCATCCCGGGCACCAGCGCCGCCTCGGCCGCCTGCGGCTCCGGCACGAAGACCCTGGTGATCCCGTGGGAGGCGGCCGCGATCACCATGGGCAGCACCCCCGGCACGGGCCGCAGCGCGCCCGAGACGGAGAGCTCCCCGATGAACGCCCAGCCGTCGAGCTGCTCGGGGCTCAGCTCCTCGTGCTTCTTGTCGGCCGCCATGACGGCGATGGCGATCGCGAGGTCGTAGTGGGTGCCGCTCTTGGGGAGGTCCGCGGGCGCGAGCAGGATCGTCACCCTCTTGGTGGCCGGCCAGCGTCCACAGTCGTTGTTGATCGCCATCCGCACCCGGTCGCGCGCCTCGGACAGGCTCTTGTCGACGCGACCCACGATCGTGGTGTTGACCAGGCCCGGGGAGACGTCGACCTGCACGTCGATCACGTGTCCGTCGGCCCCCTTCAGCGCGAGCGAGCGGGCCGTCGCGAAGGCCATCAGCCGATCGCCTCGACGTGCTCGACCTCGACCGGACGTCCGGGCGGCGCCAGGACGCCGACCATGTCGATGCGGACGTCGTCGGGGTGGCAGTCGTGGAGGCGCAGCCACCGCGCTCCCAGCCGCCTGAGGCGGTCGGCCTTGCGCTGGTCGATCGCCTCGAGGGGGTCGCCGTAGTCGGTCGAGGTGCGCGTCTTCACCTCGCAGATCACCAGGACGGTGCCGTCGCGCAGCACGAGGTCGATCTCGCCGGCGTCGCACCGCCAGTTGCGGTCGAGCAGGACCATGCCCAACCCGGTGAGGTGACGCGCGGCGATGGTCTCGCCGCGCTCGCCGAGGAGCCGGTTGTGCTCGGCGAGGGGGTCGGGCGCGAAGGGTGAGGCGGCAGCAGGTCGAGCCATCGGGGTGCCTTCCGGGGTGGGCCAGTTCGGGAGGAACCAGCACACCGCGACGTACCGACGGTGCCGGCGGGTGCGGCCGGACACCTGTGGAGGAGGCGCCTGCGGGTGGAGCTGTGGACGGTTGGTGGCCCGGACGAGGTCAGTCCTTGGGCGGGTCGATCTCCTGGGGAGCGAGCTCCTCGACGTTGACGTCCTTGAAGGTCAGCACCTTGACGTTCTTCGCGAAGCGGGCGGGGCGGTACATGTCCCAGACCCATGCGTCACTCATCGAGACCTCGAAGAACACGTCGCCGCTCTCCGAGCGGGCCTTCACGTCGACCTGGTTGCAGAGGTAGAAGCGACGGTCCGTCTCCACGACGTACTTGAAGATGCCCACCACGTCGCGGTACTCGCGATAGAGGGTGAGCTCCATCTCGGTCTCGTACTTCTCGAGATCCTCGGCGCTCATCGATCCTCCTCCATCGAGTCGGGCCCGGGGTCGGGCCCGGGCTCCGGCGCGGCGGTCCGCCACCGCCCCAGCCCGTCCGGACCGACACTAGTCGCCGGATCCACGTCGGGTCCGGGGATCGGCTCGAGTCCGGCGGCGCGCCGGACGTTGACGAAGCGCATGCGGTGCACCGGCGACGGCCCGTGCTCCATGAGCACGGCATCGTGCTCGGACGTGCAGTAGCCCTTGTGCGTCTTGAAGTCGTACGACGGCCACTCGCCGTCGAGGTCGACCATCAGGCGGTCGCGGGTGACCTTGGCGATCACCGAGGCAGCGGCGATGCACGCAGCGACCCGGTCGCCCTTCCACACCGCCAGCCCGGGGACGCCCAGGCCGTCGACCGGGAAGCCGTCGGTGAGGACGTAGGACGGCCGCGTCCCCAGGCGAGCCACCGCCCGGCGCAGCGCCTCGACGTTGGCCACGTGCATGCCCAGGCGGTCGCACTCCTCGGAGTCGATGACCACGACCGACCACGCCAGCGCCCGGCGTACGACCTGGGCGTAGACGCGCTCACGGGCGGCCTCGGTCAGCAGCTTGGAGTCGGCCAGGCCCGGCACGATCCCGGCCTTGCCCGGCGGCAGCACGACGGCACCCGCGACCAGTGGACCGGCGCAGGCGCCGCGGCCGGCCTCGTCGACGCCGGCGATCGGCTCGAGGCCGGCCCGCCGGAGGGCGCGCTCGTAGCCGTAGATGCCGGCGTCACGACGCACGGTCATCGACCCCGACGACGGCGCCGGGACCGGGACGGACAGGTGGGAGGGATGGCTCACCGCGGACCTCACGAGGCCGGGTCGGGCACGTCCTCGAAGCTGTCCGGGCGGTGGTTCCAGCGGAACCGGTCGGCCGGCCAGAGCAGCACGAAGACCTTGCCGACGACCAGGTCGACCGGGACGAACTCGTCGCCCGGCACGCACTCGGTCTCGTCGGACTGGCACATGTGGAAGGACGAGTCAGCGGAGCGGGAGCGGTTGTCGCCCATGACGAAGACGTGGCCCTCGGGGATGGGGCCGACCTCCCACTCGGAGGCGCACTTGCTGGGCATCGGGCCGTTGCACGTGGCGCCGCTGCGCTTGACGTAGTCGCCCTCGTCGAGGGGCTGGCCGTTGACCTGCAGGCGACCCTTGTCGTCGCAACAGGTGATCGTGTCGCCGGCGACGCCGATGACCCGCTTCACGAGGTGGCCGCCCGTCGGGTAGAGCCCGATCTTGGCCATCGCCTTCGCGACGGGGCTGGTGGGGCCTGCGGCCTCCGTCGGCGGCAGCCAGCCGCCCGGGTCCTTGAACACCACGACGTCGCCGCGCTCGGGGCCGTTGTCGCCCCAGTAGGACGGCTTCTCCACCAGGATCCGGTCGTTGAGGATCAGTCCGGGCTCCATCGACTCGGACGGGATGTAGAAGGCCTGGACGAAGAACGTCTTGATGACGATCGCCAGGATCAGCGCCACGCCGAGCAGCAGGATCGTCTCCTGCCACAGCGGCAGCTGCTTGCGCCGGGGCTTGCCGTTCTTGCCCGGACGAGCCTCCCCCGAACGCGACGACCGCGGTTCCTCGCCCGCCGAGAGGGACGTGGAACCGCGGTCGTCAGAAGTCACGCGCAGAGACTAACCAGAGACTGGTCGAACTCACGCCTCGCGGCGCGGAGCACGGAGGCTCACGCCTCGCGGCGCTCCTTGATCTTGGCAGCCTTGCCGCGCAGGTTGCGCAGGTAGTAGAGCTTGGCGCGACGCACGTCACCGCGGGTCACGATCTCGATCTTCTCGAAGATCGGGGAGTTCAGGGGGAAGGTGCGCTCGACGCCCACGCCGAAGGAGACCTTGCGGACGGTGAAGGTGCGGCCGATGCCCGAGCCGTGGACGCGGATGACGACGCCCTGGAAGACCTGGACACGCGAGCGGCTGCCCTCGATGACCTTGACGTGGACCTTGATGGTGTCGCCGGCGCGGAAGGCCGGGACGTCGTCGCGCTTGAAGGTGCTGCCGAGATCGGCGATCACGTTGCTCATGTCATGCTCCTCGCGAGTGCCACAGGTCAGCCGCGGTATCAGAAGGTGCTGATGGTGTCGGTCGTGCTCGAGCTGGCCGGGCCGGGGCGCCCCCTGTGGCAGGTGCGGACCGGCGGGACCCCGGGGTGGTGCATCGGGTTGATGCGTCCGGGCGACCCTGGCCTCGAGTGACCAGTGGAGCAGTCTGCCAGAGCGTGCCGTCAGCGTGAAATCCGCTGCCCCGCCCGCTTGCCCAGGTGCTTGGTCAGCACCACGGCTCCCGGCGGTGCCGCCCGGTCCGGTCGCAGCCGGAAGCCCGCCTTCTTGTACATCCTGATGTTGTCGCTCGACCCGGCACCGGTGAACAGCACGAAGGTCTCGACCCCGGACGGCGCCAGGCCCTCGACGAGCTCGAGCAGCGCGCGCCCGAGGCCCCTGCCCTGGAGGTCCGGGGCGACCATGATGCGGCCGATGTCCCACTCCCCGTGCCGGTCGAGGCGACCTCGTACGGCCCCCACCAGGCGTCCCGAGGACGGCTCGCGCGCCACCATGACCGTCCACTCCCCCAGGCCACGGCGTACGTCGTCGAGCGACTCGCGCAGCGCCGGGATCTCCACGCCCGGGTTGGCCTGCAGCTCCTGGAGCCAGCAGGCGCGCTGGAGGGTGTAGAGCTCCCCGGCGTCGGCCGGGACGGCGGGTCGTACGTCGAGGTCGGCGAGCGCGCCCACCGCTCCCGTGGCCGGCAGCAGGTCGGGCCGGCGCTCCGCCGTGCGACGCTGCGCCTGCTCGCGCCGCCACGCGGCGATGCGGGCGTGGTCGCCGGAGAGCAGCACCTCGGGCACCTCGCGGCCCTCCCAGGTGGCGGGCTTGGTGTAGAGGGGGTACTCCAGCAGGCCGTCGGCGTGCGACTCCTCGACCAGCGACTCCGCGTTGCCCATGAAGCCGGGCAGCAGCCGGACGACCGCCTCGGTGATCGCCAGCGCGGCCACCTCACCGCCGTTGAGGACGTAGTCGCCGAGGCTGATCTCGCGCACCGTGCCGACGGACGCGGCGTGCTCGATCACGCGTTGGTCGATGCCCTCGTAGCGGCCGCAGGCGAAGACGAGGTGCTCGTGCCCGCTGAGCTCCTCGGCCAGCTGTTGGGTGAAGGGCTCGCCGCTGGGCGTGGTGAACACGATGGTCGCTCCGGTGGCCACGGCGTCGAGCGCCCGGCCCCACGGCTCGGGCTTCATCACCATCCCCGCGCCGCCGCCGTAGGGGGTGTCGTCGACGGTGCGGTGCCGGTCGCTCGTCCAGTCGCGCAGGTCGTGGACGTGCAGGTCCAGCAGGCCCTTGTCGCGGGCCTTGCCGGGCAGGCTCAGCGCCAGCGGTGCGAGGTAGTCGGGGAAGATCGTGACGACGTCGATCCTCATCCGGCGTCCACGCCCTTGTCCTGGGGCTGCTCGTCGGGGAACGGGGAGACCAGCCCCGGGCGGTCCGCCACGACCACGCGTCGGCCGGCCAGGTCGACCTCCGGCACGAGCGCGCTGACGAAGGGCACGAGCGCGTCGCGACCGTCGGTGGTCCGCACGGTCAGCAGGTCCTGCGCGGAGCCGTGCACGAGTCCCGTGACGGTGCCGAGGTGGACGCCGTCGAGGTCGACGACGTCGAGGCCCTCGAGCTGGTGGTCGTAGTACTCGTCCGGGTCCTCGGGGACCTCGTCGTGGGCGAGGGTCGCGTGCAGGACCGTGCCGCGGGCAGCCTCGGCGGCGTTGCGGTCGGCCAGCTCCTCGAACGTCACGAGCAGCGTGCTCTGGTGCCACCGGGCGCGGGCGACGGTGAGCGCGGCGGGGCGCCGGTCCGCGCCCGCAGGCGCCTCCGCGCGCAGCACGCTGCCGGGTGCGAAGCGCCGCTCGGGCTCGTCGGTGCGTACGTCGAGGGTGACCTCGCCGCGGATGCCGTGGGGCTTGCCGATGCGCCCGACCACGACCTCGATGTCGCCCGGTTCCTCTGTGCTCACGCGGCCAACAGTAGAGGGGCTGGGTGATGGGTCACCCAGCGACTCTGCCCCCGACACGCCCGGGAGTGGCCGTTGAGTCTCCCAGCGACTCAACGGCCAGTGGGGCGGAAATGCGGCGACGGGCGCCACCCCCGGAAGGGGTGGCGCCCGTCGTGCTGGACTGTGCGCTGGTCAGCGACGGCGGTCCGTGTCGACGAAGTCGACGCGTGCACCGCCCCGGCCGGCGAGGGCCGAGACGACGGTGCGGAAGGCCGTCGCGGTGCGGCCGTTGCGGCCGATCACCTTGCCGAGGTCGTCGGGGTGGACCCGGACCTCGAGGATCGAGCCACGACGCAGCTGCTTGTCGCGGACGGTGACGTCGTCGGGGTGGTCGACGATGCCACGCACCAGGTGCTCGAGCGCCTCGGCCAGCACGATCAGGCCTGCTTGTCCGCGTCGACGCCGGAGGTGTTCTTGCCGGCGTCCTCGGCCGACACGTTCTCCAGGTCGGCGTTGGCGTCAGCGGCACCCTCGGGGGTCTCCGACGCGGGGACCTCGGCGGGAGCCTCGGCAGCGGCCGGCTCCTCGACCTTCTCCGCCTTCTCAGCCTTCTCGGCCTTCTTCTTGGTGGTCACCGCGGAGCCCTTGGGCTCGGAGGCGGCCTCCTTGAGGGCCTCGTTGAAGATGTCGAGCTTGGAGCGCTTGGGCTCCTTGACCTTCAGGGTGCCCTCGGTGCCCGGCAGGCCCTTGAACTTCTGCCAGTCACCGGTCACCTTGAGCAGGGCCTCGACGGCCTCGGAGGGCTGGGCGCCCACGCCGAGCCAGTACTGCGCCCGGTCGGAGACGACGTCGATGAGCGACGGCTCCTCCTTGGGGTGGTACTTGCCGATCTCCTCGAGGACCCGGCCGTCGCGCTTCTTGCGGGAGTCGACGACGACGATGCGGTACTGCGGCACCCGGATCTTGCCCAGGCGCTTCAAGCGAATCTTGACGGCCACGTTTGTGGTGTCTCCTCAGAAATTGTCGTGGGTGAGCGACCCTCTCCCAGGTGGGGGCACCGGGTCAGGTCACTCGATGGGCGCTGCGTCGCTCGGGTGAGAGGGCCCGGACGCACAGGACACGAGGAACGATTCTGCCAGACGTACGCCGCGCACGACCAATCCGGCCCGGCTCAGCTCGCGGGCCGGGCGACCGCATCGAGGCCGATGAAGGACCGGACCGCTGCCGCGCCGGTCACCTCGACGGGCACGTCACCGCGCTCGAAGGTCTCCGGCGTGAGGACGAGCCCCTGGTTGAGCGCCAGCTCGCCCTCGCGCCGCTTGATCCGGCTGACCGCGGTCGGCCGGTAGCCGACCTTGCGCGAGACCGCGAGCGAGGCCGGGTTGTCGAGGAAGGCTGCCGAGGTGATCTCCTCGAAGCCGAGGTGGTCGAAGAGCAGCGCGCACATCGCGCGACGCATCGCCGTGCCGAGCCCGCGGCCCTGGAACTCACGCCCCAGCCACGACCCGGTCTCGCCGGTCCGGGTCACCGGGAAGTGCTTGGCTGCGACGCCCTGGCACCCGATCACGCGACCGTCGAGCAGCACCGCGAGGTCGAGGCAGAAGTCCTCGGGGGAGAACGTGGAGCGCTTGCCCCAGTGGTAGGCCGCGGTGTTGCGCCCGAGCTGCCCCGCTGGCGCCGCGGTCCAGGGGAAGTAGAACGGCATCTCGTCGGGGTCGTGGATCCCCGCCTCGGCGAGGACGCACAGCTCGACGACCAGGTCGTCGGTGAGCCCGCGCAGCTCGAGCGGTCCGGCGACCACGCGCAGGCCGAAGGGTGGGTAGAGGTCGGCTGCGGTCGTCATGGCGCGATCCTCTCCGAGCACCTCCGGCTGTCACAAACCCATTCCCGGCAACCTCCTCGACGGCTGCCGCGTCTACCTGGCATGACGACCGCGCACGCCGGGCACCCGGTGCCGCCGGAGCCGCTCGACCTCCCGGCGCGGCTCACTGCTCCCCCGCGCCTGACCCAGCGCCACCCCTGGCTGCTGCCCGCGGCGATGACCGTGCACCGCGCCCGGCGGCGTACGCGCTGGGTGCGCGACGCGTGGACGGGACGGGTCGTGTGGGCGCGCACGCGCGACGCGGTCGACCTGCCCGTGCGGCTCAAGCAGCACGGGTCGCTGCTGCTGCGCGAGCTGGAGCGCGACCAGATGCACCTGCAGCACAACAAGGTGACCAACCTCCGGCTCGCGGCCGACCGGATGGACGGGACGCTGATCCGGCCGGGTGAGTCCGTGTCGTTCAACCGGGTCGTGGGCAACTGCACCCGCCGCAAGGGGTACGTCGACGGGATGAGGCTGTCGAACGGCACGGCCGAGGCAGGCGTCGGCGGCGGGATCTGCCAGCTGGCCAACCTCGTGCACTGGATGGTCCTGCACTCGCCGCTGACGGTGGTGGAGCGATCCGAGCACTCCTTCGATCCCTTCCCCGACCGGGGGCGGGTGCTGCCGTGGGGCGTGGGCTGCTCGATCGTCTACAACTACGTCGACCTCGTGGTGCGCAACGACACGGCGTACACCTTCCAGCTGCGGACGTGGGTCGGCGAGCGCTACCTGCACGGCCAGCTGCGTGCCGACGAGCGCCTGCCGCACTCCTACCGCGTCGAGGCGCGCGGGGAGCAGTTCCTGCGCCGCGACGGCCAGGTGTTCCGGCGCAACCAGGTGTGGCGCCGGGTGCTCGACCGGCGCACCGGCGCCCAGGTCGGCGAGGAGCTGGTGAAGAGCAACTGCGCGCTGGTGGTCTACGCGCCCGGCCCGGACGTGCAGGTCATCGACCTGGGCTGACCAGCGCCCCGCGGAGCACGACCGCCGACGGCGTGCGGAGGACCGAGAGGTCCTCGACCGGGTTCCGGTCGTAGACCACGAAGTCGGCCGACGCCCCCTCGGTGAGGCCGTCGACACCGAGCCACTCGCGGGCGCGCCAGCTGGCCGCGCCGAGCGCGTCGTGCGCGGGCATCCCGATCCGCACCAGTGCCTCGATCTCGCCGGCGATGTTGCCGTGGCGGCTGATGCCGCCGCCGTCGGAGCCTGCGTAGATCGGCACGCCCGCCTCGTGGGCGGCCATGATCGTGGCGGGCATGCGGTCGTAGAGGTCGGTCATCGTCGCGGCGTAGGCGGGGAACCGCTCCTGCCCCGCGGCCGCGTGCTCGGGGAACTTGTCGAGCTGCATGACCGTGGGCACCAACCGCGTGCCGTGGGCGACCATGGCATCGATGAGGTCCTCCGTCAGGCCGGTGCCGTGCTCGATGCAGTCGATGCCCGCCTCGATCAGGCCCGGCAGCACGCCGTGCCCGAAGCAGTGGGCGGTCACCTTCGCCCCGTGGGCGTGCGCCGCGTCGATCGCGGCGGCGAAGGCCTCGGCCGGGAACGACGGGGCCAGGTCACCCTCGTCGCGCGAGATCCAGTCGCCGACCAGCTTGATCCAGCCGTCGCCGTTGCGCGCCTCCTGCGCGGCGACCGCAGCGAGCTCCGACGGCTCCACCTCGTGGGCGTAGTTGCGGATGTAGCGCTTCCTCGCGGCGATGTGGCGCCCGCAGCGGATCAGCCGCGGCAGGTCGTCGCGGTCGTGGATCCACCGCGTGTCGGCGGCCGACCCGGCGTCGCGGATCAGCAGGGCTCCCCCGTCGCGGTCGTCGATGGCCTGCTGCTCGGTGGCCTCGTCGTCGGTCGCCCCGAAGTCGTCGAGCCCGAGGTGGCAGTGCGCGTCCACCAGGCCCGGCACGATCCAGCCCTCGGCGACCGTGTCGGCACCTGCCTGGGGCTCGAAGGTGATCCGGCCCTCGACGACGTACAGATCGCGGGCCTCCCCGTCGGGAAGGACCGGTCCGCGGAAGCGCTGGGGGCTCAGGTGCGACATGCACCGACCCTAGCGACGACGACCGTGGCCCGACCCCGCACGGGTCGGGCCACGGACGTCCGGTCGGCAGCGGTCAGCGCCTCGCGCGCAGGCCCCATCCGTAGGGGTACAGCGGGTCGTAGTCGGCATCGCCGACGTTGATCGGCTCCTGCGCCACGGCCCGGGGCCAGCTCACCGGCAGCTTGCCGGTGTAGGGCCGGCGGCCGAACAGGACGTCGGTGACGCCCTCGCCCTGGCTCCCGGGCAGCCACGCCGCCTGGAGGGCGTCGACCTGCGAGAGGAGCGACGGCTCCAGCACGAGCGGGCGGCCGGAGATGAGCACCACGACGCAGGTCTCCACCTTCGTGCAGACCGAGGTGACCAGGTCCTGGTCGGACTCGGAGAGCTCCATGGTCTGGGGCGGCCGCGGCACGCCGTTGTCGGCCGGGTCGTAGGCCCACTGCGGACCGCCGACGTCGCCGAAGCCCTCGGCGTACGGCGTCTCGCCGACGACGACCACCGCGGACGCGCCCTTCGGGACGGGCCTGGACCCGTCGGCGCTCCAGGTCACGTGGGTCGCCTCCCCGCGCACGCCGTCGAGGATCGTGTTCCCCGGGATCTGGTGGGTCGAGCCGCCCTGCCAGGTGATGGTCCACCCGCCGGCCTGGTCGCCGATGCTGTCGGCCTTCGCGCCCGCGACGTAGACGGGACTCCGGCGGCGCAGCGGCACCGCCCGGCGCTCGTTCTTGAGCAGCACCTGCGACTCGGCGACGGCCTGGCGGGCGACCCGGCGATGCCGGTCGCTGCCGATGTCGTCGATGTGGGTGCGATCGGTGAACGGGCGCTCGAAGAGACCGAGCTCGAACTTCTTGGTCAGGATCCGCCCGACCGCGTCGTCGATGCGTGAGACCGGCACCTCGCCGCTGTCCACCAGGTCGGTCAGCGTCGGGATGAACTCGTCCCAGCCGGACGGGTTGTTGGGAGCCTGGATCGGCTCCATGAACATGTCGACGCCGGCGAGCACGGATGCCTTGACCTGGTCGCGGTAGGTGCCGGGCAGCTGCCGGATCGCGCGCCAGTCGGAGATGACGATGCCGTCGAAGCGCATGTCGCCCTTGAGCGTCCCGGTGATCAGCTCACCGTTGGCGTGCATCTTGATCGGGTTGCCGAGACCGTCCTCGGTCCAGTCGACGCTGGAGAACGACGGCATGACCGAGCCCACGTCGTGCTTGCGGACCGCGGGCCAGTACGGCGCCAGCGCGAGCTCGTCGAACGTCTCCCGGTCGACCTCGGCGACACCCTGGTCGATCGGGTAGGCGCCCGTGCCCGCCGCCGACTCGTCGTACGTCGTCAGGCCGTCGCCGGCGAAGTGCTTGGCCGAGGCGAGCACGTGGTCGGTGTCGTCGAGCTGGCCGGGGCGGCCCTGCAGGCCACGGATCGCGGTCGTCATCGAGGTGACGAGGTCGGGGTCCTCCCCGAACGACTCGTAGGTGCGGCCCCAGCGGTCGTCGCGGGCGACGCAGAGGCACGGCGCGAACGCCCACTGCGGTCCGGTGGCCCGGGTCTCCTGCGCGGTGATCTCGCTGATCCGCTCGACGAGCCGTGGGTCGCGGGTCGCGCCGAGGCCGATGTTGTGCGGGAAGACCGTGGCGCCCATGAGGTTGGCGTGGCCGTGCACCGAGTCGACGCCGTAGATCAGCGGGATGCCGAGCCGGGTGTCGAGGGCCGCGCGCTGGAACCGGTCCACCATGTCGGCCCACTGCTCGGGCGTGTTCGGCGTCGGCGTCGAGCCTCCGCCCGAGAGCAGGCTGCCGAGGCCGTAGGTCGTGATGAGCGACGGGTCGGCGTCGACGTCGGCGCGTTCGGCCTGGGCCATCTGGCCGATCTTCTCCGCGAGCGTCATTCGGCTCAGCAGGTCGGCGACCCGCTTGTCGGTGGGCAGCTTCGCGTTGCGGTAGGCCGCGCCGGCCGGGGCCTGGGTGGCGGACGCGTCCTGCGTGTCGGCGCCCGACGGTGCCGGCACGCCGAGCATGGTCGTGGAGAGCGCCCCCGCAGCGAGAAGGCCGACGGCGGCCCGGAGACGTGGTCGTAGAGGCTGCTGCAGAAGTCGCTGGAGAGGTTGTTGCATGGCGTGCTCCCTTGCCCGAGTGCGAGAGCGTCGACGTGACGCCCGTCACATCGAACGTAGGAAGCCGTTATCGTGCGCGTCAATGTCGAAACCTCATCCCGACGCGGATCTTTCCGCCGGGTCCCGCAGGAACGCGGTCGGCGTGGCGACGCCCCGGCCGCGCTCGCGGGGCGGCTCGCTGGAGGACCTGAGACGCGCGAACCGACGGCTCCTCACGAGCCACCTCGTCGTCGAGGGACCGAGGAGCAGGGCCGAGCTGGCCCGCGCCACGGGTCTGTCCGCGACCACCGTGTCCAGCCTGGTCAACGAGATGCTCCGGGCCGGGCAGGTGCGGGAGACGACGACCGGCCGACCCCACAAGGGCGGGTCGGGGCGCCCGCCGGTCCTCGTCGAGCTCGCCACTCCCCCGGGTGGCGTGGTCGGCGTCGACATCGGCCACGGGCACGTCCGCGTCGCCGTGGCGGGACCGACCGGCGCGGTGCTCGCCGAGGACGTACGTCACTTCGACGTCGACGCCGCGGGACCCGGCACCCTCGACCTGGCCGCCGCCCTGGTCCGCGAGACCCTGGCCTCCGCCGGCGTCGACCCGGGCGACGTCCACGGCGCCGGGATGTGCGTGCCTGCCCCCGTCGACCGCGCGAGCGGCATGGTGAGCACCGGCATCCTGCCGGGCTGGCGCGGGATCGATCCCGCGCAGGAGCTCTCCCAGCGCATCGGGGCGCCGGTCATCGTCGACAACGACGCCAACCTGGGCGCGCTCGCCGAGGTGCGTCACGGCGCCGCGCGCGGCCACCAGGACGTGGTCTACGTGAAGCTCGCCAGCGGCGTCGGCTCGGGACTCGTGCTCGGCGGACGCGTCCACCGAGGGACCACCGGCATGGCAGGCGAGATCGGCCACGTGCAGATCGGCGAGGACGGCGTCGTGTGCCGGTGCGGCAACCGCGGCTGCCTCGAGACCCGGGTCTCCGCGCGGCACCTCCTGGCCGTGCTGCAGCCCGCCCACGACGAGGAGCTCACCATCGCCCGGATGCTCGACCTCGAGGCGTCCGGCGATGCCGGCGCGCGTCGCGTGCTGTCCGACGCGGGCACGACGATCGGACGGGCGCTCGCCGACCTCGCCAACCACCTCAACCCCTCGATGGTCGTCATGGGCGGACCGCTCGGGGGCGCGGCCTCGGTCATCAGCGGCGTACGTCGCGCGCTCGACCGCTACACCCAGCCTGCGGCCGCCGAGGCGGTGCAGGTGAGGTCGGGCGAGCTGCGCGAGCGCGCCGAGGTCGTCGGGGCCGTGACCATGGCTGTCGCGATGGTCACCGCCGGCGACTGATCAGATCCGGTCGAGCAGCCAGGACGGGCTGAGCACCTGCGCGGGCGCGACGTTGGCCGCCAGCATCCGGTCCGCGGTCACGACCACGACGTGGTCACCTGCCTCGGCGGCACGACGGGCCTGCGCCCGGATCTCGCTGTCGCCGTCGCGGGAGGCGTGGACCGTGGTCACGTGGCCGTCACGGCCTGCCCGGACGCCGGACTTGGCCTGGCCCTCGAGCACCAGCACGATCTCGTCGTACGCCGTGTCGGCGACGAGGAGCCGGTCGTGGAGCCGGCGGGCCGCGCCCGCGCGGTCCTTCCACCAGCCGTCGGGCACCGAGCCGACGACGTTGGCGCCGTCGACGACCAGGACAGAGCTCATCGCCCCATCATCGCCTCAGTCGGTGAGGACGAACTCGTCACCCCTCGTCACCGCGACCACCGAGCCGTCGGCGTGGATGCCGTCGATCTGGACCTCGGGGCTGCCGATGACGATGTCGACGTGGGTGTCGGACTGGTTGAGCCCCTGCGCGAGACGCTGCTCCGGCGACAGGGCGAGGGTGCCGTCCATCGCGCTGGTGTAGCCCATGCCCCACGCGACGTGCGACCCGACGTTCTCGTCGAACAGCATGTCCTTGTAGACCAGTCCGGTGCGCGCGACGGTCGAGTCGGAGTCGACGATCGCGACCTCCCCGAGGTGCCGCGAGCGCGGGATGAGCTCGAACTGCGCCTGCACCTCCTCCTCGCCGCGCGAGGCCCTGGCGCCCGTGATGGTGCCATCACTGATCTCCAGTGCGAGGTCCTCGACCAGCGCGCCCATCGAGGCCAGGAAGAACGGGGCCGAGGTGCGTACGTGGCCCTCCGCCCGGCGCCAGTCCGGGGAGATGAAGACCTCCTCGGTCGGCATGTTCGGCACGAACTCCACGCCGTCCTGGTTCTCGAGCGCACCGCCGATCCACGTCGAGCCGGGCGCCATCCCGAGCGTGAGGTCCGTGCCGGGGCCGCGGTAGCGGACCCGGTCGAAGCGGTGGCCGTTGAGGATCGCCGCCCGGGTCCGGAGCTTGGCGACGTGGGCCTGCCAGGCCGCGACCGGGTCGGCCTGGTCGAGGCGCATCGCCACGGCGACCGCGTCCCAGAGCTGCGCGAGGTCGGCCACGCCGACGCTGTCGGCCCAGCCCTTGGTCGGCGCACCCACCACGGTCCACGCCACCTCGTTGGCCAGGATCAACGGCATGACCTGCTGGATCAGGTCGACCGGGGCCGACCTGGCCAGACGGGTCGGGTCGAGACCCTCCATGAGCGTCGGGTGGGGGTTGCCACTGAGGCTGATGAGGGCAGGCCTGCTGTCCTTCCACGCCCGCACCTGGGCGAGCTCGTGCTCCTGCGACACGCCCAGCTGGTCCTCGGGACCGTGCTCGACCGCGGCCCGCTGGACGTGCGGGTCGACGTAGTCGATCCGCACCCGCGAGGCACCCACCCGGTAGGCCTCGTCGGCGATCGCCCGCGCCGCGTCGGCCTGCTCGGGCAGGGCGTTGACCACGACCTCCTGCCCCGGCTGGACGTTGACGCCCACGCGGACGACGAGTCGGGCGTACTTCTCCAGCAGGTGGTCGAACGGCTCGGTCATGGCCTCACCCAACGCTATTTGAGGAACTGGGAGAAGTCCTGAGGGAGGTTGAGCTGCTCGGCGGCCTTCTCGTAGTCGATCTCGGCGCCGTCGGGGTTGCCGAAGGGGTTGCCGGCCTTCTCGGCCGCGGCCGCCTTCTCGGCGGCCTTCTGCTGGGCGGCCTTCGCGGGGTTGCCGGAGACACGCTTCTTGCCCTTCTTGCCCTTCTGCGGCTGCTGGCGGGCACCGGCGCGCTTGCCGCCCATCCCCGGCATGCCGGGCATCCCGGGCATCCCGGGCATGCCGCCGCCGCGCGCCATCTGCTCCATCATCTTGCGCGCCTCGAAGAAGCGGTCGACGAGCTGGTTGACGTCGGAGACCTGGCGGCCCGAGCCCTTGGCGATGCGGGCGCGGCGCGAGCCGTCGATGATCTTGGGGTCGGCCCGCTCGGCGGGGGTCATCGACTGGATGATCGCCTGGATGCGGTCGATCTCGCGCTCGTCGAAGTTCTCGAGCTGGTCGCGGAACTGACCCATCCCGGGCAGCATGCCCATGATCTTGGTCATCGAGCCCAGCTTGCGGATCTGCATCATCTGCTGGAGGAAGTCCTCGAGCGTGAAGCCACCCTTGGTGCCGAGCTTCTCCGCGGCCTTCATGGCCTGGTCGGAGTCGAACGCCTTCTCGGCCTGCTCGATCAGGGTGAGCATGTCGCCCATGTCGAGGATGCGCGAGGCCATCCGGTCGGGGTGGAACAGGTCGAAGTCGGTCATCTTCTCGCCGCTGGAGGCGAACATGACCGGCTTGCCGGTGATCGAGCGGACCGAGAGGGCCGCGCCACCGCGGGCGTCGCCGTCGAGCTTGGTGAGCACGACGCCGTCGTAGCCGACACCGTCGAGGAAGGCCTGCGCGGTCGTCACCGCGTCCTGGCCGATCATCGCGTCGACGACGAAGAGCACCTCGTCGGGCTGCACGGCGTCGCGGATGTCGGCGGCCTGCTGCATCAGCGTCTCGTCGACGCCGAGGCGACCGGCGGTGTCGATGATGACGACGTCGTGCAGCTTGCGCTTCGCCTCCTCGATGGAGGCGCGCGCGACGTCGACGGGGTTGCCCGTGCCGTTGCCCGGCTCGGGGGCGAAGACGGGGACGCCGACGCGCTCACCGTTGACCTGCAGCTGCTGCACCGCGTTGGGTCGCTGGAGGTCGGCCGCCACCAGCATGGGCGTCTTGTCCTGGTCCTTGAGCCACAGCGCGAGCTTGGCCGCCAGCGTCGTCTTGCCGGCGCCCTGGAGGCCGGCGAGCATGATGACGGTCGGGCCGCTCTTGGCGTAGCGCAGGCGGCGGGTCTCGCCGCCGAGGATCGTGACGAGCTCCTCGTGGACGATCTTGATGATCTGCTGGGCCGGGTTGAGGGCGCCGCTGACCTCCTCGCCGCGTGCGCGCTCCTTCACCGCACCGACGAACTCCTTGACGACCGGCAGCGCGACGTCGGCCTCGAGCAGCGCGATGCGGATCTCGCGCGCGGTGGCGTCGATGTCGGCCTCGGAGAGCCGGCCCTTGCCCCGCAGGTTCTTGAAGGTGTCGGCAAGGCGGTCGGAGAGTGTGGCGAACACGGTGTGGGTCAATCCCTCGCATCGGTGGTGGATCAGGGCGGATCAGGGGGTGCTACGACGCTCCAGCCTAGCCGGGGGACCCCGCCCGTCCCGCCTCGACGGGGATCTTCGGGGCATCAGCCGCCGAGCGCGGTGCGTACGGCGTGGGCCGCCGCCGCGGCCCGCTCCTCCGTGGGACGTACGCCGCCGACCTCCTGGACGTAGAACACGTCCACCGCCTGCGGGCCGAGCGTCGACACGTGGGCCGAGGCGACGGTCAGGCCGAGCCCGGCGAGCGTCGTCAGCACCCGGTGCACCACACCGGGACGGTCGGAGGTGCGGATCTCCAGCACCAACGAGGCGCGCGAGGCGTCCGGGCGCACCTCGACGATCGGCGGCAGCTCGCCCTCGGGGCGGGCAGCGAGGTCCGGCAGGCGCTGGCTGCCCTCGACGACCCGCCGGATCCGCTCGCGGACGACGGTCGCGTCGAGGTAGGCGTCCGGCACCTCCCAGGCGCTCACGCCCCACTCGCCGTCGGCGTCGACCTGGGCCCAGGCACGGGCGGCCTTCACCGGCACGCGCAGGGCGGCGAGACCGCCCGCGACGTCGGCGAGCAGCCCCACCCGGTCAGCGGCGATGACGGTGACGGTGGCGCCGACCTCGTGCGGGGCGATGTCGACCGACACCGCGTCCGCGTCACGGCGTACGACGTCGGGGACCGGCAGCGACTCGACGGGGGCGGACGGCACCAGCTCGGCGCCGAGCGCCTGGCTGGCGCGGGAGACGAGCCGGTCGACGAGCGACTCGCGCCACGAGGTCCAGGCCGCCGAGGAGGTGGCCCGCGCGTCCGCCTCGGTGAGCGCCCGCAGCAGCTCCAGGCTCGCCGCGTCGGGGACGTGGGTCAGCAGCTCGGCGGTGGTCGCGGGGTCGTCGGGGTCGCGGGTGGTGCCGAGGCTGGCGAGCAGCAGGTGCCACCGCACGAGCGAGGCCACCACCTCGGCGTCGAGGTCGGTGAAGCCCATCCGGGTGACGATCTTGCGGGCCAGGGGCTCGCCGGCCACCGCGTGGTCGTGGAGCGAGCCCTTGCCGATGTCGTGCAGCAGGGCGGCGACCAGCAGCAGGTCGGGGCGCCGCACGCCGCGGATGAGGGAGCCGGCCTCGGCGCAGGTCTCCACGACGTGCCGGTCGACGGTGAAGCGGTGGATGGCCGAGGCGTGCGGCAGCAGCCGGATCTGCTCCCACTCCGGCAGGAACGTCTCGATGCCGTCGACCTCGTCCAGCGTCTCCCACACGGGCAGCAGGCCGGGACCGCTGGCGAGCAGGCGCACGAGGGCGTCACGGGCCGGCGCCGGCCACGGCGTGGGCAGATCGGCACCCTCGCGGACCAGGCGGGCGGCGGTGGTCGGTGCGAGCACGGCGTCGCGGCTCGCCGCCTCGGCCGCCGCGCGCAGCAGCAGCGTCGGGTCGTCCCCGGGCTTCGTCCCCGCGTCGAGGACCACCTCGCCGCGCGACAGCGCGATGCCCGGCGCGATCCGCTCGAGGGCCGGGGTGCGGCGCCCCTTCTCCCCCGTCCTCCGCGCCAGCACCGCGTCGGTACGCCGCCAGGCCAGGCGCGACAGGTGCGCGATCCGGCGCCCGAGCGAACGCACGTGGCGCTGCGCCGCCTCGGCATCGGCGAGCTCGAGGCGCTCGGCGAGCGGTGCCCACATCTCCGGGGCGATCCGGTCGACGGGTCGCCCCGCCAGGTCCTGCACCTCGTCGCGCACGTCGAGGAGCAGCAGCCGGGCCGCCTCCAGCGCCGGTGTGGACGCGTCGACGAGCCAGCTGGTCTCGATCGCCTTGAGCACGCCGGCATCGCGCAGGCCGCCCTCGGCCTCCTTGACGTCGGGCACCGACGCGTGGGCGAGCTCGCCGGTCACCTCGTGGCGCTTGTGCGTGAGCGCCTTGAGCTCGGGCAGCCGCGAGCGCGCCTGGCGTCGCCAGTCGGCGAGCATCGTGGTCCGGAGCCGCAGGCTGAGGCCCGGGTCGCCGGCCAGGTGCCGGGCGTCGAGCAGACCGAGCGCGACCCGGAGGTCGCCGGCCGCCTCGAGCACCTGGCTCATCGAGCGGACCGAGTGGTCGAGCCGCCTGCCCGAGTCCCAGAGGGGGTACCAGAGCGAGCCGCCGAGCTCGCCCAGGTCGGTGCCGTCCTCGTGGACGAGCACCACGTCGAGGTCGGAGTGGGGCGCGAGCTCGCCGCGCCCGTAGCCCCCGACCGCGACCAGGGCCACCCCGGTGACGGGCCCGTCGCAGGCGGCGTACGCCTGCCGGCAGAGCTCGTCGGCCGAGGTGGCCCTGGTCTGGCGTTGTGCTGCGGTCATGAGGGGCGGCCCGAGAGGACGTCGACCATCAGAGCGCGGACGCGTCCTGCTCGCCGGTGCGGACCCGTACGACGGTCTCGACCGGGCTGACCCAGACCTTGCCGTCGCCGATGCGACCGGTCTGCGCAGTCTTGACGATGATGCCGACGATGTCGTCGGCGTCCGCGTCGTCCACCACGATCTCGAGGCGGATCTTGGGCACGAGCGCGATGTCGTACTCAGCACCGCGGTAGACCTCGGTGTGGCCCTTCTGCCGGCCGTAGCCACTGACCTCGGAGACCGTCATCCCGGCGACGCCGAAGGTCTCGAGGGCCTCGCGGACGTCCTCCCACTTGTGCGGCTTGATGACCGCGGTCACGAGCTTCATGCGTTGACTCCTTCCGTGCGGGTGGCGGTGCTGGCGGCGAGGACGCTCGAGGAGCCGCCGCTGGTGCCGCTGTGCAGGTCGTACGCCGACTCGCCGTGGGCGGCGAGGTCGATGCCGTTGACCTCGTCCTCCTCGTCGAGGCGCAGGCCGATCGTGTACTTGATGGCGAGGGCGATGACGGCGGTGAGGACGCCGGAGTAGACGACCGCCACGAGGACACCCAGGGTCTGGTCGCCCAGCGAGCCGAACCCGCCGCCGTAGAGCAGCCCGTCGACGCCGCCGGCACCGTCGGCGGTGGAGAACACCCCGATGAGCACGGTGCCGATGATGCCACCGACGAGGTGCACGCCGACCACGTCGAGCGAGTCGTCGTAGCCCAGCTTGTACTTGAGACCGACGGCCCAGGCGCAGACCGCGCCGGCCACCGCGCCGATCGCGACGGCACCACCGATGTCGACCGCACCCGCGGCCGGGGTGATGGCGACGAGGCCGGCCACGATGCCGGACGCGGCACCGAGCGAGGTGGCCTTGCCGTGCAGCAGGCGCTCGATCAGCAGCCAGCCGAGGATCGCGGCGAAGGTCGCGAGGGTGGTGTTGGCGAAGGTGCGGCCGGTCTCGGAGTAGAACTGCGAGAGGAAGGCGTCCGGGTCCTCGTCGAAGGTCGTGCCGAAGACGATCGAGCCGACGTTGAAGCCGTACCAGCCGAGCCACAGCATGCCGGCGCCGAGCATCGTCAACGTCAGGTTGTGCGGACGCATCTGCTCACGCGGCCAGCCGATCCGCTTGCCCAGCAGCAGCACCAGGACGAGGGCCGCGACACCGGCGTTGATGTGCACCGCGGTGCCACCGGCGTAGTCCTGCGCGCCGATGCGGCCGCAGATCAGCGAGTCGTCGGTGCAGCTGAAGACCATGTGGGCCATCGGGAAGTAGACGATGACCGCCCACAGCGGCAGGAAGACCACCCACGCCGAGAACTTGAGCCGGTCGGCGACCGCACCGCTGATGAGGGCGGCGGTGATGATCGCGAACGTCATCTGGAACATCACGTAGATGTAGTTGTCGGTGGTGACGCCGTCGAGCCACAGCAGCTCGAACGGGTTGGCGAAGAGCGTGCCGTCGCCGCCGAAGCCCATCGACCAGCCGACGGCGACGTACAGGATGCCGACGATCGCTGCCGCGACGAACGACATCATCATCATGTTGAGCACGGACTTCGACCGTGACATGCCGCCGTAGAACAGGGCCAGCGCGGGCACCGTCATCATCAGGACGAGGGCAGTCGCCACCAGCATGAAGGCGTAATAGCCGTCCACAGAACCTCCAGGAAACGTACGGGGGTGGTCCGCCGGGGTCATGACGCCGGTGTCATGCAGGGGTCCACGCGTTCGTCCGAAGCCTGTGCGGAGGAGATGACGGCTGGCCGCGGCACATGTTGCGGGCAGGCAACGGAATGCGCGCTCGTGTTACGGGTGTGTGAACAAGACGGCCGCCGGACCCGCCTTGTTAGTGTTCGGCCGTGTCCCGACTGGCCGTGATGGCGCACTACGACGTCGCCGGAGATCTTCGGCCGCACGTGCGTGGTCAGGTCGAGGCGCTGGCCGCCTCGGTGGACAAGCTGCTCGTCTGCACGACCGCCCACCTCCAGGACTCCGCGCGCGTGTGGCTCAACGAGCGCGCCGAGGTCGTCGAGCGGGCCAACTACGGCTACGACTTCTTCAGCTACAAGGTCGGCCTCGACGCCGCGGGCGACCTGACGGCCTACGACGAGGTGATGGTCTGCAACGACACCTACGTCTTCGCGCTCGACTCCTACACGCCGATCTTCGAGGAGATGGCCGCCCGGCCGTGCGACTTCTGGGGCCTGACGGCCGCGGAGCGGCTCGCGCCGCACATCCAGTCGTTCTTCGTGGCGTTCCGGCCGTGGGTGGTCGCCTCGCACGCCTTCACGGCGTTCTGGGAGGAGATGGAGCCGATCTCCAAGCGTCGCCAGGTCATCCGCCGCTACGAGATCGGCATGTCGCGCCGCCTCTACGAGGCCGGGTTCTCCTCCGACACCTACTTCGTGGAGACCCCGGAGGACCGGAGGATCGCGCGCGAGCGGATGCGGTGGTGGGCGGCGCACCGTTCCTCCTTCCCCCGCACGCGCGCGGAGGTGCGCGAGTGGCGTGAGCGCGCCAACGAGCCCTGGAACCCGGCCCGCAGCCTCGCCGACCGGGTGCTCGACAACGCCCGGCTCCCCTACGTCAAGATCGACACCCTCCGCTACGACCCCTACAACCTCGACGCCGACCGGCTGCTCGAGCTCTGCGAGCGCCGCTTCCCGCAGCGCTTCGACGGCGTACGCCAGTTCCTCGCCGACACCGCGCAGTACTACCCGGTGCGCGACACCGAGCGGCTGCTGCCCACCCCGCTCGCGCTGGAGCCGCTGTTCCCGCGCGTGAGGTACTCCGATGCGCGGTGAGCGCCGGCAGCACCAGGTGAGGCTCGACGACCCGGCGGAGGTCCTCGTCGACTCCGGCCTGGTCGACGTCGACTTCGTCGCCGCGCAGCTCGGCACCCGGTTCGGCTCGGACTACGACGCCGCCCGCGCGGTCGTGCAGGCCGGCGAGGTGTCGCCGCACCCCCTCTTCGAGGCCCAGTGGATCGGTCGGCGCCGGTCCTGGCAGCGCTCGGGCCAGCACCCGGTGATCTGGTACGTCTCCGAGCGCCGCCGCCGCAACCGGATCGCCCCCCACCCGCTGGTCGACCCGCGGATCGTCTTCGCGGCCATGCCCGAGGCGCGCCACCACCCCTACGGCGCGCTCTCCTACTGGCTCTCGGTGTCCGGGCCCGGCACCGCGCTGCCCACCCGGATCCTGCCCAAGAAGGTGTCCTGGGGGACCTACCGCGCGGCCGCCATCGAGGCCGCGACGGCCTGGCGCGAGGAGGTCGTCCTCGAGCGGCCCGAGCTGCTGGGCCACTCCCCCGCGCTGCCGGCGCGGCTGGCCACCTCGCCGGCCGTCACGGTCGTGATGGCCGCCCAGGACTGTGGCCCGCTCGTGCGGGAGACCGTCGCCTCGCTGCAGGCCCAGACCTTCGCCGACTGGCACCTGGTCGCAGTCGACCGCGGCTCGCTGGACGACACCGCCTGGGTGCTCCAGGGCATGGCGGCCTTCGACGACCGGATCACCCTGGTCCGCGAGTCGCGCTGCGGGCACGCCCAGGCGCTCAACACCGCCCTCGAGCACAGCACCGCCGACCACGTCGCCTTCCTGCCCCCGGGCCGCGAGTGGCTGCCCGAGATGCTGGCTGAGCTCCTGGCCCATGCCCACGGGTCCGGAGCGGCCGCCGTGGTGGCCGGCGCCGGCGCCGTCGCGCGGTCCCGCCTGGAGCTGGTCGGCGGTCGGCCGGTCGACCTCACCACCTCGCTGCTGCGGCGCACGGCCATCAAGGACGTCGGGGGCTTCGACGAGTCGCTCGGGGGCTCGGCGGAGCACGACCTGCTCCTGCGGCTCACGCGCGACCACGAGCCCGTCCCGGTCGACGTACCCGTCCTGAAGCGGCCCGACGTGGGCGCCACCGGCTTCGGCGACGACTGGGACTCGGTGGTGCTGGAGCGCCAGCTCGTCGACTGGGACGAGGTCGCCGCCCGACCACGGTCGGAGGGCCTGGTCAGCCACGTCCTGCCCGTGGGTCCGGAGCCGCGTCGCACCGTCGAGTGGCTCAGCTCCCTGCCGCGGGAGGGCTCCGAGCTGATCCTCGTCGGCGTACGGCTGCGTCGGGCCCACCACGTGCTGGCGGCCTCGATCGCCTCGATCATCTCCGGCGCCCGGTTCGTCTCCGTGCCGACCGCGCTCTCCACCTCGGCGGCGACCAACGTCGGCATCGCCCGCGCCGACGGCAGCACCCTGCTGCTGATCCGCCCCGAGGCCATGCCGCCGCGCCAGCCGATCGCCGAGAAGCTGGCCGACGTGGTGCGCCAGCCGGGGGTCGCGCTCGCGCAGCCACTGGTCGTCGACCTGGACGGCGTCGTGCTGAGCGCTGGTGCGCGGTTCGACGCCGACAACCCCAACCCCGAGCTGTTCCTGGCGGGCCTTCCGACCAGTGACGCGGTCCGCATCGGGCAGTGCGCGGTGGCCGCGCCCGCCGCGCCGCTGGTGGCGCTGCGCACCGAGACCGCCGTGGCGCTCCGCGGCCTCAGCGCTCGCTTCCACTCCGTCCTCGCCGAGACCGACCTCGGGCTGCGGGCCCGGCACGCGGGGCTCGGCGACTCGGTCGTCGTCCCGGACGCCGTGATCACCTCCCGCACCGACTACGCGCGCCCCGACGAGCTCATCGGGGCGATGGGGTCGCTGCGGGTCAGCGGAGCCACGCCCCCGCCCGACGTGGCGCCCGACCTGCTGCGCCAGGCCGGCCTGGAGGTGACCGACCGGCGCAACCGGCGGGTCTGCGCCGACCCCGAGGACCGCCAGTCACCGGCCGTGCTGGTCCCCGAGCTCGTGCTCCGGCCGGTGAGCGGCATCCACGAGTCGCCGCCCCGGCTGCGCTGGGCGATCGACATCGCCGCGCCGGCCGCCAACCGGGGCGACCGCTGGGGCGACACCTACTTCGCGCGCTCACTCGCCGACGCGCTCGAGCGGCGCGGCCAGCACGTGGCGATCGACCGGCGTGACGCGCGCGACCGCGACTCGCGCGACCACGACGAAGTGCTGCTGGTGCTGCGCGGCCTCGACCGCGTCACCCCCCGCCCCGGCCTGCTCAACGTCGAGTGGATCATCAGCCACCCCGACATGATCTCGCCCGAGGAGGTCGCGGCCTACGACCTGGTCTACGCCGCCAGCACGAGCTGGTCCTCGCGGATGACCCGCGAGTGGGGCACCCCCATCGAGCCCCTGCTGCAGTGCACCGACACGCGCTGGTTCCACCCTGACCGCGCCGAGCCCGACACGGGCCCGGCGGTGCTGTTCGTCGGCAACTCCCGCGGCGTCTACCGCTATGCCGTCCGCAGCGCGCTGGCGATCGGAGCCGACCTGACGCTGCACGGCAACGACTGGACCGAGTTCGTCGACCGCGAGCAGATCGCGTCCGGCGGCGTGGCGAACGAGGAGGTCGGCGCGCTCTACGCCTCGGCCGGCGTGGTCCTCAACGACCACCACCTCGACATGCGCCGCGACAGCTTCGCGTCCAACCGGCTCTTCGACGCCGCCGCCTGCGGCGCCCGCATCCTCAGCGACCGGATCGACGGCCTGGAGGAGATCTTCTCCGGGCTGGTGCTGCCCTTCGACAACGAGCACGAGCTCGCCCGCCTGGTCGCGCCGCCGTACGACGCGTTCCCGGACGACGAGACCCGACGCAGCATCGCCACGCGGATCATCGCCGAGCACAGCTTCGACAAGCGCGCCGAGACACTCATCAACGACGCCGTACGCCGGATCCTCGCCCGCCGCTGAGGCCCGCTCCCCCACCGCTGGTCGAGGAGGTCGCGCAGCGACCGTCACGAGACCCGGAACCGTGGCCGTCCGGCTGTCCGGGTCTCGTGACAGGCGCCAGGACGCCTTCCTCGACCAGCGGACGGCAGACGTCAGCCGAGCAGGGCGTCGACGAACGCGGCCGCGTCGAACGGCGCCATGTCGTCGGGGCCCTCACCGAGGCCGACGAGCTTGACCGGGACGCCGAGCTCGCGCTGGACCTGCACCACGATGCCGCCCTTGGCGGAGCCGTCGAGCTTGGTCAGGACGATGCCGGTGACGTCGACGATCTCGCTGAAGACGCGGGCCTGGATCAGGCCGTTCTGACCGGTGGTGGCGTCGAGGACGAGCAGCACCTCGGTGACCGGGGCCTGCTTCTCGATGACGCGCTTGACCTTGCCGAGCTCGTCCATCAGGCCTGCCTTGTTCTGCAGGCGACCGGCGGTGTCGACGATCACGGTGTCCACGCCGTTGTCCATGCCGTGCTTGACGGCCTCGAACGCCACGCTGGCGGGGTCCCCGCCCTCGGGCCCGCGGACCACCTCGACGCCGACGCGCTCGCCCCAGGTGGCGAGCTGGTCGACGGCCGCGGCGCGGAACGTGTCGGCCGCGCCGAGCGTGACGGTGAGGTCCTCCGCGACCAGGATGCGGGCGATCTTGCCGACCGTGGTGGTCTTGCCGGCTCCGTTGACGCCGACCACGAGCACCACGCCGGGCTTGCCGTCGGTGCCGCTCACCTGGACCCGGCGGTCCAGGTCGGTGCCGACGAGCTCGATGAGCTCCTCGCGCAGGACTGTGCGGGCATCGGGGACCTGGCCGCCCTCGACCCGCAGCCGCGTGCGGAGCCGCTCGACCAGCGCCTGCGTCGGCGCGACCCCGATGTCGGCGGTGAGCAGCGTGTCCTCGATCGCCTCCCAGGTGTCCTCGTCGAGCCGGTCGCGGCTCAGGAGCGCGAGCAGGCCCTTGCCGAGACCGCCCTGCGAGCGCGAGAGACGCTCGCGCAGCCGCTGCATGCGGGTGCCGGAGCGCTCCGGCTTGTCGAGCGCCGGCGCGAGCGGTTCGTCGGTGACGAGCGGCGGCTCCGGCGGGGCCGCGGTGGCGGTCTCGCCCTCGGTCGGGGGCGGGACGATGACGTCGGTGCCCCCCGACGGCGGGACGGCCCTGCGCCGGCGTCCGGAGGTCAGCAGCCCGGCGAGCGTGAGCACGCCGACGACGGCGATGCCGATGATCAGATACAGCCAGTCACCCATGGGCCAATCCAATCAGAGGTGGGCGGCACGGCGAAGCCGGGTGAGCACCCCACGCTCCCGCGCCCGCTGCTGGGCGGAGGCCTCGGAGAGCCGGGCGCGCAGGGCGTCGCGCTCGGCGGCCAGCCGGTCGGCACGCGCGCGGCTGCGCTCGAGCCGCTCCTGCGCCCGGGTGAGGTCGCCGAGCACGGCGTCGAAGGCGGCGGTGAGGCCGGACCCGGTGCCGTCGGCCAGCATCGGCGACGCGGTCTCGCGGCCCGGGTGGACGACCCACACGACCTCGTGCGGCATCAGCCGGAACCACTGGACCGCGGACTCGCCGACCAGGGCGGGCGGCGTGACCCGCACCGACGCGAGCCCGGCGTCGCACAGGCGCGAGTCGAAGTCGTCGCCGTACCAGCGCACGTGGTCCTTCTGCCCGAACCGCCGGGCGCGCTCCTCCGGGGTCGCAGACGGGTCCTCCTCGGTGGCCACGCCACCCTTGATCGGCACCTCCAGCAGGGCGATGCCCCGCGGGCTGAGCACCCGGGCGATCTCGCGCATCGCCGCGCAGTCGTCGGGCACGTGCTCGAGCACGTGGTAGCAGACCAGCAGGTCGACCGAGCCGTCCCGCAGCGGCAGGGCGGTCAGGCTGGCGAGCGCGTCGACCGCACGGTGGTCGTAGCCGGCGTCGAGGGTGAGCCGGCGGCGGGACTCCACGCGGTCGAGCAGCGCCGTCGACTGGCGCGACGGGGCGATCTCCACGACCGTGTCGAGGTCGCGCAGCTCCGGCGCGAGGACGCCGAGGAGCAGGGAGAGGAACCGGTGCCGCTCGAGGCTGCCGCATCGGGGACAGACGGCGTCCGGCCGCCCGTCGGGCCCGGGCCGGAACGGCCGGCCCACGGTCGACCCGCAGGCCGCGCAGTAGCCCTTCGCTGCGTCCCGGCGTGCACCGCTCACGCCCGGCACGCTAGTCCGCCTCGGGCGCGGTGGGGAGCGCCGCGCCGGGCTTTCACCGATCCGCGGCGGTCAGACCCTCGACTCGGAGTCCTCCAGCGTCGGCAGCGCGTCGACGCCCTTGCGCATGGCGGTGCCGAGCTGGGGCGCGACGGGCATCTTCTCGCCGCGGTGGGGGTAGGCGACGTAGACACCAACGGCAGCGGCGACGAGCACGCCGAGAGTCATCATCAGGATGATCGCGAGCACGGGGGTTCCTCCGAGGTGGTCGGTCGGTTCATCTCCACCATGGCACAGGGCCGGACGTCGCCCCGCATCTCCGACCCCGTGTCGGGACGGGGACGAAGTGCCCGGTCAGCGCATGAGGCGTACGACGGCCTCCCGCACGGCGTCGGGCATCGGCGTCACCGGCCGGGCGCCCGCACCGCGGGAGTTGTCGACGTACACGTGCACGAAGCGCCCCTCGGCGGCTGCCTCGTCCGACTCCCCCTGGAAGAGCCCGATCCGGTAGACGATGGAGCTCGTCCCCACCTTGTCGACGACCAGTCCCATCTCGATCGGCTCCGGGAAGCCGATCTCGCGGAAGTAGCGGCAGCCGGTCTCGGCCACGACACCGATCTGCGGCAGCGAGCGCACGTCGAGGCCCGTGGCGTCGTAGAGGTAGGCGTTGACCGCCGTGTCGAAGAGCTCGTAGTAGGTCGCGTTGTTGAGGTGCCCGTAGGCGTCGTCGTCGCGCCACCGCGTCGTCGCGGTGCGCCAGGCGACGTAGTCGTCCCGGACCGGTCGAGCAGGTCGAGTGCGCTCCCCCGTGTCGACTGCTGCCGGCTCCGCACTCGACTCCTCGCTCACGGGGTCCCCGCGGCGTTGTCGTGCGGGGGAGCGAAGCGGAGGAGGACGAGAACGTCGTGGGGTGTTCTCATGCGCTCTCCGCGTCACGCAGGCGCTGGCTGATCACCGCGGAGACGCCGTCGCCGCGCATGGTGACGCCGTAGAGCGCGTCGCCGACCTCCATGGTGCGCTTCTGGTGGGTGATCACGAGCAGCTGGGAGGTCTCGCGCAGCTCCTCGTAGATCTGCAGCAGCCGGCCGAGGTTGGTGTCGTCGAGCGCCGCCTCGACCTCGTCGAGGATGTAGAACGGCGAGGGCCGCGCCTTGAACAGCGCGACCAGGAACGCCACGGCCACCAGTGACCGCTCGCCGCCGGAGAGAAGGGAGAGCCGCTTGACCTTCTTGCCCGGAGGGCGGGCCTCGACCTCGACGCCGGTGGTGAGCATGTCGGACGGGTTGGTGAGCACCAGCCGTCCCTCACCGCCGGGGAACAGCCGGGCGAAGGTCTGGTCGAAGGCCTTCTCGACGTCGGCGTAGGCCTCGGTGAAGACCTGCTCCACGCGCGCGTCGACCTCGCGGACGATGTCGAGGAGGTCCTTGCGGGTGCGCTTGAGGTCCTCGAGCTGCTCGGTGAGGAACTTGTGGCGCTCCTCCATGGCGGAGAACTCCTCCAGCGCCAGCGGGTTCACCCGCCCCAGCATCGACAGTGCGCGCTCGGCCGAGCGCAGCCGCTTGACCTGCTCCTCGCGCACGAACGGCGTGGGCTCCGGCGGCTCCTCCCCCTCCGGGACCTGGCCGCTGAAGGGGACGAGCGTGGTGGGTCCGTAGTCGGTGACGAGTCCGTCGGGGTCGAGCCCGAGCTCCTCGAGCGCACGCTCCTCGAGCTGCTCGATGCGCATCTTCTGCTGGGTGCGGGCCATCTCGTCGCGGTGGACGGAGTTGACGAGCTCGTCGTGCTCGCGGCCGAGGTCGCGCAACCGGGTGCGGACGGCCATCAGCTGCTGCTCGCTGCCCTGGCGCGACTCCTCCACGGCGGCGCGCTCGTCGGCGGAGTCCATCACGGAGCGCTCCAGCTGGTGGAGGACGATGCGGACGGCGACGGACACCGCCTGCGCGGCCCGCCCCTCGCGGATCAGCCGCTCGCGGCGCTCGGCGGCGCGGGCGCGGGACTCGCGCTCGGCCTGGGCGGCGCGGAGCAGGGAGTCGGCGCGCCCGTGGAGCGCGCGGGCGCGTTCCTCGGCGGTGCGCAGCGCGAGACGGGCATCCATCTCGCCCTGGCGGGCCTCACGGGCGGCCTCGGCCAGCTTCTCGCGCTCGGAGGTGTCGGGCTCCTCGTCGGTGACGTCGTGCGCCGCGGCGAGGCGTGCCTCGAGCTCGACGAGCCCCGCGAGGTCCGCCTCGCGGGCCTCACGGGCAGTCGTGATGGCGCGCTCGAGGCGCTCGGCCTCGCCCTTGGCCGCGCGGGCCTGCGAGCCGTACTGGCCGAGCTCCTCGGCGACCGCGGCGAGGGTGGCGTCGGACTCGTGCAGCTTGGCCAGCGCGACGTCGACGCGCTTGAGGGTGTCGTGGCGCGTGGCCTCGAGGCGCGAGATCTCGAAACCGAGGCGCTCGGCCGTGGCAGTGGCCTCGGCCAGCTTGGTGGTGGCGTCGTCGACCGCGGCCTGCACCTCGATCAGGCTCGGCTGGCGGCTGGAGCCGCCGGCCGCGAAGTGCGCGCCGAGGAGGTCGCCCTCGCGGGTCACCGCGACCACGTCGGGGATGTCGTCCACCAGGCGACGCGCGGCGGCGAGGTCCTCGACCACGGCGACCTTGTGCAGCAGCCGCACCAGCGCAGGGCGTACGTCGTCGGGGGCGGCCACCACGTCGATGGCGTAGGTCGCGCCGTCGGGGAGGCCGGGCCAGTCGCGGTCGTCGAGGGGCGCGCCGCCGAGCACCAGCCCGGCCCGGCCGAGGTCGTCGTCCTTGAGGTGGCTGATGGCCTCCACGGCGGCGCCGGCGTCGGCGACCACGACGGCGTCGGCGGCGGTGCCGAGGGCGGCGGCGACCGCGGCCTCGTAGCCGTGGTCGACATCGAGCAGCGCGGCGACCGAGCCGAGCAGCCCGCGGACCTCGTCGGTCGCAGCCAGCAGCGCGCCGGCGCCGTCCTTGCGGTTGAGGCCGATCTCGAGCGCGTCGCGGCGGGCGGTCAGCCCGGCCCGGTCGCGGTCGGCCTGCTGGGCGTCCTCCTTGGCGCGGGCCAGCTGCTCCTCGACCTCGTCGAGGGCCGCGACGGCCTCCTCGTGCTCGGAGTCGAGGCCCTCCTCGCCGGCGTCGAGCCCGGCGACCTTGGTCTCGAGCGCGGTGAAGTCGCGCTGGGCGCGTTCGGCACGTGCGGCGGCGTCCTCGCGGGCGTCGGTCAGGCGCTGGATCTCGGCGTCGGCGGCCTCCGCGCGGGACTTCAGCGCGTTGACCTGGCCGGTGAGGCGGGCCAGTCCCTCGCGACGGTCGGCGGCGGCGCGCTGGAGGCCGGCGATCCGCTTGTCCTCCTCGGCGGCGGCCTCCTCCGCGGCGCGCTTGGCGACCACGGCGGCATCGAGCGCGGCGCGCTGCTGCTCGACCTGCTCGGCGATCTCGGTCTCCTGCCGGCGTACGCGCTCGGCCTGGGCCTCGAGCTCGTCGGGGTCGCGCCCGGAGTCGACGGTGTCGCCCTCGGCGGCGCCGGCGGCGTTGCGGATGCGCTCGTCGGCCAGGGAGGCGGTGCCGCGCAGCCGCTCCTTGAGGCCGGACAGCGCGAACCACGTCTCCTGCGCGGCGGCGAGGCGGGGCAGGTCGTCGCGGAGCGCGGCCTCGAGGCGCGCCTCCTTCTCCCGGCTGTCGGCGATCTCGGCCTCGACCTGCTCGCGCCGCTCCTTGAGCAGCGTCTCGTCGGCCATCTCCTGGTCGAGCGAGGTGCGCGCGGCCACCAGGTCGTCGGCCAGCAGCCTCGCGCGTGCGTCGCGCACGTCGGCCTGCACGGTCTGCGCCTGACGGGCGACCTCGGCCTGGCGGCCGAGCGGCTTGAGCTGGCGACGGATCTCGGAGAGCAGGTCGGCGAGACGGGTCAGGTTGCCGTCGGTGGCGTCGAGCTTGCGGAGCGCCTTCTCCTTGCGCTTGCGGTGCTTGAGGACGCCCGCGGCCTCCTCGATGAAGCCGCGGCGGTCCTCAGGGGTCGCGTGCAGGATCGAGTCGAGCTGGCCCTGGCCGACGATCACGTGCATCTCGCGGCCGATGCCGGAGTCGCTGAGCAGCTCCTGCACGTCGAGCAGCCGGCAGCCGTTGCCGTTGATGGCGTACTCCGAGCCGCCGTTGCGGAACATCGTGCGGCTGATCGTGACCTCGGCGTAGTCGATCGGCAGCGCGCCGTCGGAGTTGTCGATGGTCAGCTGCACCTCGGCGCGGCCCAGCGGCGGGCGACCGGAGGTGCCGGCGAAGATGACGTCCTCCATCTTGCCGCCGCGCAGGCTCTTGGCGCCCTGCTCGCCCATCACCCAGGCGAGGGCGTCCACGACGTTGGACTTGCCGGAGCCGTTGGGGCCGACGATGCAGGTGATGCCCGGCTCGAGCTGCATGGTCGTCGAGGACGCGAAGGACTTGAACCCCTTGAGGGTCAGGCTCTTCAAGTACAACGCGGGCTCCTCGCCGTCAGGATCGGGCACTGAAAACTGGGGAAGCTCAGCGCGGCTCACCCTACGACACCGGCGCGGCCCGCACCCGTTGCACACCGGCGTGCCTCGCCGCCATGCTGGTCGGCATGCGCAGGACGATGATCTCGCTGGTGACGCTCGTGACGGTCCTGCTCGGCCTCACGGCCCCGAACCCGGCATCCGCGGCCCCGGCCCCGGTGGGGCGCGAGCACCTGCTCACCCTGACCGACTACAGCACGGTCTACCCCGACATGGACGACCCGATCCGGGTGGTGCTGCGCTCACCGCTTTTCGCCCCGCGCGGCTGCGAGGACCAGGGCGCGGTCGTGCGCGGCAGCAGCCGCATCCTGGGCAGCGTGTCACCGGAGCTCGACGGGCGGGCTGACGTCGCGTTGATCGGCCAGAACGTCGTCCGGTTCGCGTCGAAGGCGCACGCACGCGCACTCGTCCAGCGCTACCGGTTCTTCACCAAGCGCTGCGTGGGCGACGTGCACACCGACGACGGCGAGGGCGGCAAGGTCCTGCTCAAGAACCGTGCCTGGATCCCGCCCCGGGTGGGCGACGAGTCCTCCGGGATGCTGATCGGCTGGGTCCAGGGCGGTTCCACCGACTGGCGACGGGTCGTCGCCGTCCGCGTCGGCCGCACGGTCTCGGTGATCGACGTCAGCGTCATCGGGCAACGTCCGCGACGTACGGATGTCGTCGCGCTCGGCGAGCTGGCAGCAGAGCGCCTGCGCTGATCAGGACTGGTGGCGCCCGAGGACCTCGCTCAGCGCGGCAAGCACCAGCAGCACGGCGTCGGGGCGGGCGTTGCGGCCCATCAGGCCGATGCGCCACACCGTGGCGGCGTACGGTCCGGCGCCGGCGCCGATCTCGATGTCGTACGTCTCCAGCAGCTCCCTGCGCACCGCGGCGGAGTCGACGCCCTCGGGGACCTTGACCGTGGTCAGCTCGGGGAGCCGGTGGCCCTCGGCGGCGAAGAGCTCCAGCCCGAGGTCCTGGAGCCCGGCCTGCAACGCGTCGCCCGCGGCCTGGTGCCGTGCCCAGACGGCCTCGAGGCCCTCCTCGAGGATCCGGGTCAGCCCGGCGTGCAGGCTCGCGACCATCGCGGTCGGCGCGGTGTGGTGGTAGGTCCGCTGGCCCTTGCCACCGTCCTTGACCCCCGCCTCACCGACGTAGCCGCCGAGCATGCCGAGGTCGAGGTACCAGGAGCGCGGCTTCTCGACGCGGCGCTCGAAGGCTCGGTCGTTGATGGTGAACGGGGCCAGTCCCGGAGCGACGCCCAGGCACTTCTGGGTGCCGGCGTAGCCGAGGTCGACGCCCCAGTCGTCCGCGCGCAGCTCGATCCCGGCGATCGAGGTGACCGCGTCGACCAGCAGCAGCGTGTCACCGCCCTGGGAGCGGAGGCCGGCGCCGAGCGCGGCGATGTCGGACCGCACACCGGTCGAGGTCTCGGCGTGGACCGCGGCGACGATGGCGGGGCTCGGGTGGGCCGAGAGGACGCGGTCGACGTCGACCGGCTCGCCCCACTCGTGCTCGACCGCGACCACCTCGGCGCCGCAGCGCGCGGCGACGTCGGTCATCCGCTGGCCGAACAGCCCGTTGACCGCGACCACGACGACGTCGCCGGGGTGGACGGTGTTGACGAAGGCCGCCTCCATGCCGGCCGAGCCGGTCGCGCTGAGCGGCAGCGTGCGGGCGTTGGTGGTGCCCCATGCGGTGCGCAGCATCTCGCAGGTCTCGTCCATGATCCGGAGGAACTCCGGATCGAGGTGGCCCAGCAGCGGCTCGGCCAGGGCGCGGGTGGCCTCCGGGTAGGGGTTCGAGGGACCGGGACCGAAGAGGTGACGCTCGCGGATCATGTCCTGACGGTAACGAACGTCAGCGGTCAGAGCACGGCGCCCGGGTTGAGGATCCCGGCCGGGTCGAGGGCGTCCTTGATCCGGCGCGACAGCTCCATCACATCCTCACCGAGCTGGTCGGGCAGCGCGGACTTCTTCGTGCGACCCACGCCGTGCTCACCGGTGATCGTGCCGCCCAGCCGGATCGCCGCCTGCAGGATGTCGTCGAAGGCGGCCCGAGCCCGCGCCTCGGAGGCGGGATCGGCCGCGTCGTAGACGATGATCGGGTGGGTGTTGCCGTCGCCGGCGTGGGCGACGGTGGGGATCTCGAGGTCGTGCCGCCGGCCGATCTCCGCGACGGCGGCGAGGAGGTCGGGCAGCAGCGGCACGGGCACGCCGACGTCCTCGAGCAGCAGGGATCCGCGGGCCTCCACCGCCGGGAACGCAGCGCGGCGGGCCGCCACGAACATCTCCCCCTCCTCCGGGTCGTCGGTGACCACGACCTCGGTCGCGCCGGCCGCCTCACACGCCGCCTGGACGGTGGTGATCTCGGCGACGCGCGCCTCCCCCGGCGCGTCGGACTGCACGACGAGCAGGGCGCCGGCGGAGCGGTCGAGGCCCCGTGGTGCGTGGTCCTCCACCGCGTTGATGGAGGCGTGGTCCATCAGCTCCATCATCGAGGGCCGCATCGTTCGTCGTACGGCGACGACGGCCTGCGCGGCGGCGCCGACGCTCGGGAACGAGGCGACGAGGGTCGCCGGCGGGAGCGGCAGCGGGACGAGCCGCAGGATCGCCCGCGTCACGATGCCCAGGGTGCCCTCCGAGCCGACGAAGAGCTTGAGCAGCGACAACCCGGCGACGTCCTTGATGCGCTTGCCGCCGAGGGTGATCAGCCTGCCGTCGGCGAGCACCACGTCGAGGCCCAGCACGTAGTCGGTGGTCACGCCGTACTTCACGCAGCACAGGCCGCCGGCGTTGGTGGCCACGTTGCCGCCGATGGAGCAGATCTCGTAGGACGACGGGTCGGGCGGGTACCAGAGGCCGCGCTCGCGGGCGGCGGCCTTGACCTCGGCGTTGAAGGCGCCGGGCTCGACGACGGCCACCTGGCAGTCGCCGTCGACCTCGATCGCACGCATCCGCTCGAGGCTCAGCACGATGCCGCCGTCGACGGCGCTGGACCCGCCGGACAGCCCGGAGCCGGCTCCCCGCGGGACCACGGGCACGCCGTGTGCCGCGGCCCAGCGGACCGCGGTCTGCACCTGTCCGGCGTCCTCGACGCGGACGACCGCGACCGGCGTGCCGGCACCGGTGTCCCTGGACCAGTCGAACCGGTAGTTCTCCACGGTGGCCGCGTCGGTGGCCACGACCCCGCCGGGCAGCGACCCGACGAGCTCGGCGAGGGCATCCATCCGCCCATCGAACCAGACGGCGCGGCGGGCGGTCCGGATCAGGCGTCGACGGTCGCGGCCTCGTCGGCGTGGGCGATGTGGCCGAGCTCGCGCCACACCAGCGCGAGGGTCAGGCCGGCTCCCGCGAAGGCGAACCACCAGGGCGCCGTCAGCCCCCACTGGTGCGCGATCAGACCCCCGAGGAAGGACCCGAGGAGCATCCCGCCCATCACGCAGATCATGTAGACCGAGGAGACGCGGCCCTGCAGCTCGGTCGGCACGGCTCGCTGCCGGACGGCGCTCGACAGCGTGCCCCACACGAAGGCGTACGCGCCGAAGAAGACCATCAGCCCGAACGCGACGACGTAGGTGGTGGTGAACGCCATCGCCAGGTGGAACAGCACCTCGCACAGCAGCGCGGCGCGCATCAGCGTGGCGAGCGGAACCCGCTTCTCCAGCCGGCCGTAGGACACGGTCGCGACCAGGCCGCCGATCGCGCCGGCGGTGGTGAGCAGCCCGAAACCGGCCGCGTCGACACCGACCCGTTCCTGGGCCCACAGCACCAGGACCGACCACGGCGCGGCCCACGTCACGTTGAAGGTGACGATGACGAGGGCGAGGGTGCGCACCGCGCGGTTGCCGACCAGCCAGCGCATGCCCTCCGCGATGTCCTGGCGGATGTGGGAGTCGAGGTCCTCGCGCACGGCACCGCGCGGCGTCCCGATCCGGGCGACCAGCAGCACGCTCAGCGCGATGCAGACGGCCTGGAGGGTGAACGGCACGCTCATGCCGACCGCGAACAGGAGCGCCCCGAGGGCGGGACCGGCGAGCTGGTTGAGGGTGAGGAAGCCCGCCATGATGCGTGCGTTGGCGATCCCGAGGTCGGGCTTCGGCACGAGCATCGGGACGAGCGTGGACGAGGTGGTGTCGGCGAACACCTCGGCCGTGCCGAGCGCGAAGAGCGCGACGAGCACGAGCCAGATGTTCACGTGGCCGGTCCACACGAACGTGGTGAGCACGACCAGGACGGCCGCCCGCACCAGGTTCATCGTCATGATCACCACACGGCGGTCCAGCCGGTCGGCGAGCGCACCCGCGAGCAGCCCGAACAGCAGCCAGGGGAGCTGCGAGGCCATCGCCGCCGTCGCGACGAGGACCGGGTTGCGGGTCTGGGAGGCCACCAGGAGCGGCGCGGCGGCCATCATCAGGCCGTCGCCGAGGTTGCTGGCCCACGAGCTCGCGACGAGCCAGCGGAAACCGCGGCCGAGGCGGGTCGGGAAGACGGTCTCGACCAGGGCGCTTGTCCTGAGGAGGTCGCTCTGCGACCGTCTCGAAGGGCTCACAAGGAGGTGAGCCTACGGCGCGACCTCCCCGGTCGCACCGGGATATCAGGCGAGCTGCAGGTCCTCGACCGTGAGCTCGTCGCGGGCCGCGGCGGCGAGCCGGTCGTTCTCGGCCTGCAGGCGGAGGACCAGGGCCTCCAGGTCGGTGACCCGGCGCCGGAGCCGGCTGTTCTCGACGGCCAGCGAGGCCGTTCGTACGTCGTGGTTCACATGACCCATCAGCGCCTTGGCCATGGGGTGCCTTTCCGCAAAAGGGGGTTCGGGGCCGCGAAGCGGCCGTCTCCAAGAGTCGCACCCCGCCGGGGCCGGGTCAATGCCGCGACGGGCGGGGTTCAGCGTGCCCGCGGCCGCCGCTGGCAGCGCGGACAGAAGTACGACGACCGGTTCATGAAGGCGACCCGCCGGATCGGCGTGCCGCAGCGCCGGCACGGCTCGCCCTCGCGTCCGTAGGCATCGAGCGAGCGGTCGAAGTAGCCCGACTCCCCGTTGACGTTGACGTAGAGCGCGTCGAAGGAGGTGCCGCCCTGCGCGAGCGCCTCGCCCATCACCTCGCGCACGTGGGCGAGGAGGCCGCGCAGCGCCGGCCCGCTCAGGCGGTCGCCGGGGCGCTCGCCGTGCAGCCGGGAGCGCCACAGCGCCTCGTCGGCGTAGATGTTGCCGACGCCGGAGATCAGCCCCTGGTCGAGCAGGAGGCGCTTGACCGCCGACGTACGGCGCCGGGCGCGGCGCACGAACTCGGCGTCGTCGAACTCGGGGTCGATCGGGTCGCGCGCGATGTGCACGATCTCGGTCGGCAGCTCGGCACCGCCCGTCGAGACGGCGAGCCCGCCGAACATCCGCTGGTCCACGAAGCGCATCTCGAGCGGGTGACCGTCGGGCCGCGCCAGCGTGAAGCGGACCCGCAGGTGCCGCTCGTCGGGCGCGCCGGGCTCGTGCAGGAGCATCTGGCCGCTCATGCCGAGGTGGCCCAGCAGGGCGTCGCCGCGGTCCTGGCCCGGGGCGGGGGCCAGCGCGAGCCAGAAGTACTTGCCCCGACGGCGGACGGCGTCGATGCGCTGGCCGACCAGTGCGGCGACGAAGCCGGTCGAGCCGCGGTGGTCGCGGCGCACCGGCCGGGGGTGGAGCACCTCGACGGCCTCGATCGTGCTGCCCAGGACGTGGCGCTCGAGGCCGGCGCGGACGACCTCGACCTCGGGGAGCTCGGGCACGGGTCAGACGTCGGCGTCGACGGGTGCGGCAGTCTCCGTCGTGTCGACGGCCTCGGCGGGTGTGCCGTGCAAGGCCCGGATCTCACGGTAGGCCGTCTCGGCGGCGCCTTGCTCGGCCTCCTTCTTGGAGCGGCCGGTGCCGTTGCCGAGGACCAGCTCGCCGACGCGGACGCGCGCGACGAAGGTCTTCATGTGGTCGGGGCCGTCGTCCTCGATGAGGTACTCGGGGACGCCGAGACCCTTCTCGGCGGACAGCTCCTGCAGGGAGGTCTTCCAGTCGAGGCCGGCGCCCATGGACGCCGCGGCCTCCATCACCGGGTCGAAGAGGCGATGGATGACCTTGGCGGCCTCGCTCATGCCGCCGCTGAGGTGGATGGCACCGATGACCGCCTCGACGGTGTCGGAGAGGATCGATGCCTTCTCGCGACCGCCGGTGGTCTCCTCGCCGCGACCGAGCATGATGTGCCGGCCGAGGTCGATGGTGCGGGCCACCTCGGCCAGCGCACGCGCGTTGACGACCGCGGCGCGCAGCTTGGCCAGGCGCCCCTCCGAGAAGTCCGGGTGGGCGCGGTAGAGCGTCTCGGTCACCACGACCCCGAGCACCGAGTCGCCGAGGAACTCGAGGCGCTCGTTGGTCGGGATCTGCCCGTTCTCGTAGGCGAACGAGCGGTGGGTCAGCGCACGCTGCAGCAGCTCGGGATCCAGGACCGGATCACCGAGCGCTGCGCGGAGCTCGTCGGTGGTCAGAGGACCTGGCGACGGTCGGCCCGGGCGCCGTACTGGCCGCACTGACCGCACGCACGGTGCGGGAGGTGCTTGGCGCCGCAGGCGGGGTTGGCGCACGTCACGAGGGTCGGCGCGACGGCCTTCCACTGCGAACGGCGGTGGCGCGTGTTGCTGCGCGACATCTTCCGCTTCGGAACAGCCATGGTTGTCTCCTGTTGCTTGCGTCAACCGGGGTGGTCCCGGCGAATCGGTCAGTCCTGGGGGTCCTGCTGGATTTCTGCGAGTCCTGCCCAGCGCGGGTCGATCGGTGCGTCGTGCGCGTGGTCCGGGTCGTCCGCGAGCCGCGCACCACACTCGGTGCACAATCCCGGGCAATCGTCCATGCACAGCGGCTGGAACGGCAGTGCGAGCACCACCGCGTCCCGCAGCAGGGGCTCGAGGTCGAGCAGGTCGTCCTCGAGGCGGCTGGTCTCGTCGTCGAGGTCACGGTCGTCGTGCTCCGTGGCCCTGTCGTGCTGGTCGGGGTAGACGTAGAGCTCCTGCAGCGTCGCGTGGATCTCGTCCTCGATCGGCTCCAGGCACCGTACGCACTCCCCCTCGAGCCCGGCCGTGGCCGTGCCCGTGAGCAGCACGCCCTCCATGACCGCTTCCAGCCGCAGGTCGAGCTCGACCGGCGATCCTTCGGGGACAGTGAGGACTTCGATACCAAGTTCTGCTGGTGCCGGAACTGAGAGCTCGAGCGAACGCTGGGACCCCGGGCGGCGCCCGAGCTCGCGCGTGTCAAGCACGAGCGGCGCCCTCGGGTCCAGGCTGTTCACGACGAGCTCCCACAACTGGACACCAACACAACCTCGGAATCGTATCCGTCGGCTGGGCAGCGGGGCAAAACGAGTGGCGTCCGCAGGGATGGGTGGGTCACGTCCGACGCTCCGCGAGGCGGCGTACGAGCGTCTCCCGGACCGCTTCGGGCACCAGGCCGCGGACGTCGCCACCGAGGCCGGCGACCTCCTTGATGAGGCTGGAGGAGACGAACGCGTTGCCCACCGCACCGGGGAGGAAGACCGTCTCCACGTCGGTGAGGTGGGAGTTCATCTGCGCCATCGGGAGCTCGTACTCGTAGTCGCCCGCACCGCGCAGCCCCTTGACGATCGCGACGGCGTCGATCTCGCGGCAGAAGTCGACGATGAGGCCCTCGAAGCCCGACACGCGCACGTTGGGGATGTCGGCCGTGGCCTCCTCGAGCATCGCGATGCGCTCGTCGGGGGTGAAGAGCCGGTTCTTCGACATGTTGACGCCGATGGCGACCACCACCTCGTCGAAGAGCTTGGCGGCGCGACCAACGATGTCGAGGTGGCCGTTGGTCACCGGGTCGAACGAACCGGGGCAGACAGCGCGACGCACGCGGGTCTCCCTTCGAGGGATGGGCGCCTGGTGGGTCAGGGTGCCGGGGTGGCGTGACCGTACCAAAGGGCGGTCTCGCCGTAGCGCTTCGTGCGCTCCTCCACGATCCCCTCCGGCCAGGTGACCGAGCTGCGCTTGGCGGCGCGCTCCACCACCACGAGGGCGCCCGGGACGAGCCACCCGTGGGCCACGAGGGCGTCCATGTCGCCGGAGACGTCGGCGTCGGACATCGGGTAGGGCGGGTCGGAGAAGACGACGTCGTAGGGGGCCGCGGGCGTCGCCTGGAGGAACGTGGAGACGGGTACGGCGACGACCTTGGCCCGCGCGAACCCCAGGGTCGCTGCGTTGCGGGAGATCAGGGCCGCGGTGCGCCGGTCCTGCTCGACCATCGTGACCACGCCGGCACCGCGCGACCACGCCTCGAGGCCGACCGCGCCGGAGCCGGCGTAGAGGTCCAGGAAGCGCAGCCCGTCGAGGGAACCGGTGCGGGACTCGACGGCGGAGAAGAGCGCCTCGCGCACCCGGTCGCTCGTGGGCCGCGTGGTCTGGCCGCGCGGCGTCTCCAGACGGCGGCCTCCCGCCGTTCCCCCGATGATCCGAGTCATGTCGTCGCGCTCAGCCCTTCTCCATGAATCCCGAGGCCGCGGAACGTTCGACCTCGGCGACCGCCGCGGCGAGGTCGGGCGACTGCGCGAGCCCGGGGTCCTCGGAGAGTAGCGCCTCCGCGGCGTCGCGGGCACGGACGATGGTCTTCTCGTCGCGCAATACCCGAAGTGAGACAAGGCTCGAGCGGAACCCGGACTGGTTGGCGCCCAGGACGTCGCCCTCACGCCGCTGCTCGAGGTCGACGCGGCTGAGCTCGAAGCCGTCGGTCGTGGCTGCGACGGCGTCGAGGCGCTCGCGGGCCGGCGAGCCGGCCTCGGCGTGGGAGACCAGCAGGCACAGGCCCGGCAGCCCGCCGCGACCGACGCGACCGCGCAGCTGGTGGAGCTGCGAGACACCGAACCGGTCGGCGTCGAGGAGGACCATCGTGGTCGCGTTGTGCACGTCGACACCGACCTCGATGACCGTCGTGGACACGAGCACGTCGACGTCACCGGCGGCGAACGCGCGCATCGTGCGGTCCTTCTCGTCCGGCGCGAGCTTGCCGTGCAGGATCGCGGTGCGCAGTCCCGCGAGCGGGCCTGCGGCGAGCTCGGCGTGGACCTCCTCGACGGCTGCCAGCGCCCGCTTCGGTGGGATCTCGGCACCCTCGTCGTCGAGGTCGACCTGGTCGGACTCCCCCTCCTCGCCGGAGTCGCCGGAGATGCGGGGGCACACGACGTAGACCTGGTGACCCTTCTCCACCTCCTCGCGCACGCGTTGCCAGACCCGCTCGATCCAGGCCGGCTGCTCGGCCAGCGGGACGACGTTGGTCTGGATCGGGGCCCGACCGGCGGGGAGCTCGGCGAGCACCGAGGTCTCCAGGTCGCCGAAGACCGTCATCGCGACGGTGCGCGGGATGGGGGTGGCGGTCATGACCAGCACGTGGGGCGGGGCACCGGCCTTGTCGGTGAGCGCGGCGCGCTGCTCGACGCCGAAGCGGTGCTGCTCGTCCACCACGACGAGCCCGAGGTCGGCGAACTCGACCTTGTCCTCCAGGAGGGCGTGGGTGCCGATGACGATGCCGGCCTCGCCGGTCACGATCCGGAGCATGGCCTCCTGGCGGGCCGTCCGGCCCATCGACCCGGTGAGCAGCACCACAGTCGTCGCCTCGGCGGCGCCGCCGAGCATCCCGCCCTGGGCGAGGTCGCCGAGCATCGCGCTGATCGAACGGTGGTGCTGCTGGGCCAGCACCTCGGTGGGGGCCAGCAGCGCCGCCTGTCCCCCGGCGTCGACGACCTGCAGCATCGCCCGCAGCGCGACGAGGGTCTTGCCGGAGCCGACCTCGCCCTGGAGCAGGCGGTTCATCGGGTGGTCGCGACCGAGCTCCTCGGCGACGAGGTCGCCGATGTCGCGCTGGCCCTGGGTGAGCTCGAAGGGAAGACGGGCGTCGAAGGCGGTGAGGAGCCCGTCGGTGCGCGCGGGTCGGGACCTGGCGCCGAGGGCGCGGTGGGCGGCGCGACGGCGGGCCAGCACGAGCTGGAGGACGAGTGCCTCCTCGAACCGGAAGCGCTTCTGCGCGGCGCCGAGCTCGCTCCACTCGTCGGGCGCGTGGATCCAGCGCAGCGCCTGCATGACGCTCAGCACCTCGAAGCGCTCCCGCAGCTCGGGGGTGAACACGTCCGGCACGCCGGTGACGAGGTCGAGCGCGGTGGAGATGACCTTCTGCAGGTCCCACGTGTAGAGCTTGGCGGTGAGCGGGTAGACCGGCATCAGCTTGCTCAGCGTCGCGCCCTCGGGGCCGTCCATCGCGAAGCCGTGGGGCTGGTCGAGCTGCCAGGAGCCGCGGAACTGCTTGGCCTTGCCGGTGAAGACGACCCGGCTGCCCGGCCGGAACTCGGCCTCGTGGCGGTCGGCCTGTCCCTGGTAGGGGCTGAACAGGGTCACGGAGAAGTCGGGGCCGTCGGTGCGCAGCCGGACCGTCGTACGGAACTGGCGGCGGTTGCCGGCGAAGAACGACGCGCTGTCGCAGGACCGGACCTCGCCGACGATCGTCAGCTGCTCGCCGACGACCGGCGTGGCCACCTCGGAGAGCTCGGTGGCGGCGACGTAGCGACGCGGGAAGTGGCGCAGCAGGTCACCGACGGTGGTGAGGCCGAGGCCCTCCTCGGCGAGCTTGCGCTTCTTGTGGTGGTTGCCGAAGACCGCTCCGATCGGGCTGTCCGGCGTGATCGCGACCATGAGGAGATTCCTAGCCGATCCCTGCCGGTCACTCGACGCTGACCAGCAGCGGGTAGCGCGGCTGGCCGCCCTCGTGCACCGCGACGTCGACGGTCGGGTGGCGCTCCTCGATGTGGGCCGCGACCCGGTCGGCCAGCTCGACGCCCCCCTCGCCGGACACGATGGTGACCAGCTCGCCGCCACCGGCGAGCAGGCGCTCGAGGACGTCACGGGCGACCTCCTCGAGGTCGGAGCCCACCACCGCGAAGTCGCCGGCGATGACGCCGAGCGCGTCGCCGGGCTCGCAGGGCCCGGCCATGGTGATGGCCTGGCGCGCGGCGATCGTCACCGCGCCGTGGCGGACGTGGCGGGCGGTCGCGGTCATCTCGCGCACGTCGGCGTCGAAGGTGCGGCCGGGCTCGTGGACGGAGATCGCGGCCAGGCCCTGCACCTGCGCCTGGGTCGGGATCACCTCCACCTTCACATCGAGCTCGGCCTCCGCGGTGCGCGCGGCGATCTCGGCGGCGCGGACGGTGTCGCCGTCGTTGGGCAGCACCACCACCTCCGCGGCGCCGCAGTCCGTGACGGCCTCGAGCAGCTGGCCGGTCGAGGGCCGCTGGCCGGGACCGCCTGCGACGACGACGGCACCGGCAGACTCGAAGAGCTCGGCGAGCCCGGGGCCGGCGGCGACCGCGACCACCCGGCGACCCGTGCGGGTCGAGACCCGGTGCCGGACCGCCGCGACCTGCTCGGCGAAGTGGGTGACCCTGATGCGGTGCGGCCGGCCGGCCGTGATCCCCGCCTCGATCGCGGCCCCGACGTCGTCGACGTGCACGTGGACGTTCCACAGCCCGTCGCCGCCGACGACCACGAGGCTGTCGCCCAGCCCGGCCAGGGACTGCCGGAGGTCGTGGACCGCGGCATCGTCGGCGTCGAGGAGGTACATCACCTCGTAGGCGGGGCCGTCCTCGGTGAGGTCCTGGCCGGGGGCGGCGCTGTGGGTCACCACGGGGATGTGGTGGGTGCCGATGGGAGGGGTCCAGGGCATCGGGCGGCGCCCCGTCGAGGCGGTCTCCACCGCGTCGAGGACCACGCAGAGCCCACGACCGCCCGCATCCACGACGCCGGCCTGCGCCAGCACGGGCAGCTGCTCCGGGGTCTTCGCCAGCGCCGCCCGGGCGGCCGCCGCGGCGGCAGTGAAGACGTCGCGCGTGCGGGCACCGGACTGCTGCGCCGCGACGAGCGCGGCGTCCGACGCGGCCCGCGAGACGGTGAGGATGGTGCCCTCGACGGGCGTGCCGACCGCGGCGTAGCTGGCGTCGGTGGCCTCCGCCATCGCCGCGGCGATCGTCTGCGCCGGGCGGTCCTGCAACGCGGCGCCGGCGAGGTGGCGTACGTAGGCGCGGAACATCTGGCTCAGGATCACCCCGGAGTTGCCGCGCGCCCCCAGCAGCGCCGCCCTGGCCAGGACGGCCATGCCCTCCCCCAGCCCGAGCGCCGGGTCGGCCGCGCGCGCCGCGCGCAGCTCGTCGCGGGCCGCGGAGACGGTGAGGAACATGTTGGTGCCGGTGTCGCCGTCAGGGACCGGGTAGACGTTGAGGGCGTCGATCTCCTCACGCGCCGAGGACAGGGCGTCGGTCGCGATGTCGACGAACCGGGCGACCCCGTCCAGGGTGATGCCGTGGGTGACTGGCTCCATCGAGTCGGTGTGCTCCCGGTAGTTGGCGGTGTGGATCGGGGGGCGATCTGGGGCAGGATGAGGGGTGTCGCGTCCCGCACTGTGGTGCGCGCCACAGGGTAGTGCCCGGATCCGACGCCACTGCGATTTCATCTCGCCGCGGGTCCTCGGCTACTGTTGCCCGGTTGCCTGATGCCGCCCCTGGTGGTGACAGGACCTCGAACATCTATCACCCTCGAACGGATCGGAGTGCACGGTGGCTGCCGTCTGCGACATCTGCGCCAAGAAGCCGGGCTTCGGAAACAACCGTCCCTGGTCGCGCAAGATCACCAAGCGTCGTTTCAACCCCAACATCCAGCGCGTCCGGGCGACCGTCAACGGAACGCCCAAGCGCCTGAACGTCTGCACCGGCTGCCTCAAGGCCGGCAAGGTCTCGCGCTGACCTGACCAGATCTTCACCGAAGCCCCCGTCGCTCTGCGGCGGGGGCTTCGTCGTTCCCACTGCCCCTCCGGGATGCCTCAGAAGTGGGTCCAGCCGGTGGGGCCGTCGTACGCGCCGCCGTCGACGGTGACGCCCTCCCCCTCGCGCACCTCGCCGACCACCTGCCAGCCGGGTGGGACCGAGGCGGTGTCGGGGAAGGTGGCGAGCAGGGCGTGGTCGTCACCGCCGGTGAGGATGAACTGCAGCGGGTCCGCGCCGAGCGCCGCACCGACGGCCTGCAGCGGCTCGGGCACGTCGAAGGCCCCGGTGCGTACGTCGATCGCGACCCCGCTCGCCTCCGCGAGGTGCGCGGTCTCGGCAAGGAGGCCGTCGGAGATGTCGATGAGGGACGTGGCGCCGGCCTCGGCGGCCTCCTTGCCGGCGGCGTACGGCGGCTCGGGGCGACGGTAGGCCTCGACGAGCACCCGCGGCGAGCGGAAGCCCCGGCCGAGGACCGCCAGCCCGCCCGCGGCCCAGCCCTGCCGGCCGGTGAGCGCGAGCACGTCGCCGGGGCGCGCGCCCGAACGCAGCACCGGGGACTGGAAGCACTGGCCGAGCACCGTCACCGCGATCATCACCTCGTCGGCCCGCGTGACGTCGCCGCCGACCACGCTCGCCCCGACGCTCGCGCACTCCTCGGCGAAGCCGCGGGCGAAGTCGAGCGCCCATGCCACCGGCAGGTCCGCAGGAGCGGCCAGACCGATGGTGAGGTGGCGGGCGGTGCCGCCCATCGCGTTGATGTCGGACAGGTTCTGGGCGGCCGCGCGGTGGCCCACGTCGGACGCGCTGGCCCAGTCGCGGCGGAAGTGGCGGCCCTCGACCATGAGGTCGGTGGAGACGACCACGTGGCCGTGCTTGATCCGCAGCACGGCCGCGTCGTCACCCGGCCCGACGAGCACGTGCTCGTCGCCCGCGAGGGTCTCGCCGAACTGCGCGACGAGCTCGGCGATCAGGCCGAACTCGCCGGCCTCACCGAGGGTTGCGTCAGGTGTGAGGGCCATGGGTCCATCCCACCAGACCGACCCGGTGACCACAGTCACCCGGCCCCTGTCGGGTCGCCCGCGTGGCGCGGTAGGTTGGCCCGGTCCGACCCCGCTGAACGAGACCGAGGAGTCCACGATGGTCGTCCAGGCCTACATCCTGATCCAGACCGACGTCGGCAAGGCCGCCGAGGTGGCCAAGGCCATCGCCCAGGTCAGCGGCGTCACGCTCGCCGAGGACGTCACCGGTCCCTACGACGTGATCGTCCGCGCCGAGGCCAAGAACGTCGACGAGCTGGGCAAGCTCGTGGTGTCGAAGGTGCAGAACCTCGACGGCATCACCCGCACGCTGACCTGCCCGGTCGTCCACATCTGACAGTGCACCTGCGACGACGCCTCGGCCTCCAACGGGGCCGGGGCGTCGTCGTGCCTGCGACCCTGGCCGCGAGCGTCGCGCTCGCCGGCCTGCTCGCGGGGTGCGCGCCCGGCCGCATCTCGATCGAGGACCACGACCTCTCGAGCGCCGACCGAGCGACCTGCGAGGCCCTGGTCGACGACCTGCCCGACACCCTGGCCGGCGAGCCGCGTCGCTCGGTCGATCCGGACGACGCCCTCGGCGCGGCCTGGGGCGATCCGGCGTACGTCCTCACGTGCGGGGTCCCCGCTCCTTCCGACTACGAGCCGACCGCCGAGTGCAGCGTCGTGAAGCGCGTCGGCTGGTACGTCTCCAACGACCAGCTCTCGGACCCGTCCGAGGACGCGAGGGCGATCGCCCTCAGCCGCACGCCGTACGTCGAGGTGCTGGTGCCGGAAGAGCACCGCACCGAGGGCATCGACCGTGCGCTCGCCGAGCTGGCCCCGGTGCTCGAGGAGCACCTCGCGGAGGGCCTCTCCTGCCTCTGACCGATCAGCGCAGGCCGGTCTCGCGCCGCAGGGCGAGCTGCACGAGCCGGTCGACCAGCTCGGCGTAGGCCATGCCGGTGGCGGCCCAGAGCTGGGGGTACATCGAGGTGGGTGTGAAGCCGGGCATCGTGTTGAGCTCGTTGATCACCAGCGATCCGTCGGGCAGCACGAAGAAGTCGACGCGGGCCAGGCCCTCGCACGACAACGCCTCGAACGCGCGGACCGCCATCGCCCGCAGCTGCTGCTCGGTCTCGGCCGGGAGGTCGGCCGGGATGTCGATCTCGGTGTGCTGGTCGGCGAGGTACTTGGCCTCGAAGTCGTAGAACTCGTGGTCGCCGCCCGTGCGGACCTCACCGGGACGGGAGGTCTCGGGTGGGCCCTCGAGGGTGCCGAGCACGCCGCACTCGACCTCGCGTGCGCCCTCCATCGACTGCTCGACGAGGACCTTCGGATCGTGGCGGAAGGCCTCCTCGAGCGCCTCCTCGACCTCCGAGGCGTCGTGGATCTTGCTGATCCCCATGCTCGACCCGGCCCGGGCGGGCTTGGCGAACGACGGGAAGCCGAGCTCCTCGATCCGCGCACGGACGCCGACGGGGTCGTGCTCGAGCTCCGAGCGGGTGACCACGATGCCGGGGGTCACCGGGAGACCGGCCGACTGCAGGACGACCTTCATGTAGGCCTTGTCCATGCCGACGGCCGAGGCCAGCACGCCCGAGCCGACGTAGCGGACGCCCGCCATCTCGAGCATCCCCTGGAGGGTGCCGTCCTCGCCCCACGGGCCGTGCAGCAGCGGGAAGACGACGTCGACCTCGCCGATGACCGAGGGCACGCTCGCCGGCTCGGTGACCACGAGGTCGGTCCCGGTCGTCGCGCCCATGAGGGCGACCGGCGACCGGTCGGCGTCGACGGCGGGGAGCTCGCTGCCCCTGATCGCCAGGCGGCCGGGCTCGTCGGCCTCCAGCACCCACCGGCCGTCCGTGGCGATGCCGACCGGCACGACGTCGTACACGTCGCGGTCGATCGCGGCGAGCACGCTGCCCGCGGTGACGCACGAGATGCCGTGCTCGGACGAGCGGCCGCCGAAGACGACGGCGACGCGGGGCTTGCGCGCAGTCGGGCCCGGGGTCTTGTCAGGGGAGGTGTGGTTCATCGCCTCGACCCTATCCACCTACGCTGGCGCGCATGGCTGCAGACTCTCCGCTCAGGCCCGGGACGATCGCCGTCACGGCCGGCCGACCCGACAAGACGCCCGACGCCCCGCTCAACGAGCCGATCACGATGGCGGCGACCTACATCGCGGGCGGGGACGTGGAGTACGGCCGCTACGGCAACCCGACGTGGACCGCGCTCGAGGACGCGCTCGGCGCGCTGGAGGGCGGCCGCTGCCTGACGTTCGCCTCGGGCCTGGCGGCCGCTGCGACGGTCCTCGACCTCGTCGGCGCCGACGGCACGGTCGTGGTGCCCCGGCACGCCTACACCGGCACGATCATGCAGCTCGCGGACCTGGAGGCACGCGGGCGGCTGCGGGCCGAGCTGGTCGACATCACCGACACCGCCGCCGTGGTCGCTGCGTGCGCCGATGCTGCGCTGGTCTGGATCGAGTCGCCGACCAACCCGGCCCTGGAGGTCGCCGACATCCCGGCGATCACGGCCGCGGCGCACGAGGCCGGCGCCTACGTCGTCGTCGACAACACCTTCGCCACTCCCCTGCTGCAACGCCCACTGGAGGACGGCGTCGACCTCGTCGTGCACTCCGCGACGAAGTACCTCGCCGGCCACTCCGACGTACAGATGGGGGCGATCGTCACCCGCGACGACGAGCTGTACGGCGTGCTCAAGGGCCGCCGTGACCTCGTCGGCGCGATCCCCGGCCCGTTCGAGGCATGGCTGACGCTGCGCGGCCTGCGCACCCTCCACCTCCGCGTCGAGCGCGCCCAGGCCAACGCCCAGGAGCTCGTGCGCCGCCTCGCCGAGCACCCCGCGCTGTCGGAGGTCCGCTACCCGGGCTTCGGGGGCATCGTCAGCATCGTGCTCTCCCAGGGCGAGATGGCCGCCGACCTCCTCAGCCGCAAGACCCGGCTCTGGGTGCACGCCACCTCGCTCGGCGGCGTGGAGTCCACCCTCGAGCGGCGACGCCGCTGGAAGGCCGAGGCCGCGACGATCCCCGACGGCCTGGTCCGCCTCTCCGTCGGCGTCGAGGACGTGGAAGACCTCTGGGACGACCTCCGCACCGCCCTCGACGGCTGCGTGTGAGACGCCCAGCCTCGACCGAGGAACGAGGTCGGGGCGTGGGGGCGGCCAGATTGAGCAAGCGACGCGACTGAGGAACGAAGTCGCACGAGCGCGTCGAAATCCGGTCAGCCGGCCAGCAGCCTCCGGGTTCGTGACGGTCGCTGTGACCTCCTCAACCAGCGGCTGCCCTAGTCCGTTTCTGCCTTGGTGTCGCGGGCGATGAAGGAGTTCATCATGTCCTGGGCGGTCATCCGCCCGTCGACGACGGCGTCGACGGCCTCGGCGATGGGGGCGTCGACGCCGGTCTGCTGCGCGAGGGCGAGGAGGGACTTGCAGGACTTGGCGCCCTCGGCGACCTGGCGGGTCGAGGCGTAGATCTCCTCGGTGGTCATGCCCTGCCCGAGTCGCTCGCCGAAGGTGCGGTTCCGCGAGAGCGGTGAGGAGCAGGTCGCGACGAGGTCGCCGAGCCCGGCGAGACCCATCAGGGTCAGCGGGTTCGCACCCTTCGCCGTGGCGAGGCGGGCGGTCTCGGCAAGGCCGCGGGTGATCACCGAGGCGGTGGTGTTGTCGCCGAAACCGAGGCCGACGGCCATGCCGACGGCGAGGCCGACGACGTTCTTGTAGGCGCCACCGATCTCGCAGCCGAGGACGTCGCGGGAGGTGTAGGGCCGCCACGACGGACCGTGGGTGATCGCCTGGATCTGCTTGGCGCGCTCCTCGTCGGTGCACGCGACGACCGAGGCGGCCGGCTCGCGCCGGGCGATCTCGCGCGCCAGGTTGGGCCCGCTGACGACGGCGATGCGGTCGGGCGAGGCGTCGGTGACCTCGTGGATGACCTCGCTCATCCGCATCAGGGTGCCGAGCTCGACGCCCTTCATCAGCGACACGAGGGTCGCCTTCTCCGGCAGGATCGGCGCCCACTCGTTGAGGTTCTCGCGCAGGCTCTGCGACGGGACGGTCAGCACGACGACGTCGGCGTCGTGGGCGACCTGCTCGGGGTCGGTGGACGCGCTGATGGACGGCGGCAGCTCGATGCCGGGCAGGTAGTCGGTGTTCTCGTGGCGGTCGTTGATCGCGTCGACCACCTCGTTGCGGCGCCCCCAGAGCGCGACGTCGTTGCCGGCGTCGGCCAGGACCATCGAGAAGGCGGTGCCCCACGAGCCCGCACTGAACACTGCGATCTTCGTCATCGGCTGCGCTTCCTCCTGCTTCGGTGACCCGCCCGCTGCGCGTCGTCGTTGGGGTTCCCGATCTCTCGTACGCCGCGCTGGCGCGGGTCGAAGCGCTCGGTCGGCGCCGTGCCACCGCGCAGGTCCTCGACGAGCTCGGTGATGGCCGCCATGATCCGCTCGGTCGCCCGGGCGGTGGCCTCCGGGGTGTGCGGCCCCGCGACGAGGTCGTCGAGCCGGACCGGGTCGCCGGCCTTCATCACGATGTTCTTGCGGGGTAGGAGGTGCGGCTTCGTGGTGTAGGGCGGCAGCACCTCGTGGGCGCCCCACTGTCCGACCGGGATGACCGGGCAGCCAGTGGCCAGGGCGATCCGCGCGGCGCCGGTCTTGCCCTTCATGGGCCAAAGGTCGGGGTCACGGGTGAGCGTGCCCTCGGGGTAGACGATGATGCACTCGCCGTCGCCGATCGCCTTCACCGCGGCGTCGTAGGCACCGATCGCGTTGCGGCTGAGCCGCTCGACGGGGATCTGCCCTGCGGACGTGAGGAAGCCGCCGAGGTACTTGTTGGAGAACAGGCTCGACTTCGCGAGGTAGCGCGGCAGCCGGCCGTGGTCGTAGACGAAGTGCGCGGACAGCAACGGGTCGACGTGCGAGATGTGGTTGATCACGACGATGCACCCGCCCGTGGCAGGGATCTTCTCGCCGTCGATCCAGGTGCGTGAGGTGGCGGTGAGCAGCGTCGGCTTGAGGATCGAGGCTGCGACCGTCATGGCCCAGCCGCGTCTCCGCTCGAGCTTCCTGACGCGCACCCGTCACCCCTCCCCGTGCTCGTGTCGGGTCGGTCGATCCGGTCCCGGACGCTCCCTGCGTCGCGAGCAGGCTACTCGGTCGGGCAGGCCCGGGGACCTCAGCGGCGCGCTGGTCTCGGATGGGAGGATCGTGGCGATGTCCAGCCCCCTCACCTCCGCTGCCAGCCGTCCGCCCTGCGTGGTCGTCGTACCCGTCAAGCCGCCGGCGTTCGGCAAGTCCCGGCTCGGCGGCACCGACCGGGGACTGCCCGACGACCAGCGGCGCGAGCTGGCTGAGGCCTTCGCGCTCGACACGGTCGAGGCCGCGCTCGCGACACCGGGCGTCGAGACCGTCCTCGTCGTGACTGACGACTTCCGGCTGGCCGCCACCCTGCGCGTGCTGGGCTGCGAGGTGATGCCCGACGGTGCCAGCGACGACCTCAACGCCACGTTGGTGCAGGGAGCCGCAGAGGTCGCGCGCCGCTGGCCGTACGCCGTCCCGGTGGCGCTGTGTGCCGACCTGCCGGCCCTGCGCCCCGACGAGCTGGCCGACGTCCTGGTCGCGGCCGTCGACCTGGTGACGGCCGGCGGGTCGGCGTTCGTGCGGGACCGGGCCGGGATCGGGACGACGCTCTACGCGGCTCCTGCCGACAGCTTCCAGCCCGGCTTCGGCGTCGGCTCCGCCGCTCGGCACGTCGGTGCCGGGGCCGTCGAGGTCGGCGAGCGCGCACTGAGCGTGCGCACCGACGTCGACGACTTCGCCGACCTGGGTGCGGCACTGGTGGCGGGCGTGGGCCCGCACACGGCCCGGGCAAGCGGAAGGCGGGCCACCCCTCAGGGGTGACCCGCCCTCGACCGCGCGTGTGCGGCGGTTCAGGACTTCTTCGCGGTCTTCTTCGCCGTCGTCTTCTTGGCCGTGCTCGACGAGCTGGCCTTCTTGGCAGTGCTGGACGAGCTGGCCTTCTTGGCCGGCGACGTCTTCTTGGCAGCAGTGGTCTTCTTCGCCGTCGAGGTCGACGCCGTCGTCTTCTTGGCCGGCGCCTTCTTCGCGGTGCTGGTCGAGCTGGCCTTCTTCGCCGGAGGCTTCTTCGCCGTCGTCTTCTTGGCCGTGCTCGACGAGCTCGCCTTCTTGGCAGTCGAGGTGGACGACGACTTCTTGGCCGTCGTCTTCTTCGCCGCGGTGCCGGAGGAGGTGGACTTCGACGCGGTCGTCCTGGCCGGCGCGGCCTTCTTCGCCGTTGCCGTGGCGCCGGCGACGACACCGGCGACGGCGCGTACGGTCGGCGGCTTCGGCATGGTGGCCGCGGTCAGCTTCGGCAGCTTCTTGGCACCGGAGACGACGTCCTTGAGCTCCTTGCCGGCGGAGAACTTCGGCACGGACTTCTTCTTGGACTTGATCCGGTCGCCCGTCTGCGGGTTGCGGACCCAGCGCGCGTTGCGTACGGCCTTCTCGAAGGAGCCGAAGCCGGTGATCGCCACCTTCTCACCCTTGGCGACCTCGCGCGTGATGGTGTCGAGGACCGACTCCAGTGCGTGGGCCGCCTGCTTGCGGTTCCCCTCGTAACGCGCCGCGAGCGCGTCGATGAGCTCTGACTTGTTCACTAGCTTCCCTTCCAATGAACCACGGATGCCGAGCTCGTGCTCGGCCCTCTGCTGGGCACGCTAGGCACATGGAAGGGTGAGGACAATCACCATCGCCCTTATTTTCTGGGGTTTTTTCAGAGGGTGACGGGCTTCCAGCTCGGTCGGGCAGCCTCGAACGCGGCGATGTCGTCGTCGTGACCGAGGGTGATGCCGATGTCGTCGAGGCCCTCGAGCAGCCGCCACCGGGTGTAGTCGTCGATGTCGAAGGAGTCCTCGATCGCGTCCTCGCCGGCACCCGCGCGCACCGTCCGGCTCTCGAGGTCGACGGTGATCTCACCGCCCGGGTGGTCGTCGAGCCAGTCCCACAGGCGCTGCACGACCTTCTCGTCGACCTGGGCCGCGACGAGCCCGGCCTTGCCCGAGTTGCCGCGGAAGATGTCGGCGAAGCGCGAGGAGATGACGACCTTGAAGCCGTAGTTCTGCAGTGCCCACACCGCGTGCTCGCGCGAGCTGCCGGTGCCGAAGTCGGGACCCGCGACCAGCACGGAGCCGCTGGCGTACGTCGGGTGGTTGAGCACGAAGTCCGGGTCGTTTCGCCAGGCCGCGAAGAGGCCGTCCTCGAAGCCGGTGCGGGTGACCCGCTTGAGGTAGACCGCGGGGATGATCTGGTCGGTGTCGACGTTGCTGCGGCGCAGCGGGACGCCGACGCCGGTGTGGGTCGTGAACTTGTACATGGGTCAGACCTCCTGCAGGTCGGCGGGGCTGGAGAGGGTGCCGCGGACCGCGGTGGCTGCGGCGACGGGCACGGACACGAGGTGCGTACGTCCGCCCTTGCCCTGCCGGCCCTCGAAGTTGCGGTTGGACGTGGAGGCACTGCGCTCCCCCGGCGCGAGCTGGTCGGGGTTCATGCCGAGGCACATCGAGCACCCCGCGCCGCGCCACTCGGCGCCGGCGGCGATGAACACCTGGTCGAGGCCCTCGGCCTCGGCCTGGAGTCGTACGCGCACGGACCCCGGGACGACGAGCAGCCGCGTGTCGGCGGCGACGTGGCGCCCCTCGAGGATCGACGCCGCGAGGCGCAGGTCCTCGATGCGACCGTTGGTGCACGAGCCGACGAAGACGGTGTCGACCTTGACCTCACGCAGCGGGGTGCCGGCCTCCAGACCCATGTACTGCAGGGCCTTCTCGGTGGCGACCTTGTCGTTGGGCTCGTCGAAGTCGTCCGGGCTGGGGACGCGCGCACCCAGCGGCACGCCCTGGCCCGGGTTGGTGCCCCAGGTGACGAACGGCGTCATGGTGCTCGCGTCGAGCACGATCTCGTCGTCGAAGACCGCGTCGTCGTCGGTGCGCAGCGTCTTCCAGTGCGCGACGGCGGCGTCCCAGTCGGCGCCCTTCGGCGCCTCCGGCTTGCCCTCGATGTAGTCGAAGGTCGTCTGGTCCGGCGCGATCAGGCCGGCCTTGGCGCCCCACTCGATCGACATGTTGCAGACCGTCATCCGGCCCTCCATCGAGAGCTCCTCGATGGCCTGGCCGCGGTACTCGACGATGTAGCCCTGGCCGCCTCCGGTGCCGGTGTGCGCGATCAGCGTCAGCACGAGGTCCTTGGCAGTGACCCCCTCGGGCAGGCTGCCGTTGACGGTGACGGCCATCGTCTTCGGCCGGGCCTGGGTCAGCGTCTGGGTGGCCAGCACGTGCTCGACCTCGGAGGTGCCGATGCCGAAGGCGATGGCACCGAACGCACCGTGGGTGGAGGTGTGGGAGTCGCCGCAGACGATGGTCATGCCGGGCTGCGTGAGCCCGAGCTGCGGTCCGACGACGTGGACGATGCCCTGCTCGATGTCGCCCAGCGGGTGCAGGCGCACACCGAAGTCGGCGGCGTTCTTGCGCAGCGTCTCCACCTGGGTGCGGCTCACCGGATCAGCGATCGGCTTGTCCCAGTCGACGGTCGGGACGTTGTGGTCCTCGGTCGCGAGGGTCAGGTCGGGCCGGCGGACGGTACGGCCGGCGAGGCGCAGGCCGTCGAAGGCCTGCGGCGAGGTCACCTCGTGGAGGAGGTGGAGGTCGATGAAGAGGAGGTCGGGCTCTCCGGGCGCACTGCGGACGACGTGCTCGTCCCACACTTTCTCGGACAGGGTCTTGCCCACGACGAATCTCCTTCTGGTCTGACGGTGCACCGACTCTAGGCTTGCATCCCACTCCCTGAGATGAGAATATCGGCATATGGACAACGGATCTGGTGTCGGCGTGCTCGACAAGGCCGCCCTCGTGCTCGCCGCCCTCGAGGCAGGACCAGCCACGCTCGCCGGTCTCGTGGCCGGCACGGGCCTCGCCCGTCCGACGGCGCACCGGCTGGCCGTCGCCCTCGAGCACCACCGCCTGGTCGCCCGCGACATGCAGGGTCGCTTCGTCCTCGGCCCGCGCCTCGCCGAGCTCTCCGCCGCGGCCGGTGAGGACCGCCTGCTCGCCGCGGCCGGCCCGGTCCTGGCCCGGCTGCGCGACATCACCGGTGAGTCCGCCCAGCTGTGGCGGCGCCAGGGCGAGCACCGCGTGTGCGTCGCGGCGGCCGAGCGCCCGTCCGGTCTGCGCGACACCATCCCGGTCGGCTCGCAGCTCACCATGAACGCCGGCTCCGCCGCGCAGATCCTGCTTGCCTGGGAGGACCCGGAGCGCATGCACCGCGGCCTGCAGAACGCCGCCTTCTCCGCCACCGCACTGTCCGGCATCCGTCGCCGGGGCTGGTCGCAGTCGGTCGGCGAGCGCGAGCAGGGCGTCGCCTCCGTCTCGGCGCCGGTCCGCTCCCCCGGCGGCAAGGTCATCGCCGCCGTGTCGGTCTCCGGCCCGCTGGAGCGACTCTCGCGCCAGCCCGGCCGGATGCACGCCCCCGCGGTGCTCGCCGCCGCCGACCGGCTCTCCGAGTCGCTGCGCCGGGCAGCCGCCGAGTAGCGACCAGGCACTTCGTCCCCGGTCACCGAGGCGCGCGGAGTGGCACACTCGCAGGCATGGCACCTGTCGACCTCCAGGCACCCGGCGACGCGCTGCTCCACCTCGCGGAGAGCATCGCCGACGACCAGCTCTCCGCCCCGACGCCGTGCGAGGGGCGCACCGTCAGCCAGCTGCTCGGGCACCTCACCGGACTGGTCGTCGCGTTCCGCGCGGCGGCCGACAAGGAGCTCGGCCCACTCACCGACACCAACCCTGACTCCTCCGGCTGGCCGGAGGCCGACCCGCGGTGGCGCGAGGAGCTCGCCGAGCGGGTACCCGTCCTGGTGACGGCCTGGCGCCGCCCGGAGGCGTGGGAGGGGATGACCCGGGCGGGCGGCGTGGACCTGCCGGGCGAGGTGTGCGGCCTCGTCGCCCTCGACGAGCTGGTGCTGCACGGCTGGGACCTCGCTCGCGCGACCGGCCAGTCCTACGACGTCGACGAGCCGACGGCGCAGGCAGTCATGCAGTTCGTCGGCGGGTTCGACGAGGGCGGCACGCCGGGCCTCTTCGGCCCCTCCGTGGCGGTGGGGCCGGGCGCGTCGTCGTTCGAGCAGGTGCTGGCCCGCTCCGGCCGCGACCCCCGCTGGTCGGCGTACTAGAACAGGGCGTCCTGCTCCAGCTCGAGGAGCTGCTGCTTGCGGGGCAGGCCGCCGGCGTACCCGGTGAGGGTGCCGTTGGCGCCGATGACCCGGTGGCAGGGCACCACGATCGGGATCGGGTTGCGGCCGTTGGCCAGGCCGACGGCACGCGAGGCGGCGTTGGTCATGCCGAGCCGACCGGCGATCTGTCCGTAGGACGCGGTGTCGCCGTAGCCGATCTTCCCCAGCTGCTCCCACACGCGGCGCTGGAAGTCCGTGCCGACGGGTGCGAGCGGGAGGTCGAAGTCGGTCAGCTCGCGGGCGAAGTACGCCGTCAGCTGGCGCACCGCCTCCACGAGCACCGGCTCGGTGTCGGAGCGGGCGCCGAGCGGGCGGCCGTCGGCGGGCGGCCGGAACGGGGAGAACTCGATCGCCACGATCGAGCCGTCGCGCTCCACGATCCGCAGGTCACCCACGGGCGAGGGCATCACGGTCCACATGTCAGTTCTCCTTGGGTTCCGGCGTGTCGGGCATGAGGGTGTTCCAGAGGTGCATCAGTGCATAGGAGCGCCACGGCCGCCATCGCTCGGAGTCGGCCGAGCCTCCCACGCCGTCGAGCACGCGGCGCACCGCGAGGTCGGTGGGGAGGAAGACGTCGGGGTGCCCCAGCGCGCGCATCGCGACGTAGTCGGCGGTCCACGGCCCGATGCCGGGCAGCGCGAGCAGCGCCTGTCGTACGTCGTCGCGGTCGGGGCCCCGGTCGAGCACGACCGTGCCGTCGGCCAGCGCCGTCGCCAGTCCGACCAGCGCCCGGCCCCGGGCGCGCGGCATCGGCAGCGACTCCGGATCGACGGCAGCGAGGGTCGCGGCGTCCGGGAACAGGTGCGTCAGACCGGGGATCGGCGTGTCCACGCGCCGACCGTGCTCGGCGACGATGCGTCCGCCGACGGTCCGGGCGCCGGTCACGCTGACCTGCTGCCCGATGACCGTGCGGACCGCGGTCTCGTCGCCGTCGACCTGGCCGGGGACGCGCAGGCCGGGCGTCGCCCGCACCAGGTCGCCGAGCACCGGGTCGGCGCCGAGCTGCTCGTCGACGGCGCCGGGGTCGCAGTCGGCGTCGAGGAGGCGGCGGACGCGTTCGCTGGCGGCCGCGGTGTCGCGCAGGTCCTCCAGCCAGAACTCCGCCTCGACGAAGCCGGTGCCACCGTCGGCGGGCAGGTCGAGGAGGTGGAGCCGCACCGTGCCTGCGCCGTGGGGCAGGTCGAGAGTCCGGGCGTACCAGCCGGGACCGGCCGCCTCGACGCCCGGCACCACGTGGAAGGCGAGGAAGTCGAGCAGCCGGCGTCCGGCGAACGGGGTGCGCACGGCCAGGCGCATCGTGACGGCGCCGGCGGAGCGGCCGTGCGCCCGGTTGCCGCTGCGGGTGCGCAGCTCGGTGGGCGAGGCGGCGTAGATCTCGCGCAGCGTGTCGTTGAACTGGCGCACGCTCGCGAACCCGGCGGCGAACGCCACGTCGGTCAGCGGCAGGTCGGTGGTCTCGATCAGCACCCGGGCGCTCTGCGCCCGACGGGCGCGGGCCAGCGCGAGCGGGGCGGCACCGAGCTCCTGGGTGAGGAGCCGGCCGAGGTGGCGCGGCGTGTAGCCGACCCGACGCGCGAGGCCGTCCACGCCCTCGCGGTCGACGAGGCCGTCGGCGATCAGCCGCATCGCCCGGCCGGCGACGTCGGCGGCGACGTCCCACTCCGGGCTCCCCGGGGTCGCGTCGGGCAGGCAGCGCTTGCAGGCGCGGTAGCCGGCGGCGTGCGCGCTGGCCGCGGTCGCGTGGAAGGTGACGTTGGTGGCCGACGGCGTACGGGCGGGGCACGAGGGCCGGCAGTAGATCCCGGTCGTCCGGACCGCGGTGTAGAACACCCCGTCGAAGCGGCGGTCCCGGCTCTGGACCGCGCGGTAGCAGGCCTCGGTGTCGAGGTGTCCGGTCGGCGTCATGGACCAAGTCTCACCCGGGCCGGGTCGTCGTACCAGCGGAAAACGGACACGGCCACCGACGCGCGCTGACCACCCGCCGCGATCACTATTCACCCTGTGTATTCATGGTGTGTATAGTCGCGCCATGTCCGTCGCCCACGCCCTGCTCGGGGTCCTGTCCGAGGGCCCCGCCCACGGCTACGACCTCAAGCGCGTCCACGACGTGCGGTTCCCCGGCGCCAAGCCGCTGGCGTTCGGCCAGGTCTACGCAGCCCTGGCCAGGTTGGAGAAGGACGGACTGGTGGAGGTGGCCGAGACGCTCCGGGACGGGGGTCCAGAGCGCACGACCTACGCCATCACCCCGCTCGGCCGTGAGGAGCTGGACACCTGGCTCGCCACGGCCGAGCGGGCCGGGCCCTATCCGGCCGACGACCTGGTGCGCAAGACGGTGACCGCGTTGCGGCTCGGCGCCGACGCGGCCGGCTTCCTGGGCCGCCAGCGGGCGGTCCACCTCGCCGCGATGAAGGACCAGCTCCAGCTGCAGGACTCCACCACCGACACGGCCGCGCGGATCGTCATCGATCACACGGTCTCCCACCTCGACGCGGAGCTGCGGTGGCTGGAGTCCGCCGCCGCCCGTGTCGCCGAAGCCGGAAGGGCACCCGCATGAACCACCTGCTCGAGCTGCGCGGCCTGCACAAGTCGTTCGCTCGCACCGAGGCACTCCGGGGCGTCTCCCTCGACGTGCAGCCGGGCGAGGTCGTGGCCGTCACCGGTCCTTCGGGCAGCGGGAAGTCGACCCTGCTCCACTGCGCCGCCGGCGTCCTGGTGCCGGAGGCGGGGTCCGTGACCTTCGCCGGGCAGCGGCTCCACGAGCTCGACGAGTCCGCCCGCACGCGGCTGCGACGCCGCGAGATCGGGCTGGTGCTCCAGTTCGGACAGCTCGTGCCCGAGCTGACAGCGGTCCAGAACGCCGCACTGCCACTGCTCCTCGACGGCACTGATCGGCGTACGGCGCGGACGGCCGCGCTCGCGTGGCTGGAGCGCCTCGGGGTGGCCGAGGTCGCCGACCAGGTGCCGGCCGAGCTGTCCGGAGGCGAGTCGCAGCGCGTCGCCGTGGCCCGGGCGCTGGTCACGGGCCCGCGCCTCGTGTGCGCCGACGAGCCGACCGGCGCGCTCGACACCGTCGCAGGCGAGCTCGTGCTGACCGAGCTGCTGACTGCGGTCCGCGACGCCCACACCTCGTTGCTCGTGGTGACGCACGACAACCGGGTGGCCGCCCGCGCCGACCGCGAGGTCGTGCTGAGGGACGGCTCCCTCGCGTCCGGGCAGCCGGTGGTCGCGTCGTGACGACCCTCGCGCTGGCGCTCGGCTCCTACCGCAGCGGCGGCCGGGCTCGGGCCCTCGCCATCGCTGCGTGCACCGCCGTCGTGACGGGGCTGCTCCTCGTCGCCGTGTCGGTCGTCGGGTACACCGCCGTCGACGGCGTCGAGCAGACGATGCCCGACGGGAGCACTGTGTTCATCGGCTACGGCGGCGACGTCGCCAACCTGCTCTGGGACCGAGGCGTGCGCCCGGGCTACTTCTTCGCCCTGCTCCTGATCTGCCTGGTGCCACTGACGTTGCTCCAGCAGGTCGTGCGACTCGGCACCGCGGCGCGCGAGCGCCGACTCGCGGCCCTGCGGGTCGCCGGAGCCACGCCCCGACAGGTGCGCGCGATCGGCGCGTGGGAGGTCGGCATCCCGGCGCTGGCCGGTGGCGTCCTCGGCCTGCCGGTCCACCTCGTCCTGCGCACGCTCTTCGGCGCCGACGCCACGCTGTCGTGGGTCGGTGACCGGGACGTGGCGCGGGAGCTCCGCATGGTCCCGGACTCATCCCCCGCGTGGTGGCAGGTGCTGCTCGTCGTCCTCGCGGTCGGGCTGCTCGGCGTCCTGGCCGGCGCCCTGGCCTCACGCAAGGTGGTCGTCTCGCCGCTCGGGGTCTCGCGCGGGGCACGACGTACGCCGCCGCGCGGATGGCTGCCCGGCCTGCTCCTGGCGGCGGGGATCGTCCTGGCCGGTCCGGTCTACCTGCCGTTCCTCGAGATGCGGTGGGCCCAGCTGGGGCTGATGGTCGGCATCACCCTGCTGGTGCTGGGCGTGCTGACGTCAGGGCCGTGGGTCGCCTACCGGTCCGGTCGCGCGCTCGCCGGACGGACGTCCTCGCCCGCGTTGCTGCTGGCGTCACGTTGGCTGGTGATGGACGCCCGTGCCGCCGGTCGTGCCGCTGCGGCAATCGGCGTGATCGCCCTTGTCTCGGGCGGCGCCGCCAGCCTGATGGCCGACCTGCTGAGGCAGTCGCGCACCAACGGGTACGGCGTCGAGGCGATGTACTCCGTGCCGATGGCACTCGTCTACGCCGTCCTGCTCGTGGCCCTCGTGGTGGCGACGTTCGCCCTCGTCGTCCACGGCGTCGAGTCCCTGACCGACCGGCGTCGGTCGCTCGCCTCGCTGGCGGCCGAGGGGGTACCCCTGGAGGTCCTGGAGCGCGCCGTGCGGTGGGAGGTCGCGCTGGCCGCAGTGCCGACCTCCGTGCTCGCCCTGGTCGGCGCAGGGGCCGTCGGAGCGGTGACGTCGTTCGGCGACCCCGTGGTCCTCCTCGTGGACCTCGCCCTGCGAGCCGCCACGCTGGGCCTGATCTGGCTCGCCCTCCTCGCCTCGGCCAGGCTCGTGCGCCCCTGGCTCCGGCGCGCCGTGGACCCGACGAACCTGCGGACGACCTGACCCGCCGTCAGGGTCAGGTCGACCGGTAGCGCCGCTCCGGGCGGCCGCCCCCGCCGTACTGCAGACGTACGACGACGCTGCCGCGGGCCACGAAGTGCTCGAGGTAGCGCCGGGCCGAGACCCGGGAGATCCCCACGGCGTCGGCGCACTCCGCGGCGGACAGCTCGCCCGCCTCGCGGAGCGCGGACTGCACGAGGTCGGCGGTCTGCGGGCTCAGCCCCTTGGGGAGGGTCACCGCGGCCACCGGGGCGGCGCCGAAGACCGCGTCGATGTCCTGCTGCCCGGGTGCCCCTGAACCGGACAGTGCCAGATGAGCGGCACGGAAGGACTCCAGCCGCACGCGGAGGTCGTCGTAGTCGAAGGGCTTGACGAGGTAGTGGGCCGCTCCCCCGGCGGCGGCGGCGCGCACCGTGTCGGCCTCGCGCGCGGCGGTCACCACCAGGACGCCGACGTCGTCGCCACCCGCGCGCAGCCGGCGCAGCACCTCGATCCCCGTCATGTCGGGCAGGTGCACGTCGAGCAGGACCAGGTCGGGGTGCAGCCGGTCGATGTCGTCGAGCGCCGCCTGGCCGGTGCTCGCCACGCCGACCACGCGGAAGCCCGGCGTTCGCTCGACGAACTGGGTGTGGATGCGCGCGACCATGAAGTCGTCGTCGACGACCAGGACCCGTACGTCGTCGCTCATCCGGCCTCCACTCCGACCTCGACCCGGGGCAGCTCCGCCTCGAACACCGCGCCCGTCCCGTCGGCCCCGGCGCGGACCGTGACGGCGCCACCCCGACGCTCGCAGACGACCTGCACGAGCGCCAGCCCGACACCCCGTCCGCCGACGGTCGGTGCCTTGGTGCTCCAGCCACGGCGGAAGATCTCCGCAGCCAGGTCCGCCGGGACACCCGGTCCGGTGTCAGCCACCGACAGGCTCACCGTGCCGTCGTCGTGGCGCAGCGCGACCTCGACCGACCGGCCGCCGACGCCGACCGTGGCGTCGACCGCGTTGTCCACCAGGTTGCCCAGCACCGTGCCGACGTCGGTCGAGGACTCCGGGTCCAGTCGCGGCAGGTCGCTGTCGGGCGTGACCACGAGGTCGACACCGCGCTCCGCGGCGAGGCTGGTCTTGGCGATGAGCAGGGCCGCGACGGCGGGGTCCTCGACCCGGGCGGTGACGGCGTCGGAGATCTCCGCGCGGCGCCGGCTCAGGGTGCCGACGAGCCGGGACACCTCGTCGTACTCCCCCAGCTGCACGAGGCCGGAGATGGTGTGCAGCTGGTTGTGGAACTCGTGCGTCTGGGCCCGCAGCGTGTTGGTGATCGACTCGCGTGCGCTGAGCTCGCTCTGCAGGGCCAGCAGCTCCGTCCGGTCACGCAGCGTGGTGACCGACGCGACGCGACGCCCGCCCTCGTGCACGGCGTTGCGGTTGACGACCAGCACCCGGTCACCGAGCACCACGACGTGGTCGCGGATCTCGGCATCGTCGGTCAGCAGGTCGCGCAGGGCCGGGTCGAGGTCGAGGTCGGCGACGCGACGCCCCTCCACCGGCCCCTCCAGGCCGACCAGCTCGCGTGCGCTGTCGCTGAGCACCGTCACCGTGCCGTCGTCGGCGACGGCCACCACCCCCTCGCGGATCGCGTGCAGCAGCGCCTCGCGCTGGTCGGCCAGTGCCGCGATGGCCGCCGGCTCGAGCCCGCGCGTACGGCGCCGGATCAGGCGCGAGAGCAGGAAGGACCCGGCCACGCCGAGGCCGAGACCGAGCCCGGCGAAGGTCAGGAGGTCGGGCAGCACGCCACGGACCCGTTCGCTCCACGTCGGGTAGGACTGCGCGGCCATCGCGATCCCGACGAGCTCGCCGGAGTCGTCGATGATCGGCACCTGCGCGGCGATGGCGCGCTCACCGAAGTCGTCCACGTCACCGGTCCAGGGGCGCCGCTGCTGGACGGTGCTCGCGCCGAGGTCGATCCGATCGTCGCGGCCGACGAAGTCGCTGCTCACCAGCACCCGGCCCTCCGGGTCGGCGAGGTAGACGCCGCTGGCCTGCAGGTTGTTGCGCACCCGCTGCGTGTACGACGTCAGCGAGACCCGGCTGGTCGCCACCTCGTCCTTGAGGAAGGCCTTGCGGACCACGCGGATGTTGGCCATCGACTCGGCCGCGGCCCGCAACCGCGCGCCGCGGGTCTCACGGAAGTCGGCGTCGCTCTGCTGCACCGAGACGATGCTCGCCACCGCGACGACGGCGAGCAGCACCGTCAGCTGGAGCACCAGGAACTGGCCGGCGAGCGTCGCCGGCCACCAGCGCGAGCGTGACCACAAGTTCCACAACCTCCATTGCTTTCCCAAGCGTGACGGCCGCCACACGAAGTCTCCACCATCAACGGGTCGGTCACCTCCCGGAGGCCGGCCGTGGGACCCGGGTGGGACTCGGGAGACCGGACGAACTGAGAGATCGGAGTGCCCATGGTGCGCCAGAGGACGAGGCGAACCTTCGCCACCGTCGTGGCCCTCGCCAGCGCGCTGGCGCTGGCGACGGGCTGCGGCGTCACGCGCGGCCCGCAGAGCAACAACATGACGATGCTGATCCCCAACAGCCCCGGCGGCGGCTACGACCAGACCGGCCGCGCCGCGGTCGCGGTGATGGAGAACGCCGACATCACCGGCGGCTCGTTCGAGGTGACCAACGTGATCGGCGCCGGCGGCTCCGTCGCCATGACGCGGCTGATGAACGCCGAGGGCGACGAGCGCATGATGATGACCGCCGGCCTCGGCGTGGTCGGGTCGCTGTACTCCTTCGCGGCCCCCTACAAGCTGGACGACGCGACGCCGATCGCGCAGCTGATCGAGGACCAGGAGGGCGTGCTCGTCCCCGCGGACTCGCCGTTCAAGACCATCGACGACCTGGTGAAGGCGTGGCAGGACGACCCCGGCGCGGTCGTCGTCGGCGGGGGCTCGTCCCCCGGCGGCCCCGACCACCTGTTCCCGATGCAGCTCGCGACGGCGGTCGACGTCGACCCCCGCGAGCTGACCTACGTGCCGTACGACGGCGGCGGGCCGCTGACCACCGCCCTGCTCGGCAACAAGATCGACGTCGGCTTCTCCGGAGTCGGCGAGTTCGAGGGCCAGCTGTCCTCCGGTGAGCTGCGGCTTCTGGCCGTGTCCGGCGACGAGCGGCTCAAGGGCGAGGGCATCAGCGAGGCGCCGACGCTCACCGAGGCCGGCATCGACCTGGTCTTCACCAACTGGCGCGGCGTCTTCGCGCCGCCCGGCATCAGCGAGGAGCGTCGCGACGAGCTGATCGGGATGGTCGAGGAGATGCACGAGACCCCCGAGTGGCAGCAGGCCCTCGAGGACAACGGATGGATCGACGAGTTCAAGACCGGCGACGAGTTCACGCAGTTCCTGCAGGAGCAGGACGAGCGCGTCGCCACCACCCTCGAGGAGCTGGACCTGCTGTGAGCACACCACTCGACACCCCCGCCCCCGGCACGACCCCTCCTCCGGGGCCGCACCCGGCGGCCACTCCCGACCGGGACCTGGCGCAGCTCGGCCTCGCCGCCCTGCTGGTCGTGGTCGGCGCCTACACCTTCTACGACGCGACGACGCTCCGGGTCGGCTTCGGCGACCCGGTGGGCCCGCGCCTGTTCCCCTACGTCATCGGCGCCGTCACGGTCGCGCTCGGCGTGCTGCTGGTCTTCGCCACGCTGCGCGGCGACGTGCCCGAGGCCGAGGGGGGTGAGGACGTCGACCTGCGGCACCCCGCCGACTGGACCACGGTCCTCAAGCTCGTCGGCGTGCTGCTCTTCACCGTGCTGACGGTGTCGTTCCTGGGTTGGGCGGTGAGCGGCGCGCTGCTGTTCGTCGGCGCGGCCTGGTCGCTCGGCAGCCGCACGCTGGTCCGCGATGTGATCGTGGGCTTCGTGCTGTCGGTCGGCAGCTGGTACTTCTTCCACGAGGGCCTGGGCGTGATCCTGCCTGCAGGGATCCTGGACGGGGTGCTCTGATGGACAACCTCGGCCTGCTCATGGACGGCTTCGGTGCCGTCCTCACCCCGGAGAACCTCCTCTACGCCGCCATCGGCGTGCTGCTCGGCACGTTCGTCGGCGTCCTCCCGGGCATCGGTCCGGCCATGGCGGTCGCGCTGCTGCTGCCCGTCACCTACGGCCTCGACCCGATCGCTGCGTTCATCATGTTCGCCGGCATCTACTACGGGGGCATGTACGGCGGCTCCACCACGGCGATCCTGCTCAACACCCCCGGTGAGTCCGCGTCGGTGATGACGGCGCTCGAGGGCAACCTCATGGCACGTGCCGGACGAGCGGCCCAGGCCCTCGCCACCGCGGCCATCGGCTCCTTCATCGCCGGCACGATCGGCACCCTGCTGGTCGTCTTCTTCGCGCCGGCCCTGGCCTCGGTGGCCGTCGACATCGGCGCACCGTCGTACTTCGCCCTGATGGTGCTCGCCATGATCATGGTGACGAGCGTGCTCGGCGGATCAGCGCTGCGGGGCTTCATCGCACTGTTCCTCGGCCTCACGATCGGCCTCGTCGGACTCGACCTCAACACCGGGCAGACCCGGCTGAGCTTCGACCAGCCCCTCCTGGCTGGGCGCATCGACGTGGTCGTCGTGGCCGTGGGCATCTTCGCCCTCGGCGAGGCCCTCTGGGTCGCTGCCCACCTGCGTCGCAGCCCGGCGCACGTGATCCCGGTCGGCCGTCCCTGGATGAGCGGCTCCGACGTCAAGCGGTCGTGGGGTCCGTGGCTGCGCGGGACGGCGTACGGCTTCCCGTTCGGCGCGCTGCCCGCCGGCGGCGCGGAGATCCCGACGTTCCTCTCCTACATCACCGAGAAGCGGATCGCCGCCCGCAAGGGGCACGACGAGTTCGGCCAAGGCGCCATCGAGGGCGTCGCGGGCCCGGAGGCGGCCAACAACGCCTCGGCGGCCGGCACGTTCGTGCCCCTGCTGGCACTCGGCCTGCCCGTGACGGCGACGTCAGCGGTCATGCTCGCCGCGCTGCAGGGATACGGCATCGAGCCCGGGCCGAGCCTGATGACCGACCAGCCCGACCTCGTGTGGGCGCTGCTGGCCAGCCTGCTGATCGGCAACGTGCTGCTCCTGGTGCTCAACCTGCCCCTCGCGCCGCTGTGGGCCAAGCTGCTGCAGATCCCCCGGCCGCAGCTCTACGCAGGCATCCTGTTCTTCGCGGCCCTGGGCTCGTACGCCGCCAACATCCAGGCGTTCGACCTGTTCCTGCTGCTCCTTCTCGGCCTGCTGGGCCTGCTGATGCGGCGCTTCGGGCTGCCGGTGCTCCCGCTCATCCTCGGCGTCATCCTGGGGCCCCTGATGGAGACCAAGCTCCGTGAGGCGATGGCGCTGTCGCGCGGGGAGGTGTCCGCGCTGTGGAGCGAGCCGCTCGCCGTCGTGATCTACGTGATCGTGGCGCTCGTCATCGTCCTGCCGATCGTCTTCCGCGCGGTCCGACCCGCCGCGGTCGTGCCTCCGGTCGACGCATCTGGCAGGGTCGAGGTCGACGAAGCCGACAAGCCGAACGACGAGGAGGCACTGCGATGACGACGATCGTGGTCGGGTGGACCCCCGACGAGTACGGCGAGGCCGCGCTGGCGCGCGCGGTCGAGGAGGCGAAGCTCCGCGAGGGCAGCATCGTGGTGGTCAACGCCACCCGCGGCGACGCCCTCGTCGACGAGCGCTACGCCGACAGTGACCAGCTGGCAAGGCTGTCCCAGGAGCTGGCCGACGCCGGGGTCGCCGTCGACGTACGCCGCTCGATGGGCGCCGACGTCGGCGACCAGGTGCTGGAGGTGGCCGACGAGGTGTCGGCCGACCTCATCGTCATCGGCCTGCGCCGCCGCTCCCCCGTGGGCAAGCTGCTGATGGGCAGCGTCGCGCAGCGGATCCTGCTCGGCGCCGAGTGCGCCGTCACCGCGGTCAAGCCGAAGGCCTGACGTATCGCCTGACCAGCGGCGGCCTGCACCCGCACCGCCGGCCATCGACCTCCGCGCCGTTGCTCACGCGACGGCGCGGAGGTCGTCAGCGCGTGTAGCGCAGGGACCACCAGTGGGCACCGACGTCGACGGGGTGCCATCCGTCCCGCCTCAGCTCGGCGTCGAGCTCGGCGAGGCGCCGGCGGGCGAGGTCGGTCCACTCGTCCTCGGCGGGGTCGTCGAGGTCCTGGAACGGCTCGAGCGCGAAGCGCTGGCTCGTTGCGATGTGCTCGGCGGCGTCGTGACGCATGTCCGGTGCGGCGGCCACGAAGCGGTAGGGCGGCCCCGCCCCGGCGCCGATCACGGCGCTGAGCAGGGCACCCGGCCACGAGGCGCCTCGATCGGGCTCCAGGAAGACCTGGATCGTGTCGACGTGGACGTCGGCGTCCACGGTGTCGTGCTGCGTCATCGCCATCCCCTCCTCGCGTACCCCCACACCCATCGTCGACCGGCGTGCAGGTGGCCACCAGAGGCGTTGGTCCCCACGCACGACGAAGGGCCCGGTCTGGTGACCGGGCCCTTCGGATGCTGTACCCCCGACCGGATTCGAACCGGCGCTACCGCCTTGAGAGGGCGACGTGCTAGGCCGCTACACAACGGGGGCTTGCAGGTGCTGCCCTTGCGGGCAACGGGAAGAGACTCTAGCGGTGCCGGAGATCTCGCTCCAAATCCTCAGCCGGTGGGCTTCGGATCGCTGGGGTACTAGGACTCGAACCTAGAACAACTGAACCAGAATCAGCCGTGTTGCCAATTACACCATACCCCATGGGGGTATCGAGCCAGCCCGAAGGGCTTCCCGACTCCCACCGCGGTCCTGTCCGGAGACCTTCCAGAACCGACCCCGAACGTTACACGCGAGGAGGGGGCGCGACCAATTCGGGGTCGCCGGTGGCCGGCGGCAGGGCTCTCCCGACAGGGGGGCCGGTGTTGACCAGCCCCAGCGACCCGGCCACCCACGACGCGAGGCCGAGGTAGACCAGCGACTGGGTCAACGTGGTGAGGATCATCCACCAGCTGCTGCCGCCGGTGGCGTTGAGCGCAGAGGTCAGGTCGCCGAAGGCGAGCGCGAGCCCGAAGGCCAGGAAGTTGTTGAGGACGTGCATCGCGATGCCGGCCTCGAGGCCCCCCGTGCGGATCACCAGGATGCCGGCGACGACGCCGAAGGCGAACCGGTCGAAGAACACCGGGGCGTCCTGCGAGAGCCCGTGGAACAGCGCGAAGATCAGCGCCGGCCCCAGCACCGCCAGGGCCTGGGAGACCCGACGCGACCACACCAGCGAGCCGAATGCCTGCGTGAGGTAGCCCCGGAAGAGGTACTCCTCCCCCGCCGCCTGGAGCGGCGTCAGCAGCAGGATCACCAGCATGAAGTCGCGCGTGCGGGCGGTGAACTCGTTGACCTCGCCGACCGGCGCCTCGCCGGGCGCCAGCGGGAGCAGCATGCCGACACCGAGCGCGGCGAGCAGCGCCACCACGGAGAGGCCGAGGCAGACGAGGAGGTAGCGCCAGCGGATCCGGGGCGCCACGGACGACACCCAGCGCGGCTTGAGCCGGTGCAGCCACCACGTGATCGCCCAGGTCAGCGGGATGGCGGCGGCGATCACGACGTTGAGCAGGGCCAGGCCGGTGGGCGTGGCCTCGGCCGTCACGTCGAGCGTCGCCGCGGCCTCCGACGTCGTACGCCCTGCGGCCAGCAGCAGCACGAAGGCGACCGTGCCCGCCACGAGCGGGACCAGCGCGAAGACCAGCACCAGGAGCAGGAGCGAGCCGACGAGCGAGCGCCAGATGCCGGGACGCCCGACACGGTGCAGCTCGTGGTACTGCGGCCGGAAGTCAGGGGCGAGCGGGGGCGCCATGGTCGATCGAACCTCAGCCGGCTCAGTCGGCCATCGCGTCGCGCAGGCGCGACAGCGACCGCTCGCGACCCAGCAGCTCCATCGACTCGAAGAGCGGCGGGCTGACCTTCTTGCCACTCACCGCGATGCGGACCGGGCCGAAGGCGACGCGCGGCTTCAGGCCGAGCCCGTCGATCAGTGCGGTGCGCAGCGCCTCGTCGATCGCGGCGGTGCTCCAGGTCTCCAGCCCGGCCAGCGCGTCGTACGCCGCCCTGACGACGTCCTTGGCGGCGTCGTCGAGGGCCTCCTCGCGGACGAAGTCGGCCTCGTCGACGAAGAGGAAGCCGAGCATCGGAGCGGCCTCGGTGAGCTTGTTGATCCGCTCCGCGATCAAGGGCATCGCCAGCTCGAGCATCTGCGCGTCGGCGTCGTTGACCGGGTCGCCGACGACACCGGCCTCCTTGAGGAACGGCAGCACCCGGTGGGTGATGTCGTCGAGCGACAGCAGCCGCAGCTGGGCGGTGTTGATGGCCTCGGCCTTCTTGAGGTCGAAGCGCGCCGGGTTGGGGTTGACGTCCTTGATGTCGAACTTCTCGACCATCTCCTCGAGCGAGAAGACGTCGCGGTCGGCCGCGATGGACCAGCCCAGCAGGGCGAGGTAGTTGAGCAGGCCCTCGGGGAGGAACCCCTGCTCGCGGTAGAGCGCCATGTGGGCCTGCGGGTCGCGCTTCGAGAGCTTCTTGTTGCCCTCACCCATGACGTAGGGCAGGTGTCCGAAGGCAGGCGTGGCCTTCGCGACGCCGAGCTCCTTCAGCGCGTCGAACAGCGCCACCTGGCGCGGGGTGCTGGAGAGCAGGTCCTCGCCGCGCAGCACGTGGGTGATCTCCATCGTCGCGTCGTCGACGGGCGCGGTGAGCGTGTAGAGCGGGTCGCCGTTGGCGCGGCAGAGCGCGAAGTCGGGGACGAACTCGGTCTCGAAGGTGATGTCGCCGCGGACCAGGTCGTCCCAGGTGATGGAGCCGTCGGGCATCCGGAACCGCACGACCGGCGCGCGCCCCTCGGCCTCGAAGGCGGCGCGCTGGTCGTCGCTGAGCTCGCGGCAGAAGCCGTCGTAGCCCATCACCTTGGAGCCGCTGGCCTTGCGACGGGCCTCGACCTCGTCGTTGGTGCAGAAGCAGTCATAGGTGTACGACGACTCGCGCAGGCGGGCGAGCACGTCGGCGTAGATGTCGGTGCGCTCCGACTGGCGGTAGGGGCCGTACGCGCCACCCACCACGACACCCTCGTCCCAGGTCAGGCCGAGCCAGGTCATGAGGTCGATGAGCGAGTCGTAGGACTCCTCGGTGTTGCGCGCCTTGTCGGTGTCCTCGATGCGGAACACGAAGGTGCCGCCGTGGTGGCGCGCGAACGCCCAGTTGTAGAGGGCGGTGCGGGCGAGGCCGACGTGCGGCGAGCCCGTCGGGGACGGGGCCATGCGGACGCGGACGGGGGTGCTCATGTCTTCGGCTTCCTGCTTCTAGTTGCGCTGCGCGACGGGGTTGGTGAGTGCGCCGATGCCGGCGATCGAGATCTCGACCTCGTCACCGACCTGCATCGGGCCGACACCCTCGGGGGTGCCGGTGAGGATGACGTCGCCGGGCAGCAGCGTCATCACGGAGGACACGTGCGCGACGAGCGTCGGCACGTCGAAGATCATGTCGGCGGTCGTGCCGTCCTGGACGAGGTCGCCGTTGAGGTAGGTCTGCACCTGGCGGCCGTCGTTGAACGCCTGCGGGTCGAGGTCGGTCTCGATCCACGGCCCGAGCGGGCAGAAGGAGTCGAAGCCCTTGGCGCGGGTGAACTGGACGTCGGAGCGCTGGAGGTCGCGCGCGGTGACGTCGTTGGCGACGGTGTAGCCGAAGATCACGTCGGTGGCCTGCTCGGCCGGGACGTCGCGGCAGATGCGACCGATCACGACCGCGAGCTCGCCCTCGTAGTGCAGGTTGCTGGTCTGCGGCGGGTAGAAGATCGGGTCGCCCGGACCGACGACCGTCGTGTTGGGCTTGAGGAACATCAGCGGCTCGGCCGGGACCTCGCCGCCCATCTCCGCGGCGTGGGCGGCGTAGTTCTTGCCGATGCCGACCACCTTGCTGCGCGGGATGATCGGCGCCAGCAGTCGTACGTCGCTGAGCTTGTGCTCCTCGTCGAGGAGCTTGATCCCTGCGTAGAGCGGGTCTCCGGCGAGCGCCACCACGACCGAGTCCTCGGCGGGCTGGCCGTAGTCGTCGACCTCGCCCGCGACGACGCCGAAACGCGGCTCCTCACCCGTGCTGAACCTGCAGATGCGCATGTACCGACCCTATCGAGCGGCCGCACGTCCCAGCGCATCGAGACTGGCCGCGACGTCGGCAGCGGTCGTCGACCAGTTGCTGACGCTGACCCGCAGCACCGCCCGGCCGCGCCAGCGCGAGCCGGTCGTCCACGCCGTGCCGTCCGCCAGCATCGCGTCGACGACACCGCGCGTGGTGTCGTCGTCGCCGAAGGACGCGCACACCTGCGTGAAGACCACGTCGTTGAGCACCTCCGCCCCCGGGATCGCGGCGATGCCGTCGGCGAACGCGCGGGCGTGCTCGCAGTAGCCGTCGACCAGCGCGGCGACGCCGTCGCGGCCGAGCGCCCGCAGCACCGCCCACACCGGGAAGGCGCGGCCCCGGCGGCTGATCTCGGGGACCTTGTCCATCGGCTCCCCCGCGGCGTCGAAGATCAGGTAGTCGCCGTGCATGCCCATCGCCGCGCGCAGGGCGGCACGGTCGCGCACGATCGCGAGGCCGCAGTCGTAGGGGACGTTGAGGGTCTTGTGGGCGTCGGTGGCCCAGGAGTCGGCCGCCTCGTACCCCTCGACCAGGTGGCGGCGGGACGGCGAGGCGGCGGCGAAGAGCCCGAAGGCGCCGTCGACGTGCACCCAGGCTCCCGCGTCGTGGGCAGCGGCGATCGTCTCGACGAACGGGTCGAACGCGCCCGAGTGCACGTTGCCGGCCTGGAGGCAGACGATGGTCGGCCGGCCGTCGCCCGCGTCGAGGGCGGCGGTGAGGGCCGCGGCCTCGATGCGTCCCTGGTCGTCGGCCGCGACGGGCTCGGGGGCACCGAGGCCGAGGTAGCGCAGCGCCAGGTCGATGGTGTCGTGCCGCTCGGCGCCGACGAGCACGCGTACGCCCGGCGAGCCCGCGATCCCCTGCGTCGCGACGTCCCAGCCGTGCCGGCGCAGCACCTCGTCGCGTGCCGCGGCCAGGCAGGTGAAGTTGGCCATCGTCCCGCCGGTCACGAAGCCGACCGCGCTGCCACCCGGCAACCCCAGCAGGTCGAGCAGCCAGCGCTCGGTGAGGTCCTCGACCGCCGAGTGGGCCGGCGTGATCACGCGCAGGCCGGCGTTCTGGTCCCACGCACTCACCAGCCAGTCGGCCGCCAGCGCCGCGGGATGCGTGCCGCCGATGACGAAGCCGAAGAAGCGCCCGCCCGGCATCGCGGTGAGACCCGGCTCGCAGGCGGCCGCGAGCTCGTCGACGACCGCGGACGCGTCGGTCGGCCCGTCCGGCAGGACCGGGTCGAGCAGCGCCGCCACCTCGTCGGTCGTGAGCCGAGGCGGCACCGGCCGGTCGCCGAGCGAGTCGAGCCACTCCACGGCGAGGGCGTGGGCCCGATCCAGCGCGGCAGCCCGGCCGAGGCCGGTCGATGTGTCCACTCCCCTGTCAGCTCCCCTGTCCATCCCAGCAGTGTCCGCCCGGGCGTCGGCTCCGACTAGCCTCGGACTGGTGAAGATCCTGACCGCGGCCGAGTGGCGCCCGCTGGCCGACGCCCACGCCGCGCGCGTCGACGCGCTGGTGGCGCCGCACCTCGCGCGCCGCGCAGGTCAGGTCAAGCACCCGGTCCACGACTTCCTCTTCACCTACTACTCCCAGCGCCCGGCGCAGCTGCGCCGCTGGCACCCGGGCTTCGGCGTCGTCCTCGAGGACGCCGACGAGCACGCGGGGCTGAAGGGCTACAGGGAGGTCGAGTGCGCTCCCGGCACCGGTCGCTCCGGGACTGCGCACTCGACACGGGTCACGGAGGCGTACGTCGCCTCGCAGCGGCCGCTGCTCGAGCAGCTGCACGCCCTGCTGTCCGCCACCGCCGACCGGGCGCCCCAGTTCGGGTGCTTCGGCCTGCACGAGTGGGCGATGGTCCACCGGTCCGCCGACTTCGGCACCCGCCACGACTGGCCGCTGCGCCTGGGGCAGGAGGGCACCGACGCCGTCGTGGAGTCGCACAGGATCGGCTGCTCGCACTTCGACGCGTTCCGCTTCTTCACCCCGAGCGCGCGGCCGCTCAACACGTTGCAGCCCGGTCGCGACGACCGGGCGGCCTTCGAGCAGCCCGGCTGCCTCCATGCCGGGATGGACCTCTACAAGCACGCCTTCCGGCTCTCGCCGATGGTCCCCAGCGAGCTGGTGGCCGACTGCTTCGAGCTGGCGCGGGAGATCCGCGTGCTCGACATGCGGGCCGCCCCCTACGACCTCGCCGACCTCGGCTTCGAGCCGGTGCGCATCGAGACGCCGGAGGGCAAGGCGGCCTACGTCGAGGCGCAGAGGTCGTTCGCGGAGCGCGGCGCTCCCCTGCGGGCCCGGCTGGTCGCGGAGTGCGAGCGCCTGCTGGGCGTCGTACGGGTGCCGGCTCAGAACTCGTAGCCGAAGGCCTCGATGGTGTCGGCGAACACCGTGGCGACCCGCTCGCGGGACGCTTCCGTGTAGAGCTCCCGGTAGTGGCCGGCCGGCCGGGCGTTTCCCTTGGCGCGCGGCAGGTCGGGCTCGCCGGGCAGGTCGAGGTGGTCCCAGACCTCCCGCAGCTCGGTGTCGAGGTGCTCGTAGCGCAGGACCCGGTCCAGCGCCATCCGGCCGCGGATCCGGTAGAGCCGCCGGTTGTTGGCCAGCTGCTCGATCCAGATCTCCTGCACGTAGGTCTCGAAGTCGGGCAGCTCGGGCCGGTCCTTGTACTTCCAGAAGTAGAGCGACACGACCGCGTCCCACGGGTTCCGCTCGATCGCGAACGTGTAGTAGTCGTCGAAGACGTCGGCGCCGACCAGGTCGCGGGTGAGCTTGGCGCCCATGTGGTTGTAGGCCTTGCGCGGCAGCGGGGGCGACTCGAAGTTCTGCGGCCCGCGCCCGCCTGCGGCCTGGCGCAGCGCCTCGTCCTCGGGGCTGATCTCGGTGATGATGTCGTCGGGCCCGCACACCTTGGACAACGCGATCTCCACGCTCGTGCCCGCCGTCTTGCGGGTCTTGAGGAAGATGAAGCGGTGTCGGTGGGACGCAATCACGGGCACGACCCTATCGCCGCGACCTCAGCTGCGGTCGTCCTCCGCGAGCAGCTCGTCCTCGACCGTGCCGCCGTAGCCCTCGGCCTCCGGGTCGCCGTGCATGCCGTGGCTCACCGCGTACTCCTCCTCCGGGGAGAGGATCAGGCGGTGCCGGCCGACGGTGCCGAAGATCGCCAGGCCGATGGCGTAGAGCACCGCGATCGCCACGATGGCCGGGCGGAAGTCGGGGTTGAGGAAGACGCCGACGAAGGTGATCGCGGCGATGATGCCGGCCACGACGGCTCCGGCCACGCCGACGGGGCTGACGTAGGGCCGCTTGGCGTTGGGGAACTTCTGGCGGAGCAGGACGTAGGAGACCATCTGGAGGAGGTAGGCCAGCACCGCGCCCCAGACCGCGATGTTGAGCACGATCGCGGTCGCCTGCTCGCCGGCCTCGCCACCCCGGCGGGCCAGGATGTCGACGATCAGCAGCACCACGAAGCCGAAGACCGCGCCGGCCACGAGGGCGACCCAGGGGGTCCTGCGGGCACCGGTGATCGACAGCGACTTGGGGTAGTAGCCGGCCCGGCTCAGGGAGTACATGTTGCGGCCGTAGGCGAACATGATCCCCTGCAGGCTGGCCAGCAGTCCGATGAGCGCGAACAGCGACAGCAGCGCCGCGAGGTCGTCGGAGAGGAACGCGCGGAAGCCGTCGAGCAGCGGCTCGCCGGAGGCACCGAGCGCCGCGGAGCCGGTCACCGCCGGATTGAGCACGAAGACCAGGGCGCCCGTCGCGACGAGGGTGATCAGGCCGACGATGCCGGCGCGTGGGATGTCGGTCGTGGGCGAGTGCGCCTCCTCCGCCGCCAGCGGGAGCTCCTCGATGCCGAGGAAGAACCACATCGCGAACGGGAGGGCGTAGAGCACTCCGCTCCAGCCGAACGGCAGGAACTCGCTGTTACCGGCCTCGGGCTCGATGTCCATCAGCCGACCGAAGTCGACCGCGCCGTTGGCGATGGCGAGCACCGCGAAGAGCACCAGCACCGCGATCGAGACGATCGCGACCACGATGGCGAACTTGAAGGAGATCTCCGCACCTGCCGAGTTGAGGGTGACGAAGACGGCGTAGAGCACGATCCACCAGATCCACTGGTTGTCGCCGACGCTGAGGCCGAAGAGCTCGTCGGTGATCGAGTCGAGGTACTGCGCGGAGAACAGCACGATCACACCGGTGGTGAAGACGTACTCGATGGTCTCGGCGAGGCCGGTGACGAAGCCGCCCCACGGCCCCATCGCCGAGCGGGCGAAGGAGTAGGCGCCGCCGGTGTGCGGCATGGCGGCCGACATCTCGCCGATCGAGAAGAGCATGCCGAAGTACATGACGACGATGACGATGCTGGCGATGAGCAGGCCGCCCCAGCCGGCCTCGCCGATGCCGAAGTTCCAGCCCGAGAAGTCACCCGAGATGACGGCCGCGACGCCGATGCCCCAGAGCCCCCAGAAGCCCGCGGAGCGTTGGAGCTGCCGCTTGTCGAAGTAGCCCTCCTCCGCGTGGTGGTAGCTCACGCCGGAGACCTTGCGGGATTCCTGGTTCATGTCGGACGCTCCTGGGCTGGGCCGTGGGGCTGGGGGCTGGGGTCGCATGATGAGGCTCTGGCCGGACGCTAGACCCGTCAATGGCAGGGCGGCAATACCTTTGGACCGGAGTTTTCGTGGCGGAAACACCGTCCCGTCGCGGGCAATGGTTGACTCACCACGTCAATGAGGCATTACTGGACGCGCACACCGGACACAGGCACCGGCACATCGAGCAGGAGGTCCCATGGCAGAGCGGACGAAGGGGCTCCTCGGCCTCGAGGACCTGGCCCGGCTCGTGGACGCGGGCGAGATCGACACCGTGCTGGTGGGGTTCGCCGACATGCAGGGCCGCCTCGTCGGCAAGCGCGTCTCCTCGCGCCTGTTCATGGAGGAGGTCGCCCCGCACGGCGCCGAGTGCTGCAACTACCTGCTGGCCGTCGACATCGAGATGAACACCGTCGCCGGCTATGCGATGTCCGGCTGGGACCGGGGCTACGGCGACATGGTGATGCGCCCGGACCTCTCCACCCTCCGCCTCGTCCCGTGGCTGGCGGGCACCGCACTCGTGATGGCCGACCTCGAGTGGTTCGACGGCACACCGGTCGAGGCGGCGCCGCGCAGCGTGCTGCGGCGCCAGGTCGACCGGCTCGCCGAGCAGTCCCTCGTGCCCTACGCCGGCACCGAGCTCGAGTTCATGGTCTTCGACGACACGTTCCGCGACGCCTTCGGCAAGCGCTACGCCGGCCTGCGTCCGGGCAGCGACTACAACATCGACTACGCCATGCTCGGCTCCACCCGGATGGAGCCCCTGGTGCGCGACATCCGCCTCGGCATGGAGGGCGCGGGGATGTACTGCGAGGGCTCCAAGGGCGAGTGCAACCTCGGCCAGCAGGAGATCGCCTTCCGCTACGACCACGGCCTGGTCACCTGCGACAACCACACCATCTACAAGAACGGCGCGAAGGAGATCGCCGACGCGCACGGCAAGAGCCTGACGTTCATGGCGAAGTACGACGAGCGCGAGGGCAACAGCTGCCACATCCACCTCTCCGTGCGCGGCACCGACGGCTCCGCGGTGATGGCCGACGAGTCGCGCCGGCACGGCATGTCCGAGCTCTTCGAGCACTGGATCGCCGGCCAGCTCGCGTGCATGCGCGAGCTGACGCTCTTCCTCGCGCCCACCATCAACTCCTACAAGCGCTTCGTCGACGGCAGCTTCGCGCCGACCGCCGTCGCCTGGGGGATGGACAACCGCACGTGCGCGCTCCGGGTGGTCGGCCACGGGCTGGGCATGCGGCTGGAGAACCGCGTGCCCGGCGGGGACGTGAACCCCTACCTCGCCACTGCCGCGATCGTCGCGGCCGGGCTGCACGGCATCGAGCAGCAGCTCCCGCTCGAGGAGGCCTACGCGGGCAACGCCTACACCAGCGACGTGCCGCGGCTGCCGACCACGCTGCGGGAGGCCGCCGAGCTGTTCGAGGGCTCGGCCGTGGCCCGCGCGGCCTTCGGCGACGAGGTCGTGGAGCACTACCTCAACAACGCCCGGGTCGAGCAGCGCGCCTACGACGCCGCGGTCACCGACTGGGAGCGGGTGCGGTGCTTTGAGCGGATGTGACGACCCGACCTCCCGGCGACCGGTCGTCGGCGTCACGACGTACGTCGAGCCGGCGCGGCAGGGCGTGTGGGACGTCCCCGCCGCCTACCTGCAGTACCAGTACGTCGAGCTGGTGACGCGAGCCGGCGGCGTGCCCGTGCTGCTCCCGCCGCCCGGCCCGACGACGGACGACGAGGCTGCCGCCTCGGTCCTCGACCGCGTGGACGCGCTGGTCCTGGCAGGCGGGCGCGACGTCGACGCCCGGCGCTACGACGCCCAGCCGCACGCCACCGCCGACCCGCCGGCCACCGACCGCGACGGCTGGGAGCTGGCCCTGACCCGGCAGGCGCTCGACCGGGGCACCCCGCTCCTGGGCATCTGCCGCGGCGCGCAGGTCCTCACCGTGGCGCTCGGCGGCACGCTGGTCCAGCACGTGCCGGACGTGCCGGGGGCCCGCGACCACAAGCTCGGACCCGGCGAGTTCGCCTCGCACACCGTCCGGACGGTCGCCGGGAGCCGCGTGGCAGGCGCCCTGGGCGCGGACGCCCCCGTGCACTGCTACCACCACCAGGCCGTCGACCGGTTGCCCGAGGGCCTGCGCGCCTCGGCCCACGCCGAGGACGGCGTGGTCGAGGGGGTGGAGCTCGACGGCGACGGGTTCGCCGTCGGCGTGCAGTGGCACCCCGAGCAGAGCCTCGACGACGTCCGTCTGATGGAGTCCCTCGTGGTGGCCGCGCGCGAGCGCCTCGCGGCCCAGGACACGGACAACGACAAGGCGAAGGAGAAGGTGTGACCACCGAGATGTTCGACGTCGTCAACCCGGCCGACGAGTCGGTTGTGACGAGCGTCCCGGAGCTGGAGGCCGGTGACGTCGACGACGCCGTCGACCGGGCCCGCCGGGCCCAGCGGACGTGGGCCGCGCTCGCGCCCGCCGACCGCGCGGCCGCGCTGCGGTCGTTCGCGGCGACCGTCGACGCACACGTCGACGAGCTGGCCGACCTCGAGGTCCGCAACTCCGGTCACCCGATCGGCCAGGCGGAGTGGGAGGCCGGGCACGTCCGCGACGTGCTGACCTACTACTCGGCCGCACCCGAGCGTCTCTTCGGCCGCCAGATCCCCGTGGCCGGCGGACTCGACCTCACCTTCGCCGAGCCGATCGGCGTGATCGGCGTGGTCACGCCGTGGAACTTCCCGATGACCATTGCGTCGTGGGGCTTCGCCCCGGCGCTGGCCGCGGGCAACGCGGTCGTGCTCAAGCCCGCCGAGTGGACGCCCCTGACCTCGCTGCGCCTGGCCGAGCTGGGCGTCGAGGCTGGCCTGCCGGACGGCCTGTTCCAGGTCGTCACCGGCAAGGGCTCCGTGGTCGGCGAGCGGCTCGTCGACCACCCCGACGTCCGCAAGGTCGTCTTCACCGGGTCCACCGAGACCGGCACTCGCGTGATGGCGCGGGCGGCCGCCCAGGTCAAGCAGGTCACGCTCGAGCTCGGCGGCAAGAGCGCCAACATCGTCTTCGCCGACAGCGACCTGGAGCAGGCCGCGGCCACCGCGCCCTACGGCGTCTTCGACAACGCCGGGCAGGACTGCTGCGCCCGGAGCCGGATCCTCGTGCAGCGCAGCGTCCTCGACCGGTTCATGGAGCTGCTCGAGCCGGCGGTCGCCGGCGTGCGGGTCGGCGACCCGCGCGACCGCGACACCGAGATGGGACCGCTGGTCTCCCGCTCGCACTGGGAGAAGGTGGCGTCGTACGTCCCCGACGACGCGCCGGTCGCGTTCCGCGGGCAGGCGCCCGAGGGGCCGGGCTTCTGGTTCCCGCCGACGGTGCTGACCCCGTCGCGCGAGGACCGCACGGCCCGCGAGGAGATCTTCGGGCCGGTGGTCGCCGTGCTGCCCTTCGAGGACGAGGCCGATGCGATCGCGCTGGCCAACGACTCGGCGTACGGCCTGTCGGGGTCGATCTGGACCCGCGACGTGTCGCGCGCGATCCGCGTCAGCCGGGCCGTGGAGGCCGGCAACCTGTCGGTGAACTCGCACTCCTCGGTCCGCTACTCCACACCGTTCGGCGGCTTCAAGCAGTCGGGCGTCGGGCGCGAGCTCGGGCCCGACGCACCGCTGTCCTTCACCGAGACCAAGAACGTCTTCATCGCCGTCGAGCCCGCACCCGCCGAGGAGTCCTCATGACCATCACCCCCGTCGACCTCACCCAGCGGCTGCGCGACCGGGTGGCCGTCGTCACCGGCGGCGCGTCCGGCATCGGCCTCGCCTCCGCCCGCCGCCTCGCCGCCGAGGGCGCACGCGTGGTCGTCGCCGACCTCGACCCGGCCACCGGCCGGGCGGCCGCCGAGGAGGTCGGCGGGACCTTCGTCGCCGTCGACGTCGCCGACCGCGAGCAGGTCGACGCCCTGTTCGACTCGGTCGCGTCCTCACACGGCTCGGTCGACATCGCCTTCAACAACGCCGGCATCTCGCCGCCGGAGGACGACCTGATCGAGTCGACCGACCTCGACGCGTGGGACCGCGTCCAGCTGGTCAACCTCACCTCGGTCTACCTGTGCTGCCGCGCAGCCCTGCGCCACATGGCGCCGCAGCAGCGCGGGTCGATCATCAACACCGCGTCGTTCGTCGCGGTGATGGGGTCGGCGACGTCGCAGATCTCCTACACCGCGTCCAAGGGCGGCGTGCTCGCGATGTCGCGCGAGCTCGGCGTGCAGTACGCCCGGCAGGGGATCCGCGTCAACGCGCTGTGCCCCGGCCCGGTCAACACGCCGCTGCTGCAGGAGCTGTTCGCCAAGGACCCGGAGCGGGCCGCGCGCCGGCTGATCCACGTGCCGGTGGGGCGCTTCGCCGAGCCGGAGGAGCTCGCGGCCGCCGTCGCGTTCCTCGCCAGCGACGACGCGTCGTTCATCACCGCGAGCAGCTTCCTCGTCGACGGCGGCATCCACGCGGCGTACGTCACTCCCCTCTAGGCGGTCGTCGTGACCGAGTCCCGCCTCGCGGAGGAGACGTTCTTCCGGCCCGTCCGGCCGGGGAACGCCTTCGAGGACACCGTGCAGAGGCTGCTGCAGACGATCCGTCTCGGCGTGGTCGCGCCGGGTGAGTCCCTGCCCTCCGAGCGCGAGCTGGCGGTCCGCCTCGGCGTCAGTCGCGACACCGTGCGCGAGGCGCTGCGCTCGCTGGGAGAGGCGGGCTACGTCGTCTCGCGCCGAGGGCGCTACGGCGGCACGTTCGTCGCCGACGAGCTGCCCCACCCGGAGCCGCAGGCCGCACCCGTCCTCGACGCGGCCGACCTCGAGGAGGTGCTCGCGCTGCGCGAGGTGCTCGAGGTCGGCGCCGCGCGGCTGGCCGCCTCTCGGACCCTGCCCGCGCCCGAGCGCGACCTGCTGTGGCGCACGCTGGAGGAGGTGACGGGCGCCGCCCCTGCGGACTACCGACGGCTGGACTCGCGGCTGCACCTCGTCATCGCCGAGATCACCGGGGTGCGCTCGCTGGTCACCCTCGTGGCCGACAGCCGGATGCGCGTGAACCGCCTCCTCGACGAGATCCCGCTGCTCGAGCGCAACATCGCCCACTCCGACGAGCAGCACCGCACCCTCGTGACGGCGATCCTCGCCGGGCAGGCCGACGCCGCGGCGGCGGCGGTCGAGGAGCACCTCGCCGGGTCGGCCGCGCTGCTCCGCGGCTTCCTCGCCTGACTCGTCGTACCGCTCCCCCGGCTGTCGTCCGCGGTCGCTAGCGTGGCCGCCGTGGACGAGCCGATGGACGTGACGGGACAGCACTTCCGCGGCGATGACTGGTACGGCGACGACCTGGGCGCCGCGCGGTTCACCGACTGCACCTTCACCGACGTCGACCTCTCCGAGGCGAGCACGTCGGGAGCGACGTTCGAGTCGTGCACCTTCCACGGCGGCCGGTTCAGCGCCTCGACGCACACCGCGACGGCGTTCGTCGGCTGCGACTTCCGCCGGGTCTCCTTCTTCGACGCGACGCTGGACGGGTGCAAGCTGGTGGGCAGCGTGTTCACCGAGTGCGTGCTGCGACCGCTGACCGTCGTGGGCGGCTCGTGGCTCGGGGTCACCATCCGCGGCACCAACCTGTCGCGCCTCGACCTGGCGGGCGTCGACCTGCGCGAGGCCGACCTGTCGATGTCCGACCTGAGCCTGACGTCGCTGGCCGGGGCCCGGCTCGACCGCGCCCTCCTCCGGGAGACGAACCTCGACCGCACCGACCTCCGCGGCGCGAGCCTCGACGGCGTCGACCTGTCAGCGGCGACGTTGAGGAAGACGCACCTCGACCTCGCCGGCGCGGTGCTCCTCGCCGAGCTCCACGGCGCGGACGTCGACACCTCCGCCTAGCTGCTGGTCCCGGTCCGTCATACGAATCCGACCCGATACGTCCACTTCTGGATGACGGATCGAGCGCCTGCCGAAGCTCCCCGGGCGAGGTATCAGGACAGGCGGGCGCGGAGGCCGTCGATCACCAGGTCGAGGCCGAGGTCGAAGTCGGGCAACGACTCCAGCGGCCGCTCGACCGCGCCGAGGCGGACGGCCTGGCGGGCGGTCTGCTCCTCGAAGGCGTGGCCGAAGACGTAGTGGACGAGGGTCCGGGAGGCGACCGCGACCAGCTCGGGCGGGGCGTCGGCGTCGGTCAGGACCTTCTCCAGCTCCGCCACTGGTGCGGCGGCCCCGAGCCCGAAGGCCCAGACCGTGGCCACCACGTCGGCACCGTCGGTGCACGCGAGCATCGCGTGCCGCAGCTCGGAGCAGACCTCACGGAGCTGGTCGGGCCACTCCGTGGCCGTGCGCGGTCTCGCGCCCCGGGCGAGGATCTCGTCGGCCACGGCAGCGAGCAGCGCCTGCTTGCTGGCGAAGTGGTGGTAGATCGCGCTCGGCTGCACCTCGAGCTCGGAGCCGAGCCGGCGCATCGTCAGCGCCGAGAGACCGTGCGCGTCGAGCAGCGTGACGGCGTGCGTGAGCACGTCGCTGCGGTGGTGGCCCACGCACCCTCCCGGTGGCTGGACAGCATTGACGGCCGGTTCGCCGCCAGCCTAACCTGAACACCGTTCAGGTCAACCCTCAGCGCCGTCGCAAAGGACCCCCGCATGTCTGCCACCACCCAGGCCGAGACCACCCCGACCGCGTCGGGTTCGTCAGGCTCGTCGTCCCCGTCGCGCGACATCGCCCTCATCGCGGCCTTCGCGGCCCTGGTCTCGGCGAGCGCCTACGTCGGCGCGATCCCGGTCGGCAGCGCCGGCGTACCCATCACGCTCCAGACCCTGACGGTGATGCTCGCCGGCTGCATCCTCGGCCCTGTGCGCGGCTTCGCGGCCGTCACCCTCTATCTCGCGCTCGGCGCCGTCGGGCTCCCGGTCTTCGCCGAGCACTCGTCGGGCATCGGCGTCTTCTCCGGCCCGAGCGGCGGCTACCTGATCGCCTTCCCGATCGCCGCCGCCCTCGCGGGCTTCCTGGTGAAGTACGTCGCCCGCGAGCGGCGCACGCGGGCGCTGTGGGTCTTCGCGTGCTCCATCACCGCGAGCGTGCTGGTCATCCACCTGCTCGGCATCGCGGGGATGATGCGGTTCTTCGACGTCTCGTTCCGCGAGGCCGCCACCTATGACATGCCGTTCTGGATCGGCGACCTGGTGAAGACCTCGCTCGTGGCGATGATCGCCGCCGAGGTGCACCGCGCCTTCCCGCAGCTGCTGCAGCGCGACTGACCTTGCCGGAGATCCACTTCGAGGCCGCGTCCGTACGGGTCCCCCTCCCCGGACGCGGCGAGCGCGAGATCCTCGCGCCGACCACGCTGGCGCTGACCGAGGGGCGCATCGGGGTCATCGGCGCCAACGGCTCGGGCAAGTCGACGCTGGCGCGCATGGTCAACGGCCTGGTCGGGGCGTCGTCGGGCCGGGTGAGCGTGGACGGGCTGGACGTCGCGCGCGAGGGCGCCGCCGTACGCCGCCGGGTGGGGTTCTGCTTCACCGACCCGGCAGCACAGCTCGTGATGCCGACCTGCGTGGAGGACATCGAGCTGTCGCTGCGCCGGACCGTCAAGGACGCCGCCGCGCGGCGCGAGCGGGCCCTGGAGGTGCTCGCCGCCAACGGACTGGCCGACCACGCCCACGACTCCGTCCACTCGCTCTCGGGCGGGCAGCGGCAGCTGCTCGCGCTCGCCGGCGTGCTGGCCACCTCGCCGTCGGTCGTCGTCGCCGACGAGCCGACGACGCTGCTCGACCGCGCCAACACCCGGCGCATCGGCGACGTCCTGCTCGGCCTGGAGCAGCAGCTCCTCCTCGTCACCCACGACCTCGACCTGGCCGCACGCTGCGACCGGGTCCTCGTCGTCGACGACGGTCGGGTCGTCGCGGACGGTCGTCCCGACGAGTCGATCGTGCACTACACCGACCTCGTGGACGCCACCCGGTGAGCGACCTGATGGCGGGGCTGCACCAGCCCGGCGACACCGTGCTGCACCGGCTCCCGGTCGGCGCCAAGGTGCTCGGCCTGGCCGTGCTGAGCCTGGCGATCGTCGTGGTGCGCGACGTCCGGAGCGCCCCGCTCTTCCTGCTCGTCACGCTGCTCCTCGCCGCGCTCGCCCGGGTGCCGCTGCGCTCGGTGTGGCGCGCAGCCCGCGGGGTCCTGCTGATCGCGGTGGTGGCCGGCGCCTTCCAGTGGTGGTGGTACGGCGCCGAGAAGGCCGTGGAGACCTTCCTCGACCTGCTCAGCCTCGGCCTCGCGGCGCTGTCGCTGACCGCGACCACCTCGGTCAACGAGATGGTGGACGCCCTCTCCCGCTGGGCCCGGCCGCTGCGCTTCCTGGGCCTCGACCCGGACCGGGTGGCGCTCGCGGTCGCACTGACCATCGGCGCGCTGCCCGGCACGATCGCCATCGCGCGCGAGACCCGTGACGCCGCCCGGGCCCGCGGCCTCGACCGCAACCCCCGGGCGTACCTCTCCCCCTTCGTGATCCGCGTCGTCGCCCGCGCCCACGAGTCCGGGGACGCGCTCCACGCGCGCGGGATCGGGGACGACTGAGGGCGTCCGGTCGATCTGGAGTCCCCGGATATCCGGTGACCGCCCTGCTTCGAGGTGGAGATCCCGGGTACGAAGCACGAAACTCGGGTGCGAAGTCCGTCGTCAGGTCGCCCGCTGGTTGAGGAACCACCGGTGCCCGAAGGGGTCGCGGAAGACCGCCACCCGACCGGCGGGCGGACTGTCCTCGGGGCCGCGGTCGAGGGTCGTCCCGGCGCGGGTCACCCGCGCACACACCGCGTCGACGTCGTCGACCTCGAGGTGCAGCGAGACGGCGGCACCACGCACGGTGTCGGGCGCGGCGACGCCGGCCGAGTCGAACTCGTCCGACATCATCCAGCGCCCACCGCCCACAGCGAGCTCGACGTGGCCGACCCGACCGTCGTCCATCACGATCGGGTCGAGGACCAGCTCGGCGCCGAGGACGTCGACGTACCACTCGATGGCGCGACGCGCGTCGGCGACGCAGATGTACGGCGTGAGCTCACCCATCCCGCCACCTCACCAGCCGGGCGGGCGCCTGTCCACCCACGGAGCGGCGGCCTCGACCTGCGCGGCGAGCGAGAGCAGCAGCTCCTCCTCGGCCGGCCGCGCGGCGAGCATGACGCCGACCGGGAGCCCCTCGTCCGTCCAGTGCAGGGGCAGCGACATGGCCGGCATGCCGGTGACGTTCCAGGCACTCGTCCAGGGCGTGAAGGCCTTCTGGGCGGCGAAGTCGCGCGCCGGGTCGGCGTCGTCGCGCAGGGCGCCGATCTCGACCGGCGGCGTCGCGAGGGTGGGCGTCAGGACGACGTCGTACGACGCCAGCGCGGCGAGGGCAGCAGCCGCGTGCTGGCGGAGGCGGGCGATCGCCAGCCCGAACTCCGGACCGCTGACCGCGCGGCCGCGCTCGGACAGCCAGCGGGTCAGCGGGCGCAGCCGGTCCTCGCGTCCGGGTGGGGCCTCGGAGAGCGCGGTGAGCACCGCCCAGCACGTCTCGAAGTCGCCGACGGCCTCGCGGGGGATCGGGACCGGCACGTCCTCGACGTCGTGGCCGAGCCGCTCGAGGAGCCGGGAGGCGTCCTCCCAGGCGGTCACCGAGGACGGGGCGATGTCGACGTCGGCGATGACGGGGGCGATGAAGCGGGCGACGCGCAGCCGCCCGGGCTCGCGGTCGCACGCGGCCAGGAACGGCGCGGACGGCGGTGGCGCCCAGAACGGGTCGCCGACGCGGCGACCCGCCAGCACGTCGAGGAGGGCCCCGGCGTCGCGGACGCTGCGGGCGAGGGTGCCGGCGGTCGCGAGGCCGACCGGGTCGCCGTACCGGGGCGCGCTGCTGATCCGGCCGCGGGACGGCTTGAGTCCGACGAGCCCGCAGCACGACGCGGGTATCCGGATCGATCCTCCGCCGTCGGAGCCCGGCGCGACCGGGAGCAGCCCGGCGGCGACCGCGGCTGCGGCCCCGCCCGAGGACCCGCCGGCCGTCCGGGTCGGGTCCCACGGTGTGACCGCGGGAGGCGCGACGTCGGGCTCGGTGTAGCAGGGCGAGCCGAACTCCGGCGTGTTCGTCTTGCCCAGGCTCGGCATCCCGGCGGCCTCGACGGTCAGGACGAGGTCGTCGGACTCCTCGGGGACGAAGTCGTCGTAGGCCGCCGAGCCGAACGTGGTGCGGACACCCGCGGTGGGGTGGAGGTCCTTGATGCCGGTCGGGACGCCCCACAACGGACCTGCGTCCGCGGGGCGTCCCGACTCGGTGAGGCGTCGCGCGTGCTCGCGCGCCAGGTCGTGGGTGGTCGTGACGAACGCACCTACGTGATCGGCACGGTCGGCGTAGTGCTCGACCAGCTCGAGCGGCGACACCTCGCCACGGCGTACGGCGTCACCCTGCTCGAGCGCGGTCAGGTCGTGGAGCACACGCCGACCGTACCGACCCAGCCCCCGTAGTCCCACACGTCCTGGGCGGCTGAGGCGTCCAGAACGTGTGGGACCACCCGGGTGTCAGGCCGCGACCTCGACCTCGTGCGCGACGAGCGCGTCGAGGGCCCCGAGGAAGCGCTGCACGGCGGCCTCGTTCTCCAGCGGGTCGCCCTCGACGGCGGACTCGTCGACGACGATGCCGTCCACGACGACCGCACCGGCGATGGTGGCCGAGTGGCGGGCGTGCTCGTGCGACCACTTGCCGCCGTACGGCGTGGGGGTGGCGCCGATGGCCGCGAAGGGCTTGCCCACGATGGCGCCCTGGCCGTAGGGGCGTGACAGCCAGTCGATGGCGTTGTTGAGCACGGCCGGCATGGTGCCGTTGTACTCGGGGGTGACGGCGAGGATGCGGTCGGCGCCGGCGACGGACTCGCGCAGCGCGGTGGCGGCGGCGGGCACGGTCTCGCCGTCGAGCTCCTCGTTGTAGAACGGGACGCTGTCGAGGCCCTCGACGACGTCGACGGTGACACCAGCGGGGGCGTTGTCGCGGAGGTGCTCGGCGATCCGGCGGTTCAGCGAACCGGAGCGGGTGGAGCCGAGGAGGACGGCGACACGGGTCTGCTTGTCAGTGGTCATGGCAGTCAAAACGGACCGTGGTCCGTTTCTATTCCGTGGCTCGCGAACTTTTCTCGCACCTAGGCTGACGGGCGTGACCCACCTGCTGCCGATGGCGGACGACCCCGCCCCCGAGCGGGCCGACGCCGCGCGCAACCGTGAGGCGATCCTCGCAGCGGCACTGCACCTCGTGGAGACCCGGGGTGTGGACGGCGTGACGATGGACACGGTCGCGTCGGAGGCCGGAGTGGGCAAGGGGACCCTCTTCCGCCGCTTCGGGAGCCGCGAGGGGCTGATGGCCGCGGTGCTCAACAGCTCGGAGGGCCAGTGGCAGGCCTCGGTGCTGTCCGGTCCCCCGCCGCTGGGACCCGGTGCGCCGCCGATGGAGCGGCTGCTGGCATTCGGCCACTCGCGCCTGCGGGCCAACCTGACGCACAGCGCGCTGATCGCCGCCGCCGGCCAACCCGGCGCTCGCTCGGCTGCGGCGATGTCCTTCGCCAACATGCACGTGCGCTACCTCCTCGCCGAGCTCCACGTCCGCGGCGACCTGCTGATGCTGGCCACCGCGCTCCTGGCGCCCCTGGAGTTGGTCGTGCTCGACCAGCAGGTCACCCGCGAGCAGCTGCCGATCGAGCGGGTCGAGGCCGGCTGGGACGACCTGGTGCGGCGCGTGGTCGGCGTCTGAAGCTCGGGTGCGAAGGACGCGTCAGCCGACGGCCGAGAAGGTCAGCAGCGCGCCGAGCGCCCACAGACCTGCGCCGACGACGACCGCGACCAGCGGCACCCACCACGTGGACCTGCCGCGCACCCACCGCACGACCACCCACACGAACGCGGCGACGCCGACCACGACCGGCGAGATCGCCGACGTGGCCACGCCGAGCCCCATCAGGGAGTCGTTGCACGACGAGGCGCCGCACCCGTCGGAGGCCATCGCCGTCAGCAGGCCCATGAACCCTGCGATGGGCACGAGGATCGCCAGGCCCACCAGGAGCAGGACGGTGACGACCCGGTCGACGGGCGAGACCGTCGCGCGGCGATCGGCGTACGACGTCGGCTGGCTCACGGCGAGCAACCTAGCGGTGCTGGCGGCGCAACCCGAACGTCAGTCCGTCGACCAGCGCACCCCACGACGCCTCGATCACGTTGGCGCCGACGCCGACGGTGACCCACGAGGACTCGCCGTCGGTGGTCTCGATCAGCACCCGCGTGATGGCGTCGGTGCCGTGGCCCTGGTCGAGGATGCGCACCTTGTAGTCGATCAGCTCGAACTTCGCGACCTCCGGGAAGGCCTGCCCGATCGCCTCGCGCAGTGCCGCGTCGAGCGCGTTGACCGGGCCGTTGCCCTCCCCCGTCACGACGTAGCGCACGCCCTCCGCGCTTGGTTTCGAGACGGGTCGCTCGTCCGCTGGCGCGTCCGAGCCGAGCCCCCTCAACCTCCTCACCTCGTCGGGCGACCTCGCAGGCTCGGCCCCCCGGGTTCGGAGCTTCACCGTGGCCTCGGAGACCGCCTCGCCGTCGGTGCGAGTCTCGGTGATCACGCGCCACGACTCGACGTCGAAGTACGCCGGTCGCGTGCCCTCGACCTCCTCGGCGAGCAGCAGCTCGAAGGAGGCGTCGGCGGCCTCGAAGGTGTAGCCGCGCTGCTCGAGCTCCTTCACGCGGGCGGTGACGCGGGTGACCAGCTCACGGTCGTCGCTCAGGTCGTAGCCGAGCTCGCGGCCCTTGAGCTCGATGGAGGCCCGCCCGGCCATGTCGGAGACGAGCAGACGCATGTCGTTGCCGACCACCAGCGGGTCGAGGTGCTGGTAGAGGTTGGGGTCGACCTTGATGGCGCTGGCGTGCAGCCCGGCCTTGTGCGCGAAGGCCGAGGTGCCGACGTAGGGCTGGCGCGACGCGGGCGGGACGTTGGTGACCTCGGCCACCGCGTGCGCGATGCGGGTGGCCTCGCGGAGCAGGCCCTGCGGCAGGACGGTGCGGTCGAGCTTGAGCTCGAGGTTGGCCACGACCGTGACGAGGTCGGCGTTGCCGGTGCGCTCGCCGTAGCCGTTGATGCAGCCCTGGACGTGGGTGGCGCCGGCCGCGACGGCGGCGAGCGAGTTGGCGACTGCGCAGCCGCTGTCGTTGTGGGCGTGGATCCCGACGCGGGCGCCGGTCGTCTCGATCACGTCGAGGACCACGTCGGACACCCAGTCGGGGAGCATGCCGCCGTTGGTGTCACAGAGCGCGACGACCTCCGCACCTGCCTCGGCGGCGGTGCGCAGCACCTCGAGGGCATAGGCCCGGTTGGCCTGGTAGCCGTCGAAGAAGTGCTCGGCGTCGAGGAAGACCGTCTGCCCCTCCTCGCGCAGGTGCGTCACCGTGTCGCGCACCATGGCGAGGTTCTCCTCCAGCGTGGTGCGCAGCGCGAGCTCGACGTGCCGGTCGTGCGACTTGGCCACGAGCGTCACGACGCCCGCCCCGGAGTCACGCAGGGCGGCGACCAGCGGATCGTCCGCAGCGCGCACGCCGGCCCGCCGGGTCGCGCCGAACGCCGCCAGCCTCGCGTGGGTGAGGTCCAGCTCCTCCCGCGCCCGGCGGAAGAACTCGGTGTCCTTGGGGTTCGCCCCCGGCCAGCCGCCCTCGATGAAGCCCACGCCGAGCCCGTCGAGCTGCCGCGCGATGGACAGCTTGTCGGCGACGGAGAGGTTGAGGCCCTCCTGCTGCGCGCCGTCGCGCAGGGTGGTGTCGTAGACGTGGAACGCGCCGTGCAGGTCCATCGGAGGTCTCTCGGTCGTGGTGCGGATATGAAAAAACCTCCTGGGGTGCAGGAGGTCGGCGCGGCGGGAGTCCCGTCGCGCTAGGCAATGATGATCGTGCTGGTGCTCACGAGGGCAATCGTGCCACCGATGCAGGCCTGGTGAGACGGATGTCCCACGATCCGGTCGGATGCGCCCGGGAGCCCGATCCGTCATGCGAGCCGACCTCATGGGTTCTCGCCCGCATGACGGAACACCGGGGGCCGCATCCGTCATGCGAACCCGACTCCATCGGTTCGCAGTCGTATGACGCACCCCCGGGAGCTGTCGGACCACCGGAGCAGGATGGAGGCATGGACGACGTCAGGACCCGGCTCGACGCCGAGCGCCAGCAGGCGCTCGACCGCTTGGCGAGCCTGACGGGCGACTACGAGTCGGTGGTGGCCGCGTCGCTCGACACCAACGCCGACGACGAGCACGACCCCGAAGGGCACACGATCGCCTTCGAGCGCTCGCAGATCGGCGCGCTCGTCCGACAGGTGCGCCACCATGTGGCGGAGGTCGAGGCCGCGCTCGACCGCGTCGGGGCCGGGACCTACGGCGCGTGCGAGCAGTGCGGTGGTCCGATCGGCGAGGACCGGCTCGAGGCATTGCCCGCCACCCGCACCTGCATCACGTGCGCGGCGCGCCCGCGCCGGTGAGGCGTCACGCGCAGGCCATCGATGAGCGCGACCTGCTCGAGACGGCCTGAGTAGCCTCCAGCCATGCCCTCGTCCTGGCCCGACCGCCGCACCGCCTTCGCCGACGCCGCCGCCTGGTTCGTCGCCACCACCGCGCTCGTGGGCGACCGGTGGTCCGAGCCGGGCCTGGGCGAGTGGGACGTGCGCAGCCTGGTCGGGCACACCAGCCGCGCCCTGCTGACGGTCGAGGCCTACCTCGACCAGCCCGCCGAACGGGTGGAGGTCGGCTCCGCAGTCGCGTACTTCCTGCGGGCCCGGACCATGGCCGACGACGCGACGGTCGCGGAGCGCGGTCGTCAGGCGGGCGAGGCGCTGGGCACGGACCCGGCCGCCGTCGCCGGCATCGCCACCAGGGTGCTGGCACGGGTCGAGGGATGCGACGGCGAGGAGGTCGTCACCACGATCGCGGGCGGGATGCGGCTCGCCGACTACCTGCCGACGCGGACGTTCGAGCTGGTGGTGCACACGGCCGACCTCGCCGCGGCGATCGGCGTACCTGCAGAGCCGCCGGCCGGCCCGGCCGCCCAAGCACTCGAGCTCGCGACGCGGCTGGCCGTCGAGACCGGCACGGCCGCACCGCTCCTGAGGGCCATCACCGGCCGGGAGGGACTCCCGGCCGGCTGGTCGGTCCTGTGAGGACGGCTCACTGCCTGCCGTCGGGCTCGGTGTCGACGACCTCGGAGTCCAGCAGCGCCGGGTCGAGCGCGACCGGGTCGTCCTCGACGTGCATCGCGGCCTCCTCGGCCCCTGCCCCGGCGCCGTCGATGCCCACGTCGGTCGCGACGAGGTCCTTCTCGGTGTCGGTGCGGACGCCCTCGTCCTCCGCGACGAGACGACCGGCGCGCTCGCCGTCCCGGCCCTCGACGTCGGCCTGCACGGCCTCGCCGTCGGTGGAGTCCTCGGCGACGAGGGGCGCGAGGTCGCCGCGCTCGGCCTCGCGGTCGGCGACCTCGTAGGGGTCCGGCTCGGGGAGCTCCTGGTCCACGCGCTGCTCCAGCGACTCGCCCTGGCTCTCCTCGAGCGGCGTGTTGCCGTAGCCCTGCGCCGCCGACCACTTCTCCGGCGGCGAGTAGCCCTCGTCGAGCGGCTCGGCCAGCCCCCGGTCGTCGACCAGGCTGTCGCCCTCGCCCTGCGGCTGGTTCTCGTCGTCGACGCTGTAGCCGTGGTAGCTCTCGTTGTCGGTCGTGTCCCCGGTGACGTCGACGGCGGGGTCGGTGCCGATCTCGGTGTCGATGTCCGGCTGCTCGGGCATGGGCCCTCCTCGTGTCGGTGACGTGAGGACGCTAGGTACCCCGTTCCGTCGTCCTGAACGGCGAGGAGGCTCACACTCCCGGCGCCCACCCGCCGGACGACCTCCCCGGGACGTGGCCGCCCGACCTAGGCTCCCGGCATGACGGACTACCAGGTGACGCGGTGGCGGGAGCTGCCGTCGATGGTCACGGCCCGGTCGGGCGACGAGACGGTCAAGACCACGCTCGCTCCACGCTTCCAGGAGGCGATCGACGAGGCCGCGATGCGCCTGGGCGACACGGGCGCCGATGACTATCTCGCGGGCTGGGACCGCTCGCCGTGGACGCAGGCCGAGGGCTCGCCCGCCGACGTGCTCGACCAGGTCGTCGCCGGGCTCGAGGCCGACTGGCCGGCCGAGCGGGTCGCCGGCTACCTCGACGGGCTGGGCCGGTGAACCGGCTCGCGGCGCTGCTCGGCGCGGACCGCCCGGTGCTGCTCGACGGCGGCATGGGCACGCTGCTGCAGGACAGCGGGCTCGAGGACGGTGCCCCCGGCGAGCTGTGGAACCTGGAGAACCCCGACGCGGTCCGCGCCGCGCACACGGCGTACGCCGATGCGGGCTCGCGGATCCTGACCACCAACACGTTCGGCGGCACCCGGCCGCGGCTGGACATGCACGGCCTGGGCGACCGGCTCGTCGAGGTGAACCGGCTCGCGGCGCAGGTCGCCCGCTCCGTGGCCGACCCGCGCGGCCTGCTGGTCGCCGGAGACCTCGGACCGACCGGTGAGCTGCTGTCGCCGCTCGGGACCATGACGGCCGAGGAGGCGCAGGCGATCTTCGCCGAGCAGCTCGCCGGACTGGTCGAGGGCGGCATCGACCTGGTCCTCGTGGAGACCCTCAGCGACCTCGGCGAGGCCGATGCCGCGCTGGCCGCCGCCCGCGAGGTCGCGCCCGACCTGCCGGTCGTGGTGACGATGAGCTTCGACACCAACGTCCGCACGATGATGGGCGTACGGCCGGGCGACGCGGTCGCGCACCTCGCCGCCGCCGGCGCCGACGCGGTGGGCGCCAACTGCGGGCGCGGCCCCGAGGAGATGGAGCTCATCGCCGCGGAGATGGCGGCTGCCCGCACGGGCGACGTGCTCCTGGTGGCTCAGTCCAACGCCGGGCTGCCGCAGGTCGTCGGCGACCACTTCGAGTACGACGCCACCCCGGCCGACCTGGCCGCCCACGCGCAGCGGCTGGCCGGGCTCGGCATCGACCTGGTCGGCGGCTGCTGCGGCTCGACGCCGGCCCACATCGCGGCGGTGCGGGCGACCCTGACGCCCGCCTGAGCCGGCTGGCTCAGAGCCAGGCGGGGAGACGCACGTCGGAGAAGGGTGCGGAGTCGTCGGGCGTCCAGTCCGTGCCTTGCGCGGCGACACCCGCGCCGAGACCGGAGGCGACGGCTGCCACCAGCAGGGTCGCGAGCAGCCACGGCACGCCCCGCCGGGCGAGCGGGTCGACGACCCGGTGGATCGGCGACTGCAGGCGCTCGGAGCCGGGACCCCACCAGGTGCCGAGGGCGAACACCGCACCGATCACGGTGAGCGAGGTGGTCATCGAGAGCGACGCCGCGAAGCAGACGAGGGCGACCGCGACGGCGATGCCGAGGCTCCAGAAGAGGAGGAGCACCGTCCCGCCGAGCCCGGCCACGACGTGCCATGGCGCGGCGAGCATCACCTGGATGCCGTCGTACCACCGGGCGCCGCGCCGGCTGCGCCGGTTGGCCGACGAGCTGGCGGCGATGGAGGCGCTGCGCAGGATCCAGACGGCGATCGCGACCACGGCGAGGGCGACCCACGGCGCGAAGGCGACCGCGCCGGTCATCACACCGGCCCCGGCGAGCAGCAGCAGCGAACGGCGTACGCGCTCCGCTGCCGGCACGCGCTCGCGGGCGGCAGGACCGTACTCGGCGGAGACGTACTCGGTGCTCCCGTCCGGCAGCACCCTGGTCCGGCGCTGCGGAACCGTGTGGTCGTCGGGGGCGGGACGCTCGTCGTGGAACTCGTTCGGGCCCCAGTCCGAGGACCAGTGCACCGGCTCCTCGACCACGGGCGATGCCGTACCCACGCGCGTCGGTGCCTCGTGCTCCTGGAAGGCTGCCGCGGCGTAGGGCAGGGTCACCGGGTGCGGCAGCGGGCGGGGCTCGCGCGGCTCACCGTCGGCGAGGTCCTCGATCCAGTCGCGCACCTCGTCGAGCGAGGGGCGGTCCTCGGCCGCGGGCGCGAGCGCCTCCTCGACCAGCTCCAGCACCACCGGGTCGAGCCCGGTGAGGTCGTGCTCCCCGCGGCGGACGCGGTCCATGATCGCCACGGACGGCCCGCGGCCGAACGGCGCGCGCCCGGTGCCGGCGTACGCCACGGTCGCGGCCCACGCGTGCACGTCGGAGGCGACAGTCGCGTCGTCGCCGTGGAGGATCTCGGGCGCGAGGTAGCCCGGGGTGCCGAGCAGCCAGCCGTTCATGGTGATGCGCGAGTCCTCGGCGACGCGGGCCAGGCCGAAGTCGATCAGGATGGGCGTACGGCCCTCCATGATCACGTTGGACGGCTTGACGTCGCGGTGCAGCACGCCGACCGAGTGGACCGCCTCGAGCGCCTCGGCGAGGCAGTCGGCGAACCACAACAGGTCCTCGCCCGACAGCGGGCCCTCCTCCTGCACGTGGTCGTGCAGCGAGAGGCCCGGGACGTAACGGGTGGCGACGTAGGGGATGTCACCCCACGGGTCGGAGTCGACGATCTCGGCGATGCGGCGGCTGCGGATCCGGGTCAGCGAGCTCACCTCGCGGGCGAGCCGGCGCCGGGCCTCGTCGTCGCCGACGACGTGCGGGCGCAGCACCTTGATCGCGACCGGCCGCTCTCCCGGCTTCTGGCCCAGGTGGACGACACCCATCCCGCCCTCGCCGAGGCGGGCACGCAGGGCGTAGCCGCCGACGGTCAGCCCGGCCGGCGGCGCCTGCGGGCGCGGGGAGGTCGTCACCCCCCGAGGATACGGGCGGGCCGACGCCATCGGTTCGATACCGCCGACACGCGGCGGGGCGCGCCATCGGCGCACTCCTCGGCACGCGAGCTCTCGTCCTGGCAGCCCCGGCGGTCGCGGTCCACCGCACCGACTCGTCCAGTCGGTCTAGGCCACCACGCCATCGGGTCCGGATCCTCCTACTCTGGATGGTTCAGGAGATGCCGGGATCCGGGCCGGTCTCCAGCGGGGTGATGCGCATGCGATCGACGTCCTTGCGACTGATCGTGGTCGTCGTGCTGACGATCATGGTCGCGCCGTCGACCTCGGTCGTGCGAGCCGACGCCCTGGCCGGCTCGGACTACGACACCTTCGGCGCGGTCACGCTCAACGACGTGAGCGCGGCCGGCATCGAGGTTCCGTACGTCGGCGGTCGGCGCGACTTCGCGTCGTCCACGTTCGACACCGGTGCGTTCACCCTTCAGCCGGAGGAGGCGGGGTCCGGCGGCGGCCTGCACGGGTGCCTGACCCCGTCCGGCGCGGTGTACGCCGGGCGCACCGGTTGGGTGCGGTTCAACCCGGGCACGGACGGACGCATCGAGGTCGTCGCCGAAACCCCCGGCTACGACTCGGTGCTCGCCGTACGCTCCGGCCCCGAGTCGGCATGGGGCGCAGCCGGGCTCGCCGACGCCGGCGCGACGGTGTCCTGTTCGGACCAGGTCGCGGGCGCCGGTGCCGAGACCGTCACGGACCTCGCCGTGTCAGGTGACCGCGTCTACTACGTCCAGGTGGGCGGGAGGTGCAGCGGCGACGCGAGCACGTGCCAGGACGCGGCGACCCCCGGCGGCGACTCCCTCATCCGCCTCGGGTTCACGCCCTACGACGGGGACGCCGACGGTGTGGCCGACGGTCAGGACAACTGCGAGGGCCAGGGGTCACCGGGACGCGTGACCGCGGACGGCTGCCCGGACGCGGACTTCGACGGCGTCGCGGACGCAGCGGACTCGTGCCCGGACCTTGCCGGGGTGCCGACCGCCGCGCCGTACAACGGTTGCCCGGACGGCGTACGGCCCCCGGCCCCCGGCACCGATCCGTCCGTCACCATCCAGAGCCGCAAGACGCACGACACCTACAGCACCTCGACCCGCAACGTCGACCTGCTCCTCAACTGGCCGAAGGGCGCGGACTCGGTGGCGATCCGCAACGGCCGGGGCACGACGCGGGTACGCGACCTGGCACGCGTCATCGGATGGCGCCTCCCGGGCTCCAAGGGCCCGACGGTCCGCGAGGTGCAGGTCCGCTTCCGTGGGCCGCGGATCAGGGACGTGGTCGCCGTGGACACCATCGTGCTCGACCCCACGTCGCCGGACGTCGAGGCGTCGCTGGTGCTCGAGTCGGCCCAGGGGTGGTACGTCGGCGTGAACCTCGCGGACAGCGGGACCGGCGTCCGCTCCGTCAGGCTGCTGGACGAGGACAAGCGCCCCCTGGACGACAGCGAGCAGGTCTGCTCCCTCGACGACTGCGAGGGCGACGTCGACCTCGCGCTGTCCGCGAGCTCGCGCCGGCCGGCCTACATCGAGGTCGTCGACCCGTCGGGCAACAGGAGGGTGGTGGAGCTGGACCGGACCAGCTCGGGATCCAGGTGCCCGGGCCGTGAGCCGATCCCCTACAAGTCGTCGTACACGCAGGTGGAGTGCGTCGTCCTCAGGCAGCTCTGCGGCCCGCTGAAGCCGCTCCTCATCTGGTCGGTGTCGAAGGTCGTGCGGTGCCGTCTCGTCGGCGGTACGACCTTCCGCGTGGTGCCACGATGACGCGTCCGCACCTCACGCGATCGTCCTGACCGTGACCTGGGTGATCGTCACCGCGCTGGCGCTCGGCGCGCTCGGCCTGCTGGCGCAGATGCTGTGGGCCACGCCGCCCGGCGGGATCTCTCCGAGGGGCATCGGCCTCGGCCTGTGCATCACCCTCCTCGGTGGGGTCGGTGCTGCTGCGCTGATCCGCGTGGAGGTCCGACCCCCTCCTGAACAGCGCGGCATCGGCGTGGTCGTCGAGGGGATCGAGGAACCGACGGAGCAGCGCGCCTTCGACGGCGGCCTCACCCTGTCGATGGCGGTGGAGGTGCGCGAGTGCGGCGAACCGGTGGACGTCCGGCTCACGCTGGCGCCCACCGCGGAGTTCTGGATCGACAACCGCCGGGACCTCGCCCGCTCCGCGACGGTGCGGTTCGCCATCCCGGACGGCCTGCCCGCGGACGCGGACGTGGCCGAGGTGCTGCACGGGCTGCAGTCCTGGACCGGCAACGGGTTCGCGCCGTTCGCGACCGGGGTCCCGACAGATCCGGTCGATGCGGATCTGGAGCTCACGGCCACCAAGGCGCCCCACGCCGTCTTCGTCGAGGTCGACGTCCCGCGGTGGGGCGAGCTCCTCACCCCGCTGACCCTCCACTTCCAGGCCGACTGGACCAGCGGGCGATCGGTGCTCGAGGGCTGCTACGTCACCCTGCCGGCGGTGGCCGGGCTGCCCACCGTGCTCAGCACGGCACAGCTGACCGGGGATGCCTACGCCCCGGAGGCCGAGGACGACGACGGCACCGTCGGAGTCTTCGTCGTCGTCTCGGAGGAGGCCGGCCTCGAGGCCGACTACGACGCGAAGCTCGAGGTCGCCAGAGGCGTCACGTCGCTCGCCCTGGGCGACCACGTCCTCCAGGGAGGAGCGACCTTCCCGGCGCCCGACTCCAACTTCGGCAGCGCACCTGCATGGACGTGCCGCAGCGCGCTCCCGCGCTCGATCGACCGGGGACAGCTCGCCGAGGGCGCGGAGGCCACCGACCTCTACTTCCCCATCGAAGCGCTCGACGCCGGGACGATCAGCTTCTCGGCGCGACAGCAGGAGGCCCTCCTCGCCCAGGGGACGTGTGCCTCGTTCGTCGCCATCGAGGGTGCCTCGGCCGGGACGATGCGCGACCTGGGCCTGATCGGCGTGGGCACCGTCATCGCCTTCGGCGTCGACCTGTTCCTCACCGGCCTACGGCGACGGAGACGTGAGCCCGGGCCGGCTGCACCACACGTGTCCGAGAAGTCGTCCTGACCCAGGGACGCAGGCGGCGACTTCTCGGACAGGTGTCCACTCGGCCATCCGGCCGATCCGGCGGTCGTCCGGCCGCCACTACGGTGTGCGACATGCTCACCCAGGTCCGGTCGCTGGCGCGCCTGCCCGCGCCGCCGGACGCACGGCCGGCGACGGCGTGGGACTACGCCTTCGTGGCGGCCGTCGCGGTGATGGCGGTCGTCGAGGCGACGCTGCTGAGGCCGGGGCTGGAGCAACGGTGGCTCTCGCTGGCAGCGTTCCTCGTGTGGCTCCCGACGCTGCTCGTGCGCCGGACGAAGCCCATCGCCACGGTGACGGTGTTCGCCGCGGTCATGTTCGTGCCGGTCGTCGTGGCCTTCGAGACCTCCGGGCGCCCGCCCGACGACCTCCACACCGGCGTGGTGGCCCTGCTGATCCCCTACTCGATCACTCGCTGGGAGACCGGACTCGGTGTGGTCAGGGGCCTCTTCCTGTTCCTGCTGGTGGCCAGCAGCTCGTTGCTGTGGGAGGGCACCCCCACCGAGGACCGGATCGGTGGCTCCGCCGTCATCGCTGCGGCTGCGGCCATCGGCATTGCCGCCCGCACTCGGTCGATGCTGCACACGCGCCAGCTCGACGTCGTACGCCAGCAGGAGCGGGAGCGGCTGGCACGCGACCTGCACGACACCGTCGCCCACCACCTCACCGCCATCGCGATCAGCGCGCAGGCCGGGCTCGCGGTCGCCGACACGAGGCCCGAGGCCGCCCGCGACGCGCTGCGGCGCATCGACGAGGAGGCCACCCGCACGCTGGCCGAGACCCGCAAGGTGGTGCGAATGCTCCGTACGGACGACGAGGTCGCCGAGCGTCCGCTCGACGATCTGGCCGGTCTGGCGAGCCAGACCGGTGCCGGGCCGCGCGTCGAGGTCGACGTGGCCGACGGGCTGGACGGCCTCTCCCCCACCGTCGCGGCGGCCGTCCAACGGATCGCCCAGGAGGCGGTCGCCAACTCGCGTCGCCACGCCGACGGCGCGACGCGGGTCCAGGTACGGGTGAGGCGGCAGCACGACGACGTCGAGCTCGAAGTCACCGACGACGGCCACCCGGCCGCGCGGACCGGCCAGGGGTTCGGCATCGTCGGGATGACCGAGCGGGCCGTGCTCCTCGGCGGGAGCCTCGAGGCCGGCCCGGCGCCGGGCGGCGGCTGGCGCGTGGCCGCAACGCTGCCCGCGGAGGAGCCCCGATGAGCCTGCGTGTGCTGGTCGCCGACGACCAGGAGATCGTCCGCACCGGGCTCGCGATGATCCTGGGCGCCCAGGACGGCATCGAGGTCGTCGCCACCGCCGTCGACGGCCAGGACGCCGTCGAGCAGGCACGTGACATCCGACCCGACGTCTGCCTGCTCGACATCCGGATGCCGCGGCTCAACGGGATCCACGCCACCCGCGCGCTCGCCGGACCGGACGTGGCCGACCCGATGGCGGTCGTGGTCGTCACCACCTTCGACCTCGACGAGTACGTCTACGGCGCACTCCTGGCCGGCGCCCGGGGCTTCCTTCTCAAGGACTGCGGACCGGAGCTGCTCACCCACGCCGTGCGCGCGGCCGCCGACGGCGGGTCACTCATCGCACCGACGGTCACCACCCGCCTGCTCAGGACGTACGCCGACCGCGACGCCCCGTCGCAGCCCACCTCACCGCTGACCGAGCGCGAGGAGCAGGTGCTGGTCGCCGTCGCGCGCGGCCTCACCAACCACGAGGTGGCTGCCGAGCTCTTCATCTCGCTGAGCACCGTGAAGACCCACCTCGGCGCGCTGATGATGAAGCTCGGCGCCCGCAACCGCGTCGAGCTCGCCCTCTGGGCCTATCAGACCCGTCGGCTGGGCTGACGCGACCGGCGCGACTGGCTGCGGCGCACCAGCCACTCCGCCACGACCAGGTTCAGCACCCAGGCGAAGGCCATCCCGCTCGCCTTCAGCGTGCCGCCGGGGTGGTCCACGACGAGGACCATCGGGCCGAGGACCAGCGCCTGCGTGCCGGCACCCTGCCCGACGGCGTACGCCCGGGCCATCCAGCGCTGGTGCGTGTGCACGTCGCGGCGCCGGATCGCGGCCACGCCCAGCACCAGCCCGGCCACCATGACCGAGCCGAAGAGCAGCCGGATCCACATGAGCGCGCTGTTGTCGTAGACCGGCACGTCGGCGAACGCCGCCATCCACATCCCGCTCAGCGCGGCAGCCAGACCGGCCGGCACCAGCACCCGGCCGCTCCAGCGGTGCCACCGCGGCCGGCGACGGCGGAAGGACGGCATGAACTGGAACGCCCCGAGCACGCAGAAGGTCGTCGCTCCGAGGATGTGGACGATGATCGGCGCCGGGAGGTCGAAGAAGCGGGCGTTCTCCTCGGTGCGGCCGGAGGACAGGTCGACCAGCCGCGCGGCGCCCGCAGCGACAGGCACGAAGGTGATTGCCAGCAGGCTGGCCGGGATCCACCAGTCCCGACGCGTGCGGGTGGGTGCTGTGGGTCGGACTGCGGTCGTGGTCATGACCACGAGCCTCGCCGGGTCGGGGCCTCGACGGATCGGCCCGCAGGCCGGACCGGGTCGGCCGATCGGCCGAGTCAGCGACGCGTCAGGGACGAGCCCGCCGCGCGGACGGCGTCGACTCCAGCGCCGCGATCAGGCTGCGGGCGTCGTAGGGACCGACGTGGCGGGTGTCGCCGACGAAGAAGGTCGGCGTGCCGCGCACACCGCTCTCCTCGGCCGACGCGACGTCGTGCTCGACGTGCCGGGCGACGTCGTCGTCGTCCAGGTCGCGCATGAACTGCTCGACGTCGAGCCCGATCTCGGCGGCGTACCCCACGAGGTCCTCGAGCTCGAGCTCGTCCTGGTGCCCGAAGAGCACGACGTGCATCTCCCAGAAGCGTCCCTGCCGTGCGGCCGCCTCGGCGGCCAGCGCTGCGAGCTCCGCGTGGGGGTGGACCGGCAGCGGGAGGTGGCGGGTGACGTAGCGCAGACGGTCGCCGAAGTGCGCGCGCAGCTCGTCGCCGACGCCGCTGACGCGGGCGCAGAAGGGGCACTCGTAGTCGAGGTACTCGACGAGCGTGAGCGGGGCGTCGACCGGCCCCAGGACGTGGTCGCGTTGCGGGTCGACCGGCCGGCTGAGGAGACGCGGGAGCGCGGCGTCGTCCTGGCCCAGCACGCGCGCGGAGAAGCGGAAGGCCGCCCAGCCTGCGAGGCTCGCCAGGAGAGCGGCGAGGAGCACGCCGACGCGCGCCTCGTCCTGCAGGCGCGTGGAGTCGAAGGCGAGGCTGATGATCAGCAGCGAGACGGTGAACCCGATGCCCGACAGCGCGCCGCCGGCGAGCGTGTGGCCGAGGCCGACCCCCTGCGGCAGCCGGCCCCAGCCGAGCCGGACGCTGGCGTACGACCCGGCGAAGATGCCCACCGCCTTGCCGACGACGAGGCCGAGCACGATGCCCCACATCAGCGTCGAGGCGAGGGCGTCGCCCAGCACGCCGTCGCGCAGGTCGACGCCGGCGTTGGCCAGCGCGAAGACGGGTACGACGACGCGGCTGGTGGGCCCGTGCAACGCCTCCTGCAGTCGCTCGTTGACCGAGATCGCGCGGGTCAGCGAACGCCGGGCCGCGCGCTGGACGCCGGGCATCGGCGACTGGCGGAAGGCGCGGAACCGGCGCGCCGCCTCCTCGACGTCCGAGCGCCGCGGGTCGAGCGCCGGGACCAGCAGGCCGCTCAGCATGCCGGCGATCGAGGCGTGCACGCCGGACTCGAGGGTCGCGACCCAGAGCACGAGCACGACCAGCACGTAGGGCGCGGCCTGCCAGACGCCGGTGCGGTCGAGGACGAGCAGGACCACGAGGCACGCCGCCGCGACGGCCAGCGCGACCATCGACAGGTCGTCGGAGTAGACGACGCCGATCACGCTGACCGCGACGATGTCGTCGATGACGGTCAGCGTCAGCAGGAAGATGCGCAGCTGCGTGGACACCGCGGGCCCGACCAGCGCCATCACGCCGAGCAGGAACGCGGTGTCGGTGCCGATCACCGCGCCCCATCCGGCCGCCTGCTCGCCGGACGGGTTGAGCGCGAGGAAGATCGCGGCCGGCACGAGCATGCCGGCGATCCCCGCGACGAGCGGCACGACGGCACGACTGCGGTCGGTGAGCTCGCCGATCGCGAACTCCTTGCGCACCTCGAGGCCGATCACGAAGAAGAACACGACCATCAGGCCGTCGTTGATCCAGTGGTGCAGGTCCATGGTGAGGCCGCCGCTGCCGAACCTGACCGACAGCTCCGTGTGCCAGAGGTCGACGTAGGACTGCGACCAGGGCGAGTTCGCCCAGACGAGCGCGACGAGCGAGGCGACGACGAGGAGCCCGGCCGAGCCCGACTCGGTGCGCATGAAGTCGCGCAGCGAGCGCGAGCTCTGTGCCTCGTAGGCGACGGCACCGGAGCAGACGGACTGGTCGGGGTCGATCTGCGCCTTCGCCGTGCTCACCACCCGAGGCTAGCGGGGACGCGGTCGCTCGCGACCGGCCCGCGACTCAGCAGACCTTGTGCATCCAGCCGAAGGTGTCCTCGCTGCGGCCGAACTGCATGCCCACCAAGGCCTCGCGGATCTGCATGGTGAGCTCGGTGCTCGCCGGCGCGGGCGCCGCACCCGACGGGCTCCGGAGCTCGCCGACCGGAGTCACCACGGCGGCCGTGCCGCACGCGAAGATCTCGGTGATCTCGCCCGACGCAACGCCGTCGCGCCACTCGTCGATGGAGAACTTCCGCTCCTCCACCGCGTGGCCGAGCTTGCCGGCGAGCTCGATGATCGAGGCGCGGGTGATGCCCTCGAGGATCGTCCCGGTCTCGGGCGTCACGATCCGCCCGTCGCGGTGGACGAAGAAGAGGTTCATCCCGCCGAGCTCCTCGATGTAGCGGAACTCCTGGTCGTCGAGGAACACGACCTGGTCGCAGCCCTTCTCGATCGCCTCGCGCTGCGCAGCCAGCGACGCGGCGTAGTTGCCGCCGGTCTTGGCGGCGCCCATGCCCCCGCGCCCGGCGCGGGTGAAGGTCTCGGAGAGCCAGAGGTTGACCGGCTTGATGCCGCCCTTGAAGTAGGCGCCGGCCGGCGACGCGATGACCATGAACGTCACGTGCTGGGCCGGACGCACCCCGAGGAAGGTCTCGGAGGCGAACATGAACGGCCGCAGGTAGAGCGACTTCTCGCCGCCGCCACCCGAGGCGTTGTCGGGCACCCAGCGCTGGTCGGCCTCGACCAGCGCGTCGACGCACGCGACGAAGTCGTCGACCGGGAGCTCCGGGAAGGCCAGTCGCTGCGACGAGCGGATCATCCGCGCGGCGTTCTGCTCGGGCCGGAACGTCCAGACCGAGCCGTCCTCGTGGCGGTAGGCCTTCATGCCCTCGAAGGTCTCCTGCGCGTAGTGCAGCACCGCGGTCGCCGGGTCGAGCGTCAGCGGGCCGTACGGCGTGATGCGCGCGTCGTGCCAGTCCTTCTCCGGCGTCCACTCCACCGTCAGCATGTGATCGGTGAAGTACGTCCCGAAGCCGGGGTTCGCGAGGATCTCGGCGAGCCGGGTGTCGTCGACGGGCGTGGGGTTGGCGGTCGTGCTGATCTGCATGGGGTCAACCTATTCCAGAGGCCCACGCGGGGCACTCAGAGGCGGGCGGCGATGGCGTCCCCGACCTCGCTCGTACGACGGCTCGTGCCGGGCGCGCGCTCGGCGAGGTCGGCCAGCACGGCTGCCTCGATCGCGGCGGCGGCGTCGGCGTGACCGAGGTGCTCGAGGAGCAGGGCGCCGGAGAGGATCGCGGCTGTCGGGTCGGCCTTCTGCTGGCCGGCGATGTCAGGGGCGGAGCCGTGGACGGGCTCGAACATGGAGGGGGCCGTCCGGTCGGGGTTCACGTTGCCGGAGGCGGCCAGCCCGATGCCACCGGTGATGGCGGCGGCGAGGTCGGTGATGATGTCGCCGAAGAGGTTGTCGGTGACGATCACGTCGAAGCGGGCGGGGTCGGTGGACATGAAGATCATGGCCGCGTCGATGTGCATGTAGTCGGTCGTGACGTCCGGGAACTCCGCGCCCACGGACTCGAAGAGGCGCCACCAGAGCGAGCCGGCGTTCACGAGCACGTTGGTCTTGTGGACAAGCGTCAGCTTCTGGCGCGGCCGCTTCTGCGCGCGGGCGAAGGCGTCGCGCACGACGCGCTCCACGCCGTAGGCGGTGTTGACGGAGACCTCGGTGGCCACCTCCGCCGGGGTGCCGACGCGAAGGGCGCCGCCGTTGCCCGTGTAGGGGCCCTCGGTGCCCTCGCGCACGACGACGAAGTCGATCTCGCCCTTCTCGAGCACGGCGTCGGCCAGGGGTGAGGCCGATCCGGGGAAGAGCCGCGAGGGGCGCAGGTTGACGTAGTGGTCGAGCTCGAAGCGGAGCCTCAGCAGCAGGCCACGTTCGAGGATGCCGGGCGGCAGGTTCGGGTCGTTGGGCTTGCCGCCCACCGCTCCCAGCAGGATCGCGTCGTGCCCGCGGATCTCCGCGAGCACCGAGTCGGGCAGCACCTCGCCGGTGGCGAGGTAGCGCTCGGCGCCGAGGTCGTAGCGCGTCGACTCGAACTTCACCGGCGAGGCGACCTCGAGGACCTTGAGGGCCTCGGCGGTCACCTCGGGGCCGATCCCGTCGCCGGGAATGACGGCGAGGGCGTGGCTCCCGGTGGCCGGTGCGGACGCGGGCTGCTGGGTGTCGGACATGCGGCGAAGGCTAGTTGTCGTCCGGACGCTGGCCGCCGCCGTCTCGCAGGTCAAGCGCGGTCTGGACGGCGACCGCGGTGTTCTCGGCGCTGAAGGCGTTGTCGGGGTCGTGGGCCGCCGGGCCCCACGAGTCGGGATACATGTCGTACATCGGTCTCACTCCTGTGCGGTGTCTGCCGTGATGGCACGTGGTGGCAATCGGGATGGATCTGTCCGAAGCCACCGACACCGCGGCGGGTGAGGGAGCGGGGGGTGCGGGGATCGCCCGGGCCCGGCTGCCGGCCGACGAGCATGCGGATCGCGCAAGGACTGCGTGGACCCGACACGGAGGCGGCGGCTTCGAACTCAGAGAGAGGAAGCTCTCTGGCGAAAGGCCGGGCGGCGGACCTCGTCAACGCCGAACACCGCGACGAGGTGGCCTTTCTCTCAGGCCCCGCCGCGGCGATCGATAAGTACGAAGACGCTCCGCATGGTGCGACGACTGTACGACCGGCCGCCGGTCGTCCGCACCTGGTTTGCGAAACGTGTCAGATCGTGAGATGTCGGACCGCCCCCTGAGACCTCCGGGTGCGGGATGACAGACTCGGCGACCTCATGTCTGCCCCTCCCGATCTTCCCCACATCGTCTCGCGCGCCTTCGACGTGTGCCGCCAGGCCGGCTACGTCGCGTTCTGCCGCAACGAGACCGGTCGCCTCCTCGCGACCCTGGCGGCCACCCGCGGCGGCACGATGGCCGAGTTCGGCACCGGCTGCGGTGTCGGCACCGCGTGGCTGCGCAGCGGCGTACGCAACGGGGCGCGGATCCTGACCGCCGAGCTCGACGAGTCGCTCGCCGGCGCGGCGCAGCAGATCTTCGAGGACGACCCGAAGGTCGAGGTGCTGGCGGCGGACTGGAGCGTGCTGCGCGAGCACGGCCCGTTCTCGCTGCTCTTCCTCGACTCCGGCAGCCCCTCCGAGGTCGGCGTCGACCAGGTCATCGACCTGGTGGAGCCGGGCGGCATCGTGGTGCTCGACGACTTCGCCCCGTGCGAGTCCTGGCCGCCGATCACCTACGGTCGCGTCGACACCCTGCGCGAGCAGTGGCTCACCGACGAGCGGTTCACCGCCGTCGAGGTGATGGTCGCGACCGACGCGTCGGCCGTCATCGCCACGCGCCGCTGACCCGGGCCGACGGCGCCAGCACGTCGACGGTGAACCACGGGAGCATCAGCTGGGTGAGCGGCCCGATCGCGAGGGCGTAGACGACCGTCCCGATACCGAGGACTCCCCCGAGCAGGAGGCCGATCACCACGACCGCGACCTCGAGACCGGTGCGCACCAGGCGGAGCGAGAGACCCGTGCGTCGCGCGAGGCCGGTCATCAGGCCGTCGCGCGGACCGCGGCCGAGCTGCGCGCCGATGTAGAGCGCGCTGGCGAGGCCGCAGAGCGCCACGCCGCCGACCATCAACGCGATCCGCGCCCACAGCGCGTGCGGCTCGGCCAGCGCGGCGAGGGTCGCGTCGGCGGACAGGCCGACCACGACCGCGTTGCTGATGGTGCCGAGGCCGGGCATCTCCCGCAGCGGGATCCACAGGACGAGCACGACGAAGCTGAACAGCACGACCGCCTGGCCGAGGGTCATCGGGACGTGGCGGATGAAGCCGGAGTGCAGCACGTCCCACGGCGCCAGGCCGAGCGAGCCGCGCACCATCATGGCGAGCGAGACGCCGTACAGGAACAGCCCGACGTAGAGCTGCGGCAGGCGGCGCGCGAGGCGGCCCGCGCGGAGCTGGGCGACCGGTCCGAGGTCGACGAGGACACCACGAGTGGTCGTGCTGGCGGGAGAGATCATGCTGCGCATGTGGACCATCCTCCTGCAGGATTGGCCTTGTTGGACATAGCCAATGGTGGAACAGTGGTCTGCATGAGCCCGTTGATCAGCGCCCAGCGCGTGGCCACTCTCGTCGGCGACTTCCCCCGCTCCCCCGCCTACATCGGGCTCGCGGAGAGCCTCCGGGTGCTCATCGGTGACGGCCGCATCGGCCTCGACGTGCGGCTGCCCAGCGAGCGCGAGCTCACCACGGCGCTCGACGTCTCGCGAGCCACCGTCACCCGCGCCTACGACGTGCTCCGCGAGTCCGGGTACGCCGAGGCCCGGCGCGGCTCGGGCACGTTCACCCGGGTGCCCGGCGGCCGGCGGCGTGCCCACGACCAGGCCCTCATGCCCGGGCGCGGTGGCGAGGACGTCATCGACCTCAACTGCGCCGCCCACTCCGCTCCCCCGGGCCTCGTCGAGGCCTACCAGCGCGCCACCGACGAGCTGCCGGCCTACCTCGGCGGACCGGGCTACTTCCCGCTCGGCGTGCCGGTGCTGCAGGCGCGGATCGCAGCGGCGTACGACGCTCGCGGGGTGCCCACGGCGCCGGAGCAGATCATGGTGACGGCCGGCGCCCTCGCCGGTGCGTCGATCGTGGCGCAGGCGTTCACCGCGCCCGGCGAGCGCGTGGTCGTGGAGTCCCCGACCTATCCCAACGCCACCCAGGCCGTGCGGCACGCCGGTGCCCGCCTGGTGCCCGCGACCGTCGACCCGGACGGGTGGGACCTGGACGCGCTGGCCGCGACCCTGCGGCAGACCTCTCCGCGACTGGCGTACCTCATCCCCGACTTCCAGAACCCGACGGGCCACCTGATGTCGGACGCGCAGCGCGAGGAGCTCGCCACCGCCCTGGCCCGGACCCGCACGGTCGCCGTCGCCGACGAGGCGCACCAGGCGCTCGCGCTACGACCCGGACTGGCCGACGACATGCCACGGCCGCTGGCCTTCCACGCCCCGGACACCATCACCATCGGCAGCGCCAGCAAGTCCTACTGGGGTGGCCTGCGGCTGGGCTGGGTGCGCGCTCCGCTGTCCGAGATGGACCGGCTCCTCCAGGCACGGATCGGGCTCGACCTGGGCGCCCCGGTCTTCGAGCAGCTCGTGCTGGCCGACCTGATGGCGCGCGCCGACGAGGTGCTGCCCGTCCACCGCGAGCGGCTGGTCGCCGGACGCGACGCCTTGGTCGCAGCGGTCACCGAGCACCTCCCCGACTGGCGCTTCCGGGTGCCCGACGGCGGGCTCGCGCTGTGGTGCGAGCTCCCCGCCCCGCTCGGCACGGCGCTCACCGAGGAGGCCTCACGCCACGGCGTGGTGGTCGCGCCCGGCCCGGTCTTCGCCGTCGAGGGCGGCCTCGACCGGTTCGTCCGGATCCCGTGGACCGCGAGCGCCGACCAGCTGGTCGAGGCGACGCGGCGCCTCGCGGCCGCCTGGGACGTCGTGGCCGCGCACGGCGGTCCGCGCCACGCCCGGCCCAACCGGGTGCTCGTCGCCTGACCTGCGCCTGACCTGCGCCTGACCTGCGCCTGCCTGCACACGGACGAGCCCGCCCCCGCGGGCTGCGGGGACGGGCTCGATCGGGGTGGCGGGTCAGCGCCGCTTCTTGGGCTCCACCCGGATCTTGAGGTAGCCGTGCTTCTCGTCGAGCACCCGGATGAGGGTGCCCGTCTTGGGCACGTTCACGCCGTACCAGCCCGGCTGGTAGCGACCCGGGTGCCGGAGCACCTGGGGAGTCGCCGGGTCGTTGTCGTGGTCCACGAGGACCTCGTCACCGTCGGTGGCGTACCACCAGGTCTGCGTGTCGTCGAAGGTCGACACGGCCCGCTTGCCCGGGATCCGTCCCGTCTGGGTCTCGGCGCCGCTGATCGTGCCGTCACCGTTGAGGTCCACCTCGCGGTGCAGCGTGATCCCCTCCGTCCGCTCGAGCCCGAAGGTCGAGTCGTAGGACAGGATGCGCGGACGCATCAGGGTGCCGTCCGCCCAGTGGGTGAACCGCGGGTTCGCGTCCACCGGCAGGATCAGTCCCTCGCCCGGGTGGTCACCGACGTTGTTGTCGCCCTGGGAGGAGTCCCAGTAGGTGACGAGCATGCCGTCCTGGTAGGGGTAGTGCTCCACCCAGTCGGGCTTGGTGAACGGGTAGGAGAAGTTGTACGCCGACCGCAGCGATGCGTCGTAGCCGTCGTACTGGCGGTTCTCGGCGATGTAGGCGTTGAAGAACGTCTCGATCTCCGAGCCGGTGGTGGTGCGGAACCCGTCGAGGGTCCAGCCCTCGGTCTCGGTCTCGGCCGTGCCGATGACCGTCCCGTCGATGGCGATGTCGTCGGCCCGGAAGCCGCTCTCGACCGCCGCGCCGTCGGTCTGGTAGCGGAACCGGACCGCGGTGGTGCCCGCCGGGAGGGTCGCCGTCAGGGACACCCAGCCGGCCGTGGTCCCGGTGAGCCCGGCGCCACTGGTGTTGAAGCCGCTCTGGTTGTGCCCGGCGTGGGCGGCCGAGTCCGACAGGTTGGTCATCACCTGGCTCCAGGTGGTCCCGCCGTCGGTCGAGGCCTCGAGGAACGCGTAGTCCCACTCGGCCTCGATCTGGTAGTTGACCTTGGCCGTGAGGGCGGTGCCGGTGACTCCCGACCTCGTCATCGTGGTGTTGAGGTTGTCGCCCTGGGTGGACCAGAAGAACCTCGACCCCGACCCCGGCGCAGGTCCGCCCAGCTCGAGCGGGACCTCCTTGTCGGGCAGGACCGCGAAGACCGCCTGCTGGCTGTTCCTGGTGGCCGGCACGTTGGCGCCGAGCTTCTCGGTGGCCTTCTGCCCGGGCTGGACGACCGAGTAGAACGGGCCCTGGTCGCCCTGCTCGTCGAGCCAGCCGAGCTGGAAGAGCTCCCAGGCACCGAGGTCGGTCGGGTTGTCACCGATCGTGTCGCCGCCGTCACCGATGTTGGCGCCCGACGACATCAGGCTCCAGAACGCGGTGGAGTTCTCCGCACCGCCGGTGTTGCCGGAGGTGTCGTAGAGGTCGGGGAGACCGAGGTCGTGACCGAACTCGTGGGCGAAGACGCCGAGGCCGCCGTTCTCGGGCTGGATGGTGTAGTCACCGACCCACACGCCGGTCGGGTTGTTCGGGACCGGGTTGGCGGGGTTGGCGCCGAGACCGTAGGCACCACCGTTGGAGCCGACGTTGACGCCCGTCAGGCCGCCGGGTCCGCCCGCCTGGAGGTTGGAGTACCAGCGGTGGCTCCAGATCGCGTCCGACCCGTAGATCGGGTCGCCGGCCGCCTCGTCGCCGCCCGCGTGGACGATCTGGAAGTGGTCGATGAAGCCGTCGGGCTCCTGGAAGTTGCCGTCGCCGTCGATGTCGTAGCGGTCCTGGAGGTCGAAGGTCTTGAGGTAGTCGGTGATCTGGGCCATCGTCTGGCCGCTGTCGAGCCGGTCCTTGACCCAGACCGCGAGCGCGTCGCGGATCAGTGCCTTCGTCGAGGCGCAGGTGGTCACCGCGCTGCCCGGCGGCACGCCGCAGAAGCCGCGGCCGTAGAGCGCCTGGTTGTAGGGGACCTTGACCCACTCCGTCACGTCGCCCTCGACGGAGTAGCGCCCCGAGGACTGGCGCTCGTAGTAGGCCGCCATCCGGTTGAAGTACATGTCCTCGTAGTGGGCGCGGTCGAAGTCGTCCTGCCAGATCGTGGTGTTGTCCTTGGCCCGGTCGGGCTCGGGGATCTGGTTGTGCAGGGGTCCGTCGAACGTCTGCGGCTGCGGGGCGGGCAGCGGGAATCCGTTGTTGGGCGGATCGACGAAGCGCTTGTCGGTCGCGGTCTCGTAGCGCTGGTCGCCGAACTCGGCGAGGACCACGAAGATCCGATCGGTGCCCTCGCGCTCGAGCGGCACCTCCTGGTTCTGGCCGTGGCCGTGGCCACCGCGGAACGGGTTCTTGCCCTCAGCCTTGCGCTCGAGGGCGGCAGCGAGCTGCTCGTCGCGCTTGTGCGCGATGGCCAGCGGGTGCTCCGGTACGTGGCCGGCGGCGGGGCGCTCCATGGCCTGGTCGTCGGACGGGGCAGTGGTGGCGTTCTTGTTCGTCGGCTTCGACGGCTGCGCTGTGCTCGGAGCGGCCACGGCGGTACCTGCGGTCAGCAGGCCGGCGGCCGCCACCGCCACAGCAAGGCGCCGAGCCTTGCGGGGGTGGTGAGTCACGGTTCCCTCGGGATTCTCTCGGACAGGTTCGGCCGAATCACGCGAAGTCCGTGTGTCCCGAGTCGATGCCTGCGCCAGGCGGGTGGTTCCCACGGTTGTGGGCACCCGACCGCGATCCTGTGCTGTGAGCTGGCTCACAGGGAACGTCGGTGCAGGCGAATGCCCGGCATCGTTACCGGATCGTGACCTCGGTCTGGTCCACCACGGCCGCCGGCGGGGACCGACGGGAATGCGTCAGGTCAGGTCGACCGCACGCACGGAGGCCGCCTTGATGGCCTCCTCGATCTCGGCGAGCGTGCCGCTGGGGATGGCCGAGTCCACGCTCAGGGCGACCAGGGCGGCGCCGCCCTTGTCCTGCCGCGAGACCTGCATGCCGGCGATGTTGACGGCAGCGTCGCCCAGGATCCCGCCGACGGTGCCGACCATGCCGGGACGGTCCTCGTAGGTGAGGAACGCCAGGTGGGTGGTGGGCTCGAGGTCGACGTCGAAGCCGTTGACCTCGACCAGGCGTTCCTTCTGCGCGATCCCCACCAGCGTGCCGCTGACCGACACCTGGGTGCCGTCGGCGAGGGTGCCGCGGATCGTGATGAGGTTGCGGTGGTCGGGGCTCTCGGCCTCGGTCACCAGGCGCACCTCAGTGCCGCGCTCGGCGGCCAACAGCGGCGCGTTGACGTAGGAGACCTGCTCCTCGACGATGTCGGCGAAGACGCCCTTGAGGGCGGCCAGCTCGAGCACCTTGACGTCGAACTCGGTGATCTCGCCGCGGACCTCGACGTCGATCTGCTGGGCGACCTCGCCGGCGAGGGCGGTGAAGACCCGGCCGAGCTTCTCGGTGAGCGGGATGCCGGGACGTACGTCCTCGGCGATGACGCCGCCCTGCACGTTGACCGCGTCGGGCACGAGCTCGCCACTGAGCGCGAGCCGCACGGAGCGGGCCACGGCGATGCCGGCCTTCTCCTGCGCCTCGTCGGTCGAGGCACCGAGGTGCGGGGTGGCGACGACGTTCTCCAGCTCGAAGAGCGGGCTGTCGGTGCACGGCTCGCTGGCGAACACGTCGAGGCCGGCGGCCGCGATCTGCCCGGTCTTGAGGGCGTCGAAGAGGGCGGCCTCGTCGACGATGCCGCCGCGTGCGGCGTTGACCAGCACCAGGCTCTGCTTGGCCCGGGCCAGCTGGTCGGCGCCGATCAGGCCGACGGTCTCGGGCGTCTTCGGCAGGTGCACGCTCATGAAGTCGGACTCGGCGAGCAGCGTGTCGAGGTCGACCAGGCGCACACCCATCTGCGCAGCGCGACCGGCCTGGACGTAGGGGTCGTAGGCGATGACCTTCATGCCGAACGCGCTGAGGCGCTGCGCGACGAGCACGCCGATGCGGCCCAGGCCGACGATGCCGACGGTCTTCTCGTAGAGCTCGATGCCGGTGTACTTCGAGCGCTTCCACTCGCCGTTGCGCAGGGCCGCGTGGGCCGGGCTGATGTGGCGGGCGGCGGCGAGCATCAGGGCGACGGCGAGCTCGGCAGCGCTGACGATGTTGGAGGTCGGGGCGTTCACGACCATGACGCCTGCCTGGGTGGCGGCCTTGACGTCGACGTTGTCGAGGCCGACGCCCGCGCGGGCGACGACCTTGAGGCGGTTGGCCGCGGCCAGCGCCTCGGCGTCGACCTTGGTAGCGGAACGGACCAGGATCGCGTCGACGTCGGCGATCGCGGGGATCAGCTCGGCGCGGTCGGCGCCGTTGCAGGTGCGGATCTCGAAGTCCGGTCCCAGTGCCTCGATGGTGGCAGGGCTCAGCTCTTCGGCGATGAGTACGACGGGCTTGGCGGGTGCGCTCACAGCGGGGTCCTCGTGGTGGTTCAAGGGTGGGTCCGGGGCTGCACGACGCTGTGCGCCGCCCACCCTACCCGCGGCCCGTCCGGGCCGGGTGACGTCCCAGACTGTGGGTCCTACGCCGCTCTGCGGCCGGTGTCGGTGCCCGCTCCTAGGATGCCGCCATGGGCGCGATGGACGACGCGGAACGGCTCGAGCCGACCACCGTCGAGGAGTGGAGCGCCTGGCTGCGCGAGCACCACACGCAGCCGCAGGGCGTGTGGCTGGTGAGCCCGCGCAAGGCCGCCGAGCGGGCCTTCTCCTACGAGGAGGCCGTGGTGGAGGCGCTGCGCTACGGCTGGGTCGACTCGACGGTGAAGCCCGTCGACGACCACCGCTCGATGCAGTGGTTCGCGCCGCGACGCGCCGGCAGCATGTGGACCCGGATCAACAAGGGGCGCGTCGCGCGCCTCGAGGAGGCCGGGCTGATGGAGCCGGCGGGCGCTGCCGCCGTCGCGCTCGCGCACGACACCGGGATGTGGACGCTGATGGACGCCGTCGAGGACCTGGTCGTCCCCGACGACCTGGCCGAGGCGTTCGACCGCCATCCGGGCTCGCGCGAGCACTGGAAGTCGTGGTCCCCCTCCGCGCAGAAGCTGATCCTGACGTGGATCGTGCTCGCCAAGCGCCCCGAGACCCGGGCCACGCGGGTCGGGACGACGGCCGAGAAGGCCGCCCAGGGCATCAAGTCCCAGTGACGTGCCGGGTCTCGTGACGGGACTCCGTCGCTCCTCGGCCGACGGGCAGCCTCAGATCGCGCAGCCGTCGGGCCCGCAGACCTCCGCGCCGTCGCCGCTCGCGAGCACCTCGATCGTCGGGTGGGTCTCCGACCAGGCGCGCTCGAGCACCTGGGTGAGGACCTCGACCGGCTGCGCGCCGGAGACGCCGTACTTCTGGTCGATGACGAAGAAGGGCACGCCGCTCGCCCCGTAGGCCTGCGCCTGCTCGATGTCGGCCCACACGTCCTGCTCGAACTCACGCGAGCCGAGCACCTCCTCGACCCGCCCCGCGTCGAGCCCGGCCCCGACCGCGACCTCACGCAGCACCGCGTGGTCGGCGAGGTTGCGGGCTTCGGTGAAGTACGCGCTCAGCAGCGCCTCCTTCACCGCACCCTGGAGCTCGTTGCCGCCCTGCTCGTGCGCGAGGTGGATGACCCGGTGGGAGTCGACGGTGTTGAGGTGCAGCGTCTCGGCGAGCCGGTAGACCAGGCCCTCCTCGGCCGCCACGGCCTCGACGCGGTCCTGCATCTGCTGCGCACCGGCGGCGGACTGGCCGTACTTGCGGGCCAGCATGGAGGCGGTCTTCTCCGTGGGCTCGCTCGGCGCACCGGGGTCGAGCTGGAACGAGCGCCAGTGCACCTCCACCTCGTCGGCGTGGCCGAGCTCGGCCAGAGCGCGCTCGATGCGGCGCTTGCCGATGTAGCACCAGGGGCAGACGACGTCGGACCAGATCTCGATCAGCACGTCCGGCCCAACACCCGGTGCCGCTGGGGTGTTCCCCGCCGGGCTCAGGCCTCCTGTCGTCGCACCGTCGAGCGGCGCAGGGCGTAGGTCGCCGCGAAGCCGAGCACCAGCGCGAGGAGGACCCCGAGGTTGGCGTAGGCCCACGGACCGTCCCAGTAGGCGCCGAGCGGGTCGTCGACGAACGTGCCGAGACCCAGCGGCTCGATGAGGAACCCCTGCCAGTTGTTCCAGGCGGCGTCCGCGGCGAAGTTGTTCACCACGAGCCCCCAGCCCAGCACCGAGGCGACGACCATGGTGCCGAGCGACACCAGGTCGACCGAGCCGTAGCGGCCGGCGGGGTCGAACAGCGCCTCGTCGTCGTAGTCGCGCCTGCGGAGGGCGATGTCCGCGATCATGATGCCCGCCCACGCCGCCAGGGGGACGCCGAGCGTGATCAGGAAGCTCTGGAACGGGCCGAGGAAGTCCTCGGCGAAGAAGACCACCCAGATCGTGCCGAGCGTGAGGATCACCCCGTCGACGCCGGCTGCCGCAGGGCGCGGGATGCGCACGCCGAGCGACAGGAGCGTGAGGCCCGAGGAGTAGATGCCCAGGACCGCGCCGCTCACGAGAGCGAGGATCGCGGCCAGCAGGAACGGCACCAGGAACCACGTCGGCAGCAGCGTGCCGAGGGTGCCGATCGGGTCGGCGACGATGCCGGTGGACAGCGGCTGGGACGAGCCCGCGAGCAGCAGTCCGAAGATGACGAGCAGGACCGGCGCGATCGCGCCGCCGAAGGTGTTCCAGCCGACGATGGCCGAACCGGTGGCGTCGCGGTGCTGGTAGCGCGACCAGTCGGCTGCGATGTTGATCCAGCCGAGGCCGAACCCGGTCATCACCATCACGAGTGCGCCGACCATCTGCTGGAGGCTGCCGTCGGGGATCGCACTCACCGCGGACCAGTCGATCTCGTCGAGGGTGAGGCCGACGTAGACGATCGTCGCGATGCCCGTGATCCAGGTCAGGACCGACTGCATCCGCATGATGATGTGGTAGCCGGCGACGCTGGCCGAGACGATGAGCGCGGCGACCACGATCGTCGCGACCACCTTCGTCGTCGTGCCCGCGGCCCAGCCGAGCTGGTCGAAGATCGTGGCGGTGGCGAGCACCGCGAGGATCGCGAGGAACGTCTCCCAGCCGATCGACACCAGCCACGAGATGACGCCGGGCACCTTCTGGCCGTTGACGCCGAACGCCGCCCGGCTGAGCACCATCGTCGGCGCGGAGCCCCGCTTGCCGGCGATCGCGATGATCCCGCACAGCGCGAACGAGACGACGATCCCGACCACCGACACGAGGAGGGCCTGCCGGAACGAGATCCCGAAGCCGAGGACGAACGAGCCGTAGCTGATGCCGAAGACCGACACGTTGGCCGCGAACCACGGCCAGAACAGGTCCTTGGGCCGGGCGGTGCGCTGGGACTCCTCGATGATCTCGATGCCGGTGGTCTCGACACCGAGCCGGCGGGTCTGCTCGAGGCCCGAGGTCGGGGACGCTGTCTCGCTCATGACCGCATCGTCGCGCACGCGGTGGCCGGGTGGAAGCACCGCCTCCCCCTCAGCGGTGTGGGTGGTACGACGTCGCGAGCGGGGCGGCGTCGCCGGTCAGGCGAACAGGGCCTGGCCGACGTGCTCCCCCACCTGCGCGCCGGGCGGGACGGCGAAGAGCGCCGAGCCGGTGAACCTCAGGTACTCGACGAGGGCGTCGGTCTTCGACATCGCGAGCTGCACCGGCACGAAGTGCGTGCGGGGGTCGCGGACGTAGGCGATGAAGAACAGCCCGGCGTCGAGCCCGCCGAGGGCGTTCGACCCGTCGACGAAGTTGTAGCCGCGGCGCAGCATGCGAGCACCCCCGTGCTGGTCGGGGTGCACGACGCGCACGTGCGCGTCGACCGGGATGACCGGCTGGTCGTCGCTGCCGGGCATCTCGAAGTCGGGCTCGGTGTGCTCGCCGCCACCTGACAGCGGCGCGCCCGTGTCCTTGGTGCGACCGACGAACATCTCCTGGTCGCCGAGCGGCTGGCGGTCCCAGACCTCGATCGTCATGGTGATGCGGCGCGCCGCGAGATAGGAGCCACCGGCCAGCCACGCGCCTGCCGGGTCGTCGTCGGCGCGGACCCACACGTGCTCGTCGAGCGCTGCGGACTCCTCGGCCTTGACGTTGGCGGTCCCATCCTTGAAGCCGAACAGGTTGCGCGGGGTGGACTGGCTCGTCGACGTGGTGGAGGTCCGGCCGAAGCCGAGCTGGGACCACCGGACCGAGACCGTGCCGAACCCGATGCGGGCCAGGTTGCGGATCGCGTGCACCGCGACCTGGGGGTCGTCGGCGCAGGCCTGGATGCACAGGTCGCCGCCCGAGCGGGCGGGGTCGAGCACGTCGCCCGGGAAGTGCGGCAGCTCGCGCAGCGCTTCCGGCTGCCGCGCGGCAATGCCGAAGCGGTCCGTGCCGGCGGCGTCGCGGAAGAGCGAGGGGCCGAAGCCGAAGGTGATGGTGAGGCCGCTCGCCGGCAGGTCGAGGGCCTCCCCGGTGTCGTCGGGGGGAAGACGTACGTCTCCGCCGACGGCGCCGGAGCCCGCCGGCTCCCCCGCCGTCATCTGCTCGGCCGCGAGCGTCCACCGCTGGAGCAGGTCGACGAGCTCGTCGCGCGAGTCGGTGAGCACGTCGAAGGCCGCGAAGTGCAGCCGGTCCTGGGCCGGGGTCGTGATGCCGGCCTGGTGCGCACCCCGGAACGCGTACGTCGCCGCCCGCCCGTCCGGGACATCGGCCGCGGCCCCGGGCCCGGCGTGCGCCGTCGTACGCCCTGCCGCGAAGGCGCCGGCCACGCCGGCGACCGCGGCCCCACCGCCCAGCAGGCCGCGCCTGCTGAGCCGTCCAGCCGGGCGGGGCCCGGCCTGCTCGCTCAGGACAGCACCGCCGCGGTGAGGCGCGACAACGGCTCGGAGAGCGCGTTGACGGCGTCGGAGAGCTCCTTGACCTCGTCGGGGGTGAGCTCGTCGTAGGAGACGAAGCCGTCGCCCTCGCGCTGCGCGTCGAGGAGCACCTGCAGCTCGTCGAAGCGCGTGGTCAGCTGGTCGGCGAGGTCGGGGTCCTTCTCCTCGAGGATCGGCTGGACACCCTCGAAGCCGACGCGGGCGCCGTCGACGTTGGCCTGGAAGTCCCAGAGGTCGGTGCGCGACCAGTACTCCTCCTCCCCGGTGACCTTGCCGGTCGCGACCTCCTCGAGCAGGCCCCGCGAACCGTTGGCGATGGCGTCGACGGTGTAGGTGAGCTCCTGCACCCGGGAGTCGAGCTCCTCGGTGTTGGCGAGGAGGTCGTCGGCGTACGTCGCGCGCTGCTTCTCGGTCAGCGGCGTGTAGTCCTCGGCGCGCTGCGGCCAGAGGTCCTTCTCGATCCGGTGCCAGCCGGTCCACTCCTGCCCCGGCTCGAGGTCGGCCTCGCGGGCGTCCATCATCGGGTCGAGGTCGCCGAAGGACTCCGCGACGGTCTCGATGCGCTCCCAGTGCGTGCGCGCGACCGGGTAGAGGGCGCGGGCCTCGTCGTCGTCGCCCGCCGCGTAGAGCCCGACGAACTCCTGCGTCTTCTCCAGCAGCTGAGCCGACTGGTCCTCCACGTAGGCGGCGTAGTTGGCCTGCGCCTCCTCGACGAGCTGGGCCTCGTCCGCGCCGACCTCGACCTGCTCCCCGGACTCGGTGACGGTGAAGTCCCCCCGGATGCCCTCACCGGTCATGCCGGGCTTGCAGGCGGTGACGTAGGACCCCGCGGGCGCGTTGACGGTGAGCGCGCGCGTGATGCTCGGGCCGATGTTCTCCACCTCGGCGACGATCCGGAGACCGTCCTCGCCCAGCAGGTAGAACTCGGTGACCTCGTCGCCGGAGTTGGTGACGTCGAACGTCAGCGTCCCGGCAGGGGCCTCCTCGGCCGACAGCGTGCAGGCGTCCGCCGAGGACTCCACCGTCAGGGCGCGCGGGTCGGCCTCGCCGCCAGCCGCGCCGGAGCCCGGGTTCTCGGTGCAGGCCGCGAGGAGGGGCAGGGCGACCAGGGCGGTCACCGCGAGGGTCTTGCGCATGGGCGTGTGCTTCTTTCTCAGGCAGCCGCGCGGGTGGGCGCGGCCTGGGTGGTGGAGCGTCGGCGAGCGCCGACGAGGAAGAGGACCATCACGGGGACGGCGTACAGCAGCCAGGCGGCGGCCTCGAGCTTGGTGGTGGCGGGCGAGAAGTTGAAGATCCCCTTGAGGAGGGCGCCATACCAGGAGTTGAGGTCGACCGTGTCGGACACGTCGAAGGCCAGGTCGTTCAGCCCGGGCAGGAAGCGGGCCTCCTGCAGGTCGTGCACGCCGTAGGCCAGGACGCCGGCCGCGACGAGGATGAGGAACACGCCGGTCCAGGTGAAGAACCGGGACAAGTTGATCGAGATGGCGCCGCGGTAGATCAGGTAGCCGAGCGCGACGGCGGTCAGGATGCCGAGGGCGGCGCCGAGCAGGGGCTCCCACGTCGGCGTGACGCTGCCGACGACCTCGCGGGTGCCGGCCTGCGTCGCGGCCCAGATGAACAGCGCGGTCTCGAGGCCCTCGCGGCCCACCGCGAGCACCGCCACGACCACCAGCGACCATCGGCCGCCCTCGGCCGCCTCGTCGATGCGGCCGCGCAGCTCGCCGCTGAGGCCGCGCGCGGCCCGCGCCATCCAGAAGATCATCCAGGTGACGAAGCCGACCGCGACGATGGACAGGCCGCCGCCGATCAGCTCCTGCGCCTCGAAGGTCAGCCCGCGCGGCCCGAAGGTCAGCGCCGCGCCGAAGGCCAGGCTCACGCCGACGGCGAGGGCGACGCCCGCCCACACGCGGGGCAGGAGGTGCCGTCGCTCGGTCTTGACCAGGTACGCGACGAGGATGCTCACGACCAGGGCCGCCTCCAGCCCCTCGCGCAGCCCGATCAGGTAGTTCGCCAGCACAGTCGGGGAGCCTACACCCGAGGTTAGGCTTGCCTAACACTGGTCACGAGGTGGTCCACGCGGGTCCGGACGCGCGAACGGCGCGCCGGACGACCGCTTCTGGTCGTCCGGCGCGCCGTGTGGAGCGGGTACGTCAGCGGGCGGAGGTGCCCTCGGTGTAGTCGGAGTCGTGGGACTTGACCCAGGCCATCAGCTTGCGCAGCTCGCGGCCGGTCTGCTCGATCGGGTGCGACTCGCCCTTCTTCCGGAACTCGGTGAACTCCGGCGAGCCGTTGTCCATGTCGGTGATGAAGCGCTCGGCGAACGCGCCGCTCTTGATGTCGGCGAGCACGTCCTCCATGTTCTTCTTCACGTCGGGCGTGATGACCCGCGGGCCGGAGACGTAGTCGCCGAACTCGGCGGTGTCGGAGACCGACCAGCGCTGCTTGGCGATGCCGCCCTCGTACATCAGGTCGACGATGAGCTTCAGCTCGTGGAGGCACTCGAAGTAGGCGACCTCGGGCTGGTAGCCGGCCTCGGTGAGGACCTCGAAGCCGTACATCACCAGCTGCGACGCGCCGCCGCAGAGCACGGCCTGCTCACCGAACAGGTCGGTCTCGGTCTCCTCGGTGAAGGTGGTCTTGATGCCGCCGGCGCGCAGGCCGCCGATGGCCTTGGCGTAGGAGAGAGCGACGTCCCAGGCCTTGCCGGACTCGTCCTTCTCCACCGCGACGAGCACCGGGACGCCGCGGCCGTCGACGTACTCGCGACGGACCAGGTGGCCGGGGCCCTTGGGGGCGACCATGAAGACGTCGACGCCGTCGGGCGGGGTGATGTAGCCGAAGCGGATGTTGAAGCCGTGGCCGAAGACGAGCGTGTCGCCGGGCGTGAGCGCCGGGGCGATCTCCTCCGCGTAGAGCTTGCGCTGGTGCTGGTCGGGGGCGAGGATCACGATCAGGTCGGACTCCTCCGCCGCCTCGCGAGGGGTGAGGACGCGCAGGCCCTCGGCCTCGGCCTTGTCGCGGCTCTTCGAGCCGGGCTGCAGGCCGATCCGGACGTCGACGCCGGAGTCGCGCAGGGACAGCGCGTGGGCGTGGCCCTGGCTGCCGTAGCCGATCACCGCGACGTTCTTGCCCTGGATCAGGCTCAGGTCGGCGTCGTCGTCGTAGAACATCTCAGCCACTGGGGGCTCTCCTTCAGGTTGGTGCTGCGGTATCTCGGGTGGGTTTCGTGACGGTCGCTGCGCGACCTCCTCAACCAACGGTGGGCTGAGGTGCGCGACCTCCTCAGCCAGACGTGGCTGAGGCGATGGACGCGATGGCAGAAACAGGGGCGGGTACGGCGACCGGTCGCTGGGCCCGCTCGCTGATGGAGCGGGAGCCGCGGCCGATGGCGACCATGCCGGACTGGACGAGCTCGCGGATGCCGAAGGGCTCGAGCACCCGCAGCAGGTCGGCGAGCTTGTCGGCGTTGCCGACCGCCTGGACCGTGACCGCCTCGGGCGAGACGTCGACGACCTTGGCGCGGAAGAGCTGGACCGCGTCGAGCACGGCGCCGCGGGTCGCGGCGTCGGCACGGACCTTGACCAGCAGCAGCTCGCGGTTGACCGAGCCAGGACCGTCGAGCTCGACGATCTTGATCACCTCGACGAGCTTGTTGAGCTGCTTGGTGACCTGCTCCAGCGGGGAGTCCTCGACGTTGACGACGATCGTCATCCGGGACACCTCGGGGTGCTCGGTCGGGCCCACGGCGAGGCTGTCGATGTTGAACCCGCGCCGCGAGAACAGTCCGGCGATCCGGGCCAGGACGCCCGGCTTGTTCTCGACCAGGACGGACAGGGTGTGCTTGTTCATGTCAGATGTCGTCCTCGTCGAACTGGGGCGCGAGGTCGCGCGCGTACTTGATCTCGTCGTTGCTGGTGCCGGCGGCGACCATCGGCCACACCATCGCGTCGCGGTGCACCCGGAAGTCCACCACGACCGGCTGGTCGTCGATCGACATGGCCTTCTCGATGGTGGCGTCGACCTCGTCGGGCGACTCGCACGCCAGGCCCACGCAGCCGTAGGCGTCGGCGAGCTTGACGAAGTCGGGGATGCGCTTGGAGTGCAGGTCGGTGTTGGAGTAGCGCTCGTTGTAGAACAGCGTCTGCCACTGCCGCACCATGCCGAGCGACTCGTTGTTGATGATCGCGACCTTGATCGGGATGTCGTTGATCGCGCAGGTGGCCAGCTCCTGGTTGGTCATCTGGAAGCAGCCGTCGCCGTCGATGGCCCACACCGTGGTGTCGGGCATGCCGACCTTGGCGCCCATCGCGGCCGGGACCGAGAAGCCCATCGTGCCGAGGCCGCCGGAGTTGATCCACGTGTTGGGGTTCTCGTAGCCGACGAAGTGCGCGGCCCACATCTGGTGCTGGCCCACGCCGGAGGCGTAGATGGCGTTCGGACCGGCGATCGCGCCGAGCCGCTCGATGACGTACTGCGGGGCGAGCGAACCGTCGGCGGGAGTGTCGTAGCCCAGCGGGTAGCTCTTCTTCAGACCGGCCAGGAAGGCGACCCACGACTCGTAGTCACCGTCGGCACCCTCTGCCTCCAGCAGCGCGACCAGCTGGGCGATGACCTCGCGGCAGTCGCCGACGATCGGCACGTCGGCGTGGCGGTTCTTGCCGATCTCCGCCGGGTCGATGTCGGCATGGATGACGAGGGCGTTCGGCGCGAAGGAGTCGAGGTTGCCCGTGACGCGGTCGTCGAAGCGGGCGCCGAGGCTGATGATGAGGTCGCTCTTCTGCAGGCCGGCGACGGCCGCGACCGTGCCGTGCATGCCGGGCATCCCGAGGTGCTGCGGGTTGCTGTCGGGGAAGGCGCCGCGGGCCATCAGGGTGGTGACGACCGGGATGCCGGTCAGTGCGGCCAGTCGAGCCAGCTCGCGCGAGGCGCGGGCGCGGATCACGCCGCCACCCACGTAGAGGACCGGACGGCGGGACTCGCGGATCAGCCGCACCGCCTCCTTGATCTGCTTGGCGTGCGGCGTGGTCACCGGGCGGTAGCCGGGCAGGTGCAGCTCATCGGGCCAGGCGAAGGTCGTCTGGGCCTGCAGCGCCGACTTCGCGACGTCGACGAGCACCGGTCCGGGGCGGCCGGTCGAGGCGATGTGGAACGCCTCCGCGATCGTGCTGGGGATGTCGGCGGGGTCGGTGACCAGGAAGTTGTGCTTGGTGATCGGCATCGTGATGCCGCGGATGTCGGCCTCCTGGAAGGCGTCGGTGCCGATCATCGCGGCGCCGACCTGTCCGGTGACCGCGACGAGCGGCACCGAGTCCATGTGGGCGTCGGCCAGCGGGGTGACCAGGTTGGTCGCACCCGGACCCGAGGTCGCCATGCACACGCCGACCCGGCCGGTCGCCGCGGCGTAGCCCTGCGCCGCGTGCCCCGCGCCCTGCTCGTGGCGCACGAGGATGTGGCGGATGCGGGTGGAGTCCATCAGGGGGTCGTACGCCGGGAGGATCGCGCCGCCCGGGATGCCGAAGATGTCGGTGACGCCGGCCGCCTCGAGGGACGTCACGAGGCTCTGCGCTCCGCTGACCTGTCCGCCGTGCTCGCTCATGGATCTTCTTCCTGGTTCGGTGTGCGGTGCCTGCCCAACAAAAAACCCCTCGGCCCGGTGGGCGACGAGGGGTGACGCGCGTGCGTTCGGCCGGAGGGGCCTCAGCTCACGCGTCGCGTGCGTACAAGAATCTCGGTGCGCATGCGACAACCGTCGCCGCCGGGGCTGTCCGGCGTCAAGCAAGTGTGACACTCGTCCCAGCATCTGGAACGCAGGTCTCGCGATGTGGCCGCCGGCGCACGCTCAGTCCCGGCCCAGACCGGTCGTGATGCAGGCCTTGTTGCCCTGCGGGTCGGCGAGCACGGTGAACGCCGGTGCGTGCTCATCGGTGACGAGCACGCCGCCCGCCGCGAGGCCCGCCTCGATGCGATGGCCGGCCACCTCGGGCGGCACCCGGATGTCGAGGTGGAACCGCTGGGTCGGCACCTCGTGGGGCGACGTGCGCTGGAACCACAGCGCCGGCCCGGTGCCCGTCAGGTCGCGCACCTCGCCGTCGTGGAGCGGGTGGTCGTCGTAGCCCAGCACGGCTCGCCAGAACGGCTTGATCGCCGCGCGGTCGGCGGTGTCGAGGGCGAGCTCGACGACCTCGACGGCGCCCGGCGCTGCGGCGACGCCGAGCTCTTCGGCCAGCGCGCTGACCCGGCGGGCCAGGTCGAGGTCGCGACGCGTGACGCCGAAGACGTCGCGGCTGATCAGGCGGACGTGGAGGGTCGGGAACCGCAGGTCGAGCTCCGGGTGGTGCCCCAGCTCCGCCGCGACGGCCCCGATGCGCGCGACCAGCTCGAGACCGGTGGCGAAGTCGCCCGTCGCGAACCTCGTCTCCAGCGTCTGGAACATCATCCGCCAGTCGGCGAGCCCCTCCTCGGTCTGCACCTGGGAGAAGGTCAGCGGCGTCGCGTCGTCGCGCGTCATCGCTCGAGCCGGGTGCAGATGCAGGAACGGTTGCCCTCGGCGTCCTCGACGACCCAGAAGCTCGGGGCCTCCGCGTCGCTCACGAGCCGCCCGCCCGCGTCCAGCACCGCCCGGAGGCGCTGCTCGCCCTGGTCGTGCGGCACCCAGACGTCGAGGTGCCAGCGCTGCGCCGGCTCCTGGGTCGGCAGGGACGACTCCCCCGGCTCGGACCTCTGGAACCACAGTCCCGGGACCTGGCCGCTGGGGTCGATCGGCTCGCCCTGGTCGTTGACCGTGCCGCCGAGGAGCGCGGCGTAGAACGCACCGAGGTGTTCTGGCGCGACGGCGTCGAGGCCGGGCTCGACCTGGGTGAGCCCGGACGTGTCGGCCTGAACCCCTGCCTCGGCCGCGAAGCCGCTGATCGTGCGGGCGAGGTCCAGGTCGCGGCTGGTGATGCCGCCGACGTCGTGGCTCGACAGGGTCACGATCACCTCGGGGTAGGTGAGCGAGATGTCGGGGTGGTGGTCGGCCTCCTCGGCAGCCGCACCGATGCGGTCGACCAGGGCGAGGCCGGTGGCGAAGTCGCCGGTGCGGAAGCGGGCGCGGATGCCCGTCAGGAGGTGGCGCCAGTCGTCGAGGCCGGTCGCCTCGCGGACCTCGTCTGCGGTCAGCTTCTGCTTCGGGTCGCTCATACCGCGACCCTGCCACTGCGCACCGACGGCGGCCACCCCTCGGCTCGAGCGCGGCGGCGGCCCGGCCGCGCTCAGCCGAGCGTCTGGGTGATCTCGCGGGTGTCGCCGTCGACGACGACGCGCGCCAGCGCCCCGGTGACCAGAGGCAGGTGCGGCGGCACGTGCCCGATCTCGAGGTCCCACACGATCGGCAGGTCGAGCCGGCCGAGCGCGTCGAGGACCGCCTCGCGCTGGGTGAGGTCGGGGTGGTCCGGCGCGTTCGTGCGACCGACCAGCACGGCTGCCGCCCGGTCGAACCAGCCCGCCAGGCGCAGGGAGTGGAGGTAGCGGCAGATGTTCACCGCGTGCTCCTCGCACGCCTCGACGTAGACGATCGTGGGCTCGTCGAGCGTCTCCGCCCACGCGCGGACGTCGCCGTACGGCGTGCCGGCGAGGTTGGCGATCGTCTCCACGCAGCCGCCGACCAATCGCCCCGAGACGTCGAGGCTGCCGCCGCCGTGGACCTCCCAGCTGCCCGGGCCGACGGTCTTCCACTGCGTGGCGCGGGGGTCCTCCTCGAAGCGCACCCAGTCGGTGACCACGCCGGAGTCGCGCTGCACGAACGGTCCCTCGCCGCTGGCGAGGTCGAGCCAGTGCAGCAGCCCGTCGGGGACGACGTACGGCGTGTCCGCGAGGTTGTCCCCGTGCAGGGTCGCCCACCCGAGCCTGGTCGTGATCGGCAGAAGCACAGTGGACATGTCGGAGTATCCGACCAGCCAGGTCGGCTCGGCGTCGGCGAGGGCGTCCCAGTCCACGAGGTCGACCAGGTCGATCGCGGTCTCACCGCCCCACGGGGGCAGGACGCAGTGGATCTCGGGATCGGCCAGCATCCGGGTCAGCTCGTCGGCGCGCTGCTGCGCGGGGGCCGAGGTCAGCCCGGTCCCGTCCATGCACTCCCCCACCACGACGTCGTACCCGCGACCACGTAGCCAGTCCACGCAGAACTCGATCCGGGCGGCCGCGGCGCCCGCGACGCCCGCGGATGGCGAGGTCACCCCGATCCGGTCACCGTGGCGGAGCGGACGCGGAAATCGCAGCGACGGGCTCATGGGACGAGTCTGTCAGGGTGTGTCCATGGGATTCCTCGACCAGGCCATCCACGCGGCGACCGGGGTGCCGCGCCTCTACGCCGCCGGCCTGAAGGCGGGTCTCGGCCCCGCCGGCGCCTTCGAGGTGCTGCGGATCTCCGAGGCGGCGCTGCGTGCCGCGGCCGCCCAGGGACGAGGGGTGCCTGGCCGCACCAACGCGATGCGGCACTTCATGTGGCAGGCGGTGCTGACCGCGCGGTTCGGGCGACCCGCGGCCGCCACGATCGCGCGGGCGCAGGAGCAGGGGACGCCCCGCGCGCGTGACTCGCGCGTGGACGAGCACAACAACGGCGTCGGGCAGCAGCACGGCTTGGCGCACGCCGAGGAGCTGAAGACACTCTCGACCGCCGACGCGATGGCGCTGCTGGTGCCGGTGGCGCTGGAGAAGTGGGAGTCCGACGAGCTGATCTGGATCATGCCGCGCTGAGGAGGCGCGCGACGACGTCCTCCAGCACGACTCCCTGCTCGCTCGCGGTGAAGGCGTCGTCGGTCGCCAGGCGGCCGAGGAAACCGTCGAGGACGAGCAGCAACCACGCGGTCAGGTCGCGGGCGGTGAGGTCGTCGCGGACCTCCCCGGCCCGCTGGGCGCGCGCGACCCACGGCTCGAGGCCCTCCTGCAGCGTGCGCGCGTCGAGCGCGAGCGCGGCCTCGACCTCGGGCTCGGCCATCACCGCGCCGACGGCACGCACGAAGCCGCCGATCCGAGGGTCGGCGAACTCCTCCACGGCGTGCCGGACGTAGGCGTCCACGACCGCGCGGGGCGAGGCGGCGGCGTCCTGCGAGGCGAACCACTCGGCCGTCTCGGCGGTGCCCAGCTCGAGGATGGCCAGCAGCAGCGACTGCTTGGTCGGGAAGTAGTGGAAGAAGGTGCCCGACCCGATCCCCGCCTCGCGGCAGATGGCCGCCGTCGTGGCGCGCTCGTAGCCGTCGGCCGCGAAGCGCGTCAGCGCGGCGTCGATGATCAGCAGGCGCCGGGCCAGGTGCTTCTCGGGATCGACCGTGCGGGCCATGCACCACTTCCTATTCTTGGAGTACGTGCTCTAGCATTGCACGTATGGGGGACGTCGAACGATGGCACGTGGTGCACGACGGGCACGAGCACGCCGTCGCGGTCGAGCAAAGCGCGCTGACGCGGGTGGTGCGGTGGACCCGCGACGGCGTGGAGCTCGGGACGAAGAAGTCCTCCGACGAGACCATCGTCCTGTCGCCGCAGGGCGTGGACCCCGCCCTGCGCCTGAAGTTCGCCATGGTGGGTCCCGCGCGCAGGGTGACCCTCCACGACTCGGAGACCGCGGCGCACGCCGGTCTCGGCGGCACCGACCTCGAGCCCGAGGCGGGGTCGAAGGCCGCCCGGCGCGCCGAGTGGATCGGCCGGCACCCCCACCTCCACACCGCGCGCCAGACGGCGCTCGCCGCGGCGGGCGTCGTCGTGCCCGTGCTGCTGGTCTGGCTCCTGTCGATGGTGCCGTGGCCGAGCCTCGACGTCCCGTGGCCCGCCCTGCCGTCGATCCCCTGGCCGGACGTCGACCTGCCGTCGATCCCCTGGCCGGACGTCGACCTGCCGTCGATCCCGTGGCCGGACGTCGACCTGCCGCACCTCCCGGCGTGGACCGAGCCGGTGCGCAAGCTCCTCGTCCCGGTGCTGATCGCGTTCTTCATCGCCCGGGGCGAGGTGAAGCGGCGGCGCAGGGCCGAGGAGCGCCGGCGGCTGGACAGTGAGTCTGCTGGAGACTCACGGTCCAGCGACGATGGGTGAGGGTCTCGACACGCTCGTCCCTCGCTGCTCGACCACCTGGGCGTTCCTCGCTACTCGGCCGGCTGGGTCGGCCAGGCCGTGAGGCCGGCGCGGTCGTGCTCGCCGTGGGGCCAGACCGCGCGGACGACACCGGCCGCGGCGAGGGCCTTGCGGCAGCCGGGGCAGGGCGGGTCGGTGATGTAGGCGGTCGCGCCCTTGGTGTCGCGGGTCGCGAACAGCAGGGCGTTGACCTCGGCGTGGATGGCGATGCAGAACCCCTCCGTGCCGGGCCGGTCGTAGTCGCCGAGCCCGGGCACGGCGTCGTACCCGAGCTGGCCGCGGGGGCAGGCACCCTGCAGGCAGTCGGCCTCTCCCGGCGCAGCGCCGTTGTAGCCGGTGGCGATGATCCGGTGCTCGATGGTCAGCACGGCCCCGACCCGGCGGCGGGTGCACTTCGCGCGCGCGGAGACGGCGGCGGCGATGCCGAGGAAGTAGTCGTCCCAGCTGGGGACCGCGGTCGGCTCGAAGTGGTCGCTCACGGGAGCACAGACTGCCCGATCTCACCCGGGTTGTAGGCCACTTCCCAGCGGAAGCCGTCGGGATCGGCGAAGTAGCCGGTGTAGCCGCCCCACTCCCGGTCGACGGCCTCCCCGACCTGCGTCGCCCCCGCCGCAGCCGCCTGCTCGAGGACCGTGTCGACGCCCTCCTTGGTGGCGACGTTGTGCGCGAGCGTGATCGGGGGTACGCCGCCGCGCGCCGGCGCATGGCCGACCTCCTCGGTGAAGAACGCCTCGGCCCAGAGGCTGAGCACGACCTTGTCGGCCACCCGGAACATCAGCACCTCCCCCGCCACGTGGAGCTCGGGCTCCCAGCCGAGCCCGTCGACGTAGAAGCGGCGGGTGGCCTCCATGTCGGTCACGACGAGGGTGATGAAGCTGACGCGCTGGTCCATCTCACTGCTCCTTCTGCTGGGCCTGCTGCTCCTGCGGGCGCGCGGCCAGACGGACGCGCTGGCGGCCCATGTCGTCGAAGTTGCGGTCGTCGAGCCAGTCGTCGAGGGCCTGCCTCACCCGCGGCCACTCCCCGTCGGTGATGGAGAACCAGTCGGTGTCGCGGTTGCGGCCCTTGTAGACCACCGCGTTGCGGAAGCGCCCCTCCCAGATGAAGCCGAGGCGGAGCGCGGCGCGACGCGACGGGGCGTTGAGGCTGTCGCACTTCCACTCGTAGCGGCGGTGACCGAGGTCGTCGAAGGCGTGCCGCATCAGCAGCGCCATCGCCTCGGTGGCGGCGCGGCTGCGCTGGAGCTGGCGTCCGAAGGCGATGCCGCCGACCTCGATCGAGCCCATCCGGGGGTCGATCCTCATCAGCGAGCAGAAGCCTGCCGCCCGGCCCGTCTCGACCGGGACGATCGCGTACATGACCTGCCCGGGATCGCTCGCGCCGTGCTCGACGATCGCCGCCATCTCGTCGCGGTCGCGCGGGCGCTCCCAGAAGAGGTAGGTCCACAGCGGGTCGTCGTCGGGCCTGCACACCGCGGCCAGGAGGTCGTCGACGTGCTGCGGACCGACGGGCTCCAGCCGGACGCCCCGGCCCTCGAGGACCACGTCCTTCGACGGCGCGCTCGCACCTGTCCACTCGACCGGGCGGCCCAGCGGCTGCCCGTGGTCGTTGGTCGTCCGGGTCCGGGTCGCGGAGAGCCGCACCCCCACCGGGCGGGTCATCGCAGCGCCTCCGCCACGGCCGCCATGCCGCGCTCGACCTCGTCGAACGACGTGGACAGGGGCGAGAGGCCGATGCGCAGGCCGCCGGGGTCGCGGTAGTCGGGGATCACGTCGCGCTGCCACAGGCGCGCGGTGACCTCGCGCATCCGGTCGTGGTGCAGCGTGACGTGGCCGCCGCGCAGGTCGGGGTCGCGCGGCGAGGCGAGGGTGACCCCGGGCAGGGTCGCGTCGGCGAGCTCGACGGCGTACGACGTGAGGGCGACGGACTTGGCGCGGATCGCCTCGATGCCGGCCTCCGCGACCAGCTCGAGCATGCTCTGCATCGCGACCATGCCGAGGATCGGCGGGGTGCCGGAGATGAAGCGACGGATGCCCGTGGCCGGGGCGTAGCCGGGGCCCATCAGGAACGGGTCGGCGTGGCCCATCCAGCCCTGGATCGGCTGGGTGAGCTCGTCCTGGAGGCGGGCGTTGACGTAGCCGAAGGCCGGCGAGCCGGGGCCGCCGTTGAGGTACTTGTAGGTGCAGCCGACGGCCAGGTCGACGTCCCACGCGTCGAGAGCGGTCGGCACGGCGCCCGCGGAGTGGCACAGGTCCCAGAGCACGAGTGCGCCGGCGCCGTGGGCGATCCGGGTGAGCTCGGGGGCGTCGGCGAGCCACGCCGAGCGGTAGGCGACGTGGTTGAGCACGACGAGTGCGGTGCGCTCGCCCACGGCCTCGGTGAGCTGCTCGGCGGTGACGCCCTCGGAGGTGTCGACCTCGATCCACCGCAGGGTCAGCCCGCGCTCGGCGGCGATGCCCTCGGCGATGTAGCGGTCGGTCGGGAAGTTGTCGGTGTCGATGACGATCTCGGTGCGCGCGGGGTCACGGCGTACGACGGCGTCGACCGCGGCCCGCATCAGCTTGTAGAGCCACACCGTGGTCGAGTCGCCGATCGCCGTCTGGCCGGCTGCGGCTCCCAGGCAGGTGCGCGCGAGCTCGTCGCCGAGGGTCGTCGGCAGGTCCATCCACTGCTCGTCCCAGCCCCGGATCAGGCGTCCGCCCCACTCCTGCTCGACGAACGTTCCGAGCCGCCGGGCGGCGTCGGCCACGGGACGACCGAGCGAGTTGCCGTCGAAGTAGACGAGGTCGGTCCCGGCCCCGACGAAGCGCTCGCGGAAGTGCGCGAGCGGGTCGGCGGCGTCGAGCTGTGCTGCGGAGGTCGGTGGTGCGGTGGTCACCACGGCAACCTATCGGCCCCGCCCCCGCGACCTCGCGTCAGTAGCAGACGGCCCCGTGGGCCGCGGACTGCACGACCTTGCGGTACTTGCCGAGCACGCCACGGGTGTACTTCGGCGGCAGCGGCTCCCAGCCCTCGGCGCGCTTGGCCAGCTCGGCCTCGTCGACGTGGACGTCGAGGGTCATGTGGGAGACGTCGAGGGTGATCTGGTCGCCGTCCTGGAGGAACGCGATCGGCCCGCCGTCGCTGGCCTCGGGGGCGATGTGGCCCACGCAGAGGCCGGTCGTGCCGCCCGAGAAGCGGCCGTCGGTGATCAGCAGGACGTCCTTGCCGAGCCCGGCGCCCTTGATCGCGCCGGTGATGGCGAGCATCTCGCGCATGCCCGGGCCACCCTTGGGGCCCTCGTAGCGGATCACCACGACGTCGCCGGCCGTGATCGTGCCCTCGGCCAGTGCGTCGAGCGCCTTCCGCTCGCCGTCGAACACCCGGGCGGTGCCGGTGAACGTGGAGTCGTCGAACCCGGCGCTCTTCACGACCGCGCCCTCGGGGGCGAGCGAGCCCTTGAGGATCGTCAGGCCGCCGGTGGCGTGGATCGGCTTGTCGAGCTGGCGCAGGATCTCGCCGTCGAGCGGCTTGGGGTCGAGCTCGGCGAGGTTCTCCGCCATCGTCCTGCCGGTGCACGTGAGCACGTCGCCGTGCAGGTGGCCGGCGTCGAGCAGGGCCTTGAGGAGCACCGGGATGCCGCCGACGCGGTCGAAGTCGGTCCACACGAAGCGCCCGAACGGCTTCATGTCGGCGAGGTGCGGGACCTTCTTGCCGATGCGGGTGAAGTCGTCGAGCGTCAGGTCGACCTCGGCCTCACGGGCGATGGCGAGGAGGTGCAGCACGGCGTTGGTCGAGCCGCCGAGGGCCATCGCCATCGCGATCGCGTTCTCGAAGGCCGGGCGGGTCATGATCTGGCGGGCGGTGATGCCCTGGCGGAGCATGTTGACCACGGCCTCGCCGGACTTGTGGGCGAACCCGTCGCGGCGGCGGTCCACGGCCGGCGGCGCGGAGCTGCCCGGCAGGGACATGCCGATCGCCTCGGCGACGCTGGCCATCGTGTTGGCGGTGTACGCGCCACCGCAGGCGCCCTCACCCGGGCAGATCGCGCGCTCGATCTCGTCGACCTTCTCACGCGAGATCTTGCCCGCGAGGCACGCGCCGACGGCCTCGAAGGCGTCGATGATCGTCACGTCGCGGCCGTCGACCTGGCCGGGCATGATCGTGCCGGCGTAGAGGAAGACGCTGGCGAGGTCGAGCCGGGCGGCGGCCATCAGCATGCCGGGCAGCGACTTGTCGCAGCCGGCCAGCAGCACGGAGCCGTCGAGGCGCTCGGCCATCATCACGGTCTCCACCGAGTCGGCGATGACCTCACGGCTGACGAGGGAGAAGTGCATGCCCTCGTGGCCCATGGAGATGCCGTCGGAGACGGAGATCGTGCCGAACTCCAGCGGGAACCCGCCGCCGGCGTGCACGCCGTTCTTCACGGCCTTCGCGAGGCGGTCGAGGCTGAGGTTGCACGGGGTGATCTCGTTCCAGCTCGACGCGACACCGATCTGCGGCTTCTGCCAGTCGTCGTCGCCCATGCCCACGGCCCGGAGCATCCCTCGCGAAGCGGTCGCCTCGAGGCCGTCGGTGACGGCACGGCTCCGGGGCTTGAGGTCGGGTGCGTCGGCTGCGTGGGTCATGCCGTCAGGCTAGTAGTCCCTCCCCCGCGCCGTTCTGCGTGTCTCATCGCCACGGGCTTCACGCAGCCTGCCTGCGGCGGTCCTCGCGTTCCTCGTCACGGGCGTGGAGCTCGGCGACCACCTGGTGACGTGCGGGATGGTCGATCGGGGTGCCCCACACCTCCCGTTCGACGCGCTTCCAGAACTGTGATGCGCGGTAGCCGATCGAGGGCTGCTCGGCGAGGCGCGACCGCCGCTGCCACCGGTAGGCGTCGTTCGTGGTCCACGTCCGCAGGTGTCGCGGGATCCACCACCCCTTGGGCTTCAGGTCGGCGTGTGCGGGGAACCTGCTCCCGGCCCGATTGCGCGCGCCGTCGTCACGCATCGGCTCGACCGCATCACCGGTCTCCTTGTCACGGAACCCGACCGCCACGTCGGCCATGTCGAGCAGGCGGTGCAGCACGCTGGCCCGGGGGCTGGTGCGCCCGGTCTCCCACCGGGCGACCACCGACTGCGAGACCCCGAGGAGCGCCGCCAAGCCACGCTGTGAGACATCCAGGATCCGCCGGATCCGGCGAACCAGACCGGGGATCTCACCGGCGAACGGCCCGAGGGACCACCAGCGCATCTCCGCGCCTGTCCATCGCTCCATCTCCTCCAGGTCCGGGTAGTGCCGCTCCGACACCACCACCCTCGGCCCGCCGTACGCCTCGTCGTCGGCCCCCGCAGCCGAATGGGGTGTGTGAGTCTCGGTGGTCGTCATCGGTGGCCTCCCGCGCCGGTCGCATGCGCCCGCCTGCCGAGCGCTGGTACCGCCATCCCAGACCCCTCGACCCACACTCACCGCCGCCCCCTCCACAGGACGCATCGCCAGCCTGCGATGACGGTCCCGGTGGACACTTCACGGCTCACGATCTCGCCCGGACGACGTCCTTCCACGCCCAGCCATCTCGACCCTGGCCCTTGAGTCTCCTCGAGACTCACGAGCAAGCGTGAAGGCGGAGTCCGGACCGCATCGGGATCCCTGCACCACCGATGGACCTTGAGTCGCTCAGAGACTCAAGGGCCAGTTCCGGCGCCTCAGGTGCGCTCGGCCTCGCGCTTGAGGGCGGCGAGGCCCTTGTCGAAGTCGCTGCCGATCGCCTTGTCGAAGAACAACCTGCCCATCACGGACATGATCGCGCTGCGCTGGCCGGTCATCGTCCAGGTCACGTCGGTGGCATCGCCTGCCGGCGTGAGGACGAACGTCGTCAGGTTCGTCGCCCTGAACGGCTTGAGGAACTCCAGGTCGACCACGACGGAGGCCGGGGTGGACTCCGTGATCCGCATCTCGCCCTCGCCGGCCTTCTTGTTGCCCGACCACCGGTAGGTCGAGCCGACGCCGTGGTCCGGGCCGGTGTACTCGCGGCTCAGGTCCGGGTCGAGGCCCTCCCAGGGCGACCACTTCTGCCACTCGCGGAAGTCGTCGAGGAGGGGGTGGACGCGACCGGGGGCCGCCTCGATGCGGATGCTGCGCGAGAGCGAGAAACCGGCCATGTCGTCGAGCCTAGACCTCGGCCCGGGACCCGTCAGGGGATCTTCGCCGCGCGCACGACGAGCACGTCCGGCAGGTCCTTGTGGATCTCCTGCCACGAGCCGCCCTCGTCGGGCGAGGCCCACACGCCACCGTTGCGCCCACCGAAGTAGAGCCCCACCTGCTCGTGGTCGTCGACGCACATCGCGTCGCGCATCACCGCGGTGAAGTAGCCGTCGGGCAGCGCCCCGTCGCCGAGCGGTTCCCACGACGAGCCGGCGTCGGTGGTGCGGTAGACCCGGGCCTTGCCGTCGACCGGCCACCGGGCCTCGGCGCCGGTGATGGGGAAGTTGTAGGCCGTGTCGGCCCGGTGCGGATGGGCGACCATCGCGAAGCCGAACTCGGTGGGCAGCCCGGGTGCGATGTCCTGCCAGCTGGCACCGCCGTCGTCGGAGCGGTAGACCCCGCCGTGGTTCTGGAGGTAGAGCCGGTCGGGGTCGGCCGAGTCGCGGGCGACCTTGTGCACGCACTGGCCGAACTCGGGGTAGTTGCGCTCACCGGGGAAGAACTCGGCCTTCACCCCTGTGTTGGACGGGCCCCAGGTGGTCCCTCCGTCGATGGTGGCGTAGACGCCGCCGGTCGACAGGGCGGCGAGGACGCGGTCCCCGTCGCGGGGGTCGGGCAGGATCGTGTGGAACGCTTGGCCGCCGAAGCCCTCGTTCCACTCCGGTCGGTGCGGGTGGTCCCACAGGCCGCGGACGAGCTCGAAGGTCTCGCCGCGGTCGGTCGAGCGGAAGATCGCGCCCGGCTCGGTGCCCGCCCAGACCACGTCGTCCTCGAAGCCGGGCTGGAGCTGCCAGACGCGGGCGAGCGTGGCACCGGTGTCCTCGGGGAAGCGCGCGGCGCCGTTGGGGGTCTCGTCCCAGGTCGCGCCGAGGTCGTCCGAGCGCCACACCTGCGGGCCGAGCCAGCTCGACGAGGCGCCGGCGAGCAGCCGCGGGGAGTCGCCGCGGGTGTCGATCATGACGGAGTAGACCTCCTCCATCGGGAAGTGCGGACCCGTCCACTCCCAGGCGGTGCGGGCCTCGTCGGAGGTCCCCAGCCACATGCCCTTGCGGGTCCCGACCATCAGCAGCGTGCGCGACATGAGAGCTCCTTCGGATTGGTCGACCACCGGGTGGTCACTGCATCGTGCGCTTGCGGAAGACCTTGAGGGCGAGCGGCGCGACGACGGCCGTGATCGCCACGGTCCACAGCACGGTGAACAGCACCGGGTGCTGCATCGGCAGGTGCGCGTCGGCCGGGGCCGGGCCGGTGTTGCCCCACAGCTCGCGGACGGCCTGCACGAGCGCCGAGATCGGGTTCCACTCCGCGATCGCGCGGAGCACCGGACCCATCGCCTCCGAGGGAGCGAAGGCGTTGGAGAGGAATGTCAGCGGGAACATCGTGGTGAACATGACGCCGTTCACCGCCTCGACCGAGCGCATCGCCGAGCCGACCAGGATGCCGACCCAGACCATCGCGAAGCCCCAGAGCAGCAGGAGCCCGTACGCCGCCAGCGCGTCGAGGACGGAGCCGCGGATGCGCCAGCCGACGACGAGGCCGGTCAGCGACATCACGATGATGCCGATGAACGAGTGGGTGATGCTCGACATGCTGCGCCCGACGAGGATCGCGGCGGGATTGATCGGCAGCGACCGGAACCGGTCCACGATGCCCTTGTCGATGTCGGCGGTGAGGCCGATCGCCACGACGAACGAGGCGAACGCGATCGTCTGGCCCATGATCCCGCCGAGCAGCCACTCGCGGTAGCCCGTCGGCGCCGAGACCGCGATCGCCCCACCGAAGACGTAGGCGAACAGCAGGACGAACATCACGGGCTGGATGGTGACGTCGAGCAGCATCTCCGGCATCCGCTTGATGTGGATCAGGTTGCGCCGGAAGATCGTCACCGACTGGTGCCACAGCGAGGTGTGCCGGATCTCAGGGCGCTCGATCGCACCGTAGGTCGTGTGGCTCATGCGCGCACCTCCGCGGGCGAGGGGTCCTGGTCGGGCTGGGAGTCGGGGTCGAGGGCGACGTCGTCGGCCCGGTGCCCGGTGAGGTGGAGGAACACGTCGTCGAGGCTGGGCCGCTGCAGGCCGAGGTCGTCGATCTCGATGCCGCTGCCGTCGAAGAGCGCCGCGACCCGGGTGACGTCCGAGAGGCCGTCGGCCGGGGCGGTGATCCGCCGCGCCGACTCCTCGACGTGGGCCTCGAGACCGGCTCCGCGCACCCGCTCGACCGCGGCCGACAGGTCGGCGGGGCGGGAGACGGTGACGACGAGCGCGGCCTTGCCCGAGGCGTCCTTGAGCTGCAGCGGTGTGCCCTGCGCGATGACGGTGCCCCGGTCGATGACGACGATGTCGTCGGCGAGCTGGTCGGCCTCCTCGAGGTACTGCGTGGTCAGCAGGAGCGTCGTACCGTCCTCGACGAGGTCGCGCAGGACGTCCCAGAGCTCGACCCGGCTCCGGGGGTCGAGGCCGGTCGTCGGCTCGTCGAGGAAGAGCACCGGAGGCGTGGCCACCAGGCTCACCGCGAGGTCGAGGCGACGGCGCATGCCGCCGGAGTACGTCTTCACCACCCGGCTGGCGGCATCCGTGAGCGAGAAGCGCTCGAGCAGCTCGTCGGCGACCCGGTCGATCGTGCGGCGGTCGAGGCCGTAGAGGCTCCCGATGAGCCAGAGGTTCTCGCGGCCGGTGAGCAGCTCGTCGACGGTGGCCGACTGGCCGGTCAGCCCCATCGACCGGCGAACGGCGGCCGGGTCGTCCAGCACGTCGTGCCCGGCGACCCGCGCGGTGCCGCGGGTCGGACGGGTCAGGGTCGTCATCATCCTGACCGTGGTCGTCTTGCCGGCACCGTTGGGCCCCAGGAGGCCGAGCACCGACCCCTTGGGCACCGCGAAGCTGACACCGTCGACGGCCTTCGTCTCGCCGAACTCCTTGACGAGGTCGATCGCCTCGATCGCGTGATCGTGCCCCACTGCGTCTCCCCCTGCTCGGCGTCCACTGCGTCATCACTGCCTACGTGACTATTCCGATTAGGAACACTACTCTCGTGACGAGATGAGTCAAGACATCCCGGTGACCGGATACGCGATCCTCGGCCTCCTCACCTTCGGCGACGAGCTGACGGGGTACGAGATCAAGCAGCGCGCCGACGTCACGCTGCGCTTCTACTGGGTCTCCCCCGCCATGAGCCAGATCTACACCGAGCTGCGCCGGCTCACCGACCACGGCCTGGTGCGGGCCGACGCCCGCCAGGAGGGCGGCCGGGAGGTGACGTCGTACGCCATCACGGAGGCGGGGCAGACGGCCCTGCGCGCGTGGATGGACGGCACACCGGCCGGCTTCCCGGTGCTCAAGCACACGGTGCTGCTCCGGCTGCTCATCGGGCACGCGACCGAGCCCGGCCGGACGCGACGGATGCTGCACGACTACCTGGCCGAGCTCGACGCGGCGCGCGAGGACCTGGGCGAGGTGCGCGAGGCGCTCCGCGGCGCCGACCAGCCCGGAGAGCCGTTCCGCTTCCCCTCGCTGGTCGCCGACTGGGGCCTGGACTACTTCGCCGCCGAGACCCGGCACGCGCGACGGGCGCTGGACAGCCTCGGTGAGACCGACGCGGATCCGGACGAGGCGACTGCATAGGCTGCTCCGGTGACCGATCGACCGAGCCGCTCCCTGCTCGGGCCGGTCGGGCTGGTCCTGGTCGGCATCCTCTCGGTCCAGCTGGGCGCCGCCATCGCCAAGGGCCTCTTCGGGGAGATCTCGCCGACTGCGATGGTCTGGCTCCGCCTCGTCACGAGCGCGCTGGTCCTCGCGGCGGTCGCGCGGCCGAGGCTCGCCGGCCGCTCCCGCGCCGACTGGGTGGTCGTCGTCGGGTTCGGCCTCAGCCTGGCCACGATGAACTGGGCGATCTACCAGTCCTTCTCGCGCATCCCGCTGGGCATCGCCGTGACGATCGAGTTCATCGGGCCGCTCACGCTGGCTGTGCTCGGGTCGCGCCACGCCCGCGACGTCGCGTGGGTGCTGCTGGCCGGCCTGGGGGTCGCCCTCCTCGGGCTCGAGCGGACCGATCTCGACGTGCTCGGCGTCGGGTACGCACTGCTCGCCGGCGCCGCGTGGGCGGCGTACATCCTGCTCAGCGCGAGCACCGGGCGTCGCTGGGCTGGCTTCGACGGCCTCGCGGTCGCCAGTCTCGTGGCCGCGGCCGGGATGACGCTGCCCGCGCTCCTCACCGCCGGCTCCGGACTGTGGGACGGGCGGATCCTCCTCATCGGCGCCCTGGTCGGCCTGCTGAGCTCGGTCATCCCCTACAGCTGCGAGCTCGTCGCACTGCGCAGCCTGCGCCCCTCCGTCTTCGGGATCCTGATGAGCCTCGAGCCGGCTGCCGCCGCGCTGGCCGCGATCGTGGTGCTCCACGAGACCCTCGCGCCGGTCCAGTGGCTCGCCATCGCCTGCGTCGTCGCCGCCTCCATCGGGGCCACCCGGTCGGGCTCGGCGCCCGGCGAGCATCCGTCCGAGCATTCGGCGGCACCCGGCACACTGGCGACATGACGAGCGCAGCCATGAGACCGGGACTCACCCTCTGCGCGCTCGCCCTGACCCTGGGTGCCGCGACCGGGTGCGCGGGCGACACCGCCGACCCGATCCCCACCACGACGCAGCCCACCGACCAGCCGAGCCAGCCGACGCCGAGCAGCAGCGGACCGACCGGCGGCGGCGCCGGGACCACCGCACCCGAGGTCGAGGGCGTCCTGGTCGACCGGCTCGAGGTGCCGTGGGGCGTCGACTTCCTGCCCGACGGCGACGCGGTCGTCACCGAGCGGATGTCGGGCCGCGTGCTGCGCGTCGGCGACGACGGCGCCTCCAGCGAGCTCGGCGAGATCGCCGGCTCCGTGGCCGAGGGCGAGGCCGGGCTGCTCGGCGTCGCGGTGTCGCCGGACTTCGCCAGCGACCGGACGCTGTACCTCTACCTCACCACCGAGAGCGACAACCGGGTGGTCGCGGCCGAGCTCGACGGCGACACCCTCGGCGAGCCGTCCGTGGTGCTGGACGGGATCCCGAGCGGGTTCATCCACGACGGGGGGCGGCTGGCGTTCGGACCCGACGGCTACCTCTACGTCACCACGGGCGAGACCGGCAACCCCGACCTGGCACAGGACCCGGCCAGCCTCGCCGGCAAGATCCTGCGGATCACCACCGACGGCGAGCCCGCCCCCGGCAACCCCGACCCCGACTCCCCGGTCTGGTCGCTCGGCCACCGCAACGTGCAGGGCCTGGCGTGGGACGACCAGGGTCGGCTCTGGGCCTCGGAGTTCGGCGACTCCTCGTGGGACGAGCTCAACCTGGTCGAGAAGGGCGGCAACTACGGCTGGCCCCGGTTCGAGGGACGCAGCGGCGGCAGCGACTTCATCGACCCGCAGCTGGTCTGGCCCGTCGAGGAGGCCTCGCCCAGCGGGCTCGCGTGGGTGGACGGCCGCCTGTGGATGGCGGGCCTGCGCGGTCAGCGGCTGTGGCGCATCGACGTCTCGCCCGACGGCAGGGCGTCGGACCCACGCGCGTTCCTCACCGAGGAATTCGGCCGGCTGCGGACCGTGGCCGCGGCCCCCGACGGGACGGTCTGGGTCACGACCTCCAACCGCGACGGCCGCGGCACCCCGACGGACGACGACGACCGGATCGTCGTCATCCAGCCCTGACCACCGCGCGGCGGGCCGCCCGGCGCAGCGTCGTCAGGATCGCCGGACCGAGCACGACGACAGCGACCGCGGTGGTGATCGCACGCCCGGTGTCCCAGCCGCCGGTCGAGGTGAGCAGCGAGTAGACCAGGAACCGGTGGGCGTTCTCGACCACGGGCGCCCCGGCGACGTACGCCAGTGAACCCTCGTGCCCCGGCACCACGATGCCGAGGGTGAACGGCCACGAGCTGAGGTTCATCAGCAGCCCGTAGAGGTACGACGCCACCACGGCGTAGCCGGCGAGCAGCGCGATCTCGGCCCGTCCGCCCACGCGACGGGGCAGCAGCCCCGCCCCCATCCCGACCCAGGCCGAGCAGATCATCTGGAACGGCAGCCACGGACCCACGCCGGCGGTGAGGAGCGCCGAGGCGAAGAGCGACGTGCAGCCCAAGGCGAAGCCGAAGCCCGCACCGAACACCCGGCCGCCGAGCACCAGCAGGAAGAACACCAGCTCGATGCCTGCAGTTCCCGCGCCGAGGCCGCGCAGCACGGCGTTGATCGCCGACAGCACACCGAGGACGGCGAGGACGCGGGAGTCCATGCCGCCCTCCCCCATCTCGGCGAGCACCACGACCATCACGAGCGGCAGCAGCGCCAGGAAGAGGAACGGCGGCTCCACGCGCTGGCCGGGCTGGGCGTCGAGCAGCAGCGGCCAGCACAGCATCATCAGGCCGGCCGCCGACGCGAGGGCGAGCACGAGCGCCGTACGGCGGCCGATGGGCAGGGCGACGGGGGTGCTCATCGACCGGCCTCGCCCCATGACTCACCCAGGGCCTCGGCCACTTCCTCGACCACCAGCCACGGCGGCCCGAGGACCTTGGTGACCTGCGGGGCGAACGACGGCGACTCGGCGAGCACCCGGCGCGGCGGTCCGCTCGAGACGACCTCGCCCTCGGCCATCACCACGACCTCGTCGGCGACGTGCGCGGCGAACTCGACGTCGTGGGTGGCCAGCAGGACCGCGCGCCCCTCGGCGGCGAGGTCGGCGACGATGCGGGCCAGCTCGCCCTTGCCGGCGTAGTCGAGCCCGCGCGTCGGCTCGTCGAGGAGGACGACGGGGGGTCGCGCGGTCAGCACGATCGCGAGCGCCAGCGCGAGCCGCTGGCCCTCGGAGAGGTCGCGGGGGTGGCTGGTGCCGTCGATCCCGGGCGCGAGCCGGTCGAGCAGCCCGCGGCAGGTGCCCGGCTCCCCGTCGGCGCCGCTGTCGGCGGCGGCGCACTCGTCGGCGACGGTCTCGAGGTAGAGCAGGTCGGCGGCGGTCTGCGGCACCAGCCCGACGTGCGTACGACGCTGCGCGGGCGTCAGCGTGGCCGGGTCGTCGCCGTGCACGGCGAGCGAGCCGGAGCGTCGCCGGCCGGAGCCCTGGAGCGCCCAGATCAGGCTCGACTTGCCCGAGCCGTTGCGGCCCATCAGCACGGTGACGCGTCCCGCTGCGAGCGTCAGGTCGACCTCGCGGACGGCGACGGTCGAGCCGTGGACGACGGTGATCCCCCGCCCGGTGAGGACGGCGGCCTGCTCGGCGGCGGGCGGGTGCGCCGGCGGGGTCAGGTCGGGCAGCGACCGGGCGTGGCGCCGGGCGTCGCGGACCGTGAGCGGCAGCGGGTCCCAGCCGGCGAGCCGGCCCAGCTCGACGAGCGGCGGGGCGACCGGCGAGTCGGCGAGCACCGCTTCGGGGCGGTCCACGCGGATGCCGCCGTCGCCGGTGACCAGGCAGATCCGGTCGGCGAACGGGACCACCCGCTCGAGCCGGTGCTCCGCGAGCAGCACCGTGAGGCCGAGGTCGTGGACGAGGCGGGTGATCGTGGCCAGCACGTCCTCGGCCGCGTTGGGGTCGAGCGCCGACGTCGGCTCGTCGAGCACCAGCACCCGCGGGTGCGTGGTGAGGACCGACCCGATGGCGACGCGTTGCTGCTGGCCGCCGGACAGGGTGCGCAGGTCGCGCGCCCGCAGGTCGGCGATGCCGAGCAGGTCGAGGGTCTCCTCCACGCGGCGGCGCATCGTCTCCGGCGCGATCCCGAGCTGCTCCATGCCGTAGGCGAGCTCCTCCTCGACAGTGTCGGCCACGAACCCGGCCAGCGGGTCCTGGCCGACGTACCCGACGAGGTGCGCCCGCTCCCGGGGCGGCTGCTCGACGATGCTGGCGCCGTCGAGGAGGACGTCGCCGGTGAGGACGCCGCCGGTGAAGCGCGGCACCAGGCCGGTGACCACGCCGAGCAGCGTCGACTTGCCGACGCCGGTGCGCCCGGAGACCAGGACCAGCTCACCCTCCTCGAGCGTCAGGTCCACGTCGCGCAGCACCTGGTGGCGGTCGTAGCGGAAGCCGATCCCGCGCAGCTCGATCATGCGGCCACCTCCCGCGACAGCGCGGTGGACGGCAGCGGCGTGGCCACGGCGGGCAGGAGCCCGACAAGTCCCACGACCAGCGCGAGCGGGGAGAGGTACGGCGCCACGTCGACGCCGGGATAGGCCACGGCCACCTGCTCGCGGGCGAACCACCAGCCGAGGACGGCGACCGCGAGACCGGTGGCGACCGTGACCAGCTCTGCCGCGCGCCACGGGTCCGGCCGGTAGCGGGTGCGCTGGACCCGGCGCCCGGCGCTGACGAGCCCCAGGACCGCCACGACGGCTCCGGCGGCGAGCATCGGGAGCGCCAGGACGCGGGGCGCGGTGGGGTCGAGCCAGGCGTAGGTGCCGACGCAGATACCGGTGAGCGCGAGCAGCAGCAGCGAGCCGGTGACCCAGCGCTCGCGTGGCGTGGCTCCGCCGGAGCGGCCGTAGCCGCGGGTGTCCATGCCGGCCGCGAGGGCCAGGGAGCGCTCGAGCGAGTCCTCGAGGACGGGGACCAGGAAGCGGCGCAGCCGGCCCACGCCCGTGGTGGTGCCGCCGCGCAGCGCCTGGGCGGCCCGGACCCGGCGGGCGCTGTCGGCGAGCTGCGGGAAGATCGTGACCGCGACGACCATTGCCGTGCCGATCTCGTACAACGCCGGCGGCACCGAGGCGAGCAGGCGCTTGGGGTTGGCGAGCGAGTTGGCGGCGCCGACGCACAGGATGATCGCCGCGAGCCGGAGGCCGTCGTACAACCCGGCGAGCAGTGCCTCACTGGTGACCGGCCCCAGCAGCCGGATCCCGGCCGCCCAGTCCGGTAGCGGGATCTCGGGCAGGTCGAGGAGCACGTGCCCGACCTCCTGGCCGCCGAAGAGGATGCGGAACACCACGCGCGCGACGACCGTCACCGCGGCGAGCAGCGCGTAGAGCCGGAAGGAGCGGCCAAACGGGTGTCCGGAGCGGCGGGCCATCACCACCACCGTGGCCGACCCCATGACGAGGAGCAGCAGCAGCGGGTTGGTGGTCAGCGAGGCTGCCGTGGCCAGCCCGACCGCCCAGGTCCACCAGGCGATCGGGTGCAGGTCACGCGGCAGTCCCCGCAGGGACGGCGCCGGTCCGGTCACGGCGTGCCGGACCCCCGTCGCCGGCGCGCCACCCATGCGCTGGACACGATCGCGACCGCGAGCAGTCCGACGACGCCCCAGGTCACGGCCGCCGGGATCCGGGCCGGCTCGTCGGGGCTCGCCTCGCCAGCTCCGGGCGCCGCACTGGACGCTGAGTCGCTGGGCGACTCAGCTCCCACCGTGGGGTCCTCGGAGGGGTTGCTGGACGGTGAGTCGCTGGGCGACTCAGTGCCCACCGTGGGGTCCTCGGACGGCTTGCTGGACGGTGAGTCGCTGGGCGACTCAGTGTCCAGGGGCGACGCGGAGGGGGTGCCCGGCGAGGCGCTCGGAGACGCCGAGGGCGATCCCGAGGTGGTCGGACCGGGCGTGGCCGACGGCGAGGTGCCGCCGCCCTTGCCGCCACCCTTGCCGCCACCCTTGCCGCCACCCGCACCGCCGCCGGACCCGGCGTTCGAACCGCCGCCGCCGCCGGACCCGCCGCCGGAGCCACCGCTGCCGCCGGTGGGCGTCGGCGACGACGTGGGGGACGGCGTCGACGACGTGGGCGACGGGGTCGGGGTGGCCACCGGCGCGACCGGCGGGGCGACCGACGGCGGGACCGTCGATCCGCTGGGGCGGTCCTGCTGCCAGGACCAGCCGACCGAGCCACCCGCGGGGACGGTCTGGCCGCCCACTCCGGACGTCGCGTAGGTCCACCCGCCGGTCGTGCCGTCGGACCACCACAGGCCCCAGTAGGCGTCGGCTGGCGACGCGTTGACGCACGGGTCGCTCGCGGGCACGCCGTTGACCCGGCACACGAAGCCCGGCTGGCGGGTGGCGTAGGAGATGCTCACGCCGACCGAGGCGAAGACCGCGGCCGCGCTCTTCCCGCCGCCGTCCGGTGCACACGCGGTGACGGTGCTGCCGCCCAGCTCGCGGTAGTCGACGACGACGCTCACGCCGCCCGCCGACGTGCACGTGGCAGCGCCGGCGGCGGGCAGGGCCGAGGTCGGCACGAGCAGGAGCGCTCCCCCGCCGACCACGGCGAGCGCCGCGGCACGAGCGAGGGACCGCATCCAGGAGTACGTCATGCGATCAGCCCTTGGCGGCCTTGAGCCGGAAGGTCGTGACCGACCGCTGGGCACCCGGCGCCTTCTGCACGGCCTTCACCTTCAGGGTGTCGTCGGCGACGAGGGCACGACCGGTCCTCGTCAGCTTGAGGACCACCTTCTTCTCCGTCCCGGTGGCGACGCTGTAGCGGCGGTCCGCAACGGTCACGACCTTGCGCTTCACGAGCCCGGGGACCTTCACCTTGCGGGCCGTGCGCACCGTGAGCGTTCCCGTGCAGGCGACGGTCGACTCGCAGTCGACGGAGAGGGTGAAGCGGTTGCTCTTCACCTTCTCGACCTTGGCGGCGTCGAGCTCGCCCACGGTGGGGGTCGGCGCCGGCGGGGTGACGACCACCGGCGGGACCACGGTCGCGGTGGTGGTCGACGTGGCGGTGCCACCGAGCGTGGCCACCTTGAAGGCGTACGACGCCGCGCCTGCCGGGAGCGTGAAGGAGACGGCGAGGTCGGCACCCGTGCCGACGACCCGGCGGGCGTCGCCACCGAGGCTGACGCACGCCTGCTCACCGGCGGCGAGGCCGCGCACCGTGGCGGTGACGCTGCTCTTCTCCACCGCAGTGGCGGGGGTGGTGATCGCCAGGGGCGCGGAGGCAACCGGCGTCCAGAGGAGCGCGGGGGCGGCCTGGAACGAGGTACGGCGCCACTTGTCGCGGACCGTCGCGTTGCTGGTGATGCCCGCGGACCGGGCGGCCGTCAGGTCGGCGGCGTTGTAGGCGATGGCCCCCGTGGGCGCCTGGCTCACGCACGCACCGGCATCCGCCACCTGCAGGCTCCGGACCCAGGCGGCGGCCTTGCCGGCTGCTGCGTCGCGACCGGCGTTGCCCAGTGCCCACCCCGCGAGACCGGTGCTGTTGGCATTGCTGCCGGGAGCGGACGCGTCACCCTCGAGGGAGCCGTCGGCGTGCTGGATCGACTCGAGCCAGGCGGTCGCGTCGGCGATGGCGCCCGCGACGTCGGTGGAGGTGGCGCCGGACTCGAGGAGCGAGAGCACGACGAGCGCCGTCGTGTCGGGGCTCTGCCCCGCCGCGTCCGCCGCGCACGCCGTCGCGGCGAGGTCGAAGCGGAAGTAGCCTGCCGGGCACTGCTGGTCGAGCAGCGCCGCGCTCGCGGCATCAGCCTCGGCCGAGCCGGCGACGGTGAGGGCCTCGGCGGCGAAGGCCTGTCCGATGGTGTTCGCGTAGTTGCCGAACGAGCTGTCGTCGGCGATCACGCCGGTGGCGTCGTCGGTGAGGGTCTCGAGCTGGTCGACCAGGTCGACCGGGGCGTAGGCGGTAGCCGGATTGCGGCCGATGCGCTGGGTGAACGCCGCGGCCTTGGCGGTGGCGTTGGCATAGTGGCCGACCTGGACGAACCCGTAGGGCTCCTGCCAGTCGTACTCGTCGGAGGTGACGTACCCGAAGTCCGTCGGACCCGTCGCGATGAGCTTGTCACCGATGGCGTCACCGATCGCGGCCGCGGTGTCGGCGCGGCCGGTCGCGTCGAGCGCCAGGCCGGCGTCGATCGAGAGCCCGACGTCGGCACCGTACTGCCCGACGGCCAGGCCGTCGGTGAGCTCGGCGGCGATCCAGTCGCCCGCGACCTGGGTCGGCGGCACGGGGGCCCCGGAGGCGGCGCTGGGCACGAACGTGGTGGTGGCCAGCGCGACGGCGGCCAGCCCGGAGAGGATCTTCATGGTCCCTTCCCTCACTGCGACAGCGAGGGCGCCGGTGTGACCGCCGACCCCGCTGCATTCCTCGACAGCGATGGTGATCAAGACGCGTCGAGGCGGGTGTTCCGGCTCGCACGGGATCGCTCCCGTGCCCACGGTTGCGGGTCAGCGCCGGTGTCGGACCGGCTTTCCCCAGCTCGGGCGTGTGTGGTGCCGACCCGGGTGGGCGCGGCCCGCGAAGCGTAACCCCGGCCCGGCCCGGGACGCACTTCGGCCCGGCGTCGCGAGACGCCGGGCCGGAGTGTGGTGCTGACGGGTGGTGCTGCTGGGTCAGTTGCGGACCCGCAGCGACGTACGTGCCTCGTCGTCCGAGGTCTTCACCAGAGCGACGCGACGCTGGTTGCCCGCGGGCAGCTGCAGCTTGCGCACGATCTTCTCGCCGGACTTCTTGCCCTTGACGCGCAGGAAGTCACCCTTGACCTGCAGGCAGGCACTCTCGCTCGGCGCCAGGCCGTAGACCTGGAACTGCACGCGCTCGCCGGCCCGGGCCTGCTTGCGCACGGACACGATCTTCAGGTCGTCCTTGCTCGCCGGGGCGAACTGGAGGCCGAGGATCGCCTGGGAGGTGGCACGGCGCCACTCGTCGCGTGCGGCAGCGGGGATGCCGGTGACCGCGGCGTCCTTCGCCCGGTCCCGGCGGTAGGCGACGGCACCGGTGTCCTTGGTCAGCGCGGTGCGGCACTTGTACTTGTCGACCGGCTGGTTCTTGCGCACCCACAGCGCCGCCTTCAGAGCCGCGTCGCGGTCCTGCAGCAGGCCGAGGGCGTAGCCCCCGATCGCGGTGGAGTTGGTGTTGATCTTGCTGACCGGTGCAGCGGCGCGGATCGCACCGCTGCCACGCTGACGGTCGGCCAGCCAGGTGCCCGCCTTGGCCAGCGCGCCGGTGACGGCGGCGCTCTTGTCACCCGACTCGATCAGGTTGATCACGGCCATCGCGGTGGCGTCGGGATCGGCCTGGCTGCCGGCCGCGCCCTCGGTGCACGCCTGGTTGGGCTGGTCGGCCTTGTCGAAGCTGCCGCGGAAGTAGCCCGAGGCGCACTGCTGCTTGAGCAGGAAGTCGCGCGCCGCGCCGGCCTCGGCGGAGCCGGCCTGCGCCAGCGCACGTACGGCGTAGGACTGGCCGATGACGTTGGCGTGGTTGCCGAACTCGGACTTGTCGAACACGCGACCGGCGATGGCGGCCTCCTGGGGCTTCGCCACCGGGTCGGCCGGGGCGTCCGCGGTGCGCTCCTCGAGGCGCTTGACCAGGTTGATCCCGCCGTAGCTGGTCGGGACCTTCTGCGCGACGCGGGCGAAGGCCGCAGCCTTGGCGAGCGGACCGGCGTAGCTCTCCTTGGTCCCGTCGCCGACGTACTCCGCGATGCGCGGCTCGAGGGAGTTGTTGATCGCCGTGACCGTCCCGGCCTGGCTGGCGACAGTCGAGAGCGCCATCCCGGTGTCGATGGTGAGGCCGAAGTCCGGACCGGACGTGCCCATCATCAGGCCGTTGCTGAGCTCCCCGGCGATCCATTCCGCCGCGATCGTCGACGGCGTGCTGTCGGTGGCCCCGGCGGCCTTGGCGGCGCGGAGGGCAGGCGTCGGCTCTGCGGACGCTGGCGGCGCGGCGAGCACGCCGGCTCCCAGCGCCACGGTCGAGAGTGCGACCGCGGCCGATCGGATGGGTCGAATGCGATGGTGCATGACTTCCTTCCCGCTCGCCGAGGACCCCACGACGGCGCGAAGCCGTCAGTACCCCGTGTGGTGCGAGCGTTGGTTGGTGATGTGACCACTGAGACTCGCCACGACCATAACAAGTTGTCTAGACCGGGCCACAGGGGCCGAATCCGACCAAAGTAGGGGGTGCCGCACGGGAGGAGGGGTCAGGTGAGCTTCTCCAGGATCAGCTCCCGCACCCGGCCGGCGTCGGCCTGGCCGCGCATCTCCTTCATCACTGCACCGATGAGCGCACCTGCTGCGGCGACCTTGCCGTCGCGGATCTTTTCGGCGACGTCCGGGTTGGCGGCGATCGCGTTGTCGACGGCCGCACCGAGCGCGCCGTCGTCCGAGACCACGGCCAGCCCGCGCTTCTCCACGACCTCGTCCGGGGTGCCCTCGCCGGCGAGGACGCCCTCGAAGACCTGGCGGGCGAGCTTGTCGTTGACCGTCTTGTCGTCGACCAGCGCCTGGATCCGCGCCACGTCGGCCGGCGTGATGGGCAGGTCGACCAGGTCGACGCCGTCCTCGTTGCTGCGCCGGGCGAGCTCGCCGAGCCACCACTTGCGCGCGGCCTGCGGAGCGGCACCCTGGGCGATGGTCTCCTCGACCAGCCCGAGCGCCCCGGCACCGACGGTGTCGCGCATCTCCATGTCCGTGAAGCCCCACTCGGCCTGCAGGCGGGACCGACGCACCGTCGGGTTCTCCGGCAGCGTGCCGCGCAGCTCCTCGACCCACTCGCGACTCGGCGCGACGGGCACCAGGTCCGGCTCGGGGAAGTAGCGGTAGTCCTCGGCGTCGGACTTCTCGCGTCCGCTCGTGGTGATGCCGGTGTCCTCGTGCCAGTGGCGGGTCTCCTGCAGGATCGAGCCGCCGCCGCTGAGGATCGCGGCGTGGCGCTGCATCTCGTAGCGCACGGCCCGCTCGACCGAGCGGAACGAGTTGACGTTCTTGGTCTCCGTGCGGGTGCCGAGCACACCGCTGCCCTTGGGCGAGAGCGACAGGTTCACGTCGGCACGCAGGTTGCCCTGGTCCATCCGCGCCTCGGAGACACCCAGCGCGACGATCAGCTCGCGCAGCTGGGCGACGTAGGCCTTCGCGACCTCGGGCGCCTTCTCACCCGCGCCCACGATCGGGCGCGTGACGATCTCGATGAGCGGGATGCCGGCGCGGTTGTAGTCGACCAGGGAGTAGTCGGCGCCGTGGATGCGACCGGTCGAGCCGCCGACGTGCAGCGACTTGCCGGTGTCCTCCTCCATGTGAGCACGCTCGATCTCGACCCTGTACGTCTCGCCGTCCACGTCGACGTCCATCCAGCCGTCGAAGCAGATCGGCTCGTCGTACTGCGAGGTCTGGAAGTTCTTCGGCATGTCCGGGTAGAAGTAGTTCTTCCGGGCGAACCGGCACCACTCGGCGATGTCGCAGTTGAGCGCGAGGCCGATGCGGATCGCCGACTCCACGGCCTTGCCGTTGACGACGGGCATCGCGCCGGGGAGACCCAGGCAGGTCGGGCACACGCCGGCGTTGGGCTCGCCACCGAAGACCGCGGGGCAGCCGCAGAACATCTTGGAGGCGGTGTTGAGCTCGACGTGGACCTCCAGGCCCAGCGCCGGGTCGTAGGCCGCGAGGACCTCGTCGAAGCCCATGAGCGTGTCGGTCATCGCGTGACCCCTTCGGTCGCGGAGGAGGTGAGTCCGGTCGCCCTGTCGAGCAGCGGGCCGCCCCACTCACGGGTGAGCAGCGCCTCGGCGGCCGCGCCGACGCGGTAGACGCGGTCGTCGGCGAGCGCCGGGGCCAGGATCTGGAGGCCGACCGGCAGGCCGTCCTCGTCGGCGAGGCCGTTGGGCACCGAGATGCCGGGCACGCCGGCGAGGTTGGCCGGGATCGTGGCGAGGTCGTTGAGGTACATCGCCATCGGGTCGTCGAGCTTCTCCCCCAGCCGGAACGCCGTCGTCGGCGCGGTCGGCGAGACCAGTACGTCGACCTGCGCGAACGCGGCGTCGAAGTCGCGGCTGATCAGGGTGCGCACCTTCTGGGCCTGGCCGTAGTAGGCGTCGTAGTAGCCGCTGGAGAGGGCGTAGGTGCCGAGGATGATCCGGCGCTTGACCTCGTCGCCGAAGCCGGCGTCGCGGGTGGCCCGCATGACCTCCTCGGCGCTCGGGTTGCCCTCCGGGGTGACGCGCAGGCCGTAGCGCATCGCGTCGAACTTGGCGAGGTTGCTGGACGCCTCGGCCGGCAGGATCAGGTAGTAGGCCGCGAGGGCGTGCACGAACGACGGGCAGGAGACCTCGACGACCTCGGCACCGGCCGCGACCATGGTCTGGACCGACTCGTCGAAGCGAGCCATCACGCCGGGCTGCCAGCCCTCGCCGGCGAGCTCGGTGATCACGCCGATCCTCACGCCGGTGAGGTCGCCGGTGGCTCCGGCACGTGCCGCCTCGGTGAAGGAGGGCCACGCCTGGTCGATGGACGTCGAGTCGCGCGGGTCGTGCCCGCCGATCACGTCGTGCAGCATCGCTGCGTCGAGGACGGTGCGGGTGACCGGACCGGCCTGGTCGAGGCTGTTGGCCAGGGCGACCAGGCCGTAGCGCGAGACACCGCCGTAGGTCGGCTTCACGCCGACGGTGCCGGTGACGGCGCCGGGCTGGCGGATCGAGCCGCCGGTGTCGGTGCCGATCGCGAGCGGCGCCTCGAAGGCCGCCACCGCGGCCGCGGAGCCACCGCCGGACCCACCGGGGATCCGGTCGAGGTCCCACGGGTTGCGCGTCGGCCCGTAGGCCGAGTGCTCGGTGGAGGAGCCCATCGCGAACTCGTCCATGTTGGTCTTGCCCAGGATCGGCAGCCCGGCCTCACGCAGCCGCGCGACCACGGTCGCGTCGTAGGGCGGGACCCAGCCCTCGAGGATCTTCGAGCCGCAGGTGGTCGGCAGGCCGCGGGTGGTCAGGACGTCCTTGACCGCGATCGGTACGCCGTCGAGCGGGCCGCGTGCCTCGCCGCGGGCGCGACGGGCGTCGGACTCGGCCGCGTCGGCGAGGGCGCCCTCACCGTCGACGTGGAGGAACGCGTGGACCTGCTCGTCGACCTCGGCGATCCGGTCGAGGTGCAGCTGGGTCAGCTCCACGCTGGTGGTCTCGCCGCCGGCGAGGGCGGAGGCGAGGTCGGCCGCGGTGTCGCGCACGGTGCTCATCAGGCCTCCTCGCCGAGGATGCGCGGGACGGAGAATCGCTGGTCCTCCACGGCCGGGGCGCCCGAGAGCGCCTCCTCCGGCGTCAGGCTGGGCACCACGACGTCCTCGCGGAACACGTTGGTCAGCGGGATCGCGTGCGACGTGGGCGGCACGTCGTCCCCGGCGACACCGTTGATGGACGCGACGGACTCGAGGATGACGCTCAGCTGGGGCGCCAGGTGGTCGAGCTCGGCGTCGGAGAGGTCGATGCGGGCGAGCGTGGCGAGGTGCGCCACCTCGTCCCGGGAGATCTCAGGCATGGGGATGATCCTAGGAGAGTTCGGTGGGGGCTCCGGACGCGGCTCCGCCCGGACCGGTTGCACCGGGCCGGGCGGAGTGCCGTCGGGGATCGCGGCGTCAGCAGCTGGAGCGCTTCTCCGCCGCCTTGCACGTGTCGTTGCCGCCACGGCCGCGGGCGATGTCGAAGCCCTTGCCACCGTCGAGGCGGTCGGGCTGGCGCGAGCCCGTCATCACGTCCGCGCCCCCGCGGCCGTAGATCTCCACCCGGTAGTCGGGGTTGGCGGTGATGACCTCGGAGTCGTTGCTGCCCTTGAAGATCGACAGGGTGCGCGCCGGCAGGACGATGTCGCTGAACCCGGTGATCTTGCCCTCGAGCGTGTAGGGCTGGAGGTCGCGGATCGTGCTCTTCTTGAGCTGGTCGATGCGGACCGTGGGCTTGATGGCCGGGTTGGAGCTTGGCAGCAGCCGCAGCTTGTCCTGGCCGCCGTAGCCCTTGGCCACGAAGCCCGACTCCACCGGGATCGGGAAGGTGATCGTGTCGACGCCCCCGCCGCCGCGCAGCACCTGGTGCAGCTCGGAGGTCGAGGTCAGGGCGTCCTCGCCCGTCCCCCCGACCAGGGTGTCGGAGCCGACCGAGCTGCTGAGCGAGTCGTCGCCCGCCTCCCCGTAGAGCCGGTCGTTGCCGATCGTGCTGCTGGTGTCGGCCACGATCGTGTCGTCGCCGCCCCGGCCGAAGATCGTGTCGTCGCCGCCGCGGGCGTAGATCGCGTCGTCGCCGTTGGTGCCCTTGATGGTGTCGCCGAGCTCCGAGCCGGCGATCCGGACGCCGTGGCTGTAGCCGGTCACGGTGTCGTTGCCGTTGGCGGCGATCGCCACGGTGGCCGCGGCGCGGAAGTCCACGACGACCGCGGCCGGTGCGTCGGCGTAGGAGACTCCGTCGAGCACCCGGACCGTGCCCTCGCTGGCCTGCCGGAAGTCGAAGCCGAGGTCGATCGTGTCGTCGCCGAGGCCGCCGGAGATGGTGTCGCCCTTCATCACCGTGCGACCGAACTGGTCGACCTTGGCGAGGTCCGCCTCGCCGTAGAGCCGGTCGTTGCCCTCACCGCCGATGATGACGTCGGCACCGTCGCCCCCGCAGATGACGTCGTTGCCGCCGTGGCCCCGGATGGTGTCGTTGCCGCCGCGCGCGGCGATCACGTCGCGCTGCGGGGTGCCGTTGATCGTGTTGCCCTTGTCGTTGTCCACGATGGTGGCCTTGAGGCCGGCACACGACGGCGCGGCCGCCTGGGCGAGGGGCGCGATGACCACCGGGGCGGCCAGGCCCGCGGCGGCGACGAGCGCGGGGACGAGTGATCGGACGAGACGCATGCTGACTCCCAGGGATTAGTCGTTCTGGGTCTCCTACCGCATCCTGCGCCTCTCAAACCCCGCGCGCCACCCGGCTGCGGTGCCCTCCACCCTCACGACGGGGTCGGCAGGCCGTCGGGACCCTTCTCGAGGAGGGCGGTGAACTGGTCCTCGTCGAGGATCGGCAGACCGAGCTGCTCGGCCTTGTCGGCCTTGGATCCGGCGTTCTCGCCGACGACGACGTAGTCGGTGTTCTTGGACACCGAGCCGGCCGCCTTGCCACCGCGGCTGATGATGGCCTCCTTCACCGAGTCGCGGGTGTAGTGCTGCAGGGAGCCGGTGGCCACGATGGTGAGCCCCTCGAGCGTGCGCGCGATCGAGGCGTCCCGCTCGTCGGCCATGGACACGCCGTCGGCCTCCCAGGCGTCGACGATCGCGCGGTGCCAGTCGACGTCGAACCAGGCGATGACGGCCTCGGCGATGGTCGGACCCACCCCCTCGGCCGCGGCGAGCTCCTCCTCGCTGGCGGCGCGGATGGCCGCCATCGACTCGAACTCCTGGGCCAGCGCCCGGGCGGCCGTCGGACCGACGTGCCGGATCGACAGCGCGACCAGCACGCGCCACAGCGGCACCTGCTTGGCCCGGTCGAGGTTGGCGGCCAGCCGCTCACCGTTGGCCGAGAGCTGCGGGCCCTCCTCGCCCTTCTTGGGTGCCCGCGTGAACAGGGGTGCCTTCACCAGCTGCTCGCGAGTGAGGGAGAACAGGTCGCCCTCGTCGGCGATCACCTCGGCGTCGATGAGGGCGGAGGCCGCTTCGTAGCCGAGGCCCTCGATGTCGAAGGCCCCGCGGCCGGCCACGTGGAAGACCCGCTCGCGGACCTGGGCGGGACAGTGCTGGTGGTTGGGGCACCGGAGGTCCTTGTCGCCCTCCTTCTGCTCGGCCAGCCGCGTGCCGCAGGACGGGCAGTCCTCGGGCATCACCCACTTCGCCAGGCCCTCGGGGCGCAGCCCGAGCACGGGCCCGACGATCTCGGGGATGACGTCCCCGGCCTTGCGCAGCACGACCGTGTCACCCGGGCGGACGTCCTTGCGCTCGACCTCGTAGCGGTTGTGGAGGGTGGCGTTCTCGACCGTGGACCCGGCCACCTTCGTCGGCTCCATGACGCCGTAGGGGGTCACCCGGCCGGTGCGCCCGACGTTCACCCGGATGTCGAGCAGCCGGGCGTTGACCTCCTCGGGCGGGTACTTGAAGGCGATGGCCCATCGCGGGGCCCGCGAGGTCGACCCCATCCGGCGCTGCAGGGTGACCTCGTCGACCTTCACCACGACGCCGTCGATCTCGTAGGGGACGATCGAGTGCCGGTGCTCGCCGGCGTTCTCGATGTAGGCCTCGACGTCCTTAAGGGTCGGGACGACCCGCACCTGGTCGGAGGTCGGCAGCCCCCACGCGGCCAGCGCCTGGTAGGCGTGGGACTGGGCCACCGGCTCGAAGCCGCGCCGCTCGCCGATCCCGTGGCAGACCATCCCGAGCGCCCGGCTCGCGGTCACCCTCGGGTCCTTCTGCCGCAGGGACCCGGCGGCGGCGTTGCGCGGGTTGGCGAAGGCCGGGCGGCCGGCCTCGGTCATCGAGACGTTGAGGCGGTCGAAGGCCTCGACCGGCAGGAACACCTCGCCGCGGACCTCCAGGAGCCCGGGCACCGGGAACTCGTCGGTGCCGCTGAGCCGGTGCGGCACGGACTCGATGGTCTTGACGTTGGGGGTGACGTCCTCCCCGGTGCGGCCGTCGCCGCGGGTCAGCGCGCGGACCAGTCGGCCGTCCTCGTAGAGCAGGTTGATCGCGAGGCCGTCGACCTTGAGCTCGCACAACAGGTCGGGCGACGTCAGCCCCTCGCGCTGCAGCCGGGCGTGCCACGCCTCGAGCTCGTCGTAGGAGAAGGCGTTGTCGAGGCTCTCCATCCGCTGGAGATGGTCGACGGCGGTGAACTCGGTCGACACCGCGCCGCCGACCTTCTGGGTCGGCGAGTCGGGGGTGCGGAGCTCGGGATAGCTCTCCTCGAGGGCCTCGAGCTCCCGCAACCGCACGTCGAAGTCGGCATCGGACAGCGTCGGGTCGTCGAGGACGTAGTAGCGCCAGCGGGCGTCCTCGACCTGCTCGCTGAGCTCCTGGTGGCGCTCGCGCGCCTCCGGCGTGGCGCTGGCGACCTGGGGCTCGTCGGCGGGAGTCATGGAGCACAGTCTGCCGCCCGCCTCCGACACCCGGCGTACGCCCTTGCCGACGCTCGGCGCGCCGAGCGGTCTGGACCGGATGAAACTCATTTGTTCCATCGGAATATCCGGGCCTAGGCTCCTGTTGCACGGAACGAAACCGTTTCGTTTCATCGTTTCCATACCCGATCCGGAGAGGCCGCATGACCCCGATCGAAGCCGGCACCCGTCCCCGCGTGGAGGGCGAGCGCGAGCTCGAGATCCTCGAGGCCACCCTCGAGGTGCTCGACGAGGTGGGCTACGACCTGCTCACCATGGACGCCGTCGCCACCCGCGCGAAGGCCTCCAAGGCGACGCTCTACCGGCGGTGGAAGGGCAAGCCCGAGCTCGTGGTCGCCGCCATCATGGCCCACAAGGGCGACGCGGTCGTGCCCGACACCGGCTCCCTGCGCGGCGACCTCCTCGAGGCCTACTGCGGTGCCAGCGGCGGCCTCGACGACCCGCTCGCCAAGTCGGTGCTCTCCGCCGTCGTCACCGCGATGGGCCGTGACCCGGAGTTCGCCGAGGTCTACCGGCGCGACTTCATCGGCCCCAAGGTCGCGGTCTCCCGGGCGATCTACGAGCGCGCCCTCGCGCGCGGCGAGGTCCACCCCGACGTCGACCTCACGCTCCTGGCGCCATCGCTGGCGGGGATCGTCCTGCACCGGGCGTTCCTGCTCGGCGAGGTCGTCACCCCCGAGCTGGTCGGCCGGATCCTCGACGAGGTGATCCTCCCCGCCGCCCGCTGCGGCCCCCACTGTCGGACGTCCTCGTCCGACCCCACTGTCTGACCCTTCAGCTTCACTCGAACCCGACCCACGACTCCTGAGGACTCCCATGACCGACCTGTCCCGCGACACCCAGCCACCCGAGGCGGTGACCGAGGCCCCCCGCGACCTCAACCTCACCTGGGCGCTCGTCCTGATCTCCATCGCCCAGCTGATGGTCGTGCTCGACGCGACCATCGCCAACATCGCGCTCCCCTACATCCAGAACGACCTGGACATCAGTCAGTCCAACCTCCAGTGGGTGGTCACCGGCTATGCCCTGGCGTTCGGCAGCCTGCTGCTGCTCGGCGGCCGCCTGGGCGACCTCTACGGCCGCCGGAAGGTCTTCATCATCGGCCTCGGCATCTTCGCGGTCGCCTCGCTGCTCGGAGGCATGGCGACCACCGAGCCGCTGCTGCTCGCCGCGCGTGGGCTCCAGGGCCTCGGCGCCGCGCTGGCCTCCCCCGCGGCGCTCGCGCTCATCACCACGACCTTCCCCGCGGGGCCGGCCCGCAACCGGGCGTTCGCCGTCTACGCGGCCATGTCGGGCGCCGGTGCGGCCGTCGGCCTGATCCTCGGCGGCTGGCTCACGGGCACCTCGCCGGAGGTCTTCGGCTTCGTCATCGACGGCTGGCGGCTGACGTTCCTGATCAACGTGCCGATCGGCCTCGCCGCGGCAGCCCTGGCCCCCCGGTTCCTCAACGAGTCGGAGTCGCACCCCGGCGAGCTCGACCTTCCCGGTGCGGTCACGGGCACCCTCGGACTGCTCGGCGTGGTCTACGGCCTGTCCCGCGCCGGCACCGAGGGATGGGGCGATGGCATCACCATCGCGAGCCTCGCTGTCGGAGTCGCGTTGCTGGTGCTCTTCGGTGTGATCGAGAGCAGGGTCGAGCACCCGCTGCTGCCCTTCCGGATCTTCACCAACCGGACCCGGGCGTCGAGCTTCGTGGCGATGTTCCTCGCCCCCGCGGCGATGTTCGCGATGTTCTACTTCCTCAGCCAGTACATCCAGAACGTCATGGGCTACAGCCCGCTCAAGGCAGGCGTCGCCTTCCTCCCGTTCACCGTGGGCATCGTCGTGGGCGCCGGCCTGGCGTCGAACCTCGTCAACCGCATCGACCCGCGCTTCATCTCCGGCGTCGGCACGCTGTTCGCCGCCGCTGCCCTGTTCGGCTTCTCCACGCTGCCCTACGACACGTCGTTCCCGGCCGAGGAGGTGACGGGGTCCTACGTCACGGACATCCTGCCCTTCATCGTGATGATGTCGTTCGGCATGGGCCTGACGTTCGTCCCGGTGACCCTGACCGCCGTCCACCACCTCCGGTCGCAGGAGTCGGGCATCGGTTCCGGCGTCCTCAACACGGCGCAGCAGGTCGGTGGAGCACTCGGTCTCGCGGTCCTGGCCACCGTCGCGACGCAGACGTTCACGGACCGTGGCAAGGAGTTCGCCGAGGCCGGCGCGGCCGCTGCCCAGGCCGGGGGCCCGCAGCCCACTCCGGAGCAGATGGAGCGGCTCCAGCTGATCGCCCAGCACCAGATCTTCACCGAGGGCTCCACCCAGGCGTTCCTGGTCGGCGCCGTCTTGATGCTCGCCGCATCGGTCGTGATCTGGATCTTCCTCAACGTCCCGCACGAGGAGCTCGCGACGGACGGACCGGAGGGCGTCGTCGCGCACTGATCCACCGAACCGCGGCGCGCGAGGGAGGATCTCCGGAGACGGGGGTCCTCCCTCAGCGCATCCACCGACCGGGATCGTCCCATCCGGTCCCCCGGCCCGCTCCGAAGGAGACGCGTGAGCGACCCGCACCTGACGACGTACGACGCCCCGTGCCGCCCGCGCGCGGTGGTCCTCGTGCTGCACGGCGGCAAGCCTCGCTCGCGCCAGGCGGTCAACGGTCGGAGCGCCTCGTGGCGCCGTGCGCTGTGGCTCCAGCGCACCATCGCGCACCGGGCGCACGAGGCAGGGGCGAGCGTGTGGCTGGTGCGCTACCGCGAGCGCGGCTGGAACGCCGGCGATCGGCTGGCCGACGCTCGCTGGGCGCTCGACCGGGTCCGCGCCGTGCACGGCGAGGTGCCGGTCGTCCTCGTCGGCCACTCGATGGGGGCACGCGTCGCGGTGCACGTCGCCGACGACCCGTCGGTGCGCGGCGTCGTCGCGCTCGCGCCGTGGTGGTCGGCCCAGGACCCCGTCGAGACCCTGGCCGGTCGCGTCCTGCACGCCGCCCACGGGCGCCGCGACCGCATCACCTCCTTCGGCGAGACCGCTCGCTACGTCGAGCGGGCGCGGGCCGTCGCCGACAGCGCGGACCTGCGCGACATGGGCGCGCTCGGCCACTACATGCTCACCGCATCGGCGCAGTGGCACGACGTGGCCATCGAGTCCGTGCTCGACGTGCTCGACCGCACCCGCTTCCCTGATCGCGGCCCGGTCGACTGATCAGAGGTTGCGCGCGACCGTCGCCGACAGGCGTACGGCGCGCGCGGCCCACGCCGGTGTGGCGCCGGCCAGCCCGCAGGCCGGGGTGACGACGGTCGACCCGCCGAGCGCCTCCAGGTCGAGGCCGAGCATGTCGAACCACCGCTGCACCCGCTCGGTCAGGCGGGCGTCGGAGGGATCGGCCTCGGGATCGGTCGACGGCACCACCCCGAGGGCGACGGTCCGACCGCCCTCGAGCGCCTCGGCGAAGGTGTCGAGGTCCTCGGGGCCGAGCATCGACAGGTCTGCCGACAGTCCGGCCACGCCGGTGCCGGCGACGAGGGACCACGGAGCCTGCGGCGCGCAGGAGTGCACCCATGCCTCGGCGCCGGCCTCGGTGATGGCGGTGACGACCCACTCCAGGTGGGCGGACAGCTCCGGCGGGTCGACCCGACGATGCCGGCCGAACCCGCTGGCGGTCGGCACCTGCGCGTGGACGACGGCGGCCAGCGCGGGCTCGTCGACCTGCACCACCAGGCGGTCCACGCCGGCGAGGCGGCGCCGGAGGTCGGCGACATGGGTGCCCAGCCCCGCGGCGAGCGCCTGCGCGAGCTCGCGGCGCGCGCCGTGGTCGCTGAGCAGCTTGTCACCGCGCGGCTTCTCCACGGTCGCGGCCAGCGTCCACGGGCCGGCCACCTGGGTCTTGAAGGTGCCGGTGCAGCCCTGCGCCAGCTCCTCGACGGTGTCGAGGTCCTGGGCGAGCAGCGACCGCGCGCGCCGGTGGTCCACGCCGCTGACGTCGGTGAGCCGCCAGCCGGCGGGCTGGAGGTCGGCGGCGAGGCCGTCGAGCACGGCCAGACCGCGCCCGGTCATCGCGGCGGTGACCCCGCGGGCGGGCAGCTCGGGGACGTGCGGCAGGTCGGGCAGCTCGCCCAGCACGAGGCGTACGGCCTCGGCGAAGTCCGTACCGGGCAGCGACCCGACGCCCGTGGCGGTGCTCATGGGTCACCGGCCTCGGCCAGGAGGCGTGCGGCCGCGCCGTCGACCGAGCGGGTGGAGGCACTGACCAGGGCCACGCCGACCCCGTTGGCGCGGTCGATGCCGACGAAGGAGCGGAAGCCGCCCGTCCCTCCGTTGTGCCACGTCACCCGGCGGCGCAGCAGGTCACCGGTGATCCAGCCGGCACCGATGTGCTGCCCCCCGACGAACCGCACCCTCGGCTCCAGGGCGTCCGCCCCGGGCACCGAGCCGTCGAGCAGCGCTCGCAGCAGCGCGGAGAGGTCGGACGCGGACGACCGCACGCCACCCGCGGGCGCCACCGCCTCGTTGATCCAGGGCTCCACCTCACGGCCGGTGCGGTTGCGGGGAGCGACGGCTCCGGCTCGGAGTCCTGCGGCGGAGGTCGGGACGTAGGTGTCACCGAGCCCGAGCGGGGCGGCGAAGCGGTGCGCGACCAGGTCGGCGTACGTCGTCCCCGCGGCGGCAGCGACCGCGTGCCCGAGCAGCTGGAAGCCGAGGTTGGAGTAGGACGGTCGGCGGCGACGGCCGATCTTCACGTGCGCGACCTGTGCCAGGAGCGCCGACACGTCCTCGCGGTAGGGGTTGCGGCCCTCGCGCCAGAGCTCCCACGTGCGGCGCACCACGTCGCCGCCGGCGAGCCGCGGAAGCCCGGAGGTGTGGGTCGCGAGGTCGGCCAGCGCGATCGCGCCGACCGGACCCTCGACCGGCAGGTGGTCGGCCAGGACGGCGTCCTCGGCCACCTCGCCCCGCGCGACCGCGTCGCGCCACAGCAGCCCGGTGATGCCCTTGGAGATCGAGCCGAGCTCGACGTCGTCGTGCACCCCGGCGCCCACGGCGTCCACCTCGGACCCGTCGGGGGTCACCACCGCGACGACGTACGTCGTGTGAGCGGTGCCGAGCAACGCGCCGGCTCGGGTGGTCACGGCGCTCATGCAGGGACGACCTCGACGGGGCGGGTCGCCTCGATCGTGGCCGACCCGACGACACGCGTGCCGTCGTAGATCACCACTGCCTGCCCGGGGGCGATGCCCTCGGCGGGCTCGTGCAGCTCGACCTCCACGCGCTCGCCGTCGACGACCACCGTGGCGCGGTGCTCGGCGCCGTGGGCCCGCAGCTGCACGGTGCCCTCGACGCGCTCCGGGACCGTGCCGCACCACCGCGGCCGGATGCCGGAGACGTGACCGACCGCGAGTCGCTCGCGCGGACCGACGGTGACGGTGCCGCTGACCGGCTCGATGTCGAGCACGAAGCGGGGCTTGCCGTCCGCGGCGGGCACGCCCAGCCGGAGGCCGCGCCGCTGGCCGATGGTGAAGCCGTAGGTGCCCTCGTGGCTGCCGACCGTCTCCCCCGTCGTCACGTCGACGATGTCGCCGCCGTGGTTGGGTGCCCGGTCACCGAGCTTCTCGCGCAGCCACCCGGCGTTGTCGCCGTCCGCCACGAAGCAGATGTCGTGCGAGTCGGGCTTGCCCGCGACGAGCAGGCCGCGCGCCGCGGCCTCGCGCCGTACGGCGGGCTTGTCGGTGTCGCCCAGTGGGAACAGCGAGTGCCGCAGCTGCTCCTGGTCGAGCACGCCGAGGACGTAGGACTGGTCCTTGCCGTGGTCGGTCGCGCGGTGCATCTCGATCAGGCCGTCGTCCCCGGTGCGCAGCCGGGCGTAGTGGCCGGTCGCGACGGCGTCGAAGCCGAGGGCGAGCGCCCGGTCGAGGACCGCGGCGAACTTGATCTTCTCGTTGCAGCGCAGGCAGGGGTTGGGCGTGCGGCCGGCGGCGTACTCGTCCATGAAGTCCTCCACGACGTCCTCGTGGAAGCGGTCGGAGAGGTCCCACACGTAGAAGGGGATGCCGATCACGTCGGCCGCGCGCCGGGCGTCGTTGCTGTCCTCGATCGTGCAGCAACCCCGCGCACCCGAGCGGTACGACGCCGGGTTGCGGCTCAGCGCCAGGTGGACGCCCGTCACGTCGTGCCCGGCCTCGACGGCGCGGGCCGCGGCGACGGCGGAGTCCACGCCGCCCGACATGGCCGCGACGACCTTCATCACAGCCCCTTGGCGGCCCGGGCGCGCTCGACGACCGGACCGATGGCCTCGACGAGCGCGTCGACGTCGGCCGGCGTGGTCGAGTGGCCGAGGGTGAAGCGCAGGGAGTGGCGGGCCTGGTCGTCGGTGCACCCCATCGCCAGCAGGACGTGGGACGGCTGCGGCACGCCTGCCGAGCAGGCGGAACCGGTGGAGCACTCGATGCCGCGGGCGTCGAGCAGCATCAGCAGGGAGTCGCCCTCGCAGCCGGGGAAGCCGAGGTGGGCGTTGCCGGGCAGCCGGAGCGGGCCGCAGGGCGTGCCGTGCAGGTGGGCGTCGGGCACCACCTCGACGACCCGGCGGACCAGGTCGTCACGCAGCGCGGCGACGCGCACGGCGTGCTCGTGCTGGTCCTTCACCGACGCCTCGACCGCGGCGGCCAGGCCGGCGATCGCGGGCACGTCGAGGGTGCCGCTGCGGATGTCGCGTTCCTGGCCACCGCCGTGCACCAGCGCGCTGACGGCCAGGTCACGGCGTACGACGAGCGCGCCCACGCCGTAGGGGCCGCCGACCTTGTGGCCGGTGAAGGTGAGCGCGTCGACGCCGGAGCCGGCGAAGTCCACCGGCACCTGCCCCACCGCCTGCACCGCGTCGGTGTGCACCGGGATCCCGTGCTCGCCGGCGATCGCCACCACCTCGTCGATCGGCTGCAGCGAGCCGACCTCGTTGTTGGCCCACATCACCGAGACCAGCGCGACCGAACCGGGGTCGCGGGACACGGCGTCCCGCAGCGCCTCGACGTCCAGCACGCCTTGCCCCGACACGGGCAGCAGCTCGACCTCGGCGCCGTCGCTCTCGGCCAGCCAGTGCAGCGGGTCGAGGACCGCGTGGTGCTCGATCGAGGACGACAGGATGCGGGTACGGCGCGGGTCCTCGGCCCGCCGCGCCCAGAAGATCCCCTTGAGCGCGAGGTTGTCGGACTCGGTGCCGCCCGAGGTGAAGACCACGTCCCCGGGCCGGGCGCCGATGACGCCGGCGATCGTCTCGCGCGACTCCTCCACGACGCGGCGGGCGCCGCGGCCGGAGGCGTGCAGCGAGCTCGCGTTGCCCACGCCGCCGAGCTGGCGAGTCATCGCCTCGACCGCGACCGGCAGCATCGGCGTGGTCGCGGCGTGGTCGAGGTAGACGATGCGCTCGCTCATGACCTGCCAAGCCTACGGGGCGACCGGAGTCAACCTGCCATCGTGCCGCCGAGCCACGCATGCCCGGGATACAACCGGGCCACCGCCTCGCGCAGCCACGCCCGCGCGTCCGCACCGAGCACGGGCCACGTGACGGCGAGGTCGCGGTCGTCCTTGGGCCGGCTGAGCCGGGCCTTGTAGAGCAGGGTGACCTCGGGCCGCTGGTAGCGCACCCCGGTGGCGGCCACCCACGTGACGTCGTCCAGCGGCGCGACGTGGTCGGGGTCGCGCTTGTTGGTCCACAGGCCGTCGCGGTCGGGCGTGGGCACCATGTCGACGACCCACGGGTCGTGGGCGCTCCGCCGGATCCACACCTGGCTGCCCACGTCGAGCACCTCGGGATGCCGGTCGTCGAAGGGGCGCAGGGTGCCCCCGTGGTTGCTCCACAGGTGCCACGCGTCGCCGAGGTGCTCGCGGAAGGCGGTGAGGTCGCAGCCGAGGAGGGAGACGTCGACGTCCTCGTGCTCGCGGGGCACACCGGTGAACGCCTCGATCGACCAGCCGCCGACGATCCACCACGGCCGCTCGAAGCCGGCCATCATCGCGACGACACCGTCGGGGTCGAGCGGGTCCCAGTCGCCGTACCAGCGGAAGAACCTCTCGTCCTCCGCGACCTCCTCGGGGGTGCGGCGCAGCGGCTCCCGCTCGTGCGTCATGGATGGACGCTACTGCTCGGGCTCAGTCCAGCAGGACGAGGTCGTCGCGGTGGATGACCTCACGCTCGTACGCCGCCCCGAGGGCCGCCTTGAGCTCCTTGGTCGAGCGGCCGAGCAGCGCCGGCAGCTCGTCGGCGTCGAAGTTCACCAGCCCGCGGGCGACCGCCGTGCCGGCCGGGTCGAGCACGTCGACCGCGTCGCCTGCCACGAAGGTGCCGTCGACCGCGGTGATGCCGGCCGCCAGCAGGGAGGCCCGGCGCTCGACCACGGCTCGTACGGCGCCCGCGTCGAGCGTGAGCGTGCCCTGCCCGGACGTGGCGTGGGCCAGCCAGAGCAGCCGGGTCGGACGCCGTTTGCCGGTGGCCTCGAAGAGCGTGCCGACCTCGGCACCGGCCAGGGCCGCGGCCCCCTGGTCGGCGGAGGTGAGGACGACGTCGATGCCGGCGCCGGTGGCGATCCGGGCCGCGTCGACCTTGGTCGTCATGCCGCCCGTGCCTACGCCGGAGGGCCCGGTCGTACCGATGGTCACCGACGCGAGATCGGCCTCGGAGCGCACGACCGGCACCAGGCGGGAGCCGGTGCGGTCGGGCGGGCCGTCGTAGAGGCCGTCGACGTCGGAGAGCAGGACGAGCAGGTCGGCGTGCACGAGGTGGGCCACCAGCGCGGCCAGTCGGTCGTTGTCGCCGAAGCGGATCTCGGACGTCGCGACCGTGTCGTTCTCGTTGACGATCGGGACCACTCCGAGCTCGAGCAGCTTGGCGAAGGTCTGGTGCGCGTTGCGGTAGTGCACCCGTCTGGTGACGTCGTCGACGGTGAGCAGCACCTGCCCGGTGACGATGCCGTGCCGGGCGAACTCCTCCTGGTAGCGGTGGGCCAGCAGCCCCTGGCCGACCGAGGCCGCGGCCTGCTGGAGGGGCAGGGAGCGCGGTCGCTTCGACAGGCCGAGCGGCGCGAGGCCGGCCGCGATGGCGCCGGACGAGACCAGCACGAGCTCGGCGCCGCTGTCGCGGGTCGCGGCGAGCACCTCGACGAGCTGGCGCACCCGCGCCGGGTCGATGCCGCCGGAGGCGGTGGTCAGCGACGACGAGCCGACCTTGACGACGATGCGCTTGGCGGCGCCGACGAGGCTCGACCGGTCAGTCGTCGTCACTGCCGTCCCAGTCGGGGTCGTCCTTGGAGCCGATCTCGTAGGACATCGGGCCGACGCCGGAGGAGCCGGTGCTGCGGTTGGGCCCCTTCGGGCGGCGCTCCGCGTCGAGGCGTCGGGCCACGTCGGCGCGGGCCTCCTCCTCGCTCTTGGTCTCCATCGCCTCGGCGATGTCGCGGCGCCGGTCCCGGGCGGGACGGTTCTCGCGGAGCCGCTCGTCCTCACCGCGACGACCGAGCATCTCCGCACCCGCGGACTCGATGCTGGGCTTGAAGTCGAAGACCACCGAGTTGTCCTCGGAGCCGATGAGGACCGTGTCGCCCTCCTGTGCGCCCATCTGGGTGAGCTTGAGCTCCACCCCGAGGCGGTTGAGGCGGTCGGCGAGGAAGCCCACGGCCTCCTCGTTGCTGAAGTCGGTCTGACGCACCCAGCGCTCCGGCTTGGGCCCGCGCACGCGCCAGCCGTCGTCGGTCCGGGTGACCTCGAAGTCGCCACCGCCGTCGACTGCCGGCGGGCGGAGCACGATGCGCTGCGCCTCGACCGCGGGACGCTCGGCGCGGGCCGCGGCCACGATCTCGGCCATCGCGAAGGTGAGCTCGCGCAGTCCGGCGCCCGATGCGGCGCTGACCTCGAAGACGCGCAGGCCACGCCCGCGCAGCTCCTCCACGACCATGTCGGCGATGTCCTGGCCGTCGGGGACGTCGACCTTGTTGAGCGCGACCAGGCGGGGTCGGTCCTCGAGCCCGCCGTAGCGCGCCAGCTCGCCCTCGATGACGTCGAGGTCGTCGACCGGGTTGCGTCCCGGCTCGATGGAGGCGGTGTCGACGACGTGCACGAGCGCGGCGCAGCGCTCGATGTGGCGCAGGAAGTCGTGGCCCAGGCCGCGACCCTCCGCGGCGCCCTCGATCAGGCCGGGCACGTCGGCGACGGTGAACGTCGTCTCGCCGGCGGTGACCACCCCGAGGTTGGGCACGAGGGTGGTGAACGGGTAGTCGGCGATCTTGGGCCGCGCTCGCGAGATCGCGGCGATCAGCGACGACTTGCCCGCGCTCGGGAAGCCGACCAGGCCGATGTCGGCCACGACCTTGAGCTCGAGGCGTACGTCGAGCTCGTCCCCGGGCTCGCCGAGCAGGGCGAAGCCGGGGGCCTTGCGCTTGGAGGAGGCGAGGGCGGCGTTGCCGAGACCGCCGCGGCCGCCCTGGGCGATGACGATGGTGGTGCCGTGGCCGACGAGGTCGGCCAGCACGTTGCCCTCGGCATCCTTGACGAGCGTGCCGTCGGGCACCGGGAGGACGAGGTCCTTGCCGTGCCCGCCGTTGCGGTGCGCGCCGGCGCCGTGGCCGCCGTGCTCGGCCTTGCGGCGCGGGTTGTGGTGGTAGTCGACCAGCGTGGTCACGCTGGTGTCGACCTCGAGGATCACCGACCCGCCGGGACCGCCGTTGCCGCCGTCGGGGCCGCCGAGGGGCTTGAACTTCTCGCGGTGCACCGAAGCCACACCGTTCCCGCCCCGTCCGGCTGCGACGTGCAGCGTGACGTGGTCGATGAAGGTGGGGAGGGCCATGGTGTTCCTATCGGTGGTGGTGCAAGCACGAAGGGCGCCCCCAGACAGGGACGCCCTTCGCAGAGGTGCTCAGTGTCGCGGTGACGTCACTCGCCGGGGACGATGTTGACGACCTTGCGGCCGCGGCGGGTGCCGAACTCGACGGCGCCGGCCTGCAGGGCGAACAGGGTGTCGTCGCCGCCACGGCCCACGCCGGTGCCCGGGTGGAAGTGGGTGCCACGCTGGCGGACGATGATCTCGCCGGCGCCGACGACCTGGCCGCCGAAGCGCTTCACGCCGAGGCGCTGCGCGTTGGAGTCACGGCCGTTCTTGGTGCTCGCAGCACCCTTCTTGTGAGCCATTGTTCAGTCCTTTGGGATCTAGCGGAGAGACGAGCCGACCTCGAGCGAACGCTCAGAGGGAGATGTCGGTGACCTTGACCTGGGTGTACTTCTGGCGGTGACCCTGGCGCTTCTTGTAACCGGTCTTGTTCTTGTACTTCTGGATGATGATCTTCGGGCCCTTGGTGCGGCCCGTGACCTCGACGGTCACGCTCGCCTTGTCGAGGCCGGTCGCGGTGACCTTGTCGCCGTCGACGACCATCACCACGGGAAGGGTGAGGGTGTCACCGGCGGCGGCCATCGCGTCGATCTCGATGACGTCGCCCACGGCAACCTTCTGCTGCTTGCTGCCACTGCGCACGACTGCGTACACGGCGAGTCACTCTCCTTGATACGAACTGCGGGTCTGAGAACTTGGGGTCTGCGCACGACACCGCCTGAACTTCGGGCGAGGTGCGGCCGCGGGGCGGGCGCGCAGGATCGGTGATCGAACACCGAGGGGCAAGACTACGGGATCGGGTGGCGGCCGGGCAAAACGACGTCCGTGGTGCCGGCACCAGCGTCCGCAGATCTCAGCGCTTGCGCGAGCCCTTCTTCTTGATCGGCACGTGCCCCACGCTGGGCGCCTCGGCGGCGTCGGACTCGTCCCCCGCCTCCGCGGCCGGCGTGCCCACACCCGGCTCGACACCGGCCGTGCCGGGCTCCACGGCGCCCGAGTCAGGCAGCGTGCCGGTCACGCCCGACGAGACGGGTCCCGCCTCGGACAGCGCGGGCACGGCCGGGGGTCCGGCAGGACGGCTCGCGGAGCGGCGACGCGTACGGGTGACCACCCGCGGCTTCTCGGGCTCGGTGGGCGCCTCCTCGGCGGGCGCCTCTTCGGCGACCGGCTCGGCGGGGAGCTCAGGAGCGACCTCGGCAGGAACCTCGGCAGGAACCTCTGCCGGGGACTCCACCGGGGATGCCACCGGGGATGCCACCGGGGATGCCACGTCGGGCTCGGCCACCACGCCGGGCGTGGTGTCCTCGGCTGCGGCGGTGTCCTCGGCCTCGGACTCCGCGTCGGGCTCGGCGTCGGTCGGCGCGCCGTCCGCGAGCTTCTCGTGGCGCGCCATCGCGGCGACGTCCTTCGGCGACGGGGCGTGGTGCTCGGCCGGCTTGTCGCCGCCGTTGCCGTTGCCCTCCCCCTCCGAGGCACCGCGACGGCCGCGGCGCCGGCTGCTGCGCCGGCCCTCGCCGTCCTCGGACTTCGCGTTCGGGTCGACGGGCTGGTCCTTGATGACCACGCCGCGCCCCTGGCAGTGCTCGCAGTTCTCGCTGAACGCCTCGAGCAGGCCGGTGCCGATCCGCTTGCGGGTCATCTGCACCAGGCCGAGCGAGGTGACCTCGGCCACCTGGTGACGGGTCCGGTCGCGCCCCAGGCACTCGACGAGGCGACGCACGACGAGGTCGCGGTTGGACTCCAGGACCATGTCGATGAAGTCGACGACAATGATGCCGCCGATGTCGCGCAGCCGGAGCTGGCGCACGATCTCCTCGGCCGCCTCCAGGTTGTTCTTGGTGACCGTCTCCTCCAGGTTGCCGCCGGAGCCGGTGAACTTGCCGGTGTTGACGTCGACGACGGTCATCGCCTCGGTGCGGTCGATGATCAGCGAGCCGCCGGAGGGCAGCCAGACCTTGCGGTCGAGGCCCTTGTGGATCTGCTCGTCGATCCGGTAGGTCGCAAACACGTCGCCGGCGCCGTTGCGCTCGTACTTCTCGACGCGGTCGGCCAGGTCGGGGGCGACGGACTCGACGTACCCGCGGACGGTCTCCCAGGCGTCGTCACCCTCGATGACGAGCTTGGAGAAGTCCTCGGTGAACAGGTCGCGCACGACCTTCAGCGTCAGGTCGGGCTCGCCGTAGAGCAGCTGCGGGCCGGAGCCCTTGTTGCCGGACTTCTTCTCGATGTCCTCCCAGCGCGCCTTGAGCCGCTCGACGTCGCGGGTCAGCTCCTCCTCGCTGGCACCCTCGGCCGCGGTGCGCACGATCACGCCGGCGGTGTCGGGGACGATCTCCTTGAGGAGGGTCTTGAGGCGGTTGCGCTCGGTGTCGGGGAGCTTGCGCGAGATGCCGGAGGTGGTGCCGTCCGGCACGTAGACCAGGAAGCGGCCGGCCAGGCTGATCTGGCTGGTCAGGCGGGCGCCCTTGTGGCCGATCGGGTCCTTGGTGACCTGCACCAGGATCATCTGGCCGCTGGAGAGCACCGACTCGATCTTGCGCGGCGAGCCCTCCTTGTGGCCCAGCGACTGCCAGTTGACCTCACCGGCGTAGAGCACGGCGTTGCGGCCCTTGCCGATGTCGATGAAGGCGGCCTCCATCGACGGGAGCACGTTCTGCACGCGGCCGAGGTAGACGTTGCCGATGATGGAGGTCTGCGACTCCCGGGCGACGTAGTGCTCGACGAGCACCCGGTCCTCGAGCACGCCGATCTGGATCAGGTCCTGGCGCTGACGGATGACCATCACCCGGTCGACGGCCTCACGGCGGGCCAGGAACTCGGCCTCGCTCACGATGGGGGCGCGGCGCCGGCCGGCCTCACGGCCCTCGCGACGACGCTGCTTCTTCGCCTCGAGGCGCGTGGAGCCGGAGACGGCGGTGATCTGGTCCTCGGCCGAACGACGGCTGCGGACGCGCGTCACGGTGTTCGGCTCGTCGTCGTTCGAGCCACCCTCCTCGCCGGCGCGACGGCGGCGACGGCGGCGACGGGAGGTGCCCTCACCGTTGCCCTCCGCGGAGTCGCCGGAGTCGGAGTCGGAGTCGTCGCCCGTGGCGGAGTCGGATTCGGACGCGGCCTCGCCGGAGGCCTCGTCGTCGGCGTCGGCACCCTCGCCGTCGCCGGCCTTGCGGCGCCTGCGGCCGCCCCGTCGGCGACGGCGACGGGCGGGACCGCCCTCGCCCTCGTCGTCGGTGTCCTCGGTGGACTCAGTGGACTCGGTGGAGCTGGCGTCCTGGCCCTCTGCGGTCTCCGCGCCAGTGGCCTCGGCGGAATCGGTGGCCTCGGCGGCCTCGTCCTCGTCGTCGTCCGGTGCCTCGGGGTCCTCGGTGGACCCGGTGTCGGCGACCTTCTTCGCGGCGGACTTCTTGCCCGACTTCTTGCCCGACCGGGAGCCGGACCTCGTGCCGGACCGCGAGCCCGACCGCGGCGCCTCGGCCGGCTGCTCCGACTCGGGAGCAGCGGCCTCGGCCTCGGCCTCGGTGGGCTCCTCGGTGGCGTCCTCGACCGGCGGGGCCACGGCCCTCTTGCGGGTCCGTCGCGTGCTGGTGACCACCGGAGCCTGGAACAGCACGGCGTGACCGGTGGCGGCGTCGGTCGAGTCGGTGGAGTCGTCGGTGGTCGCGGTGTCGTCGCTCGCGGCGGACTCAGCGGGAGCGGCACTCTTCTTCGCAGCCCGCTTGGCGGGCGCCTTGGTCGCCTTCCGGGCCGCGGCCTTCTTCGCCGGGGCCTCGGCCGGCGCGTCGGTGACGGGTGCCTCGGCGCCCTCGGGGCTCACGACCGGCTCGGCGGCGGCGGTCTTCTTCGCGGCGGTCTTCTTGGCAGCGGCCTTCTTGGCGGGCGCCTTGCGTGCGGCCGCCTTCTTGGCGACCGGGGCGTCGGCCCCCTCGGGGGCAGCCGGCTCCGCCGCGGTCTCGACAGCAGCGGGTGCGGCGGCCTTCTTGGCCGGTGACTTGCGCGTGCGCCGGGTGACCACGGGGGCGGCGGGCGCCTCGGCCGCGGTCTCGCCGCCGGCCTGCGAGGTCCCGGCGTCGGTGGTGCTGTCGGGCTGGTCGGAATCGAGCATGTGGTGCTCCTCGGGCACCGCACGGGTGCCGGGTACGGCGTCCACCGCTCACGCGGGAGCGATCCCGGGGACGCAAAGCTTCTGTGGCGGCGACACCCTCCGCGTGTGCGTCACCGGTGGCTGTCGGTCACCTGCCGCGGTCGCCGGGCCCTGGTCGGAGTCGCTGTCACCAACCCCGGGGCCGCGTCGCGGTCCGGTGACGTCCACCCCTCCGGGTGCCGGGCACTGGTGTGACCGGCGAGAACGTCGTCGGCTCGACGGGATCCCGACGGTGTCGGGGACGTCGAACGTGGCGAGTATCGCACACCCCGCCCGACGGGGCCCTATGCGCGACCGGCCAGCGGGTCGCCGATCTCCCCCGTCGGGAGCAGGGGGCCCTGCGCGAGCCGGGTCATCAGCGGGGACTCACCGGCCGCCAGGCCGGCCACGGCCTCGAGGCCGCGCAACACGTCGTCGGGTCGTACGGCGGGGGTGCCGTGGCGCAGCACCACGTCCAGGGACGTACATCCACCGGCGACGTCGTCGGTCGGCAGGACGGCGAGCGAGACGACCGCGCCCCGCGCGTCGAACTCGCGCATGCCCTTCTTGGTCATCCGCTCCACGAGGGCCTCCTCGGCCGCCAGGAAGCGCTCGACGGCCGCAGTGGTGTCGTCGCGGTCGGCGGCGAGGTCGATGCGCCAGCGGCTGCCCTCGAGCAGGTCGGCCAGCGACCCGCCCGGCGACTCCACGACCTCCAGGACGTCGAGACCGTCGGGGAGCGACTCGTCGAGCATCGCGTGGACGTCGGCCGGCACGACGACCTCGGAGAGCGCGAGCTCGAGGTACTCGGCCTCGCTGGCCGAGCCGGTGGGTGCGGCGCCGGCATAGGAGATCCGAGGGTGCGGGTTGAAGCCCGAGGAGTACGCCATGGGCACCCGCGCACGGAAGACCGCACGCTCGAAGGCACGGCTGAAGTCACGGTGGCTGGTGAAGCGGAGCCGCCCGCGCTTGGCGTAGCGCACGCGGAGGCGCTGGACCGGCGGGGCCTGCTGCTCGGGCTGTTGCTTCACCGGGTCAGGCTAGTCCGGGGTCTGGGTCGGTCCCTGCATCGCGGGCAACTACAGTGAGCGGCCGACTGACGGAGCACCCAGGGGAGACATGTGAGCGAGCCACGGCGACGAGACGCCCTGCGCTGGGCCGGATCCGTCCTCGGCCTCGTCCTGCTCGGCGGGGCTGCGACGGTGCTCGGCGGCACCGCCTGGCCCCTGGTCGGCGCCGTGCTCGTCGTGACCACTGCCGTCCACGCGCCTCGCGCCGGGTGGCGGGTGGCCTTCTTCCTCACCCTGCTGGCCGCGTTCGCCCTCGAGGTCTCCTTCGCGTGGTTCACCGCTCACTCGGGGTGGTCGTTCGCGACGGACAACACCGTCGTCTGGACGCTCTCCGGACTGTGTGCGGTGCCGTTCGCGGCGGCCGTTGGCCCGCCCACCCTCACACGTCGGCAGCTGGTGGACGCCGCGGCTGTCCTGGCGACACCAGCGCTCGTGCTGGCGTACCTTGCCTGGACCTCCGCCACGGGCTACTACGAGTGGCTGGGCTGGGCGATGGCGGGGGACTCGGCGAACAACATGCTGCTGGTCCGCACCCTGATCGACGACGGCGGGCTCCTGCGCAGCCAGGGCAACCCCGCCCCGCTCTCCACCGTCATCTACGCCGCCTGGGCGGCACCCGGCGTCCCGGACGACGCGGCTGGTGTGGTCAAGCACGTCGTCCTCAACGGCGGGCAGCTCACGCTCCTGACGGGCGCGCTCCTCAGCATCCTGTCGTCCCTCACCGCCCTGCGCACCTCGCGTCTTTCGGGCAGCCGCCGCGTGGCGCTCGCCATGACGGCCGGCCTGCTGCCCTGGCTGTGGTGCGTGATGGGCTACTCGTTCCGCCAAGGCTTCCAGAACGCCGCGCCCGCCATGGCGATCCTGCTGCTGGCGTGGTCGTGCTGGGCCGTCCAGCGTCGCCACCCGGTGGCGTCCGTCACCGGCCAGATCCTCGCCACCTGGGCCATGGCCGCGACCTGGGGGCCCGTCCTGCTCATCCCCGCGCTCTGGTTCGTGGGCGTCGCGGTCTGGCAGCAGCGTCGACTGCGAGCGGCGGGACGCACCCTGCTCCTCCCCTTCGCGGCCATGATCGGCGCCGGGGTGTACGCCGTCCTCGTCACCCTGAAGGACCTGACGGCGACCGGCGGTGTGCCGGGCGTGGACGGAGGCACGCCCAACTACGACCCGTGGTGGGCGCTGGGTGTCGGGATCGCGCTGTTGGCGCTGTCCGTCGCCTGCTACCGGTGGCTCCCCCGCGAGACGGTGTGGGGCTACTGGCTGCTGGTGCCCGGCCTGGCCGCGGGTGTCTACCAGCTCAGCAGCGCCCGCGTCGAGGCCGGTCTGCCCTACTGGGGCTACTACCCGATCAAGCTGACGTGGATCGTGATGGCGACGGCACTGCTCGTGCTCTTCAGCGTCCTTCAGCCACCGCTCGCCCGGGTCGCCCGCGCCGGCTGGGGCGGCAACGGACTCGTGCTGGCGTTCGTGGCGTGCATGGCCACCATGTTCTGGACGACCCCTCCCCTGCGTCCGGCGACGATCCCCTCCGTCCTGACGCCGTCGTGGCTCAACTACGACACCTCGATGGACCGAGCCTACGAACGGCTGTTCGCACTCATGGAGGAGAACCCGCGCACGATCGTGTCGGACTACGGTCCACCGCCCATGCCGCTGGCTTTCGACAGCGCGATCAACTTCTGGCTGCTCCAGTCAGGGTCGGTCGACCTCAACGACCCGCTCCGCAACTACGCCTACTCGATGAACTCCGCCGACCCCGCCGCCCTGTGCGGTGCCATCAACCAGTGGGGCGGCGACGTCCGGGTCGTCACCCGCGCCCAGAAGCTCGAGCGCAACATCCTCAAGGCGTGCCCCGACGCCGTGTTCACCGTCGAGGTGATCGGCGCCGGCCGCTGAGCCGGACCGTCCCGACACCTGGGATCCGCACGCTCCACGCTAGGATCGCTCCCATGTCCGGGGGTGCCTCACGTCAGCGCGTGCTCATCCTCGTGCCCGCGTGGAACGAGCAGGAGGCCATCGCAGGCACCGTCGCTGAGATCCGGTCGTGCGTGCCCGATGCCGACCTCCTGGTCATCGACGACGGCTCCGCGGACCTCACCGCCCGGCGAGCCCGCGAGGCCGGCGCGGAGGTCTGCGAGCTCCCCTACAACCTGGGCGTGGGTGGCGCCATGCGCACCGGCTACCGCTACGCGCTGCGCAACGGCTACGACGTCGCCGTGCAGATCGATGCCGACGGACAGCACGACCCGCGTTACCTCGCAGCCCTCGTCGAGCGGCTCGCGGGCGACCAGCGGCACGAGGCAGCCGACGTGGTCATCGGCGCCCGCTTCGCGACCCCCGACGACCCCTACAAGGTCCGCGGCCCCAGGCGCTGGGCGATGGTGCTGCTGGCCGGGGTGCTCTCACGGCTCGCACACACGCGTCTCACCGACGTGACGTCCGGCTTCAGGGTCTCCAACCGCAAGGCGATCGCGCTGTTCGCGACCCACTACCCCGCCGAGTACCTCGGCGACACGGTGGAGTCACTGGTCATCGCCGCACGGGCCGGGTGCACCATCACCCAGTGCCCGGTCACCATGCGTGCCCGCGTCGCGGGCCGCGCGTCCCACTCGCCGCTGAAGGCGACCATCTACCTGTTCCGCGCCGTGGTGGCGCTGCTCCTCGCCCTGGTGCGCGACTGGCCTGCGCAGATCGAGGAGGGCGACCGCGAGGAGACCCTGGTGCGACTCGGCGTGGAGGACGGCGACGCGAGTGACGACGTCACCGGCACGTCCGACGCGGTCGCGGACACCCCCCGAGAGGCGCGACAGCGATGAGTGGAGTGACCATCCTCGGACTCGTGGGATCGATCATCATCCTGGCCGCCCTGTTCGAGATGATGCGCCGCCATCGGCTGCGGGAGAAGTACGCCCTCATCTGGGCGCTGGTGGCCCTCGCCATCGTGACGGTGGCCGCGTTCCCGGCGCTCCTGATCAACCTCTCCGAGGCCATCGGGCTCGAGGTCCCGGCCAACCTGCTCTTCTTCGGCGCGTCGATGGTCATCATGGTGCTCACGCTCCAGCACAGCTCTGAGCTGGGCCGGCTCGAGGAGCGCACGCGCACCCTCGCCGAGGAGATCGCCCTGCTGCGCCTCGAGATAGGTCAGCACCGCGACGCGGCCGGGCGCGAGCACTCGGACCTGCATGCCGATCTCCGCGCCCCGCAGCCTCGGGACGAGACGACGAGGTGACCGGTCCGACCACGGGCCCCCTGGAGGTCTTCATCCCCTTCTGGGGAGACCCGGCCCTGCTCTACGCCACGGTTGACAGCGTCAAGGCGCAGACCGACCCCGAGTGGACGATCATCGTGGTCGACGACTGCTACCCCGACCCCTCGGTCGCCGAGCACTTCGCCGCCGAGGACGATCCCCGAATCCGCTACATCCGCAACGAGGTGAACGTCGGCATCACCGACAACTACCAGCGCTGCCGAGAGATGGCGTCGGGCGAGCTGATGATGTTCCTCGGGTGCGACGACCTGATGCACCCGACCTTCGTGGAGACGGCGAAGGCCGCCCACGCCGAGTTTCCCGCCGCATCGACCATCCAGGTCGGCGTCCAGGTCATCGACGAGCGCGGCGAGGCGATCGATCCGCTCACCGACAAGGTCAAGCGGGCGATCCGCCCCCGGGTCGACAGGCGCACCGAGCTGTCCGGCGAGCGGCTCGCCGCGAGCCTGCTGCGTGGCGCCTGGCACTACTGGCCGGCCCTGGTGTTCCGCACGGAGGCGATCAACCGGTACCCGTTCCGTGACGGCCTCCCGATCATCCAGGACCTCGCGCTGCTCATCGACATGACGGCGGCCGGCGAGTCGCTCGTGCTCGACCCGACGGTCTGCTTCTCCTACCGTCGCCACACGCAGAGCGCATCGGCCACGAGCCTGCTGCACGGCAATCGGTTCTCCGACGAGCGTCGCTACTACGCCACCGCTGCCGCGCAGATGTCGCACCACGGTTGGCGCCGGGCGGCTCGGACGGCCCGCCTTCGATGGACGTCGCGGCTGCACGCCGTCACGCTGCTGCCGACTGCGCTCACCCAGCGCGATGGCGGCGCCGTACGCTCCTTGGTCCGCCACGCACTGCAGCGCTGACCACAGCCCGGCGCGTGATCAGGCCGCGCGGCGACCGAGTGCCGTCCAGAACACCTCGAGCGTCTCACGCGCGGCACGGTCCCAGCTGAACAGGCGAGCCTGAGCCAGGCCGGCAGCGGACATCGCGGGCAGGACCTCCGGCTTCGTCGCCACGGTGCGGATCGCCTCGGCCATGGACGCGTGGTCCATCGGGTCGAACCACAGGGCCGCATCTCCGCCGACCTCGCGCAGCACAGGCAGGTCGGACGCGATCACGGGGAGGCCCTGGGCCATCGCTTCGAGGATCGGCAGGCCGAAGCCCTCGGCGAGTGTCGGGAACGCCATCGCGCGCGCCCTCCCGCGCAGGTCCGCGAGCTCGGCGTCGTCGACCCAGCCGCGAAGGTCGACCCACTCGCCCATCCCGGTCTCCGCCACCACGGACGCCAGCGGATCCTCGCCGCGGGCCCCGGTGATGACCAGGCGAGGGCGTACGTCCTCCTCCACCAGGGCGAGCGCGCGGATCAGGCCGTCCCAGTTCTTGTGCGGTCGGCGCTGCCCGCTGGCGAGCACCATGTTGTCGGTCTGGCGGGTGGTGGTCGGCGTGGTCGCCGGATGCTCGGCGGCCTCTGGGACGACGTGCAGCCGCTCGCGCGGGAAACCCAGGTACTTCACGATCTCGTCGGCCGAGACGTCGCTGACGGTGATCACGTGCGCCGCGTTGGCCGCTCCGCGCTTCTCCATCCACATGACGGGGCGTGTGTAGAGGGGCGTCGTCATCAGCTCGGGATGGCTCCAGTAGAGCATGTCGTGGATCGTGATGACGGTCGGCATCGAGGTCCACATCGGACCCAGGGTCGCGGGCGCGTGGACCAGGTCGGCCTTGCGCCTGCGGGCCATCGCGCTCGATGCGACGAGCTCGCCGAAGGCCCACACGAAGCGGTTCTCACCGCTGATCCTCGACGAGATGATCTCCCCCGGGAACCAGGACAGGTCCATCGCGGAGCCTTCCTTGCTGGCAAGGGCAATGAAGTCCAGCCCTGTGTCGAGCCGGCCGAGGTGCCGGTACAGCTCGCGGGTGTACGTCTCCATCCCTCCCTTGGTGCCGGTGTAGGACAGCATGTCGACGAAGACGAGGGGGCGCTTGGACACGGCGGAACCCTAACTGATGCGCTGGCGGCCCAGACCCGTGTGGACGAGCACCCCGACGGCGGGCCCGACCAGCAACGAGGTGACGACACGAGTCTCCAGCGACCACGGAGTCGCCAGGACCACGACGGCGGCCACCGTGGCAGCGATCCAGCCCACGAGGTAGACCGTGTGATGGTCGAGCGCCACGGCTGCGGCGCCCGTGAGGTAGAGCACCGACACCATGCCGGCTCCGAGCACCAGTCCGGTGAAGACGGGCCCGTCGACGATGTAGTCGGGGTTGACCAGTCGCAGTGCCCACGGTCCGACGGGCCAGGCGACAGCCGCGCCCAGGAGCGTCAGGACCGCGACCCCGGCGACGACCGGGACCAGCGCCCGGATCCCATGGGTGACGACCTTGGTGACCACGACGTTCTGGTAGGCGCCCAGCGGCACGAGCAGCGGCGCACGGCACAAGGAGATGGCCAGGATGAGGGGCGCCGACCTGCTGAACACCACGTCGTCGGTCGTGGCCTTCACTAGCATCGGGTAGCCGACGAGCATCAGCGCCGAGACGCCTGACGCGGTGCACGAGGTGAGGAACCGACGCAGGAGCCCTCGGGGCGTGGCCGTCGTGCGCGCGCCCCACAGGTGGCGCTGTCGTCCGGACAGCGTGGAGAGGAGGATCCAGGTGCCGCACGCCCCCGCCACTGCCCAGGCGAGACCCACGACCTGTGCCCCCAGCGCAACCGCGGCCCCGCAGAGTCCCAGGCGCATGACCGACTCGAGCCCGACGAGCGTGCCGTAGCTGCCCCACTCGCCACGGCCGGCCGCGATCCCTCCCAACGTGCAGTGCACGACGAACAGGGCGATGCCCACCAGGATCGCCGCCAGGAGGCCCGGCCATGCCGTACCGAGCTGACGAGCGGCCCACAGCGGACTGGAGACGCCGACCACCGTCACGAGCGCGGCGCCGAGGCCGAGAGCCACCGGCATGATCCGAGTGGTCGCTCCTGCTGCGTCACGCGTCGAGAAGACGGCTCGTGTCGTCTCCGTCGTCACCCCGATGAGGACGCCGAAGATCGCGAAGAGGACCGACCAGAACACGAGGAACTGGGCAGCATCGGCGCGTTCGAGGGCCCGGGTCGCGAGCACCAGGACCACGTAGCCCGCGACGCCGCTGATGCCCGCCGCTGCCAGCACCGGGACGAAGGCGCGGGACGACCTCGCGGGTGGGTCCGACTCCACAGGGAGGTCAGCCCGTGATCCGGGCGAGGTCGGTCTGCAGCAGCGAGTGGCGGCGGTCGAGCACTGCCGCCAGGTGGCCCAGTCCGTAGGCAATTGCCGGTCGACGTACGGCGGCGCGGGTCACGAGCGACACCGGGCCGCGATGGAAGTAGTGCACCAGTCCGCTCGTGACGACCCCGTCGAAGCCCAGCTCACCGGCCAGTGCCCCCAGGGCGGCGGCGGTGTAGAAGGTGATGTGCTGGCCGGACTCAGGCGCGTAGTACCACCACTCTCCGGGCTTCGGCGGCGGGTCCGGGAGCACCAGCGTGGTGACGAGGAGACGATCAGTCGTCCCCGCGATCTCGGCCAGCGCCTCCTTCGGGTCGGGCAGGTGCTCGAGGACCTCGAAGGCCGTGACCAGGTCGAAGCGCGCGCCCGCGAGAGAGCTCACGTCGTGGCCCTCGGCGAAGACGTTGGATGCGTAGACGTCGGTGTGCGTGAAGTCGTATCCACGGTCGCGCATCAGACGCGTGAGGGTCCCGTAGCCCCCCGCCCAGTCAAGGAACCTCCCCCCACGGAGTCGCTCGGCACGAAGGACCGTGGAGGTGACGTTGGCTAGGATCTGGCAGCGGTCGAGCAACCCGATGTCCAGCTTGGCGATCGCGGATCCGTAGGCCTCGTCGAGCCAGGTGGGGTCCACCGCCATCACCAGGCCGCACGCCGGGCAGCGCTGGTACGACACGTCGACGTGGCCCAGCACCCGGCCTTCGGCGAACGGGTCCGTCGGGGTGGAACAGGCGCGGCACGGCGAGCTCACGTCCGCGACCCCCGGACTCGACGCACCGCGGCGCGCAGCCGGGTGCGGGGACGCAGCTTGGCCCGGAGACCGACAGGCTCCGGGGCCTTGGCCTTGCGCTGCTGCTGCAGGCGTCGCTGCAGGCGGCGGATCTGGGTCTGCTTCTGCGCCGACTTCTTCTCCAGCTGGGTGACGCGTCGCTGCATCTGCCGGGTGCGCTTGCGCAGCTCCCGGAGCTCGAGCAGGTCGGCACGCAGCTGGCGGGTCTCCCCCGGTGGCAGCAGGAACGGGCGGGAGTCGATGCGGCGCTCGATCTCGCGCTGGTTCTGCGCCCACTCGTCGACCGGATGGGCGGTGCGCGAGGACTCTCGCGTCTCCCACCAGCGGTAGATGGCGGTGCCGCGACCGATGTCGGTGACCCCCGCGAGCTGCGCCGCGCGCAGGAGGAACTCCCAGTCCTCGGTGGTCGTCATCGAGTCGTCGTAGGCCAGGCCGAAGTGGGTGGCGAGCGACCGCGGGAAGATCCAGCCGATCGGCGGGGACTGGTTGGCCACGAGGTGACCGGCCAGGGAGAAGTCGTCGTCGTACGCCTTCTCCGGCGCCGTCGTGGAGCGGATGCCGGGCAGGCCGCGCACGGTGTCGACCGAGGCGCCCTGCTTCATCGCGATGGTGCGGAGGATCCGGCCACCGTGCTCGCGCTCGGCGTCGCGGAACTCCTTCACCCAGTCGCCCATCACCACGTCGTCGTCGTCGAAGATCGCGACGTAGCGGCCGGCGGCCGCCTCGATGCCGGCGTTGATCGGGGCGGAGCGCTGGCCGTGGTCGAGCAGCACCAGGCGGATCCGCTCACGCAGGGCGGGCGGCTGGTCGTCGATGACGACCTCGACGGCCTTCTGCTCCTCGAGGTTGGTCTTGTGCGCGACGACCAGCACCTCGAAGTCCTGGCAGGACTGGGCGGCGAGGCACACCAGCGCCTCGCGGAGCTCCTGGATGCGGCGCCCCTGGGTGCGCATCACCACGCTGAGGAACCGTTCGGTCTCGGTGCTCTCCGGGTCGATGTAGCTGGGGGTGGGCCGCGGCGGCGCCGCGGTGAGCGCCCACACGAACTGGTTGACCAGGCCGTTGGGCTCGGCGTCGCCGCGCACCGTGCGGAGGTAGCGGGAGAAGGTGGTCGCCTCGGAGAGCCCGACGTGGTCGCCCGGGAAGTGCTGGTCGCTCTTGGCCAGCAGCACATCCTCGCGGCCGATGCGCGACAGCCCGGCCGAGCGGAACGCAGCCGTCAGGCTCTTCTCGCTGTAGAGCTGGACGTGGGTGACGTCGAGCAGCCCGGCCTCGGTGTAGTCCCAGGTGCCGAGGAGGGTCTTGATGCCGACGTCGAGGTGGGTCACGTTGGGCACGCTCGTCACGGCCACCGCGCGGTGCTCGGCGAGCAGCTCTCCGAGCGCGTTGAGGGCGTGGGTGCCGGTGGTGAGGTGCTCGAGCCCGTCGAGGAAGGTCACCGAGACCAGCCGGCGACCGTCGAGCACCTTGCGCAGCCGCTCGGCCACGTCGGGGTCGGTGAGGTCGGCCGCGTGGGCCTCGAAGCCGCGCTCGCGCAGCTGGTCGAGCTCGTGGTCGTCGACGTCGACGCCGATGTAGTGCAGCCCGAACCGGTCCTTGATCGGCTCGGCCACGTGACCGAACCCGCAGGCCAGGTCGAGGTGCACGCCGTCCTGGCCGAGGTCGGCCGGCAGGTGCTGCTCGAGGAGACGGAGGGTGTGCCCGAACTTGTTGTCGGGCTGGACCTCGTTGTCGTACTTGTGGAAGTCGTTCACAGCGAGTACCTGTGCTCTGCGTAGCGGCCCTTGGAGAAGGTGCCGATCCTGTGGTCGGGGTCGCGCTGCTCGACGAGGGTGCCCTCACGCTCGCGCTCCCGGAACTCCCGGGCGGCGGCCCTCTCCTCCGGGCTGGCGTCGTCGGACTCGAAGCGGCGCAGGATCGACTTCACCAACCCCGGCTTCGACCACTTGTGGGCGATGAGCAGGCCGGCCTCCGCGGAGAAGCGGACCTCGGCGCTCGTGGGCATCCAGCGCCCATCGGTGTCGAGGTACTTGTCGTGGAAGACCACTGCGGCCGGCTGGAAGACGACCTGCTTGCCGGCCTCGCGCACGCGCCAGGAGTAGTCGACGTCGTCGCAGTACATGAAGAACGTCTGGGAGTCGAAGCCGCCGAGCTCGAGGAAGAGGTCGCGCGGGGTCATCGCGAACGCGGTCGTGGCCCACGAGGTGAAGCCCGTGCCGCCGGCGAAGTCCTTGGGGTGCTCGATGGGCAGCTGCTTGGCCTCGACGAAGCCCACGGACGGGTCCTTGAACGCGGCGAGCATCCGCCAGATCGCGCGAGGCTCGGGGACCACGTCGGGGTTGGAGAAGATGAGGTAGTCCGGGTCGTCGAGGAGCTGCGCCATCTCGTTGTGACCGCGGGAGGTGCCGACGTTGCCGGCGAAGTAGTGGTAGCGCAGCTGGTGGATGTGCGGCAGCCGGGCACGGAGCTCGTCGAGGTCGGCGTCGCTGAGCAGCCGCTCGGCCGATGCGTCGCCCAGCGTCACCACGAAGCCGGTGCACATGCCTTCGCTCTGACCGATGCGCGAGGAGTTGTCGAGGGCCTCCAGCATGCGCTCCACCCCCGCCATCGGGGTGTGGTAGAGCAGCGACTGCACTCCAACGATCACCGGCTCATCGAGTCGTGGCTCATCGAGCACGCGCTTCCCCTCCTGTGTGACAACAGGCAGACCCTCGGGGTCTGCTCCCCCGGGCCGGCCAAACGTCGAGAAGTATAGGCGGGCGCAGGCTCGCGTCCTCGCCCGCGGATTCCGGCCATCCCGCCTGCCCGTTGATAACCTGCCCCGGACCCCGGCGCCCCAGGCGCCACGACTGCCGAAGGACCCCGCCCCGACATGGCTGATCTGCTGCCTCGTCACGCCGCTGTCGGACCGACAGTCCCCCACGGCGAGCGCAAGCGCAAGGACATCCAGGCGCTGCGCGCGCTGGCCGTCGCGATGGTCGTGGTCTACCACTTCTGGCCGAATGCGCTGCCGGGTGGCTTCGTGGGCGTCGACGTCTTCTTCGTGATCTCGGGCTTCCTGATCACCGGCGGCCTGTTCCGAAAGCCACCGTCGGGGCTGCGTGACCTCACCGGCTTCTGGGCCCGGCGAGTCCTGCGCCTGATGCCCGCGGCCGCGGTGACCCTGCTGCTCTCGCTGCTCGCGGTCGCGCTCTTCCTTCCCCTCGGCCAGTGGCAGGCCTCGGCCCGCCACGCACTGAGCTCGATGTTCTACGTCGAGAACTGGCGGCTGATCTCCGAGGCCACCGACTACCTCCAGGAGGGTGGCAACGGCTCGCCCTTCCAGCACTTCTGGTCCCTCTCCGTCGAGGAGCAGTACTACATCACCTGGCCGGTCCTGGTCTGCGTGCTCGTGGCGATCGGGGCGCGTCGGAGGTGGGCGCTGCGCACGACGCTCGGCATCGGCGTCGGCGTGGTGACTGCCGCCAGCCTGGCCTACGGCCTCGCCATCACCTGGTCCTCCCCGGCTGTCGCCTACTTCTCGACGCCGGCGCGCATGTGGGAGCTCGGTCTCGGCGGACTGCTGGCGATCCTCGAAGGCCGGCGCGAGTGGCCCGCCACGGCGACCCGTCTGCGTACGGCACTCGCGTGGTGCGGTGTGGCGATGATGCTCGCTGCGGCGTTCCTGCTCAGCGAAGCCACGCCGTTCCCCGGCGTCGCCGCGCTGCTGCCCACGGTCGGTGCCGCGGCGTTCATCCTCGCTGCCGACCCCGACGGCAGGCTGTCGCTGCGCCCACTCACCCACGCCGGTCCCGTACAGCTGGTGGGCGACACGTCGTACGCCATGTACCTCTGGCACTGGCCGGTCCTGCTGCTCGCCCCGCTGTGCCTGGGCGTCGAGCCGTCCCTATGGTTGAAGCTGCTCCTGCTCCCCACGCTCCTCGCCCTGTCCTGGGCCAGCACGACGTTCGTCGAGGACCCGATCCGCACCAGCCGCCCCGGAGTCTCGGTCCGCAGGCGCGGTCTGGTCGTGCTCGTGGTCGCCTCGTCCCTGGTCGTCGCCGCCAGCGGCGCCATGTGGTGGCAGGTCGAGCGGTCGAACGCCGCCTCGGCCCGAGCCGTCGCCGAGCTCAGCAACGGCGCAGTCGAGCGCAGCTGCCTCGGCGCCGGCGCGCTCGACGACACGCTCGACTGCCCGGCCGACCCCGAGCTGGTCACGACGCCGGAGTTCGCGAAGACCGACCAGTCGGAGTCGATCCAGATCGGCGTGTGCCTGAACTGGCCGCCGTTCGGCCCCCTCATCAGCTGCACGCGCGGTGAGACCGAGTCACCGACCGCGAAGATCGCTCTCTACGGCAACTCGCACGCCGGACACTGGCAACCCGCGGTGGAGTCGGTCGCCACGGCCCGCGGCTGGCAGCTCGACACCTACGTCGTCGGCGTCTGCCAGCCCACCCTCGAGCCGATCCGCGAGAACGGTGCTGCACAGACTCCGGAGCGCACGGCCGAGTGCCAGGCGATCGAGAGCGAGGTACTCGACGACCTGACGTCCAAGGACTACGACACCGTGGTGATGTCCACGATGGATCACGACAACGACGCATCGACCTACGCGGGGACACTCGAACGGCTGACGGAGGCGGGAGTGCGCGTGGTCGTCATCCGTGACACACCGGCGCCGCTCGACATCGAGAACGACACGCCCTTCTGCTTGAGCTTCCACCTGGGCGACCCCGAGGCGTGCGCCGGCAGCCCGGAGGACTGGATCCGGCCCGACCCCCTGGCCGAGGCAGCCCAGGACGCCGACGAGGACCTGGTCACGATCGTCGACCTCAACGACCGCCTGTGCGCGGAGACGACCTGTCCTGCCGTGATGGGTGGTGTGATCGTCTACTCCGACTACAACCACATGTCGAAGACGTTCAACACCACGCTCGCGCCGTACCTCGAGCCATACCTGGTCGAGGTCGTCGGAGACGACGAGAGCCACCCCATCGACGAATGACCATCGGCCGTCGGTCCCCCGCGAGGGAAGGCCCGGCTCGCCTCGCCCGTCTCAGACGACGCTCAGCGGGAGGAGCGTCTGCCCGGTCGGGCCGACCTGGATCTCGGTGCCCATCTCGGGGCACACGCCGCAGTCGTAGCAGGGCGTCCAGCGGCAGTCCTCGATCTCGATGTCGGCGCCGTCGGCGGCCGCGAGGGCGTCCTCCCAGTCACCCCACAGCCAGTCCTTGTCGAGGCCGGAGTCGAGGTGCTCCCACGGGAGCACCTCGCTCGCGGGTGGTGTACCAGTCGACGTCCACACCGGTGCCGGCGAGCGCCTTCTCGGCGGACGCCATCCAGCGGTCGTAGGAGAAGTGCTCGCTCCAGCCGTCGAAGCGGCCGCCGTCGCGCCAGACCTCCTCGATGACCCGACCGACGCGGCGGTCGCCGCGCGAGAGCAGGCCCTCGACGATGCCGGGCTTGCCGTCGTGGTAGCGGAAGCCGATCGCGCGGGCGTACTTCTTGTCCTCGCGGACGACCTCGCGCAGCAGCCGGAGCCGCTCGTCGGTCGCCTCGTGGTCGAGCTGGGCGGCCCACTGGAACGGCGTGTGCGGCTTGGGCACGAAGCCGCCGATGGAGACCGTGCAGCGGATGTCGTTGCGGCCCGAGACCTCGCGGCCGGTCTTGATCACGCGCTTGGCGAGGTCGGCGATGGCGAGGACGTCCTCGTCGGTCTCCTGCGGCAGGCCGCACATGAAGTAGAGCTTCACCTGGCGCCAGCCGTGGGAGTACGCCGCCGCGACCGTGCGGATCAGGTCCTCCTCGCTGACCATCTTGTTGATGACCTTGCGCATCCGCTCGGAGCCACCCTCGGGGGCGAAGGTCAGGCCGGAGCGGCGACCGTTGCGGGAGAACTCGTTGGCGAGGGTGATGTTGAAGGCGTCGACGCGGGTGCTGGGCAGCGAGAGGGACACGTTGGAGCCCTCGTAGCGGTCGGCCAGGCCCTTGGCGACCTCACCGATCTCGGTGTGGTCGGCGCTGGACAGCGACAGGAGGCCGACCTCCTCGAAGCCGGACTTGCGGATGCCGTTCTCGACCATGTCGCCGATGGTCTTGATGGAGCGCTCGCGCACCGGGCGGGTGATCATGCCGGCCTGGCAGAAGCGGCAGCCGCGGGTGCAGCCGCGGAAGATCTCCACCGAGAACCGCTCGTGCACCGTCTCGGCGAGCGGCACCAGCGGGTTGGCCGGGTAGGGCCACTGGTCGAGGTCCATCAGCGTGTGCTTGCGCACCCGGAACGGGATGCCCGGCCGGTTGGGCACGACCGCCTCGATCGAGCCGTCGGCGGCGTAGGCCACGTCGTAGAAGCGCGGGACGTAGATGTTGCCGGTGACAGCGAGGCGGCGGAGCAGCTCCTCGCGACCGCCCGGGCGGTCCTCGGCCTTCCACTCGCGCACCACCTCCGAGATCGCCAGCACGACCTCCTCCCCGTCACCGAGGACGGCCGCGTCGACGAAGTCGGCGATCGGCTCCGGGTTGAAGGCGGCGTGCCCTCCGGCGATCACGACCGGGTCGTCCTCGCCGCGGTCGGCCGCGTGCAGCGGGATGCCCGCGAGGTCCAGCGCGTTGAGCATGTTGGTGTAGCCGAGCTCGGTCGAGAAGCTCAGGCCGAAGAGGTCGAAGGCGCCGACCGGTCGGTGGCTGTCGACGGTGAACTGCGGGATCGGGCCGTGCTCGTCGCCGGTGCGCATCACCTGCTCCATGTCGGGCCACACCGAGTAGGTGCGCTCGGCGAGGATCCAGTCACGCTCGTTGAGCACCTCGTAGAGGATCTGCACGCCCTGGTTGGGCAGGCCCACCTCGTAGGCGTCGGGGTACATCAGGGCCCACCGCACGGTCGGGCCGCCGACCTCCGAGGAGGCGGCGCAGTCCCAGTCCTTGACGACGGAGTTCAGCTCGCCACCGACGTACTGGATGGGCTTCTGCACCGACGGCAGCTTGGCCTCCAGGCGCGGGAAGACCGACGCGACGGACATGGGCGGAACACCTCGATGCAGGACGGGGAACGGGAAGCCGGCACGCCACCTCCGGCGGCCGACCACCTAGGTTACGTCGCGGCAGGTGGTGCGGCCTACTCAACGACGGGTCAGCGACGGCTCAGCGGCCTGCCCAGCGCCGGCTCCGCGACGACTCCGCGACGGACCTGACCCGACGACCGCAGGTGGATGTTCTGGAGCAGGCCGAGGGCGAGCATGCCAGCGAACAGGGAGCTGCCGCCGTAGGACACGAACGGCAGCGGCACGCCCGTGACGGGCATGATGCCGAGGCACATGCCGATGTTCTGGAAGGCCTGGAATCCCCACCAGCAGGCGACGCCGGCCGCCGCGACGCGACCGAACAGGTCGCCGGCGCCGGCCGAGATCGCCAACGCCCGCCAGACCAGCACCGCCAGCAGCAGGATCACGACGCCCGCGCCCACCAGCCCCAGCTCCTCGCCGGCAACGGTGAAGATGAAGTCGGTGTGCTGCTCGGGCACGAAGCCCGACCGGGTCTGGGAGCCCTCGAACAGCCCCTGGCCGAAGAGCCCGCCGTTGCCGACCGCGATGCGCGCCTGCTCGGTGTTGTAGCCCGCCCCGCGAGGGTCGAGGCCGGGGTTGGTGAAGGCGAGGAACCGGTCGACCTGGTAGGGCTTGAGCACGCCGGCCGAGACCGCGGCGACTGCGCCGACGACGGCGCCGAGGGTCAGCCCGGCCAGCCAGCGGCGTCCGGCACCAGCGATGGCGAGCACTCCGAAGACCGTGGCGGAGAGGACCAGCATGGTGCCGAGGTCGGGCTGCAGCAGGATCAGCACGGCAGGTACGCCGGCGATGGCGAGCATGGCGAGGACCTCGAGGCTCCCCACGCTCCGGCCCCAGCGCCGCTCGGTCCGTTCGGCCACGACGAGCGCCATCCCGATGACCACCGCCAGCTTGGCGAGCTCCGAGGGCTGGATCGACATCCCGCCGACCTGCAGCCACGAGCGGGAGCCGTTGATGGTGCTGCCCGCGACCAGCACCATCACGAGTCCCGCGACGCTGGCGAGGTAGGCCAGCGGTGCGAGGATCCGCACCCAGCGGTGGTCGGTGGCCATCACCGCCACCATCAGCACGACGCCGATGGCGACGTTGACCAGCTGCTTGCGCAGGTAGGCGTTGGGGTCGCCGCCGGTGAGGTCGGCGCGGGTGGACGTGGCCGACCACACGAGCAGGCTGCCGAGGGCGACGAGGGTCGTCGCCGCGAACATCAGCAGCCAGTCGAGGCCGGGGGCGCGCAGGCTGCTGGGGGCGGGGCCCGATCGGATCGTCACCGGCTCACTCCCCTCCGAGCTTCGCTCGGACGGCCGGCGGCATGATCGAGCCGTCGGCGAGGAACTGGGGCAGCCTCGCGGGCGGGACGGTGCCCGGGATGGCCGCGCGCTTCGGGGAGACGGTCTCGCCGTCGATGCCGTAGAGCGCCTCCCAGATCGCGCGGATGCCCTCGCCCGTCGAGCCGGACCCGGTGCCACCCTGGCTGATCATCATCACCACGACGTAGTCCTCGGAGTACGACGCCACCCAGCCCGTGGACTGCTTGCCGTAGACCTCGGCCGAACCGGTCTTGGCGCGGATGGTGACGTCGTCGATCGGGAAGCCGACGAGCTTCCACGCCATGGTGCCGACGCGCGAGACGTTCTCCAGGGCGCCGTCGATGTAGTCGAGGTACTTCTTCGGCACGTCGACCCGGCCGACCTTGCGGGGCGCGATGCGACGCAGCACCTTGCCCTCCGGGCTGACGATCGCCTTGGCCACGGTGGGGGCCCACAGCGTGCCGCCGTTGCTCAGCGCGGCGTAGCCGCGGGCGAGCTGGAGGGGCGTGACGATGGTGTCGCCCTGCCCGATGGAGAAGTTCACGGCGTCGCCGGCGCGGTAGAGGTTGCCCTCGAGGCAGAACTCCCGGGCGAACTTGTAGACGAAGTCGCTGGTGTCGGCGGTCTGCGGCTTGGCGCTGAGCTCGCAGTAGTAGTCCTTCTGCGACTCGTAGTAGGCCCGCTTCCAGTGCCGGTCGGCGATCCGCCCCGGCGCCTCGCCGGGCAGGTCGATGCCGGTGCGGGAGCCGAAGCCGAACTCCTTGGCGATCTCGACGAGCGGATCGCGCGCGTCGACGTCGGCCGGGTCGCTCCCGAAGCGCTGCCAGAAGTCGTAGCCGACGCGGTAGAAGAACGTGTTGCACGAGACCTCGAGCGCCTTGGCGAAGCCGATGTTGCCGTAGGCGCCGGACTCGTAGTTCTTGAAGACGCGGTTGCCGACCTGGAAGCCCGACGAGCACGGCAGCGTGGTGTCCGTCGAGTAGCCGTTGGTCAGCGCCCCGGCGGTCATGAACGGCTTCCACGTGGAGCCGGGGGCGAACTGGCCCTGAGTGGCCCGGGAGAGCAGCGGGGTGCCCGCCTTCTCGGAGTAGAGGTGGTTCAGCTGCGCCTCGCTGATGCCGCCGGTCCACACGTCGGGGTCGTACGTCGGCTGGCTCGCCATGGCGATGACCCGGCCGGTCTTCGCGTCGAGGACGACGGCGGCCCCCGAGTCGGCGACGTACTTGCGACCCGTCACCGTGTCGAGCTGCGTGCGCTGGAAGGCGATGCGCTCGGCGAGCTGGCGCTCCACGACGGACTGCACCTTGGCGTCGATCGAGGTGACGAGGGTGTCGCCGGGGGTGCTCTCGACGAGGGAGTCGTCACCGAGCACGCGGCCCATCGAGTCGACGGCGACGCGTCGGTAGCCGGGCAGGCCACGCAGCCACTCGTCGTACTCCTTCTCCACGCCGGCACGGCCGACGACGGAGGCGCCGTTGAGGGAGCGGTCGTCGCGCTCGGAGGCGAGGTCGTACTCGTCCTCGGTGATCGGGCTGAGGTAGCCCAGGACGTGGGCGAGGTTGATGCCGAACGGCCGGGGGTAGGACCGGACGTTCTGCTGCTCGGCGAGGACACCGGGATAGTCCTCGGGCTGCTCGAGCACGCGCAGCGCGACGTCCTTGGAGACGTCGGTCGCGACCGGCACCGGCTGGTAGGGCGAGCCGTTCCAGCACACGTCGCGGACGCTGCCGGGGTCGCCGCAGGTGACGAGCCGGGCCTCGACCTCCTTCGGCGTGCTGTCGACGACGACGGCCACGCGCCGGACCAGCTCCGTGCGCTGGTCCTCCTCGAGCTTGCCGAGCAGGGTGCGGTCGACCGAGATCACCCAGGACGTGCGGTTGGCCACGAGCGGGCGGCCCTGGCTGTCGACGATGAGGCCGCGCTGCGGCTGGACCACGATGTCGCGCACCGACTGGTTGGCGGCCTGCGCCTGGTAGGACTCGCCGCCGATGACCTGGAGGTAGTAGAGCCGCACGAACAGCGTCGCGAACAGGGAGAAGGCCAGCGCCTGCACCACGACGAGGCGCAGACGGCTCCGGTGGCCGGTCGGGCTCACGCCGTGGCCCACTGCGGGCTGAGCCGGGTGAACAGCTTCATCAGCGGCGGCAGCACGAACGGGGTGAGCAGGACGTCCCACACCACGGCGACCAGCACCACCTCGAGCAGGCCGGAGATCGACATCGTCGGGTCCTTGAGCAGGACACCGGTCAGGGCGAACAGGGACGTGGCGACGAACGACGAGGCGGCGACCGTTCCGATCACGGCGAGCGCGGTCGGCTTCTGGTCCTGGCGCACGCGCGCGGCGAGGAAGGCCGCGACGGTGAGGGCCAGTGCCCAGCGGCCGGCGATGTGGTCGGCCGGCGGCGCCAGGTCGAGGGTGAGGCCCGCCACGAACCCCAGCACCAGTGCGAAGGGCGCCTCGACGGTGAGCGCGGCCGCGACCACGACGAGGAGGCAGAGGTTGGGCACGATGCCGTGCCACGCGACGTGCGAGAACAGCGAGACCTGCAGTGTGAGCGCGACGACGACGGCGGCAAGCGCGGCGAGCCAACGGAAGTACGTCATCGGAGGCTCCCGTCGGCCTCGATGATCGCGCGGTCGCTCGCCGAGCCGCTGGGCACCATCACGCCCACCACGTCGAGGGCGGAGAAGTCCACGAACGGCCTCACCACCGCACGCTGGGAGGCCTCGCGCAGCGAGCTGTAGACCTCGGTGATCGTGCCGATCGGCACGCCCGGGGCGTAGGGACCCGTGCTGCTCCCCCACGTCACGACCGTGTCGTCGCGCGAGGGCACGGACGCGTCGTCGACCAGGCGGAGGTCGAGTCCGGCCTCCTCCTGCAGGGAGCCGCTGCCCGTGACGAAGCCGATCTCCATGCTGGAGCCGACCCGGCCGCCCACCGTCGAGTCGGGGTCGACGATGAGCAGCACCGTCGCGGTGCTGCGGGTGACGCGCAGGACCCGGCCGACCAGCCCGTCGTTGTTGACGACCGTCATGTCGGGGCCGACGCCGGCGTCGGCGCCGGCGTCGATGGTGACGGTGAAGCTCTGCGACTGCCGGGAGCCGAGGGCGACCACCCGGGCGGGGACCAGCGCCGAGCCGAGGTCTGCGGCGGCGCTGGTGAGGCCGTCGTACTGCTCGAGGCGGTTGCGGTCGAACCCGGCCAGCTCGACCTTGCCGCGCAGCTCGGCGTTGCTCGCCTCGAGGTCGCGGACCTCGTCGGCGAGGTCACCCTTGCTGCGGAACCAGGCGGGCACCGCGGTGAAGGGGCGTACGGCGGCTGCCGCGGCCGACTCGGCGGGGCCGAAGGCCTCCCCCACCACGCGTCGGGCGGGCTCGATCGGCGAGCTGCCGCCACCGGACACGTCGAGCGTGATCAGCGTGACGCTCGCCAGGACCAGCGCCACCAGCAGTGAGCGCGGGGCGCGGTTGCGCGCCTCGAGCCGGTCGAGACCGGTCCAGCGTCGCTCCCTGCCGTCCTGCCTGCCCCCCAGGCCACGCATCAGAACCGCCTCACGTCGGAGACGAGGACCTGCTGGAGCGCCTCGAACTCCTCCACGCACTTGCCGGCGCCATAGGCGACCGACGACAGCGGGTCCTCGGCGACGTGGACCGGCATGCCGGTCTCGTGGCGCAGGCGCTCGTCGAGGCCGCGGAGCATGGCACCGCCGCCGGTGAGCACGATGCCGCGGTCCATGATGTCGCCGGCCAGCTCGGGCGGCGTCTGGTCGAGGGTGGTGCGGACCGCGTCGATGATGTTGTGCAGCGGCTCCTCCAGCGCCTGGCGCAGCTCGGAGCTGGAGACCACCACGGTGCGGGGCAGGCCGGAGACCATGTCGCGGCCGCGGACCTCGGCGTCGGGCTCGGTCGGGAGCGGGAAGGCCGACCCGAGGGTCATCTTCATCTCCTCGGCCGTGCGCTCCCCCAGCATCAGGGAGTACTCCTTCTTCATCCACGCGATGATCGCCTGGTCGAGGTCGTCGCCCGCGGTGCGGACGGACAGGCTGGTGACGATGCCGCCGAGGCTGATCACGGCGACCTCGGTGGTGCCCCCGCCGACGTCGACCACCATGTTGCCGGTCGCCTCGTGGACCGGCAGCCCGGCGCCGATCGCCGCGGCCATCGGCTCCTCGACGATGTAGACCCGGCGAGCGCCGGCCTGGTAGCCGGCCTCCTTGACCGCTCGCTGCTCGACCGCGGTGATGCCGCTCGGGACGCAGATCACCATGCGGGGCTTGGCGAAGTAGCGGCGCCGGTGCACCTGGTGGATGAAGTAGCGCAGCATCTGCTCGGTCGCCTCGAAGTCGGCGATCACGCCGTCCTTGAGCGGGCGGATCGCGGCGATCGTGTCGGGCGTGCGGCCGATCATCCGCTTGGCCTCGTGGCCGACCGCGAGCACCTCGCCGTTGGCGGTGTTCATCGCCACCACGGAGGGCTCGTCGAGCACGACGCCCTTGCCGCGGACATAGACCAGCGTGTTGGCGGTGCCGAGGTCGACGGCCATGTCGCGGCCGATGAGGCCCCCAGTGGTGATGTTCAGTGCCATGCCGCTGATGCCCTTGCAGGTCGGGTCGTGCCGGGAAGTGGGGTCAGCGGTCTCGCCGACCCACGCTCAGGCTAAGGAGCGCGGAGGGGTGTTCCGGGGAGGACACGCGCGGGTCTAGGTTCGGGACATGGCTGACCACACCTCCGACCTCGACGAGCTCCGGGCGTCGCTCCCCATCGACCAGATCGCGGGGCAGCTGGGCGAGGACCCCGACGACGTACGACGCGCGGTGGACGTCGCCCTGCCCGCGCTGCTCGGCGGGTTGAGGGCCAACGCCGAGGACCCGGGCGGCGAGGCCTCCCTCGCCGAGGCGATCGGCCAGCACGATGCCTCGGTGGCCACACCGCCGATCGACCTCGCCGACGTCGACCCGCAGGACGGGGAGCGGATCACCGCCCACATCTTCGGCGGCCACCAGGACCAGGTCGTGCACCAGCTCGGCAGCACGGGGGCCGGCAGCTCGCTCGTGCAGAAGCTGCTGCCGATCCTGGCGCCGATCGTGCTGTCCTACGTCGCGAAGCAGATGGGGGCCAAGGGCGGGGCCGCCGGCGGCGGCGTGCTCGGCACGATCCTGTCCTCGATCCTCGCCGGCGCGGCCCAGGGCTCAGGCGGCTCGTCGCGGTCCCAGCCGTCGGGCGGGCTCGGCGGCGTGCTGGGCGACCTGCTCGGCGGGTTGCTCGGCGGCGGCCGCAAGGGCTGACCTCGACCCCTTCAGTGATCCCCGGCTGACCGGGGATCGCTGAACATGTCGGCCCGTGCACGGCCTGACATGTTCAGCGAGTGCCTGACAACCCCTCGACGAGCCCGCGCGTCAGAGCGAGGGGAACCAGATGCCGATCTCGCGCGCCGCGGACTCCGGGGAGTCCGAGCCGTGCACGATGTTCTGCTGGACGGCCACGCCCCAGTCGCGCCCGAGGTCACCGCGGATGGTGCCGGGGGCGGCGACGGTCGGGTCGGTCGCGCCGGCGAGGGAGCGGAAGCCCTCGATGCAGCGCTCGCCCTCGACCACGACGGCGAGCACCGGGCCGGAGAGCATGAACTCCACGAGCGGGCCGTAGAACGGCTTGCCCTCGTGCTCGGCGTAGTGCGCGGCGAGGATCTCGGTGGTCGCCTCACGCAGCTCGACGGCCACGAGCGTGTAGCCCTTGGCCTCGATCCGGCGGAGGACCTCGCCCGAGAGGCCACGGCGTACGCCGTCGGGCTTGACGAGGACGAGGGAGCGCTGGACGT